>PJTO01000004.1_pt1 | contig 545562 bp, 466 predicted proteins | sample 1512101 | NCBI WGS metagenome assembly PJTO01 (sample SAMN08177690, study PRJNA422409) | Soil metagenome, whole genome shotgun sequencing project.
GATCGGTTAAGCCCGCCACGCGCACTTATTCACCCGGCACCGGCTCCGGCGGATCGGTTAAGCCCGTCACACGCACTTATTCGCCCGTCAACAGCTCCGGCGGATCGGTTAAGACCGTCACACGCACTTATTCACCCATCATTAGCTCCAACGGATCGAATAAGCCCGTCCCAGATACTTATTCACCCATCAACAGCTCCGGCGGATCGAATAAGCCCGTCCCAGATACCTATTCGCCCATCAACAGCTCCGGCGGATCGAATAAGCCCGTCCCAGATACTTATTCGCCCATCAACAGCTCCGGCGGATCGGTTAAGCCCGCCACGCGCACTTATTCACCCGGCACCGGCTCCGGCGGATCGAATAAGCCCGTCCCAGATACCTATTCGCCCGTTCCAAGGCGACGGAATCGGCTGCACCCCATCGCGCCGTACTCAGCGACTCGAACCCGACACTGTCGGCTTGCCGCACTCACCGAATCGCCACGACATGCCGCTCGATACCGGCGTAATCTGTTACGAAGCGAATCTCGTTCCAATCTGCTGCGGCCCTTAACAGCTCGGCCACGTCTCGAGCTTGGCCAGCGCCGACTTCCCAGGCAACAATCCGCGGCAACTGCGGCAGGTCCTTCAATTGCCCCGCCATCGTCCGATACGGATTCAGCCCGTCCTCGCCTCCGTCCAGAGCCAGACGCGGCTCATGGTCGCGCACCTCGCGCTGCAAGCCGGGAATGTCGGACGAAGGGATATACGGAGGATTGGACACGAGAATATCGACGGCCAATCCTCCCCCCGCAGCCGATGATAGAAACGGCTGCAATAGATCCCCCTGTACGAACGAAATTCGTTCGTCCGCCTCATGCTTGCGCGCGTTCGAACGCGCAACCTGCAGCGCCGCATCCGACAAGTCGGACGCGTTCACCCACCAAGTCGGACGCTCCGCCGCCAACGTCACCGCTAGCGCTCCGCTTCCCGTCCCGACGTCCAACACGACAGGAAAAGTGCGACCTGCTTCTTCCGCTCCATTCGCCCAATCCTTCTGCGCCGAGCTCCTTGCTTCGCTCGCGCGCCCTATGGGCCACAGAGCATCGCCTGCCTGCAGCACAGCCTCGGCCAGCAGCTCCGTCTCCGGGCGCGGAATAAGCACCGCATTCGTCACCTCGAATGCCCGCCCGTAAAAATACTGCTCCCCAATCACGTATTGCACCGGAAGCCCCGTCGCCCGTCGTTCCAACAGCTCCAACCAAGCTTCACTTTTCCCCTCCGGAAAAGGCTCCCGCCAATCCCGCAGCAGCTCCGCCTTCCCGATGCCGAGCGCATAAAGAAGAAGAAGCTCCGCATCCGCGTTCGCTTCCTCGACTCCTGCTTGCCCCAGTCGATTCGCGCCCGCTCGCCAAGCTTCTCCCAACGTCGGCGGGCGGTCAGCATTTCGTTCCACGCTCACGCCCAGCCCTCCATTATTGCTTCATTTGCTCACGTTCGAGTATTTCGGCCTGCTCGGCCAGCGTCAGCGCTTGGACGATCTCGTCCATATCGCCGTTGAGCACGTACTCCAGACGGTGAAGCGTCAGGCCAATCCGATGATCCGTCACCCGGCTTTGCGGAAAATTGTACGTGCGAATCCGCTCGCTCCGGTCGCCCGTCCCGATCTTCTCCCTGCGTTCCCCGGAGTATTTGGCTTCTTCCTCCTGACGCTTGACGTCCATGATCCGTGTCCGCAGCACCTGCAGCGCCTTATCCTTGTTGTCGTTCTGCGACTTGCCGTCCTGACAGGTCGCCACGATGCCCGTAGGCACGTGGGTGACGCGCACAGCCGACTTGGTCGTGTTAACCGATTGCCCGCCGGCTCCGCTGGAACAGAACGTATCGACGCGGATATCCTTATCGTGAATTACGATGTCCAGCTCCTCGGCCTCCGGCATAACGACAACCGTCGAAGTAGACGTATGAATGCGACCGCCCGACTCCGTCTCCGGAACCCGCTGCACACGATGCGCTCCGCTCTCGTACTTCATCTTGCGATAAGCGTCCGGTCCGCTGACCGAGAAAATAACTTCCTTGAAGCCGCCGAGATCGCTCACGCTCGCTTCCAGCATCTCCGTGCGCCAGCCTTGGCTGTCCGCAAACTTCGCGTACATCCGATAAAGCTCGGCCGCAAACAAGTTCGCTTCTTCTCCGCCGGCCGCACCGCGGATTTCCACGATAATGTCCTTGCCGTCGTTCGGATCCTTAGGCAGCAGCAGGAAACGAATTTGCTCCTCCAGCTCGACGCGCCGAGCATCCAACTCTTCGATCTCAAGCTTAACCATCTCGCGCATCTCGTCGTCCAATTTATCTTCCTGCATGGCTTTCGCATCCTGAAGCTGCGTCAGCACTTGCTTATATTCCTCATAAGCGCGGTACGCTTCCTCAAGTCCGGATTGCTCTTTCGCATACGTTCTCAGTCGCGTCGAGTCGTTTACCACATCCGGATCGCTCAACAATTCGTTAAGCTTCTCGTATCGATCCGCCAAAACTTGCAGACGGTCCAGCACTATCCTCATCCTCCGCTCGCTTGCAGTGTGTACATCACCCTATTATAACACACGATAGCAAATTCGTGCGGAATGGAACCCGATGTGACGAAAAGAGGCTGCCCTATAAGCAAAACTGCTTAAGATGATCGATATACAAAGTAAGGGGTATGTACCTCCTGGAGACTGCCTCATACGCTCCTGAAACCACCTTATCACGGGTTTACCCATTCAGGTTTCATGAGCGTATAGCATCGGAAGGAGGTACATACCCCTTGCATCTTTGTCATCGATTATCTTTCAGAGCAACTCGGTTGGCTTATAGATCAGCCTCTGGCTTTCTCAAATTATTTCCGCGGAAGGAAGCCAAGGAACGTCTTGGACTCCGGATCGAAAATCATGACGATCGGTCCAAGCAAAGCGTCCTGATCCGTGTTATAGACGATGGAGATCAGCTTGCCGTTAGCAGCTTGGATCTCGGCCAGCTTCTTCTTCTGTTCGTCGGACGACATCATCACCGTAATTTTGGCGGAATCGACTTCCTCAACCCGAGCGTCTTCTTTCTTCGTCGTTACATGCGACTTCTGGTCGGCCGGCATGCTCTTCCAGCTCAGCTCGCGATATTCCTCGATTGTCGCCGGAGCGAGCTGCTCTTTGTCGGACAGTACGACGAGGAAGTGCAGCGGGCTTTGCGGAGGCAGGCTCTTCGTCATGATCGGGCCGTAATAGGCGCGAACCTTGTCTCCAGCCTTCAGGCTAGCGAACGGAACGTCGATGCCTTGGGCCGTCATCACGCTCGTTTCCTTGCCTGCATTCAACACGATCGATGTCGTCGTTTGTCCGTCCTTCGTCTCGCCGAACTTCACCTGCCAGCCGTCTTCAGTTTTCTCAATAGACTGAATGACGTCTTCCTTGACAAGCGTTTGCGCGCTGACAACGACTTTATGCGCATGAGACTGTCCGGGGTAGCTCATTGCCATAGCCGGACCGAACTCCGCCATAATCCGAGTTCCCGCCTTCAGGTCGGCGGCGCCAACGGCTTTCCCGCTCTCGTCCGCTAGCTCTGTGTCTTTATCGATATATAGAATCATCCAGCGCTGATCCCCATAGCCGAGCACCTCGACCCGGTACTGTCCCTCTTTGTCCGTCGGAACGACGTCCACAATCACACCCAGCATTCTCGCATATTCCACCGCTTGCTCTTCCTTAGAATTGATTTGAATGTTTTTCGTTTTTGGATTCCAGTTGAGCGTATAACCAAGCTCATCCGCCATCTCGCGAGCCGGCAAATACGCTTTGCCTTTAATATAAACCGGGTTCATAGACGTCTGATCCCCATTGACCGATACTGCGATATCTTTATGGAACACCCCGGTCACTTTGCTGACCAATCCGCTCGCTCCAACGCCCGCGCTTGTTCCCAACAGCCCTACGGCAGTCATTACCACTAATAGCTTCTTCTTTTGCATCATAAATTCTCCTTCCGGAATATCGATGAAGCGCCCAATAGCTGACGCCCCTCTCTTGCTTCATCCTCACAGACGCGCTCCCATTCCCTAATGTTTCATGAGAAAAATTAAAAAATGCGACACCGTCCGGAACATTCCCGGTCAGTGTCGCACATATGGTTTCCATTCTGCCTACTCTGTAAAAGGCTTTAACTGCTAATCTCGCTCATTACCTGTGCATAGCCGGATCGCCCCGAAGCGACGTCGTCGACGGCCTCGGAGAACATGTTCAGCATCATTTCAAACAAGCGGATGACGGATAACGCCTCGGCGGACTGAAGTTCCCTGTTAGCCGGAACGCTGTACACATACCGGTAGGTCACTTCGTCTCCGGTCACATTAAAGTGCCCGATGGCCAAGCTGCCGTTAATCGCCGGCAGCAGCTTCTCGACCTGCTCGCGTGTGCCTTCGGCCCATTCTACCGGAACCGTCGTGTAGATCTGCAGCAAATCGATGGCTTCCAAATCCTCTTCGTCCAGAGGCACAAAGCTGAAATGCAAAAAGCGGTCTCTCTGCCGGTGATCCTTCATAAGCGGCAGCAGCACCACGGGGATCGGAATATCCTGCGACGGTTCCACCCAATGCGCTTCCAGTCCCGCTTCGTCAAAATACTGCCGCAGCAAACCCAACTGATCCTTTAGCCGAGCATTCCCTCCGTCAAGCATTCAACACCCTCCTCGATTCGCTTTGCAATCGCCGCCGCTTTATTCCCGCTTGGCCATATTTTCCACAATGAGCTTGCGCTGTTCGCTCACATCGCCGTTTTTCCGGTGCAGCTCGCGAATACTGGTGCCCGTAGCGGCCAAATATCGCTCCACTTGCCGGTATTCTTTTTGAACCTTGTCGTCCAGCGAATACTCGGGCAGCTGTTCGATCATTTCCAGAATCATATTCGCGTGCTCGATGCGTTTGGCTTGCTTCTTGTCCGACGACTTCTCCGCATTGAAGATCGATTTTGTAATTCCCCAAGCTCCCTGTTGGGAGGCGCGATCCCGTCCATACTGCTTGACCTTGCGGGCGATGCTCATCGACACGCCGACGCCGGAAGCCGCCGCCTTGAGCGGAATGCCCACCTGAGCGCCAACTCCGCTCAGAGTCGCGATTTCTCCGGCGATATTGGTCATCTCAAGCCCGACTTGGATCGTTCCGCGAGTCAGACGCTTGCTGTTGATATACTTCATTTCCTTGGCCAACTGATATTCCTGTATATCCTTCAGTTCGGCATCCTCATCCGGGGTGCGATCCTGCTTGGCGGACAACTCATTAACTCGATCCGCCAACTTCTCCTTATCGGTTCCCGTCGAGCTGCGCAGCGAAAAACCGCCTATGCTGTAGTTGTTTTCCTTCACATAGCTTTTTTCCTTGTAGCTGTCTCCGTGTTCGGCTTTGTGCTTTTCCAGATACTTGCTCTTAAAGTCCCGCTTGATTGTCGTCATCTCCCGCTGGGAGATGCTGGCTTTGATCATATTGTACACTTTAACCGTGATTGAGATTCCGCTGACCGCAATGCCAAGACCGGGAATGACCTTGGACAGCTCTCCCGTTCCCATCTTCAGAATCTCCAGAATCGACTTAACCGTCTCTACTCCCGACTTGGCCGCTTCCAGCAGGTTATGCACGGCGGACAGCCCGCCTTCAACGGTTTCGTCCAGGCTGGCCCCCTCGTCGCTAAGCGCTTTTTTCACCAGCTCATAGATGTCCTTGACCGCGAAGAAAGCGCTTTTAATCGCACCTATCGCCTCTCCGACCGAACCGCTCCAATCGCTGACCGCCTCCGCTTTGGAAAGCTCGGCCCCCTTAAGCGTCCCGATATCGTTGACCAGACCGGACACGCCTTCGACAAAGCCGCTCGTTCCGCTCGCTGTATCCAGGACGCCTTCCGTAATGTCGAAGGCTTTCTCGTCGGTCTCTTTATCCGTCGATTTGGCCGACTTGATGATCTTCCTCAAGCCGATCAAGCCCTCGAGACCGGCGCCGGCTAGTGTACCGGCAGAGCTGGCCACTCCGACTGTTGCATTCTCACGCTCGAGACTTTCCTTTTCATCCTTTTTATCTTCAATTCCGTCCAGCGCGTCGATCTTCTCGTCCAGCACATCCATGACGCCTTCGGGGCCGGTCATTAACAGCTCGACGCCTTCTGCGGCGTGATCCATTGGGCCTTCCTCATCGTCTTCCTTCGGAGGATTTCCGATTTGGGAGATTTGCTGCGCTCCATGCTTCTTCTTCTCGCTCGCCAGCCCTTCGTGTAGACCGGCCATACTCTTGTAAGAGATCTTGGATTTACGGAGAAAGCCTTTTTCTTGACCGGAGCGGATCATTCTCCATTCCCCGGTCGTATCTTCGATGCCAAGATCGTAGAACTCATTCCGATGGCCGATCTTGCTGCCCTTTTTCGTCTGCTCCTGAACCTCGTAGGCGGTCTGCCCCGGAGTCGAGGTGTCCTCTTTATAATCTCGCATGAAAGCTCCGGTCCAGGAGTTCAGCCGGGCGGGCTTCTCCTGTGCCGGAGCGCCGGAAGATGATGAGGGTGCGGAGCCGGCATTGGCCTGTTGAAGCGCCTGCGCAGTCGCCTGATTGCCGACTGTTCCCTGCATTTGCAGCAATGTTCCGCCGCCTTGCCCCGTTAGCGTTTGCGTCATTCCGAGACCCTGCGCGCCAAGAAGCTGCCCCGTAGATGCTTGCTTACTTAAGGGGGGCTGTTGCGTTGTAGTCGTACGTTGCACCGTTTGAGCCTTGCCCGTCACTTCGCATCTCCTCTCTCTTGGGGATTTCCGTAAGAAATCGCCCGCCGCCGAGATTTATCTTCTATGCGAGTTAAACGCCCTGTCGTACTCTAGACGTTAAACAAGAAGTGCATGACATCGCCGTCGGCGACGACATATTCTTTGCCTTCCAGCCGTACGAGACCTTTCTCTTTGGCCGCTTTCATAGAGCCGTTGGCGACCAAATCCTCGTACGACACAACCTCGGCGCGGATGAAGCCCCGCTCGAAGTCCGTGTGGATAACGCCAGCAGCCTGCGGAGCTTTCGTCCCCTGACGAATCGTCCATGCCCGTACTTCCTGAACGCCTGCCGTAAAGTACGTGTACAGCCCCAACAGCTTGTACGAAGCGCGAATGAGCCGATTCAGCCCGGACTCGGTCAGTCCTAGCTCCTCCAGGAACATTTCCTTGTCCTCGCCCTCCAGCTCGGCGATTTCGGACTCCACCTTCGCGCTGATATGCACGACCTCGGAGCCTTCCGCAGCCGCATATTCGCGCACTCTCTGCACATACTCGTTGCCGTCGGCGTTGGCCGCGTCGCTCTCGCTTACATTTGTCGCATACAGCACCGGCTTCATCGTAAGCAGATGAAGATCGCGGACGAGACGAGCTTCCTCCGGGGTCAGCTCCAAGCTTCTTGCCGCCTTCTCCGCGGTAAGCGTCGCATGCAGACGCTCAAGCACCTCAAGCTCCTCGGCAACCTTCTTGTCCCCGCTCTTCAGCCCTTTGCGCGTACGCTCCATCCGCTTCTCGACGGATTCGATGTCCGTCAAAATCAGTTCAAGATTGATGACCTCGATATCGTTAATCGGATCGATCTTGCCGGAAACGTGAGTGATGTTCTCGTCCTGGAAGCAGCGAACGACGTGAACGATCGCATCCACTTCACGGATGTTGGCCAAAAACTTATTGCCCAGTCCCTCTCCGCGGCTGGCGCCTTTGACCAAACCCGCAATATCGACAAATTCGAAAGCAGTCGGTACGATCCGGTTCGGATTCACGATCTCCGCCAGCTTCTGCATCCGCTCATCCGGCACTTCCACGACGCCGACGTTCGGGTCGATCGTACAGAACGGATAATTTGCCATCTCCGCTCCCGCTTGCGTAATTGCATTAAACAAGGTCGACTTCCCTACGTTCGGAAGACCGACAATTCCGCACGACAATGCCATTATCCTAACACTCCTGACTTCTTGCGACCGCTTGCGACATCTGTCGCAAACGCATCGTCAAGCTGTTCAATTCTCACGCCATTATAACGGAACTGCGATGTAACGTCCACTGTTCGGCCTTGCCTCGATCTCCCTTTTAAAACGGATAGCGTCCTCGCAAACTGCGCACAATGACCTCGAAGAGAGGAGGGATAAACCCGTGGAAAACAAATCGCATAAAGGCAACTACAAAGGTACGACCCGGATGCACGCGGAAAATCAGGACATGGCTTTCGTCAACGACACGTTGGAGAATACCAAGTCCGTCGCTCCCGTTCCTAAATCCAAGAAGAAAACCGATTGACCGTCTCCGCTCCTTCAGACGACAGCCCCGCACGGACGCAACAGCCCGGATATACAGCAAGGGCCCCGCTTCTATGGGGCCTCTGTATATCCGGGCTAATTCTTAGGAGCAAGCAACGACATATCCCCTTCCCTCCGCCCAAAAGCAATAAATTATTGCATCTCATCATTTTCCACCGGAACATCTCGGCGATTTTTGCGTCTAAATAAATACTTAACAGCAAGGAGGAATAGACTATGCGCAGCAAGTTTCCGCTTCTGGCCGCGGTTCTTCTCGCTGTCCTATTGGCTGGCTGCGGAGCCGCCACCAATAAGAACGGAGCAACCGATGCTCCGATAACTTTCCCGCCCGCATCGTCTTCAGGGGGCCAAGCTACATCTACCGCAAGCGAGGAACCGTCCGTCGAGCCAAGCGAAAGCTCGCCCGCTCCGTCTACCGATCAAGAGCAAACGTCCGACGCGAAGATCAAGGAGCTTGCGCTCGAAGCCGTCGGTTATTTAAGAGAGAGGGACCTCGGTTCCCTGGTCACCCTGATCGACCCGGAGCAAGGCTTGCGCTTCTCGCCATATCCTTACGTCAATGTAGATACCGATCTTTCGTTCAAGCCGGAGGCATTCCCAACCTTCAAGGACGAGAATAAACTGAAGTGGGGCGAAGCCGACGGCAGCGGAGAGCCGATCGAGCTCACGTTCAGAGATTACTACGAGCAGTTCGTATATACGAAGGACTTCGCGGATGCTCCGCAAGTCAACGTCAATAAAATCGTCGGCACGGGCAATACGATCTTTAACGTTCCCGAGGTTTACCCCGGAGCCTCTTATGTAGAATTCTATTTCCCCGGATTCGACGAAGAGCTTGACGGCATGGATTGGCAAAGCCTTGTGCTTGTCTTTAAGCCCGCTGGCGACGACTGGCATCTTGTCGGCATCGTTCACGGACAATGGACGATCTAGATTTATACAACTAACATCAAGACAGGGTCAGGGTTCTCCTCGGCTTTCCGAGAGAATACCTGACCCTGTTTTAACGAACTGCCTCGGCTATCTAAGCAAAATGAACTTCCTTCGCCAATGCGACTTTTCTGATGATTTCCTCAGCGCTCTCATAAGGGTTCCACATACTCTCCGCACATAAGGCAGCTGGGAACCACATATACCGCTCCCATAGTCCATGCTCGACCAACGCCTCGGCGGCAATCCGTTTCGGGTTTTGCTCCACAATGACCTTTAGCGTATCCAACAGGTTGTGCAGGTTTTTCATCCAGTAGGCTTGCTGATGTCTCCACTGCTTATAAGGTCGGGCTTTCTGACCGGACAGGCTGTCAATTAGCGCTTCGCCGGCTTGGCCAAGCACGATGACCCCTTTCTGATGCTCGAAAGCAAACCAGTTCAGGAACGTTCCGCCCTTGATAACCAAGCCGAAATCCTCCTGCTCGCCGCGCAGCCCGCTGATGTTGGCCGTGTACTGCAGCGTCTCGGCAATCGACTGGTTATCGTTCGCATCGTAGCTGTACGGGAACGCCCCGGCGTCCTCCCAGGTAATGTTAACCCTTGGATCCAGCTTTGCGAGCAGCGGATAATTCTCTTCGATCGACGTCGCGTGGATGCCGAACTTGAGCCATAGCTTAGGGTGTCTCTCCAACAGCTTCCCGGCGATGTGGTTCACCCAGTCCACCACGACCTCCGCAATCAGCTTGCCGCCGATATGCTTATCCTTCGTTTCCGTGAACGTCTGAAAATAAATGCCGTCGCCGCCCAGATGAGCGTACTGCCTCTCGTAAGTGTCGAGCACGCGCTCCGTCCATTTGTTCAGCTCTTCCGGGTCGTTAGGATCGCAATCCTCGCCCCAGCTCCAGGAGAACGACCAGATGACTTTAATGCCCCGGGAATGTGCGTAATCGGTCACTTCCTTGGCGTTGATGGGAGCGAAATCGTTCCAGATCGTAATGAAATTCAGCTTCCACTTCGCCATGTGGTCCATATACTTCCGATAGTCGTAGATGACATGCCCCCATGTCCAAAAGCCTCTCTCGGGGATGGCCGGAGCGCTGGAAGCTTCGTATTCCGGCATCGGTTCCGTGAAATTCCTTTTCTTCTCGTACAGATCGTCCTCGTTCGGGTCCAAATAATAGTGCTCGAAATCGTTCACGCCGTACAACGTCCCGTTCCCGTCCGCGCCGGCGATCACGATCATCTGCCGCTCCGGGTTGAGCGGGCTGGCGAACACTTTAATGGCATACCCTTCCGCTTTCGGATTCGGCTGAATGTGACCCCGCTCCGACAATTCCGCGATCCAGGCATTGGAGCGGACGGTGCCCAGCACAATCAGGTTGTAGTCGCTCAAACTTTGCTTTTCCGTCGCATGCGAGTGCAGCGTCATTAAATACGGCACATGCGGCTGCACGATATTGTACAGCACGTCGAGCGCATGGCGCTCCACTCCCTCATATTCTCCGTGAACGATCGTCCAGCGGATTCCTTCATGTTTGACATAATCCAAGTAAGGCGCCTCCTTGCTTCTGCTTAAATTTCCGCTTCATTATGCTGTTTGAATCGGCCGCTCTAGCTGGTTTGAATTTCGTTCACGACAAAATGGTTCCACAGCAGGTTTGCGCTGTTAATTTTAATGCGGATCGCCTTGATCCCGGTCACCGGAGCGAAGCTTACTGTCTTCGTCTCGATGGCGGCGCTATTGCTCGTATAGCTTAGCGTGCCGGAGGACCCTACCGTGCTCCAACTCGTGCCGTCCGTGGATACCTGTACGTCAAAGCTCGTAATGCCTTGCCCCTGACAAAAATCGCAGGTCATGCTCAGTTGCTGATACGACTGCGGCTGGCTGTTGGTCAAGGTCAAATATTGCGGGAAAGTTGGATTATCCGCACTGACGTAAGCCGTGCCTTGATCTCCGTCGATGGCACGCGAGGCCGGGAACGCTCCGTTAACGCTTGTTGCGCTGGCGGTCACCGTATTCGGAGAGCCGGCGCTATACGACGGGGTCATCTCATTCACCGCAAAATGATCCCACTGTATATTCGCGCTGTTGATTTGGATGCGAATGCCTGTAATTCCCGTTACTGCCGTGAAGTCCACGACGCTCGTCTCAATGGCCGCGCTATTGCCCGCATAGCTTACCGTGCCTGAGGACCCTACCGTGCTCCAATTCGCACCATCCGTTGTCACCTGTACGTCGTAGTTCGTAACGCCCTGTCCTTGGCAGAAATCGCAGGACACACTGAGTCGGTTAAACGTCTGCGGTTGATTGTAATAGATAGACAAATACTCCGGAAAAGCCTGAGAATCCGCGCTCACATAGGCCGTACCCTGGCTGCCGTCGATCGCGTTGGAGGCCGGGAACAGATTGTTGGCATTCGTCGCTGCGGCGAATTTCTCCGCCGGAGACAGCTCGATTCTGACCGCCTGCTGCGCAGAATATGGAATCTTCCACGTTCCGTTGCCGTTATTGACGACAGCTATATTGCCTTGACTAACCCAGTTTCCGCTGCTGTCCATATAGCCGTAAGTGGCCGAGGCCGGATTTTCCTTGGTCGTAAAATGAACATTCGCGGAATTGGCCGTATCCGATACTGCATAGTAGTAGCTTCCGCTGTTGACGACCATGCCTACGGAACCGTCCGTCGAATAGAAGGCCATATCCTTGCCGGCTACCGACTTGAACGCATTATAGGAAGAGACCGGATTGTCGCTCTCGATGTTGTAGCCCGCCATTCTCGACGGATGCGCAGCCGCGATCAGTGAGCCGACTTTATTCATCGCATTGTTCAGATTTTTCATATCGGTCGCTTGCGCCGTAAACGGAGGCAGCGTCCCGAGCGTCCACGTATTGTACAGGGTCGCTCCCAACATCCCTTGGTTGGAGAAAGTCCACGAGTCGTTAAGCTGGTACACTTCGTAAAATCCGCCGTTTACGAGCGCCGTCAAGGTCAGCGAAGACGAGTTGCCGAAGTCGCCCGCATTCTCGGGAATGTAGGTCAAGCTGGAATTGCCGTGGTCGTTGATCGCGTTCATCACCGCAGTTACGTTCGACGAATAGAGATCGGGACCGTTAAAGTCGATGTGCGGGCTGCTGTTTTTAATATCCGGATCGCCGGTCGTATAGCCGGCCAGATTAACTCTCGTAGCCACGACGTAATCGGACAGCTTGACCTGCTCCGCCAAACTGTTCAGGACGCTGAGCCACTCCGTCTTGTTGGCCTCGTAATTGGCGGCCAGATTCGGCTCGTTGTTCACTTGGAAGAGAACCACTCTATGATTGGTGTCGTATACGGCCAAGTGATCGAACAACGCTCTGATCACCTGTCTCTCCCAAGCGAACAGGTTGGCGGCATCCGTGCCTTGCGAAGGAAGGTGAGGCGTGTTGGCGCCTGAACCGACTCCGTCGCCGTTATTCCAATATTTGTTGTGATTCTGCAAATAAGGAGGCACATTCGTGTTCCAGCCGTAAGGGTATCCCGACAGCACGCCGCCTCCGCCCACATTAGTGCCAAACCAGACAATGTCGATATACAGATCGTACTCGTTCGCCCAATCGACGTACTGATCGATGATCGTCCAGTCGTACACGCCCGGCGTATTCGTCAGCTCCAGATCGGACCAAGTCAACTGCTGTTGAACGACCTTGTAGCCGAGCGCCTGCGTTTTCTCATAGGCGTTCTCCAGCCAACTCAGCGGCATAGGCGTCGGGTATGGGGCGTAGGGAGGATTGTCGTTGGCGTACCTGCCTTTTAATTGGGTTGTACCGGTATTTTGAATGCCGAGGTACAGAAACGGGCTGCCGTCTTTTTGCAAATAATACTTGCCTTCCGGGCTTTGCACGACTTGCGACACGATCGTTTGCGCAGAAGCTTGGGAAGAGCAGATAACGACAAGAGCAAACGCGAACATAGCAAAACTGGCGTATTTAACCGTTCTTCCGAGCGTAAAGCTGATCATTTTCAAATCACCTCTCAAGTGAATTGGACATGCCTCCGTTGCGGGTTATCCTTTTACCCCGGAGCTTGCTACGCTTTCTACGAACTGACGTTGAAAAATAAAGAACAGCAGCATAACCGGCGTCATCGCGATGACGCTGGCGGGAATCAGCGCGGAAATTTTGACCGAGTTGTCGGACGATTTTGCCAGGAAAGTAAGCGAGATCGGCAGCGTCCGCATCTGGTCGGAGAGAACCACAATGTTCGCCCAGGCATATTCATTCCAGATGAACGAGAACGCCATAATGCCCAGCGCGGCGATCGCGGATTTGAGCAGCGGCAGCGCGATCCGGAAGAAGATGCGATACTCCGAGCAGCCGTCGATTCGGGCCGATTCGAGAATTTCATCCGGGATGGCGCGGGCGAACTGCATCATCAGAAAGACGCCGAAGCCGCTGTAGAAGAACGGAATCGCCAAACCCAGATGGCTGTCTACCAGCCCGAACGATTTCACTAGATTGTAGACCGGCAGAAAAGTAATCTCCTGCGGCAGCATCAGTGTCGCAAGCACGAACACAATCATCAGGCTCTTGAATTTGAAAGAATACTTCACGATCACATACCCGCTGAACGCATTAAGGAACAGGTGGAACACAAGCATCAGCACGGATACGGACACGGAATTCCACAGCGCACTCCCGACCTGTCCGACTTCCCAGGCGTTCTTGTAGTTGTCCAAAGAAATGTGCTGCGGAATCCACTGGAACGGAACCTTGAAAATTTCCCCGGGCCCCTGGAACGAAGCGGACACGAGCCAAATGACTGGGGACAGGAGCACAAAAGCGACCGCCGCCATCCCCAGCAAATAAACAAAATCCAGCCAGCTTCTGCTCGCCTTCTGCGTATTCATGTCTTCATCCCCCCTGCTCGGAGAAAAATTTGGTCAACTTCAACTGCAGCAGGGATATCAACATCGTAATCAGGAAAATGACAATCCCCAGCACCGAGGCGTAGCCTACGTTCCTCGATACGAACCCCTGATCGAACATATACATCAGAATCGTCTCCGTCGAGCGATAGGGGCCGCCGTTCGTCAGAATGACGACCGAGGGATACGTCTTCAGGTAGATCGATACGGCGATAATCGAGGAGAAAATCATGACCGGCTTTAATTGCGGCAGCGTAATCCGGAAAAACAACTGTCGTTTGTTCGCCCCGTCCATCATGCCGGCTTCCAATTGCTGCGTGTCGATGCCGGATATTCCCGCCAGGAAAATGACCATAAAATAGCCCATCAGCAGCCACACGCTCAGCATAATAATCGCAACCATCGCCCAGAACGGGTCGGTGAGCCAGGGCACCTTTTTCAGCCCAAGACCGGTCAAAATGCTGTTCACGTAGCCGAGCTCGTCGTTGAACCACACCTTAAACGTGATAGCGGCCACAATCGTCGAGACGATATAGGTCGAAAAGATCGCTCCCCGGATGACGGCCTTGCCCAGCTTCAAGTAAAACACGGCCATGGCCAGCGCCAAGGAAACGCCCAGCGTCAGCGGGGTGCTGACCAGCGTAATCACAAAAGTATTTTTGAGCGCTTTCCAGGCATAAGGGTCATCGAAGAAACGCGCGATGTTTTTCAAACCGACAAATTTCGCACTATTCAGAAAATTGTAGTCCGTGAACATCCAGACGACGTTCGTAAAGAACGGATAGTAGAAAAACAGCGCAAAGTACAAAACGGTCGGCGTCAGCACGGCATAGACGATTCCTTGCTTTGACAGCTTGCGTTTTCTCGTCTTCGGCGCATTTGCTATAGCTGCTATACTTCTCACTCCCAAGCGCATCGGCCCGATCCGGCCTATCGCGACCGGGCCGATGTGTTCTATGTTCGGATAGCAGGCTTACGAATTCGCCGTCTCTGCTATCCCTTTATTGATTTGCTCAGCCGCTTCTTTCATCGTAGCCGTCACATCCGCTCCGCCGATCAAGATTTTTTCAAGCGCGGCGTTGTAGATTTTGGATGCGTCCGGGAACAGGAACGGCGCTTCCAGGAAGTTATATTTCGTGTTTTGCAGCTGCACCTTCTCCGCCATGCGGCCTTCAAAGGTGCCGTCGGCCTTCCAGGTCGCCTGAAGCTCAGGATCGTCGTATAGCGCCAGGTCGGTGGTCAGCCCTTGCGTTTTCAACTGGAATTCCTTCGATACGAGAATTTCGATAAAATCGAGCGCTTCCTTCTTACGCTTCGACTGCTTGAATACCGCCCACTCCACGCCGCCGACGCTGGTCGTGTTTAGACCGGACGAGCCTTGCGGCATCGGCGCGTAGCCGGCGTTGATATTCGCATTGATTGTGGCAGGGATGTCCCAGTCGCCGCAAAACCATACCGCGACTTGACCGTTGAGCCAGAGCTGGTCGTAGCTTCCGTCGATTTTCGGCGCCCATCCGTTATTCACGAAGTCCTGCATAAACTGGAAGGCCTGGATCGATTCCGGCGAGTCGATCAGCGTCTTCGAATAGTCGTCCGTCATTTGCTTGCCGCCGTTGGCCCACAGCCAGTAATCGGTCGCCCAGTTGCCGCCCTCGAAGCTGGTCGCGTAGATCGGCTTGCCGTCCGCCGTCTGCAGGTTCGCTTCCTTGATTTTCTTGGCGATCGCTGCGAGATCGTCGAGCGTTTTCGGCGCTTCGTTAAAGCCCGCTTGGGCTAAAATATCTTTGTTGTAGAACATGTAGACGGTGTTGCTGCTGAAGGTGACGCCGTACACTTTTCCGTCCAGCGTCATTCTGTCCTTCTGCCCGTCGCTCAGGCGGTCGTAGATCTCCCAGCTTTTCACCGCGTCTGTAATGTCGTCGATGACGCCGGAGCGGAAAAACTCCTTGCCCCAGATCATTTTGCCGACGTCGGCCGTTTCCCCGCCGCTTAGCTGAATCAACTGCTTGTTGCGCAGGTCCTGTCCGCCGCTGCCCCAGCCCCCCGTAACGACCTGCACTTCGGCGTTCGGATATTTCTGCTTGAACATTTCCGTCGCTACGTCCAGGCCGTCGCCCTTCAGATCGGAAGCAATCACCTTCAAAGTAAATTTATCGTTCGTAGAGTCCGCCGGACTCGATTCCGAACTGGCAGAGGCGCCGGATGGCGCCGGCGTTCCCGTTGAACCGCCATTATTGCTGCTGCCGCATGCCGTCGTGACGCCGGTCAGCAAAATAGCCGAAGCCGCAATGCCGAACAACTTTTTCATTTGTAATGTCCCCCTCGTGGATGTGAAGTGGCAATGGCAGCGCTACCATGCATGTATCTAAATTCTACGTCTCGCGGGGGACGTCCTCAATAACGAGAAATACCGATTCATGTTCTAAAATCATGGATTTGCGTATCGCCTCTGTCGATACTCCGCTGGTGTGACGCCAACGGTCTGCTTAAACACTTTGCCGAAATGGCTCGTATTTTTGTAGCCGACCTCCTCTGCAATCTGATGCACCCCTTTTTCCGTCATTTCCAGCCTAAGCTTGGCTTGCTCCATTCGAACATTCGTCATATATTCGAGAAAGTTAACGCCCGTCTTCTGCTTGAAAACGGCGCTAATATAGTTTTTGCTCAAATAAAGCCGTTCGGCCAGCAGATGCAAAGAAATGTCCTGCGCGTAGTTCTCCCGAATGTAGGCTTTGATTTTATGCACGACCCGCTCCGCATCCTCTACCGCTGCCGCCGGAGCGAGCGCGGCGAACAGCCGCTCGAAAAATACGTCGATTTCGGACAGCGTCGAATAAGCCGCCAGCTCCGCAAGCCCCATCTCCGCAAGCAGTTTCTTCACCGGCTCCGGCGCCTCCAAGCGCGGCAGATTGTGCTTGATCGCCATTACGAATTGATAATACTGCCGATACACGGCATCCAGGTCCTCATCCTTGCGCCGCTCCAGCGTCTCCGTAAAGCCGCGGATCATCGTCCAGGCTTCGTCCAGCAAGCCCAGCTCCAGCTTCTCCGATAGCTGCTCAAATCCGCGCTGCTCCGTCAACGCATCCGGCTCGTCCCCTGCCGACGTCTTCCGCTCCGTAAATCGGTAAATAGGCGGCTCGTCTGCTCCATCCCGGTAGAATAGAGCGGCCTTCGCCTGTCGGTAGGCAAGTCGGATATTCTCTTCTCCGGCAAACGGCGCGCTTATCCCGCATCGATGCTCGGCCGCTCCATCCTTCGTTAAGCGGGCTGCAAGCTCTTCGTCCGTCAGTTCCCGAGCAGTCCGATAGAGGAGAATCAGCTCGCCTTTATAGGCAATGACAGCCGGGTCGCCGCTGCCTCCGATTCGCGAAACGACGCCGGCAGACGACCTGACGACGACCAATCGTCCGCAACCGTCCGAGAAATCCGGCATCCCTTCCGGACGCTCCGCGAACGCCGTCTCCTCTCCTGCAAGCAGACGCTCCAAGTAGCCCGTCTTCCGCAGCTCCGCCAATTGCCGCTTCGCAGTCTCCGCTTGCCGCTCCTCGTCGATTTTCCGCCCGGCCTTGATCGTCATCTCGACCAGCTTTTTCTCGTCGATCGGCTTGACCAGATAGCCGAATGCCCCGTATTCGATCGCCCTCGCCGCATAATCGAAATCGCGATAGGCGGTCAGAATAATCGTCATTACCGCCATATTCCTCTCTTGCAATCGCTGCAGCAAATCAAAACCGTTCATCAGCGGCATCCGAACGTCGAGGAACAAAATGTCCGCCCGCGTCCGTTCCAGCTCGCTCAGCGCCTCGATGCCGTTCCCGGCCTCTCCGACGACAACGACCTCCAGCTCGTTGCGGATCAACAGCTTTTTGAGCGCCTGTCTAATCAGAGGTTCATCGTCGATAATGAGTACTCGTTTCATGATTACCACCCGCTATTTTAGAATGGGAATGACCAGTTCGACCTTCGTCCCCTTCCGATACACGGAATGAAAATTCATCCCGTATTGGGGACCGTATTCGATCTTGATCCGCTGCTGTACGTTCGAAAGGCCGATGCTCCTCTCGGATGCCGCTTCATTATTATCCAGTCGGGCGACGACGGCTTGCAGTTCCCGCTCCGTCATGCCGATGCCGTTATCCTCGACCGTAAAATGAATTTGACCGTCTGCGGCAAAGCCCCTGATTCGCAATATTTTCTCGTCCGCCACCTTGTCCAGTCCGTGGAACACCGCATTCTCCACGATCGGCTGCAGCAGAAGCTTGGAAATATAACATAGCTTGACCTGCTCCTCCACCTCGATGTCGACCTGAATCGCGTGATCGTAGCGAATGTTCTGTATTTTCAAGTAATCCTCGATATAGTTAAGCTCCTTGATAATCAGCACCCGCTTCTCCTTCTCGTAGAGGGAATATTCCAGCAGATTTCCGAGCGCGGTGACGACCTGCTCAATATCCCGGCTCCGCTCCAAAACGGCGAGCGAATGGATCACCTGCAGCGTATTGTTCAGAAAATGCGGGTGGATGTTCGATTCCAGCGCTTTGAACTCCGCTTCTCTTTGCTTGATTTTCCCCGCATACACCTCGTCGAACAGCACATTGATTTTATTGGTCATCAGGTTAAAGCCGCTGCTTAAAATTTTGAACTCCAGATGCTTGTCGTCTTCGGGAATCCGGATCGAGAAGTTGCCTCTTCCCACCTCCCGCATATGATTCATCAGCTCCATCATCGGCTTCGCGTTTTTGCGCGAGATCACGACCGAGAGCAGAATGCTGAAGACGATGACCCCTAACAGCAGATAAGAGGTAATGACGTAGGTTTGGTTGACGTTCTTTTGAATTTCTGCCGTTTTGCTTAAATACACGAGCTTCCAGCCCGTCACTTGCGAGGTGGAATAGGTGACCAGCAGCTTCTCCTCCTGAAACTCGGTGCTGTAGTAACCGCCCCCGCTCTGGAAAATCGGTCCGACGTCCAATCCTTCCGTGATGTCGCTGCCGGCTTGAAAGCCCGTGTCGGTTGAATAGATCACACTCCCGGAATCCGTCAGCAGAATGATGCGGTCGCTCTGTCCCAGCTTGGAATGCTCGATAATCTGCGTAATTTTCTCGAAGTTGAAATCAATAAAGCAAATTGCGAGATTTTCCGTCCCATAGTGCATAATGTCCCGGATCGGATAGCTCATGCTGACCACTTTATGATTCGTGAATGCCGAATTGTAATAATCCGGTACGTGCGTGGAGTAGAAGATCGGCTTCATATGCGGCGGAGCCTGCTCGGCTTCCTTCCAGACGTTCTTCAGAAACGGGGAATTGACGTTAACGGACTTCGTAATCGTCGGCTTGATAAAAAAATCCGGTCGGAAAATAAAAATCTCGCTGATGTCCGGCTTCAGCGATTTGATGTTTTGCAGCATTTGAATGATCTGCTGGGCGTTCGTATAGTTCGTGTAGCTGGCATTCGCATCGTAAGCGGACAGGCTCGACAGGACAAACGGATGAGTCGCGACCATCTCGAGCGAGGTGACGATCTCGTTGAAATAATTGTCCAGGCTCATATTCGTCTGATTGGAAATTTTCTGCGCATGGGTCAGCATGTCCGACTTCATCGTCCTGGAAAACAGCGAGAACATAATGCCGCCGAACAGCGCAAAAGAAAACAACGTAATCAACGAGTAATAGAGCACCATCTTCGCAAACAACGACTCGATGGGCTTCCACCATTTTCGAACCTTGAGTCCTAGCATGCGCCCGCTCCACTCTCCGATTAGGATGCATTCCGGCTTGCTGCAAATTTCGACAAAATCGGCGTTATTTTGTGTCTGATACTAAAGGAGGTCGTGCGGGAAGTCAATCCTTGCATGGCTCCGGAGCCTGTAATATAAGCTAACAGCCACAAGAGACAGCGCCACAAGACGCCGTCTCTTCTCGCAATCCTATATTTGCCCTTGCGCTTACACCGCCAGAGCCGTCCCTTCCTTCTTCGAGCCGCGATATTCCTTGCGATACACGATCACGAAGTAGGCAAGCGTCAATACCGCGAACGCCGCGAAGAAGGCGAACAAGACGTACGCATTATCCCACATAACGGCATAGTCGCCACTGGAGATAACGGCTTTCAGACCCGATACCGAGTAGGTCATCGGCAGCCAAGCGCTGGCCGTTTGCAGCCAGCCCGGAATCAATTCCAGCGGGAATGTGCCCGCGGAGCTCGTCAATTGGAAAATGAGAATGACGATAGCCACGAATCTGCCCGGGTGCTGCAGCACCGTCACCAGGAATTGAATTAACGTCATGAAGGAGATGCTCGTCAAAATCGTAAACAGGAAGAACAACGGCAGGCTTTGTACCTCAAGCCCCAGTCCGTACAACAGCACCAGATCGGCGATGACCGCTTGAACGGCGCCGATGAACACCATTGTCAACAGCTTGCTCGCGAACCAACTCCAACCGCTTGTCGGACGAATCGCCGGCTCCTTGACCGAATAGACGATCGTCAGCAGCAGCGCTCCGACGAACAAGCCGAGCGAGATAAAATATGGAGCAAAGCCGGTTCCGTAGTTCGGAACTTCGTTCGACTTGACCACATCCAGATCAACCGGGTTGGCGAACATGTCGACGACCGGATCGCTGCCGTTCAGCCCTGCCGTTTTCTCGGCCGCTTCGCTCAGCTTGCTGGACAGCTCTCCCGTACCGTCGGTCAGCTTCACCAGGCCTTCCGCCATTTGCTGCGCGCCTGCATCCAGCTTGCCCGTACCGTCCGCGAACTCGCCGACACCTTTGCGCAGATCGCCCAGTCCCTGCTTCAATTGAGACGCTCCCCCGTGCAGCTGCTGTGCCCCAGCCGCCAGACTCTGACTGCCCTTGCCCGCTTCCTTCAGCTTTTCGCCGAACTGTTCGAGCCCGCCCGCCAATTGCGTTGTACCGTCCTTCAGCTTAACCGCTCCGGCAGCCAACTGATCCTGACCTTTCTTCGCTTCGCCCATTCCGCCTGCAAGCTGCTTGCTCGCTGCAATCAGGCGCTGCATCCCCTCATCTTCGGCGAGCTCGGGGTGCGCCTTCGCGTACTGCTCAAGCCCTGCGGCCAGCTCCGTCGCCCCGGCTTCCAGCTTGACCGCTCCGGCCGCCGATTGGCCCAATCCCCCAGCCAGCTGCGAAGCGCCCTGCTCCGCTTGCTTAGCTCCTTGGCTTAGCTGCCCGCTAGCATCCGACAGCTGCGTCAGCCCTCCGTTCAGCGCGGTGCTGCCCTTCTGCAAATCGCCCAGTCCGACCTCCAGCTTCGCGCTGCCGTCGAGCAGCTTATTAACACCGCTTTTCATCGTCAGGGAGCCGGAAGCCAGCTTATTCAAATTTTGCTCCAGCAGCGTCGCCCCGTCCTTCGCGCTGTTCGTGCCGGACGCGATCTCCGTTGCGCCTTCGCTCGCTTTGCTCAAGCCGTCCGCCAACGTCTGCACTTGCTCGAATACCGTATGCGTGTAGGCCTTGGTCACTTCCTGGCTTAGCTCGGTTTTCATTTTCTCGATTGCCGTATTGCCGATCTGTGCGGCCAGGAAGTTATAGCTCTCGTTCGGCAAAAACCGGATTTGCGCCGGCGTCGGCTGCTCCGTCGTCAGCGTTGCCGTATTTTTCGAGAAGTCCTGCGGAACCTCGATCGCCATATAGTACTTGTTGCTCTTCAGCCCTTCGAGCGCTTCGTTCTCGCTTACGAACTGATAATCGAAGTGTTTGCCTTCCTTCAGCTTCTCGATAAAGTCCTCTCCGATATGCAGCTGCTTCCCCTCGTGCACCGTGCCTTGATCCGAATTGACAACGGCGACCGGCAGCTCCTCCAGCTTCGCGTACGGATCCCAGAACGCTCCGAGGAACATCGCGCAATAGAGCACGGGAACCGTCAGCACGGCGATAACCGGAATGAGCACCTTCTTGTTCCGGGCAATCCCGGACATTTCCTTGGCAAACTGCTTAATTCCTTTCATTATTCCACACTCCTGATCTAGTTGGTTTACATGGTCTTATTGGTCTTCCTTTGTTGGTTTTCCTCATCTCATTGACCCCATAAACCTAGTTGACCATTTTGTTCATTTGGTCATTTTGCAATAAAAAAAGAAGACAAGCCTTGTAATGCTTATTCCCCGTTGGCCAGCCCCCGCAGCAGATATAGCTGAAACAGCTCGGTAATCTTCTCCTTCTTCAACGGCTCGTGAACCGTCTGCCACTCCGACGCCAGCGCCAAATACAGCTTAAGCATGACGAACGCGGTGACTTCGGGATCGCAGCGCTTTAGCTCGCCTTTGTCGATCGCGGCCTGTACCTTGACCTGAATGTAGGACAGAATCGCGTTCTCCAGTCGATTCAAGCCTTCCAATGCCTTGGGCGTTCCGATATCTCGAACTTCATGAGCCATCTTGACCGCCAACTGATGCTTCTCCCGAAAATCGAGTATCCGTCCCAGCACGCGATTCAGATTGTCGAAAAAGGAGCCTCCCGGATCGTACTCGGCTTCCGCCACGTGCCTCATCTCCTGGATCAGACTGTTCATAATTTCGTCGAACAGTTCCTCCTTGTTGTTGAAGAACGTGTAGATCGTGCCTTTGCCGACATTGGCCAGCTTCGCCACCTGATCCATCGTCGTCGCCTTGTACCCGAACAACGAGAACGACTTCGCAGCCGCTTCTACGATCTGCTTCCTTCGGTCGATCGCCATCGTTCATGTCTCCCTTCGCGCAAAACTGACTATATGACTAAATTTCATTTTCGGTCATTCGGTCAAAAATTATGTTAGCACGATTTGCGGCGCTTGGCAACAACTAAAAAATACGATTGACCAACGGACTTATACTCACCTCCAAATCCACACTTCTTACGGTCTGCCAGACCGTTACACGTTACGCCATCCTCAAATTCACACCTCTTACGGTCTCCCAGACCGTTACACGCCCCGCCATCCTCAAATCCACACCTCTTACGGTCTCCCAGACCGTTAAACGTTCCGCCACCCTCAAATTCGCACCTCTTACGGTCTCCCAGACCGTTACACGCCCCGCCATCCTCAAATCCACACCTCTTACGGTCTGCCAGACCGTTACACGCCCCGCCATCCTCAAATTCACACCTCTTACGGTCTCCCAGACCGTTACACGCCCCGCCAACCTCAAATTCACACCTCTTACGGTCTCCCAGACCGTTACAACGTTACGCCAACCTCAAATTCACACCTCTTACGGTCTCCCAGACCGTTACACACCCCGCCATCCTCAAATCCACACCTCTTACGGTCTCCCAGACCGTTACACGTTACGCCATCCTCAAATTCACACCTCTTACGGTCTGCCAGACCGTTACACGTTACGCCATCCTCAAATTCACACCTCTTACGGTCTGCCAGACCGTTACACGCCCCGCCAACCTCTCATGCGTACCCGGCCCTAGGCCGCACGGCACAAAACAGTCAATTCGAGCAACCCTACAATTGCTTCAGACCATTCTCCTCACGCAAGCTTCACCAGAAAAGAGAACCCATGTACGTGAAGAATGGTCAGCCATAGAAAAAAACGCCGTAGCCACCAAGCAAGGGGCTAACAGCGTTTTTTACTCCATATTACAGGTGGTTTTCGATTTTCGCTTTCAAAGCTTCTTTGCTTTGCAGGCCGACCAGCTTGTCAACCGGCTGTCCGTCCTTGAACAGAATCAGCGTAGGAATGCTCATAACGCCGAATTGGCTTGCCAGCTCAGGCTGTTCGTCCACGTTGACCTTCGCGATAGTCGCCGTTCCTTTCAATTCCTCGGACAGCTCCTCCACGATCGGAAGCTGCATTTTGCAAGGGCCGCACCATGGCGCCCAGAAATCAAGCAAGGATACGCCTTGCGCCACGTTCTCGCTAAAGTTGTCTTTCGTAATCGCAACTGCCATAAGACATCTCTCCTATCCTCAGTGTATAAAGTGATAACACCTATGATGATCGGGCCGTCTGTTCGACCCGCTCCACCCTCTTCGATCGGCCGGACTAAGCCTTCGCCATTGCGGTCAGCTGCGACAGCATCTGTCCGATCGTAATCGATTCGAAATATTGCTCAAGCTGCTGGTCCGCGCCGCAGAAAACCCCGTTCATTACCTCGCTCATATTCGATCCGACCAGACAATCGGATTCCGGATCCCCGCTGCACCATTTCGGAGCAAGCGAGCCGGCGGCAAGGGAACGATACACGTCGGCCAGCGTCATATTCCCCGGCTCTCGCGACAGTCTGTAGCCTCCGCCCGAGCCTTCCCGGGTATCCACGAAGCCGTTTTTGCGCAGACAGCTCATCACCTTGCGAACGCGCACCGGGTTCGTGCAGACGTTGTTCGCGATTTCTTCGCTGGAAGCCATCCCGTCGGGACGATGCGCCAAGAGGACCAAGCTGTGGACAGCTATTATAAATTCACTGTTCATGAGTTCAGCCTCCCCGGTGATTACTGTAATCATAACAATTACAGTTGAGACTGTCAATAGCTACTCTTACCCGATATTATCCCTGACGAACCATGCTTCTATGCTTCTATCCTTGAGCATGTATGCAAACCCCTCAGAGGCATCTTTCACCGCCTTTTCGCCCCCTGCTTTGTCACTTTTACTTAGAAGTCGACATGGTCCGGATCCTTGCCGAATCGCCGATTTTCGTTTAACCCGTCTATAGCCACGACGTCCTCCGGCTCCAGCACGAAGTCGAACACGTCGGCATTCTCGCGAATGCGCTCTGCACAGGACGACTTCGGAATCGTGACGACTCCCAGCTGGAGGTGCCAGCGGATCAGGATTTGCGCTGGCGTTTTGCCGTATTTGCCTGCAAGCTGCACGATCAGAGGATGATCCAGCCTCCCCTGCATAAGCGGACGCCACGATTCCAGCTGAATGCCTTCCTTGCGGCAAAAAGCGAACAATCTTTTCTGCGTAAGCAGCGGGTGCATTTCCACCTGGTTCACCATCGGCTTAATGCGGCAGCTTCCCATCAAATCCTCCAGATGAGTGATGTTGAAGTTGCTCACCCCGATCGCCTTCACCAGCCCTTGCTCGTAGAGCTCCTCCAGCGCACGGTACGTTTCCTTATACTTGCCGACGACTGCCCAGTGAATGAGGTACAAATCCGCGTAATCCATACCAAGGCGCTCCAAACTTCTGTGACAGGCCGCTATCGTGTTGTCGTAGCCCTGCTCGTCGTTCCACACTTTGGTCGTCACGAACACCTTCTCGCGCGCAACGCCCGATGCCCGTATCGCCCGGCCGACGCTCGCCTCATTCCCGTACAGCGAAGCCGTATCTATGCTGCGGTATCCCGCTTGCAGAGCGGCCAGCACCGCATTTTCCGTTTCTGCGCCGTCTTCCGCCCGCCAAACGCCCAGTCCAAGCCGCGGCATCTCCGTTCCGTTCAGCAGTTCCACCGTCGAATCGATCGTCAGTTTCATGATTTTCTCCTTTCCGTTGCCTTTTTCCTATCTTATCATGCCGCTATTCAAAACCGTACATTGAATACGGCTGAATCGTCTGCCATACTAGGGAAACAGACTCATTCCAAACCAAAGAGGTGTCCGCGATGAAAATAGACGTATATTCCGACATGGTATGCCCGTGGTGCCGAATCGGCAAAAAGAACATGAACGATGCGATCGACGCTTGGCATGAGCAAACGGGGCAAGAGGTAGAAGTGAGCTACCACGCTTATCAGCTCGATCCGACGCTGCCGCCGGAGGGACTTCCCTTCAACAGCGTAATGGAGAAAAAAATGGGCGGAGCGGAGCGGCTGCGTCCGATGCTGCAACGGGTAACCGAGGCCGGCGCCAACGTCGGCGTTACTTTCCGTTTCGACAACGTGGAACGGATGCCGAACACCGTGCTTGCGCATCGCATCACCGCCCTGCTTCCCCAGGAGGACGAGGCAACCTGGATCGAGGCGGTTATGACGGCTTATTTCGAAGACGGCCGGGACATCGCCAAGCTGGACGTGCTGCTCGAAATTGCCGCCGAGCTTGGATTGGACGCCGAGGAGGCTCGCCGACTGCTCGATAACGGCGAAGGACAGGAAGCAGTCGAAAAGGATATGGCCGCCGCCAAAGGCATCGGCATCTCCGGCGTCCCTTTCTTCATCATCGACAACAAGTATGCCCTGTCGGGAGCCTATCCTTCGGCTCAGTTTCTTGAGGCGTTCAAGAAGATTGCACAAGGCGGTTAATTCCGCTGGCGATTGTCTTCTGCGAGCATTTCGTCGGTTACGCCGCGGAGCGTCTCTAGGAACGCTTCGACCGTTCTCGTCCGCAGGTCGCCCCGACGAAACAAAATATGAAAGCTCCGCCTGAAGGGAAGCCCCTCGGCGCAGAGCGGCTTCAAGGAGCCGAGCCCGAGCTCTTTGCGCAGCGCCCAGCGCGACAGCAAAGAGATGCCGAGCCCGGCCTCTACCGTTTCTTTGATCGATTGCGTGCTGCCAAGCTCCATCATCCGGACAGGCTCGATGCCGAGCGAGGCAAACAAATTGTCCGCCGCCGCTCGGGTTCCGGAACCTCTTTCGCGGACAAGCCACGTTTCTCGTTCCAGCAGCGAAGGCTTAATCCGGGAAAGCTCCGCCAGCGGATGACCGGCCGCCGCGGCAACGTACATCTCATCCTCCGCCAGCTTTACCGCCTCCAGCCCCGGTCCGATATCCTCGCCTTCTACAATGCCAATGTCCAATGCGCGGGTCCGCACCTTTTCCGCGATATCCGCCGTATTGCCGATCACTACGCTTGGCCGGATGTCCGGGTATTGCTCGTATAGTTTCGCTAACGCCCGCGGTAGCACATACTCCCCGAAAGTATAGCTCGCTCCCACCGACAGCGGTCCCGCCGCATGACCGATCAATTCGCCGACCATCTCTCCCATTCGTCGATACAGCTCTCCGATTTCCCGAGCATGATGAAGAACAATTTCTCCGGCTTTCGTCAACGCGACCGATTTGTTGCTGCGAATGAGCAATTGAGCGTTTAATCGCTCCTCCAGCGCCCGGATATGCTGGCTTACTGCCGGCTGGGTCATGTGCAGCCGTTCCGCGGCTCTGGAGAAATTTCGCGTCTCGGCGACTTCGATGAACACGAGCATAGACTGCTCCATCTGTTTTCCGCCCCTCTATAATAAGAAATAACTTATAACAAAATAAAAATAATTAATTTTTCTTATTATAAATTCAAGAGTATGCTGATAGCAACAGAACCGATAACGGAGGTCTCAGTCATCATGCTTGCCAACCCGATCCGTCCTGTTGCCTCATTGACTTCCAATCATCCGCGTCTTGCCGGCGTCCTCCTTACCCTGTCGCTTGCCTTGGCCGGCTGGGCCGTCTCGCTGATTCCCGGTCCGGCCAAGCTCGGTCCGCTCGCTTGCACGCTGCTGCTGGCGGCCGTGTATCGCCATCGCTTCGGCTATCCGCAGACGCTGGACGCGGGGATCCGCTTCTCCTCCGGAACGCTGCTGCGCGCCGCCATTGTTTTGTTTGGCCTTAAGCTCGATATCGCCGAGGTACTGCGGCAGGGCCTGCCGCTGCTGCTGAGAAGCGGCGCAACGGTCGTCTTCTCGCTCTTTGCCGTACTTGCAATCGGTCGCCTGCTTCGCGCCGACCGCAACCTGACCGCACTGCTGGCGATCGGAACCGCTATCTGCGGCGCGGCGGCGATCGCAGCCACGGCTCCGCTGCTCCGCTCCAAAAACGAAGATACGGCAATCAGCGCCGGGCTGATTGCCGTTATCGGCACTCTATTCGCGACGTTCTACACGCTCATTCTGCCTTGGCTGCCGCTCTCGCCGGAGAGCTACGGCACCTGGTCCGGCCTGACGCTGCATGAGGTCGCTCACGTAGCCATGGCCGCCGCCGCAGGCGGCACGGACGCTTTGGCGGACGGTCTGCTCGCCAAGCTGTCCCGCGTCGCTCTGCTTGTGCCGTTGTGCCTCGTCATTGCGGCTGTCGCCAAGCTTCGCAGCTCCCGGAGCGGCGATCCCGGCGAGAATCAAGCCTACACCGGAGGCTTCAAGTTCCCCTGGTTCCTGCTCGGCTTTATCGCTGCCAGTCTGTTCGGCAGCTATGCGTTGCCGTTGCTGTTGCCTGATCCTGCGCCCCTGCTGCAAGAGCTCTCGTATGTGACGACTCTCCTGCTCGGTATGGCGATGGCCGGCTTGGGCCTGAACGTGAGTGTGCGCGACCTCCGCAGTCGCGCAATGCGCCCGCTTGTCGCCATGCTCATTGCTTCCGTGCTTTTGTCGACACTCACCTACTGGTCGCTATAACTAGCTAACTATAGGATAGAGAGCCGATCGCTGAACGTACCTGGACTACTACCCGCTATTTCGTTAAACGCTCCGCCACAGCCCGGGCAATCCAGACGCCGGCCGCGCCCGCCTGCGCGAGACCGCGCGTCACCCCGGCTCCGTCGCCGCCGCAATACAGGCCCGCGATCTCCGTCTCGAGCGTCTCGCTCAGCTTCGGACGCGCCGAATAGAACTTGGCCTCGACCCCATAGAACAGCGTGTGCTCGGAAGCGATGCCCGGCGTTACTTTATCCAGAGCCTCCACCATCTCGACCAGGGATTTCATCGTGTTGTACGGCAGCACCAGTCCCAGATCGCCAGGCACCGCTTCGTGCAGCGTCGGCTCGATAAAGCCTTCCTTGATCCGACTGGACGTCGACCGCCGACCGCGCATAATATCGCCGAATTTCTGCACAATTACTCCGCCGCTCGACAGATCGTTCGCCCGTTTGCAAATTTCCCGGGCGTATTCGTTCGGTTTGTCGAACGGCTCCGTAAACTTGTGCGAGACGAGCAGCGCGAAGTTCGTGTTCGCCGAGCCGAGCGCCGGATCCTTAAACGCATGTCCGTTGGCCGCCATAACGCCGCTGTGATTCTCCACGACGACGTGTCCCGAAGGATTGCTGCAGAACGTCCTCACGCGCGTGCCTACAGACGTATTGAATATAAACTTCCCTTCGTACAACTGCTCGTTGATCTCCCTCATCACCACATCCGACGTCTCCACCCGCACGCCGACGTCCACCTGATTGTTCACCATTGCGAGCCGCCGCTTCTTGAGCACCTCGGTCAGCCAACCGGAGCCGTCTCGACCCGGAGCGATGACGACCGTTCCCGCTTCGATCTCTTCTCCGCTCTTCAGTACAATGCCCCGAGCGCGATGCTTGCCGTCCTCCTTCACAGTCAGCAGATCGGCCACCTCGGTCTTAAACCGCATCTCGATCCGGCTGTCGAGATAGTCATAGATTGAATTCAGAATTTCCAGGTTCTGTTCCGTTCCCAGGTGCCGCACCTGCGCCCGCAGCAGCTTTAAGCCGGCGGCATAGCCTCTGCGTTCGATATCCCGAACCGTTTCCGTCGTCGGATCGGTCAAATTCAGCGTCGCGCCGTGCTCCAGATTGATCTCGTCCACGTAACGGATCAGATCCAGAACGCGCGAGTGCGGCAAATAGTCGGTCAGCCAGCCTCCGAACTCCGTCGTAATATTGAATTTTCCATCGCTGTATGCCCCTGCTCCCCCAAAGCCGGCCGTAATGGAACAGGCGGGCAGACAGCCCGCGAATTCTTTTTTCCCGGCGGGCGGAGGGCACAGCTCGATTTTATTTTCCAGAATCGGACAGTGGCGGCGTTTGATCTCGTGTCCTTTGTCCACCAACAGCACCTTCAGCTGCGGAGCGGTTCTCGTCAACTCATAACAAGCGAAGATTCCGGCCGGTCCGGCGCCTACCACAATGACGTCATAAGTGCTCATTCGCAATTTTCTCCTCCCGGTTTGTCCTAGGGCGTGTATGCAAACCCGCCAGCCGAACGGCAACAAAAAAATCCCGACCGACGAAGGCGTGGGTATATGAGTATCCCACATCCTCCGTAGTCAGGAATTTAAGGCTCCTGGTAGAGACCCCCGGCCCGTATCGCCGAGGATATACGAATGGATGAATCCTTTAGAATTGTGAACTGGAGCTTTTACATAACGTAGCTTAACCCATTAAGACGTACATGTCAATCTTCAAATCACCCAATTATTCGCCTTTAAAGCACAACCTTTTCGAAATCCATCTCACAACACACTCAAAATATTGCAAAAACCGAACATTCATATTTAAACTCGCACAACGGCCGAGAAATGTGGTAAAGTAAAAAGGTTCTTTGAATTCTTCCTTTCAAATCCGCCTCGGCGCAGACGCTGGGGAGAGGGCGGTTTATCTTATGCAATCACATCGCGCGTCGATTCATCTATATGCCAAAACAAGCTTTCAGCCTAAGCGCTGAAAGCTTGTTTTTATTTTGCGCGGAGTAAACATTATTAGAAGGGGCAATCATTGTGGCAACAGGGCATCATTCCGGAATATTGGCCATCTGGATCAGTCTGATCAGCAACATCGTTCTGACCGTCATGAAAGTGGCGGCAGGCCTTCTCCTGTCTAGTCCCGTGCTGCTCGCGGACGGAGTTCACAACGCGGGAGACATCATCGCTACCATCGCGGCTCTGACTTCTTCGATGATATCGAACAAGCCGGCCGACGACGATCATCCCTACGGCCACGGCAAAGCCGAGGTCGTCGCGTCGGCCTTCGTAGCGGTCATTCTCGCGCTCGCCGCTTTCTGGATCGCTTACCAGTCGATACGAGCTCTGTTCGAACCTGCGGGGGGAGAGAGCTGGCTCGCCCTTGGAGCCGCCTTCCTCTCCCTCGTATGGAAGCAAGGACTGTATGTGTATACGATTCGCATCGGCAAAGCGACCAACAGCAAAAGCGTGCTCGCTACCGCTTATGACCACCTCGCCGATGTATATGCTTCTCTCGCCGCCGTGATCGGGATCGGCCTCGGTATTCTGGGAGAGAGGCTCCATTGGGGATGGGCGGCATACGGAGACCCGATCGCCGGGATCATCGTCTCGCTGCTCGTTCTTAAGCTGGCCATAGAGATGGGACGCGAAGCGGTGGACATTCTGATGGAACATACCGTGAGCCCCGACAAGCTGGCTGAATACGAAGAGCTGCTCCGATCCGACGACCACGTGAAGCGAATCGACCGGGTGCGGGCGCGCGAGCACGGCCACTACATTATCGTGGACGTCCGCGTCGGCATTCCCCACGATTACACGATCCAACAAGGACACGACATCAGTCGCAAACTCAAAAAGCTGATCATGGACTTCGATCCCCAGGTGATCGAGGTCATGATTCATCTGAACCCTTGGGAAGCTGGCGAGCTTGCGACAGCGCCTTAAAATGGCAAGGGGTTACCCCTATGCCAACCAAGTTGCTCTGAGAGATAATCGAAGAACAAGTTGAACGGCGTATATACCTCTCTCATTGCTATACGCTCCTGAAAACCGAATGGCTAAACCCGTTACAGGGGCATATCAGGAGCGTATGAGACAGCCCCTTCGAAGTTGATGACTGCCGAACCCAGTTCGATCCGTTTGAGGCGTACGCGCCTTGTAAAAGAGCGGAATTTCCGTTTTAAATTCGCTACCGCCCCCTTATATCGCGAGTTAAGGCGGGTTTTCCATCTTATTTTCCCGAATTACACTTATAAGGATTATTAAAGCGGATTCCCCGCCTTAAAACTGCACATTTTCCCCATTCGACAAAATTAGCGCGGGCTACCCGCTTTAAAATTAATCGTCTGCCGACGCGACAACTGCCAAATCTGCCGAGTCTGCCGAAAATGGAATGTGAGCCTGAGTATCCCCGTTTGTTGGACGAATAGCGGCATATAAACCCGAGAATTAATAAAGGCAGCTCGCCGCGTCCCGCGCAGCAAACTGCCTTTCCCTATCTTTAAGCCACTTTATTGTAAGTCATAATCCAGATCGAGCCGGCCACGATCGTCAGCACGATGATCAATCCGAGGATTAGCACCATGAAGTTCCAACGCGGTTTGCCCTCTTCCTTCAGATGCATGAAATAAACCAGCTGTACAACGAATTGAAGGATCGCCGAACCGAGCAGTACAATCGTCGCCGCCTTCTTTTCCAGCAAGCCGTTCAACACGACCACAAGCGGGATGATCGTCAGTACGAGCGACAACAAGAAGCCCGTAACATAAGACTTGAGCGAGCCGTGCGTCTCGTGGCCGCCATGATCGTCATGAACGCCATGCGCCTGAGCGCCGTGATTCGTATGCTGCGCCATGTTACATCACCTCCAGCAGGTAGACGATCGTAAAGACGAAAATCCAGACGACGTCGAGAAAATGCCAGTACATGCTGATGACGTTGACCTTGCGGCGCGTAACGGAATTGATTCCGTGACGACCAAGCTGAATCATGATCGCGATCATCCAGACGAGACCGAGCGAGACGTGAAGGCCGTGCGTTCCGACCAGCGTATAGAAAGCCGACCAATGGGCGCTCGTCGAAATCGTTGCGCCTTCGTGCACCAGCGTCGCGAATTCCGTCACTTCCAGCGTAATGAACGCCGCGCCGAGCAAGACCGTTACGCCAAGCCAGAAGATCAGTCCTTTGCGATCTCCCTTATTCATAGCAAGTACCGCAAGCCCGCTCGTAAAGCTGCTTGTAAGCAGGATGAACGTCTCGGCAATGACTCCCGGCATCTCGAACAGCTCTGCGCCCGTCGGCCCTCCAGCTGTGTTGCCGCTGAGTACGACATAGGTGGCGAATAACGTGCCGAACAGAATACAGTCCGTGATCAGGAAAATCCAGAAGCCCATTACGCGCAAGCCTTCCTGATCGTGGTGCCCTTCATGACCTTGACCGTGTCCTGCCCCGTGCCCTCCGTGCTGCGCCTTGAGGGCGGCCTGATGACTACCCGACTTGGCCATTACACAACCCTCCCCGCCGCAGCTTCCGTGCGTTTGATTTCATCCACCGGGATATAATAATCCGTATTGTAATTAAAAGAGTGAACGAGCATACATACCGCTACGCCGGCAAGTCCCGGAATGATCATCCACAGCCAATCCCATACGAAGCCGAAACCGGCGACGAAGAAGAAGAAAGACATAATAATCGGAATTCCCGAGTTTTTCGGCATATGGATCGGCTCAAGCGGCGGCTTCGGCCGCGGAGCTCCTCCGGCAGCGATTCGCTGCTTCTCCTCCCAGAAGTCGTCCTTCTCGGTCACCTGCGGCACCGTCGCGAAGTTGTAGACAGGAGCCGGCGACGGAATCGTCCACTCGAGCGTACGTCCGTCCCACGGATCGCCAGTCGTATCCTTTTCCATAAACTTAATGCTGTGCAAAATCTGCCACACCTGGAACAGGAAGCCGATGCCCATCAGGAAACCGCCGATCGTCGACGTCAGGTTCAACTCGTACCAGCCCTTGTCCCAACCGTAGCTGCTGACGCGGCGCGTCATCCCCATCAATCCGAGCACATACTGCGGCATAAAGCAGACATAGAAGCCGATATTCCAGAACCAGAACGCCCATTTGCCGATTTTCTCGTTCAGCTTGAAGCCGAACACCTTCGGCCACCAGTAATACAGACCCGCGAAGTAACCGAATGCGACGCCGCCGATCAACACCTGGTGGAAATGCGCGATCAGGAAGTAGCTGTTATGGAACTGGAAGTCCGCCGGAGCGACGGAGAGCAGTACCCCGGTCATCCCGCCGACGACGAAGCACGGAATAAAACCGAGCATCCACAGCATCGGCGTCGGGAACGACAACCGCCCGCGATACATCGTAAACAGCCAGTTGAACACCTTAACCCCGGTCGGAATCGCAATGATCATCGTCGTCACCGCGAAGAACGCGTTAACGTTGGCCCCCGAGCCCATCGTGAAGAAGTGGTGCGCCCAGGTGAAGAAGGAAGCGATACTGATGCTCATTAGAGCGAATACCATCGATTTGTAACCGAATAGCCGTTTCTTGGAGAAGGTCGCAACAACTTCGGAGAAAATTCCGAAGGCCGGCAGAACAACGATATACACTTCGGGGTGGCCCCACATCCAGATCAGGTTGATGTACATCATCGGATTGCCGCCGCCGTCAAGCGTAAAGAAGTGCGCACCTAGGTAACGGTCGATAAACAGCAGAAACAGCGTGACAGTCAAAATCGGGAAAGCGAGAATGATCGTCAAGCAGCTGGACAGTACCGACCACGAGAACATCGGCATCTTCATCAGCTTCATGCCCGGCGCCCGCATTTTCAAAATCGTGACGATGAAGTTGATACCGGTCATCAAGCTTCCGATACCGGAAATCTGGATACCCCATATATAGAAATCCTGGCCGACTCCCGGACTGAATTGCGTTCCCGATAGTGGCGGATAGGCAAGCCAACCCGCATCCGGCGAACCTCCGATGACGAACGACAGGTTGAACAGCATCGCTCCGAAGAAGAACAGCCAGAAGCTCAGCGAGTTCAAGAACGGATAAGCAACGTCTCTCGCTCCTAACTGAAGCGGAACGACGAGATTGAACAATCCGAACATAAGCGGCATCGCCATAAACAAAATCATGATGACCCCGTGGGTCGTGAAAATTTGGTTATAGTGCTCCGCGTTGAGAAACTCCAGCTCCGGCATCGCCAGCTGAGTTCGCATGAGCAGCGCGTCCACGCCTCCACGGAACAGCATGATCAGCGACGCGATCACGTACATAATTCCGATTCGCTTATGATCGACGGTCGTCAGCCATTCCTTCCACAGCCACGTCCATTTTTTGAAAAACGTAAGAGCGGCGACGATCGCAATCATCGTCAGCACGATAGCGACGTCCGCTCCGTAAATCAACGGATCGCCCGTAACGAAAAACTCGGAGGCGAAATCCTTGATTTGATCCCACATGTCGGCACCTACTTTCTCTTGATTCATTTGCTTGTCGGTTTATTTACTGTTGGCAGCGTTCAAATCATGGTTGTGCCCGCTGCTATACTTGGTTACAATTTTTTCAAACAAGCCATCCGGAATCGAAGAGAAGGTTTGAATGCCCGACACGCCCGGCTTCGCGAGCTGCAAATAGCCCTCCGTTGTCAGCCCCGGCGACGATTGCTTCACCTGCTCGACCCATGCCGCGAACTCCTCCTGCGAGGTCGCCTTGGCCGTGAAATTCATCTTGCCGAAATCCTTGCCGCTGAAGTTGGCGCCCATCCCTAGGTAATCGCCCGGCTCTTCCGCGATCAGATGCAGCTTCATCGCCATTCCGGACATCGTATAGATCTGACCGCCGAGCTGCGGAATCCAGAAGGAGTTCATCGGCGCGTCCGAGGTCAATTCGAAGCGGACGGGTACGTTCTCAGGGAATTCAAGATAATTCACCGAGGCAATCCCCTGCTCCGGATATAAAAACAGCCATTTCCAATCCAGCGACGTCACCTGGACCACGATCGGCTCGGCTTCGTGCTCAAGCGGCTTGGACGGCTCGAGCATATACGTATATTTAATAGTAATTGTGCCGAGGATGGCGATAATGATGATCGGGATGCCCCACCAGATTGCTTCCAGCTTCGTGCTGTGCTCCCAGGTCGGGTCGTACTTCGCCTTCCCGCCCGGCCTCTGGCGGTACTTCCACACCAAATAGAACGTCAAGATCAACACCGGTACAATGACGATCAAACAGAGCACCGTCGACAATATAATCAGATCCAATTGGTGCTGCCCGATCTCTCCCTTCGGATTGAGCACGACCACCTTCTCGGCGCACCCGCTAAGCAGCGCCGCCGTCGCAGCCAACGACAGAACGGCCGTCAGCCTCCGCAGCCCTTTCCACATTCCCATCTCCCCCATCCTCTTGCCGCTACCGCGTCATACATTGCATTGGACGATTTCTACGTCGCTGAATCCAACATAGCAGAAAGCTCAGCGACTTTCCTCACAGTTAACAAATGCGACAACGAAACGTTGAAAATTTGCAATAGTTTGTTCACGCCTTCGACATAATAAAAAGCCCGGAGGGAACGTCGCGTTCCTTCCGGGCTTCCTTAATCAGATAACGTCATTCAGACCGGTTCTTCCGTCGCCGGGGACGGGGCTGCCGGTGCATCTTGATTTTTCTGCATCAACGGAGCGATCACGCCGAACAGCATAATCTGCGCGCCGCCGATCAAGAACCCGATGCCGATCATCAAACCGAGATTCTGATCGTTGAACTGGGAGATATTGAGCACGCAGCAGACGATGCCGACCGCGATGACGATCATCGCCACCCATTTCAGCATTCGGGACATTTCTTTATTTTTCATGAGGGTCCAGCCTCCTTTAATGAGAGCGCTTTTTGTGAATATTTTATCACAAAGTTGTGACGAATTAAAGGCAAAATTCACAAGTTGGACAAATTCGCTCCTCAAGACATCCCTCAGCCTTAGCGTTGCTCATGCAGAAGCTTATTATTCCGCTCTAACCTCCACCGACGATTCCCCCGAGGAACTCTCAACTGCGACTCCCGGACCGGAGCCTGCCGCCGGGCTCGGCTCGGCCGTGGCCGCCTTCTCGCTTTCCTCGGTCAGCAGCTTCTGGCCCTTGACCTGAAGGCTGTCCAGCGCTTCCGCAATCGTCGCTTTACCATCCTTGACGCCCTGAAATTCCTGCTGAGTCAATGCGTCGAACTTCATATAGAAATCCCTCGGCAGTTTGTCGTAATTATCGTACATATTGTTAGAGCGCGGCTTTAAGCTGTAGAACGCCGCCATATTGCGCCCTTCCTCGTTACTGATATATTTCATCCGTGCCGGGAAGCCGCCGTTGTTAATCTTGGAGGTCACGCGCGCGAACTCATCGCCGTTTATGTAGCTCAGGAATTTCCACGCGCCCTCCGCGTTGGCCGAATTCGCGTCGATCGCGAAGATTTGCCCGACCGACATCGCCGAGCTTTCATCCGGCGTTTGCGGATTAATCGGCACCGTCACAATGTCCCAGTTTTTCACGCCTTTGTCTTTTAATCTGGTCTGTGCCTCTTTGATTTGATCCATCATATAGTTGCTTTCGATCACCATCGCGGTTTTTCCTCCGATGAAGGCATCCCTTAACAAGTAATCTTCATAGGACCCTGAGAATCCGCCATTATTCGGATCTTCGACAAACAGCGAACCCGATTTGAGCGCTTTGTCCGCCGTGTCGAACGCCTTTTTCCATGAATCCGAGTTGATCGTCAACTGTTTAGTCGTCGGATTGATGTAGCTTAGTCCCAACGAATTCCCGATCATCATGCCAAGCTGGTAGAGGTCCGCCCCATAGCCGGCCTTCAAGCCGTAGACGCGGTCCTCGCCGCTTCCGTCGGTTGGAAATCTGGCCGCAAGCTGCAGCACCTCTTCCCAGCTCATGCGATCCGTAGGGAACGTGACTCCGTGTTTCGTGAACAGGTCCTTGTTGTAGAAGAGCGCCTGACTGTAGAAATTCGGAGCGAGACCGTACAGAATGCCGTCGCTTTGCTGCTTGATATAATCCAAAATTCCGGGAGCGATCCCTTCCAGATCGAACTTGTCCTTCTGAATGAACGTATCCAGATTATACAGCTTTCCTTCGCCGGCCATGCGCGAGTATTCGCCCCCACTGAGCAGGAGCACGTCCGGTTTCTGTTCGGCAATGAACTCCTGCGTGGCTTTCTCCATATCCTTGCCTTCTTCATAGACAATGCTGGATGTGGAGACCACTTCGATCTCGACATCCGGGTGCAGAGCGGCAAACAGCATCCCGAACTGCTGATAGAAGCCGCGTTCATCGTAATACATCACCTTGATCGCCGTTTTCTCTTTATTCGTCGTGTCGTTGCCGCCGGTGCACCCCGCCGCTATCCCCGCAATTAAAGCGCCGCACAGCACTGCTGCTATCTTTTTACCGTATTGCATTTTCTACACTTCCTTCTATATTGGTATACCCGAGTTCACCGTCGGAGTCTGCTTCGCCTTGCCCCCTCTCCCCTTCCAATTTACATATTGTACCACAGTCTAGCAAACAGGGTGGTGGATTATGGGTGAAATGGTAGTATAGGACTACCCTTCCTCTTGTTCGGTCATCCCTCTCCCCCAACTTAAGTCGAGGTCGATCGTCACCTCTCGTCGGATGACAGCCGACCAAACGATCGGCTATGATGGGAACAGTTCAGTGAAAGGAAGTCTCTGCCATGAATAAAATGGAGTTTATGGATAAAATGATTCGGGAGCTTGCCCCGCTGCCGGAGCATGAGAGAAACGAGCTGCTCGCTCGATGCGAGGAATGTTTCAGAATCGGCCGGGAGCAAGGGAAGTCGGAAGAGGACATCGTCGCGGAATTAAGCTCCCCTTCTCCGCGGCCCGAATCGCAATTTGAGCCCGCATACACCGCCAGCTCGCCTTACGACAACTCCTTTCACTCCGATCGCGTTCCGCCTCCGCCTCAAGCCTGGTCCGCACCCGCTTCGGGAAGACCGCACGAACCGGATCGCGACGTTCCGCGTTTCCTCGGCGTAGGAATTTTGCTGCTCCTTCTGAATCTGCTGCTTGCGATCCCGGTATTCGCCGCCCTAATTGCAGCATTCGTCTCCGTTTGCATCGCCGCTCTAACGACGATGCTGGCGCCGCTCGCGCTGGTTGCCGAGACTTCGCTGTATGGGGAGTTTACGAACGCCAAGCTTATGATGTCGCTAGGAATGACGGGCATCGGAATGATTCTGGCCGATCTGGCCTTCTTGTTCGGCAAAGGGCTGTTTCGTGCAATTAAAGCCTATGCGGGATGGAATTTCAAGACCTTGAAAGGAAGAACTTATCGATGAGAAAATTCTGGTATTTAGCGGCGCTGTGCCTGATCGCGATCGGAATAGCGGGCGCGGTGAATCACGATTGGAATAAAGTGGACAGAAACTTGAGGAATTTCGAGAAGAAGTGGACCTTCTCGGCGGAAGAACTTCGCGAGCTGAGCATCAAGAGCGAATACAACGTCAGCATGACGTTCGTCAAAAGCGTCGACGGCACCAACTCGATCGAACTGAAGGGACACGGAACCGAACGAATGGTCGAGACTGTCCAGGCCGCGGAAATCTCCGGCCGCAAGCTGGAGCTGGAGCTCATCCGTCTCCCCCGCAAATACATCAATTTATTCGACTTCAGCTTCGATCCCCCTACGGAACAATTCGTCGTCTCCGTTACGGACGAAGCGCTGCTGGACCGTCTGAAGCTCAAGCTTAGCTCCGGCAACCTCGATTTAAAGGACGCCTCGCTGCTGCGAATCTCAAGCGCGGTGCTGGATTCAAATTCCGGCAATCTGTCTCTCGGCGAGTTCGTCAGCGAAACCTTGGAAATCGACGTCGACTCCGGGAACGTTAAGGGAGATCGCGTCACGGCGAATCTGACTGCGTCTATCGATTCCGGCAACATTACGATCGAAAACATGACTGGAAAGGCCGACATTTCGGCCGACTCGGGCAATGTTAAGCTGTACAAACTCGACACCTCCGACACGAACATATCCGTCGATTCGGGCAATGCGTTCGTTCGCCTCCCGGCGAGCTTCGCAGGTACGTACGACCTTAAGGCGGATTCCGGCAGAGTTCGGGCACCCGAGTCCAGAAACGAAACTAACGATACGATCAAAGTGAGAACAGACAGCGGCAACATCACGATCGAGGAAGCAGCGCAATAACCGTTTCTTCGGCTGCCGCTCGCCTAGCGGGTCTATCTCATAAGTAAAATAGTCGTACAAAAGGATGATCGAGAGAGAATGTTGTCGTGCATGTATCTCCTTACGATGCTATACGATCCCGAAACCTGAATGGGTAAACCCGATAAGAGGTGGTTTCAGGAGCGTATGAGGCTCTCCAGGAGATACATGCACTTTTTCTTGATCGATCATCTTGTACGCCCCTACTTATGAGACAGCCTCTTTAAACGATAGCGCCCGTTGCAAGACGGAGACGACGCTCCAACTTAAGTCGGGGGCGCAATCCAAACTTCGGACGGTTACGAAGATTAGCTCGCGAAAGGTAGGATGGAATCAAATACACGCTCCTGCGCGAACCCGACCGACAAGGAGGCTTTTCTCTTGTTTACTATTCTGACCGGTATCGTATATGCCTGCATATTCTTTATGCTTATATTCTCTTGGATCGCCGGAAGCAAAGCTACTAAATTGCTGTATGGCGGATCCACCGAAAGACTGCACCGCAAAACCCGCAAGCAAATCGTCTGGGCCGTCTATGCTACGCTGCCTGCGCTCGGACTGTCTGTCGCCACTCTGGTTATGACGTCGACGATGGACTCCGTCTTCTGGGAGGATCGGGTGCTGCTTCATCTTCCGCTCGCGCTCATTCCTTCGCTGTCTGTGTGGCTGCTTGCCGTCCCGCGCCTGGTGAAGCTCTGGAAAGCGACCCGTTGCCTGTCCGTCGCTCCGCTTCCCGCCGATATCCGCAAGCAAGCTGCTCATCCTCTCGTTATTTTGCCGTATCAGCTATCGGCAATTGGCGCTGCAACGATTTTATACTATGTATTGGTAACCCCGGTGCCGTTCCGGCTCGGCTCCGTGCTCGTTCCGATTCTGCTTGCCGCGGCGGCCGTTATGGCTTTAGGCTATGCCCAGCAACGCAAATACGTCGGAATCGGCGAGCCGAACTCTCCCGCTCAGGCGCTTCCAGGCAGAAGATGGCTGCGTACCGCCGGCATCTTCTGCGTCGCCATCGGCGTTGCCGCGCTGATCTACATAGTCGGTAGCGCGAACAGCCGCCTTCCTGCCGTCATGAGCATGGCTGAAGGCCCGATGGACTTCGGAGGGGGACCCGAGCTTGTTCACGACCCGCTACGCGACAAATCGTTGGCGATGCTGACGGGGCCGCGGGATCGGGAGCCCGACCGCAAATTCCTGTTAACCGCTGAGAAAAAGACGATCGAGCTGCGTCCGGGGCAGCCGTTCGAAGCCTGGACCTATAACGGTCAGGTCCCCGGGCCTGAGCTTCGGATCAAGCAAGGAGAACTGGTGGAGATTACGCTGGTCAACCAGGACATTGAGGATGGCGCGACGATCCACTGGCACGGACTCGATGTGCCCAATGCAGAGGACGGCGTGGCCGGGGCGACGCAAGAAGCCGTCATGCCGGGCGACAAGCACGTCTATCGCTTCATCGCCGAGCAGGCGGGAACGTTCTGGTATCATTCGCATCAGCATTCTCAGGAAGCAGTGAAGAAAGGACTGTTCGGCAGCTTGATCGTAGAGCATGCAGATTCGGAAAATAAGGGGGCGGAGGAAGAGATCACCGTAATGACCCATGTCTGGGACGGCATTGGGCTAGCCATCGGCGATCGCGACGGCGTACAGCGCAAGCAAGTCGTTCCCGGAACTCCGGTGCGCATCCGGCTCATCAATACCCAGGATTGGCTGCGGCAGGACTACACATTGACGGGAACTCCGTTTCGCGTCGCCGCCATAGACGGCATAGATCTGAACGAGCCGCAGGAGCTGGAAAATGTGCGGATAGAGCTGACCACAGGCGGACGCATGGATTTGACGTTCCTGATGCCCGACACCCCCGTCTTCCTTAGCGTCGGCAGCTCCGATAAGCTGGGAATTCTGCTAAGCCGCGACGGAACGGGAGGCATTCCCGACTTGCCGGTCACGACCGCATTTAATCCGATCGATTACGGCGAGCCCGCCGATACCGCCATCACGGCGAGCAGCGACTTCGACCGCGAATTCGAAATGATTCTCGACAACAAGCTGGCCTTCTACAACGGGCAATTCGGTTCCTTATATACGATCAACGGAGAGGTATTTCCGAATACGCCGATGTTTATGGTGCGGGAGGGCGACCTGGTCAAGACGACCATCGTCAACCGGGGCGCCGTCGATCATCCGATGCACCTGCACGGCCACCACATGCTCGTACTCTCCCGCAACGGCGAGCCTTCGACCGGCAGCCCCTGGTATTCCGATACGCTGGACGTCCAGCCCGGCGAAATCTACGAGGTCGGCTTCGTCGCCGATAACCCCGGACTATGGATGGACCATTGCCACAACCTGACGCACGCGGCCGTTGGCATGTCGATGCATCTCATGTACGAAGGGATCACCACCCCGTATAGAATAGGAAATGACAGCCCCCAGGAAGTATAAAATTTTGCCCGATTTGCTCAGCATATCCGGTTCGGCAGCCACGATCAGCCCTTCGCCTCCCTTGACGAGCAGCTCGCTCGAACAGCCCCTTCACTTGCTCCGGCTCCGAATGATCCACGCGCACGGGAATGCCTTGTCCTCCTTGCTCGATCACAAGCTCGGCGGTCTCCTCGATCGTTCCCGGCCGAGCCAGGTCGGAGGGCGCTCCTCTGACGCTTCTCCCCGTTGCATACACCGTCGCTCCGGCTTGACCAAGCGCGATCGCATCGCCCTGCCGGCCCCCCGCGTCGCTCCCGCGACGACCGCTACTTTTCCTGTCAATGGTTTCATTCTCTTCTTCCTCCCATCATTCGTCTACGTCTCTAGATTAGCCTTGATATATGACACCTGCTGTCATATAAATCGGATATACTGAGAATAATCGAAGCGAACGGAGGAATAACGAATGAGAGCCGATCGATTGCTGTCGCTGCTTTCTCTTCTGCAAGCCCGCGGGAGAATGACGTCCAAACAGCTTGCGGACGAGCTAGAAATTTCCGAACGGACCGTGCATCGCGATATGGAGGCTTTGGCGGCAGCAGGCATCCCCGTCTATGCGGAGAGAGGAGCCGCGGGCGGCTGGCAGCTGTCCGAAGGCTACCGCAACCGGATTACGGGGATGACGATCGGCGAGATTCGTTCATTGCTGCTGCTCCATTCCTCAAGCATCGTTGCCGATCTGGGGCTGAACGAGCCGTCGGGTACCGCGCTGCGCAAGCTGCTGTCCGCTCTCCCGGAGCCGGTGCGTCGCGACGCGGAATACGTGAGGGAACGCATCCATATCGACGGGGCGGGCTGGCGATCGGCCCCTTCGCGCTCCGCGCATCTGCAGACCGTTCAGGAAGCGGTCTGGGAGCAACGCAAGCTTCGCATTCGTTATCGCGGACGGGAAGCGGACGAGCCAACGGAGCGGACCGTATTGCCGCTGGGCCTGGTCGCCAAGACGAGCGTTTGGTACATGGTCGCGATGGAGGATTCGGCGGAAGAGGACCCCTTTCGCACCTTCCGGCTATCCCGCCTGCATGACGCAGACATGCTGGAAGAGACCTTCGTCCGGCCGGAGGACTTCGATTTGGCAACTCATTGGGAACGATCAATGGAAAGGTTCAAGTCCAATCTGCCCCGCTATCCCACGAAGGTTCGCGTCGCTTTGGCAAGATGGGAGGCCTTTTCGGGGGAAAGGTACGTAAAGACGGTCTCTTGCGCGGAAGTTCAAGAGAGCGAGGCAATAGAAGCGGTCGTTGAGTTCAACACGCTGGAATCGGCGCGGGACATCGTAATGAAATACGGCCGAGACGCGGAGGCGCTGGCTCCCGAGGAGCTTCGCGCAGCCGTGCGCGCGGAATGCGCGGCTGCAGCCGCGCTCTACGCAGAGTAGAAGGCGCTGCAGCCGTTCCGGCACTTTACCCGTTGGCAATTTCGAGGAAGTATGCAATAAACTGGTCGGACGTCATCGGGCGTCCCGTGAAGAAGCCTTGAATACGGTCGCATTGAAGCTGCTGAAGGCGCTGCAGCTGCCCCTCCGTCTCGACGCCCTCCGCCGTGACGGACAGACCGAGGCTGTGCGACATGTCGATGACCGCTTTCGCAATCGCTGCGTCGTCCGTACTCTCTGTCAGATTACGGATAAACGACGGATCTATTTTGACGATATGTACGGGAAGCTTCTTGAGCCAGTAGAGAGACGACTGGCCAATGCCGAAATCGTCGATCGCGATTTTGACGCCAATCTCCACCAACTGGCTGAGCATTCGAATGCTGTGCTCCATATTCTGAACGGCCGTATGCTCTGTAATCTCCAGACATAGGTTGTGCGGGCCGATCCCCGTATCCTTCAGCACCTTGCGAACGATATCCGGAAAGTCCTCCATTTGGAACTGGAGAGCCGAGATGTTAACGGATATGACGAGTGAAGGCAGTCCCTCTCGAATCCACTCTCGACAGGCGCGGCACGCTTGCTCAAGCACCCATTGGCCAATCGGAATGATCAGCCCGGTCTCCTCCGCCAGAGGGATGAATTCGCCGGGTTGTATCGTTTTTCCGTCGGAAGAGCTCCAACGAATCAACGTCTCCGCACCGTATACCTTGCCCGTAGTAAGAGAAACCTGCGGCTGGAAATTCAGCGTCAGTTCCCCTCGCTCCATCGCATATCTAAGTCCCGTTTCCATATTAAACCTCTCAACCCTTTTTGAGCTTAATGCAGGCGTATATACCTTCAGCCTGTTCCCGCCGTTTTCCTTGGAATAGTACATGGCCAGATCCGAGAAACGAATGAGCGAGTCTACATCCTGCGCATCGTTAGGATATAAGCAAGCCCCAAGGCTCGCGGACAAATAAAACTCCTGCCCTTCCAACACGAACGGCTTGGTCAGCATATGCAAAATCCGCTCGGCGACGCGGTTGATTTCCTCCGCCCCCTCGATCTTGGAGAGCAGCACAATAAATTCGTCCCCGGCGAACCGGGAGACGATCCCGTGCGGACCGACGCAATCCTGCAGTTTGGCGGAAGCGAGCTTCAGCAGAAGGTCTCCGGTCTGATGTCCGAGCGTATCGTTAACGATTTTGAAACGATCCAGATCGATCATCATAACAGCCAGCTTCTTGCCGTCTTGACTCCGCTCCTCAATAGCCTCCTGCAGACGATCCTTGAACATCATGCGATTAGGCAGCCCGGTAACGGAATCCCAATAAGCCAGTTGAGTAATTCTCTCTTCGTTGACCTTCTTCTCGGTAATATCGGTAATCGAACCGATGATCCGTACGGCAGCGCCCGAAGCGTTGCGAACCAAATCTCCCGCAAGATGCACCCAGAGCCGCCGATCCGCCTCCGCCTGGCCGCCGATCCGCAATTCGACTTGGATCGGCTGGCGGTCGGACTCGGAACGAACCTGCTTGAGCGCCTGCCAGATTGCCCGCCGATCCTCCGGATATACCAGTCTCAAGAAGGAACGGGGAGCGCTATTCAGCTTGACGGAGGAGGGGTTTAATATTTTATGCGCGCGCGTGCTCCAATCGATCTTGCCTGCGCTCAAATCCCAGTCCCAGATACCGTCGTTCGTCGTGTGCGAGACGATCTCCAGCTTCTCGTTGATCGAGCGAACATGATTAAACAGCAATTCCCGCTCCAATGCGACTGCAAGGATCGTAAAGCTGTGCCGGAACAGATCGTTCGAGACGAAATTTGCGTTCGGTTCCACTTGGCCGGCCAAGGCGATATAACCCCAGCTTTTCTTTTCCGATTTGACCGGATGGAGCACGACAATATCCTCTCCTCCGGGTCGCGTTCCCGGAGGAAGCATTTCCAACGGGGGGAACTGCTCGAACGGATAAGCCGCGCCGATGGGCGGCAGCGGATCGCCTCGCTTGCTGAACGACTGGCGTACGACCAACCGTCGGTTTCCGCTCTCGTCCGTCTCCCACAGCGCCAAACAGCCCCAATGAACGCTGTTCCAGAACAGCTTGGAAATGTCGATCTTTTCGTCTCTCGTCGCATTGATCAAGCTTTTGGTCATCTGATAGTTGTTATTCGCAATCGTTTGGAAGGAACGGCGCATCTGGGACAGGTTGATCAGATAGTGATCAAACTCCTCCGCCGTCTTGAATTGCGATCTCTCCGAGCAAGAGCAAGAGGACCTGACGACCAGTCCGGCGGACACAAGCGTTACCCCGTCCGTCTCCAGACGCCCTTCAAGCATCTCGATCGCGATTCTCACCGCTTCATTGGCCATGCTTTCAATAGGCTGGCGCACGGTCGTAAGCGAAGGATAGTTGACCGCTGCCTGATAGATGTCGTCGAAGCCGCTCACCGCGAAGTCTTGCGGCACGCGGAACCCGCGAGCCTGCAAGCAGTCGATCGCCCCCAGAGCGTTAAAATCCGTACCCGCGGCGATCGCCGTAAACTCGACGCCCCGATCCAGCAGCTCCCGCATCGCTTTCTCTCCGGCGTTCATGAGATTGTCCTCGACGTCCACGACAAGCCGTTCGTCTATCGGCAATCCCTGCTCTGCAAGCGCCTCCTTATACCCCAGGTAACGCTCGTACAGATCATACTGAGACAGCTTGCCGATAAAAGCGATCCGCGTATGCCCGTGGGAGATCAAATGCCGCACCGCCGCTTTCATGCCCGCTTGATTCTCGACGAGCACCGAGTGTCCCCCCGGCACGGGGGACGGAAAGCCGATGCAGACGAGCGGCTTCCCGCTCTTCTCCAATGTCTCGAGAACCGTCTGGCTGGCCGAGGGCAGAATGACGATCCATGCATCGATCAGCCCGGATGCGATCGGCTCTTCCAACGAATCGATTCCTAAATAATCGTCTGCGACTTGCACGGCAAAGAGACGGGAACACCTTTCTCGGACAGCGTGTTGAATGCGAGGCAGCAGTCTGCCGAAATATTCGCCGTCCAGATAGGGTGCGATGACACCGATCCGGTATTCCTTAACCATGATGTTCCCTGCCTTCTGTGCTTGCATCGAGTGATTAGTGGTTATTTCCATTTTCAACGCGACGCTTTCAAAATCCTTTTTAATATCCCGGTTTACACTGAAAAAAGCGACAACAGACCTATTCAAAGACGGTATGACGCCTTCAGGTTTACAGTCGAATGTGCCGAATTTGCGTCCGAATGCGGTCGTATGCTTTGCGCAAAGCGCTTCGTTCGTCCGGCTGCAGCGACAGCCCCGCTAGCTCTGCGATACGCTCCGCGTTGTCCGCGATCGTGTGCCCCTCCGTATTCAGGTGATGAGCAAACTTCTCCTGCGAGAGCGCCGCCACGCACCGGTCGATCTGCGCGGCCGCCCATGATTCGCTTCCTTCTCCTCGGCTTTTCAGCCGCCGCAGCAACGTCTCCCTCTCGGCGCACAGCGCAAAATGGCGCACCTCCGCTCCTTCCTCCCGCAGCCGTCCGATAATCTCATCGAAATATTGCGAGCTGACGAGCGTCATCGGTGCGATTACGATACCGTCATATTCCCGATCCAGATGCTTTAGCATCGCATAGTTCGTGTCCCGCCACATCGGATAGTCTTGAAAATCGCCGAGCGCGATCCGCCTCGGTACATTTTTGCGTATAAAATAACCGGCATTCTCCGGATCATAGACATAGGAGTCCGGCAATCTTCTGTGCAGCTCATAAGCAGTTTGCGTCTTCCCCGCTCCGAACGCTCCGTTAATCCATAGAATCATTCTTTTCACCCTTCAGATAACGAATAAACGAATATCAATTTTCATACTGCTTTCATTCGCCGCGCGGGACGGCCTATCCTGCTTTTTCCACCGACGAACGGAAATCCGCGTCCCGGTTCGGTCCTCCTTCAACCGCACCAAAACAGCCCATATGAAATACGATAGGGATATAGACCATTACAGCAGCCTAGAAAGGTGTGGCGAAAATGAGCAACAACGCGTACGACTTTTATGGGGGCGGCAATACGGCCCGGGGTTACACGAGCTTACTTCCTTCATCGTTGAAGGGACTGGAGCGGCTTTGCGTGGTAAGGGGCGGCCCGGGATTGGGAAAAAGATGCGAGCTCCGTTCGATAAGCGACAAGCTGTCGGTGGCGGGACATGAGGTTTGGCGCATCGCCTGCGCCTCCGATCCGGACGCTCTGGATGCGCTGATCGTTCCCGGCCTCAGCCTGGGGATCGTCGACGGTACGACGCCAAACGCCATTGTTCCGGAGATTGTCGGAGCGACGGTAGTAGAGTTTGACCTAGGGGAAGCATGCGATAAGTCGGCACTTTCGGCCCGGGAATCGGAAATGGCAAGTTTGGATCAGGAGATTGCGGACAGATTCGCGGAGGCCTATGCCGGGTTCGCCGAGGCGCTTCGGGTTCATGACGATTGGGAGAAAATCTATATCGGGAACATGGATTTTCAGAAGGCCGACGAGTTGACCCAGGAATGCATCGATCGGCTGATTGGGGATCGCAAGGGGGAAAGCGCGGGGCGTGAGGCTCATCGATTTCTAGGTGCGGCCACTCCGCTCGGAGCGGTCGATTACGTTCCCGGGCTGACGGAGGGGCTGAAGCGGTATTTACTGAAAGGTCGGCCCGGCTCAGGGAAGTCTACAATGCTGAAGAAACTGGCCGCAGCCGCGGCCGAACGAGGCTTCGACTCCGAAATCTATCATTGCGGCTTCGACCCGAACAGTCTGGACATGGTTGTTGTCCGGGAGCTTGGCTTTGCCATTTTCGACAGTACCGCTCCGCACGAATACTTCCCCGATCGGCCTTCCGACGAGATCGTCGACATGTACGAGCGCTGCATCGTTCCAGGAACCGACGAAGCTCATGCCGACGAGTTGGCCCCGATCCGGCAGCAGTACGCCGCGAATATGAAACGCTCTATCGGGCTGTTGGCGGAAGCAAGGGCTTTACGAGATCAACTGGAGCGGTTATATGCCGAAACCGTGGACTCATCGGCTGTGGAACGGATTGTCGAGGAGTTTAGGCGGAATGTCTTGGGGTTTGCTTCGATTCAGGTTTGAAGAATATAACGGGCTTGTGCACTAAACAGATCTGTTCGACTTGATCGATTGACCCTGAAGGAAGTATGTACTCCCTCCTTCGGTTTAAGCCCCCACAAAGTGGCGTGAAGCTATGAAGCTTATTTCGCTCACTTTGCGGGGGCACGTTCATCCGAATAAGACCGTGCGGCGGTCTTATCACCCACATCCCGGCTCCGTTCAGACGAATAAGACCGTGCCGCGGTCTTATCACCCACATCCCGGCTCCGTTCAGGCGAATAAGACCGCGCGGCGGTCTTATCACCCACATCCCGGCTCCGTTCAGGCGAATAAGACCGCGCGGCGGTCTTATCACCCACATCCCGGCTCCGTTCAGACGAATAAGACCGCCCGGCGGTCTTATCACCCACACCCCGGCTCCGTTCAGACGAATAAGACCGTGCCGCGGTCTTATCACTCACATCCCGGCTCCGTTCAGACGAATAAGACCGCGCGGCGGTCCTATCACTCACATCCCGGCTCCGTTCAGACGAATAAGACCGCGCCGCGGTCTTATCACCCACATTCCGGCTCCGTTCAGACGAATAAGACCGTGCCGCGGTCTTATCACCCACATTCCGGCTCCGTTCAGACGAATAAGACCGTGCCGCGGTCTTATCACTCACATTCCGGCTCCGTTCAGGCGAATAAGACCGCGCGGCGGTCTTATCACTCACATCCCGGCTCCGTTCAGACGAATAAGACCGCGCGGCGGTCTTATCACCCACATCCCGGCTCCGTTCAGACGAATAAGACCGCGCCGCGGTCTTATCGGCTGCAGCAATTCCCCCAGAAGCCTGCCTATTTTTCAGCGAAGCGAAAACCTTCACTCTATCCAACCTGCCTATTACCGCGCGCCCTGCAAATCCTGAGGAACGACGGCGTCGCGAAGCGCATCCTCCAATTCCGTCGCATACCGCTCTGCAAGCTCGTCGCTCCATCCGAGCAGTTCCTGCATAAGCGCGATGACATTCGCCTTGTAGCGCTGAACCATCGCAATATCGAAGAACAACGCTCCCGTGCGACGAATGAAGAAGTCGACTGGCTTCGCGGCCATCTCCTCTTCTACGGCGTACCTCACCCGCATATGGAGGTCAAGCGGGAGCCCGAACCGTTCCGCTTCCGAGGCATCCCCGCGCCGGTATACTTGCTCCGCGTTGGAGCCGTAGAAGCGCGCGATCCGCAGGCTCGCCTCGAAGGACAGCCCGGCTGCCTTCCCATGCTCGGCAACACGCGCGGCATATGCCTCCAGCTTTTCGGAGCCTCCTACCTCGCCTCCGGATATGGCGATCCCCTTTGTCCGGCAAGCTGCAGTCTGCACGCGTCCCTGCAGTCTGCGAGCGACTAGGTCGATCGTGTCCTCGGCCATTTTGCGGTAGCCGGTCAGCTTGCCTCCGGCAATCGTGATCAAACCGGACTTCGATTCCCAAATTTCGTCCTTGCGCGAAATCTCCGACGGATTTTTCCCTTCCTCGTAAATCAAAGGACGAATGCCTGCCCAGCTCGACTCGACATCCTTCTCCGTTAGACGCGTTTCCGGGAACATAAAGTTGATGGCGCCCAGGACATATTGCCGATCGGCCGCCGTCATCGTCGGATGCGCCTTGTCCCCGTCGTAGAACGTATCCGTCGTGCCGACGTACGTCTTGCCGTCCCTTGGAATGGCGAACACCATCCGCTTGTCGTCGGTATCGAAGTACACCGCCTGACGAAGCGGAAACCGGCTCTGATCGATGACCAGATGGATGCCCTTGGACAACCTCAGCTTCTTGCCGTGGTTGGAGCGGTCCATCTCCCGCAGCGTATCGACCCACGGTCCAGTCGCGTTTACTACCGCCTTGGCGCGCACCTCGCAGCTATCTCCGCTCAACAGATCCGTCACGCTCGCTCCACACACATGCCCTTCGCCACTATAGACGAGCTTTTCTACCTTCGCGTAATTCAACGCCGTCGCTCCGAGCTCCACCGCGCGCTTCATGACCTCGATCGTCAGTCTGGCGTCGTCCGTGCGATACTCCACGTAGTACCCGCCACCGAGCAGGCCGTTTTTTTTGAGCAGCGGCTCCTTTTGCAGCGTCGCTGCCGTCTTCAGCATTTTGCGCCGTTCGCTGCGCTTCACTCCGGCCAAATAATCGTATACCCGCAGGCCGACTGACGTGGAAAACGATCCGAACGTGCCGCCCTTATAAATCGGCAGCAGCATCCATTCCGGGGTCGTCACATGAGGACCGTTCTCGTATACAATCGCCCGCTCCTTGCCGACCTCTGCGACCATTTTCACCTCGAATTGCTTCAAATAACGCAAACCGCCGTGCACCAGCTTCGTCGAACGGCTGGATGTGCCCGCCGCGAAATCCTGCATCTCGACAAGTGCGGTGCGCAAGCCCCGACTTGCCGCATCCAGCGCGATTCCCGCCCCCGTAATGCCTCCACCGATTACCAGCAAGTCGTATTCTTCCTTCTGCATGTTATCGAATATCGCCGAACGCCCGTGTCCTGCAAATGTGAGTTCCTTCATGCCGTATCCCTCTCTTCGCCAGGTATAGAAAAAGAGACCGCAAACACATTATGCGCCATAACGCATAACGTGAAGCGGTCTCTCCTCATCTCTGACCCGATGTATTTACTTAAGTTTACTTTACCACACCGACGTTCATTTGAAAACCATCGCCGCTTTCACCGCTTTGCCCCAGCCTTCGTACAAGCGCGCCGACTCCTCGGCATCCATGGCGGGCGTGAAAGAACGATCCGTACTCCACTGCCGCGCGATCTCCTCCGGGCTTTCCCAGAAGCCGACGGCCAACCCTGCCAAGTATGCCGCGCCGAGCGCCGTCGTCTCGTTCACGACGGGACGTTCTACTGCCGCTCCCAAAACATCGCTCTGGAACTGCATCAGAAAATCATTTTTCACCGCCCCGCCGTCGACGCGCAACGCTTTCAGGCTGATCCCCGCATCCGCCTCCATCGCCGCCAGCACGTCCTTTGTCTGATACGCGAGCGATTCCAGCGTCGCCCGGATAAAATGCTCCTTCGTCGTGCCCCTCGTCAGTCCAAACACGGCTCCGCGAACGTCGCTGTCCCAATATGGCGTTCCCAGCCCGACGAAAGCCGGTACGACGTAGACGCCCTCCGTCGACTCCACTCTGGCCGCATAGCGCTCGCAGTCCTTGGCGTCAGCGAACATGCGAAGACCGTCGCGCAGCCACTGAATGGCCGACCCGGCGACGAAAATGCTCCCCTCAAGCGCATACGTCACCTTGCCCCCGACTCCCCAAGCGATCGTCGTCAACAATCCATGGTCGGACGCAACCGCTTTGTCGCCCGTGTTCATGAGCATAAAGCAGCCTGTTCCGTACGTATTTTTCGCCATTCCCCGTTCGTAGCAAGCCTGGCCGAACAAAGCCGCCTGCTGGTCGCCCGCGATGCCCGCAATCGGAATTTCACACCCGAAAAAATGATGCGTATCCGTCAGCCCGTACACCTCCGACGAAGGCTTCACCTCGGGCAGCATCGACTCGGGCACCGTCAATATTTTCAACAGCTCCGGGTCCCAGCGAAGCTCGTGAATGTTGTACATCAGCGTGCGGGAGGCATTCGAATAGTCGGTCACATGCACGCGCCGTCCCGACAGACGCCATACTAGCCACGTATCGATCGTACCGAACAACAATTTGCCCTGCTCCGCTTGCTCCCGGGCTCCTTCCACATGATCGAGAATCCACTTGATTTTCGTCCCCGAAAAATAAGCGTCGATCAGCAGTCCCGTCTTGCTTCTGAACGTCTCGTTCAGGCCGGCGCTCTTCAGCTCATCGCAAATGTCGGCCGTCTGCCGCGACTGCCAGACGATCGCGTTGTATACGGGCACGCCTGTCTCCTTATCCCATACAACCGCCGTTTCTCTCTGATTCGTAATCCCGATTCCGGCAATCTGCTCGGGTTTAACGTCCGCTTCGGACAGCACCGTCGCGATAACTGCGAGCACGGAGCCCCAGATTTCATTGGCGTTATGCTCGACCCAGCCCGGCTTCGGAAAATACTGTTTAAATTCCTGCTGCGCTACGCGAACGATCCGCCCCTCATGATCGAACAAAATCGCCCGCGAGCTGGTCGTACCTTGATCCAGCGACAATATATATTTTTCCAACGCAATTCCTCCCTATGCCCTCTCGACCGGGCCTATTTCCACATGCTCGCATGACTTGTCGATACCGCGATCGCCCCAGCCCCAAACAATGGAGGCAAATCCTCCGGCCCGTCGATAAAGCCGCCCAATATAATATCGATGCCGGTCTCGCGCTGAATAATCCCGATCTTCGGGTGAGAATAGCTCGGCAGAATCTCGATATAATCGGGCTTAACGTGAGACGCCGAGTTGATAATCGTCTTCACCGAATGGGAGTCGATCAGGAAACCCCGCTGAATCGCCATCAGCCCGTATTTTTTCGCATGGATGAGACTCGACGTTCGGGTGCTGATGACGCCGTCCACCTTGATCGCCTTGGACAGAAAATGAATCGAAGCCTCGTCGTCCTTGATCCCCTTCACCATATCGAGATGCAGAAATATTTTCTTCCTCGCCTGTTTGGCGCTCGATACAATGCCTTGAAGATGGATCAGCTCCCCCTCCAGCAGAAAAATGACTTCCTGCGGCGAAGCAAGCGCTTGCTCGAATTCCTTCATATTGCGAACGGCCGGTATCACCGAATGCAGCTTCAACAGTCCCAATTCCTCTCCCCCTCCCCGGCTGAACGCCGAAAAAAATACAAAAAAACAGCTGCCGAATCGGACACGGACTCGGGGAGTTCGCACCTGTATGGCAGCTGTTCTCTTCTTCTCACAGCGGTCGGATTTACTTGTAGGTTTTATTATAGATCATTTCGCGGTCTTTTGGAATATCGGGATGATGGGCTTATTTGGATAGCTGCATGCGCCTTCGCTTCAGTTCTTCCCACCAGCGGGACTCGAACGGATTTTTCGTCGTTAGGTCCTCAAGGATACGAATAGACTTTTCGCGCTCGCCCTGCTCCCACAATATATCGCTCTGAAGCTTCAGATACCAGATCTGTGAGGGATTCGTCTGTAAAGCTTGGCTATTTTCTTCCTTGGCAACGGCTAAATAACGCTGATCTCGGCTTTGCAAATATTCTTGAAAATAGATCTTGGATTTTCGGTCATGCGCTTGATCGGCGAATAGGGCGAGCTTAATGCTTTTATCCAGACTCCTTACCGCGTCTGCAGGCTTCTCGTTACGCAAGAGCTCGGAGGCGGTTCGGATGTAAGAACCCGAGATCAATGACAAGCCTGAAGTTATCATAATAATTAGCGACACAAGAAGAATGCCAGCAATTCGGAAAGCGCCGCTGATCCCTCTATTTTCGGTTCGATTGTCATCCTCGGGAACCATAAACCTGCCATTCAACAAAAAGAATACCCCAAATAAAAACGGGTAGGCCAGAACGAAGTCGACCAGACTGTGAACGACGATCGCCGCACTTGCGCATAAACGGCCCCACTGGATGAGCTTTCGTTCTTCTGGAGCGTTTCTTAGCTCATAAATTCCTCGATACAGCAGAACCGAAACGAATCCGATAAATGAAACCGTCCCTATCAATCCTGTATCCGTAGCAACTTGAAGCAGTTGGTTATGAACATACCTTACGAAATAATCCGAGGATTGATATTCGTACTGTAATTGAGCCCATCCTCCGCCCCCGTAGCCGGTCCATACGGCGTCAAGCGACATCCCAAGAGCATCTCGGTAATAAACAAGGCGGGACTGCCACTCCGTTGCCGACAGGCCGAACTTCTCCCATCTGGACAATCCGCCAGCGTACAATTGCCAGCCGGCCCATGTCACCGCCACTGCACCTGCAGCGGCAGCAACGCTCCTCGACAACCCCACAGAAAACGCAGCTTGCTTCCAGACGAATACTCCGGATATCGCAATAATTAGAAGCGCCGCCCAGACGGACTGACCGAAAGCCACTGAACCCATTATCCCCAAGAACGTGCCGATCAGTACTCTCAGCCACAGCCCGAAGTATTTTTTACGTGCAGCTGTATAAAGAATGATTTGGCTTAACGCCCACAGAAGCATCGCTGTTCTTGACTGGGTAAGTCCCAAAGCCATAACGAATGCGAAATGAGCTCCAAGATATCTCCCCTGACGACCTGTCATGTACAGTGCTTGGGCGATTATGCTGCATACGGCGAGCAAGAGCCCCTGAGCGTTCGCATAGTCGAGAAACCCCGCCAGCCTGTCGTCGTAAAAGCGATCCCCTGCGATTCCGATCACGACGGCTGCAAACGAAGTTCCCAGCAATACGCGCAGCGCCCTGTCGTTTGTTGCAGGATTAAGATGCTTGAAAATCAGGTATATCGCTGCCACAAATGCTATCTTGATCGCTTCAAGCAGCGCATCCTGTTTGTTAATCGCATAGCTCAGACTAACCGCATAACTGCAAACACATACCAGAAGAAAATAGAGAGCCGGATCATGAAGTATACGGTGTTTGAAATACAAGACGCTCAGCACACCAAAAGCGACAATGGCGCCAACAAGATATTCCTCTTCAAACAAAAAACCGTGAAAGAAGGAGCCCGAAACAAGAAAAATAATTGTAAGAGCAAATAGATACGTCTGCGTTCGAGGTTGTGCATTTTGGCTATTCATGCTTCATTGGCCCCCGCTATTGAATAGGCAAGCGAGAGATCCCTGAACAGGAGTCTCTCGCTTGAAGCTTGCTATTGCGATAATTGCTGCAGGAGGTTGGAGATAACCTGTACGGCCTCCGCACGACTTGCATTGTCTTTTGGCGCAAACAGGTTGCCGTTGCGGCCCTTCATCAATCCTAGGGAACCTGCTTCGGTTACCGATGTTTGAGCCCATTTGCTAATTTCGCCGGAGTCTTTGAATTCGAGAACAGCCTCGGATGAATCCGTCTTAAGCGAAATTTGGTAAGCATTCATAACCATAATCGCCATCTGTTCCCGCGTGATTTGCTCCTGCGGAGCAAACCTGCTGTCGCTCAAACCTTTGATGAGCCCGTGCGCATATGCCGCTGCCACAGCTTCCGAATACCACGCATTCCTCGGCACATCTTCGAATGCCGTGGACACAGCCGCCGGTTTGAGGCGCAGAGCCTTAACCAGCATCGCCGCAAACTCGGAACGGGTAACTTTTTTCTCCGGGGCGAATTTCGTATCGGTTATGCCGTTTACAATCTGTTTCGCCGCCAACTCCTGTATAACTGACAGCGCCCAATGCTTGGCTGCCACGTCCTCGAAGTTTTTCTTAATCTCAAATACGCCATACTTGCTGAAATGGCTTAATTCTGCGACAAGCTCGTTGCCTTCCCATCTTCCGCCAATATACTCTAATTTCCCATTATCGGCGATATAGTAGATGCCGGTTAAGCGGCGATTCGCACCCGGATTTACAGGAAATCTTACTGTGATCGGGGTTTTGAAGGAGGAGAGCAGCTTCTCTTCTCCGTTTTTCCCTACGACAGCAAGCTTAAGCTCATAAATCGGACTGAAAACCGCCACCCCTGTACTCGGATCGGAGGCCAGGCCGCCTTGAACCTCCGCTGGATTCAGCTGAACGGCCGTCAGCCGCATGCTTGCATCCGAAAGTCCGCTTGTACTTTGCAATTGCGACAATTGAGCCAGTACTTCAGGAGGCAGCGAAACGATCGCATCTCCAAACCGAACCTCCAGATCGTTCTTTCCGACCAACTCTGTAATTCGATCGGGCAGAACAACGGTAGATTTGTCCTTCACATCGATCGAAATCTTCCCATCCGAGGCTGCTGGAATATCTCTGTTTGTCAGCGTAACGGTATTCTCATCCTCTGAATTGCCGAGCATGGGGCCACCGCCGATTCCACCGCAAATTCCCGCACATGCGGTGCGGACGGTTAATGATTGGCTTGCGGCAGATAGGTTGCCCTTAGCGTCGTACGCCTTGACCGTAAACGAGTATGGCGTATTCGCGGTCAATCCCGTTACTTTATAGGCTGTGGCTCCGCTCGTCGTACCGACTTGGCTGCCCCCGATATAGATTCGGTACCCAGCCACCCCAAATGCATCGGTAGACGGATTCCATGCCAGAGTTACGCTAGTTGCATCAGTTTCTGTTGCGCGCAGCCCGGTCGGAGCGGTAGGTGCAACTGTGTCATCCCCAACCGTAAACGACTTCGTTAGTTTGAATTCTTCGTCGACGCCAATAGGGAGGCTGAATATTAACGTATATTGTCCGTCTGATAGCAATTTACGAATAACAATATCGTCTTGCCAGTTCATTGATTGCGCAGCATAAAGGGTCAAGCCGCTGCTATCTTTGATTTCAATTTTAGCCCATACTGGGTAGAAATAACTCTCAAAAACATTCTCCCCCACCTCTATCAATCTCATTGATCCGCTTAACAGTTCTGGACGAATAACGAGTTGCGTAGCACTATCCTGATCTCTCGTCATGGAAACAATGCTCAAGTTTGAAACAGCCGGGTCTGGCTTCCCATCGAAAGCGATCGTCATGTCCTTTGTAATATTTAACTGTTCTCTGGTTTTCCAGCTATACAACCATCGCGGACCGCTGCTTGAGCTTTTTAGCGTATCTACCGCTAGCCACTGGTTTCCTTCGGCGACAATCAATTTGTTAAGCTGTTGCGATGTACTGTACGGATAGTATCCCCCGAACAGCCCCGGCAAGCTTAAATCTAAACTGCTGGAAAATGACAGGAACGGCAATGCATTTTCAAATTGAACCGCTCGTTTAGGCACATCCGTTACCGCAGCCTGATGTGTAACAGGATCCACAGAAATATGATTGACCAAGCTATATCCGATATTCGTTCCGTTTGTTCCCGTCATTTGAAAGATAAAATCTCCCGGAACGGCAAGCATTTCTGAAAAGGAATGTGCGTAAATAGCGAAATCGCTATAGCCTTCCACTGGCGCGACAAGTTGTGCATTCAAGTAGGAAGCTTCTTTCGGTACTCCAACCTGCTTTATCGAAACTGCTGCCAAATCGTTCGGAATGCCGATTTTTGTTAACGCAAGAAGCTGGCTTCCCGTTAAGCGAAGCGAATTGTAGTAGGTAGAGTACTCATACGATCCCTTCTTGGATAATGTGAGCGACAATAATATTACGTACTCCTGATTAACTACAATCTGGTCGGTACCGTACATTAAGAAATTTCCTGAATGATCAATATTGGCCCAGAGCTTGCTCTCATTTCCCACGGCATCTTTAGTTCTGACTTCCACCGTGTTAAATCCCGGTGTCCTATACGTATATCCCGTTGGAATATCAATCGGAATCAATAGCTTACCCGATCCTCTTCCGTCTTCAACCTGTATGTTTATTTCTCCGTCGAGCTTGACCACGTCGTTCGGGAATAGCTGAGTTTCCAGTTTCAGCGAATAGTTGCCGGGAATCGTCGGCACGTTCAACTCTTCCGTGTGCCCTAAACGAGTATACCAGTGCTCTCCCACCGGTTGGTTTCTCTCATCGTAGAGCTGGTAGATCAGAGTCGGCGCACTTGCGCTTGCTCCACCACTCTGGTAGGGATCATCAGATAGAGATGCCTGCCGATAAACGAAGGAGTCTTCCGATTTCTCCACAATCATACTTGTCTCGCCCTCTTGACTGTGTACATTAAAAGCGAGGGGCTCTTGAACGGCCTTGTGATTAACGATACTCCTTTGCGAGTCAACCTTAGAAACGTCATAGAGATAATTGTTCTGCTCGTCATTGAAATCATTGTACACGAGCAGATTCACTTGACCGGTATGGGACCAATAAGAATTATAAGAACTAAACTGCCTGCTGAAGGAAAACTTTGTGTTCCCGTCTATCTTCGCGTATTGCTCAAACGAGTATCGGTATTCACCCTTCGTTACAGAATAATAAAACCAGTCGCTTACTCCTTTAGAAACATACCACGATGAGCGAGGAGCGCTGTCCCCAATCGACACGACCGCATCCTCAAAACCGCTCGGAGGCTGAACAAAAGCCAAATTTGCAGTGAGATCTACCGTCCCGCTTGCAGCGTCAGCGATTGCTCTCTCATCAGCGAAGTAGTACCCTGCTGTCGTATTCGTTGGATAAATCGTTCCGTACACAAGAATACGATCCGTTGTACTGACATAAATTTCAGCTTTAAGCTGCTTGTTCAACGTGAGCGGAATTGGCCAAGTCGACGATCCGCTTCTACTTCTCTTGGCTGCAAGGTGAAGCACGTCCCCTTCAGAAGCAGGAGGAGCTGAATACGTCAACTTCTTTAATTGCTCTTTTTTAAGATCTAGGGCAGACGTTGCGGATGTAACCGTTTGATGATAATAGACACCACCAGCTTGCCCTCCAGCGCTTTTTCCGGTCACGACAATGTCGTACTCTTTGCCCGATCTCAGATATTGACTCGGTATAGATAATTTACCGTTTTCAGAAGCCGCCGCCTGATATTGTAGATACGTGTAAAAGTCCGTTACTCCGTTATTGGCTTCCTCAACGTAGGGCAGTTGTTTCTCATACAGGAAAACCTGCCCATCTTGCAGCGGCTGCCCACTCTCATTCTGAGCAGAAATCGTAATTCCTTTAGGTGCTCCGGTATCTTTGCCGACAAAAATAAACTCCCTAGTTGCCGTGTAGTCCTCGGATTGGCCATCAATGCTGACAACTGCCTCCAACTCGTACTTGGCGCTTGGCAATTGTAATTCGTTTATATGATATAGAGAAGCCCAACTCGAATTGATATTCTGCAACTCCTGAACTCGCTCTCCCCGTTCGTTCTTAATGTAAAACTTCGAACTTATCGGTGACGATAACGGCGGTCCATCAAACCAACGGAAATCATTAAGCAGAAAATCTCCACTCTTTATTTGAATTGTGGCGTATACGTTGTTGCCTGCCAGAGTCATACTATCAAATTCCAGTATAAGCTTATCTGATAGACTTAACTGAATAGCTTCCGTAGCCGTAATAACAGTTTCCCAGTCGTAGCCAATCCCATTCTCTATTACGGAAATGACTATCTGATAATCCGAAGGCGTTAGATACAACTTATTGATTCCAACGAAATTACCACTCACCCCCCTAATTCGAACGGCTTCGTTAGTCGGAAGAATAACTTTGACGGTTGGCTGAAGTTCATCTTCATCCACCTGAAGTGCCATATTGCTTTGGACTTCGATTGTATTTTTGATGAAGTATCCGTTATCCCCTTCTTTTCCGCTAAAGGTATAGCTTAACTTCCCCGGCTTCATCATGAACTTATACTGAACTGGATAAGATGGATTAAACCACATTCCCGCCTCAGGCACGTTCATTCCTACCGGTAGAAAAGATATTTTGATATCCGTGAAATCAGAAGGCAACGCCACAGTCGGACTAACCTCCACCGCTGTCTCAGCAATCGGCCAATCCGTCAAGCTGAGCAACTGTTGACCGTTTAATTCAAGCTTATCAAAATAGGTGATAATAGTATCTGAGAAAGAATCCGTCGCCCTATAGGTCGACGACAAATCTACCGTGTAGATCGATTCTGGTTCAATAGGTAACGCTTGAACATTTAAAAACCCATCGTTGAATGGGATTGATCTCCATTGCCCATCTGAATCCAGCTTATTTAAGCTCGCATATCCATTATGTAACTGATACCCCGGGATCTCCCCTAGCTTAATTATCCCGGACGCAACCGAAGCCACGCTCGGAGCAGCATCCGGAAGCGGAAGTTGCTGATCATCCACTTGCATCGGAGCCTGATTCTCTGGGACTTCAATTGTCCCTTCCGCCCCGGCTTGTGGAACAATCGTTCCGATTGCCAAGCAGACAAGCATCATAAAAGCGAGCAGCTTTCTCCTCATTCGTCTGTTCATTCTCTTTATCCCAATCCCTTCCGTTATTAATCGCCTATGAATTCCAAAATTGCCCAAACAAACTGTGAATATTGTACCATAAAAGTTTCCAAAAGTATGGGTATAAAGATCGAAAACGGTCGTATTTTTGTATATTTTTCTATTATTTCCGAAAATAAAATAGACACCCATCTCTCCCTGCTTTTCCACCAGAGAAATGGCTGTCTATTTGGCAATCCTATAACCTTAATTAAGGCTCACTCCGCCGCTCCCTCATCGGTCATCCAACCGACGCTATCCAACATTACCTTCCCCGGCCCCTCGTTAAAATGAAAAGTAACCCGCTCCCACTCACTTGGATCGAAGTCGGGGTTCTCTTCTACGAAGTCCTTCAACGAAAGCTCATACGTCTGATAGACCGGCTCCTCCGCGTCCTTGAACTTTCCGTCGGCCACAATTGGCTCCAGCGCAGGCAGCCAGGTGAATTCCGTCTCTACCTGCGGCTCGGCTTCCATGAACTGTTCAAGCGGCAGTCTGGCCGAATTACCGGAGCGATCCTCCAGCTCGATGTCGATGGATAAGCTGGACTCCATCGCTTCCTCAATAGCCTCCTCCAGGGCCTGAGGCTGCTCCTCTCCACCCTTGGCCTCCAACGTTTCCTCCAGCTCTCGCCCCCTATTCGCCAAGGAAAACATCAACAAATCTTCCTCCTCGGGCTTCTCCTCCAGGGAGGAGCCGATGACGATCGTGTAATCGCCTTCCTCCTCCCACCCCAGCTCGACTCCTTTATCGGCTTTGCCCTCTCCCTGACGATCAAGCGCATTCGCATGCTGCCAATCGGTCAGACCGCTTGCTTCGGCCGTCACTCCCCAAGCCGGCTGTTCACGATCCTCTCCCGAGAAATCGGCCAACATTCTGAAATCGTCGTTCTCATATTGGTTAAAGTATCGCGTATCCGGAAGATAAGCCGAAGCCGCCCTGTAGTCCCGAAACAAAGCATCGTACTCCCGCGACTGATGAAGCGTTGCTTCCGCAAACGCGGACACGTATAGCTTGGCGATGCCACGCTGTTCCTCGGCAGGAAGCAGCTCCTTGGGCCGAATAAATAAACCGCCCGGCATGGAGTTGTCCGAGCTTCCCCAAGTTGTGTTGAATTGGCTGTGATTCGCATCCTCGATATAGAGCGAAGCCTTGAATGCTCTACCGTTACCGGAAAATGTCGCTCGCCCATACTGGCGATCGCCATAGAAATTCACCAGATCAGCGTCTTTGGCGCCCTGCAGCGTCAAGTAAGAAACGTCCCGCAGCTGCGGACGTTCCCCATCCACCTCCGCATCCGTAGGAGCCAGCGCAATCACGGCTTGAATTTCGTAAGAGTCGCGATCCGGCAGGGAGGCATCGCCCGCAAACCAGCGGTCGGCATCCGCAGCCATAGCCGCGGCCTGCCCCCCGCGAGAATGCCCGAGCAGCGCAACCCGATCAAAATCGATTCGACCGTAGAAAGGCGAGCCCTCATCCATCGAATACGATTGAAGAAGTCGGATGTGCTGCAACAGCAGCCACGCTCGCAGCTTTATATCCTGATCCGGAATGCCCGACCAGACGGAATAATTGAAGAAATTCTCGTCGACGGAAACAGCCGCAATTCCCCTGCTCGCCAGCAGCTCCCCCAAGTATCCGTAGCCTGCGTCGGAGAAATCCTCCATCAGGTGATTGCCGTGCACCATCAGCATCACCGGGTACGGCCCGGCCCCTTCGGGCAGCCATACTCTTCCGTTCAGCGGCAGCTCGGTCTCGTCGAAGCCCCAAAATTGCTGGCGCAGCCACGGCCAGCTCTCGATATAGGCGGAAGCGTCGACGGACGGGGACGCCAGCTCCGCCTCCTTCCCGAACTCGGCACGATGCTTGTCCTTGCCGCTCCCATAAGTGAAATTGCGATAATCATTGCGTCCCGGCTGCGACGGATCGGAGAGAAGCAACGATGAGGCGCGCACTTCTGGCTGGCCGGAAGCTCCCGCGTCCGTCGCCTCGTCCGCGTCGGAAACGGCGCCGTCGGGCAGCAAGGATGGAACTTCTGTCATAACGACCAACGCAGCAATCGCAGCCACTACTCCGAGCGCAATTCGCCTGTTAGGAAGACCTCTCCTAACTACGAGTCCGACGAGAAGTCCGAAGCTCGCACTGATTAATGTAGCCGTCAGAGCAAACGCCAGAGAAGCCTTCCAGCCCAAACCCGAGAAATAAAATACGAAGTACGCCAACACCCCCGTATAGACCGCCCCGCCCGCCGCAAACCTCGGAACCTTATCGGCGCCCGCAAGGGCGAGAAGCGCCGCGACGATCCCTGCGGCAAGCCCCATTCCCGCTGCGTTCAACAGCAGCGCCGCCGCAATATCGAACCTTCTGCCAAGCCCTGTCGGCATACCGAGAACGGAGACGGAGACCGCTGCGCTATTAAACGCGCACATTGCAGCCAGCGCATACTTCCAGACCCCTCGATCCCGCTCGATCAGACGGGCCAGCTTGAGCTTTGTTCGTATGGCTCTATTTTTTCTCGCGTGAAATTCAACATATTCAACCTTCATAGTAAGCTTCGCCTCGATAGAACAGTTTCTCTCTCATTATAATCCTAATTCCGAAGCTGCTAGAACGCCAAAGATTAGCATTTGCTCCCCACAGCAAAAAGAGACGGTCGATATAACCGCCTCTCGCCGAGCCGCCGATCAATCCAGAGAAGGAGCCTCGCCGCTCGCCCTTCTTCGCACTCCGTTGCCGACGCGTTGGAGCACATCCTGCATCTCCTCCGGATGAAGGAGCTCGATCGGCGACACGCCTTTCTCGAACTGAAAGGAATCCCCTTCGATCAGCACGACGTACCGTCCGTTCATCTTGGCGATATGGATGTTGCCGCCGTAATCTTCCATATGCCCTTTGATCAGAATGTCGTCCAGCTTGAACCGCAGCTCCAGATCCGGCTGAAGCTCCACGAGCTGCTTAGTCGCTTCCACGACATGATCGTGGGACCATTTTTCCTGAAGCTCTCGTTTCTCCCCTGCCGCCCAGACGTCGAACTGCTGTTTCTCCTGTCTCATGGCCGCCACTTCTTCCGTCACAGGCGCGCCCGCGGCCTCTTCTTCCGCTTCCGGACCCGCGTCGTAATACGGAATATCCGCAGCCTGCCACTTCGTCTCCATATACTGGTGAACCATCTCCATCACCTGGTCGGCGACGATCTCCGGCTTCGACTTCTCGTAGCTGACATACTTCAGGAAATCCTCGAAATAACGCGCGTGGGAAGCTTGATGGATTTTGAGCTCCCACTCCTCGACCATTCCCTCCTCGGGCATATGCGGGTATTGGATCGCTTTAATGTTTTTGGCGTTGATCGCCATCTCGACCTGCGTAATCAGGCTGCGTTCATCGGATACCCTGGCGATCTTCGACTCGAAGTCGCATTTGAACAGGAACAGGAACGGATCGTCATAAAGCTCGTTCAGCTTCGCAGTCGCCATGACAAACGCGCCGCCGCGAACCGAGTTGGTGTCCATATATAACCGTAGCACGTCGTCGCTGAAATTGTGAAATTCCACCTTGTCGTTCGCGGTGCGCAGCCGTTGGAAAAGGTTATAGTTCGGGTTGCTCGTCAAGTCGTAGCCCGGCTCTACGATAAACCTTCCGATCTTCGTCGGCACGTTCTCGGACACCGCGTTAATCTCGGCTTTGCGCTTGGCGATTCGCTTGAACTCCCCGTCAAGGAACGCCTTCAGCTCGCTATCTTGGTATTCCTCGTGCGTTAGCGTCTGGTAATGCTTATATTTCTTGGGACCGTCCGGATCGGAGCCCTCATTGTGAATAACGAAGAACGATAAAAATTGCACGGAGAATTTCATGTCGTACGCCGATCTCCCATCGCTCAAATAGATTATTATAGCCTATACGAATCTTATCAGGTTCAATATCGGACGACAACCTCGCCGCTCCGCCGCCCGCATCTTGCCGAATATGGTATACTTTTGCTGACCATGAAACAGGGAGTGGATAGCGTGCCGGATTGGTCCTATCAAACTTTATTTAAGCCTGTCCTGTCGCGGCTGCCGTCCAGAATCGCCCGCGGCTTCACACTTGGCGCAATGGGGCGAATCAGCCGGATTCCGGGCGGAACGTTCCTGATCAAGACGCTTGGCCATATGGAGCCGTCTCCCTTGCTGCAAGATAGAATCGCGACGCTTCCTGTTCAGACCCCTCTAGGGCTGTCCGGGAGCGTTGATCCTGCGGGAATTGCCCACCGCGCGCTGTCGCAATTCGGATTTGGGTTCATCGAGATCGGTCCTGTCACCGTGCGCCCGGTCGTCAGCGAAGAGCCGATCGTCAACGAACGGACATCGGGAACGATCGTGTATCCGCAGGAATACGAGAATCCCGGCCTAGTTCGCTTTCTTAGCATGCTGGATAAGTCCAAAGACGGCTTACCCCGGTTTGTTCGCATAGCGCCGGGACCCCGTTCTTCTTCCGATCAGGCAATCGAACAGCTGCGCCTTCTCGTCCAAGCCTTCTCCCTGACGAAGGTTGCCGGCTTTTATATCGAAGCTTTGACCGCTGATAGCAGCCTGGAGGAAAATCTCGCGCAAGTCCAACAGTTCTCGGCCTTCGTTCGCAGCATGCCGGAAGCTCCTTCACAGCTATCGTTTCTTTATATCCCGCTGGATTTTCCGAATGCGCAGCTCCAGCACATATTGCCCGTCATGGATCGCGGGCTGTGGACCGGCTGTATGATCGGCGGCGCTCTTCGAACACCCGGAGGCGCCGCTCAGTTCGGGCTGGAAGGAAAGTCTCTCGCATTGGAGAAAATCAGGCTGATTAGAGAGTGCGTCCCTGCGAAAAACTGGCTGATCCATTCTTCCGCAGGCATCCACGAACCGCAGGACGCCGTCGAAACGCTTCGGGCCGGAGCCGATCAGTTGCTGCTAAACAGCGGGCTCGTCGACTCGGGTCCGGGGCTGCCTAAGAGAATAAACGAGGCCGTCATTCATGAACGGTTATCCGGCACGCCCACCCCAGTGCCTCCCTCCTTCTGGAAGCACTGGGGATGGATGTGCCTGCTCGGCTTAGGAATGATTTTCGGAGGCATCGTCGCTTGGCTAATCGCCGAATCCTCCGTGCTGCTCCCATACGATGAAGATTACCTGGGCATGGCGCGCGACGAAGTAGGACGGATTAACGAGCATCTGCTTCACTTTATGTCCCACGATCGGATTACGTTGGCGGGAACGATGATTTCCATCGGCATTCTCTACTATAGATTGGGCAAATACGGGATGAAATCCGGCCAGCATTGGGCGCGAACGGCCGTATTGACTTCCGGGGCCGTTGGTTTTCCAAGCTTTTTTCTCTATTTGGGATATGGGTTCTTCGATCCGCTGCATGCGGCGGCGGCGCTGATCCTGCTGCCGATGTTTCTGCTCGCTATGCGCCGCAATCCCGATCAACCGCTGCGCGAGCCGGTTAATCTGCGCAACAGCCGTGAATGGCGGCTTGGTCTGTGGGGTCAGCTTTGTTTTGTCGCACTGGGCGTCTCTCTCAGCGTTGGCGGGCTCGTCATTGCAGGCGTCGGCGTGACCGACGTATTCGTACCCCAGGATCTCGCTTTTATGGGCGTGACTCCGGCCGAGCTCAATGCCGCCAATCCGAAGCTGATTCCCCTGATCGCTCACGACCGGGCGGGGTTCGGCGGCGCTTTGTTTTCAGATGCGGTCATGCTGCTCATTGTCGCGCTATGGGGAATTCAGCAAGGGCAGCGCTGGCTCTGGTGGACGCTGCTTGCCGGCGGATCGCCGGCGTTCATCGCCGGATTAAGCGTTCACTTCAGCATCGGATACCGGGATTTTATCCATCTGCTTCCCGCTTACTTCGCGGCAGCGCTTTACGTTGCGGGGCTAATTCTGCTCTATCCTTATTTGATGAAAGACGTTCGCCTCTCGAGCGAAAAGGCTGCAAAAAGCATGACGGTAACGTGACAAAAACAATGACGGCGGTAACTTACTACCATGACAACGAACGGACTATAATACTCCTCGAAGGATACAATCGAAGTAATCCAAAGGAGATCATGTTAACATGAAAAAAACGATTCGTTTCATGGCCGCCGCTGCGCTTGTATGCGCCTTGACGGTGCCAACGCTTGCCCATGCCGCAGAAGGCCCCCCGGCATCAAGCGCACTTAAAGCCTCGATACAGACGGAAGGCGGCTTTGCCGCCGTTCAGATCGAGAAACAAGTATATGTGTATGACAAGGACGGCCAATTGTACCAGACAAAGGGCAAGGATCGCATCGGAGAGCTGAAAGACTTGTTCGTTCTCCCGTACGGCCCGATGCAGGTCCCGATGATTCTGATTAAGAACGATAAAAACGGCTATATGGTATTCAGCGACCTCTGGCCGGAATTCGCCAAGGGCAAAGAAACGGATACGGTTGACGCCTACTACAGCGGACGCATTCATGCCGCGTCGCGCGATAAAGTCGTCAGCAGAACCGGACATCACTATGCCGAGAAGATTGGCGATGAGGTCGTGGCTTATACCGCCAACGATTTTTCCGATTTGAAAAAAGGCTTCCACGAATCGATTCGGGTCAAAGGAGAACTGCGAGGCTTGATTCTGTTCGACTGCTGTCCGTACCTTGTCGTTGACGACGGCAAAGATACGCTGTCCGTTTACCATGCGGGAGAAAATGGCGCAGAGCTGGCCAGCTCCATCGAGTTCCAATAATGCCGAAGGCGCTTCTAGCCGTTCGGCGTTGAGGGCGGTGCTTCTCCCTTAATTCGGTATCCTCTCCAAGCTCGTTGGGCATCGTATAAACGAGATCCGCATACAAGGAGGCTTCTCGTTTCGTATGGACAATACGCATGAATTTGTCGAGAAAGTGCACGTTACTCAAGACAAGGACCGCAGAAACCGCAAACGCCGAACGCAAGGCAACGCAGGTGAAAGCAGCGGCAAGCATTTGCCGGGCAAGCAGCATAGCACGAACAAGTGACCCTTAGCCGGGATCGCGCGAATAAGCCCCCGCTCCGTACCCGAGCAATGGGGCTTATTTGTCTAGGCTTCCGTTCCAAAATGCCGCGACAGCTTGACCTGGATCCGTATCCGATACCGTATCCGCGCAGATCAAGGAGGCTGAACTGCTAACCGCTCACTTCCAAGGGATTTATGTGCTGGCGCTGATACGAGTTTCAGTACAGCTTATGAAGCTTCCAGCACGATCCGCGATTGTCCGCCGCCGCACTTGGACAACGTGTAGCGCCCGCCGTCCTGCACCAGATTTTTGCAGTAATCGATCAATCTCTCCGGCGCGCCGAAAGCATCCATCGTGTTGTCGTACGTATACTGGATCGCCTGTCCGTCGAAAATGAAATCTTCGAAAATCGGATCCCCCTCAATCGTGTAGGACGTCATATGCGCCTCGCTCGGATTCCCTGCTCTGACCTGTTCGACGAAATGCGTCCACTTGTCCAGGTTGGTCAGTTCGCCGTGCAGGTTCACGATATCCCCGTTTACGGAAGCTTGATCCGGCGTGTAGTCCAGCGACCGGATCAGCTCCCTTAACCGGTCGGTGTTCGCTTCCGACAACGTATAACCCGCGCTCGAATCCTCTATATAAGTATACAGGCCTCTCATGCCCGGCTTCTGGCCCAGCCATAAATGGAAATCCGCCCGGCCGTCTTTGCCGACGAACGATACGTCATATTCCGGCTTGCCTATATCCAGAACGCCTTCCATTTTCTCCGCGTCGCGGAACGCTTCCACGAACGCCTCCAGTCTCTCCCCTTCCGGGAACTCGCCCAGCGGCGCTGGATTCACGCTTCCAAACCGCTGCGAGCGGCTGACGACCGCCTGTCCGAACTCCGCTTTCCCCCATCTTACCTTTGCGATCTCCGTCTTTTTTTCCGGCGAGGCCGAATTCTCCTGCGTGCTCGGCATCGGCTCTCCTACGGGCTTGGAAACGCCGCAGCCCGTCAGGAGCAGCAGAGCGGCAAGCGCCGCCGCTATCCCGTTTCTTTTCTTCATCTTCACGATCACCTCATTATTCAGACGCAGCGTTCGGCGGATAGGTTTCAGCTTTCCGGCGACAGGACCGCCATCTGCTCCTCGCACATGCCGATGCTTCTGGCCATGCGAATTCTTCGGTGAAGAGTTTCTGCTTACAGCCCTTGATTGGTCAGCTTGACGACTTCGAATAGAGGAATTTTATCCTGCGTCTGATCCGCGAACAGCCAAGATCCCTGAACGTGATCGATGAATAAAACTCCGTTCAGATGATCGATCTCGTGCTGGATACACCGGGCAAGAAAACCTTCCCCCTCCAGCTCGACCGTCTCCCCCTGCCGGTTCATGGTCGTAATTTTCACGTAGTTCGCCCTTTTCACGAACCCGTGGTATCCGGGATAGGACAGACAAGCTTCCGCTCCCTCTTGCTCTCCGCTCATTTCGACAATCTCGGGGTTGATCAGCTCGATCAAGCCGTTCCCGCAGTCCATGACGATGACCCTCCTCAGAATGCCGACCTGAGGCGCGGCCAGTCCAGCGCGCCCTTCGGCCGCATGCAGCGTTTCCGCCATATCGTCGAGCAGCTTGGCGATTTTCGGCGTCACCGTCTCTACCGGCTTCGCTTTCTTGCGAAGAATGGATTCCCCGAAAGGAACAATTTGCAATACGGACACTTCAGTCAAGCTCCCTTCGTCTGTTCGGGAGAGGTATAGACCCACAGGTCGCCGGGCGAGCACTCCAATGCCGTGCACAGGGCGTCCAGCGTATCGCTTTTCATCTGCTTGGGCTGATCGTTGATCAGCGCGCTGATGGACGGCGCGGACATCCGGTACCCCGATTTGTCCCACAGCAGCCGCATCAGCTCCGCGCCTGACCTCACGCCTCTCTCCAGCATCGCTTTGCGCAGCACCCACTCCAGCATTCCTCGATCCCCTCTCTTCGCCAAAAATATTAGGTAGCACCTAATATAGCACAGCACGACTGCGCTAACAAGACATACTGGGAAAGGCGTTTCGTTCCGTCCTGTCCCTCTCCTGCTTCTCCCTTCTTACCCTCGCCACTCCTGCGGGAGCAGACGGGCGTATTTCGGCTGCTGGTAGCGGTCGTCAATGAGCATCAACCGCCCCCGATCCAGCTCCGTGCGAATCAGCCGGCCTCCGGCTTGCAGCACCTTGTTAATACCGGGATACACGTAGGCGTAATCAAAACCGTTCATCCCTTGCGCGTCGAAGTGGCTGCGAATCAGATTCCGCTCCAAGCCGATCTGCGGCATACCGACTCCGACGACGGCAACGCCGTTCAGCCTGTCCCCGGTCAAGTCGATCCCCTCCGAGAAAATGCCGCCCATAACCGCGAAGCCAACCAGAGTTTCCTCGTTGGCCTCATCGAACCTGGCCAAAAATCGCTCCCGCTCTTCCTCCGGCATATCGAACGTCTGAAGCAGCGTTTGCCAGCCATCTTCCCCAGACCGCGCCGCAAACTCCTCATATATGCCGTTCATATATTCATATGAAGGAAAAAACACGAGATAGTTGCCCCGTCTCTGTCCCGCAAAATCCAACAAAGCCGCCGTCAGCCGCTCCTTCGTCCGTTCCCGGTCCGCATACCTCGTCGAAAGAGGAATAATCCTCGCCTCCCATTGCTCCTTGGCGAAGGGAGAACCGAGCGTTACCGAATAGTCCTCTTCTCCCGCGCCAAGCATATCCATATAGTAGCCCAGCGGGGAGAGCGTAGCCGAGAAAAAAACATGCGCCAAAAATCCTTTCCCCATCTGCGCAAGGAGATGCGAAGGGTCCAGGCAGAACATCTTCAACCGAACTTCATTCCGCTCGAACTCCGCATAGGCCACATAGCGTTCATCATACAGCTTTCCGGTTCGAATCCAGCCCGCAGCCGCGAAGTAAGCGTTCAGCAGCCGCTCGCTTCCCGCGCCCGGACCGCCCCCTGCCAGCTCCCGCTCCGCCCGGCCAAGGAACTCCTCAATCAACACTTGCAGTCCGTCCGGTACCTCCTTGGACACGAACGGCTCTCCTTCTGATTGCTTCCGCAGCGCGACAAACCATTTGTTAATCGTTTTGGCGGCCGTATGGATCGATAGACTAACCCCTTTGAATTCCCGTTCAAGCTCCAGAAACTCCCGCTTCTCCAGTACGGCCGAATACATCTCCCGCGCCCGGTCGACCAGATTGTGCGCCTCGTCTACGAGCAGCGCCGTCCGCTTTTTCCGCTCGCCGGTCAATCTCTTTAACGACACTCTCGGATCGAAAATATAGTTGTAGTCCCCTATAACCGCATCCGCCCCATACGCCGCATCCAGAGACATTTCGAACGGACATACGACATGCTTGCGAGCATACCGCTCAATCGTTTCCCGGCGGATCGACGTCTCGTTGCCGAGCAGATCGAGAATGGCTTCGTTGATCCGGTCGTAATAGCCATTGGCGTAAGAGCAGCTCTCCGGGCGGCAGTCTACTTGATCCTGAAAACATACCTTCTCCTTCGCCGTAATCGTCACGGACCTCAGAACGAGCCCCCGCTGGGCCATAGTCGACAGCGTGTCCTCTGCAGCGGTCCGCGTAATCGTTCTGGCGGTCAGGTAGAACAACTGCTCCAGCTTGCCCGTGCCGATCGCCTTGATCGCGGGAAACAGCGTCGAAACCGTCTTCCCGATGCCAGTGGGAGCGCGGGCAAACAGCTTTCGCCCTTCGCAGATCGTTTTGTAGACGGCCCCTGCCAGCTTCCTCTGCCCCTCGCGATAAGATGTGAACGGAAACTCCAATTCCGCTATGCTCTCGTCTCTAAGCCGCCTATTCTCTGCCAACATGCGCGCATACGGAGCATACGCCTCCGTCACGTCCCGAACATACTTCTCTAACTCGGCCAGAGTCTTCTCTCGTTCAAAGCTCCTGACCTCTTCCGTGTCCACCTGAACGTAAGTCAGTCGGACGCGCAGCCGTTCCGCTCTATTCTCCATCGCGTACATATATGCATAGAAATAAGCCTGCGCCCAATGCACCTCGGGAGTCTCGTTCTCCGTCATCGCTTCGATATCGCGAACCGTAGATTTGATCTCCTCAATCGTTACCGCTCCGCCTTCGGAGGCCAGCAGTCCGTCACAACGGCCGTCAACGACGAACAGAAGCTCTCCGCAAACAATCTCCGCGCTCAAATAGACTTCCTTCCGGTCGCTCTCGCCGTACTTGCTTTGCAGCTTCTGATGCGCTTTTGTTCCCTCGATCATCGTACTAGCCGCCCGAAAGCCGGACTCGAGACTGCCGCCGCGAAACACATGCTCGACAAGCCCCCTGACGGACAGGGATATTGTATCCGCCATCGCGCGCTCCCCTCGTTCAGAACATTTGTTCTATTATAACATATTTCATGTTGACGAGCCTCTTTTCACCCCCTCATCCCTAATGATAAAATGAAAAAAATGGATATCATTTGACCGGAGGCTTCGCTCATGCCCAAAACTCCGAAAGTTCAGTCCTCATCGTCCAGCGCAAAAACAAATACGAATACCCATGTCCCCAACACTCCCGCTTCCGGCTATGTGCCCGGATCTGTCCCATCGCTGTCCATGCTGGGAGCGATCGGCAACAGCGCCGCGCTTCAAATGATGAGCCAGACGAGTATGGCCGATTCGGATCTCGAAGAGGAGGAGTCGGATTACGAAGAGCAGGACGAGGACGCCATGGAATGGGTAGACTCGTTCACGGAGGAGCAGTACGAACAATATTTGGAGAGAAAAGAGGACGGAGAAGCGCGGGATTACGTGCATGAAACGCTGGACTACGACTCCTCGGACAACGAAAGCGAGATGGACGAGGATACGTTCGTCGAAGCGCTCGAACAGATTTATTCCGTCATGGAGCCCTATCAGGACGTGGACGAGTTGAAGGCGCTTTCTGACCGGGTTGCGGAGGATCGGGAGGACGACAACGATATGACGCAGGACACGTTCGGAGAAGTCGGCAGACTTCACGATAATCGCCAAGGCGTTGTCAGCGTCCGGGACAATCCGATCCTGTTCGCGGCGCACCGCGACATCATCCCGATCAAATCCGCCCGCAAAGCCAAACACACAAGAATTCCTCTGAAATACGGCGACTACCGCAAAAAGTTCAACAAATCGGTACCTAAAATGACCAGTTATCTCATGAAGCGCAACAAATTCGAAGAGAAGATCATTGCCAAAAGATTAAAAGCCAAGCAAGCTAAAGCTTTCAAGCTCATGTTGAAATCCAAATCGCTCGATCTGCGCAACGAGAACGACAAGCCTCCGGCACTGGAACACAAAATCAACAAAGCCGGCAAACAGGGGTATCCGATCGGACAAGTTCGCTCTCGCAATCTCGTGCTCGTGAATGACGACCGCAAATATGATGAAGGTCCGCATCCGATGATGCACAGCATCAAAGCGGCCGAAGGCAGCGGCAAAACCAACTACTCGCGACTGGACGACGATGCGGGGGCTGCGATCGCCTTCGGCATCCGCAAAGGACTCGAGAAAAGACGGCTGGAAAAAGAAGAGGATGAAGAGGAAGGTTCGGACACGGATTGATCAAAAATACGCGCTCCAGTAAGGGAGCCGCCGCTCGCACCTGAAGACTACCTCCCGAAACGGCGAAGAGCCGCCCATTTAAGGAGCAGCTCTTCCGTGTTTTTACCGGAAAAATCGCGGCAAATACGGTTTGTTTTTCTCCAGCATTTCGTCCAGCAGCGCCTTGGCGACATTGACGGACGGAACAAGAGGGTGAGCCGCCATCGCTTGCAGCGCGATTTCGCGGTCGCCGGTAATGGCCGCTTGGATCGTCAGCCTTTCGTACGATTTCACGGCATGGATCAGTCCTTTGGTTTGCTCCGGCACTTTCGTGACCGGAAGCGGAATCGGACCTTTGCCGGTCACGACGCAGTTGACCTCGATAGAGGCGTCCCCCGGAAGGAAGTCCAGGGTCTTGCCATTGGTCACGTTCAGCGTCTGAATGTCTCGCTTGTCGTTATACAGGGAAACCATCAGGTTAACCGCGGCCTCGGAGTAATAGGCGCCGCCGCGCTGCTCCAGTTGCTTCGGCTTCTCTTCAAGGTTCGGGTCCTTGTACAGCTCGAACAATTCGTCTTCGACACGCTTTACGACTTCCGCGCGCGTACCTTTCGCCTTCAGCGATTCGAGTTGCTCCTCCAGCATAACGTCTGTCAGGTAGAAATATTTTAAATAGTAGGAAGGGAACCCGCCCAGACCGCGCAGGAAGTCGAGATCCCACTCCGTTGCGGGCACGTTTTTGCCGGAGTATTCTTCGCGCTTATCGAGCAGCTCCGTCAGTTTGTCTTCGCCGTCCACTTCGATCCGCGTTACCCAGTGCAAATGGTTAAGGCCGACGAATTCGGTGAAAAGATGGTCTGGCGTCGTGTCGTATTTTTTGCTCAACCATTTATGCAATCCGATCGGCGCGTTGCATAAGCCGATGCTCTTCACCTTGGAGTGACGTGAGATGGCTTCAGTGACCATACCGGCGGGATTCGTGAAATTCAGCAACCAGGCGTTCGGCGCCAGTTCCTCAATGTCCTTGCAGATGTCAAGCAGTACGGGAATCGTGCGGAGAGCCTTCATCATGCCCCCCGGGCCGGTCGTCTCTTGCCCGATTACGCCGTATTTGTTCGGAATATGCTCGTCCCACTTCCGCGCCTCAAGCAAGCCTACCCGCATCTGTGTGGAGACGAAGTCCGCGCCTTCGATCGCTTGCCGGCGATCGAGCGTCAGATGAACTTCCATCGGCAGACCTGACTTCGCCACCATCCTCTTCGCCAACTCGCCGACGATCTCGAGCTTGTGACGACCTTCCTCGATATCGACCAGCCATAGTTCGCGAATCGGCAGCTTTTCGTAGTTCTTAATGAAGCCTTCCACAATCTCCGGCGTATAAGAAGAACCTCCGCCGATTACCGCGATCTTCAAGCCTTGTTTGTTCGCCATGTTGTTCTCTCTCCTTAAATTAGGGTAGTCGCGTTGATTTAAGCCAGACTAAATTCCGCCACGCCGCGCAAATGTTCGTATACGGCGCGCGGCAGCTCGATGCCCGTCGCCTCTACCGCCAGCCAGACCGCTCCGACGACCGGCTCGACCTCCAACGTGACCACGCGAGCGGATGGAGCGACCTCTTGAACAGCCTCGCGGATACACTTGTGTATGAAGTCTCCTTCGCCGCGAGTCACAATGCTGCCGGCAAGAACGACGTCGAAAGTCAGGCTCTCCATTACAAGCCGCCGAATGACCGCCTTAGCCGACTTGCCGAGTTCGACTCCCTGCATACGCAAAATGTCCGCAGCAACCTCGTCCCCTTCCTTCGCCGCCTGGAACAGCAACTTCGCAAGCCTCAACGGCGGCATTTTGTTATGGTCCAAGTAATCGTCGAACATTTCCTGCACGCTTGCGTAGCCCAAATCGTCCAGTACCAGCTGCGTAAGCAATGTCGGACGCTCCCGACCGTCCCATGCGCGGATAACGGTGCGGAAGACCTCTACGCAAAGCGTGCCGCCTCCGCCGAAATCGCCGAACATATAAGTGAAGCCCCCGCATTGATAAAACTGCCCTTCCGGACTAACGCCCGCGCTGTTGGAGCCGGTGCCGCAAATCAGGACGACGCCGTAAGACCGATCCGTACCGGCTCTAAGCGCAATCATCGTGTCGCAATTGATCTCATGCCGCGGAAATCCGAGCTCTGCGATCATTGGACGCAAAATGCCGTAGTCGATCTCTCTATCCGCGCCCGCCAATCCGAAATAGGCAAATTCGATCTGTTCTCGCTTCAGTCCCGCTTGTGTCAGAGCCATCTCGACCGACTCGCCGATATTGGCTTTCGCGGCCTCGTAATCGATCTGATGATTGCCGTTGCCGCTCTGTCCCTTGCCTACAATAGTCCCCTGCTCGTCGACGATCAGCGTATAAGTTTTGCTGCCTCCGCCGTCGACGCCTAGATAATATTTCAACGAATTCACTCCCATGATGACAGATGATTTCGACTTGCAGCATAACGAAAGCGGCTCAACGCAAAGACGGAGAGGAGCAGCATCGCCGCCCCTCCTCCAGAATAACAAATCGCTTATTCTAAATATCTCATACAGAAACAATACTTTAATAAAATTGAATTATTTATATAGTTAAAGCGATTTAACTTTAAGGAAAGTATATACCACAAATTTGAGATGCACAAGCGCAATGTTCGGCATCTCCAAAGTTTAATCGCTTTAATATTTGATTTGAGTTTACTCTGGCATGAAAGCCCTGTCAATCATCAAAAATAAAAACGGTTAAACAAAATTTTCATATTTTTAGGGGATAATTTACCAATTAACCCCCATTTGACAATATTCTTGCATGTTTTATACAAAAAACCATCCATTCGGCGAGATTCGCCAGAATAGATGGCTTTCGGCTTTTCTGCGTTTACGTGGATCTGGGAGCGCCCGTCGTTTCCCGAATAATTAGCTCCGGGTCGAACTCCATGCTCACGTTTCGTCTGCTCGGATCCTTGATTAGCTTAAGCAATATGTCTACTCCCTGCCGACCGATCTTCTCGAACGGCTGTCGGACGGTTGTCAGGTACGGACGAAACTCGGAAGCATAGATCTGATCGTCGAAGCCGATAACGGAGACGTCTCCCGGAACTGGAATGCCCGCATTCTTGAACGCATCCATCACGCCCAGCGCGATAAAATCGTCGGCGGCAAACACGGCCGTCGGCAGCTTACCCGACTCGATCCAGCCGCTGGCGATTCGATAGCCCGAAGGAATATCGAAATCCCCCTCCACAACGCCAAACGGTTTAATCCCCGCTTCCTCATGAGCGTACAGGTAGCCCTTCTCCCTCTCCCGGCTGCTGAGAAACGACCCCGGGCCGCTAATATGAGCAATATTCGTATGGCCGAGGTCAATCAAATGCTTCGTCGCGTCGTACCCGCCCTTGAAGTTGTTGACGACAATCATCGATACGGACAAATTTTGCTGCTGGCTGTCCAAAATAACGAACGGAATCTTTCGCTTCTTGAGCTCCATCACATAAACATCCGAATTGGCCGGCGACAGCAGAATAACTCCGTCTACGCGATCCTCCTGGAACATGGAGCGCCGGAACGACTCTTCGTCTCCCTGAGAGATCGATAGCGCGAGAAAATAGCCGTTTTCGGCCAACCGATCGTTGATTTCCTGTACTACCGCATCGAGAACGGAGTCGTGCAAGGTCGCCAAGGTCAGGCCGATAATGCCGGTTCTTCCGCTTGCCAGACTCCGGGCGGAAGCATTTGGATGATAATCGAGCTCTTTCATTGCCTGCAGTACTTTTTCCCTGTTCTTCTGTCTTACCGACGTGGAGTGATTCAGCACTCTGGACACCGTAACAACCGACAGGCCCGCTTTCTTGGCAACGTCGAAAATACTGACCTTCATCTCACGAACCGTCTCCTGTTACATTAATATTTTCATTAACGTATCATATTTCTTACAGAAATTCATCCTATAGTATCCAACCATCGTTTGTTGTCATTTGCCTTCGTTTTGCTTAAAATGTAACCAAACCTAAGGAGGAAAAGCGATGTTCGCTTCACATAGAAGGGACCGGATATTGGAGCTTCTGCAGCAGGACAAGCAGGTGCTCGTCAAAGATTTGGCGCGCTTGTTCAACGTATCCGAAGGCACGCTGCGGATCGATCTCCGCATTCTGGAGGATGAGGGACTGCTGGAAAGAACCCATGGCGGAGCCATTCCGAGGAAGCAGCAAGCAGCCGTCAACGAACTGCGGAATCCCTCCCGCAGCCAGCTCAATTATGAGGAGAAGCAGGCGATCGGCAGAAGAGCGGCCAAGCTCGTCATCGACGGACAGTGCATTATTTTGGACGCCAGTTCGACCGCATTGGAGCTGGCCAAAGGCTTGACCGACCATAATTATTTGACCGTGGTCACCAATGGGCTTGAGACGGCAATGACGCTGAACCAGAATCCGCGCAACAACGTCATCCTCATCGGAGGCGTGCTGCGGAGCGGTTCCAAGACAGTCGAGGGCGTACTTGGCAAAGACATTCTGAGCGGCATTCACGCCGATCTGTTCTTCACTTCCGCCGAAGGACTGAGCGTGCAGGAGGGCATGACGGACTTCAGTCTGTACGAAGCGGAGCTCAAAAAACTGATGACCGCCAACGCCAGCCGAACCGTCGCTCTCGTCGACCATACTAAGCTCGGGAGAAGATCAATCGCCTCCTCGGTCGCCTTCGATGCGATTCACATCCTCATCACGGACGGAAGGGCGGATCCCGTTTTCCTGAAGCAGTTTCGACGCACGGAAGTGATCATAGCCGACTGAATTCGCCATCAAACGAACGTTCATATGCAAGCGAATATGAACGTCGATAAACGCACTCAATCGTTGACATTCGCAAGCAAACGAAAGGACAATAGAGAGAAGAGAATTCGCGAATTAGGGGGAACCTGCATCATGGCATTGGACGGAATCGATGGACTGATTATCGACCTGGACGGCACGATCTATCTCGGCTCTCAAGCGATTGAGGGAGCCAAGGAAACGATGGAGCATATTCGCGCTGCGGGTAAAAGGGTCGTTTTCTTAAGCAACCGCGGCAATTATTCCCGAAGAATGTGCCAAGAAAAGCTTGAGGCGATGGGCATTCCGGCAGCGGCGGAGGAGATTATTCTAACCTCTTCCGTGACCGCCACATATTTGCTGGAGAACGAGCCTAACGGCAAAGCCTGGCTGTTCGGAGACGAAGGCTTGCATGAGGAACTGAGGAGCCATGGAGTCAAGCTCTCCGACAAGCCGGAGGAAGCCGACTGGCTCGTTATTACGCTTCATGAGTCGCTGACTTACGCGGAACTGAACGACGCTTTTCGGGCCGCTCGCAGCGGCGCCAAACTTATCGTCACCAACGAAGACAAGACTTTCCCCGGAGACGGCGGAGAATGTATCGACGTGGGGGCTACGATCGCCGCGATCGTCCATACGACCGGAGCAGAGGTGTCCGTCGTCGTCGGCAAGCCTTCGGCCTATATGGCCAATGCGGCTCTTCGCGCTTTGGATCTGCCGCCCGAACGCTGCCTCGTCATCGGAGACAGCCTCCATTCCGATATCGCACTAGGCAAGCGCGCCGGTATCCGCACGGCGCTCGTGCTAAGCGGATCGACAACGCGTGAACGCGCCGAAGCCGCCGAGGAGCGCCCGGATATCATCTGGGATTCGATCTCGGACATTCGCACGCTGCTGCAGTCCGACAAGGAGGAGCGCCAATGACATTTCCCGTAAAAATCGAAGCCGGCGCACTTAACGCGGTTGCCCCGTACTTGAAAGAGCAAGGATATCGCCAGGTCGCCATCGCGGTCGACGAAATGACGTATACAGTGGCGGGGGAAAGACTGGAACGGGAGATCGAGCAAGCGGGAATCCGGGTTGGAATAACGCAAATCGAGCCGGATCGCCAAGGCGATGTGATCGCGGACGAGGCTTCCCTAGTCCAACTGATTCTGGCGCTGCGTCAGGAGGCCGCGGAGGTTGCGATCGCCGTCGGCTCGGGGACGCTGCACGACATCTCGCGCTTTGCGGCATACGCTGTCGGTATCCCCTTCGTATCGGTGCCTACAGCGCCTTCTGTCGACGGCTTTAATTCCGTCGGGGCGCCGCTCACTCTGCGCGGCGAGAAAAAAACGATCGGAGCCATCGGACCTTCCGCTATTTTCGCGGATCTGGACATTCTGACGCAGGCTCCGGACGCGATGGTTGCCGCAGGCTTCGGCGATATGCTGGGCAAATATACTTCTCTATTCGACTGGACGTTCGGCCATCTAGCAGGCGGAGAGCCGTTCTCGCGCGAGGTGTACGAGCGAACGGAGCGAGCGCTGCTGGCGTGCGTGGAGCATAGCGAGGAGATCGGACGCCGCACGCCGCATGGTATCGAGACGCTGACTCGGGCGCTTATCGAGTCGGGCTTCGCGATGCTGCAATTCGGCCAGTCTCACTCGGCCTCCGGCGCCGAGCATCATCTCTCCCACTACTGGGAGATGGAGCTGCTTCGGCTTGGTCGTAAACAGGTACTGCATGGCGCGAAGGTCGGGATCGCCTGCGCGATCATTTCGGACCTGTACCGCGAGTTGGCTTCGGAGCGGCCGGAGCTGTTTCCTGCGGAGCATCGCGAGGCGCTGACCGAGGCGATCTCCCGCATTCCAAGCGGCGAGGAAATTCGCCGACTGCTTGCGCTGGCAGGAGGACCAACCGCCCCCGAAGCGCTCGGCATCGGCCAAGAGCTGCTCGAGCGAAGCTTGCGCGAAGCGCACCGTATTCGCCCCAACCGCTACACCCTCCTTAGAACGTACAACGAATCGAATTAAGCGACGAAGAAGGCCGCCCCACAGCCGCAATGGCTGACGGGACGGCCTTGATTTTTCCCCGATGGGGATTAACCGGCTTGCAAACGACGGATTCTCTCCTCGAGGTCCGGGTGCGTCGAGAACAATGCGCTTCTCTTCTTGCCGCTGATCTGCAGCGTGGAGATCGCGGTTTGCTGGCTGTCCTGCATACGATCCTGATAGGCTTTGAGTCCGCGCAGCGCATGAATCATTTTGTCGCGGCCCGCCAAGTGGGCGCCGCCGGCATCGGCATGGAACTCGCGGTGTCTGGAATAAGCCAGCACGACAAGGCTGCCCAGAATGGAGAAGGCGATCTGGAAGACGATAACGGCGATAAAGTGAACAAGACCGGCCAATTCCTCCTTCACGAGCCGCGATACGGCCCAAGCGGCGATACGCGACAGGAAGACGACAAACGTATTGACGACTCCCTGCAGCAGCGTCATCGTGACCATGTCTCCGTTAGCAACGTGGGCGACTTCGTGGGCGATGATGGCTTCCACTGCGTTTTCGTCAAGCTCGTTCAGGAGTCCGGTCGATACGGCAACGAGGGAGCGCTTCTTAGAAGGGCCGGTGGCGAACGCATTCACCTCATTCGATTCGTAGATGCCGACCTCGGGCATATGCGTGAGCCCCGCGGCGCGGGACAGACGGTGAACCATGTCGACGACTTGGCGCTCGCCGTAGCTCAGATTGTCCTCCGGCTTGAGGACCTGGACTTTCATCATCATTTTGGCCATCCAGCGGGACATCGCCAGAGAGATAAACGCTCCGGTAAAGCCGACGATGGCGCTGAATACGAGCAACGAGCCAAAATCGATTCCGCCCGATTCATTCAAATACGAGCTAACTCCGAACACGGACAAGATGATGCCGATCGTGATCATGACGAGCAAGTTGGTTAGAATAAATAGCAAAATTCGCTTCATGAGTTCCTCCTGATTTCCTGCTATATGTGTTGAACCGAAGCATGGGAAGATCCTTATATTCCAAAAAGGATGACTTGCCGGCTTCAGATAAGCTCGACACATATAGGATAAGATTTTCTTAATCTTTATGTACGGATGAACCCCCTAATGCGTTTCAGTATCAGTCAAGCAAATCCGGATGAACAGGCAAACTCCGCACAATCTCGTTCATGCTGAACGAGGCGCATAAAGCTGCCTTGGAGCTGATCTTATCGTCTTCAGCATATACGTCGATCAGTTCGTAACGATCACCATCCAGCACATATTGTTCCAACGTTAAGTTGGAGAGGTCGACGATCCAATATTCCGGCACGCCGTATTTGGCATATACGATGCGTTTCTGCACCTTGTCCCGTCTGCGCGAATGCTCGGATGAGATCTCGACGACCAAGTCGGGGGCGCCGTTGATGCCTCTCTTTTCAATAATATCCATTCTACTGCGATGGATCATGATGAGGTCCGGCTGCCGGACTTCCGTATCGGACAAAATAACGTCTATTGGCGACGAGTAGATGATGTATTCGTTGCGGCAGCTCTCATTAAGCTTATACTGCAACTCATAAACAAACGACTGATGTGTTGTCGTCGGAGCAGGACTCATTAGCTCCAGCACGCCGTCGGAAATTTCATAGCGTCTGCCGTCGTCTTCCATATCTGCGTACATGTCGTAAGTAACCGGCGTCTCTTTGATCAGCTCTTCGTATGTTTTCTTTTTCATGCCTATGGCGCCCCTTTCCTTGTCATAATGACTCACACACACAGCGCAGGAAAACTAATTTAACTAATTTATCTTATCCGGCTGTATGGGCAAATTCCGCACAATCTCGCCCATGCTGAACGACGCGCACGAGGCTGCCTTGGAGCTGATCTTATCGTCTTCGGCGTATACGTCGATCAGTTCGTAACGTTCACCATCCAGCACATACTGTTCCAACGTAAAGTTGGAGAGATCGACGATCCAATATTCCGGCACGCCGTATTTGGCATATACGATGCATTTCTGCACCTTGTCCCGTCTGCGCGAATGCTTTGAGGAGACTTCAACGACCAAATCCGGAGCGCCGTTGATACCTTTGCTGCCGATAATACCCATTCTGCTGCGATGAATCATGACAAGATCCGGCTGTCGGACTTCCGTAGCGGACAAAATGACATCGACTGGCGAGACGTAAATAATGTATTCGGTGCGACAGGTGGCGTTAAGCGAAAATAGCAATTCCTGACTGACCGACTGATGCGTAGGCGTCGGTGCAGGACTCATCAGCTCCAGCACGCCGTCGGAAATTTCATAGCGTCTGCCGTCGTCTTCCATATTCGCATACATGTCGTAAGTAACCGGCGACTCCTTGATCAGCTCTTCGTACGTTTTCTTTTTCAACCCTATGGCGCCCCTTTCCCTTGTCAAAATGCTCCACACACAGGACAGGAAAACTAATTTATCTTATCCGGCTGTACAGGCAAACTCCGCACAATCTCGCCCATGCTGAACGATGCGCAAGTGGCTGTCTTGGAACGGATTGTCTCGTCTTCCGCGTAGACCTCGGTCAAATTATAGCGATCCCCATCCAGCACATACTGCTCCAACGTAAAGTTGGAGAGATCGACAATCCAATATTCCGGCACGCCGTATTTGGCGTATACGATGCGTTTCTGCACCTTGTCCCGTCTGCGCGAATGCTTGGAGGAGATTTCAACGACTAAATCCGGCGCACCATTGATGCCTTTGCCGCCAATAATCTCCATTCTGCTGCGATGGATCATGATCAGGTCCGGCTGGCGGACTTCCGTAGCGGACAAAATGACGTCGATTGGCGATGAGTAGATAATGTAATCGTTGCGGCAGCTGACATTAAACTTGTACTGCAGCTCGTTCACCACCGACTGATGCGTAGGCGTCGGTGCAGGACTCATCAGCTCCAATACGCCGTCGGAAATTTCATAGCGTCTGCCGTCGTCTTCCATATTCGCATACATGTCGTAAGTAACCGGCGACTCCTTGATCAGCTCTTCGTACGTTTTCTTTTTCATGTTCCTTCCTGCTCCCTCCGCATCAACAAAAATAGCACCCCAGCAAAGAAACACATCTGTGTTTATCTTTGTGAGGTGCTTCCTCGACATTATTTCCTTCATTATGCCGCTATTCCCGCAAGCTGTCAATTTCCTGCAATAACGAACCCTTCGTCGGCCAAGTACTCCTCGGCTTCTTCGCGCGTTTCGAACGCCATTTCGAGATTCAGTCCCGCAAACAGATACCACATATCGTCCTCAAACTGCAAAGACAGCTCGTCGCCGTCTTCGTTGCGCCATTTCTCGCTTTCGGCTTCCGCGTCCAACGTTCCTGCCGTTCCAGAATCCGACTTCCCGGATGACGCGCTTCCGCCTAACAGCCGGATCGACCGGGCAACCAGCTCTCTTAGCTGCGGTTCATCGTAATCGCGAACGTTGGCAAAGCCTTTCCCGTCCGTCTCAACGCCGTCCAACCCGACTGCATACACGTAGCCGTTGCCGTTCGGATGAAAATGATAGCCCACGTTTTTCTTATCCGTCAGACTGGCGTCATAATGAAAGTTCACTCTTCCCAGGGAAACGTCTTTGCGCTGCAATTCAGGAAACGACTGCATAATCGCCAGCTTCTCTTCAAAACTCAACATATTAATTCACCCTCCCTTTCCAAATACATTATTACACACCCATTACGACCCTACGCGCTCCGGGGAGCCCTCCGGGTCTCCTCCATTCTCGTCATCCCTCGTAAACCGCCGCTCGATCCTTTTGCTGATCCACAGCGACAGACCCACGAACAGCACGACGTAGACGAGTTCAAACGGCCGCTCGACGAACCGCATCAGATCGTGGCCGATGATCGATACCGACATGACCATGATCGCCTTGCCGAACAGAATCGCGATGAGGAACGAGCGAATCCGCATCTGCGCGATAGCCGCGGCGATATTGATAACGACAAACGGCCCGACCGGGAAAATGCTAAGCAGAAACACATAACTGAACGCGTTGCGGCGCACCCACTTCAAGCTCTTCTGGACCTTGGGCTTTTGCGCCATTCGAACGAAATAAGGATGTCCGGCGATTTTGCGCACGACGAGAAATGTCGTCAGACAGCCCGCAACGATTCCGATCCAGGAGTAGAGAAAACCAAGCCACAAGCCATAGACGGCCGCATTCACCCCGACGATCAGAATCGTCGGCAGAGGCGGGATAAACGATTTCATGAACGTAAGCGCTATACCCGGCAAAGGCCCGAAATTGCGATATCGTTCCAATATATGGGTCAAATTCTCTTCGGTAATGTTGGAGAGAATGTCCGACACGAGACTCATCCGGGGCCAACACCTTTTCTGCTACGCAGTAATGTGCCTATTATACCACTTGTCCGTTCCCGATACTTCAACGCATTTCCGACAATCCTCGTAACTTCGCCGAGGCGCTCGCGCCTCCTTGACGTCTATGGACTGGAGCGCTTATCTTGTCCAACTCTGAGATAAAAGAAACTCCCTACGCATCGGCAGGGAAAGTCGCTTATCTGCCTTGCGGGGAGTCTATCCTGTTATGAGCTCTTTTCTTCTGTTTCCAGCCATTTGCCCGAATCAGGCTAATTTTTCAATAATCAGGGATGCGCTAACGGTAGGCGTCCCGCCTCCTATGCTCGCTTGCAGCGTCTGGGCTCCCGTATTGTCGATCCGGTTAAGCGTCAGCACGCCTCCAGCCGTCAATTGGGCAATTACCTGCCCCGGGTAGGGATTGTTACCCGCGCCTGATCCGTAGTTGCTGCAGGGTACCAGCGTCGCCGGTGCCGGGCCAACGCCGTCCGGGTCGAAGAACAGTCCGAATGCCGAGTTCCCTGCAGTAGGGAACACTTCCCAGGTGATCCGGTAGAATCCGCTTTGCAGGATATTGATCGTCGAGGGGGCGGTAAACGATACTGCAGTCGAATTGATGACGGAGTTGTTGAACGTAATCGCTCCGCCTTGGCCTCCGGGCGAAGGCGCAGCTGTAACCGTTTGATCGACCGTACTGCAAAAAAAGGCAAACGAAAACGTCGCCGCTGGTCCTGCTGGTCCTTCCGGTCCTGCTGGTCCTGCCGGTCCTGCTGGTCCTTGCGGTCCTTGCGGTCCTGCCGGTCCTGGCGGTCCTGGCGGACAAGGAGGACATATTCCTTGAGGCCCTTGCGGGCCTGGCGGGCCTGGCGGGCCTTGCGGACCGGGAGGGCCCGGAGGTCCCGGTAATCTACCCATTCAACACGCACGCTCCTTAATTGAAGTGTAACCTGTCCCCGGTTTTTTGGATGTCATGCAGGCCGGCTGCACCTCGATCCCCAATCCCAAGTTACAAAACATCATATTCACTCACCCGTTGTTTATGAACCTAAATTGCAGTTTATTAGCAATTTTTATGTATTGTTGTCCACGCATTATTCGCTATTGCGACATAACCTGTCTTGAGCATGCTGAATTCAACATCGGAGGAAAGCGATGAACAAGGCCAACGGATATATCGGCATTCTGGTCGCAAGCCGCGCGCAAAGAAAATACATCCTAAGGCAATATTTGAAGTTCAATGCCGCCCCCTACAAATTGTTCTGCTTCATCCCTTCCTCTATCGATTGGAAAAATCGTAGGATCGAGGGGCTCCACTTCATCAGGCAAAAGTGGGCAATAGGCCGCTTCCCGTTTCCGGAAGTCGTCTACAATCGCTGTTACGGTACCCATCGTGAGATCGTCGAACGGTTGACCGAGATGATAGGAGAGAAGAAATGCTTTAATCGGATCAATCAGTTCAACAAACTCGACATTTACGATTGTTTAAATCAATGGCTATACGATTATTTGCCCGATACGGTCGCTTACCGGCAAGGGAATGCGTTTGATCAATTGCAAAAACACACAATCGTCTATTTTAAACCTTTTTACGGGCATAAAGGCAAAGGGGTTTATCGCGCGGAGTTGAAGAGCACAGGGGACATTCTGGTCGGTCATCATTATTTTTCGCCCGAGGTCATTCTTAATGACGGCTTGCGCTTTGAAGAATATATTTCCAACCTGCTGGGCTCTACCCCCTACGTGATTCAAAAAGGAATTCGTATCCGGAAAATCGGCGGTCAAACCTTCGATATTCGCGCCTTGGTTCAGAAAAACGAGCAAGGGCTATGGTCTGTCACCAATTTGGTCAGCCGGATTGCTTTTAAGGAAAGCTACAATACGAGCATTTACGTCAAAGCTCGCCTTTCGGACGATGTGCTTAACCGATTGTACTCTCCCGGTCGCGTCGATGAAATCAAAACTTCCATCTATAATATTAGCTTAAGAACGGCCGAGATTCTCGACCATAGCGCCCTGTATCACCTTGGCGAATTCAGCGTGGACATCGCCTTGGACGAGGATGCCCATCCTTGGATCATCGAATTGAACGGCAAGCCTCAGAAGGATCTCTACCACGGAATCTGCCGTCGTTCGATCGTTTATCAACGACCTATTCAATATGCTAAATACCTGTGCCGGCAATGAATTCGGTTTGGTTCACCTTCAGTATATGGGTAATAGCTTGGCAGTGTGATTTCACCGAGCGATTTGCCGAATAGTCCGCGAGTCTATTTCCGAGCAGAAAAAAGCTCCTCCCTCGGCACGGTCAGCCGGCTTGCCCGGAGAGGAGCTTTTTCTATGGCTGAGGCCTTCTGTCCGGCAGTTGCTCTACGAAGCTGTCGGACAGATTCAGCAGCTCCAGCGCTCGCTCGTATTCGGCCCGCGAAGCGCCGCTACCCTCCGGCAGCTCCGCGCCACCGAAAGGATAATTCGCGCCGTCCTCGTAGTCGTTGCCGGTAATGAACACTCCGGTATCCGACACGATGGAGCCTGTCGGCAGGAAGTGCCGCATCGGGAGCACATTGGAGTCCGAGTTCAATAGATCCTGCCCGAAATAAAGCTGATTCCCGAGAGAAGCCCCTACCAGATTCGCCACGGTCGGCAACAGATCGATTTGTCCCCCCGTGCGCTCAATGACCGCAGGATAGGTCGCATCCGGAACGTGCATAATGAGCGGTACGTTGAACATTTCCGCATAACCGTACTCATGGCCGACCAATTCCTTCATGAGCTCGCGCTCTTCGTCATTCATCGAGTATACGGGCAAGCCTTGATGATCGCCGTAGAAAAGCACAACGCTATCTTCCCATAGCCCGCTGCTTTTCAGGTCGTCGATGAAAGCGCCTATCGCATAGTCTGCATAATTCTGCGCCTGAATGTACCGCCCGATCATCGAATCCTCCATCTCCTCGGGAAGGGCCAAACGGCTCTTCGATTCCGGCAGATTGTAAGGGTGATGAGCGCTCATGCTCAGCACCTGCGCGTAGAAGGGACGATCGCTGTCGTTCATTTTCTTCAACTCTTCGATCGTCTTCTCGTACAGAACTTCGTCGGACGAGCCGAACGCGATATGATCCGTATCCCCGAAAAAGCTTTTGTCGTAATACCGGTCGAACCCAAGTGCCGGATATAGCTCGGTCCGGTTCCAGAACTGAACGTCGTTCGTGTGGAACGTAGCCGAATCGTAGCCGTAGCTCTTCAGCAGTTTAGGCAGGCTCGGCAGCTTCTTTTTCGCGTTGTTTTTCGTCGCCGGCTCGTGCTTAGGTACATATAAAGACGTATTCACCACGTATTCGGCATCCGCCGTCGTCCCCTGCCCGACCATCGCATAGAAACGATCGAAATGGAAATTCTCCCGGGCGAGCTTCGATAAATTCGGCATCGCCTCCTGGCCGTTCACCCGAAGGCCGATCAGGAAGTTCTGCATCGATTCCATCTGAACGATAATGACGTTTTTTCCCTTTGCTGCGCCGTAATAGAGCGGTTGCTCCCGGGACGTCTTCCCTTTCAGCTCGTCGATTCGGGCTTGGGTAATTTCCTTCATGTCTACCCTTTCCGCATCGACCTTGTCATCCGCGAATATCGTGTAAAACTCGTAATTCAGAATGCCCATTTCTTCCGCTTGCATATTCTCGTTCATGCTGGCGCGGTTAGGCCAGATGCTGATAAAGCAAAGCATGACGGACACGACAAGCAGAACGGACAGCGCCTTGCGGCTAATCGGCCTCAATTGCAGCTGGAATCCCTTCGTTCGGCTCCTCAGCCACAGAGGGATGGCTACCAGAACGAGGATATCGACGAACACTAGCAAATAGTAAGGGTCCATCAGCGAGTAGGTGCTGTCTCCGACCTGAGCGACTTTATTGGCTTGATTGAGCGCATGATAGGTTACGATAACGCCGTAATATTTGTAATACATCAGCACCGTAAAATAAAGCAGCGTGAACAGCAGGTTGGCGATCGTGTAATAAAGCAGCTTGCGCTTGGTCGCGAACCATTCGATCAGGCAGAAAACGACCCAGAAAAACGGAATTTCCGTCAGCATCGTCGTCACCGAAGGGCCGTCTTCGAACACCACGAACCAGGCGAGACAGCATTTCAGCAGCAATATCAAAGTAAAAAGCACGAATCTCCGGTTGCCCAGCTTGATCAACAGATTCATGTCAATATCCTCTCCCTTGCGAATCGCGGAGAATCTTTTTTCTATTATTCTACCGTATACCCCAGCCTGAGGTTTCTTAAAGTTTCCTTAGATTCACGACCTCCTTATCGATAACCTTGAAAACAGCTCAAAAAACCCGCCGTCTTACACGCAGGTTAGTTGGGATGGGGGCGACGTTTGTTAGTCTAAAGCGGAAATCCCGCCTTAAATATGCATCCTCACCCTTTCGGGGCCGAATAAAGCGGATAATCCGCTTTAATTTTGCAAATTCGGCCATTTTGAAAAAATAAAGATAGTTTTCCTCTTTAATTCATCCATTTTCACCTATTACGGAAAAATAACGCGGATTTTCCGTTTTAACGTTTCCACCAAGTTGAAAATAGAGGAGGGGTCCCACAAAATCAGAGTCCCTGAGATAAATAGAATATGTAGGGAAGGGGTAAGCACCCCCGCCCCCTCCCTGAAGAGCCTCGCACGCCCCTGAAATGACCTCTTAACGGGTTTACCCTTTCCATTTCAGGAGCGCTTCCGAAGCATAAGCCAGCAATCGAACTTGGCTATGGGATAGCCCCTTCTTGCTCTTACCTTTTATGCGTTAATTGCTCCTGAGCCATACGGATCATCTCCCGCACCATTGCGCCGCCGATTCTTCCTCCGACCTGCCCGGCTTCCTCCGTCGTCAGTTTCCCGTTGTCGCCCGGCTCCAGCGGCACGCCGATTTCCTTGGCAACCTCGTACTTCACCGCGTCCGGCCGCTGCGGATCGACCGAGTAGCCCTCCTTGCGCATCACGTCCGCTTTGAGGGCGCTAACGCCCTCTTCCGCTCCGGGCACCGCCAGCCTCCGTCTTCTACTTCTGCCCATCTGTTCGATCGCCTCCGTTCAGTTCGGGAACGCCAAGTCTAATGTCGATGCTAGCCTTCCCGGACAAAAACGAATTATTCGTCAGCCGCTTCCATCCATTGCTCGTACAGACGATCCAGACGTCCCCGCACATCCTCTCTTGCCGCCCAATCCTTCTCCAATTCGGGGGGACTGATCGGCGTTCCGTCGTGCGTCCGGGCATCCAGCTCGGCCAGTCGCCGCTCTAGCTCGGCGATCTCCGCTTCCAGGCGCTCGCGAATAATTTCGGACTGCACAACGGAGCTCTGCCGCTTGATCGCCCCCGGACGCTCGAAAGCCGCTCTCGGCCGAACGCCGCGCGACGGCGAGGATTCTGCTTCTTCGGAAAACTCTGAGGCAGCCGCTCTGCGCCTGCTCTCTGCCTTGTAATCGTCGAAATCCCCCAAATAAACCGCCAGGCGTCCCTCATCCAACTCCCAAACCTTTTGCGCCAGCCGATTGATCAAATAACGATCGTGAGTCACCGCCAGAATCGTCCCCGGATACTCGATCAGCGCTTCCTCGAGCGCCTCCCTCGACGCAATATCCATATGGTTCGTCGGTTCGTCCAGTACGAGCAGATTGGGCTTGCGCAGCACAAGCAGCGCCAACCTCAGCCTCGTCCATTCCCCGCCGGACAGCAGACCAACCGGCTTAAACACGTCGGCCCCGTAGAACAGATAGGCCGCCAGACGCGATCTGGCTTCCCCTTCTTCCATGCCGGCCTCACGGCGAAAATAATCCAACACCGACTCCTTCGGTTCTTCCGGCTGCTGCTGTTGGGCCAAATACCCGATCTCTAAGCGCGAACCGAGCTTAAGCTCGCCTCCGTCCGCTTGCTCCTCGCCGAGGATCAGCCGGAGCAGCGTCGACTTGCCCGCGCCGTTGCGGCCGATGAGCGTCACCTTTTCTCCGAATTCCAGCTGCGCCGAAGCGCTCCTCAGAATGTCCTTATCCCCGTATCGCTTAGCCACGCTGTCCAGTGCGATCACCTGCTTGCCGGAACGATCGGTCGGCCGAAGCTCGAACTCCGCCTCCTTGCGATCAAGTGCCGGACGCTTCACTTTCTCCATTCGATCCAACGCCTTCTGCATGGAAGCGGCCCTGCGGAAAAACTTGCCGTTGTCGCCGATTCTGCCCCATTCCATCAGCTGTTTGATCGTTTCGCGCATCTTTTTGATTTTCTTCTGCTGCTCCTGGTAATCGGCGAACTGCTGAAGCAGAAGCTCTTCCTTCTCCTTCATATATTTCGTGTAATTGGCATGGAAAACGAGCGATTCCCCATCCTCCAGCTCAACGATCTTCGTTACGACCCGATCCAGAAAATAACGGTCGTGCGAGACGATCAAGCACGCGCCGTCATACTTCAGCAGAAACTCCTCCAGCCACTCGACGCCGTTCATGTCCAGATGGTTCGTCGGTTCGTCGAGCAGCAGCAGATCCGGCTTGCGGATCAATTGCGAGGCCAGCCCTACCTTCGTCCTCTCTCCTCCAGACAACGAGCCGTAGTCCCGCTCGTACCACGTCTTATCGATCCGCAAGCCCCCAGCGATCTGGTCGATACGCGCGTCCATCTCATAGCCGCCCTCCCGCTCGAACCGTTCCTGAAGCAAGGCATAGCGCTGCAGCAGCTCCTCCAGGCGGACCGGATCGTCCGAGGCTGCCGGTTCCGACATCCGCTTCTCCAAATCGGCCATTTGAGACCGGCACTCCAACAGTCCGCTATATCCGAGAGCTAGCACATCGTATACAGAAAGATGCGCCATATTGGCGGGAATTTGCTCCAAGTAACCGATTCCGGCGTCTTTGCGCACGGTAAGCAGCCCCTCGTCGGGCGTATCCAGCTTGGCGATCAGACGCATCAGCGTCGTTTTGCCGCTGCCGTTGCGGCCCACGAGACCGGCCTTCTCTCCGTGATGAAGCTCAAAGGTCACATTGTCCAGCACTAGCTGCGCTGCATTATATTTACGTACGTTTTGGCAATTTATCGTTAACATATCGGTTCCTCCTGAAATATCGGAGGCTCCTGCCCGGCAAATACAAAAAGGGCGCAGGGAAAATTCCCTACGCCTGTTCGGATACGTTAATCCGCTTCGGTCAAGGCAGGAACCTTCTCGAGAGTTGTGAGATCGTATGGCCGAAAATGGACGGACTTCTCCCGTATTCGCGCGCGCCATGAACGATGCCAGCCATCGCAATCGGCAATCGGCTGACTTGGTTGTTCACAAACTCTCGATTCATCCTGCCTTCACCTCCCGTCAAAAATCGTTATTCCGAGAATACCATGGACTCCGCCGACAGCGCAAGCTTTCTCCAGCCAACGCCGCCCAAACATGCATTAATCATTATATAATTATTTGATTGTACATCATACTACTAATAACCGCTCAACCCCGATAGCTGTCCTGCCATTTGAGTAGACGGGCCTCCAAAATCCGGACCAGAGAATCGGTTAGCTTGCCGACGATGGCAAAAATGAAAATGCCGACAAAGACGACGCCGGTACGAAGATAGGCGCGAGCGTCTTGGATCAGATATCCCACACCCTCGTCCGCCCCCATTAGCTCCGCAACTACGAGACAAAGCCAGGATACGCTGAGAGAAAGTCGAATGCCGAGCAGAATGTTGGGCATCGCGCCGGGAAGAATGACTTTGACGATCTGCTGGTATCTGCTGAACTCCAACACGCGAGCGACGTCGAACAGCTTGGCGTCGACGTTGCGCACGCCGAGGAACGAATTGACGTACACGGGAAAAAAAGCGCCCATCGAGATGAGCAATATTTTCGACAGCTCGCCGAATCCGAACCACAGAATAAACAACGGAGTGACGGCCAATAGCGGCACTGTCCGCAGCATCTGAATCGTCGGATCAAGCGTGTGCTCCGCCCTCCGAAACAGACCTACGGAAATGCCGATAACGAGCCCAGCGACCGCTCCAATCAGAAATCCGCTCATCGCTCGAACGACGCTGACTCCGAGATGATGAACCAGTTCCCCGGACAAAATCATGTCGTAAAAATCGCCGAAGATGGAGATCGGACCCGGAAACAGCATCGGATTCAACAGCCCAAGCTCGACCGCAATCTGCCAGACGACAAGCACGGCAACGGGAATGGAGCTGCCCAGCGCGATGCGGATGACCCTTTCTTTACTGAACATGGATTTAGACAACCTTTCGTTAAAGTCGTTAGATATGCCAGCTGACGGTGTCTTCCTCGACATGGTTCAGCGCCGACAGCACTTCCGTGCGCAGCGCCTGAAAAGCGGAGCTAACCCTGTTTCGCGGATAGGGCAGATCAACGGGAACGACCGCTTTGATCTTGCCGGGACGGGCATCCATTACGACGACCCGATTGGACAGGAAAATCGCTTCGTCGATATCGTGCGTAACCAGCAGCATGGACGTGCGGTTCTCCCGCCAAATGTCCAGCAGAGACTCCTGCATATGATTCCGCGTGAAAGCGTCCAATGCTCCGAAAGGCTCGTCCAGCAGCAGCACCTTAGGCTTCCGGAGCAGCGCCCTGGCGATCGCCACCCGTTGGGACATCCCGCCCGACAGCTGCTTCGGATAAGCTTTCTCAAAGCCCTGCAGCCGCACCAGTCCGATCATTTCATCCACCCGCCGCCTTACGCCGGGGTCCTTCAAGGACAAATCCGCAGCAATATTTCTTTCCACAGTCAACCATGGAAACAACCGATGCTCCTGAAAAATAAAACCTTTCTCCTTGCTCGGCCCCGTTACATCGGCGTCGTCCAGACGAACCGTTCCTTCGTAATCGACGTCCAACCCGGCGACGATTTTGAGCAGCGTGCTTTTGCCGCATCCGCTCGGGCCGATAATCGAGACGAATTCCTCTCGCCCCAGCGTAAAGTCGATCCGGTCCAGCGCATGCGTCATGGCGTCACCGGACCGGAACGTTTTGTTCAAGTTGCGTATTTCCAAAGCTGCCTTAGTCATTGCGAAGCCTCCCGCGCGTGATCATGCTGACCTTCATGAATTTACGGAGAATCTTATCAGACGCCGAAAATTATTGTCAATACGCCTTTTTCGACATCCCCTTCACATACTGACGAACGATTTCTTATTTAAAATTGTCGTACTCCCGGATCAAATATTTCAGAAATTCCCTCTGCGCGATCGAAAAATGTTTATTCGTCAGTCTGGCCCATCCAAGCGGCACCGTATTGGGTTCGTGGTCGACAAGCGGGATTCCGACGATGTCTCCTCCTGTCACTAGCGGATCGTTCTTCATACTCAGCTCGATGAAAATACCGATGGCGACATTCTCGGCGATCGTTCTTTTCAGAATATCCACGTTGTTGGAGGTGAAAATAATATTGACCGGTCCGTATTTGCCTATAAAATCCTGCATAAACCAGTTCGAGTAATTGTTATCCGCGTTCACGAACGTCTGATCGAGCAGATCGCCAGGCGTTACGCTCACCCTCCCCGCTAGAGGCGAACGCTTCCCGACGTATACAACGATGCGGGAATCCAGCATTTTGTGCAGCGTTAAATCCTTAAGATCCTCTTGTCTGTGGCGATCGAAGTAGATCAGACCCAGATCAGTGCGGTCCTCCCTCAAATCCTGAACGATCGCCTCGGAATTCTTGCCCGTAATCGCCAGTCGCACGTTAGGGTGATCCCTCTTGAACGAGATGATCGATTGGGAGAGGATCGCCACGATGTTCGGTCCGATCGAGAATCGGACTTCGCCTTCGATCAGCGCGCTTTGGATTTGCGATTCTTCCTTGATCTCCTCGATCAGCGTCAGAATCTCGTCGATCTTGCGGAGGATGATTTTGCCCCGATCGGTCGGCTCGGTGCCCAGCCGCGAACGCTTGAAGAGCTTAATGCCCAGCTCCTCCTCGAATTTCGCTAACGATTTGCTGATCCCCGCCTGACTGACATGCAGCTGCCCGGCCGCAATCGAGATAGAGCCGGTCTTGGCAATCGCGGCCGCATGTTCGAATTGCTCGATGTTCATACAAAGGACCCCTTTACATAACTTCTAGTTATATAAATATAAAGCATAGTTATTTTACTAGATTACTCGGAAATAATACAATGCAAATATCGAAATTGATTTCAAATCCGAAGGAGAATGCAACATGACTGCTTCCTCATTACGAATCCGCGCACTCAGAAAAACGGGTCTGTGGCTGCTATCCGCATCGTTAGCCCTCTTTGCCTTGACCGCTTGCGGCAAAGACGAGAGCGCAGGGTCCTCGAAAGATACAACAACCGTCAACATCGCGATCAACGGCGGATTGAACCTGCTGACCATCGCCAAGAAAAAAGGCTGGTTCGAGGAAGCCTTCGAGAAAGCAAACGCCAAGGTCCAGTGGAACGAGTTCCAGAGCAGCGTTCCCTTGCTGGAAGGACTCGTCTCCGATCGCGTAGACTTTTCGTTCATCGGGGACGGCACGGTCGTTACCGGCAAAGCCGCGAACAGCCCGTTTACCGTCATCTCCGTTACTGGCGTTCAAGGCAATCAGAACAGCGTCATCGTCAAGCCGGACAGCCCGATTCAATCGATCGCCGACTTGAAAGGCAAACAGATCGCAGTTGCGAAAGGCTCCTCCGGCCATATCTTCCTCATCAAAGCGCTGCAGAAGAACGGGTTGAGCGAATCCGACGTGAAAATTGTGCAGCTTCAGCCGGACGAAGCGAACCCGGCTTTCCAGGCCGGCCAGGTCGACGCCTGGGGAATCTGGGACCCGTTCGTAACGACGGAAGTGTCCGCAGGCCGGGCCCGTATCGTAGAGAGCGTGCAGACGATGGGCTTCGTCGCTCCGGCCGTTATGATCGGCCGCGATAAATTCCTGAAGGAGCATCCCGATCTGACCGCCCTGTACTTGAAAGTATATCAGCAAGCGGTGGATTGGGTCGCTCAGAATCCGGACGAAGCGGCCGACATTCTCGCAACCGAGAAGAAGATGGACAAGGCGCTCGTCAAGAAGTTGATCGAGAATACGCAATACATCAACGATCCGATTACCGCCGAGACGGCGGAAGCCATCCAGTCGACGGCCGACATCCTGCTGGAGTCCGGCACAATCAAAGAAAAGCTGGATGTAAGCAAAGTATACGACAATTCCTATTTCGAAGCATCTAAGAAATAACGGCAAATAGCCGGATAACATCGGGAGGATTACGCCATGACCGCAGTACGGGAAGCATCGATCGCCAACTATGAGTTGACCGCAGACAAAATCCGGGCCAGCGTGGAACACTTGCCCAAGGACCTGCTGCTATGGCAGCCCGGCCTGGGCAAGTGGAGCATCAACGAAATTGTAGGCCATCTGGTCGATTCCAACATCGTCAACTCGTACCGCATTCGCAAAATCGTCTCCGAGCCGGTCGAAGCTCTGGCGAGCTTCGCTCACGAAGAATGGGTCGACCGGCAACGGTTTAACGAGACGGATTTATCCGAACTGCTCGCCGTTTACGACGCAATCACTCGCTACAACGCCATTCTGCTTCGCAAGCTGAGCGAAGAGCAATGGGCGTTGATCGGGAAGAAGCTGGACGAGCCTATCCCCGTCTCTCATATTATCGACCGGTTCATTTGCAATCATGTGGATAAGCATCTGGGACAGATCGAACGCAACAAAGCGGCCTACGAGGCCCGCTAGAAGGAGTCCGATATGAATCTTGACCGATTGCTGGAGAGAGCCGAAGCTCTCTATCCCCAAGTCGTGGAATGGCGGCGTTATCTGCACCGCCATCCGGAGCTTTCCTTCGCGGAGACGAAAACGGCGCAGTACATCGAGGACATATTAAAAGGCTTTGGCGGACTTATCGTTACGAGGCCCACCGCCTCCAGCGTCATGGCCCGGCTGGTCGGAGCCCGCCCGGGACGTACGCTGGCCATTCGCGCCGATATCGACGCCTTGCCGATCCAGGAGGACACCGGCTTGCCGTTCGCTTCGCAAGAGCAGGGCGTCATGCACGCTTGCGGCCACGACGGGCATACAGCTACCGTCCTAGGCGTGGCCCGGGTATTGTCCGAGCATGCGGAGGAGCTGGAAGGCGAGATACGTTTTCTATTCCAGCATGCGGAAGAGCTGCCGCCCGGCGGCGCGGACGAGATGATCGCAGCCGGAGTTATGGACGGCGTGAACCATGTCATCGGCGCACATCTCCAATCGCCCGTCGAGGTCGGACGGGTTGGTGTAGTCGCCGGACCGATGCTCGCTTCTCCGGACACGTTTACGATTACGATTACCGGCAAGGGGGGCCACGCCGCCGAACCGCACAAGACGGTCGACGCCATCGCCATCGGCGCCCAGGTCGTGACGAATCTGCTGCATATCGCCTCCAGGACGACCGATCCGATGAAACCGCTAGTCGTCTCCGTAACGCAGTTTATTGGCGGTCATGCTCATAACGTCATTCCGGGAAGCGTGCAGCTCTGCGGCACGGTCCGCTGCATGGACACGGAGCTGCGTGCCGACGTGCCCCGTCGCATGGAGCGAATCCTCGCGGGAATTACACAGGCTCACGAAGCGGAGTACGAGCTCCAATATCATTACGGCTATCGCCCGCTGGTTAACGATCCGGAAGTGACTCGCGTCGTAGCCGATGCCGTAGCGGAGCTGTTCGGCCGCGACGCGCTGTACGAAATCCAACCGAGCATGTCGGCGGACGACTTCTCCGCTTACTTGAACCAGGCTCCCGGAACGTACTTCAACGTCGGCGCGGGCAACAAGGAGCGAGGCATCGTGCATCCGCATCATCATCCGAAGTTCGACATCGACGAGGAGTCGCTTAAAGTCGGGATGAAGGTGTTCTTGGCATCGGCATTAAAGCTTCTTTAATAAGAAAAGAGGTCGAGCTCCCGGGCGAATTTTGTCCGGACTCGGCCTCTTCTTCTATTCATTATCCCCTTCGTCCGCCTCAACGTAACGCTTAAGCGCATCAAGCTTGTTCTCCCAAAATCGCTCATAGAAGGCCAGCCAGCTCTTGAGCTCGCGCAAAGGATCAGCGTCGAGACGATAACGCGTCTCTCGGCCGACCTTGCGCTCCTTTACCAGCCCGGCTTCGGCCAAAATACGCAAATGCTTGGAGACCGCGGTGCGAGTCATCGGAAAATGACTGCTGATCGCGTTCACCGGCAGCTCCCGCTCGACGAGCAAGCGGAGGACTCCCCTGCGGGTCGGGTCGGCGATCGCCTGGAAGACGTCGTATTTCGGCTCCTCCGAAGCTCGGTTAAGAGCGGACATATTCGCCCAGCTTCGCCACGATGCCGACCCAGCCGCCGTTCATCCGGTCGCGCACGACTTCATGAGGCTCGCCGAACTCGGTCGCCCCCTCTGTGGACCAACCGCCGTGAATAAGCGTAAATTCGGTCTGTCCTTCCTTGGCCACCAGCTCGAATGTCACGAACCAATCCTTGCCCCAGTTAAACGAAAGTCGGTTCGGCGGATCGATCTCCGTTACTTTGCACGGGGATTTGCCGAAAGGCCCGGCATCGAGATGGAACTCATGGCCGACATTCGGCTGAAAATCGTTCGGCATAAACCAAGCCGCGATCCCTTCGGCGGTCGCAACGGCCGTCCAAACCTTCTCAATTGGCGCATTGAACAGTTGAGTCTGACGAATATCGGGCAGCTTGTTCTTATTAGGTGTTGCGGTCATGTGTCACTTCGCCTCCGTATAGGAAACCTTTTGGTTTCATTTCACAGCTTTATTATAGGAAACCAAAAGGTTTCATGTCAACCCTTTTCGTTTTTCTCCGGCCAGCAGCGCTTTGCGCATGAACAGCCAGCTCAGCAGCGGAGAGCTTCCTAACGCGAGCAGCAGCCACATCATCGCCGGCGGCGTTTGACTGACATAGATGACCCCCATGAACACAGCCATTCCGACGATACGGCCAACGTTAAGCGCCAGCTCCCGGGCTACGACGTATTCCACTCTTTTCTCCGCACTCTCTTCGTCTTTCCCGATCAAATCGAAAACAACCGTAGTCATCGGCAGAATGTACAACGGGAAGAACAAAGAGGCGCCAAGACCGAAAGCAAGCAGCGTCGCATAGCTGAAGCCGGCGAACATCGGGAGAATAACCGCAATAAGCGCCACGGCTCCCGCCAGCATTCCTCCATACCTCCACTTGGGTTTGAGCCATTTTCCCACGCATAGAAAGCTTGCAAAGCCCACCGCGGAAGTCAGCAGCATATAGTTGCCCAGCTTCATCTCGCTCCCGGTCTGTACGTAGATTAACACTCCGATCAGGACGCCAAACACGCTCTCGCGGACACCTTGAGCAGCCAATGCGCCCATGACCTTCGGCCATGAAGAATCGCGCTGCTTCAGCAGATGGTATGGCCATTGCCAATGATAGTTCCCCGACGTTTTGCGATTGCGGATGAAAAAGCTGGTGGCGATCGCAGCCAAGAACACCCCCGCCGACGCGATGAAGATCGCCCGATAGCCGCCTTCGCCGCCCAAACGGGAGATGAGCCATCCGGAAGTCCAAGGCACGACAATGCCGATCAGCGAAGCGATCGTCCCTGCCCAGCCGTTGAACTTGTCCCGATTGTCCGGCTCCGTCGCTTCGAAATAGACGACATTATAAGCCAGCCAGAATAGCCCCGTCGCCGCCCCTTGGACGATGCCCAGCAACCAAATATAGTGCATGGCGCTCCCCTTCAGAAGTAAAACAAGGGCGTAGAACCCGGCGGAAATCGCGATGCCCAGCCTTAGCAGAATCATTTTGTTGCCTTCTTTGGCCGCGTTGCCGGCAATCCAGAACGTCAGCCCCATGCAGAGATGGGTGATCAGCGTAAACCATCCCAGCTTGAAATAATCGTTGCTGGCTTTCCAGATATAGACTCCGAAATAAGTGCCGGACAAGGCGGTAGCCATCACAAACAGTCCGTTAACCGCGAGCAGGAGGAGCGTCTGATCGTCCAATTTTCCGTCGCGTCGCTGTCGGCGAGTATGCATGAATATCTCCATTGGGGTATCTCTTCGAGGTATCTTGGTTCAACTTATATAGATAACCTTCCCCAATGCAACGTTCAGGAACCGTATTTCAGCCGCCAAAAAACAGGCAGCGATCGGTCGCTGCCTGTCGTTCGTTGTTTTACAAAGGTCTTTCGATGGAAAAAAGATCGCCCAGCTTCGCATAGGAGCTGCCCGCCAGACGGCTTACCGCCTTGAGCTGCGCGGGATCGACATATCCGTCCTTGAACACCGACTCGTCAAGATGGAAGTACACGACTTTCCCGATCAGCAGGTCGCATGCGCGCGACATCGCGCTGCCGCCTAGCGGAATCGCCTGCTCCAACACGCATTCGAGCCTGATTTTCGCTTCGGCGACGCCCGGCACAACGATTTTCGAGCTCGGAACCGGGGTAAGTCCGGCAAGCTCCACCTCGCTCTGATCGGACGGAACGCTAGCGGCGGTATCGTTGATCTTCGCAATGTTCGATTCGTCGGAAATATGGACGACGAACTGCCCGATCTCGATCGCGTTTCTGGCCGTATCCTTGCGCTCGCCGTTTCTCCGCTGCGCAGAAATCGAGATCATCGGCGGGTTGGCCGTTACGATATTGAAATAGCTGTACGGAGCGGCGTTCAGGACCCCCGATTTGGAGAGCGTCGTGACGAATGCGATCGGCCGGGGAATGATGCTGCCAATCAGCAGTTTGTAACTGTCCTTATCGCTAAGATCCGCCGGATCGAGTCCGATCATATTCGCTCTCCGCCTCCTTCGAATGTTCGAGAAAACCATTGTGCCGCCGCGTCCGCCTCGGTCGCCGTCAAACGATGACCGAACCGTTCCCAGTGCAGTGCGACCTCGGCTCCCGCTCCCGTCAACAGCGCTTGAAGTTCTCCGGTTTCCTGCGGCGTGCAGATGGGGTCGTTCTCTCCCGCGCCAATGAAAACCGGTACTCCGGCAAGATCGGGAAGCTGCAAATCCCGTCTCGGAACCATCGGATGGTGCAAAATCGCCCCGCGCAAAGAGTTGGCGTAGTAAAACAACAAGCTGCCTGCAATATTCGCGCCGTTGGAATAGCCGACCGCTACCACATTGTCGCGGGCAAAGCCGTACTCGCCGGCCGCCTGGTCCAAGAATGCGTGCAGCTCCTTCGTCCGGAATTCGAGGTCCTCCATATCGAAAACCCCTTCTGACAGCCTGCGAAAAAACCTCGGCATGCCATTTTCCAACACATTTCCCCTCACGCTTAGAAGAGAAGAACCCTGCGAGATCATCTCGGCCAGCGGCAGTAAATCTTGCTCCGTACCGCCCGTTCCGTGCAGAAGCAAAAGCGTAGGAGCGCTCGTGTCGGAGCCTTGTCGATAAATGTGCTTCACTGGCGATCCTCCTCCAATACGCGAACTTCGATCGGCGTTAGCCCCTGCTCGATCTGTGCCCGATGCGGCTCGAACCAATCCGGAAGCATCAGCTTCTCGCCTATCGTCTCCGCAGGCTCATCCCGCGCGAAGCCCGGAGGATCGGTCGCGATCTCGAACAGTATTCCGCCTTCCTCGCGGAAATAAATCGCATTAAAATATTGCCGGTCGACAAACGGAGTCGGGTGGAAGCCGTTCTCCTCGACAAGGCTCCTCCAGCGAGCATGATCCTCGTCGTCTGCCGCTCTCCAAGCGATATGATGCACCGTTCCCGCTCCGCCGATGCCGGGAGCCATCGGCGTAACGTTAACGTCAATGATATTGCCCAAATCTCCGGTAGCCTGGAATCGAACGTAGCCGCCTTCCTCGGATACTTTGCTCAAGCCCATCACTCGCTCAAGCGCAAACGCCGTCCGTTCCGGCGCCGTACTGAACAGAAGCGCCCCGCCAAAGCCTTTAATCGCCTTATTCTCCGGAACTCCTCCGAACGCCCACCGGCTTGACGGGCCAGCATCCCGCTCCACCAACTCGATCCTTAGACCGTCCGGATCTTCCAGTTGCAGCAGCCGCTCCCCGAAACGGCTCGTCTGTGTCGTCGAAATGCGGAACTTCTCAAAGCGCTCCCGCCAGAAGTCCAGCGCTCCCATCGGCACGACATAAGAGGTGACTCCGACCTGTCCTCCCCCGATCCGCCCTTTGCGCGACGTCGCCCACGGGAAGAACGTGATTATCGTTCCCGGGCTGCCCGCTTCGTTGCCGAAGTAAAGGTGGTACACCTCCGGCGCATCGAAATTGATCGTTTTTTTCACCAGTCTCAGTCCAAGCACTCCCGAGTAAAAATCCACGGTAGCCTGTGCGTCTCTAACGAAAGCCGTAACGTGATGAATGCCTGTTGTGCGCTGTGTCATTGTTATTCTCTCCTTTTATTGAAATGTCCTTTTAGAAACCGTTATAGCTCACGAACTCGCCTACAGGCTTGCGGTAGCCGCGAGGCCGCTGTGTCGACGTGTCCTCATGGCCGATCGTAATCATCATTGCCGGCACGTGCGTATCGGGGATATTCAAGATTTGACCGACTGCAACCGGATCGAAGCCGATCATCGGACACGTATCCCAGCCTCTGTCCTTGGCGATTAGCATGAACAGCATCGCCGACAGGCTTGCGCTGCGGATCGCCTCGTCGCGCTTGAACGACTCTCCCCGCTCGCCGTAGAAAGACAGTACCGAATCGACAGTCATATCATACTCCTGCTTGCTCATAACTCCCAGATTCAGCAAGCCTTCGTGGATGGGGCCAACGTCTTGGTAGGCGTTAGTATTGCCCAACACAAGAATAACGGCAGAGGAGCTTAGCACTTTGTACTGCTTGTTAGCCGCTCCGTAAAGCTTGTTTTTGATCTCCGGGTCCTTCACGACGATGTAGTGCGTATGTTGAAGATTAAACGCCGAGGGAGCGAACTTCGTTAAGCTAAACATCTCGTTCAGCTCTCGTTCCGATATATCCACGTCAGGTATGAACTTCATCGCCGATCTGCGATCTTTCACCAATGTCTCGAAGCTGCTCATTCGTCATTCCGCCTTTGATATGATAATTTTAAGAATCTTTATTTTGAGATATATGGCAAAAATAGAAGCGACTTGTGCAGACCAGATGCCGATTGTCTTATTCTCGCCTTCCGTCAGCCCGTGACTGCGCGCTTCTATTTAAATCCCTCTTCCGCCGCTTTTCCAAGCTTTTTGAGCAACGCACTGACCGCCATCTTTTCTCCCTCGTCCAATCCGTCTACCGCCTGTCGAATAACTTCCGTATGCTCGGGAAAAACCTCTTCAATCATCTGACGCCCCGCATCCGTAATATCCGCATACACGAGGCGTCTATCCTCCTTGCAGGCTCTCCGCCGAACGAGTCCCTTTTGCTCCAGCTTATCCACCACGTAAGTGATGTTGCCGCTGCTCATAAGCACTTTTCCGCCGATCTGCTGCAGCGGCTGCGACCCTTTATGATATAGCAGCTCAAGCACTCCGAATTCGGTCCGGTTTAGACCGGAGCGCTTAATGTCCCGATCGACATGCGCATTCACCCACTGGCTCGCCCGAGTCAGAGCGATATACAGATCAAGCGATGTATCCCGTTTATTCTCCGTCATCGGCCTCACCTTCCTTCCGTTCATTTTCAGCGTAAATGTTCTTTTGAAATTTATCTTAAATTTAAGATAATGCAATTGTATAGGTTTGTCAAGCTCTTATTAACGCAAGAAAAAATAGAAGCCATCCCGCAAAAAGTCTAGACGACTTGCGGAATGGCCGGGTCCTGACAGAAGTTAGCCGAAAAATCGTACAACGCAGCTCGAATCAGGCTTAAACGGCGGACGTTTGTTCGAAAAATCGCACAAAGCTGCTCTGCTCAGGCCCAAACGACGAACGTTTGTAGAAAAACCGTATAAATCAACCAAGATCAGGGGTTATATGTCACTAAAGCATCTTCGATGATTATATGAATAACTTCTGAGAATTATCCAGAAGTATTGTGGGTCAATCCTAGTCTGCAGACTGCCTCATACGCTCCTGGAATTACCTCTTAACGGGTTTACCCATTCAATAAGCGTATAGCATCGGAAGAAGGTATAAAATATCCCTGTAACGTTTATCATCGATCACCTTTCGGTCCCGATTCAGACCAGACTCGCAATTGTGTGCCGACGCAAATAATCCAGCATCTGACGATCCATCGCGTTCATTATGCCGATCAACTCCACGTCAAGCCGTTCGTTCCAATCGACCTCGCCGTATGGCGACTCCTCCGCCTTACTGCCGCTTTCGCTTCCCGACTCCTCCGCGCCGTCCCATCGGATCGCCGCAAAGACGTCCGCGAGCGTAATCTGCTCCGCCGGCAGCTTCAGCCGATATCCTCCGTCTCGGCCTTCGCGCGCCTCGACAAGTCCGGCATGGGCTAGCCGCGCTAATATTCTGCGCATGAAGGTCGCGTGGGAATGAACTTGATCCGCGATCGTTGTACTCGACAGATTGCAGCCGCTTCGCGCCAGTCCGACCAAAATATGAACGGCAACGGCAAAGCGCGGGGGACCGATCGGACGAATAGAAGCTCCCATCTTACTCGCCTCCTATCCGTCTATTGTAATTCGGCCCTCCGCGCTTCGCAACTTGCTTCCGGAATCAGCGGCCGGCGAAGGCGTTAAGCATCCAGGCATGCTTCTCCAAGCCCGTTTTCATGCCTAACAGCAGGTCGGCCGTATCCTCGTCATCGAACGATTCGGCGACTTTAATGCCCTGCTTTAATTCGCCGGCCAGTTGAGCGAAGTCTTCCGCAACGAACGACGCCATTTGCAGCACGGATAAAAGAATCCAACATGAACATCGGATGAAGGTTCTATGAAGATTAGATGACTCCTGTTTTCTGAAAACAGAAGGCCTCTCCCCTAGAGAATACCGTCAGCGGTACTCTTAGGGAAAGGCCTTCTCCTCTTACTTAAAACTCCAATTCGTGAATCGTGCCGATCGGACTGCACAGCAGCTCGCAGCCGTCCTCGCGGATGACCGCGCCCTTCTCCCAGCGGATGCCGAACGTATCCGTGGTGACGAACGTATCGATCTGGAACGTCATGTTCGGCTGCAGCAAATAGCTAGACGACGTCTCCATCCACGGCGCTTCCACCTCGATCATCCCCGTACCGTGGCAAGGGCCGTACAAGTAGTTTTTCTCGTAGCCGTTATCTTTGAAAAATTGCAGGAAGCCCTTGGCCACATCGCTCGCCAATACGCCCGCCTTCAAGTTCGCCTGCGTCCACTCGTGCGCCTTGAGCCCGAACTCGATGACCGCGCGGCGCTCCGGCGTCAGCTTGCCGAGGCTGATCGGCATGCCGATACTCGGCGAGTAGCCGTCTACCTTGGCCGACAGGTTCAGCTGTACAATGTCGCCTTTGTTGATGACGCGGTGGGACGACCGGGAGATCGCATGACGAGTCGATTTTTCGCTGAAAATGTACATCGGCAAGCCCTCATACTCCGCCCCGTTTTCATAGATGACCCGTTGCGCAACGCCGACCATTTGACACTCCGTCATGCCCGGACGAATCGTACGAATGACCTCCTGCGTCGCCAGCTCGGTAATGCGGAAGCCTTCGCGCATGCAGGCGATCTCGTTCTCCGACTTGATGCTGCGCAGCGCGACCATAATTTCGTCTGCGCCGACGATTTCCGCCTCCGGGAAGTTGTTCTTCAAGCCTTCCATCATGACGACGCTCGTGTCGAGAAGACTGGCGACGCCGATCCTCAGCTTCGAGCCGGTCACGCCCAGCGCCTTGAACACCTCGCGATAGGTGTTCGGCTTCAGCTCCGGGTAGCTCGGGTTGGCGGATTCGCGATACTCCATCAGCGTGAACTGCTTGTCGATTTTGCCGAAGTCGCGCGCATACACCGAGCTCTCCGGGCCGACCATCAGCGCAGCATCGCCTGCAGGCGTAATCGCCACGCCCGCCCGTTCGAACAGAGGCCAGAAGCCGCTAAAGTAGCGCGCGTTCGCATAGTCCGCTTCGTTGGAATTAACGATCAGGATGTCCAACCCTTTGTCTGCCGCAAGCTTTGCCGCTCTCTGAATTCTTTCCTTGTACTCGTGGTCCGGTATATAAACTCTTGCTGTCATAGCGCATAATCTCCCTTAGTCTTTTTTAGTTTTGGCGTCGATCAGAACGACGGCCGCAAGAATAAGCCCTTTAATGATCCATTGCCAGTAAGATCCGATGCCCAGAAGCACCATCGCGTTATCGATAATTCCGAGGATCAGCGCCGCAATGACGACTCCGACCACTTTGCCCCGGCCGCCCGACAGAGACGTTCCGCCAAGCACGACGACCGTAATGACGTCGAACAGCATATTTTCCCCGATCGTAGGCTGTCCGGCCATCGTTCTAGACGTAATTAGAATCGCGCCGATCGCCGTCAGGAAGCTGCCCAGAATGAAGGCGATCATCTTGATTTTGTTCGTGTTGATGCCCGACAGACGACTGGCTTCCTCGTTGCCGCCGACAGCATAGATGCTTCTGCCCGTTGCGGTATGCATCGTGAAGACGTAGCAGGCGATCGCGATGACGGCCAGAATGACGATCGGCGTCGGGATCGGCCCGATGTAGCCCGCTCCGAGGTTTTTGAAGCCTGCCGGCAGACCGGAGATCGGAATGCTGTTGCTGTACAAATAGTTCACGCCCTTGAGCACGATCATCGTGACCAGCGTGGCGATAAAGGCCGGAATTTTCCCGTATACCGCCATCAGGCCGTTTACGAAACCAACGGCCATGGAGGCCAGCAGAACGATGACGATAGCGAGCGCGATCGGCACGTTCTCCCAATGCACGAGTCCGGCCAGCAGGACGCTCGTAAATCCGATCGACGAGGAAGCCGACATATCGATGCCGCCGATCAGGATGACGAAAAATTGTCCCAAGGCGATAATGGCGAGAAACGAGATTTGACGAACGATGTTCAGAATGTTGTTGCCGTCGAAAAATCCGTCCACGAAGATGGCGCAGGCCGCGAACAGCCCGACGAAAATAAACAGAATGGCCCACTCTTTAAAGAAGGAGGAGAACGCCGCGCCCGGCACGAGACTCCTCCGCTGATTGCTTGTCGCTTCCACGGTCACACCCCCAGCAGCTTGCTAATGATATGGCTTTGCGTTTTCTGTTCACCGGATACGCAGGTTTGGAACTCGCCCTCGAACATGACGTAGATGCGGTGGCACGTTCCGATCAGCTCCTCCAGCTCCGGCGATACGATAATGACGGACTTGCCCTTCGCGGTCAGCTCGCCGATCAACTTGTAGATTTCCGCCTTAGCGCCCACGTCGATGCCGCGCGTCGGCTCGTCGAACAGGAACAACTCCGAATCCGCCAGCACCCATTTGGAGATGACGATCTTCTGCTGGTTGCCCCCGCTGAGCTTAACGACCGACTGCTGGGGCGTCGCCTTGACGCGCATCAGCTGCGCGACCTGATTCGCCTGCTCTCGCTCCTGCTTGTGCTGCATCGTCCCTTTCTTGAAGCGCTTGAGAGAGGGGAGCGTAATATTGTGCACGACGTTGAAATTCATCACAAGCCCGAGCTGCTTGCGCTCGTCGGGCACAAGGCCGATTCCCTTGCGAATGGCGGCGGACGGCTTGCGGAAATTCACCTTCTCGCCCTTCCAATACATTTCTCCGCCCGTTGTCCTGTAATTGCCGAAAATCGCGTTCAACAGCTCCGTCTTGCCCGCGCCGACCAGCCCGGCGATGCCGACGACCTCGCCGGCCCGCACCGTCAAGTCGATGTTGCGGAAAGCCTTGCCCGCGCTATAGCCCTTCAGCTCAAGCACCGGCTCTCCGAATTTGTCGTTAAGGGGCGGGAAAATCTGCGTCATCTCCCGGCCGATAATCATCTCGATCAGCCGGTCCTTGTCCACATCCGCCACTTCGCCGGAATGGATCATCCGGCCGTCGCACAGCACCGTATAGGTGTCGCACACTTCGAAAATCTCGTCCAGCCGGTGCGAGATATAGATGATGCCCATGCCCCGCTGCTTCAGCACGCGGATGATGCGGTAGATGTTTTCAATCTCCTTCTCCTGCAGCACGGCCGTCAGCTCATCCATAATGATCATCTTCGCCTGCATGGATACCGCCTTGGCAAGCTGTATGATTTGCTTCTCCGCCATGCGCAGCTCCTTGACCGGTACCGTCAGATCGACGCTCGACCCGAGAAAATCCATAATTTCCGCGGCTCTGCGCATCATCGCCTTCCGATCAACCAGCCCGAACTTCTTTGCGTAGCTGCCGATAAACAAATTTTCCAGCCCATTCATCTCGGGAATGAGCTGCAGCTCCTGGTGGACGACGGCAATTCCCATTGCCTGAGAGCTGCGGACGTTGTAGCCGCCCTTCTCGGTGACGTTCGTCCCGCCCACGTATACAGCCCCTTCGGAGGGCGTGTAATGGCCGATGATGATCTTCGCAAGAGTCGACTTGCCCGCGCCGTTCTCCCCGACAAGCGCGCGGCATTCGCCGGGACGCAGGCTGAACGAGACGTGATCCAAAGCGCGAACGCCGGGAAACGACTTGGAGACGTCGCGCAGCTCAATAATCGGTTGTTCCGCCGGTCCGCCCATCAGACCCCCGCCTTCCCGGCCCGGCTCCACAGGGCGGCGAAATCGTCCGCACGGTGGAACGTCGAGCCCATATCCTTTAATCTGTCAATCAAGATCGAGAACTCGCTCATTGCCTTCTCGCCGCAGCCAAGCGTCAGGAACCGGTCCGGCGTCACCGTCGCTTCGCCGTAGTGATAGCTCTCCTGGATCGGAATGAACTCCCACGGGTGGAAGTAGAAGCAAAGCACGACTGGCAAATTGCGGTCACGTAGAAACTTCACGAACCCGTCGATCCGCTTCATCAGCTCGTCTGCGCTTTTCGTGCGGAACAGCGGCCACTGGTCGCGGTCCCGCTCCAACCCCGGATCGTTGCTCTTCATAACCATGTCGGCGAAGTTCGGAATCTCGACGATGCTCATGTCGCCTTCCTTCGTCCAGTCGCTTCTGCTCGGATGGTAGGGCACGAAACGCTCCCGGTAAAAATACATCGGATAGGACGCGTCCGACACGTAGTTCAGTCGCTCCAGCGAATTCAGCAGCGCCGTCGAACCCCACAGACGAGGCGCGCGGAATGAAACCGGCTGATGACCGAGCACCTGCTGCACCCATTCCGTCGCCTTCTCGATGCGCAGCGGCACCTCTTCCGGCAGCAACGGCACAACGCCCGGAATCGGGAACAGCTCGTCGCCGACTGTCTCGTGGAACAGCGAGTGGCAGCCGACCTCGTTGCCGCTCAGCTTGACGAGTTCAACGCTTTGGGGATTTCGGCGTGCCGCATCCCCCGTATAATAGAAGGTTCCTTTAATGCCTTTCTTGTCGAACAGCTCAACAAGCGGTCCAGTTGCGTTCTTCACCCCGTCGTAATACGGCGTGAAGCTGCCGACGTCCGTCTCCATATCGAAGCCGAAAACCACGTGAATGCCGTCTTTCATACGTTTGCTCCCCTTCCTATAGCCACAGCCAGCCAAACGCCTCGACGCCCAGGAAAATTTGTCTGTCGTTCCGGTTGTCCGGGTCCAGCTCGTTATGGATTACTCTCTTCAGCTCATGGTACGGGTACATGCACGAAGGCATCCCCGTCTCGTCGACCGGATTGACGTCGAAGTACATTCTTTTCACCAGATCGAAATCCAGCTCGTTCAGCCGATCCATCTCCCGCAGGAAGGTCCGCTTATCCTCGGGGGTTACCGCAAGATCGTAGGAGATCGAAGCCAGCGCCAGATCGTAGATGACGCGATTGCGTTCGTGCGAATTTTCGATCTTGTCGAAGTGCTTGACGTACACCTTAAGCCGCTCGTCGCCGCGAATCGCTTCCTTGATCCGCCGGATTCTCGCCCCGAGCTCAGGCCACTCTTTAATCGCTTCCTGAATGACCGGGATATCCTCGGCCTTCACCTTGTTGCGCAGGAAAGGAAACTCCGTCGGGAAAATATTGAACTGGCTCTCGTGAATCGTCAGCATCCTGCGCAGCACGTACAAAATATCGTTGGCCAGCTCTGCGCCGAACACCGCCTCCACGGAATAGCGGTAGAACGTTTCGTGATCCTTGGTCGAGCCCCATCCGTAATAGGCATGAGAATACAGGTTCAGGAAGTAGCCGTACCATTCGAACATGTAGCCGTTAATGCCCTTGACGCCGTGTTTGACGGAATCGATATGCATATCGATGTCCTTCTCGATATACTGGTGATTCGTCTCCTCGTCGGCGCGGATCACGTTGGTCTTGAATATGCGCATCAGCCGTCCCATCGTCGATGCGACCGCGTTCGCCTCCGTATCCCGGGCCCAGATCCGTTCCTTGCCGAATACGTCGACCCATTTCGGGAACTCGTCGTCCGAGACGTACAGCCCCGGCGCCCAGAACAGAACGACGTCCTCCGGGATGCTGCGCTTGCAGTCCTCCAAATACGCCAAATCCTTCTCAAGCGGAGGCTCGCGCCAAGCGCGCACGCCTACGACGCAGTCCGGGTTCTCGTCCTTGATCTCCGTGTAGAGCGTATTCAGCAGCCAGAAGTTGGCCTTATGCTTCGCCTCTGCGGCAGTCCGGTTCTTCATGAACGTCTCCGCGCAAGCATCGCAGTTGCAGAACCAGTAGGACTCCTCGCTCTCCTCGAAGTCGATGCCGTCGAAGCCAAGCTGGACGACGCGCCGGACGGCCGCTTTCAGATAGGCGATATTTTCCGGCCTGCTCAGACACAATGTATCGAAATCGTTTACGAATTTTCCGTCTTTGGGCAATACCATGCGCTTGTCTTTGTAGATGCTCGGATACCCGCCGTTGTAGCTGTTCAAGCCGATATAGGCGAAGAAATCGATGCCGAGCTTGTGGCCGTAAGCGAACAGACGCGACAGAAACTCGTCGGAAATGTTCGGGTGCGTATAAGCGATCTCGATCCAATTGCGGCTTTCTTCGTTCCATACTTTCATTTTGTAGCCTTGGAGCATCGTTTCCGGATATTCGTCGAACTGGAAAGGCCAGTAGCCGTACATGCACATATTAAATTGATTGATTTTGAGGTCGGAGCAAATGTTCAGGTACTCGATCCATTCGTCGTAGCCCCATAGCTGCATGTCAAAGCCGATTCGGCCATAGCCGGCATACCAGGCAAACGTGTTGGACACGGACCGCTTCTCGATGGACGGCCAGTCGAGAATATCGGCCACCTGCAGCGTGTAGCCTCCCTCGTCATGCTTGACCAGCAGCTGCTTCAGCGTGGACAACGCGTTCACATAGCCGTCCCGATGGGCAAAGGCGATCTCGACGCCGCTTGATCCGACGCGAAGACTAAAGCCCTGCTTTTCGAAGAGCTCCGGCAGATCGATCTGTCCGTCGGCGGCAGGAAGCGCGTCGCTCAGCTTGATATCGATGTGAAGCGAATCGGCCTCATCGACACGCACCGCAAGGTCTTGATAATTCCACAGCTTCATCTCCGCGATTTCCTTCGCATCGAAGCTTGGCGACGCGATTTTCGCCGTGATGAGATTCAAACCGACAAACCGGCCGGTCGTTCCTTCTCCGAAAACCGCCTTTTTCGGTTCCGGCAGCAGCATTGCGCACATCGCTGTTTCCTCCTCTTCATCTCGTGGTTTCCGGTCAAGGGAAGGGGCCGCATGCGCCGCCCCCTCCCGCTTTGCTTAATTGCCCAGCCAGGACCAATTTTTCCAGTCGTAATCGTTAATGTTGTCCGGCGTAATCGTCTCGGGCTTCGGCAGCGGCGTCGTCTCGCCAAGATCCTTGCCGTCGAGCGAGGCTAGCAGCGCTTCAAGCGCAACCTCTCCCAATACGACCGGATCCTGGAGCACTTCGCCGATCCACGCCGGATTGCCGTCCTGGATGTACTGCAGCACTTCCTTGTCGCCGGCCAATCCGATAAACTTCACTTCCTTGTCGCGGTTCGTACTGACGGCCGCATTGTATGCTCCGAGAACGAGCGCGTCGTTGTGACCGCTGACAACGTCGACCGATTTATTCCGTTGAAGCACGTTCTCGAACAGCGTCTGTGCCGAGTTGCGATCTCCTTTAGGATCTCCCTCTTCGATGACCTTTGCATTCGGGAACGCTTCCTTGATGACGCTGGAAAACCCTTCGAAGCGATCGACGGACGCTTGGCCGGAGGCCGGAACGGACAAATAGACGACGGTCGGATCTTCCTTATTCAGAGTTTTCAAATAATTCACAGCAACTTCGCCCGCGGCTTTGCCCATCTCCTTGAAGTCGTGTCCGACGAATGTCTCCCATACCGCATCTTCCGGGTTATCCGGCGATTGCGGATAGTCGCCTACGACGATTTTCACGCCCTGCTCATGCAGCTTGACCATCGTCGGAATGATCGCTTTGCCGTCGACCGGGAATACGACGATGCCTTTGGCCCCTAGCTGCGCCATATTTTCCAATTGAGTGATCTGCGTATTGATGTCGAACTTGCCGTCTTCGAATTGCAGCTTTAAATTTTTGCCCGACTTCGCGGCATAATTGTTCATTCCGTCGATCGCGCCCTGATACCAAGGCCAGCCGAGATTCATAATCGCGCCGCCGATAACCGTCTGATCGCCCGCTGCCGAAGGACTGCCGCTGGCCGCCCCTCCCGTCCCATTGTTGTTCTTGCCGGAATTCGAACAGCCAACCAACACAAGCGTAAGCGCCAATACTGCGGAGAATGACTTTACCCAACCCTTTGTCATACTTATTGCCTCCTTATATATGTTGTTGCAGACCGCGGATAAAAACGCAGGCCCCTAATACCGATTCGAAAGCAAAAACATAGCGGGCATTCGCATGATCAGACGCTTAGCCCCATCGTGGTGTAAAATGCCATATTCGTCTGACGGGTATCCAATCTTCCGTACTGGACCACGACAGGGACGTCGCTTACAAGCTTGACCGCATACTGTGTCTCCTTCGGCACGACGTACCCGCCGAGATCCTCCGGATGATCCAGCCGGAAGCAGCGCACCCGCTGCCCGTCAATCTCTGCCTCAAGCCCTTCCACAGGCTCCTGATCGGAGAAGTACAAGGTAAACCTCACGGTCGCCTTGTCGTCGTTCATGTTCAGCACGATGATCGATTCGTGGCCTTCCAGCGGATGCTCGCCGGGCGGCGGCAGCTCGCAATCGGGAAATACCCATTGTCTTTTTCCCTTGTTGTCGTTCATGTAGTCATCCCCCGATACGTTTTTGGCTTGACTCATTGATGATCAGCTTGGGCTCGAGCACGATCTTCTCGAACACCGGCATGTTTTTGTTCTTCTCTTTCCTCATAATGATCTCTCCCGCGATCGAACCGATCATGTCCGCAGGTTGAACGACCGAAGTGATCTGCGGCCGGATCAAGCCCGTCTCGTCGTTGGCGTCGAAGCATACGGCCGCAATATCGTGCGGAACGCTCAACCCCTTCTCCAAAATCGCCTTGATCGCGCCGTAGAGCAGAAAATCGTTCGCTGCGAAAATAGCCGTCGGAAGCTCGTCCTGCTTCAGCCATTCGCCCATAATTTTGTAGCCGCTCTCCTTGCGGAATTCACCTACGCCGATCCATTCGTCCCGAACGGACAGCCCGTTTTCCTCCAAGCATTTCCGGAACCCCTGCAGACGCTCGGCCGCCGACGACTGGTGCTGCGGGCCGGTCAGAATCGCCAGCTTCTCGTGTCCCTGCTCGACAAGATGTTTAGCCAACTCGTAGCCGGCCTTCAAGTTGTCGATCGTCACGACGTCGAAATTCTCCTGCGTATTCGGCAGGTTGTCGAAGAAAACAAACGGAATGCCGGTTCGCTTGTATTGCTCGAACAGCTGCGGGTCTCCACCTACAGTAGCAATGACGAGTCCCGTCACCTGCTTCTGCAGTAAAAGCTGAACGTACTCCTCCTCCTTCTGGATGTCCTCGTCGCTGTTGCAGACGATGACGGAGTGCTCATTCTCTCTCGCCACCTTCTCCACGCCTTTAATGACGCTTGCGTAGAAGCTGTTGGAAATGTCCGGCACAATGACACCGATCGTATTGGCACTCTTGCGTTTTAAGCTGCGCGCAACCTCGTTCGGCTGGTAGCCCATTTCCTTGATCGTCTTGAGAATCAGCTCCTTGGTGTCCTTATTGACTCTACCCGTGCCGTTAATGACTCTGGATACGGTCGAGATCGAAATGTTGAGACGCTTGGCAATATCTTTCAATTGCACGGCCAATGGTTCATCCCTCCAACCATTTGCGAGAACGTTCTCGCAACTTTGTCAAAAAAATATCGGAAATCCGACTATTGTTTTTGAACATTTTCATTTTCACAATCATGATTGCGTTTACATTCGACATATTACCCTAAAAAAATCCCCTTTTCAACCCCTAATAAAAAATAAATTATGATTGGAAAGTATCCTCCTCTTCTTTTCCAAGTTTTTTCAAGGAAATAATGAGCAAACGTTATCTCAAATCAAGAATATATCTTTTTCACTTTTATGTCAACAATAATAACATAAAATTAAGAATAATTTAGATTCTATCGGGATATTCGCAATTTGTGTAAGATATTATTACATATGATGGGACATCCCTTTCTGCAGTTGCCCGACGATCTGGTTGTCGATAACTACTCAGTCCGACAAATCAGAGGGAAAGGAGATCCACTGGGGGCTGTACTCGATTCCGGCGCGGGGACATTCGCGCGGCGGAACCCGAGGAATACGCCGGCGATTTCTATTCTCCCGAGCAGATAATCCCTCCGGGCGGCATCGTCGATGTCAACGGCGCCTCGATTCCGTGGGAGGCCTGCATTACGCTGAACGACAACTGGGGCTATCATTCCGGGGACAGAGAATACAAGTCCGCCGCTCAGGTCATTCGTACGTTGGTCGAATGCGTCAGCAAGAACGGCAATCTGCTGCTCAACGTCGGACCGGACGCCAAGGGTGAGATCACTCGCGAATCGCTCGACGTGCTTGCGGAAGTCGGAGAATGGCTGCGCTTAAATGGCGACAGCATCTACGGATGCGGAGCTTCGGAGCTAGCCAAGCCGGAGTGGGGCCGTTATACTCAAAAGGGGAACAAGCTGTACGCGCACGTCTTCGACCGCGGTATCGGACCGGTCTATTTTGCCGGCCTGAAGGGCAGGATCAAGCGGGCGCGGCTGCTTCGCGACGGAACTGAATTAAAGGTGGAGCTCCCCTGGATGGCGGAGCAATATTCCGACATCGACAGCGGCGCGTTTATTACGCTGAAAGGCGCGCGACTGCCCGATGAGAGGGATACGGTCATCGAGCTGGAGCTCCTTCCATAAGGGAGGAACAAAGAGATGAGCGAGTTGGCAACAGGACTGGAGGAAAGCTTGGCGAACGGAGCCGAGCCTCTTGTGCTGGAATATCGCGGAGGCTTTCTGGAGAACGTCCATTACGGGCATGTGAGCGCAGTAAATGAAAAGGGAGACGTCGTCTTGCACTACGGCGATCCGAACGCAATCACGTTCATGCGCTCGGCGGCGAAGCCGATTCAGGCTCTGCCCTTTTTCCTGGAAGGCTTCGACAAGCGGTTCGGGTTCAGCCCGGAGGAACAGGCGATCATGATGGCTTCGCACCGGGCTCTCCCTTACCATGTAGAGGCGTTGGAGGGAATGCTCCGCAAGCTGGGGCTGGATGAACAGACGCTCGTCTGCAAACCGACCTATCCCTTGGACGCAGACGCCCGGGATGCGCTCGTCGCCGAGCGCCAGCCGCAGCGTCGCATCTATCACAACTGCTCCGGCAAGCACCTCGGCGTGCTCGCCTCCTGCGTCGGTATGGGCTATTCGCTGGGCAACTACTATTCGCCCGATCATCCGGTTCAGCGGCGCATCGCTTCGCTGGCCGCCGAACTGGCGGAGATTCCTCAGGAGGACATCCGCATCGGCACCGACGGCTGCGGCTTCCCGGTATTCGGCATGCCGCTGCGGCACATGGCGACCGCCTTCCTGAAGCTGGCCTGCCCGGACCTGATCGCCGACCCGGCGCTGCGCGAGGCGGTGCGCAAGGTAACGGGACTGATGAACGCCTACCCTCGCATGATTTCAGCTGAATACTTAATCTGCCCGAACCTGCTTATGGACAACAACATTGTCGCCAAGGGCGGAGCCAAAGGCATCTATTGCTTCGGTCTGAAGAAGGAGCGGCTCGGCTTCGCGCTGAAGGTCGTCGACGGTTCGGAGGATGAATGGCCAATCGCGGTCGCTTCTATTCTGGAGCAGATCGGTTACGGCAACCGGGAAACGATCGATCGCCTCTACCGGATCGGTCCGCCGGAAATCCGCAACGACAACGGACTGGTCATCGGCGAGAATCGCAGCGTCATTCAGCTTCGCCGGGAGGAAAAGCCATGACGCGCATCGATTGGATGGAGCAAGCACGGAGACGGCAAGAAGCGCTGCTGCGCGACTTGTCGTCTCTCCTTGCGATTCCGAGCGTGAAGGACGAAGCCTCCGCAGGTCCGGATGCTCCTCTTGGCCGAGAATCCGCCAGGGCTTTGGCTTGGACGCTGGAGCTGGCCGGGAAGCACGGACTATCTACTGCGGAGATTGAAGGCATCGTCGGCTACGCCGATTATGACGGTCCGGAAAGTCTGGCAGTTAGCAAAGACAGTAAGTACGACTACATCGCGGTGCTGAGCCATGTCGACGTCGTGCCCGCCAGCGGCGAATGGACTTCCCCTCCCTTCGTGCCCACGATTCGAAACAGCCGTTTATATGCGCGGGGAGCGCTGGACGACAAGGGACCGGCTCTGGCCGCATTCTACGGCATGCTTATCGTTAAGGAGCTCGGTCTGCCTTTGCGCCATCGCGTCCGGCTGATTTTCGGAACCGATGAAGAGACCGGCATGAACTGCATGGACGCTTATAATCGCCATGAACGTCCTCCGCTCGCCGGATTTACCCCCGACGCCGACTTTCCGATCGTCCATGCGGAGAAAGGGCAGATCAACACAGCCATGACGCTGCGCTTATCGGGCAGCGATGAGGGCGAAGCGGAGCTGAGGCTGTGCGGCTTCCGTTCCGGCTTCGCCGCGAATATGGTGCCCGACGCTGCCGAAGCGATCGTTCACGGCTCTCCGGAAAGGCTGGCGGCCGTCGTATCGGAGTTCTGGTCGTTCTGCTCCGCGAACGGACTGCACGGCACGACCTCGACCGACCTGCAATTGTCGGAATGCGCGACCGTGCTGCGCATGGCCGGCAAGTCCGCACACGGCATGATGCCGGAGATCGGCGTCAACGCCGGGCTGCGGCTGCTTGAGTTTCTGGGCGGCCAGCCGCTGGGCGGAGACGCTGAACGGTTCGTCCGCGGCGCGGTCGAGCTGCTCGTTCCCGACACTTCCGGCGAGGCGCTCGGCATTGCCTGCCGGGATGAAGCGACAGGAGCGCTCACCGTTAACGTCGGTTTGCTTCGCTACGAACCAACCGCGGAAGAGGCGTTCTTCCAGCTCAACATCCGGTTTCCGGCATGCGCGAACGGAGAGCAGCTTGTCGGCAAGCTGGAAGAACGGCTGCGGCCGTACGGCTTCCAGCTCACACCGCCGACTATTAAGCCGCCTCATGAAGTGCCTGCCGAACATCCGATGATCCGGGCGCTGCAGCGCCTCTACACGGAGCAGACCGGGCAGGCCGCGACGCTGCTCTCGACGGGAGGCGGCACTTACGCCTGCAAGCTGCCCGGCTGCGTCGCCTTCGGCCCGCTTTTCCCGGGCGAGGAGGATACGGCGCACCAGCCGGACGAGTCGATCTCCATCGACAGCCTGCTGCGGGCGACCGCCCTATATGCCGAGGCGATCTACGAGCTTGCGAACATCGACTACGGAAAGGAGCCTTAACGCATGAGAATCGACATTGTGGAAAGGCTGAATGAGCTTTCGGCGGAAAGCCCGGGGGCAGGCTCAGAGTCCGATTCGCGTCCCGGAACGGGTTCGAGTTCAAGCCCGGCCTTGTCGTCGGAGGTCATTCTCCATCTCGCCTTCGAAGGCGGCCAAGAGAGGATCCCCGGACTTCATGTCGAGCCGACTCCTTCCGCGACCGCTTTGGGGCGAACAAGTCTGCTGTACGGAGCTCCCGGGCAACGTCACGCAGCGATCGTCGGGCTAGGCTCTGCGCACGCCCTCAATGCCGAGCGGCTGCGGCGGGCGGCCGGAAGCGCCGCTCGGGCCGTCGGCCGCGAAGGCTACAAGGCCGCAGCGGTCGATCTCGGCCCGGCGATGGACGGTCTGGGCGCGGAAGTCGGCGTCCAGGCGTGGTTGGAAGGCTGGATGCTGGGCAGCTATAGGTTCGATGCCTATAAGAAGGAGACCGGGAGAAAAAGCGCGGTCTCTTCGCTGCGGCTTCTGGTTGACCCGTCGACTCGCGATGCTGCGATCGAGTGGGTCAAAAAGGCGCAGCATCGCGCAGAAAGCACACTGCTTGCCCGAGATTGGTGCAACGAGCCTGCCAATGTGATGACGCCAGAGCGGCTTGTGGACGAAATTCAACAGCGTTTTGCGGATCTCCCGGACGTTCATGTGCGAGTCTATCGCGGGAATGATTTGGCTGCGCATGGCATGAACGGACTTCTGGCCGTCAGCCAGGGCAGCCGCCATGCCCCCGCTCTCGTCGAACTGATCTACGCCTCCGATCCGTCCCAACCCCTGGTCGCGCTGGTCGGCAAAGGGATGACATTCGATATGGGCGGCATGAACGTAAAAACGGGGCGCGATCTGAGCGAAGCCCGCTTCGACATGGGCGGAGCCTGCGCCGTCGCCGGAGCGCTCGATCTGCTGGCGCGCAGCGGAGCGGCGATCAACGTCGCCGCGCTAATCGCCGTCGCGGACAACGTGCCGGGGTCGGGCGCTCTGCTCCCCTCCTCCATCGTTCGCTATCCGAACGGCCTGACCGTTCAGGTCGGCAACACGGACGCCGAGGGGCGGCTGATTCTGGCCGACGCTTTGCTGCACGCACAGCGGCTTGGCGCAGCCGAGATCATGGATATCGCAACGCTGACGGGCAGCGTCGGCCATGCGCTCGGGCTGCGGGTCGCCGGCGTATGGGGCGACCCCTCCATGACGGAAGCGCTGCGCGACTGCGGCGAAACGTGCGGAGACCGGGTATGGCCGATGCCGCTGATCGACGATGACGAGGAGCTGCTGCGCAGCGACTACGCCGATCTGAACAACATCAGCTCGAGCTCCTATGGCGGAGCCTGCGCAGCGGCTCTGTTCCTGCGGCGGTTCGTCGGGGAGGACGTTAGATGGGCTCATATCGATATGGCCAATACCGTCCAAGCCCCGTCCGATCGCGGCTATGAGACCGTCGGTGCGACTGGCTTCGGCGTTCGTCTTCTTGCAGATTATTTGCAAAGAATCAGAGCTTAGTCCATATCCAGCAAGACGGCAAAGCCTGGACAGACTGCGCACCGCGGTCCCCAGGCTTGTTTCGCAGTTGGGCGGAACTTTGGTACAATAACTGCAAGGAGTTGAGATCAAACGTGAAAAATGAAATCATTACCCGCTTCAAAACCTACGCCCAGGTCGATACGCAATCGGATGAAAACAGGACAACCTGCCCGACGACCGAAGGCCAGCTGACGCTGGGACGAATGCTGGCAGAGGAACTGAAGGAAATCGGCATGCAGGACGTGACGATCGACGACAACGGCTACGTCATGGCCACTCTCCCCTCCAATACGGACAAGGATGTGCCGACGATCGGTTTTCTGGCGCACCTCGATACGGCGACCGATTTTACGGGCAAGAACGTTAAGCCTCAGGTCATCGAAAACTACGAAGGCGGAGATATCGTCCTGAACGCGGAGCAGAACAACGTTCTCTCCCCTCGCGATTTCCCTGAGTTGACGGAATACAAGGGACAGACGTTGATTACGACTGACGGCACGACGCTGCTTGGCGCCGACGACAAGGCGGGCATAACCGAAATCATGACCGCGATGGCTTATTTGATCAAGCATCCGGAGATCAAGCACGGCCGTATCCGGGTCGCCTTTACCCCCGACGAGGAGATTGGCCGCGGCCCTCACCGTTTCGACGTTGCGGCCTTCGATGCGCAATTCGCCTATACAATGGATGGAGGCCCGCTCGGAGAGCTGCAATATGAGAGCTTTAACGCCGCGAGCGCCCGCATTACGTGCACAGGCACCATCGTTCACCCCGGAACGGCCAAAGGCAAAATGGTCAACTCCGCCAAAATCGCGATGGAGATCCACAGCCGTCTGCCCGTCCAAGAGGCGCCTGAGCACACGGAGGGCTACGAGGGCTTCTTCCATCTGATCTCCATTAACGGCGACGTGGAAGAGACGAAGCTGAATTATTTGATCCGGGACTTCGATCGCGCCCGATTTGAAGGACGGAAAGAACTGCTCGCGGCTATCGCGGAGGAAATGAGGAAGAAGTACGGAGCGGAGCGAGTATCGCTTGAGATCAAGGATCAGTACTTCAACATGCGCGAGAAAATCGAGCCGGTGCGCGAGATCGTCGACATTGCCCATCAAGCAATGGTCAACCTCGGCATTGAGCCGCTCGTCCAGCCGATCCGCGGAGGAACGGACGGTTCTCAGCTCAGCTATATGGGGCTGCCTACTCCGAACATCTTTACTGGCGGCGAAAACTATCACGGGCGCTACGAATACGTCTCCGTCGATACGATGATCAAGGCCGTAAACGTCATTGTCGAGATCGCCAAGCTGTTCGAGCAGCGTTCCGAGCGTTAATCGCACAGCAAAAAAGGGGCTGCCCCCATTAGCGCTTCAAAGTGATAGGAGGATGCACCTCCTTCCGTTGCTATACGCTCCTGGAATCCGAATGGGGAAACCCGTGACAAGGTAATTTCAGGAGCGTATGAGGCAGCCTCCAGGCTATGATTGGCCCACAAATCAGGCTTAAACAGGAAACATTTGTTCGAAAAATCGCACAAAGCTGCTCTGCTCAGGTTCAAACGACGAACGTTTGTGGGAAAAACCGTATAAGTCATTCAAGACCAAAGATTGTATGATATCGATCATCTCAAGCAACTTTACTTATGGGACAGCCTATCTCTCTTTGTACCAACGTCTCCTTACTCCGACTTTCCTGCCTTCTCGTCCGCCTTCGGAACATGCCGATACTGCTCCAGATCGATCAAGCCGTTCAGGCCGATCTCGACCCCCTCGTTTTCCAAGTAGAGCTGCTGCATATATCGTCCCTCGCCCTCCTGGATCGCAATCTCTCCTTTGGAGTTCAAGACCCTGTGCCACGGAAGCCCGTGCTTCTCGCTCAAGGAATGAAGAATGCGCACAACCTGCCTTGCCGCTCTTCGGCTCCCGGCGCATTCCGCCACCTGCCCGTAGGTCATGACGCGCCCTTCGGGAATGCTGCGAATAATATCGACGACACGCTTCGTAAATGGCTGCATCCGAATCTCTCCCCGTTCGCAATCGAATACTCGTCCCCATTGTATCACGTATGTTCTTGCCGCGAAGGCGTGCAAATCGAAACCTCGTTACACCGTTTCCGGCCTCCACCAGACTGCCGCAGGGAATTCCTTCGCGCCGATGCGCATGACTTGTCCAATCCTCGGAGTGGCGACGGATGCGCCGCGTTCTCTGGCCGCCTTCGCCGCTCGCTCGACAGGATCGGTCCAGGCATGCAAAGCCAAGGTAAACGCACCCCAGTGGATTGGAATCATCGTTTGGCCGCGGACGTCGAGATGAGCTTGAACCGTCTCCTCAGGCAGCATGTGAATGTTAGCCCACCGCAGATCGTATTGGCCGCATTCCATTAGCGTCAGATCGAACGGACCGAAACGTTCACCGATTTCTTTGAAATGAGGCCCATATCCGCTATCCCCGCTAAAATACACCTTCGCCTGCTTCCCCGCGATGACCCAGGAGCACCATAGCGTAGAATTGCGGTTGCCCACGTTCCTTCCGGAAAAATGGCGGGCGGGAGCGCATACGAGCTTCAGCCCTTCGTACTCCAGCTCGTTCCACCAGTCGTGCTCCGTAATTGTCGACGCATCGACGCCCCATCGCTCCAGATGTGCGGCTACGCCAAGCGGCACGATAAAACGGCGAACCTTGCCGTGAAGCTTCCTGATCGTGCCGTAATCCAAATGATCGTAATGGTCATGCGAGATGATTACCGCATCAATCGACGGAAGCTGGTCGATCTCGATAGGCAGACGTTTGCTGTAGCGTTTGCCGCCGATCATCGGAACCGGCGAAGGGGCGCGTCCCAGCATCGGATCCAGAAAAATCGTTTTGCCGTCGAGCCGCAGCATCACGGCGGAATGCCCGAACCAAGTTACCGTCGCTCCCTCGTCGGACCGCAGATGTTCCGGCGACAACTTCTCCGTCTCCAGCGAGCCTTGCGGCCGGCTTTGCGGGTTTCCTCTCACCATGTCGACAAGCACCTTCACAGTGCCTCGAAAGTCCATATTCATCGACGTCGGGATTTGGTTTACAAACTTGCCTGCCTTGCTTTGCGGCGAAGTCTCGATCCGCTGCCGGCTCGTTGGAGAGGCTTTTCCGCCTAGCGGGGGATAAGAGCGAACAAGAATATATCCCGCGATCGCAACGATCGCCAGAACGATGATAGCAGTAATCATAAAGATCTCCCTCGACTCTCGTAGTATGCGGACAACCGTCCGCATAAAGGTTGAATGAATCTATCGTATACTTATTGCATTCAAAAATCCAATCCAATGCCCTCATCTGCGCCAAGTCACAAAAAAAAGAACCCACCCCGCCTCCCTGTTATTCCAAGTCTACATTTAGGCGGGGCGCGTAGCGGTCTGCGAAACCGTAAGAGGTGTGCATTTGAAGCCGGTGGGGCGCCTTAGAAAAAAAAGAGCGGGCTATCTTTACAGATAACCCTTGCTCTTTTTCTTGATGCCTGAACTAAATGACCTCGCCTCGCAAGGCCCACAGTCGTCAGCCGTGTACAGCCAACCCTTCGTCCCAATTCCAATATCCGTAGTAATCTGTCCCCAAGTCCAGGTTTTTGATCCAGACGGAGGACGGCTTCCCGGTTTTCCCCGCAGTCAGGACATCCGCCTGCTTCCCATTGGTCCGCACCCAGACCAAGCTCTGTTCACGCGGGAAAAATTGCGGAGAGAAATCCCCAACGCCTTGCGGAGGCTCCGTCATTCCAACAGACTTGTTGCTTTGCAGCCGTACTTCGACCAGTCTGGGCAACGGCCGATCCGTACCTTCTCCACTGTATTCCTTGGCTCTGGACACCGCAAGACGACCGTCCTCCTCCCAGGCGAAGCCCCGATCGGCGTATCCCTTCGGCGTATGCGTCTTCGGCTTGCCGTTCGCAGGAATGCGCAGGGTCCGCAGAACCTTGTTGCTGTAAGCTTCCCGACCGACCCCGGAAATAAAGGCTAACGTGTCGCTACGATCGGCCCACTGGAACCAATCCGCATGGTTCAGCATCTCATCGATCTGATAGAAGCCGGCTCCGTCGGCGGACAACAGGCATAGATAATTGCCGTCTGCCGACAGGGAAGCGGTCGGCTTGGCCAGGAACGCAATCCATTTGCCGGACGGCGAATATTTAAATCCGCTTGTCCCGACCGCGAAAAACTGATCGGACATCTCCGGCAGCGTGTACAGAGTTTGGACTTGTCCCTCCAGCGGAATTTTAAGAATACGCACGCGCTCCCATTTTTCATTCACCATGCGAGCCGCTGTAGAAGCAATGAAGCCCTTGCCGTCGGGCAGCCAGGAAAAGCTGCCGATGCCTGCTGCCGTTTCCATCGGCGCGTCCGACTTGTCCGCCCGAACCGTATACAGCTTCTCGTCCAGACGATAAGCCAGTTCATTGCGTACGGGGGACCAACTGAAATCTTCTCCTGCTCCCGCCGACACGAGGCGGTGCTGGCCTGTAGACACATGCAGCAATCTCAGCTCCGGCTTTTCCCCTCCTTGCAGATAAGCGATCCATTCCCCATCGAACGACCACTTCGGATAACGAATCTCCGGTCCTTGAAGGAGCCGCCGTTCCCCGTTGCCGCCGCTCTTGAGCCATAAGCTTCCTTCTCGTACGAACGCCGCTTTTAACGCATTTTTCGGACTGGCCGCCGCAAGTGCCGGTTGCAGCGACAAGAGCAGCAGCACCACAAACGCCACTAATCTTCCTTTTTGTTTCCATGCCCGTGTGAACATCGCATTTCATCTCCTTAGAATTCCCCTGTGAACGGTCGAATGGCTTCAACCCTCCTACAGTGTCCTTCCCTTGGAAAACTTATGCGTTCCGCTCGCTTTCAGCTTCTCCCGCCAGGCTGCCCAGCGAGTATTCCGTCCTTTTGCAGCAATCCCTACTTCCTCAACAACTCCCGAGCGAGCGCGAACGCCGAGCCGATTCTCGAAGCTCGGCCGTGCTTGCGAATATACGAGTAGTCGGTGAGCGTCACCCCCGCGTCGCGAAGCGCATAAGCGAAATCATCGTCCAACATAAGCCGGTATTCCCATACCCTTTTCTCCCAGTGCGGCACGTTCTTCTGCATGTATTCATCCTCCGCCGCAGGATGAATATACGTTTCGCTGATTCCTTCAGGCAAGTCGTAGAGCTTGCCGACCAACTCCTCCTTGAACCGCTCGTAGGTTTCCCCTTCCCGCAAGTGGAACGGATGCGACAGCAAATAATCGGGAATCGCTACGCCCAGCACCCCGGCCAAAGCCGAAGCTTGCGCCACCGCCCGCTCGACTCCCGGAATTCCAGACAGGAGCGAATCTCCCGGATGGACTTTACGGAATAAACGAAAGGGCAGCTTCCACTTGGCGCACAGCTTGAGCGCATGAGGAATGTGGCTTCTTCCGGTTCCGATGCCGTATAGGCTGCCCATATGATTGTCGGCATGGCTGAGCGCAATGCCGTGACTAGTCGCTTTCTCGTACTGGGCGTTCAATTCCTTCAGCACGGCTTCCGTGTCGGCATGGCGCTCGAACTCTTCGATCGTCTTGTGCATATGGCCGCTTTCGTCATGGAGCGAAGCGTGTCCGGTCAGACTGGACCACCTCACGGCATCGAATTCGCTAGTCAGCGTCAAATGCAGCCCGACGTTGGTCTGCCCTCTGCGCCTGCACCATTCCGCTGCATCCTCGAAGCCGGGAGCCGGCGCCATGATCGTCGCCGAGGACACTCGACGCTCTTCAAGCAAGTGCATGATAGCTGCGTTCATCGGCTTGCTTTGCCCAAAATCGTCGCAGTTAACGATGAGATACTTAGGACGCATTCTCTGTTTTCCTCTCTATTTTCACGAAGTACGAAATGATAATTGAAACCGTAAGCAGAATTAGCGGAACGACGCTAATCAGATAGCGGAAGGTTTTCTCCGGATTTGGCCCGGGATTGTCCCCGCTCTCATAGCCGAAAATAACGCCGACGATCAAGAAGGCCAGTGCCGAGATCAAGCCGCTCGAACGAATAATAAAGCCGCTGACCGCCGTGTAGATGCCTTCCCTTCTACTGCCCGTTTTTTCCGCGTCCATATCGATAATATTGCTGTTGACCATCGGGGGCGAGACCAGGAAGCCGGCCAACCCGAAGCCGACGATCACTCCGGCGATCACGCCGTTGACCAAGCCTGTGCCGAACCAGAGCGGAATGACGGACAGCGCATAGGCGATGAAAGACAGCCTCCAGCCTTTGACCGGGTCCATCCGGCGCAATAGCCAATACCAGACGCCGACGAGAGGAATGACGGATACGAAGACGGAAGCCAGCAAAATCGTATTCTGTTCTTCGGGAATCTTCAGTACGTATTTGGCGTAAAAAGGAATCGTAGCGCTAAGCAGGCCGTTGACGGTCTGTGCGAACGAGTTCGCCAGATTGATCAGCCAAAACGGCTTGTTGCTGAGCGTTTCCTTAAATGCCTCCTTCAGCTTGGGCTGCGGCGCGGCGCTTGCTTCCGGATCCTCTTTAACGAATCGCAAACAGATGAGCATAAACACGGCAAATGCCACCGCGTACACAATCGCCATATTGCCGAAGCCCATCGCATTAAACAGAATTGGCGTCAGCGCCGTACCGATGAGCAGCGCAACAATCTGGAATCCTTGCTGAACGGCGGACGCCTTGGCGCGAACTCGGTCTCCTCGGAACAATTCCGCAAACAACGCGCCATAGTTCACCCAGATTACGGTCGCCACCGCCTCGTAAAAAATGAGCGCGATCAGAAACCAGGTAAACAACCCCATCTCGGACATGTTTTCCGGAGGAGAAAACACCATGATAAACGACAGCATGAATAACGGAATCGCCACGAAAATCCATGGTCTCCTGCGTCCATACTTGGATTTCGTCCGGTCGGACCAATAGCCGAACAAGGGCTGGTTAACCGCATCCCAGATCAGAAAAATCGTGCGGGCCAGCGTTGCCAGACCCAGGCCGAGGCCAAGCGTATCCACATAATAATAGCTGTAAAACGTACTGAACGCCTGGCTTGGTATCATCATCGCCAGCATTCCGAAAGCATACATTATCGGGGTATTCACAAATCTTTGCCGCATAGGCAACAACAACCTCCGCTATTCTCGATTTGTAAACGCATACACGTTTGGGGAAAGGCTGCGCCGAATCCGCAACTATGAATAGTTCTTCTTCGGTCGTTTCCTTTCCTTCCTATATATTCGATAAACGGTGTTTTAGCCCGAATTTTTTCGAAGCCCTGCTAGCGTATAATACCGGTATTGATTATGTCCAGAGATATGCTGATATCGAACGGAATACTCGGGTAGACCTCCTTCCAATCGAGCTTCCGCCACAAATTCGGATAAAAGGACATAATCCTCCTGGCGATGCCGAACCCGTCATGCCGAGCCTCCTGCATCATCGCGACAACTGAATCGGCTTCATTCGTTAACCGTTCAGATAACGTCTTCTCCAATTTGTGCAGTACCTCTTTCTTATATAAGTGATTGCTCGGATCTTCTATGACGCTCACTCTAAGCCTAACATTTAGCGCGACTCTGGGACGCCCTTCTTTGTCGGCATGAATTTTCAGCTTTCTGCTCGCTTTTATGACGTCGATGGTCGTGTAGTTGTAGCCTTCGTCCTTGTCGTCGTCTTGTATCTTCAGCGTTAGACGCAGGCTCTTACTCTTCTCTCCGGCGAGAAGCATATAAACCTTTGAACGATCCAGATTCAGCTTACCCGTCATGTGCACACCATTGAACAGGGCAATTCCTATAGCCTAAGCAGCCGGATAAAAGAGCCGGCGAGCGAGCGGCTATTATAATCGTCGGGGGACTGATAAAATACGAAGAAGCTTGACGGCATAAGCAATGCCGCAGAAGTCCCCTCCATCAAAAGTGCGACGCGCCCTTCGAGTAGATTGGCCGCGACGCGATCGGGACGTTCCGTCTGTAGAATTTGCGGAAAGGGCGAAAAGGACCGATCCTCGATATATTCCAGCACCAAGTAACCGTTCATCAGGTTGTCCGCGTCAATGGCTCTCAACCTCTGATCGATCTCCTCCACGATTTCCGGATCGGCAATATCGTTTAAATAGACGAGGGAAGCCTCAGTTTTCGTCATATTGCCCAGCGAATACCGCCGCACGACCAGGTTGCGGCTGCCGATCTGCCTGCGAATAAGCTGCAGGTTGACATGAAGACTTTCGATGAAGCCGTTGTGCGCGCCTTGGACGGCTTTTTCATTGGTGGGCTCGTCCACGGAACGTTGCACGATTGCCGCCGTCTCGATCGCGTAATACTCTTCCCGTTCGTGACGGAAAAGAAGAGAGTAGCCCCGCGGCAACAGCTCGACTCCCGACTCCAGATCCGTTAGTCTGCGCATATCGGCCGCGGGTATGATACGTTCGGGATCCTTATCCTCCGAGTTGAGCATAGGCTTTAAGACCGCTTCATGAATTTTCGCGAGATCGCAAACCGAGCTTAAGTAGACGAGGAGCGCGGGCCGGGCCTCCTGCTCGAACGAACGCTCCTGAAGATCGTCTGTATGGAATAAAGCATTGCGGATGTATTCTACATTGGCGGCAATATCGCCCATCACGCGTCTTCCATGAGAAGGCGCTCTTCTCGTTATACCTGGCGGCGTCTTGCTTTCTTTCCGATTGTTGGTGAGCATCCTTTTGATAAATCCCATGATTCCCTCCTGAAACGCTGCTTTTCAGGATAGGTTTTCCAGACGATGCGCCATTTATGAGGCCGGCAGCACTTATAACAAAAGGCTGCACCGACGTTATCGGGGCAGCCTCTCGCAAATAGAGCTTATCGCGCCGCTCTGTATTCGATCTACAGACTGGCTTTCAAAATATTCAAAACGTCGTCCCGCGACAGCAGCATAAAAGAGCCGATCGGTCCAAACTGGGTCGCTTCTTCCGCCATTCGTTCCAGATGCTCGTCGTTAATGCCGACTTCGCGAAGCGTCGCCGGGGCTCCGATTCGCGTAAAGTACGCCCTCGTCGCCGCGATGCCTTCAAGCGCAATCTCGTCGTCGCTCTTGCCGGTCGGATCGACCTGCCAGACTCGCACCGCATACTGCACGAATTTGCTTATCCGTTCCTTGTACACATACTTCATCCAGTTCGGGAATAGAATCGCCAGTCCCGCTCCGTGCGCAATGTCGTAGATGGCGCTCACTTCATGCTCGATGCCATGCGTCGCCCAATCCGTCGTCACCCCGTTAGGCAGCGTACCGTTCAGCGCGTATGTACCCGCAAGCAGCAGATTTGCCCGAGCATCATAGTCGCTGCCGTCTTCCAGCGCTTTCTCCCCGTTCTCAATGACGGTCAGCAGAACGGATTCGGCAAGCCGTTCTTGAAGCGGAATGTCGGTCGTCAGCGTAAAATATTGCTCGAATACGTGCGACATCATATCGACTATTCCGTTCACCGTCTGATCGCGAGGAACGGTATAGGTCAGCTTTGGATCCAATATCGAAAATCGGGGATAAATCAGCTTGCTGCCCAGTCCCCTCTTCTGCTTCGTCTCCCAATTGGTAATGACGGCGTTGCCGTTCATTTCCGAGCCTGTAGCCGCGAGGGTAAGCACGGTTCCAAGCGGCAGCGCATCTTGAATGATCGCTTTGCGGATCGTAAAATCCCACACATTGCCTTTATACACGGCGCCCGCCGCAATCGCCTTCGATGCGTCCAGCACGCTTCCGCCGCCGACCGCCAGAATGAATTCGATGCCCTCGGTCCGGCAGATATCGATGCCGCGGTTTACCGTAGAGAGACGCGGATTCGGTTCGATTCCGGAAAGCTCGTGGACCGTAGCGCCGATATTCCTTAGCTGGAACATCACGTCGTCGTACAGCCCGGTTTTCTTGATGCTCCCTCCGCCGTATACGAGCAAGATCCGCTTTCCGTAGGGTTCAATCAATTCCCCCAACTGCCCGACTTTGTCCGCTCCGAAGACCAGCTTGGTCGGATTATACCATTCAAATGCGTTCATGCTTCGTATTCCCTCCTAGGCTAGCGCCAAAAATGGGTACTCCACCTCTAGTGTACCATTCTTTAGCTTGCCTGGTACAATTGGTTTCATTCTTGGGTTATTAGACCAAGAACCGCCTGTTCTCGTAGCCTCTCCCCCCTCATTACGGTCTGTCAGACCGTTAGACGACCCGCCAACCGCCTTTTCCGCCTCGTTACGGTCTGTCAGACCGTTAGGTAACCTTCACTCTATCGTTGGCATCCCTTACATACTTAAAGTAACCGGCCTTTCTGAGTTAGACGGTAAGCACTAATACGCCTTGTTCCCGAAACTCCCTCTAGAATCTGTTTCTCGGTCAACTCCTTTACTTCATTTCTCACAAACTTCTCCTTTTTCCCCAGAAAGTTACATGCCAGCTCCACAGTAATCGGATTTACCGAGCGGGCAGCAAGGCGGACGATTTCCCTCTGATACAACGGAAGTTCAAGTAAACCTGCTCGCTCTTGCCCGTACCACTCCTCCATCATTGTTCGTATATATCTTTGGCAGTCTACCGGATCTTCTTATAACTTATCGACAGAGAATCGTAGGATATTCCAGCTAGCCAAAGCAATCTCGTTCTGCCTGTCCAGTCCCCTTGTAAAAGTATTTCTGTCGATATCGCGAGCATGCGAACCAAATCCGTCACATTCAATGCAAGTTGGTCTAGGATCGCGGATATATCCATAATCCATGTAGTTGTATTTCCCTTGCGCATCAACAAACTCAGATTCCGGATACAGATCATCCAAACTCCCTACGACAGGCCACCACACATGTTCTAAAAATAGTTTCTCCCCAAATCCGTGACGCTCCTTGATCCTCCGTTGACGCTCCCCACGACTTTCACCGATATGTCGATCAATCCACGCTTGATATTCCCTTTGAAAATTCTTCTCCATCCCTCATTCACTCCCTATATAAAAATAACCGCCCGAGCCCCCAATAGGGTGCTAGAGCGGTGTGCTTCACACGCTTATGTCCTTACAAAATCAAGTTTTATCACATCAGTCAATAATCACACTAATTCCAAAAGGCCCACAGACGATTATTCCACTTCAATATGTTCCTTTGCGCGAATGCAGCTACCCCGGCCAACTAGATAACCAACGAAGCCTTCTCCCCCGTCTGAAGCTGGTACATTTTGAAGTAGCGGCCGCGGAGCGCCATCAGCTCGTCGTGGTTGCCGCGTTCGACGATCTCGCCGCGGTGCAGCACGAGAATTTGACTGGCTTCGCGGATGGTGGACAGTCGATGAGCGATGACGAGCGTCGTCCGGCCTTCGCTAACGACTTTGAGCGCCCTTTGGATCAGGCCTTCCGTCTCGCTATCGATGCTGGCCGTCGCTTCGTCGAGGATCAGGATAGACGGGTCGAACGCCAGCGCTCGAGCAAAAGAGATTAATTGCCGCTGACCCGACGACAGCGTGCTTCCCCGCTCGACGACCGGTTCGTCGTATTCGCGTGGGAGCTGCTCGACGAACGAGGCCGCGCCGACGTCGGCCAGCGCCCGCTTGACCTGCTCCAGCGAAATCTCCTTATTATAAAGGCTCACATTGAACTTGATATCTCCCGCAAACAGGTAAGGATCCTGCAGCACGATGCCCATATGCTTGCGAAGCTGCTGCTTGGACAGCGTCGTAATGTCGACGTCGTCGATTGTAATTCGTCCCAAACCCGGCTCATAGAAGCCCAGCAGCAGATTGATGATCGAGCTTTTGCCCGATCCCGTATGACCGACGAGCGCAACCGTCTCTCCCTGCCGAGCGGTGAAGGAAATGTTCTTCAGCACGTGATCGTCGTCGTTGTAGGCGAAAGTGACGTTCTCAAACTTCACCTCTCCTTTAGGCTTAACGGCCCCCGATGCCTCCTCGACCTCTCTGCCTTCCATATCGAGGATGGCAAACACTTTGTCCGCGGAGACGAATGCCCGTTGCGCGTTCATAAGCTGATCGAATATCCCGATAATCGGATTGAAGATACGCCCAAGGTAGTCAATAAACGCGTACAGTACGCCAAAAGACAACGCGGCGCCGGCGATCGACAGATTGCCGAAATGCCAGATGACGAACGCGGTAACCAAGCTGCCGATCGTTCCGACGATATTCCGCGAAGAGAGGGAGAAGATCCGGAACTGCTTCACCTGCGCGACGTAACGGTCCTCGTTCAGTCGCTCAAACTCCTCCAGCGTCGCCTTCTCCCGACGGAAAGCCTGAAGGATCGGCATGACGAGGATCGACTCGTTGATCATTGCGTTCATATCGCTGAGTCTAGCGCGCATGATCGCGACGTATTTCTTGGAATACTTCAAATGAAAGTACATAATGACCGCAAATATTGGCGGAAGTGCCAACGTGTACAGAGCAAGCTCCACATCCAAAATGAAGAGCGCGAGGTATATCCCAAGCAGATGAGCAAAGCTGACGACGAACGTCGCCATAAAACTCATGAACAGCTCCCGGATCGCCTCCGTGTCGTTGGCTACTCGCGAGACGATCTGCCCCGCCGGCGTATTATCGAAATAGCGAAGAGGAATACGCTGAATGTGACGCATGACGTCCATTCTCATATTTTTGATAATTCGAAGCGCCGTAGCCTGCAGCAAGTAAGACTGCGAGAAGTTCAACACGCCCGACAGCGACACCAAGCCGATGTAAAAGGCGAGCAAAACCAGTACGGGACCGATATCGCCCGTTGGCGGAGACAAATGCCCGTCTATGATCGTCTTGACAATGAACGGCCCGGCAAGCTCCGCTCCTACAGAGCAAAGCAGAATCGCCAATGCTCCGATAATTCGATATTTGTAGACGAGCGCATAAGAGAGCAGCCTGCTCCCCGTTGATCGTTGGGAATTCATACAAGCCTCCGATCCTGATGGATTCGATTTATTCTTCCAAGCCGGCTTCCATCTGCTGGCGATCCCACTGCTGTCTGTACCAACCGCCCAACAGCATCAATTGCTCGTGAGTGCCCTCTTCCTTGACGCGCCCTTCGTCCAGTACAACGATCCAGTCGGCATGGCTGACGGCGGACAGACGATGCGTCGTGATCAACGTCGTCTTGCCGGCGCGCTCGCGACGGATGTTGGCCACAATGCGGCTCTCCGTCCTTGCGTCCACCGCCGACAAGGAGTCGTCCAGCAGCAGCACCTCCGCATCGACGAGCAGCGCTCGGGCGATCGAGAGCCGCTGCTTCTGGCCCCCGGACAGCATGACGCCGTTCTCTCCGATCAGCGTCTCCAGCCCTTGCGGCAGTTGGGCGACATCGCCGGTGAAGGACGCCATCTCGACCGCCCGATCAATCTCCTCGGCCGTGGCGTCCGGCTTGCCAAGCGCGATATTGTCGCGAATCGTCTTGGAGAGCAGCAGGTGCTCTTGCGGAACGTACGCCATCCACATCTTCATTCGCTCTAACGCGATGTCTTCTGCCGGGACGTCCGACACGAACAGCATGCCGGCGGATAAGGGGTACTGCCGCAGAAGCTGCTTCAGCAGGGTGCTCTTGCCGCTGCCGGTTTTGCCGACGATGCCCAGCGTCTGCCCGCGGTTTAGCCGCACGGAGACGTCGACCAGACTAGGTACCGTAGCGGATGGGTATGTGAACGACAGCGCCCTCATCTCGATCGATTCCGGAATCGCCGGCTCTATCGGCGCCTCTGCATCCTGCACATCGGCTTTCTCGGCCAGCACTTCGTCCAGCCGTCCCGCCGAAGCGCTGCCTCTCTGCAGCACATTAATGAACTCGCCGAAAGAAATCATCGGCCAGATCAGCATTCCCAGATAAATATTAAAGGTCACAAGCTGGCCAAACGAGATTTCGCTTTGGAACACCAGATAAGAGCCATAGCCGATCCCGATCGCAAAGCTTGCGCCCACGATGAAAGAGATTAAAGGATGGAAGAGCGCGTTCAATATCGCTACTCTGCGGTTTTTGTCCATGACGTCGCTCGTCAACCGATCGAAGGCCTGCAAGTCGTCCTTCTCCTGAACATAGGAACGGATAACGCGAATGCCGGAAATCGCTTCCAAAACGTGATCGTTCATACGGCCGAACGATTCCTGAGCCGCCATGAATCTTCCGCGAACGACGCCTCCAAGCTTGCTGATGACTACGACAAGCAGCGGCAGCGGAATCAGTGCGGCAAGCATCAGCTTGGCGCTGATAAAGCTAAGCATCATCACGACGACAACCGATATACCGACCAGGGTGTTCACAAGCGTCATAACGCCGTACCCGGCCGTCTGTCCGATCGCGGACACGTCGTTGGTCGCCAATGCCATCAGTTGTCCCGTACTGCGGCGCTGGAAGAACGAAGGGCGCATTCGGGTCAGATGCTTGAGCAGTCTTGAACGAAGCAGCTTCTCGATCAGCACGGAATTGCCGAATAAGTTAGTTATCCATATATAGACGAAGACATACGTGAGCAACGAAAGGCCCGCAAGAATCAAAACCGTCCGGCTCAGCTCCGCGGCGGTCAGCGCCCCCTTCTCCATCACGTCGATCTCGTTCCCGATCAACCGGGGAGGAATCATCGAGAGCAAGCTGACCAGCGTCATTAAACCGATAGCCAGAGTGTAGCTGCCCCATCTTTCCTTGAAAAACCACTTCAGTCGAATTACGAACGACAGTGTCTCCGCCCTCCCATTTTTCCAATTTCTGTGCGCATGCTTCGATCTTAACCGTTCCGTCAGTTCGCGTCTACGCGAACACAACCTTAAATTTCAAACAAAAAGAGCAGCGAAAACCCGCTCGAATTACCGGATGTTCGCTGCTCTGAGCTGTCTCGATTATTCGTCGCCCTCCGAATAATGCGCCTTGCAGAAATCGGCCAGCGCCGCCTCTTCTTCGTCCTCCAGTTCGGCATCGATGTAACGTCCCGCAGCTTTCTCATACAGTCCGTAGCTTACGACGCTTCCCTGCTCTCCGTCCACCTTGTAGACGGCCTTGATTTCGATTCCGTTCGCGGAATACAGATCGTCTTCCTCGTCGAGATCCAGCTCGATGACGAACTCGTAACGCTTTCCCGACAAAATCCGAAAAGGGTCCTTTATCAATTCCACGCTGTACTCGGTTACCGCCAGCATTTTCTCATCCTTCCTTGCGCTCGATGTCCTCATTATACACATTTCTACGTACATGACCATGAAGACTATTCCTCCTTCCGCTTGGCATGAACCAAATAGCCCAACTTAGCAAGCACCCGTCCCGTAAACGGGTTCAACTCCTCGATCGGCGCTTCCGGATCGAAATAGCCCAACTCCAAGCCTTCATGATCATTCACTCGGGGGACTCCTTCAGTTTCGATCGCCTCGTACACGGCCATAACGTTGTAGACCTCGTCGCCATGAGGATAGCAGTAATACATGTCCCTGCCGGAAAATAAATCGATCAGCCGAAACTTCCTGGCCGTCAGTCCCGCCTCTTCCCATAGCTCCCGGGCTGCCGCTTCCTCCAGCGATTCGCCGGGCTCCAGCGCCCCTCCGATCGTTCCCCAATCGCCGCTGTCCGAGCGCCTTTGCAGCAGCAGCCGTCCTCTCTCGTCGAACACCAGCACGCAAGCGCCGGCCATTATTAAAGGGCGCGTCCCGACAACCTCACGCAATTCCGCTATGTAGCCCAATTTCCTCGTCTCCTTTTTTTCCCGCAGGGGATTAGTTAGGGTTGGATATGGTTTGCACGGCTTTCTTGGCCGAATAGACGGACAGGTTAAAGGACTGCCAATCCCGGCTTTCGTCGATCAGTCTCGCCCGACGGTTGACCAGCAACTCCTTCAGTTCCGCGTCCTGACGCTTCACGGCGAAATCGACGAGAGTCGGAATCGCGTCCGCCGACAGATTGTTCAGATAATACCGATCGATCTTGCCCGTCTCCTCGAAGCGCGCAATGTTGTATTCCGCGATGAGCCGGTCCATGCCGACATAGTTAAGCAGGGTGTAGGCGGCCAAGCTGAGAATGATAAAACATTTCGCCATCGGCACAAGGGAGGTGCGGATACGAAGCGCCGCGATCAGCAGCAGGAATGCCAGATAAATCATAAATGCATGAACGAGAAACCGGATGTACGTGTACCCGTACGCCTCCTCGTACATGGCCAATCGAATATAAGCCGAATACAGCATAACGCCCGAACAGCCGACCAAGACGTACAGCAGGAAGTTGAGGAAGCCCTTCCTCGTTCCCGAGAACGTCAGCGAGACGATCAGCAGGGCGAAATTGATCGCCGATACGGCTACCAGCTCGCCGAAGCCTCTCCGGGCATACTCCGCATAAGTCGTTCCGTCCGGAAGCATTCCGTCCCAGGCCCCGAACAAGTAGGAAAATTGGATAACCACGAACAGCACGTAGACTGCGTTGACCGCCAGCAACAGCGTCGTCAGCACGACCGAGTCGATGCTCGGCTTCGGGGATGACGAAATGTCCTCTTTGTCTGTAGCGGCTTTGCGGGGTCGCGGCGGTTTGGCGAAGCTCCAATAATAGATCGCGAACAGGATGCCGAATACGACGATCCACAGCGTTCTTCCAAACAACTCGCCCAGAGAGAAGCGGCTCATCCATCCGGGAATGCCGTTCAGCAGCTTGTTAAAAGCGCCGTCCGCCGAAGCCAGCAAAGGAATGACGACGAATAGCAGCGGGGTCGCGAAGGCGAGACCGATCACGATTTTGGTCGCGGTTTTCTGACGTTCGCCGTCCAGTCTTCTGAACAGTGCAGCGCGCAGCGTCCGGAACACTCGAGGAATCTGCAGCAGGCTGCGCGGAATGAGATGGGCGAGCGCTTCGCCGACGATCCGAATGTCCCACCACGGAATTCGATTCGAACCGCGCAGCACGGCGAGATGAACAAAAACCAAGCCGGGAATCGCCAGCAGGTTAAGCGCTCGAAAGATCGGGTTGTAGAACAGTCCGTAGGTTAGCGCTAGAAGCAGGATCACTGCGAACAGAAACCAGGCGAAGCCCGTCGCCTCCTTCAGCCGCCCCTTCCAATCGTGGAACAGGTACACGTACAGAAATACAATGAAGATGATGAAGGAGATTCCCGGATTGTGATCAAAAAACAAATATTGATGAACTGCGGCAAGCGCAAAAGCGCCGATCAACGCAAGCAAAGAGCTTCCGATTAAGGGTTTGCGGGATGAGAGCAAATCCGTCCCTCCGTTTCCTCGGTTTCTAATGCCTATTGTAGATGTTAAAATAGGAAGATAAATAGAAACTAATCGTTGGAAAATTTCCTATTTTATTGGCAGGGTTAAAGGATTAGAATACGGGGAACGGAAAGGAGTGGCGGACGATGAAGCTGCATCAACAATTTCTGCTGCTGCACTCTCGATTCGGAGGCGCGGAATCGGCGCTGACGACACTGGACGAGCTTGCCAAGCTGCTCGACTGCACTCCGCGCAATGCCGCCAACATCGTCCGGTCGATGAGCCGGAACGGGTGGATTGCGTGGGAATCGACTCGCGGCAGAGGTCGTCGCTCGACGCTAAGCTTCCTTGCGCAGGCGGAAGACATCGCGGCCCAGGCAATGCTGCAGGCGATTAATCGCAAGGACGTCGCTCGCGCGATAGGCCAGATTAAGATTCATCGCAACTCCTCCACGCTGCAGGAGCATCTGCAGGGACGACTGCTCTCCTATTTCGGCCACCACGTCGAGACAAGCAACGACCGGCAGATCGATACGCTGCGCATCCCAATCCGCCAACCCCTCCACACGGTAGACCCCTTATATATGAACTTGTTGGCCGAATCCTTCGTCGCCAGCCACGTGTTTGACGGACTGGTGCGGCGCTCGGATACCGGAGACGACATTATGCCGGGCATCGCCCACGCTTGGGACACGGACGACAGCCGCAAGAGGTGGACGTTCTACTTGCGCAAGGAGGTGCTGTTCCATCACGGGAAGGTGCTCAGCGCAGACGACGTCGTTTATACTTTCGAGCGTTTGGTGCGCTCCCCGCGAAGAACGCTGTACAGTTTTATCTATAAGCAGATCAAGTCCGTGCGGGCGCTTAATCCGACCGTCGTCCGCTTCGAGCTGGAGGAGCCGAACGAGCTGTTCCTTCTGTTCCTGTGCACGAGTCGCGCAGCCATCGTCCCGAAGGATCTGAACCAGCTCGGAAGCTATCGCTTCGGCACGGAGCCGGTCGGCACGGGACCGTTCAAGGTGACGCAAATGAATGAAACGGTGTGTATGATGGAGGCGTTCGGACCGTGTTTTCAGGGACGGGCGCATCTGGATCGGGTGGAAGTCGTGCATGTTCCATGGGCGGCCGAGGCGATAACTGGAGAAAGCGGAGGGCCGGGAACGGGAGAAACCGGCGCTGCCGCAGACCAGACTTCCCCGTTCCACGTCATTCCGAACGCGTCTGCCGGAGACTCCGGCTGGAGCCGGATTCACTCGGAGACGACCGTGCGGAAGTTTGTCACTTGCAATACGCAAAAAGCCGGACCGTTGACTGATCCGGCGTTGCGGGAGCATTTGTTTGGCTGCTTGGAGAGAGTTGGTGGGAGTGCTGGAGATTCTGCGGAGGCAGCAGCGGTCGGCACGAAGACGCCCCCGGAAAACGCCGAGCTTCCACCGCCCCCATCCGGACAGGCCCCGGTGCTTTTACGGATCGCGACGATCCTGCCGTACAAAGCCGATGCCGAAGCGTTGGCCGACGCCCTCGGGCGATATGGCTACGACTGCGAGGTGTCAGCCGTCTCGCCTGAGGAGTTCAAGGGAGAGATTCGTCTGGAATCCGACCTCATTCTGTTCTCGCTGCTGCGCGACCAGGACGAAGAACTACGGCTCTACGACTCGTACCGGACAATGGCCGAACATGTCGACGCCCATACTCGCATCGACATCGAACGGCTGTTGTCTCGCACGCTCAGTGAGCCCGAGCCAGAAGCCCGGCTGCGCAGCCTGAACAAAATCGAGTCCCTGCTCATCCGGGAACGGAATCTGCACATCCTGTCGGAGAAGCCGCTGCCGACCGCATACGTCCCCACCGTCCGCGGCGTCACCTTCAACTCCCAAGGCTGGGTCAATCTGCGCACGCTTTGGTTTCCTCCAATTATGGCGGGGGATTAGGGGGGGCTTCCATGCTCGATATAATACACATAAAGTCGGTTAAAGATTTCTTCGCCGAACTAGGTGTACTTGACCAACGCATTCACGGATTGCCTTAACGACCTGACTCAAGCTCCTCTGCGAGCTGCCGATACAGCTCCGGCTTGCGATCGTAGAACGGAGCGACCCCGCCGCTGGAACGGTTGTCCTGCAGAAGCTCGAAGTCCAAGTCGGCGAGCACCGCAGCATCGGCGTTCGTCTCCCCGACAGCCAGGATGCCGTCCGGCGCGAAAGGAAAGTCGCACGGCGCGAACGCGCCCGCCTGGCTGTAAGCCGTATCCACCTGCGGGCGCTCCTCGGCCAGCGTGCCGACAAGCCCGCTCAGCACGACGAACAGTTGGTTTTCGACCGCTCGCGCCTGCGCGCAGAAGCGCACCCGATGGTATCCATGCGCGCTTTCGGTGTACGACGGACATAGAATCGTCTCGGCTCCTCTAAGCGCCGCGGCTCTAGCCAGTTCCGGGAATTCGATGTCATAGCACGTCAAGATGGCCATCCGCCCCCACTGCGTATCGAATACGTTGAGAGCGTCCCCCGGCGACAAAGGCCAGTGCCTCTGTTCCTCCGGCGTCAGATGAATTTTGCTCTGAGCTTCGACGCGGCCGTCGGGAAAAAACAGAAACGCCCTATTCACGAATTCTTTGAGGTCTTGCACGGCATTTCCGACTATCCCGTCTTCTCCGGACGCTTCGCCGCCTCCCTCTGCACGATCTACTCTGCATACGTGGGTGCCCGCCAAGATCGCAATGCCATTTTCCCGACTCAGCTCGCCGAAAAACCGCAAGTACTCGTCCGTTTTCCCGTCCAAATATGAGCATGCATCTTCATAAGACAACGGCGGCAGCAGACTTAACAAGTGCGCGGTCGTATATTCGGGGAACACGATCATCTCCGCTCCCTGCGCGGCCGCGCTCTGGACTTTATCCGCGATTCCGGTCCAGAACTGTTCTTCGGAAGCAATATCCGTCAACCCGTATTGGGTCGTGGCGATGGTCAGCTTTTTCATAGACTCTCCTTTATAAATCCTGATGTCCTTCATTGTACCACGACTTCGCTCGCTGCATGGCCCGGGCCCTCCGCGATTTTGCACTTTGTTTGGCGAATCGTCACTACCTTTGTCACCCTCGCAGGGGGAAGGAAACGAATATCGAATAGGGTTAAAAAAGAATGCTGCGATTGGAGTGAACGTCGATGAACAATTTGAAAACGAGAGAGGCGGCGGAACGGCTCGGCGTAAGCCAAACTACCATTAAACGCTGGGCGGCCCACTACCCCGCTTCCTTCCGCAAGGACCCGCTGGGACACTATGTGTTCTCTCAGCGCGAGTTCGCTCTGCTTCAGCATATCCAGAGCGAGATCGAACGCGGGCATACGCTTGAGCAGATTGCCCTTCCAGGCGCTTCCTCTTCAGCGGACAGGCCTGCCGACTCCCATTCACCGTCAACGATCGGCGCGGATCAGAGAGAGCTGTTGCTGCGTATTTTCGAGGTAGAACGCTCTCTGGACCAGAAGGCGGACGAGGTCGTCTCCGCGCAGGTGCGCCAGCATCGCGCCGAGCTGGAGGAGCTGCGCCGAACCGTCGTACAGCTCGCGGCCGCCATCGAAACGCTGGAGAGCCGGACGACGAAGCTCGACTCTCCGGCGAAAACCGATGAACCGCGCCTGCCGCCCGCTCAGCCGACCGTCCAGCAGATTTCTTTGCCGGAGCGGAGAAAGAAGCTGTTCCGAACCTTCTTCTGACAGAACTGTCTTCTATGGACAACCTTCCGACAAAAAGTTTAAAAAACCGCAAGAAATCCTCCAACTTTTTGGCCGCTGTTACGTCTAATAGGATAACCAAAGAGAACGGACAGCGAAGTCGATCGTTGCAGTCGGGGATGGGGATCCCGGCTGCGCCGATCATCCCCGAGCGCCTCTCTTTTCAGGTTGGGAAGAGGAAACGTGGAGGATACAGCTATGAGGGGAACAAAATTTTTCGGGCGCGGCTTGCTTGGCGCGTTCTGTATTGCGATGCTGTCGATGGCTCTTGTCGGATGCTCTCTTATTCGGGAGGCGCAGTTTGTCGGAATGACGGGAGGCGGCTCCGGCGACACGGCGACAAGCTCCTCCAACATAGAATCCGGTCAGGAAACTGCGGTATTCGCAGACGCTGACCCTTCAGAGGCGAAACAGGAAGCCGGCACGGCCGTCCATCCTTCCGAGCAAGACGGCGGCAAGCTTCTGCAGCCCCCGAGCAAGCCCAAGAATGACACGAATGAAAAGAAAGACACGAAGTCTCGGCCCCGTGTCGCCTTAACGTTCGATGACGGCCCGGACCACAAGTATACGGAGCAAATTCTGGATATCCTTAAGGAATACGACGTCAAAGCGACCTTCTTTCTCGTCGGTACCCAAGTCAAGAAATACCCGGAAATCGCCAAGCGAATCGTTGACGAAGGTCACGCCCTGGGCAACCATTCCTGGTCTCACGCCGACTTGACGAAGCTGTCGGCCAAGGACGTCGCCCAACAGATCGACAAAACTCAGCAAATCATCAAGCAAGCGACCGGCGTTTCTCCGCGGCTGATGCGCGCTCCTTACGGCGCTCTGTCAAAGAGCGTGTTGGAGACGATTCACAAAGCCGACATGAAACACGTTGCTTGGACGGTCGACACCAAGGACTGGGCGGGCACCTCCGTCTCGGATATGTACAAGAACGTTATGAGCAATACCCGTAAAGACGGAATTATTCTGATGCATTCCTTCGGAGGACGCAAGGACGCACTCGATCATACAGTTAAGCTGTTGCCGAAAATTATTAAAGACTTGCAAAAAGATGGTTACGATCTCGTAACAGTAGATGAGATGATCGATTCTGGCGATTACAAAACCTCGGCGATTAAATAATAAAGCAAGAAGCCGTCCTGCCGGTCTGTGCCGGCCTCGGGGCGGCTTCTTGCGCTATTATTTTTTGCGGTATACGTATATCCTTGTCCTGTACAAGTCCGAGCAAGTCACGACCCGTTCCGGCTGCCAATCCGGCAAGGCGAAGCAGACGCTGACGACGTGCGCGCCGGGCCTCAGCTGCTCTGCCAGCAGCGGAACGAAACGCCGCATCGCCCCCGAATACAAATACGCGACGACTGCATCGGCTTCCCGGTACGAGATATCGTAGAGATTGCCCCCGCGAAAACTAACGGAGCGACCAGGACCCTCTCGGCGCGACAAGCGCCGGCTTCCCGCCGCAATCCAGGCCGCAAGCTTGGATATGATTAGCGGAAACGGCGAATTTTCCACGCCTTCCACCCTCCAATTCTCGCAATGTCGTCCCAGATACAGGCCAAGCGTTCCCCAACCCGATCCGGCCTCTACGAGCACCCCCTCGCTATTCAGCCGATTGACTTCCTCAGCCACAGCTCGCATAACGCGCGGCGAAGCGGGTGTCGGCGTTATGCCGTTTCTCCAGCTTGTCCAGACGATCGAGCAAACGGCCAGAAGGGCCAGCGCTGCGATGGCCAGCGTGATTGTTTCGACTACCCCCAAGTTCATACCTTCCCCCATGCGACTGCTGACTGATCTCAAACCATCGTTCGCGAATACTGCTACCATACACGCCGGCGCCGCTTCCTGCAAGAGGGGAGCGGCGTTATTGCATTTTGCGCCCGCAGCGTCTTCTGCTCCTATCCTCCCCCAATCTCAAATCCCCTCTTTACCTTGACCTTAGGTCAACGTTTACAATAGAGCCGAGGGGGAAGGGCCCGTGAACATTAAAGAAGCTGCCGACAAACTGGGGATCACGCCGCGTACGATCCGTTTCTACGAGAAGAAGGGACTGCTCTCGCCCGTCAAACAAGAAAGCAACCGCTATCGCTCGTTCTCGGAGCAGGACCTCTGGCGGCTGCAGACGATCGTGGCGTTGCGCGAAGCCCATCTGTCGCTGTCCGATATTAAGCAGGCGCTGGAGAAGTTGGAGCGCAACGGAGTGGAGGAGCTCCGCTATTACTTGGAGATGCAGCGCTCGGCGCTGATGTCCGAGTGGCTTCAGCTCAAGCAAGCGATTGAGACCACCGACCGCATGATCGAGCTGGTGGAACGCGAACGGACGCTGCCTCTGGAACAACTGTTCGGATTGGCAAACGCTTCAAAGCAGCTAAGAGAGCAACGCGCCAGTTGGAAAGATCGTTGGGACTTTAATCGTCTGGCGTCGACCCACGATGAACGCGTAGCGGCCAATGAGGGAGATTATGCAAATTACGAGGAAGCACTGGAGGGAGTGGTGCGGCTGGTCCGTCCGCAACGGAATGAACGCGGACTAGACATCGGGACGGGAACCGGCAATCTCGCAGGCAAATTTCTCGCCGCAGGCTGCCTCATGTCCGCCGTCGACCAATCCCGCGAAATGCTTCGGCTATGCCGGGAGAAGCTTCCTAAGATAGAGACAAGATTAGGCAACTTCCTTGCGCTGCCTTATTTGCGAGAGCAATTCGACTTCGTCGTCACCAGTTTCGCATTCCACCACCTGACCGGCAATCAGCAGCAGCTTGCGTTGGAGGAGATGGATCGGGTGTTGAAGCCGGGAGGTCGAATCGCTATCACCGATCTGATGGCATTGGCAGAGGACGGCGCTCTTCCGCTCTCCGGCTATCCTGAAGCTCGCACGTTAAGTCATTGGTTCAAGAAACGCAACTACTCCGTCCGGCTCCGCCGTCTGAACGAGCGTCTGCACATTCTATATGCCAACAAAGGAGGATGCCCATATGCCGAATCATGATGACATCTACCGCGAAGAGGCCGCGCAATACCACGAAATGATTGCTAGACAACCCAATCTGCTGCCCGTGATTGAAGAGATCGTTCCGATCGAAGGGTTGGACATCGTCGACATGGGCGCCGGCACCGGGCGACTGTCGGCCGTTCTCACTCCGGCAGCCAAATCTCTAGTCGCCTTGGACGCCGCAGAAGCGATGCTGAGCATTACAGCCGAGCGGCTGCAGGAGGGCGGTCTCGACAATTGGTCCGTTCAAGTCGCCGATCATCGCGAGCTACCGCTGCCCGACAACAGCGCGGATCTGATCGTCTCGGGCTGGAGCGTCTGCTACCTAGCGAGCAGCAACGTTCCGGATTGGGAGCGAAACCTGGAGCAGATCATCGGCGAGATCAAACGAGTCCTTCGTCCGGGAGGCACGGCGATTCTGTTCGAGACGATGGGCACAGGGTGCAAGACCCCGGCTCCGCCGGAATTTCTGCTTCCGTATTATTGCCAACTGACGGAGGTTTACGGCTTCTCCCACCGCTGGATTCGAACCGACTATGAATTCGACGACGCCGAGCAGGCCGAACGGCTGGCTCGCTTCTTCTTCGGAGACGAGCTGGGAGACAGAGCTGCCGCCGAGAGGCTTACTCGCTTGCCCGAATGCGCGGGCGTCTGGTGGCTAAAGCTCTGATGAATGACAGTCGTGTTACACGCCAATTTTATGGCTTTTCTGAAGCATCAAAACAAGGACACCGCCTTAAAACGGGACGGTGTCCTCTTCCATATCTATTCGCGATCTACTCCAGCTTAGTCACCCAGCCGAACGGATCTTCCACCGCGCCGCGCTGCAGACCGGTCATAAAGTCGTACACTCTGGACGACAGCGGACCCGTGCGTCCGTCGTTCAGCGTCAGCTTATCGCCCTGCCAGTTCAGTTCTCCGATCGGGGAGATGACGGCGGCCGTTCCGGTTCCGAACGCTTCCTCCAGCGTTCCCTTGCGGTATGCCTCGACCAGCTCGTCGATGGAAATCGTTCTCTCCTCCACGTCGATATCCCAGTGCTTCAGCAGTTGAATGACCGAATCCCGCGTCACCCCGTCGAGTATGCTTCCGTTCAGCGCAGGCGTGACGACTTTGCCGGCAATTTTGAAGAAGACGTTCATGCTGCCGACTTCCTCGATATATTTGCGGTGCACGCCGTCCAGCCACAACACCTGGGAGTAGCCTTTGCCCGAAGCTTCCTCCTGAGCTCTAAGCCCTGCCGCATAGTTGCCGCCGGTTTTGGCGTTGCCTACTCCGCCCGTAACCGCGCGCACGTAATCCGGCTCCACATAGATCGTGACCGGATTGATGCCTTCCGCGTAGTACGAGCCTACCGGGGACAAAATGATCATGAAATAATAGCTTTCCGAAGGATTTACGCCCAGGGTCGGCTGAGTCGAGATGACGAACGGACGAATGTAGAGCGATGTGCCTTCAGTAGTCGGAATCCAATCCTCGTCCACCTTAAGCAGTTGCTTCAGCGCATCCATTGCCAGATCTTCGTCGATCGGCGGGATGCTGAGACGGGCGTTGGAGCGGTTGAGTCTTTGCAGGTTTTTGAACGGACGGAACAGCAGCACCGGCCCGTCCGGCGTCTTGTAAGCTTTCATGCCCTCGAAGACAGTCTGGCCGTAGTGGAACACCTTGGCGGCAGGATCGAGGGAGATCGGCTGGTAAGGAACGATGCGAGGATCGTGCCAGCCCTTGCCCGCGTTATATTCCATAATAAACATGTGGTCCGTAAAGTGTTTGCCAAAGACGAGCGTTGAAGCATCCGGCTTTGCCTTGGGTGCGGTCGTCCGTTCTACCGAGATTGCGTGAGCCATGTCCAAATTAGTCCTCCTTGATTGAACGCGCTTTATAATTGAATGATACCAGAGTCGGATGTATATTGATAATATCTGTTTTGTCTGTGATGCATACCTTAAAAGTATGGAGTTGGGTCAATATGGATATGCGACAGCTTCGTTACTTTCTCGCGATCGCGCACGAAGGTCAAATTACACGCGCGGCCAAGCAGCTTAATATGGAGCAGCCCCCGCTCAGTCGCCAGCTCAAGCTGATCGAGCAGGAGCTCGGCGTCGTTCTGTTCGACCGCAACGGCAAACGGCTCCAGCTCACCCAGGCGGGCGAAATGCTGCGGAACAGGGCTCTTGCCTTGATGAAGCAATTCGAGGAAACGATCACGTACGTTCAAGAGCTGGGGGAGGGCGTGCAAGGCGTTCTGTCGATCGGCGCGGTCGTCTCCTGCGTATCGCTGCTCCCTCCAGTCCTGCGCCAATTCACGGAGAAGTACCCGCAGGTGACCTTTAAGATTCAGGAAGGCGACCACTTCCTGCTCGGCGAGCTGCTGGAAAACCGCGATCTCGAATTTATCGTCACGCGACTTCCGTTCCAATCCGATTTTCAGTCGCAGCATTACTCCGTTCTCCCCTTGCCGTCCGATCCGTTCGTCGCTCTGCTTCCGACCGAATGGTGTCCGCAGAACGCTCGGGCGATGACGCTGGAGCAGCTGGCGCGCTTCCCTTTTCTCACCCTTAAGACGGATCGTACGACAGGGATGCATACCCAGGTGTTCGACCAATTCAAGCGGCTCGGCCTCGAACCGAAAATCGTCAGCGAATGCTCAAGCGTAGCGATCGCGATCTCGCTCGTCTCGGCGGGCATTGGCGCGGCGATTCTGCCCGAGTCGATCATGAACTCGTTCGCGCCTCCGAACGTCGCCAAAATCTCGATCCAAGACGCCGATCTGCAAAGCAATATCGGAGTTGTCTGGCTGCGGGACCGGCATCTGTCGAAAAGCGCTAGGCATCTGATGGATATGCTGGTCGAGTTCAGCTAAATCCGAATGGGGCTGTCCCATAAGCCAACCAAGTTGCTCTGAAAGATAATCGATGATAAAGGTGAAAGGGGTATGTACCTCCTTCCGATGCTATACGCTCCTGAAATGGGAATGGGTAAACCCGTTACAGGGTAATTTCAGGAGCGTATGAGGCAATCTACAGGAGGCACATACCCCTTACTTTGTCTATCGATCATTTTAAGCAACTCTGCTTATGGGACAGCCCGAAAAAGGAAACCATCCGGTTTTCATCTGGGAATTAGCCCCCTTCTTGCTGCAAAATCAAGGCTGTCGTTATCGGATTCGCAAGTCAACAAAAAAAGATGTCCGCGGCCGGCGGGCCTGTCGGACATCCTCTGCGGAATCGTTTATTTGGAGACGAATTGCTGCGTCCAGCAAGGCTGTCCATTGTTCGCGACATAGCCGACGCCCATATGCGTGTACGAAGCGTTCATAATATTGGCCCGATGGCCGGGCGAATTCATCCAGGCTTGCACAACCTCCTGTGGAGACGGCTGCCCTTTGGCGATATTTTCACCCGCGGATTGGTACTGCACGCCGAAATTCCGCATCATCGCAAAAGGATCGCCGTAAGTCGGGGAAGTGTGCGAGAAGTAATTGTTGGCCGCCATATCCTGGGACTTGGCCCGCGCCGAACGATTCAAATTCGTGTAATCCCCGGAGAACGGCTTCAAACCGGCCTTCTGCCGCTCCTGATTCGTCAGGTTCAGCACGTCGAGTTCGTAACCGGTCATCGTTTCATTGGAAGGAATCGTAACCTCGGTATCCTTCGGAAGCGGCTCGTTTATATTGCCGTTCGGAACGCCCGTTTGACCCTGGCCGCCTTGGTTCGGGTTGGCATAGCCGTTGCCGCCTCCGACGAGCCTGCTTAAATCGGGATTCGCCCGAAGGAAGTCCTCGAGACTTACATGATATTGGTTGGCGATATCCTGCGCGGTCTCGTTGCTTTTGACGACGTATTTATTGACCGGAACCCCGGTATCGGTGGCGCTCACTTGAAGCTGCGGCTGTTTTTTGGCCGGCGCCGCGTGCTCCTTCATTCTCATTCCGGAGTTTTGGTTGGCGCACGCGCCGAGCAGGACGATACATGCGATAATTGCCAATCTCTTCATGTGCTTTAAGCCTCCTCTATAATCGCTTGTCCCTTTTAATTTCCCCGACTTCGCCCAAACCATCCGTTCGAAGATAATTGACCGCCAGAACATTATAACGTTATAGTGTTTAAAGATATTATTTTTGAAAAGAAACCGGGTGAACCACTTTGCAGAAGCTGGCGTTACACAATCTCAGGCTGCCCGACGAAACTCTTGTCGATATTATCGTGAACAATGGAATCATCGCAGACGTTTCTCTTGCCGGAACCGACCGCGGTTCGGGCTCGGAAGCGGACTATACGGCGGACTACGAAGGCAGATCCTACGTATCCAGCGGCTGGATCGATCTGCACGTCCATGCCTTCCCGGAATTCGAGCCTTACGGCGACGAGATCGACGAAATCGGCGTCAAACAGGGCGTTGCCGTAATCGTCGATGCCGGAAGCTGCGGAGCGGACCGAATCGACGAGCTGATCTCCGCTGGAGAACGCGCGGCGACTCGGCTATTCGCGTTCCTGAACATCTCTCGCATCGGACTGGCCAGAATCGACGAGCTGTCGCAGTTAGAGTGGATCGATGCCGCACTGGCTGCCAGCGTCGCGACCAAACATCGCGATTCCATCGTCGGCTTCAAGGCGAGAATCAGCCGCAGCGTCGTCGGGAACAGCGGACTGGAGCCGCTCAGAATGGCCCGCAAGCTGTCCGATGAAACCAAGCTTCCGCTCATGGTTCACATCGGCTCGGGACCGCCGGATATTCGAGAGATCGTTCCGCTTCTGTCGGACGGGGACGTCATAACGCATTGTTTCCACGGGAAGAAAAACGGGTTATTCGATGAAAAAGGGCTACCGCTGACCGTCCTTAAGGAAGCACTCAATAGAGGCGTAAAATTGGACACCGGACACGGCACGGCAAGCTTCTCTTTCCGCATTGCCGAAGCCGCCCAGAGGGTCGAAATCCGTCCGCACACGATCAGCACCGACATCTACCGGGGCAACCGGACAAACGGGCCGGTGTACAGTCTGGCTAACGTTCTTTCCAAGTTTCTGTATCTAGGCTACTCATTGGAGGAAATCATCGCATCCGTCACGCATCGCCCCGCAAGCTGGCTCGGCAGGCCAGAGTTGGGGCGAATCCGTGTCGGCGATCCGGCTAATCTGACTTTGTTTTCAATCGAAGACAGACGGACCGCGTTGATGGATTCCGAAGGAGAAGAACGCATCGCGAATCGCATAATCGAGCCAAGAGGAGTGGTGACAGGTGACAAATTCATTAAATGCGAAATACGGGCTTAAAAGAGTCATCAATGCCAGCGGACGGATGAGCATTCTTGGCGTATCCGCCCCTACCGATACTGTCATGGACGCTATGAAGTGCGGAGGCCAGCAATACGTAGAGATCGCCGATCTCGTCGACAAGGCGGGAGATTATATCGCGAGCATTCTGGGCTCCGAAGCGGCCGTTGTCGTTAATTCGGCTTCCAGCGGCATTGCGCTGTCGGTCGCCGCTATTGTGACCAAAGGCAACCAACGTCTGAGCGAACGCCTGCATCAAGAGCCGATTGCCGCGAACGAGATCATCCTTCTGAAAGGCCATAACGTGCAGTACGGCGCGCCGGTCGAGACGATGGTCTACCTGGGCGGAGGCAAGCTGATCGAGGTTGGATACGCTAACGAGGGCAAGGCTACTCACATCGAGGATGCGATCGGTTCCAATACCGCGGCCATTCTGTATGTGAAATCGCATCACTGCGTGCAGAAGAATATGATTTCCGTCGAGGAAGCCTGGGAAGTCGCGCAGCGCAACGGCGTTCCGATGATCGTGGACGCGGCTGCCGAGGAGGATCTAAGGAAATACGTCCGTTACTCGGATCTTGCGATCTACAGCGGCTCCAAAGCGATCGAGGGACCGACCTCCGGGATCGTCGGAGGCAAGCGACAATATGTGGAGTGGCTCAAAACGCAGCTGCACGGCATCGGTCGGAGCATGAAGGTCGGCAAGGAGTCGACATTCGGATTGCTGCAAGCGCTGGACGAATATGTCGGGAAAAAGGACAACAGCGAGCAGGAGAAAGCGTCGCTTCAGGCGCTCATGCCGCTTAACGATATTGCCGGCGTGCAGGTATCGATTGTTCAGGACGAGGCCGGTCGAGCGATTTACCGCGCGCGCGTGAAGATTGACCCCGTCGCTTCGGGTACGAATGCGGGACACGTCGTCGCGGGCCTGCAATGCGGAGAAATTGCTATTTACACTAGAGACTACGGCGTGAAGCAAGGGTATTTCGATATCGATCCTCGTCCCCTTCAAGGCGACGATATCGATATGATTGCTGTCAGAATTCGAGAACTTACGGGAGGACTCTAAAATGTCGAATTTATCCAAACGCTTATACAAAAACCGCGTCGCTCTTAACGTACTGGCCCGGGATATCGAGAACGCCAAGGAAGTGTTCAAGGCGGCGGAAGGCCACGTTCTCGTAGGCGTTCTGTCCAAGGCGTATCCGAACGCGGAAGAAGCCGTCGCAGCCATGAAGCAGTACGGAGAAGCGATCGACGAAGCCGTATCGATCGGCTTGGGCGCAGGAGACAATCGTCAAGCCGCTGTAGTCGTGGAAATTGCAAAAAGCTATCCGGGGAGCCACATCAACCAAGTGTTCCCGGCCGTAGGCGCGACGCGCGCCAATCTGGGCGGCCGCGACAGCTGGATCAATGCGCTCGTCTCGCCGACGGGGCGTCCAGGCTATGTCTGCATCTCCACCGGTCCAATCAGCGCAGCCCAGGCGGATCTGGCAATCGTTCCGGTCAAATCGGCAATCGCGCTCGTGCGGGATATGGGCGGCAATGCGCTTAAATATTTTCCGATGAACGGGTTGAGCCGGATCGAGGAGCTGAAAGCCGTCGCCATTGCTTGCGGGGAGGAAGGGTTTGCCTTGGAGCCGACCGGCGGCATCGATATGGACAATTATGAACAATTTTTGCAAATTTGTCTGGACGCCGGCATTCCGCAAGTCATCCCTCACGTCTATTCCTCGATTATCGACCAAGAGACGGGCAAAACGAACGTTGCCGACGTGAAGGAACTGCTGTCCATCACGAAAAGATTGGTGGACGGAGCCAATGGGTAAACGGATCGCCGCTTTCGGAGAAGTGATGATGCGCTTGCAAGCGCCGGGGTACGACCTGCTGTCGCAGGCTAATACGCTAAGCTACTCGTTCTCCGGGACGGGCGTGAACGTAATCTCCGCGCTTGCTCGCTTCGGACACGACGGCTATCTGGTCACCCGGCTGCCCGATAATCCGCTGGGCGACGCCGCGGCAGCCAACCTGCGCAAGCTGGGCATCGCCCAGAAATTCGTTGCTCGCGGCGGCAGCTATATCGGGATGTATTTTCTTGAAAACGGCTTTGGCGCACGGCCGAGCCGCGTCACCTACTCGAACCGCTTGGAGAGCAGCTTCAACACGGCCCCGGCAGACGCCTACGATTTCGCCGATATCGCCGGCCAACTGGATGTCGCTCATTTCTGCGGCATTACGCTGGCTATGAACGATGCGGTAAGAAGCCATATGCTGCGCTTCGCGGAAGCGGCGAAAGCCCGCGGCAGCCTCGTCGCGTTCGATTGTAATTATCGTCCGTCTTTGTGGGGCGAGGGCGGGTACGAGAAGGCGAAGCCTTTTTACGAACAAATGCTGGGATTGGCGGACATCGTGATGATGAACGAGAAAGATGCGATGTACCTGCTCGGAATGCCGACAAAGGGAACGACGCGCGAGGAGCAGCTGGAAGAGCTGGTTCCTGAAGTCGCTCGCATATACGGCATTGCCGCGGCGGCTGGAACGCACCGCTCCGTAAACGGAGACAATACGCATTCTTTGCGCGGGTACTTTTATAAGGACGGACGCTTTCACTATTCCGACACGCTGACCTTCGCCGTTTATGATAGAATTGGTGCTGGAGACGCCTACACGAGCGGAGTTCTGCACGGTGAGCTGTCCGGCTTCGAGCCGGATCGGACAGTTCGTTACGCAGCTGCGGCGGCCATGCTGGCCCATACGACCGTCGGGGACACCCCGATGGCTGCGGAACGGGAAATCGTGCGGGCTATGACGCAAGCGGCAGGCGACGTAGAGAGGTAGATAGGAGCAATCGCAATGACCTTGTCCCGAGACCACAAACCTTTGTACCGACAAATTAAAAATATTATTAAAGACCGCATTCTGCACGGTTTCTATCCGCTCGGGGATTTGATCCCATCGGAGCCGCAATTGGAGCAGGAGTTTTCGGTTAGCAAAATTACGGTTCGCAACGCAATTCAGGAGCTTGTGCAGGAAGGCTATCTGGAAAAAGGCAGCGGCAAAGGCACGAAGGTGCTGCGCAACACCTCCACCTCTCGACTGTCGAAGCAGATGAGCTTCACCGAAATTCTCGTCGAGGGCGGGCATCGCATCCGCAAGCGACTGCTTAGCACGAAGACGATCCGCAACGAGGAAGGCTCCGAGCCTTATCGTCTGTTTGGGGAAAGCTGCGTTTGTATAGAACGTCTGTACTTCCTTGACGACGTGCCGTATATCCACTACACGCACTATTTGACGTCCCGCACGGGCAATGTCGAAGCAGCCGATCTCGGAGAACAATCGCTGTACGGTTGGCTGGAGGAGCAGGAAATCGGGCTGGCGAGTTTCCGCGATCATTTCGAAGTCGCCGTTGCGCCCGTCCGCGTCTCCGAACTGCTAAAGCTGGAGCCGAACACCCATCTGCTGCGGCGCTCGCGTTACTCCCGCGTTCCGTCCGGTGACGTGGCCGAATACAGCGTCGGCTATTACAATACCGCGCTTCAGCAATATTTGGTCAACTACGAGGCTTGAGTTGCTTATAGCGGGGCGGGTGGGGATGCTAGACCAGTTTGTTCGCTCCGCGCAAACAGTCTGACAGACCGTTAGCGGCTCGCTGGCGGTGGAATTACACGCTCTTACGGTCTGACAGAACGTTAACGGTTCGTTGGCGGCAGAATTGCACGATCTTGCGGTACGACTATCACTTTGTTGCCGGAACTAGTGATGGTGTATCCGACCGATTTGAGCATATTGACTGGAATCATCGTGCGACCGTCCATCACGACAACCGGAACATCCTTGCTTTTCACAGACTTCCCGTTCCACACCAGTTCCCTTACAGGCATCCCCTTATACTTGAGTGCGTCGCTGGCGACTGCCGTTGCAGAAGCTGCCATAAACAATATCAACAAACCGACTAAAATCTTCTTCTGCATACGAATTCCTCCCGCAGGTTCCCCGAATTTGTTCTACAGTCGCACTAAAAAAAGCACGCAACCGCTCCGACTGACTCGAAGTAAGTTGCGCGCTCTCATCTACCAATGAGCCGAATGATCCTCGGCCCAACCTAGCAATCCATTCAATACGATCGCCTCGCCATCTTCGGAAACGATACGCCCGCGGAACCTGCCGATCATCTGATGAACCTCGGAGCGAATAAGCAGCGCGTTCGTCTTCGCCGTTCTCTCGAACAGCGGCTCGAAGACGAGAGACACCCGATCCGAGCCTGCTGTCCGCATCGTCCATGGCTCCATATAGCGTTTACGATTGTATGTCCAGACGATATCCTCATGAATTTTCGTCAAACGTCCGTTCACGACGATTCCATTCTCCGTTTGTCCAGTTCCGTCCGTCCACTGGCCTCCGAGATTCAGGCCGATCGTGTGACCTGCGGTCGACTTCCCGGATGCCGCCCCCCAATTCCAATTGGCGCGATAAGGCCACTTGCCTCTGCCGAAATCCAGGCAGCCGAACGCCTCCCCTTCAGACAAGGCATAAGTTTGACCTTCCCAACGAACCTGCCCTTGCGCAGGAAGCGCTTCCTGTTTGGAAGTGAATTGATACCGCGTCTTGCTCCACGGAACGACTACGTTTAAGGTTTCATGGCCGTCCGGCCTGCGAACGAAGATGTCGGCAGACAAAGCTTGACCCCGACCGCCGAAGTTCGGAGCCTCTACCCGCAGCCTTGTGCCGTCGCCCAGTTCCTCGAAAGAGATCTTCAGTTCCTTGCCGCTGTAGCCAGCCGATGCGTCCACTTCGTCGGGCAGCCGGCAGCCTCCCCCAAGCGGAGCTAGCACCGTCTGCTCTCGAAAACGCAGCGTGCGCAAATCCAACGCATACACGAACATAACCGCCGCATAATCCAAATGGGAAATCGTGACGGAAAACAGCAGCTCGGGACTCGTTACGCACCAGTAATTCCACTTCTTTTTGCGAAGCGGACTCCCGGTTACATTGCAGCGAATTAGCGGGTGTCTGGCCCACCCAATGCTATCCGGCGACAGATGGCCCGCAGCATCGCACAGATCGGTCGGAGCCGTAATTTCTTTGGCACTCATTGCCGTCCCTCGCTTCATGAGGTCTTATTGGCCCCGCGGCGCAAAAACAGCCTAAGTCGTCAAAATTTCCAGGTTAAAGCCCATGAACAAGCCGGACTCGATGACTCCAGGAATCGATTTGATCTCTTTCTCGTAGCCGTCCTCGATTTTGTTGAAGCGCACGTCCAGAATGAGGTTGCCCGCTTCGGTAATGACCGGGCCGTCTTTAGCCAGCGCCATCCGCATCTGCACTTCCTTGACGCCCAGCTTGGACAGCTCCGTCTCGACCAGGTTAACCGCGCGAGGATCGACCTCGATCGGAGCCGCGAATTTCTCTCCCAGCTGGGAGACGAACTTGGAGGAATCGACGAGAATGTAGTTTTCGGGAGCGCTCTTCATGACCAGCTTCTCCGCAAACATCGCGCCTCCCCGGCCTTTGATCAGGTTTTTCTTTGGGTCGACCTCATCCGCGCCGTCGAAATACCAATCCGGTCTCGCGTTCAGCAGAGTCGAAGTTGGAAGCCCCATGATCGAACAGGTCAGCGAAACCTCGTGAGAAGTCGGGATCGCCAGCACGCTCAGCTTCTGCTCCTTCACCTTCTTGCTGATCGCCAGCAGCGCCAAATAAGACGTCGAGCCCGAGCCGACGCCGATCACGTCTCCGTCCCGCACGCGTTCGGCGATTTTGGCCGCGACCGCTTCCTTCTGCTCTCTGTTGGAAATTTCCTTCGTCCATTGCAGCGTAGTCGCGATTTTATTTTCCCAGATCAATGTTCAAACCCCGCTTCGATTAGTGTGAATTGAGCGCCTCAATTGCCTGATCATTATTATAGCATGATTTACCTTCGGAGCGTTTCTTTCATCCGGCTAGTCAGACTCTCCAACGCATGGCCGATCGGGATGCCCAGCTCCGAGCGCGCTCTGTCCGCCGCCGCGGTCATAGACAATTGGGCGACCGCTAAACGCCTGCCCGGATCGGACGTCGCTTGCTCCCGAATACGCTGGAACAATTCGAGATCGTGCCGCTCCTGTTCCCCCCTCATCACGAGCTCGAACAGGCCGTCCAGCACCCGAACCTCCACATTCGGCTGCCGGCCAATTGCGAACGCGTGCGCTTGCAGCCGCTCCATCGTCCCTCCCACCGTCGCCCGATTCGTGAACAGCAGCAATTGCGGCCCCTCGAAGCCGCATACCGATTCGAAGAAAGGCTCGTCGATGCCCACGACCGGTACGGATAGCGAAGCCGGGTTGTCCCGCAGCTCCGCCATGTATTGGGTGCAGGTAACGAGGATCGCGTCCGCGCCGCTCTGTCCGATCCAGTCGACCTGATCTTGGACCCGCCTTCGGGCGTCCTCCTGACGGAAAGACGGTTCCCGGGAGACCCGGCGCACCAGACCGGGATCGACATAATGCAGCAGCTCCGCCCCAAGTCCCGCCAACGTCCGGTCTATGTGCCCGATATTGGAGTGGTGGGCGTGCAGACAACCGATTGTTTTTCCCATTCGCTTATCGTCCCCGTCTCTTAGGTTTGCTCCGATTGTATCACATCGCTCCGCACCTGATATAATGGACAAAAAGAAGGGAAGCCCTAAAAAGGGCTTCCGCTCCCGGATGGCGCGAAAGAGATTATAAGACCATGATTCTGCATAAAGGAGAGATTCTGTTCCGTCAAGGGGAATCGGGAGCTCTGTATCGTCTTTGAGCGATCTGGCGAACGACGGGAAGGTTCTATTTGGCGGGGTTATGTAGCCAGGGGGTTGACGAAATCGCGCCGATCATTTATCTTAAAATTAAGATTTATAAAATTAAGATTAAATGCAGAGAGAGGAGAGATTCATCATGACAGCTTACCGCAGCATCCAAGGCACACATCGGGGGGCTCCGTTTCATATGGTCGGAGACGGCTTCCGGGTGTCCAATTATTTCCCATCCGGCGAGGATTTCGGAGCGAGGTTCAGCCCTTTTCTCTTGATGGACTATAACGCTCCTTATGAATTTCCGTCCTCGGATTCGGTCAAAGGCGTCGGCGCTCATCCGCACCGCGGTTTTGAAACGGTGACGATCGCATACGAAGGCTATATCGAGCATCATGACAATCACGGCAGCCACGGCATTATCGGCCCGGGCGACGTGCAATGGATGACCGCGGGCTCGGGCCTGCTGCACAAAGAGTATCACGAGAAGGAATTCTCCAAACGCGGAGGTCTGTTCCACATGATCCAGCTGTGGGTCAACCTGCCGCGCGAGCACAAAATGCACCCGCCGAAATATCAAGAGCTGACCAAAGATAAAATGGGCTACGTCGACCTTCCCGACAACGGAGGAACCGTGCGCATCATTGCAGGCGAATATAACGGAACGCAGGGTCCGGCAAGCACGTTCACGCCGATCCATCTGTTTGATATGTCTCTGAAAAAAGGCGGCAAAGCGAGCTTTGAGCTTCCTCCAGCCTTTAATACAGGTGCATTGATACTGCGCGGTACGGTAAAAGTAAACGATGAGACGACGGCGGGGGAAGGCGACTTCGTTCTGTTCCGTAACGAGGCTGGCGACATCTCCGTCGAAGGGATAAGCGAAGATGCGTTGGTTATTTTCCTGAGCGGCGAGCCGATCGACGAACCCGTGTTTATGCACGGACCGTTCGTCATGAACAGCCGCGAGGAATTGATCGAAGCCTTCAAGGACTTCCAGGCTGGTAAAATGGGCCGCGCTAACTTCTAACCGATCAAACGGGAGAAACCACCCGGGATGTACGAACGAAGAACGTACGAACGAAAATAGCCGAGCGTTCGGCCTCAACACAAACGAGCGCAAACTCTACATGTGGCGGGGCCGGACGTCGGCCGATTGGATCCGTATCGAAACCTCAGCTCGGTCTGCTCAGAGGAGTAGACGACTTGTTTAGCCTAAAGCGGAAAACCCGCCTTAAATGTGCGGCCAGGCCTTTTTCGGTCCGAATAGAGCTGACTTTCCGCTTTAATTCGGAAGATTGGCCCGTTTAAAGAAAACAAAGAAGATTTTCCGCTTTAAATCGGCGTTTCTCTCCGTTTCCTCGAAATTAACGCGGATTTCTCGCCTAAATTTTCCTGCCGCGTTTTATCCCGCTTTGATCTCCAACAGCTCGTACTTGACGATACCGACCGGGGCCTCCACGCTGACGACGTCGCCTACCCGCTTGCCGATCAGTTCTTTGCCCAACGGGCTCTCGTAAGAGATTTTGTTGTCCGAAACGTCCGCCTCGGCGGGGCCCACGATCCGATACTCGATGGTTTCCGCGAATTCGATGTCGTTCAGCACAACAGTCGAGCCGACATTTACGCGGGATTGATCCAAATCGTTCTCGTTGACGACCCGTACGTTGCGCAGCATTTTCTCCAGCACGAGAATTCTCGTCTCCATGAAAGCCTGATCGTCCTTGGCCGAGTGATACTCGCTATTTTCCTTGAGATCGCCGTAGCTGATCGCCAGCTTGATGCGAGCGGCCAATTCCTTGCGCTTCACGTATTTCAGGTCGTCAAGCTCGGCCTGTAATTTATCCAATCCTTCTCTGGTCAGTATCACTTCATCGTCCGGCATCGCTCACAGCTCCATTCTGCATTCTTATGTCCATTCTATCGTATCTCCGGCCTTGTTGCACTTTAGCCCCTCGTTCCGATCCCGTAATCCCGGCGACAGCGAGGCTACTCCCCCGCCTCTGCTTCTCCAAGGGGAGTCGGAAGACCGTCGATGCTTCGGGCATTTTTCAGCCTTCGGTATTCGATCAGTCCGTCCTCCCCTTGATGCGAAGCCCATTTCTTCAAGGTGTCCCGCTCCCGCTCGAAGGACATGAAGGGAACCGCAAATCCGCACGACGTCTGGACTTTATCGAAATCCACCGCAATGATTTGCCGCGCGCCCGGAATCGGCGGAAATAACGGATACAGCAGCTCCCATTCGGCCGTCCCGGGCAAGATAACCTTTCCCTGACCGTACAGCCTCAAAATATTCGGAGGACCTTCGAAGGCGCAAAACATAACCGTAACTCTTCCGTTCTCCCGAATGTGTGAGCTCGTCTCATTGCCGCTTCCCGTCAAATCCAGGTAAATGACGCGATTCGGAGTCAGTACGCGCAGCGAATCGTAGCCTTTAGGCGACAGATTGACATGCCCTTCAGGGGCCAACGGCGCCGAGCCCACGAAAAAAATGCGCTGCTTCGCAATAAAAGCCTCATGCTCCGGCAAGAGAGCATCGAATTGCTTTCCCATCTCCCTATTCCTCCTCTTTCGGCTTACTCTCCCCATCCTTGAACCAGATCCTTTTCAGCCGACGAACAGCCTCGTGAATTCGGTCCTCTTCGATTCCCCCGAAACCGAGCATAACGTATGACCGTGGACAGCTTTCCCGATTCATCCAATGACGGCTCGGGGAATATATCCGAATTCCGCACCCGGCCGCAAGCTCCGTCAATTCCGTAAATTCCCGACCCTTAACGTGCAGCAGAACATGCAGTCCCGCCTTCTGACCGATAATCTCGGCGCGATCCCCCATCTCCCTCTGTACGGTTTGCAGCAGCGTCCTGCTTCTGGCCTGGTACAGCTTCCTCGTTTTACGAACGTGCCGGGCGTAATGCCCTTCCTTCATAAACAGCAGCATAGCCTGCTGGAGCAGCGGGGATACGGCTTGGCTGTAAGCTTCCAGGCGATCGCGGAAGTTATCGACCAACCGCAACGGCAATACCATATAGCTTAATCTCAGCGCCGGCATAAAGGACTTGGAGAACGTCCCCAGATAGACGACTCTATCCTCGGCGTCCATCGCCTTTAACGGAGGAATAGGCTGGCCCTGATAACGGAACTCGCTGTTGTAATCATCCTCAAGGATGATCCCGTCCGTCTCGTCCGCCCACTTCAGCAGCCGGCTCCTCTGGCCGACAGACATGACCCTTCCCAGCGGGAATTGGTGCGCGGGAGTGACATAGACCGCTTTAGCTCCGCTTCGCTTCAAGACCGCCAAGTCAAGACCCTCTCCGTCGTACGGAATCGGAACGAGCGTTATCCGATGATTGGACAGTACCGTTCTTACTCCGTCATACCCCGGGTCTTCCATGCCAAACGGCTCCTCGGCGGACAACAAAAGCTGGCACAGAAGACTGATCGCATGCTGAGTCCCTCCCGCCAGAAAAATCTGCTCCGATGAACATACGATTCCGCGGGCGCCGTACAGGTAACGGGCAATCTCTCGACGAAGCTCCCCGTTTCCCTGCAGCTCCCCGTATCCGAGCGTTTGGCGGCGATCTCCGGTCAGCGCTTCCGTCAGGCATCTCTTCCAGGCGGCGAGCGGAAATCTCTCCAAGGCGATATCTCCATACTGAAAGTCGACGATCGCCGTCGAGCTTGCTTCTGCACCCCCTTCAGCAATCTCCCCCGATCGAAGCGGAATGCCTGCCGCTTCCTCCCTTCCCTCCACCTGCTGGACCGGAACCGGAAGCACGAGCAGCCCGCTTCTCGGCTTGCTCTGCACGAAGCCTTCAGCGAGCAACTGCTGGTACGCGGTTTCTACCGTATTTTTGCCGATCAGCAAGTGAGCGGACAGTTGACGGATCGGCGGGAGCCTGTCGTTCTCCTTTAACCGGCCCGATTCGATCTGTCGGCGTATGTACTGATAAAGCTGCTTGTAGATAGGAACCTCGCTATCCCTATCCAGCAAAGGCGATAATCCGACTATACTCTTCACCCATCTGTCCCCTATAAACTATTGAATTCTGTCACTTTCAGTCTAGTCAGCGAATCCGTACAATGAGTTTATCACAACGAACGAGAGGAGCGACAGTCTATGATTCCGATGCGAATGTTTAAGCTGGAATGCACCGATACCGACAGGATCGACCGCTTTCTGTCCCTGGCGAGAACCGGATTTCTCGGCTTGTCCGCCGACAACGAGCCCTATGTCGTTCCCCTGAACTACGTTTGGACGAACGGCTCCGTCTACTTCCACGGCGCCGCCGAAGGACGCAAGATCGACATGCTGCGCCGCAACGCCCAAGCCTGCTTCACCGTCTGCGAAGATCTGGGCACGATTACGGCTCCGGTACCGGCTCATACGGACACCGCGTACATGAGCGTCATGCTTTTCGGCCTCGTTTCTCCCATCCCGGACCTTGAGGAAGCGACCGCCGCCATGCAAGCCTTGCTAGACAAATATGTGCCCGGCTATTATGATCAACCGTTGTCCCGTGCTCATGTCGAGAAATACGTCTCCTCGCTCGGCAGCCGCACGGCCGTGTTCAAGCTTACACCCGACCGCATCACTGCGAAGAGGAACGATTCTCCCGAGGAGAGCCGCATGTTCTATCCCGGTAAAACGCTTCGGGACGAACCTTAGTGAGCGGCGAACTTTGTGGAGGAATCTTCTTCCAAGGCGACGAATACAAATAGGCGGTCAACTCACTGGCAAAGGAACTGAACCGATATGGATTCGTTACGGGAGACGATGTACGTCAAGCTGCAGAAGATAACTCCCATTCCCGAGAGCGAATGGAAGGTGTTCCGAGAGCTGTGCTCGCTCCAGACAATCGCCAAGTAGGTTAATGAAAAACTCCCCTTACCCGTTTACATTGAAGTAAACCGAAAGGGGAGCTGCAGCTATGCGGTTATCAGACCATACTATACTGATTACGGGAGGCGCTTCAGGCATTGGGCTTGCCTTGGCCGAGCGGTTCGTCCGCCATCGCAATCGCGTCATTATCGTCGGCAGGGACGAAGCAAAGCTGACTCAAGCGAAAGCCCTTTATCCGGCATCGCCGCCTATCCCTGCGATCTCGAAAGCAAGGAACAGACGGATTTGCTTATTGAACGTTTGTACTCCGATCACCCCGAGCTAAGCGTAGTGATTAACAACGCCGGAGTTCAATTCAATTACTCTTTCGCGGAAGCGCGGGCAGAAGCCGGCTCCGCAGAGACGGTCGACTGCGCAGATTGCACGCGAGATCTCCATCAACCTGACGTCGCCAATCCGGCTCGTATCCGGGTTGATTCCTCTGCTAGCCCTCCGCGACGAGGCTGCTATCGTGAACGTCACTTCCGGACTGGCCATCGTTCCGAAGAAATCCGCTCCCGTGTACTGCGCGACGAAGGCGGGGCTTCGCTTGTTTACCCGTTCGCTGCGATACCAATTGGAGCCGACAAACATCCGGGTGTTCGAGATCGTCCCGCCCGTCGTCGATACCGCAATGACCGCCGGCAGGGGCCGGGGCAAAATCTCGTCCGAGCAGCTCGTCGATCAATTCTGGACCAGCTACGGGAACAATCGGCTGGAAATCCCCGTCGGCAAAGTAAAGCTGCTGCTTTGGATTAATCGATTACTCCCCAGGCTAGCCGAGAAAATTCTAATAAACAGCTGAGACTTACTTATATTTGAAAGTCTCGACGAATCGTATAGCTTCTCGGCCAGCGTTGCCAACTCCTGCGAAGCTGCAGCCGTCTCCTCCGCGGCTGCGGCAGCCCCTTATTTTTCAACTGGAATCATAATCGTAAACTCGGGATCGGGGTCGTACGAATCGCGACTCAGCGAATAGAGCTCACAATGGGTCAATTCTCCCCGGGATACCGAGTATCCTTGCTGTTCGATCCATTCGTAGATGTTGCGGTAGGACTTGTCAATGCTCTGCCCTCTGGCATGCTCGCACTTGGCATAGCTTAGCGTAGGAACCTCCACGGCGACCATGCCTCCCGGAACGTATCCGGTGTCGTCTGTCGTCTCGACAACCGCGTAATGAACGAAGCCTGCGTTGCCGGGGTTTGCGTGATAGGAGAGTCCGTAAAAATGCGCCAGCGTGACAGGCTCGGGAATTTCGCGCAACCGCGCTCTCAGCTTCTCATGGATGCGCCGGATCCCGCCCGCTCCGGCTTCCGCAAACGTTCCTTCCCACTTTAGCCCAATGGCCCGATATCCCTCTTTCTTGACGACGATCGTTTCGTTGGTCTGCTCCAATCCATTTTCCTCCTTGTCCGTTATCTCGCCTTACGCTACTATCATAGTACATAAGCATGACAAAAACTGTCAGATAATAGAGGGGTCGCCATGACGAAAACGAAGCGTCTGATCGATTCACCGCCGTCTACATGGCCAACACGATCATTCCCGGCCTATGGGCCGAGATTAGGGAGCGCTTGGGGGAAATCGAGGGCACGGTCCGTCCGGAGCGTCTGATCAGAGCGGGGCTGGGCGGTAGAGGGACTAATCCGCTTTCCTTACAGCCTTTCTCATATTCTCGTAGCTGAACGCCCCCAAGTAGCGTCCCTTCACGATGCCGGAAGGATCGATCACATAGGTGGTCGGATACGCCGTCACGCCGTAGCTGCCAAGAGCCTCGCCCCGATCGTCCATCACAATCGGGAAGCTCAGCTCCCGCTTGTCCGCATACTCCTTGACGAGTCCGGGATTGCTCTCCTGAGTCGTCGCGTTGACGGACAGCACAACGACGTCGCTGTCCTTATGCTCTTGGTAAAACTTCTCCACATGCGGCATCTCGGCCATGCACACCCGGCACCAGGTTGCCCAGAAATTAAGAACGACCGTCCGGCCCTGGAAATCCGACAGGCGAACAGCCTCGCCGTTCAAATCCGTCAGCTTGAAGTCGGGAGCAGCCTGATCGATACGAACGCCGCCCTTGCTCTGAATCGGACTAAGCGCCGTATATCCGGCCATCGTCGCCACGAGCATGACGGCCCCCCAGCTAGCCGCAAGCTTAACTGCTTCACGGTTCCCAACGCGGCGGTAATTGCGCAGAAAAAGATACGCCAGCGCAACTACCGAGGCCAGCCCGATTCCCCACGTCCCCCCGCTGAAGAACAGGAGCGACATCGGCTGCGCAATAACGCCTGCGGGATCGAACAGAAATAAGCTGCCCTTCCATACGAGCAGCCACAGAAACACGGCATTCCAAGCGTCGCCCGTCTGGCGCTCCCGTTCGGGATGCCTTCTCTGACGGTAGCGGACGGCGTACACGCCGAAGATTCCCGCGAGCAGATAGACGAGCAGCTCGATATTCAGAACGGTTGAGCCCAACTGCAAATTCGGCAATGTCATCGTTCCGCCTCCCCGTTCTTAAGCAATCGGAGTGCCGTTGTCCACCTCGCGGTCGGGCTGCAGCAGCACGACGTCGCCCTCTTCGGGCACCGCCCCCAGCACAAGCACCTCGGACTTGAAGCCCGCGATCCGTCTCGGAGGAAAGTTGACGATTGCCGCAACTTGCCTGCCTACAAGCTCCTCGGGAGAATAACGCAGCGTAATCTGCGCCGAGGAAAACTTAATTCCCAGAGCCCCGAAGTCGATGGATAGCTTGATTGCCGGTTTGCGAGCTTCGGGAAAAGGCTCCGCTGTCAAAATCGTGCCGATTCGAATATCCAATGCCGTAAAATCCTCTATTGTTGCCATAATTGATTGCCTCCTAGCCTATCCGGAATGCGCAGCGCGCATGTATAATAAATTTATTGTAAGGACCGTTCCCAAACGTTGTCACGAATGGAGAGATTCTCTTGGCCAAATTCGCACTGCCCGCGCTGATTGCGCTGACCGGACTGCTGTATATTTTCGTCATACCGTCGGAGCCCGAAGCCGTCAAGCTGCTGTTTAAGGTCATTCCGATGGCATTGATTATCGTGTACGCTTACCGTCTATCCGCCGATTTCCGAAAGCGCTATCACTGGCTCGTAATGGCTGGATTGTTCTTCTGTACCATCGGCGACGGAACGCTGCGCTGGTTTGTCGTCGGCTTATCCGCCTTTCTCGTCGGGCATCTCTTCTATTTGACTGCCTTCATAGAAAGATGGCGTTTCTCCAAGCTCAGATTCGCAGCCCTACTTCCGATCGCCGCTTTTGCCATCCTCATAGGCAACGAGCTTGTTCAAGCTCTGAACGCCGACGGCAAATCCAGCTTGATCGCCCCTGTGGTTGCTTATGTAGCCGTCATCTGTACGATGGGCTGGACCGCGATCATGACGGGAAGTCGAACGGCTATCGCCGGCAGCCTGCTGTTCATGGCCTCGGATTCGATTTTGTCCTGGAACATGTTCGTCTCCGATATCGCCTACTCCGGTCCGCTCATTATGCTGACCTATTATTCGGCGCAATTTCTGATCGCAGGCAGCTTGCGGGAAAAGCCCTCGGCGGCAGCCGGGGCTTCGATTACAGCAACAGCGCCGCCCGTTTAAGGCAATCGATAGAGCGCAAACGGCTCGCCGTATCGGAACGAGGCGCTGATCTCGTCCAGTTTCTTGATCTTCTCGGCGTCCAGTTGCAGCTCTACGCTGCGCAGGTTGTCCTCAAGCTGATCCACGCGCGTGGCGCCGACGATGACGGTTGCGACTGCCGGCCGAGCCATCAGCCAGGCCAGCGACAACGCGCTTGGCGTGCAGCCCAGCTCCGCTGCCAGCTGACCGACCCGATCCGCAAGCTCCAGGTTGCGGTCTGCCATAAAGCGCGTGAAGCTTGGGTCCGTCTGCGCGCGCGAGCCGGCAGGCGCTCTGTCGGCCAAGCTGTACTTGCCGCTCAGAATGCCCCCCGCAAGCGGAAAATACGGAATAATCCCGACGCCCTGATCCAGGCATACCGGAATCAGCTCGTTCTCCGGCGTGCGATCGGCCAGCGAGTAGCAGTGCTGCGTCGATACGAAGCGTTCGTAGCCTCTCTGCCCGCTAACCGCGAGCGCCTTCATCAGCTCCCAAGCCGCATAGTTAGAAGCTCCAATGTAGCGCACTTTGCCGGAGCTGACGAAGTCGTCCAGCGTGCGAAGCGTCTCCTCCAGCGGCGTATTGGGGTCGAACGTATGGATCTGGTACAGATCGACGTAATCGGTGTTTAGCCGTTTCAGGCTGGCCTCCAACTCCCGCTGCAGATGGTAGCGCGAGGAGCCCCGCCCGTTCGGCCCCTGATCCTTGACCAGACCGGCTTTCGTCGCCAGCACGGCCTCCTGTCTTCTTCCTGTCAACGCCTGCCCGATGATGCGTTCCGACTCCGTGCCCGCATAGATGTTGGCCGTATCGATGAAGTTGATTCCGCGATCCAGCGCCTCGTGTACGATTCGGATGGACATATCGCTGTCGGCCCGCTTGCCGAACGCATTCGTGCCCAGTCCAAGCGCCGACACTTCCAATCCGCTGCTGCCCAAACGCCGATATTGCATTCGCGTTTCCCCCTTTTTGCACCGCTGCCGTTAATTCGCGACCGCTTCCTTCTTAATCTGCTTGCTGCGCAGCTGTCCGCATGCGGCGTCGATATCCGTTCCATGCTCCAGCCGTACGCTGACGCTGACTCCTTGCTTCTTCAGCACATCGAAAAACTCGCTCACGACATGCCGCTCCGTCCGCTGATATTGGCTATGCTCGTCGACCGGATTGTACGGGATCAGGTTGACGTTGACGAGCGACCTGCGCTCCCCGATCAGCTCCGCCAGCTCTAGCGCGTGCTCCCGCTGATCGTTCACGTCCTTCAGCAGAATGTATTCGAGCGTCACTCTCCGCCTTGTTTTCTCCAAATAGTAGTCCATCGCCTTAAACAGCTTCTCGATCGGTATCGCTTTGTTGATCTTCATGATTCTCGTGCGCAGCTCGTCGTTCGGAGCATGCAGGGAGATGGCCAGATTCACCTTCAGATCGTCGTCCGTGAATGTGTAGATCTTGTCGGCCAGCCCGCTCGTCGAGACGGTGATATGGCGTCCGGCGATAGCCAGTCCCTTCTGATGCTTGATCACATCGAGGAACTTCACCAGGTTGTCGTAGTTGTCGAACGGCTCGCCGATGCCCATGACGACGAGGTGGCTGACCGCTTCCCCCAAGCCTCTGCCGTCCAGAAAACGCTGCGCCTTCATCACCTGCTCGACGATCTCGCCGCTGGATAGATCCCGACTCTTGCGGAGCAGGCCGCTCGCACAGAAGCTGCAGCCGATGTTGCAGCCGACCTGCGTCGTGACGCAGACGGACAGACCGAACTTGTGGCGCATCAGCACCGTCTCGATCAGATTGCCGTCCTTCAGCCGGAACAGGAATTTGACCGTTCCATCCTTGGACTCCTGCCGCGAATGCTCGCTCATCGACTCGATATGGAAATGCTCCGCCAGCGCCTTCACGCATTCCGGATGCACGCCTTCCATCGCGACAAAATCGGTCGTCCGCTCGCGGTACAACCACTCCCACACGAGCGTTGCCCGCGACTTCTTGTGCCCGCGCTCGGCGAGCCATTCCGTCAACCCTTCGAAAGTCATATCGTGAACGGATGTTGTTATCATCTCGCAACCTCTTTTCGCATAAATAGCCGGACCTTGCGACTACCTCCTATTTTCCCAGAAAAGCCTCGGATTCACAAGCCGGGAGGCCTTGGGGAGCTATCTATGCAATAAAAATCGTCCTCGGACCGAGAGGTCGAAGGACGATCCTGATAACCTAACGCGACGCATACAAATTCCGCACCGATTGCCGGGCGATGAGGAACGGCTCCAGCACCGTCGTCATCTGCTCCGTCGTATATTGCTTGGCGATCCGATCCATGATCGTGCGACAAGCGCATAATCCCAGATTCTCCGTCGGCTGCGACACCGTCGTAATCTCCAGCAGCGACGCCCAGGCGACGTCGTCGAACATGACCAGGCTTAGATCGCCCGGAATGCTCAGCTTCATTTCCTTACACGTCTTGATGACGTCCATGCCGATCGTATTCGTACCCGCAACGACGGCGGTCGGCTTAAGCTGCGAGATTTTGTTCTTGATGATGCTCTTGAGATCGGTCTGAAACGGCAGATGCAGCACGTACTCTTCATTAACCGGTTTATTCGCCTCCGCCATCGCCCGGCGGTAGCCGTTCGCGCGGCTCGGGGAAATCGGGCTTTCGACGCTCAGCAGCAGAATGTCCGAGTGCCCGTTCTGCAGCAAATGCTTGGTCGCCAGATAAGCGCCCATCTCGTCATCCATGACGACGGAATCGATGTCGGCGTAACCCGTGCGGTACATCTGGACGAGCGCGATATTCTGCTTCTTGAGGTTGCGAATAAACGAAGAGTGCTTAGACGTCGTCGGGGTGAAAATAATGCCGTCCACCCGCGACGAGGCGAGCAGGCTCAAATCCTCCAGCTCCTGCTCGGCATTCTCGTTGCTGTAGGACAGCAGCAGTCGGTAGCCGAGCCGCTTCAGCTCCGACTCGATGATTCTCGTAATGATCGAATAGAAAGGATTGTCGATATCGGAGATGACGAGCCCGATAATCCGGCTCTTCTGGCTCTTGAGACTGCGCGCCATGAGATTGGGCGTGTAGCCGAGCTTCTCCGCGGCGGCCAGAATGCGCTCCCGGACTTCGCGGCTGATGTATGCGTCGTCCCGGAACGCTCTGGACACGCTTGATACGGAGACGCCGGCCAGCTCCGCTACTTCGCGACTTGTCGCCATGAGTTCATCTTCCTTTGCTATGACTTCAGAGTAAATAATGTCGAACCGTCGGAGGTGTACAAGCCCAGTCCGCCGCCGCGTATATCCCGCAGGGGAACGGTCATCGTCACGCCGTTCACGAATACCTCCAGAATATCGTCCTGCAAAAATACAAGGAGGTCGGTGTCCCCGGCAGCAAGGCCCGGAACCGGTCTCTCGCACAAAATCCGCTCCCCGTCGAGCGCGGAGCCGTGAAACGCCCGAACTGCGCGATACCGCTCAAGCCGGAGCGTCCCCGCCCCGTAATCGAGGCCGAGCAAATAAGCGTTGTCCAGACGGTCGGAGGCGCGGAGAACGATGCCCGCGGTCCCCGTTCCCTCTTCCTTGCTTACGGTCAGACGCAGGGAAATATGCTCCTTCGCCTCCTTCTGCAGAAGGGCGGCGAAGCCCGTCGCCCTTAGCGACGCAATCGATCCGTTCGGTGCTTCGTTCCATTCTCCGCATAAAGCGATGCATTCATTATAATCCAAATGATGGGATTTTGTAACGGAGGACGCATAGATGTCCGGACAAGCCAGCCTCAGCTCCCCGTTCTCCGCGCGAACGATCTTCCTCGGCGTGACGAAAGTGCCTCCCCACATCGCGCGCGGGGCGTCTTTGCCCTCCGCCAAATCCCCGCACCAGCCGAACAAATAGCGATCGGCGCCGTCAAAGCAAGATTTGGCCGCATAGAAGAAATAATCTCCCGCATCGAAGTACGGATTGGCCGGTCTTGTCCACGGCCCGTATGGGGAATCCGCCATCCTGTATTCCGTGCGTCCGAATTGGGAAAACAACAGATACCATGTATCACCCATCCGGAACAGATCGGGGCATTCAAGCGACGGATAGGCGTCTGGAGCATAGATCGGCGCTTCGAACCGCCAATTGCGCAGATCGTCCGAGACGGCCAGACCGATTACCCCGCGTCGGTTGCCGTTGACCGGATGGCGGCAGCCCGCGGTGAACAGCATCCAATACCGTCCTTCCTCCTCGTTGCGAAACACGAACGGATCGCGGAAGTCCTCATCGTAGCCGTAATGCTCCGAGCCGACCCGCAGAATCGGATTCGCCGGATTTTTCGCGAAAGCGATCCCGTCGGAGGACGTAGCGTGCATGATCTGCTCGCGCCCGTCCGGATGGCCGGGACTGAAGCCGGTATAAAAAATATGAACCGTCTCGCCTTCGCGATAGACCGAGCCGGTAAAGCAAGCTCCTCCGTCCGGCTCGGCCTGCGTTCCGGTTTCCAGCGCGTTCGGCAGCTCCTCCCACGCCATAAGATCCTTGCTGCGTAAATGCGCCCAAGGCGTATGATGCCGGGCCCAGCCCGTACCCTCCTGGAATCCTTTCAAGTAATAAGCGTGATAATATTCTTCATCGTAGAACGGAATCAAATCCGCTACCATGCGACCCGGTTCGGGCATATAGCGCAGCGCCATGTGCGGGCTACCTCCTCGTTTCTCTCAGCTGAGCGATTCCAATGTGACAACGTTGTCACTATAATCCGAATTATACCGAGTGATCGTTGCAGTGTAAAGAGGCATCGAGTTTTATTTTTGCATTAGATGTAGCTAAATATTTCATGATAAATATAACGTTTTCGTCGTTGACACGGATTCGCGAGCGGGCTTATAATCGCCTCAGGAAATGTGACAACGTAGTCACAAACCAATCAGAAAAACAAACGGAGGGTTTCACGTATGAACAAAGTATGGAAAAGCGGGTCCGCCGGTCTGCTGCTTACGGCAATGCTTGTTGTGAGCGCTTGCAGCAGCAACGGCAACGAGGCGGGTTCCGCCTCGCCTTCGGCCTCCCCATCGACTCCGAGCGCAAGCGAGACCGGAAGCGCAGCTCCGTCCGCCGCCCCGCTCAAAGGCAAGATCAATCTGGTCATGTGGCACCAGCCGACGATCGACGCGGTCAATGCGGAGATCGAAAACTACAAGAAGCTTCATCCCGAGGTCGACATCGAGATCATCTTCTCCGCGTTCGACCAGTATTACACAACGATCCAGACCCAGCTGATCGGCGGCGGCGCTCCCGTCGGCATCGGCGTCAGCCCGGAGACGACCCAGATGCTCGCCAAGTACCTTGAGCCTCTGACTCCGTACTTTGAGGAAGAAAATCCGTACACGAAGCAGCCGTGGAAGCAGGATTACGTCCCCAACGCGTTCGAGATCGGCAAGAGCGGCACGAACGACGTCTGGATGGTTGGCGTAGCCGGCGCAGTCAACACGGGCGTCTGGTATAACAAAAAGATGCTCGACGAAGCCGGAGTAGCCGTTCCGACGACATGGGAAGAGCTTATGGCCGCACAGAAAACGATCAAGGACAGCGGACAGATCGCCTGGAGCGAGCAGCTCGTCGCGAACTTTAAGGGCGATTGGTACAATTGGCAGCTGAACTACGGCTTTAACCTCGACGACTGGATGAAGCTGGACACGCTCGTGCCGGACGGCCGGGTTTCTCAGATGGAAGTCGTGCGCGGCATCAAGAAGGGCGAGATCGACTTGAAGAGCGAGAAGGTCAAAGCGATGTTCGCGGAGTGGAAAAAGTGGGTCGAAGCCGGCTGGCCGGAAAACTTCAGCTCCGACTGGGGCTGGTACGACGCGTTCGTCTCCGGTAAAGCCGCCTTCTTCCTGGGCGGAAGCTGGGACACTCCGGGCTTCGTTCAGAACATCAAGGATTTCGAATTCGGTCATTTCTCGCTTCCGAACCCCGACAACCCGTCGGACCCGATCGACATGGCCAATCTCGGCGGAGCCTGGGGGCTGAACAAAGCGGCGACGCCTGAGCAGAAAGCGATCTTCATCGACTTCATGCGCTTTCTGTCCCAACCGGACGTGCATAAGCGCGCCGTCGAGGCGCAGGGCATGCTGCCCGTCGTTCAGGGAGTCGAGCTGAGCGATCCCGTCATGAACGCCTGGGCGCAGGACGCCAAGTTCAACGTCTCCAAAATTCAGGCGATCTCTCTGGACAATGAGCTGGCCTCCAAATTCCTGAGCTATTCCCAAGCCTTCCTGACCGGCGGGGATCTGGACGGATTCGTCGACAAATACGCCTCCATCTATCAGGAAGCGGCGGAACGGCTCATCACGCAAAACAAATGGGATACGACTCAGTGGTAACGCAATAGCGGCTTAGAATGTGCACAGGCTCCTCGTCCGTCAGGGAGCCTGTGCATAAGCATCGATGAAGGGGTGGTCCCATGCAAGGCACTCGCGGCTTCTCGGCCGACGGCCTGCTGCGCAAGCTGGCGAAGAGCGGCAAAGGTTATTTGCTTATTCTGCCTACGTTCGCTCTGATTCTCGTTTTTTCCTATTATCCGTTCCTGCAGGCGCTGCACAAGTCGTTCTTCCATTGGGACGGCCAGTCTACGAGCTTCGCGGGGCTGGACAACTACAAGCGCATGTTTACGGGCGACACCGAGCTCGGCAAAGCGGCGCGCAATCAAATCGTCATCACCATCGTATCGATTCTGAAGATCGTAACACTCCCTCTGCTCGTCGCCAGACTGATGTTCGCGCTGACTTCGGGCTGGGCGACCCGAACCTACCGGATCATGCTGCTGCTGCCGATGACGGTTCCCTGGATCGTTATGGGCTACGTATGGAAAAACATGTACGCGCCGAAAGGCGTATTTAACACGCTGTTCGCCCAGCTCGGACTGGAATCGTGGACGCACAACTGGCTGGGCGATCCGTCGATGGCGCTCGGCTCGGTGCTGTTTATCGGCTTTCCCTGGGCGGGCGGAATCGCCTTCCTGATCTATCTGGCCGGCTTTCAGGGCATCGACTCGTCCCTGCTTGAATCGGCCAGATTGGACGGCGCGGGGTTCTGGCGGCGTTTTCTCTCGATCGAGCTGCCGCTTGTCCAGACGCAGACGCGCATACTGCTCGTGCTGACTGTCCTCGATTCGCTGAAGAGCTACGGGTTTCTGATCTTCCTGACGAACGGCGGTCCGGCCTACGCCACCTTGTCACCCGGGGTATGGATCTACCAAAACTCGTTCGTCTTCCTGCGGTTCGGCTACGCCTCCGCCATCGGCGTCGTGCTGCTGCTCGTATCCGCTCTGCTGTCCTGGCTCATGATCCGGCTGACGAAAAGGGGGGATCTCCATGACTAACCTGACCAAGCGTCTGCTGATCGGCGCCAACCACTTGACTCTGTGGATCATCTGTCTGCTAAGCGTGTATCCGTTCGTATTTCTGTTCATTTCCTCGTATAAGTCCGACGTGCAAATTTTCAGCAGCTGGTGGTCCGTTTTCCCCGGAGAATATTATTGGAGCAATTACAGCCATGCCTGGGACGTGATCGACAAATACATGGTCAATTCCGTTCTGATCACGCTGCTGTCGGTCGTCGGAGTCGTCATCCTGTCCACGCTGACCGGATACGCCTTCGCGAAAATGTATTTCTGGGGCAAGGAGGTTCTGTTCGTTCTCCTGTTCCTGCTGATGCTGATTCCCGATATTTTGACGCTGGCCCCTTCCTTCGTGCTCTACAAATCGCTCGGGCTGCTTAACAACTGGCTCGTGCTTCTGATCCCGTATATCACCGGAGGACAGATCATCGGCATCTTCATCATGCGCAACTATATCGAGGGCATGCCTCGGGAGATTTTCGAATCGGCGCGTATTGACGGAGCGTCCGAGCTTCAAGTGTTCTGGTCGATCATCCTGCCTCTCACCCGCTCCATGGCCGTGACGGTTGCAATCTTGACCGCTGTCGGTGTATGGAACGATTATGTCTGGCCGCTGATTACGATCAGCGAGGACGGCTTGCGCACGGTGGCGATCGGGCTGCAATATTTTACGACCCAGTATCAAACCAAAGTCGGCTATCTGATGGCGGGGAACGTCATTTCGGCCATCCCGATCTTGCTGCTGTTCGTATTCGGAACCAAATATTTCGTTCAAGGCGTGATGTCAGGCTCGGTGAAGGGGTGACGGCATGAACGCGCGTTTCGGCGCTTGCGGCGTCGCCTTGGCGCTCTTCGTCTTCCTGCTGTCGGCCTGCAGCAACGATGGCAAGGATGGAGATGCGGGAGACAAAACGCCCTTCCTCTTGGGCTCTCCCGCCTGGAAGTGGGAACGGCTCGGGGGAAGCTGGACGGAGCGGCAAGACGGCTCGTTCGGTCAGTCCGACTCTTCCGGTACGGCGATCGCGGTTGCCGGGGAGGAGATTTGGGCGGACTACGAGCTCCGCTCCTCCGTCGCGCTGACCGGCGGCGAGTTTCAGGCCGGACTTCTGTTTCGCTATGCTTCGTCCCAGGATTACTACTACTTGATCGTCCGCAGCGAATCTTTCGTCTACCCGTCTCCCAAGCTGGAGCTGTTTCGGAAGGTTCAAGGCATCGCAGCGTCTATCGGTTCCGCCGAGCTAAGCGTACCTGACAGAGAAGCGCTGCCCCTCCGCATCGAAGCGGCCGGCGATCGCATTCGCGTGTATGCGGGCGACGGGGAGCAACCTCTCATCGAAACGAGAGACGCAGCCATTACACAAGGAAAAGCGGGGGTGCTCACATTGATGTCCGAAGCCGAATTCGGCCCGACCGAGGTTTCGCCGATTGTTCCGTTCTATACCGCTCCGCAGCCCGGAGAGGAAGCCGACGGAAAGCTCTGGAGCGTTTCCCGGTCCGGCGACTTCTACGATCGTTCTTTTACGGCTCCTTCGCCCGGGGAGCTCGACATTGCCGGAGACGCGGTCCTGCTGACGCATGGGAGCGCGGGTTCTTTCATTAAGATCAGCGTACTGTTAAACGATCAGGTCGCATGGCCTTTAGCGGGGATGGAGGCCGCATGGCGCGGCGAACAGTCGGAGCCCGAGGCTTACGCGGTCCGGTTCCGACTGCCGGTCGGGGCAGGAGATCGCGTCACGTTCCGGATCGAGGGCGATTCACCGGAGAAGAGCGTCTCCTGGACTCCCTCTCTTTCTTACGGGGAGCTGCCAACCGTTCCGCTCCATTTCAGGCATTCCGAGCATGAGATCGGAGACGTCCATCCGTACTTCGCCGAGGACGGTACGCTAAACATGTACTATCTCCGGCCCGGGGGCGGCTACGAAGCGGCGCTGCTCACCTCGCGCGACATGCTGCGTTATGGGGAGGCTTCGCTGACGCTGAAGAGAGACGCTTCTGTCTCTCCGGTCAAGCCCTGGTTCGTGCTTGGCGTCTTCTACGACGAGCAGGCGGGCGTCTACCGCAGCTACTCCGGCACGGACGGCAATGTGATGCGCAGCGCCTACAGCACGGATCTGCAAACCTGGCACGCCGCCGGCTCGGAGTACGACATTCCTCCTCAGCCGGGATACGCGGTTCAACGCGATCCGTTCGTGTTCCGCAACGAGGACGACGGCCAATACTGGGCCGTCATGACCTGCCGCAAAGGCGGCGATCAGAACGGACCCGAAGGCTCCGTCTGCTATGCGGTGTCTCCCGATCTGAAGAGCTGGACCGGGATGGGCGATCTGTACGCTCCGGGAAATATCGGAGACCCGGAAGTGCCGCAGATGTTCAAGCATCAAGGAAAGTGGTATTTGATCTTCAGCGTATACGATCATCGAGTCGGTCCGACGACCAGCCTTGTCTCCGATTCGCCTCACGGTTCTTGGCTGGAGGCGGACAAGCAGCTGCTGGACGGAGAGGATTTGGCCGCCGCCCAGATTGCGTTTCCTGCGGACGGTCGCCCGCTGCTATTCGGCTGGATTCCGCTGAGGGACGTTGAAACGATCGGCTACCAGCATTGGGGCGGAGACATCGCCCTTCCCCGAGAGCTCGTGAGGCGTCCAGACGGCTTGTTCGACGTCCGGCTCCCCGATTCCGTCGGCCAAGCCATTCGCGGCGGACGCTTGCCGCTTCCTGCGACGCTAGATACGGCTCCCTCGGCCGTTGGAAATCTGGAGGCCGCTATTCCGGGGCGTTACGACCGCTTCGACCTCACGTTTGAGTGGCAGCCATCGGACTCAGATGCCGTTGGAGGCGTGCGTATTGTGAGCGACGGCTCCGAGCGGCCGGTCACGTTCGAATTGGACCCGGCCGACGGAAAGCTGCGCATCCGCAGCGACGACGTCGTGCACAGCGAGCTGCAGGTTGAACTTGGTTCAACTGAAGCTGTACGGGCGCGGCTCATCGTGGAAGACGACATCGTGGAGCTGTTCGTCAACGAACGCTACGCCTTGGCCGCCCGGTTGATGGAGCCTGTTCGCCAAGCCTCGCTCTCTCTTTTCGATTCCGGAGATGCGGCCGTCTCGCCTTCCGGATTCGTTTTTAGCGCCATTGAGCTTTACAGATTACTCGGCCGACAAGAGTTGGCCCATTAAATCGAAGATTCGGAGGATCGAATATGTTCGGTTACCGGCAAGCGATCAAGCTTCTTCTTGTTGCAGGATTGGGCTTCTCCCTCGCTTCGTTCGCGCCCGAGCGCGTATCGGCAAGCGGATGGACGGGTCAAAGCTTTACGGCTTCGGATGCGTTCAAAACCGGAGTGCAGGGCGTTGACGGATGGATTTACGAGGATTGGAACGGCAGCGACTACGCGCCGATGGCTTACGAGGACGCCAGCTTTCGCGCCTGGCAGGGACGAAGCGGCTACAGCCTGATCGGGTGGAACAGCCCGGACACACTGCATCCCGGCACGGCCACCGACACGGCGCTGACCTTCGAAGCGCCCGCCGACGGCCAGGTGTCGATCACAGGCAACGTGCGCAAGCGCGATCTGAACGGCGGGGATGGCGTGCAGGCGCGGATTTTGAAGAACGGGACGCAAATTTGGCCCGTCTCCGGCTGGCAGAGCATCGCTTATAACGACGGCATTGGCGTCAATCATTCGCTTAGCGTGAAGGTGACCCGCGGCGATCGGCTGCGCTTCGTGCTGAATCGCAACAGCAACATCAACAATGACAGCACCTATTGGGACCCTACCGTCGCCTACTCTTCCTCCGATGCCCCGGATCGTCCCGAGGTCACCGGAGTGGCTGACGGAGGCGCATACGCCTCCGCCGCCCCGTCCTGGACCGATCCGTCCGGAACAACTTCGTACGCTACGCTGGCCAAGGATGGCGGCTCTCCCGCCGCCTTCACCAGCGGCTCTTCGATTACGGCGTCCGGAAGATATGTGCTGGAGATCGTCGCCGAACGAACGGTATCGGGGAACGTGTTCTCGTCCTCGGCCAAAATCCGCTTCAGCATCGGCACAGGGCTGAAAAGCCGGTTCATCGCTTCCGAAGGATATTCGTCCTCAATGCAAGGAAGCGACCATTGGTTTTACCGCGATTGGGACGGTTCTACCTACGCGCCGATGACCTATGATTCGTCGAGCTTCCATGCCTGGCTCGGCCGCAGTTCTCACGCCCTGATCGGCTGGAACGGCGCGGACACCGTTCATCCCGGATCGTCCACCGATACGGTTCGCGCATTCGTCAGCCCGATGGAAGGGACCGTCAACATCGCGGGAGCGATACGCAAACGCGACCTGAGCGGAGGGGACGGCGTGCAAGCCCGGATTATGAAGAACGGGACGCAGATCTGGCCGGCCTCCGGCTGGCAGAGCATCTCCTACAACGATAGCGTCGGGGTCAATCCCGGGGTATTGGCCTACGTGAAGCCCGGAGACGAAATCCGCTTCGTGCTAAACCGCAAATCGTCGATTGACAATGATTCGACGTATTGGGACCCGCAGATCGATTACCAATCGGGAGGGCAGGGAATCAAGCTGCATTACAAACATCCCTCCCACTTTATCGGAGACGTTCATCCCTACTGGGAAAACGGAACGCTGTACCTCTATTATTTGAAGCCCGGCACCTTCGAGCCTGCGCTGGTGACGACGACCGACTACAAAAGCTGGCAGCCGGTTGCTCTGACCCGTTCGGGTTCCGCTCCCTACCAGAACTACTATGCACTTGGCGTGTTCAAGGACGGCAGCGTCTATCGCAGCTATTACGGCAACGGTACCGAAATGAAGGGAAGCGAAAGCTTGGATCTGACTGAGTGGAGCAATGCTTCCTCATCGTATGATATCGCCAACTCCATGACGCCGTATACGGCCGGGGCTCGCGATCCTTACGTGTTCTGGGACCCCGACGCCGGCGCATACCGAATGGTCAGCTCGGCGTATCGCTCCAATCAGGACTGGGGCATCGGCTCGGGCATGGACGTATCCATTGCGCTGACCAGCTCCGTCGGCAGCTCGCTCACGAGCTGGGGAACCCAGACCGACCTTATCCGGTTCCCGAATTCCGGCATCCCTGTCGCCTCGGCTCAGGAGCCCGAGGTCGCGCAGATGTTCAAGCTGGACAACCGATGGTACTTGATGGCCAGCATCGCCCGTCAGACCGCGCATTGGGTCGGCGGCCCGACGTACTGGATCGGCGATCCGAATACTTCCATCGACGCAGACAACTGGGCGTCCAAAACCGCCCATTCCCTAGAAGGCGAAGACTTGGCGGCGGCGCAGGTATTCTACGACGGCGCGAAATGGATTATGCTCGGCTGGATTCCGCAGCAGGCGACCGGCAACGCTTGGGGCGGACATATCGGCTTTCCGAGGGAGCTGCGCGCTCTGCCGGGAGGCATGCTGGGCGTCAAGCTGGAAACGACCTTCTCTTCCGCGATCCGCGGCGGAGAGCTATACGGAGGCGTAAGCAGCCCTTCTGCGGAAACGGGAAGCTGGACGTTCGGCTCCGGCGCGTTCTCCTCCTCCGGCACCGGGTTTTCCATCGCCAAGCTTCCGGGGAATTACAGCCGCTTCGACGCAGACATGACGGTATCCATGTCGGGCAGCGCCGATCGCGCCGGCCTTCTGATCGACAAAGGCGCGACGTCGCCTTACGGCTTTGAAATCTCCCTGGATAAGGCCAACAGCCTGATCCGGGTACGACGCGATACGACCGGAACGGGCAATTGGACGAACTTCAGCCAGATCCCGGTCGCAGCCGGAGACTTGGACGGCACGAATACGCTGCGCCTGATCTCCGAAGGCGACATTCTGGAAGTGTTCGTGAACGACAAGTACGCGCTGGCGGCCCGCATCTCCAAATCGCTCGACAGCTCCGATATCCGGCTGTTCTCTTCCGGCGGGGGAACAACGTTCGGCAATGTCAAAGTCTATCAGCTGAATGAGTAAAAACGAGTCTCGCATTAACTACTCATAATCAGAACTTTACTCTGAAGGAAAAGGGGCTGTCTCATAGGGAACTTTTACTGCGGATCTATCTATTTGCACACAAAAGTTTACGCAGGGAAATTAGCCGGAAAATCGTACAAAGTAACTTGAATCAGACTTAAAGTGAGAATATTTGTTCGGAAAATCGTACAAAGTAACTTGAATCGGGCTCAAATTGTGGAAACTTGTAGGAGAAACCACACAAAGTTGACCCAATTCTAGGCTTGTATGTCGCTTAAGCGTCGTCGATGATTATACGGATCACTATCGGAATCTGAAAGTGTTAGGGGTCATGATAGCCTGCAGACTGCCTCATACGCTCCTGAAATCACATTGTAACGGGTTTACCCATTCTAATTTCAGGAGCGTATAGCATCAGAGGGAAGTTTATTATCGATTATCTTGCAGAGCAACTTAAAGTGCCTATGAGACAGCCCTTTACCTGATCTCTATTTCGTCCATAAAGCTCCAGGCGCCAGCGCTGTCGACTTCTATCCTGACGTAGCGGCCGGCAGTGTTCGACATCCCTTGCAGCTTGTATTCGTAAGTCTGCGAATCCATAGAGGCGTTGTCCGGCTTCGCGACCTCTCCGATTTTCGTAAAGCTGGCGTTATCGTCCGAGACGAAGTAAGCGACCGATTGCGGTAGAATGATCCCTACCGGAAGATCCTGCAGAAACCCGACGCTCACCTCCGTCAAGCTCCTGAGGCTTCCCAAATCCACGGTGACGGAATACGGCTCGGCCAAGTATCTTCCCTGCCATGCGGCATGAGCGTAAGTGCTGTCGGCGCGAATGCCGTCAGTCAACTCCATGGCGTCCGTGTCCGGATAGTTGGCATGAGCCGGCTCGCTTGCCGTATAAGGCCGATTCGCCGCCAGATTCTCCAGACGCTGCGGCGTCGTTACGATTAAGCCGTCGGAGCGTTCCGATTCGTTGCCTGCCGCATCGACGGAGCTCACTTGATACGTGTATTCGGTCAGCGGCTCCGCCGATCTGTCGGCAAAGAAGGTCGTCTGATTCAAGGATGCGTTAAGCAGGACATCGTTACGGTATATTCGATAGCCGACTACCCCCGGATCTTGAACCGGAGACCATTCTAGCCTTACGGTCGCCGAGTTGTCCGTTAACGCCGACAGGTCTGCAGGGGCGGGAGGCGCTTCGGATTCCACAAGGCCGGTCCGAACGTAATTGACGTATGCCCGATGGTAGGCAGCCTTGCCGACGTTAGGGCTGTAATAATGGCTGTAAGCGAAAGTGATAATGCCGTCGACATAGGGCTGCACCCCCTTCAGTTGGTCCACGAAACGGGAGATCGACGCGCTTGACCAGTCGCGATGATCGAATGTCTCCGCGTCGGACCAGAACTTCAGTCCTTTCTTCGTATTAACGGCTTGACGCAGCGCTTTGAACCATTCCGTAAAATTGTCCATGTTTAATCCGCCGGCCCCAACGCTGTCCTGCGGAGCGAAGATGTCGCCCTTGCGAAAATCCGTCATCTTGAACATGTTGATCCACATCTGCTTGTAGGCTTCCGGTTCCCCGATAGCGGCGTTCATGAAGGGGCACAGCATGAAGGGCAGACGAGCGTTCAACTGATTCACATGGCGCAAATTGAGGTTGATCGCATCGGCCAGCGCCCGCTGGTCCGCGCTCGTCGGGAAGTTCAAATTGTCGACCTCCCACACCCAGTACCAGCCGTAGAACGCCTTCCGGTATTTGCGGTAATATTTTTTGTACAGCTCATCGGCAATCAGATTGCCCTCTTCCATTTTGGCATTCAGCCATTGAGGGTCCCGCGCCGATTTGCTCCACCAGTCGCCGTCGAAGTTCAGCCCGAGGAAAACCTTGAAGCCCGCTTTCTCCGCGTTCCGCAAAATATTGTCGACCAGATCGGGATACCCTGGCTCCATTTCGAAGCGATCGGACGGATAGATCGTCTGCGTCGGCCCGCCGCCCGAGCTGTAGCCGGTAGGCGCCAGTATGATATAGCGCATTCCCGCCTCCTTCAGATACTTGAACTCGCTCTGCCACTGGGCGTCATCCCACGTTCTGACCAGCTCTTTCTGAATGAACGTGCCCTGCGCGACCGGCTGACCTTTCTTGCTTCCGGCGCTCGCGTACGAAACATCGGAGAAAGACAGCGCGATCAGAATCACCGCCAACATCGCCAAGATTGAATTTTTCACGGACACTCTCTCCCATCTCTTATCCTTGAATAAGCTTTGGTAAAGCTGCCATTCGTTTCGCCAGCCGCGCGATCGATCCTTCCGTGAACGTGCCCATGCTCGTGATAATCTTGTCGCCAAAAGGCGCCAGCCAGCGTTGGTCCAGCCCGTCAGGCCCGAAATAAGCGCCCAGGATCGATCCGGCGGTCGCGCCGAAGCTGTCCGTATCGTTGCCTTGGCTGACCTGCTTGCAGATGCCGTCCCCCACGCTCTCCGCAAAGCGCAGCGTGTTGATCAGCGTCCCGATTTCCTGGTAAACGCAGCAGGCGGAATATTCCTTGTATTTGTTATGAATCCGGTAATAACCGTCGATCCAGTCGGTCGCCCGGCCGATTTCCTCCAGCGAATCCGCGGCGATCTTGTAGAATCGGCTGCGCTGCGGCACGAACTTGAGGGCCGTCTCGAACACGCCGAGGCGATCGGAAACGACTGGCGCCGCCGCGATCGCCGCTGCGACGAACATCGTGCCGTAGATGCCCGTGCGCCGGTGCGTCCAGCTGGCGTCCCGCCAGGCCAATTCGGCGGCCAGCTCCGGCTTGCCCAAGCAGGCATAGCCGTAGGCGTCGGCCCTAATAAGCGCACCGCATAACTCTTCGCCGGGGTTCAGGAAATCGGGCCAATCTTCGACGTTCAGCTCCGGCTGAGGCTGCAAGGATTCAAGCCCCGCCTTCAGCAGCATGCCCCGCTCCGGTCCCCAGGTTTGCTGGATCGGCAAATAGTCGAGCCACAGCTTGCGGATGTCATCCTTGGAGAAACCGGTTCCGTGTTTTTCCAGCAGTAGCATGCCCATGATCGTATACGTAATGTCGTCGTCCGGCGCGACGAAGGCAATCCGCTCGCGGACGGTCTCCGTCCACGAGATGTTGCGGCGGCCATAGACGTCCAGCATACGTTCGGAAATATAATCGTTCAGCGGCCATTCGCCGATCTCCTCCAGCGCTTGGCGGACATCGTCCAGCGTGGCGAACGGATATTCTTCGATCGGCTTGCCCAGCATGCAGCCGCACAAAGACGATAGAAATGCCGTCTCCGCGCGAGCCGCTCGCTCGGTCTCCGTCAATGAACCGATTTCCACGGGGCGCGACGGATCCGATTCGGCCCGGATCTCGTCCAGATCGCTCGGCTCCGAGTAGGGCCAATCCTCGCGAAGAGGGAGCTTGACGAGCTGCGCGGCGAATTCCGCCAATGCGTCGTAGCTGTCCGGCAATGCCTCCAGACGGTTCAGCAGTCCTTCGACTTGGTGGCCTTGCTGCTGCTTGTTCGAGATAACGCCCTGTAGTTGGCCTCGCAGTATGGGGTAAGACGGAAGCATAGAGTCATCCTCAACCTTTCTCGGTTTATTTCGCAAGCGCGCCGTTGATTTCCTTAAGCACGGCATCGACTTTGGGTTGTACGGATTTTTTCCAATCCGCCCATTGCGTATCGATATCTTTTTTCTCCAGAATGATCTGCGTGATCGCGTCGTCGATCGAAATATTAAATTTGTCCTTGTTCGGAGCGGACAAGAACATGACGTCGTAATCCGGCGGAATCAAGTCCGTAATCTTCTCTTTTACCCGGAACATCTTGACCGCCGTGTCCCTTACGCCGTCCGCCAAGGAAGGGTCGCGGGCCGACCAGTCGTCGGGCAGCACGATCTTCGTGTAGAAGAAGTAATAGGAAGGGTACAAGTCGCCCATATACTTGAAGTTGCCCTGCTCGTCCTTCTCCCGGGTAATGACCAGCTTATCTCCTTCCATCTTGTAGTCCTTGCCTTCTACGCCGGCAAAGATCAGACGCTGTCCTTCATCCGTCGCGATGTAGTCGAGAATCGACAAGATCCGGTCGAACGTCTCGTCGTCAATCTTCGGATTAAACACTTCTCCCGCCCAGTAGTTCAGAATATTTTGCTGACCGTGGAATTTGCCGTCGGGCCCGACAATGGTCGCGAGTCCGATCGCTTCCTCCGGATTTGCGCCGGGATTGGCCTTCGCGAACGCTTGGTATCTTTCGTTGACATTCGCCGCGGAAGCTCCATCGATGAACATGCCGCTGATGCCGGTATCGAATTTGTCGTAATGCTCTTTGCTCTTGAACGTGTAGTAATCCTTATCGATGAATCCCTGTTTGAAATATTGGGCGAAGCTCTTGATTCCTTCGAACGTGGAATCTTCCGCGCTTCCCCATACATATTGACCGCTGCCGTCTTTGTGAAACTGGTTGTAAAAGGAGTTGTGCGTCTGAACGAAAGCGCTGTAAAGCTGGTACGGTTGAGACGAGAGCCCGATCGTGCGTCCCGCTCCGTTGCCGCCCGAATCTTGCTGGACGAATGCGTTGCCTAGTTCGGCGATTTGCTCCGCTGTGACGGTGTCGCCGATCTGAATGCCCGCTTGCTGCGCCCAATCCTTGCGATAATACAGCACCTTGGCATCCAGCACGAGGTCGGTCGTCTCCGTCACCGGCGTATTGTAGATGACGTTCGGAACCATATAGACCCTGCCTTCCGGGTCAAGCGTCTTCAGGTAATCCGAAAGGCCCGTCTTGGCCATGGCGCTGGCCAGATTCGGATATTTCTGCTCGTAGTCGGCCGGCAGAGGCTTGATCAGTCCTTGCTTGGAGAAATTGACATAGTCCTTAAAATCGAAGTTCCAGAACATCATGTCGGGCATATCCCCGGAGTTGATCCAGATCCGGTCGCGTTCGACCCAATTATCCCAGCTTAGCGGAATGAGCTTGTACTCGAAATTAAACTTGGCGTCGAAAGCCTTGTAAATTTCGTCGTTCATATAGTTTCCGTCGTCGCTCAGATCGACGGACGTCGCGGAGAACGTAATCCTTTTCTCGAATTTGCCCGGAGCGTTCCCGTTGCCCGAACTGCCGGAAGACGTCGGCGTTCCCGTCGCCGAAGGGGATGACGACGCGTTCGGTTTGTCGGACGAACACGCTGACAAGATCGCGGCAAATGCGACCACCGCGCAGCACATCACAGTCCATTTCCTGTTACTCTTCATCGATGTTGCCTCCTAGTGTTTTTGTGTCTCTCGGACTCACGATTTGACCGACCCGATCAAAATTCCCTTTATGAAGTACTTCTGTAAGAAAGGATACGTGAACATGATGGGTGCCATCGTAATAAACACGGCCGCCATCTTCACGCCGTCCTCGAACACCGTCTTGCGAATGGAAACGTTGCGGCTTCCGATATCGTCGATCGTGGACATGACGATGCTTCTAAGCACCAGTTGCAGCGGCCATTTCTCTCCTTCTCGAAGGAACAGCATCGCGTTGAACCATTCGTTCCAGCGGTCGACCGAGAAGAACAGGGTAACCGTCGCGACGATCGGCAAAGCCAGCGGCAACATAATCCGCAGCAGAATGACCAGATCGTTAGCCCCGTCGATTTTGGCCGATTCCTCCAGCGCTGCGGGGATTTCCAGGAAGTAGCTGCGCATAAGCAGCAGATAGAACGTATTGGCTCCGTATACAAGGATAACGGAAGCCAGGCTGTTCATCAGGCCGAGATCCCTGACCAACAAGTACAGCGGGATCAGTCCTCCGCTGAAGTACATCGTGAACACGACAAGCGCCGTAATGGCTTTCTTTCCCGGAAAGCGGTCCCGCGACAGCGCATAAGCAGTGAAGGCGGTTGTCAGCATATTGAAGGGAACGCCGATCAGCAAAATGAGCAGCGTATTCTGATACCCGTGATAGATGCGCGAGCTGTTGAAAATATAGGTATACGCATCGAACGTTATATTTTTGGGAAACAGCATAAACGGCGTCATCATATATTCCTTCTGCGACACCAGCGAAATAAGAATCGCATTGTAGAACGGATATAGAATGGTCAACGCCCACAGGCTTAATACCACGATGTTCAGGATGTAGAACCAGTTGATTTTTCTGACCTGTCCGCCGGACAGTGGCGTATCGTTCACTTCCGCACCTCCTTTCGTCAGAAAATGCCTCGTTCGCCGACCGCCTTGGCCAGACGATCGAACACAATCAGCAGCACGAAGTTAATAAGCGATTTGAACAATCCGACAGCGGTACTGAATCCGAAGTCCCCGGACGTCTGGAAGGTAATTCTGTAAATATACGTGTCCAGAATGTCGCTTACCGGCAAAACGGCGGGATTGTACATATTGAAAATCTGATCGAAGCCCGCGTTCATCGTATTGCCGACGGACAGCAGCAGCATCAATACAACGGCGGAGCGGATGCCCGGCCAGGTGATATACAACATCCGCTGGAAACGGTTGGCCCCGTCCATATAAGAGGCCTCGTACAGCTCCGGACTGATCGAGGCGATCGTAGCCAGGTAGATGATCGCCGTCCAGCCCGCGCTTTTCCAGATATCCGAAATGTAAATCAGCGGACGAAACAAATCCTGGTTGGCCATAAACATCTGCTCAGACACGCCGAACAAGGACAGAAAATGATTGACAGCGCCTTCAGATCCAAAAACGTTCAGCACCATGCCTGAAACGATAACCCAGGAAAGAAAGTTCGGGAACGTAAAAATCGTTTGCAGCGTTTTTTTGTATTTTCCTTCCCTTAACTCGTTCAGCAGCAGCGCCAGTACGATCGGCACCGGGAATTGAAACAAAATCCGGCTGAAGCTGATGATGATCGTATTTTTGAACGCCCGCCAAAAATCCTGATCCTGAAAAATATACTCGTAATGCTTCAGCCCCACGAAAGGGCTTCCCCAAATGCCCGCGCTTGCCCGAAAATCCTTGAACGCGAGCTGGATGCCGTACATTGGCGCATAGTTAAATACCGCGTAGTACAGCAGGCCGGGAAGCAATATCAAATAGATATACTTGTTCCTCGCGATTTCCCGGCCAAGCGATTTCATCGAACCTGGGGCGGCCAGCGCCCGTCCCGCTCTTTTCAACCCTTTACCCTCCCTTCTATCTCATATAGGCCGACTATAGCGCCCCTCAATTCCAACGCGAAAGTCTCTAAATTTGCCTGCTACGGCGCGCAAAACACGAAACATCGGTACAAAAAAGGATAAGGCTGCGCTTCATTGCAGGTCCTTATCCTCTTCCTCTTCTTCTTTCTTGACTGGCTGTCCGCCATGCAGTCTGTAATCGTTTCTGTATTTGCCCGGAGGGACGCCCGTAATCTGCTTGAACACGCGGGTGAAGTTCTGGCTGGTCGTATATCTGAGCTTGTCGGAAATTTCCTTGATCGACATCTCCGTATACACCAGCCATTCCTTCGCTTTCGAAATCCGGTAATGGACGACGTAGTCGACGAAATTGACGTTCATCGACTGCTTGAAGAAACGACTGAGCTGCGAGGAAGACACTCCGAACTCTCCCGCAAGCTGCTGCAGAGAAAAATCCTGATCGTAATGCTCATGGATATACTTCAAGGTTTCGTCGGCAATCCGGCGGCTTTTGTCCTTCGTCATCCGGTCAACATGCTGTTTGATCGTTGGGAAGAAGCGATTGGCGAACCACTTATGCGCGCTGCCCAGGGAATTCTGCTGGTACAGCTCCGTGTACGGGTTCCAGCCGAGCAGATCCTGAAGCGTCAGCCCTTGCACATCGCACACCAGCTGATCGATCTCCTCCAGGAAGTAAGTCAGAATTCCCTTGATCATCCTGAAGTCGGGCAGATGTCCGGGCAGCGCGGCGAACATCTGGTTGAACTGCTTCTCGGCCAGCGCGATGTCTCCCTCCGACATGCTGGTCAAAATCCGCTTGTACCATTTCGCCGTAATTCGGTCGGCCGGCTGTATCCGGTCCGACTGCACGACATCCTTGCGGGTAATCGTCACGTCGCTGCCGAGCAGATGTCGAAAGCCCAAGTATTCCTGCGCCAATTGGTAGCTCCTGCCGATTTCGTGCAAATAACGGACAGGCGGCGCGATCGCAGCCGTGACGGTAAACTTGAACTGCTCGCGCGTCTTTCGGCGGATTTCCGAGCCGATAGCTCCAATCGCCTCCTCCGTAGCCGTATCCGTCCTTCCCGTCAATACGATAAAAACGATCCGGCCCGGCTGAGGATTGACTGTAATGCATGTATAGTTCGCTTCGAATACTCCGCGAAGCATCGCCTGCAGCTCGTTCAGCATCGAGGTTCGGTCTTTCTGCTTGTACATTTGCATGAATTCGTGCAGCGAATCGATCTCGACAATGCCCGTGAAAAACCATTCTCCTTGAAAAGCCATATCCAATTGCTTCATTCGTTCCAGCAATTCGGACTCGGACAGATTGTCGTGGAGCAATTGGAGAATTACGCTTTCCTGCATAAGCGGCAGCTGCTCCAACAGTTGGCCGCTGAGCCGCTGGTTCGTCTCCAGCATGTCGCTGACGTACGAATCGATAATGCGGACGCTGTCTTTCTTGGTCCCCGCCACAGGCGTCAGTTTCATGGAGATTCGCCGAATCGGCGAATACATGCGGAGGTAGCCCACGAACGCGATGCATCCCCATACGGCGATGATTACCGCCACCATCGTCCAGGTCAGACGCTCCATTTTCCAGGCTTTGGCGTTCAACTCCCTGCTCGGCGTCATGGCCACGTACGTCCATGCGTTCTGATCGGACTTAAACGACGTTACGCTGTACTTTTCTCCCCGAAGCTCTGAAATCGCGGAGGTCGCTTCCGGACTGGTCCAGTACGCATATAGACTTGATGTGCTCGATAGCCGGGCTCCAATCTCTTCCGCGTGCGGGCTGAGTACGATACGTCCTTGTCCGTCCACGACCAGTACGACCGTGCTGCCGATGTCGATCCGGCGAAGATATTCATAAAACTTGGTAATATCCACATGCAGGACCACGATGCCGTCAATCGCATTCTCGATCGATACCGGCTTGAGGATCAGCAGGTCTTTTTGATTCTCGTACGTATAGGGCGAAACGATCGTAATTCCCATGTAGCTGGGGTCGATCACTTTCATAATCGAGCTGTAGTACCGGGCATCGATTCCCGACAATCCGGTTTGCGTAGAATAGGCCTGGCGATGGTTCGGATACAGAAGCGTGACGCCGAACGGAATTCGGGTCACGCTCCGATATTTTTTCAGCGTATCGATCATGCTCATCGTCGGACGGAAGGCGCTATGGGAGATGCCGGCCAGAAAAGAATCGCGCACAATCAAATCCTCGGATATTTGCAAGGTGGACACCTTGAGATCGGAAAGAAAGGCGTTCAACTGATACTCGATTTGCTCGAGAATGATCCGGTGGTTGTTGTCCACTTCCTCCTGAACGCTTCGGACCGACAAATAAGAGGATGCATAGCCCAGAAGCAAGACCGGAAACAGACTGAGAAACAAAGTGACGGTCAGCAGCTTGGTTTGATAGCTCATGCTGCGGAAGAAACGAAGCTTCCCGAACACCTGAAGCCCCCCTTCCATTTCTCTATTTTTCGCTCGGGTTGGAAACGATTGCAAAATTGTCCATACAGCTTTGCTCTCACGTTACATGCTCTATTGTAGCTATCCGGCTTTTCCCGGTCCAATCCGAATGTTTCCAGTGGCGCAAGCGCAAGCCGACAAGCTGACCGGCACTCCTCGATCCTGCGTACCCGCGTCACAACAAGCTTATCGACCGGAAGGGTTAATGAGAAGTTTCAAAATTTATGGCCTGATCCGTCATATGAGGAAACATCGATGCAAACGAGGATACAGGGCAGGGCAAGCTTGAATGCTTGGACGACGGGAAGTATGCTTCGAAAGCTGCAAAAACAGACCAAACGCGCCTTTTGTAGGACCGTCGTCTGTAGCCCCGTATGCCATTTTCCATATCCCCCCTATTGACAACGGATAACGTGCGACTTACAATACCCTTTGTGATTATGAGAATCATTCTCAACTTTAGTCTGGGCTATACTAGGAATAGGATGTAGCTCATACCCATTATTTTCCGAAGAAGTTTGTCATAGAGAACAAGGGAGAGATCCATTCGATGAAAAAAATGTTCGTTCCGTTGGCAGTAGCCTTGATGCTTGTTATTAGCGCATGCGGAGGCAAAGCAGCCGAGTCGGGAAGTTCATCCAGCCCGTCCGCGCAGCCGTCCTCCGTCGCCCCGTCGGAGTCCGCTTCCGCTTCTCCTTCCGACTCGGCTCCTGTCGAATCCGGAACGATTACTTATCAATCCGAAAACGGCCCCATCGATGTTCCCGCTAACCCGCAGCGCGTCATCGTGCTGTCCTCGTTCGCGGGCAACGTTATGTCGCTTGGCGTGACGCTCGTCGGCGTAGACGAATGGTCCAAGAAAAACCCCCGCTTCGACGCTACTCTTAAAAACGTCGAAGCGGTTACCGACGAGGATCTGGAGAAGATCATCGAGTTGGAGCCCGATCTGATCATCGGTCTCTCGGACATCAAGAACGTCGACAAGCTGAAGGAAATCGCCCCTACCGTCACTTACACCTACGGCAAGGTCGACTATTTGACGCAGCAGCTCGAAATTGGAAAGCTGCTGAACAAAGAAGCCGAAGCCAAAGCATGGGTGGACGACTTCAAGGTCCGCGCGGCCAAAGCCGGCGAGGACATTAAGGCGAAGATCGGAGCGGAGGCGACTGTATCGGTCATCGAAGCATTCGATAAGCAAATTTACGTATACGGCGACAACTGGGGACGGGGAACCGAAATTCTCTTCCAGGAGATGAAGCTCGCCATGCCGCAGAAGGTCAAAGACACAGCGCTGAAAGAAGGCTATTATGCGCTCTCGTCCGAGGTCGTGCCCGAATTCGCAGGCGACTATATCATTTTCAGCAAGTTCCCAGGTTCGGACTTGTCGTTCACGGAAACGGAGACATACAAGAACATTCCGGCGGTTAAGAACAACCGAGTATTCGAGGTCAACGCCGAGGAGTTTTACTTCAACGATCCGCTGACGCTGGACTTCCAGCTAGATTTCTTTATCAAAAGCTTCTTGGGATAAAATAAAGGATGAGAGACCGATGACCACAACGCGTACGTCCGCATTCGCCTATAAGCTTGGGGGCAGCATCGTCTTTTTTGTCCTTTGTTTCGCGGTCTCATTGCTATTCGGCGCTGCGGATACGACCTATTCCGATTTGTGGCATGCGATCACCGGCCGCGATATGGGAGATAAAGCGCTTATGCTGCGTGAAATCCGCATTCCCCGAGAGGTCGGCGCGATTCTCGTCGGCTCAGCCTTCGCCGTGTCCGGCGCCGTTATGCAGGGAGTTACTCGCAATCCGTTGGCCGATCCCGGTCTGCTCGGACTGTCGTCAGGCGCCTATCTCGCGCTGGCGGTCGGCATTGCGTTCATCCCCGGCTTGAACTACTTCGGGATTATGACTGCCTGTTTTATCGGAGCCGCCTTCGGGGCCGCTCTCGTTATCGCGCTCGGCTCTATGCGGCGGGGCAGCCTGTCCCCGATTCGCCTCGTGCTGGCCGGAGCGGCGGTCTCTGCCTTCTTGTACGCTATTGCGGACGGTCTTGGACTTCTATTCAAAATATCCAAGGACGTTTCCATGTGGACGGCGGGAGGTCTAGTCGGCACGACGTGGGGGCAGCTTCAGGCAATTGCTCCGGTTATTCTCGTCGCTCTCATCGTGACCTTGTTTATGTCCAACCAAGTGACGCTGCTCAGCCTAAGCGACGAAGTCGCCACCGGCCTCGGGCAGAAGCTCGTGCAGATCAAAGCGATCATGTTCGTCCTGATCGTCCTGCTAACCGGCGCCTCTGTCGCGCTCGTCGGCAATATGGCGTTCGTCGGGCTTATGATCCCGCATATCGTTCGCAGATTCGTAGGCACGGACTACCGCTACATTCTTCCCTTTTCGGTATTCGCGGGAGCTTCGTTCATGCTGCTTGCCGATACGATCGGCCGCACGCTTAATTCCCCGTACGAGACACCCGTGGTCGCCGTCGTTGCGATGTTGGGCTTGCCCTTCTTCTTGTTCGTCGTACGTAAAGGAGGCAAAGCTCTCTCATGACCGCTTCTACGCATCCCGTCCGCAGGCTGATTCGCATTCTGCTGATCGGAGCGGCGCTCATCGCCGTTACAGCCGCTATCGGCATGGGGATCGGACGCTCATCCGTATCCTTCGACCGGTTGCTCCCCACTCTGTTCGGACAAGGAACGTTTAAGGAGCATTTCGTCGTATTTTCTCTTCGAATGCCGCGCGTCGCGATCACCCTGCTAGCCGGAATGGCGCTGGCGCTGTCCGGTTCTATTCTGCAGAGCGTTACCCGCAACGAGCTGGCCGATCCGGGAGTGATCGGGATCAACTCGGGAGCAGGCATCGGCGTCGCCCTCTTCTTCCTGTACTCCCCGATCGACGTCGGTTTGTTCGTCTATATGCTGCCGCTGGTAGCCTTCTTATCCGCGGTCATTACCGCGATTCTTATTTACGCATTCTCCTACAGTCGCTCGCGAGGTCTTGATCCGATCCGGCTCGTGCTTGTCGGCGTCGGCTTCTCCTTGGCCCTGTCCGGGATGATGATCGTGCTGATCTCCTCCACGGACCGGCAGAAGGTCGACTTCATCGCCAAGTGGCTTGCCGGCAACATCTGGGGCACGGACTGGCCATTCGTATGGGCGCTGCTTCCGTGGCTCGTGCTGCTTATCCCGTTCACTTTGTTCAAGTCGGTTCGGCTGAACCTGCTCGGACTAAGCGACTCGTCGGCCATCGGCGTGGGGCTGCGGCTGGAGCGAGAGCGCATCGTGCTTCTGCTGGCAGCCGTCGCTTCCGCCGCAGCGGCCGTGTCGGTCACCGGCGGCATCGCGTTCATTGGTTTGATGGCTCCGCACATTGCCAAGGCGCTGGTCGGTCCGCGCAACCAGTTTTTTATCCCCGTGGCCGTCCTGCTGGGCGGGTGGCTGCTGTTGTTAGCGGATACGATCGGACGCAATCTTGTCGATCCTGCGGGCTTGCCCGCAGGCATCATCGTGTCGCTGATCGGAGTGCCGTACTTCGCTTATCTGCTGCTTAGAAAATGAGGAAGAATCGCAAGGAGCCGAGAGGCTCCTTTTTTTCATGCGCGACGCAAAAAGTGTACCGGAAATCCTTAAAATAGTAGACCCGCTCTCTTCTATAATGAGGCTATGAACGCCAAGAGGCCCATTTTACAGAGAAAGAGCGTGACAGTACTCATGAAATCCATATGCGTAATCGGAAGCTTGAACTTGGACATAGTCGCGGCCGTCGAACGGTTCCCGCAGCCGGGCGAAACGCTGACCGCAGACGGTTATTCCGTTTTCTTCGGCGGCAAAGGAGGCAATCAAGCGATCGCTCTGGGCCGGCTGGGCGCCAGGGTGAAAATGGCGGGCAAAGTCGGGGACGACATTCATGGGCACGATTACATCCGTCATCTGCGCATGAACGGGGTCGACGTCAGCGGAATCAGCGTTGAAAAAGGAGCCTCGACGGGAACGGCCATGATCTGGGTCGACCGGCAGGGAGAAAATCAGATCGTCGTCTCGGCGGGAGCCAACGGTCTCCTGCAGCCCTCCGATATCGATGCCATGTGGGAGGAGCTCGTCCATTCGGATATTTTTCTGTTCCAGTTGGAGATCCCGATCGGTACGGTCGCTTATGCAGTCAAACGCTTGAAGCAGGCCGGAAAAACGATCGTGCTCGATCCGGCTCCCGCTTCGTTATTGCCGGACGCTATTTTTCGCTATATCGATTATATGACGCCTAACGAAACGGAAATCCGCTACTATGCCGGCAGACAGGAGCGCTACGTTTACCAGTTGAAGGAAGCCGCCGGTTCCCTGCTGCGCAAAGGAGTCGGGACGATCGTCGCCAAAGCCGGAGAAGAAGGCGCTTATTGGATTCGCGAAGCGGAGATGACGCATATCGAGGCTTTCCCTGTGCAGGCGGTCGATACGACGGGAGCCGGGGATTCCTTTAACGCCGGGTTCGCCTACGCGTTGGCTTCGGGGCTGGATGTCGAGGATGCGGTGCGCATCGGCAACGCCGTAGGGGCGCTATCGGTGCGGCAGGTGGGGGCCCAGTCGGCCATGCCTACGCGCGAGGAATTGGAAAGATTTCTGGAAACTCATCAAAGGGGGATTACGCTATGAGCAGGAGTGAAAAGCTGATTTACCAGCCTTCGGACACGCCCGTGCCGATTCTGCTGGACACCGACATCGGTCCCGATTGCGACGATGCCGGAGCCGTTGCCGTACTGCATGCGTTGGAAAAGTCGGGCCGAGCCCGCATCGTCGGCATGACGCATTGCACGGCCAGCCGTTGGGGCGCGGGCTGTCTCGATGCGCTTAACGTTTATTACGGGCGCGAAGACATTCCGGTCGGCACTTTGCGGCGCTTGCCCGGCTTTCTCGACGATGACGACGTATTCGGCAAGTACAACAAGCTCGTCGCGCAGCAGTATCCGAACCGCTACGAGCATGGAGAGATGGCCCCCGATGCGACGGAGCTGACGCGCGAGCTTCTCGCCACGGCGGAAGACGGCTCGATCGTGTTCGTGGCGATCGGACCGCTGGTCAACTTTATGCATTTGCTGCAATCCGAGCCCGACCGGCATTCGGACTTGAATGGAAGAGAGCTGGTCGCGCGCAAGGCCAAGCATCTGGTCATTATGGGAGGGTTGTTCCCCGAGGGCAAAGAGTGGAATTTTGAGATGCACCCTCAAGCAGCCGCCTACGTGACAAAGCACTGGCCGACCGAGATCACGTTCACCGGCTACGAGATCGGAGCGGAAATCCGCACCGGACGCCGGCTTCACATCGATGCCCCTGCCGACCATCCGGTGAGACGAAGCTACAACGCCTGGTACGGCGGCGAAGGCGGCATTCGCGAGAGCTGGGATCTGACGGCCGTGCTGTACGCTGCGGAAGGAGCCGCCGACTACTGGGACATCGTCCGTGGCACGATTGAGGTCGACGCCGAGAGCGGCGCCAACTGCTGGCTCCCGGATACGGACGGACGCCACGCCTACCTCTCGCGCAAAATGGACCCCGAGAAGCTGACCGAGCTTCTGGATGAGCTTCTCGTTCGCTATTGAGGCGTGCGATTCGGGTGGGGCTCTTATAAACAACTGGCCGTTCAGGCGGATGGCTGCAGCTACGGGTGGTCACTTACGAGTAGGCAATGCGTTCGGACAGGTTACTTCTACTTGACTGAGCCCTTACGGTCTGCTGGACCGTTAGAGCGAGCTACTCCGCCGACAACTGGCCTCTTACGGTCCCCCGAACCGTAAGAGATTGTGCGGCTTTTCCCTCACCCCTCAACCTGACGCTGGCGAAAATCCGCCGGAGTGAAGCCCGTCTCCTTCTTAAACACTTTATAAAAATACTTCGTATTCTCGTATCCGATCATGACCGAAATGCGGTCGACCCGATATTTGGTTGTAAGCAACAGATGCTTAGCCCGCTTCATGCGAATTCGGCGCAAGTAGTCCTGAAACGTCTCTCCCGTCTTCTCTTTGAACATGACGCTCAAGTAGACCGGATGAAGAAAAAAGCGGTCCGCCACCTCCTCCAGCGTCAGCTGCTGAGCAAAGTGGCGATCGATATAGTGCTTGATCTGCTGCGCCAGCTCCGCCCCTTTGGCCGTACGGCTTGGAACTTGAGCGACCGTATCCCGCACGAGCTGCAGGAAGTGCCTCTCCAATGCCTGGGCATCCGGCTCGTAGCTCAGCAGAGACAGCGTCTCCAGACCGGAATCCGGGGAAATCCCATGCACCTCGCCCAAGTGCTCGACGATGCGATGGTACAGCGTCCGGCAGATCTTCCTGACCTGCCGCATCGTAAAGCCCTCCGCGCCGCGGAATTCGGTAAACAGCTCCCCTGCAAGACGAAGCGCCTGCGCTTCGTTGCCCTCCTCCAGCTCATAGAGAAAGTCAGCGACACGGGGCCAACGCCACTCCGCTCCTCCATCCGCTTCCTTCCCGCCATCTCCCCGACCCGCCTCCGCTCGTTGGATGCCTGCCGTTCTTCCAAAAAGCAAGCTTTCGAGCAGTGACACCGCCTCGCGATAGGCTCGGGGCAGAGCTTGGACGGACGAGCACTCGCTGCTAATGGCGGCAACGACGCCCTCTTCACCCGCTAAGCAGGCATAAAGCTTGGAGGAGGCCGCTTGTCTTCCGACAGAAATGTCCGAGCAGACGAGAACAGTCGTGCCAGGCATGTCCGGGTGGAGAAACCGAACACAGCCTTCCGGCAGCCGAACGGCAGCCGCGACAGAGCCAAGCGCGACGGCAGCTGCAAAAGAGCCTGCCGACAACAGGCGCCGCATCGGTTCGGACGAATAGGCTTCCGGACGAAAAGCTGCCTCTTCCTCGGAATTCCGGCACAGCCAGGTTGCGAAGCGTACAAGATCAAGCTCCAATTCGATGCCCGTCGCGTTTCTTCGGCTCAGACGGGTCTGCTCGATCCGTTCGATCGCCTTCGTCAACGCCTGACGCAGCTCGCCGTCGTCAAAAGGCTTCAGAATGTAACCCGCCGCGCTGGAGACGATTGCCTCTCTCGTGTATTCGAAATCCGAATAGCCGCTAATGACGATAAGCTGCGCTTCCGAGCGTCTCTCGGTAACGGCTTGAAGAAACTGAACGCCGTCCATCACCGGCATGCGCATATCGGTCAGGACGATGTCGGGTTTCTCCCGCTCGACCAGCATCAGCCCCTCTTCCCCGTCCTCGGCTTCTCCGACCCAGGCCAGCGGCAGCTCGAGGGAGGAAATTTTTTTAATGATCGCTTTGCGAATAAGCATCTCATCGTCGATGACCACATATCTGTACATAGCTATGATGCCCCTTTCGGAAAGTGATCGGATGAGCCACTTCGCTCTGCCGGGAGCCCGCTGACGCCAGACTCCGGCCCGGGCAGCCGGATCAGCACGGCCGTTCCCCGGTGCTCCTCGCTGTCTACCTCTATCCCGTAATCGGGCCCGTAGTACAGCGCGATTCGCGCATGAACATTGTACAGCCCGATGGATCGAACGTCGTTCGTCCCAGGATTCAGCTCCTCGAACTCGGCCGTACGGCCAAGCATGGCCCGCACCTCCTCCAGCCTGTCCGCCGGAATGCCGACCCCGTCGTCCCGCACCTCCACGCGAATGCCGTCCTCCTGCTCCCAGGCCCGGATACTTACCGTGCCGTACCCTTTCTTTTTCTCGATCCCGTGGTACACCGCATTCTCTACGATCGGCTGAAGAATCAGCTTCAGTACTTTACACTCTTCCAGTTCCTTAGGGATGTCCGTCTCCAGACGTATTTTATCGCCGTAGCGGAACGATTGGATCGTCATATAGTTGTGAACGTGGCCAAGTTCCTCGTGCAATGTAACGAGATCGCGGTTGATTTTGATGCTGTAGCGGAACATGTCGCCGAGCGCCTTGGACATGACAGAGAGGCTGTGCACCTCCTCCAGCACCGCGATGCTGTTCATCGTGGCCAACGTGTTGAACAGGAAGTGCGAGTTGATCTGGGCCTCAAGCGCTTTCATTTTGGAGGACATGGCGATAAATTGATTGTGATATTTTTCCCGGATCAGCGTATCTATCTCCTGCAGCATCGTAAAATAACGATTGTACAAAATGCCGACTTCGTCCGTTCTTCGTTCGTACCGCTCCTGCCTCGGAGGCAGGTGACCGGTCGGATAACGCTTCATCATCTGTGCCATCCGGTTCACCGGTTTGGAGAAGGCGTTCGCGATCCATAGCGACAAACCGACGGCTAGAACCGCCCAGATGATCCCCAGCCACAAGGCAAAGCGCGAGGTGTCGCGAATCTCTCCGGTGACCGCATCAAGCGAAACCGCGATGACCATGTGCCAGTCGTATTCCGAAAATGTATTATGAAGGACAAGCATATTGGTCCTGGAATCTACCCGGCTGCCGATGCCGACGGCCGACGCCGCCCATTCCTCGTCCAGCTCGCCTTCGCCGTACAGCCGATTGCCGATGCCGTTGAGCAAGTAGATCCGCTGCTCCGCCAGCATCCCCTCGCTCAATTCATCGAACAGGCTCAGACTGCAATTGATAAGCAGCACGCCGATTCTTCGGTTCGTCGACGGCTCGTACAGCGCCCGCGAGAAGGCGATAGACGGATTGCCGGACAGCAGGAAATCCTGCTGCTGAACCTCTCCGACGATCATCTTGCCCTGAGTGCGAATCGTGTCCCGATACCACGCCGAGGAAAGGGGAACATAGTCGGGCCTAAGCTCGGAGCCCTTCGTATTGGCGAACACTGTGCCGTCCTCCGCGAAAACGTACAATCCCTCGATATAATCATGATTCAGCAGCAAGCTTTCCGTTGCCTTCTTGAACTCGCGAGTGTGACTCAGCCGGTCGTACGTGTCGACGCTCCCGTTCTCCGCATGCTGGCCGAGAAAGGACAAAATTGTATCCGTATCGGACATTTGCTGGTAGGCCAAATAAGCGGATACGCGGCCGATCTCCTCCAAGCGATTCGTCATCCTCAAGGAGGAACGGTCCAGCAGGTTCATGGACACTTCCCGCACCTGATTCTCTACGAGGGCGCCGTAATTCCGGTTCGTCACGACAACGACGATCGCGATCGGAATCAGAGACAGCAGCAAGAGCGCGACGAGCAAACGATTTTTGAGTCCCCAGGCAAACTTCATTCGCATCTTCTCCGAGATCGCGTTTTTATTTATAATAGTAGCATACTTCAACTGGGCCGAGGTGACACGATGAAGCGAATAAGACGGATGGGTCCCCCTTTGCTTCTGGCGCTGATCGTCGTTTCGGGCTGTGCAAGGCCCCTCGCCGCGGTACAACCGACGCCGGACCCCGTAACTTTGAAATATATGCATATGGGTGTAGCTTCCGACGGCGGGGATCATAACCGCTATGTCATGCAAGCGTTTCCAAATCTGGTTGAAGAACGCTATCCGGACATTCGCATCAAGACCGAAATGCTGCCCGAAGACGCCTATACCAAATCTATGCTCATGCAGCTTTCCGCCGGAGAAGGCCCCGATTTCTTCGAATGGTGGCCGATGCGGCAGCTGGAGGAGCTTGTCAGAGCCGGGTACTTGCAGGACCTTACCGGCATGGATATTCTGGATTCCTTCTCTCCCGAAGCTCTCGAAGGGTTTACCGTGAACGGCCGGGTATACGGTCTCCCCAAAGGCTTCAGCATGATGGGAGCCTGGTATAACAAGGATTTGCTAGAGCAGCACGGCTATCCGGAATGGCCGAAGGACTGGAACGCGTTCCTCGAACTGTGCGAAACGCTTAAGCGCGAAGGCATCACGCCGATCGTCATGCCGGGAAAAGACTGGTGGTTTCTGCAATTCGGGCTGTACCCGCTGGCGGCGTCGGTGATTTATCCCGAGGACCCCGACTTCGACAAGCGCCTTCTGGAGGGAACCGCAACATTCGCCGGATCGAAATGGCGCGACGTACTGCACATGTACAAGCTGCTGTACGACCAGGGCTATATCGCTCCCGATTCCCTGGAGACTGGAGCGGCACAAGCGGCTGCATGGTTTAACGACGAGCGCGCGGCCATCGTCTTTGGAGGCAATTGGGATTACGACAGCTTCACCGTATCGGACCGCTCCTCATTCGAACGAGACTTCATGCCCTTACCCGGCAACGCTCCGGGAGAGCCGTTGTTCCTGTCCGTAGGGCCCGCCGGAGGAACGGTCATCAGCAAGAACACCCGCAATCTGCCGGAGACGCTGGACGCGCTGGCTTACCAGTTCGATTCTTCATCTCCCTTGTACGAAGAATTCAAGCGCCAATATCGCGTGTTTCCGATGTTTGCAGGCGAAGAATTAGGCATAGCCGAGTTCGCCGAATATACGTCGCTCATGCGCAACGGACGGTCCGTTCCATTCAGCAATCAGGCTTGGCCGGTCGGAGTTGCGGAAGCGCTGTGTACCGGACTCCAGGACTGGCTTGCGGGCAAGGGAGACGCCGACGCGATTCTTGCGGCGATGGATCGGGCGCTTCTAAGGGCACGCTGAGAACGACCTTTGGAAAGTATACTTCAACTCCTTAAAAGAATAGACTCCCCGCCTTCTATAATGATGACCATAAACACATCGATGTGTTTACGGTCATCTTTCCGTTAGACGGGGTCACAACCATTCCAAAGACACGATGGAGGTAACGGTATGAAAGGACAAAAGATTCGCGGTATGGCAACGGCATCTCTGGCATTCCTGCTCGTATTCTCGACCGCATGCTCGCAGAAGGAGAACGGTTCGTCCACAGAGCCGTCCGCGGCGGCGCAAACCGGAAGCGCTTCCCCAAGCGCGGAGCAATCGCAGCAAACGAATGAGGATCCGTTCGGCAAGTACGATCCTCCGATCGAGGTGTCGGTCGTCAGCTCGACGGGCACGAACGTGCTGTTCGCAGACGGCGAGAGCATCAACGACAACATCATGACTCGCACCTACAAAGACATTCTCGGCATTCAGTTCGTGAACAAGTGGGTATCCGACGCTTCCCAAACGGTCGAGAAGATGAACCTGTCCATCAACACCAACAATCTTCCCGACATCTCCAAGGTCGATCTGAATCAGCTACACCGCATGATCAAGCAGGATCAATTGGCCGATCTGACCGAGGTTTACGAGAAGTATGCTTCCCCTCTGCTGCGCAAGGCGATGGAATACGGCGGCGGAGAAGGCTTCGAGGCTGCGAGCCTGAACGGCAAAATCTTCGGAATGCCCGTCCCGGTCGACTATTACGAGAACGTAGCAATCATGTACATTCGTCAAGACTGGCTGGATAAGCTGAACCTTCAGGCTCCGAAGACGATCGACGAGCTGGTGAATGTCGCTACCGCCTTCGCGCAACAGGATCCCGATGGCAACGGCAAACCGGACACGTACGGCATCGCGTTGGATAACGCGCTGGGCATGGGCTTCGACGGCGTATCGGCCGCCTTCAAGGCGTACAAGGGCCTCTGGGTCAAGGACAGCTCCGGGAAGCTGGCCTACGGCAGCGTTCAGCCGGAGATGAAGGACGCTCTTGCCAAGCTGCAGGAGCTGTACAAGACGAAGGCGATCGACCCCGAATTCGGAGCCAAGGATTGGGGCAAGACGGCCGACGATATCGGCGCGGGCAAGGGCGGCATCTACTTCGGAGCTTTCTGGCAGCCGCTGTATCCGCTATCTACGACGATGACTCATACGCCGGTTTCCGATTGGAAGGCCTACCCGATTCCTGTCGGAGCGGACGGCACCGTTATACCTAAGCGACCGACGAACGTCTACAACTGGATGGTCGCCCGCAAAGATATGGAGCACCCTGAAGCGCTCATTAAATCGATGAATTTATGGGCGGAAATGTGGATCGAAGGCGGCAAATACAACGATTTGTTCTACAAAGAAATTCAAGGCAGCGAGAAATACAAAGGCAAGGAAATTCACCAATACGCCAAGCCTTACTTCTTCGACGATCCGGGCAAAAACATGGTTATCGGCAAACAGTTCAAAGCGGCCATGGAAAAGGATGACGGATCTCTCGTTACCCACCCGGACGGACAATGGAAGTGGGAAGCGTATAAGAACAACGAACCGAACGGCTGGGCGTTCATGAAATACTTGTCCGAATCCGAATCGGTGCTGGAGCAATACGGAGAAAATTACGTCCATCAAGCGTTCCTCGGAGCGCCGACGGACACGATGGTCAAGCGGCTCGCCAATCTGAACAAGATCGAGTCCGAGACGTTCACAAAGATTATTATGGGCAACGCGGGCATCGACGAGTTCGACAAGTTCGTCAAACAGTGGAACCAGTTGGGCGGAGAGGACATCACGGAGGAAGTCAACGCCTGGGCGGCATCCAAGTAACAGGGTCAAAGCGCGGAGTTTCGCCTGACGGGCAAGTTCCGCGCCTCTCTGGCGGAGGTATGGAAACATGAAAATTACGAGGAAAGACCGGACATTCTTCCATCTGCTGCTGGCGCCGGGCATGCTGATCCTGCTTTTGTTCGCCTATCTGCCGATGATCGGCATCGTTATCGCTTTCCAGGAGTTCAATCCGACGCTAGGCTTCTTCAAATCCGAATGGGTCGGACTGGAGCATGTGCGCTTCTTGTTCGAGCTTCCGGATACGATGCAGACCGTGCGCAATACGGTTGAAATCTCTCTGATGAAGATCATAGCCGGCCTGATCGTCCCGATCTCATTCGCCCTGCTGCTTAACGAGGCCCGCATCGTGTGGTTCAAACGCACGGTGCAAAGCCTCGTCTATTTGCCCCATTTTCTGTCCTGGGTCATTCTGGGCGGCATTCTGATCGACGTTCTCTCCATTAACGGAGGCGTATTTAATCAAATCGCGGCCTCGCTTGGCCTCGACCCGATCTTCTTCTTCGGGGATGAAGCGTGGTTCAGAGTCATGCTGATCGTCACCGATGTCTGGAAGGAATTCGGCTTCTCGACGATTGTTTATTTGGCGGCGTTGACGGGGATTAATCCTGCGCTGTACGAGGCAGCTTCAATTGACGGAGCGAGCCGCTGGCAGCGGGTCGTCTACATTACGCTGCCCGGCATCCTGCCCGTCGTCGTGCTGATGTCAACCTTAAGCCTTGGCAACGTGCTCAACGCCGGCTTCGACCAGATTTTCAACCTGTACAATCCCATGGTTATCGGCACTGCGGACATTATCGACACTTATATTTATCGCATGGGCCTTATTCAGGCGCAATACGGGCTTGCCACCGCTATCGGACTGATGAAATCGATAATCGGGTTCGCGCTGATCGTCACTTCGTATCGGCTGGCTTATCGCTATGCGAATTACCGCATTTTCTAAAGGACGGAGCGACGCTATATGAGAATACGCCTGCACCGCTTCCAGGCTTTCGACCTCTTGAATTACGTCTTGCTGGCCGCCGTGTCTCTGCTCTGTCTCGTTCCGATCTGGCACATCGCCATGGTCTCCTTGAGCGGGGAAGGGCCGGCTAATCAATATATCGTCGGATTGCTCCCGATCGAGTTCAACTTCAACTCGTATGTCAGCATTTTGCGGCTGGATAAATTTTGGGATGCATTCGGCGTATCGACGACGAGAGTGCTGCTGGGCGGCTTGATCAATTTTCTGCTAACCGTTATGATGGCTTACCCGCTGTCCAAGGAAAGCAGCTACTTCCGAAGCCGCAGCATCTACATCTGGGCGCTTGTCTTCACGATGCTGTTCAGCGGAGGGCTCATTCCGGCTTACATGGTCATCAACGAGCTGCATCTTATCGATACGATCTGGGCGCTTGTTCTGCCGGGAGCCGTTCCCGTGTTCAACGTTATCCTGATGATCAACTTTATGCGGCAGCTGCCCAAAGAGCTTGAGGAAGCTTGTCTCGTCGATGGAGCATCGCAATGGGCGATCATGACGCGGATCTACGTGCCGCTGTCGCTGCCGGTCATCGCGACCGTCACTCTGTTCAGCGTGGTCGGCCACTGGAACTCCTGGTTCGACGGGCTGATCTACATGAACCAGACGTCAAACTATCCTCTGCAAACTTACCTGCACGTCGTGCTCGCTTCCCGCAACCTGGTGAACGCCGACCAGAATTCGGTCATGGCTTCGCTGACGAACCGATCCGCGATCTCGGCGCAGATCATTTTGGCCTCACTGCCGATTTTGATCGTCTACCCGTTCCTCCAGCGCTTTTTTATCCATGGGATCGTGATGGGATCGGTGAAGGAATAAAACCGCCTGCGGCTCGGACGTCCTCGTTAGGGGGTTGTCCGGGCCTGCTCGTTTTTGGCCGTGATGATATGGTACGTGCCGCTCTTCTCCTCATGAATCAGCTGGCGGTTCCGATTAAAGAGGCATCGCAAGAAGTGAATGGCAATCGCCATGTTGAAAATGAACAGAACTAGCGCGAACAGCATCATGAGGATCGGCGAGATCGCATGTACGCCAGACCGAATAAACGCGACGTTGGCTCCTCCTGCCAGAAGGTAGAGAAGGCCATACCTAGCGGTTAGCTCTCGCAGGGAGAGCCGTTCCCCTTGGCCCTTCAGGCGAATCCGCACCAGCCACTTGCCCGCCGTCAACCCGTTGGTCCAATACGGAAGCACGATGAAATACGCGACAACAATCGGAATATAGGAATAAGGGACCCGAGCGATGGACAGCACGGCAAAAGCCGGAAGCAGAATGGCCCAGTCGAACAGGAAGGCGATCCCCCTCTGCGTGTAGGACACTCGTTTCTTGGATAAGTCCGTATGCTCGTCCAGCTTGTCGATCCGAGGCAGCCACCTGCCGAGCCACTCGGCGAACACGAAGCCGATCATTCCGCCCAGTGTGTTCATCATCAGATCGTCCACATCGAATAAACGGTACGGGTAGTCATAAATCCCGTAAATTCCGGTAACCTGAGTGATTTCGAAAAACAGCGACAGCCCCAACGTGCACAGCAGACAAACCGCCCAGCGCGTGCGAAAATAATGCCGCATGAACATGCCGAACGGAACCGTCAGCAGCACGTTGAATACCACCTGAAGAAAAGCTCTCTCTTTCAGCAGATAGATGTAAGTGCTAGGACTTGCTAGTCTCACTTCGGTCTCTCTGACGATATCCGTGACAAAATGGAACGGAATCCACTGCGCATACGACTCCGCCTTGGGCGGCGAGTTGTGAATCGATTCGGGAAGAGGCAGGATAATCAGATAAAAGGCGTTCATCAGATACAGCAAAAACAGATACAGAATCAACGCTCTGTACTTATGAATATACCCGTGACGTCGATATTGCACGATCAGAAAAGGCAGCGTGAACAACGCCGCCGCAATCGGAAACGTATAGAACGCATAGGAAATCGGAAACAAGTAAAAATCCAGCATCGACACAAGCTCCTGCCATTGGGAATCGGGAATCTTTCTACTAATCTACCTTTACCAAATTATGAGGAAGCTATGCAACTATTGCAATGGATTTGAGCGCAAAAAAACAAGAGGCCATCTCATAAGTAGGTTCGTACAAGATGATCGATCAAGAAAAAGTGCATGTATCTCCTGGAGACTGCCTCATACGGTCCTGAAACCACCTCTTAGATCGTATAGCATCGGAAGGAGATACATGCACGACACATTCTCTATCGATCATCTTTTCGTACGACTTTTTTACTTATGAGACAGCCCCTTGTTGAGGGTTCAATACACTCTTACGCCGGATTTGAACGTTTGCTCGATCTCCGCGCGTCCGTCAGGCGAACGTCGAAGCAGCACCAGATCGGCCGGGGCGCAGGGGGTCAGTCCGAAGGCGGTAGGAAGCCCCATCAGCGCGGAGGGGCGAACCGATGCCATGTTCCAGGCTTCCGGCCATTCGGCGAGACCGCTTTTCGTCAGATGGGCGATGCCGTCCGTCAGCATTGAGGCCGAGCCGGCCAGCATCAACGGATTGTCGGCCAGATGCAGCTTGCCTTCCGGCGTCAGAACGACTCGGCCGCCCACGGGCGTCTCGTAGCCTCCCGGCTCCATGCCCGCCAAAGCTACGGCATCGCTGACGAGCAGCGCTTTATGTCCCTTGACTCTCAGCGCAACCTTCAAAAACTGCTCTGGCAGATGGAATCCGTCGGCGATCAAACAACACCATAGGCGATCATCCGCTAATTGCTCCCATAGGTAATTGGGATGGCGAGGCAGCATCAACTGGGCACCGTTGCCCAGATGAGTCGACATCCGCGCTCCGGCACCGACCGCTTCCCGAATTTGCTCCGACGTTGCCGACGTATGGCCGATGGACGCGATGACCCCGTTTACCGCGCAGCGGCGAATAAACTCACGGCTCTCCGACCATTCGGGCGATAAGGTGACGATCTTGATCCGGCCGCCCGAGGCCCGCTGCCAGCGGCTAAACAGCTCCCAATCCGGCGGGCGGACATGCCGGCGGTCATGCGCTCCCCTCGCCCCATCCTCCGGGGAGATAAACGGCCCCTCCAGATGGATGCCTGCGATGCAGCCATTTATCAACGGGTCGCTATCGCATGCCTCCGCGATCGCCGCCATCGCTTGTTCGATCGCATCGGCATCATTCGTGATGACCGTCGGATAACAGGCCGTTACCCCTTGCGCCCATAACAGACGAATACACTCGGAGGCGGAGTCGGCCGATAGCGGAAGTCGGTTGAAATCCCGGCCCTGGTAGCCGTTGATCTGCAGATCGACCAAGCCGGGGGAGGCTATCGGCAGCTCCTCCGTTGCATCCTCTCCACCGTCGGCGAGGGCTTCAATGGCCGTGATGACGCCGCCCTTCAGCCGGATCTCGATCGCTTCGCCCGTCGCATAGTGGATCGCCCTTATCATTGCGGCTCCCCGCCGTAAGAATCAAGGTCCAAATAAAGCGTACAATCTGTATGCCTCCGAAGCACCGATGACGGGCATTCGGTCGTTATCGGGCCATTCAGCGTTTGCTCAACCGCCTCCCGCTTGGTCGGACCCGGCACGATACAGTAGAGATGCAAAGCGGACAGAAGCGTCGGAATCGTCAGCGTCAGCGCATGAGTCGGCACGTCGCCGAACTCCGCGAAGCAGCCGTCGTTCACCTGCTGTCGGCGGCAGGCTTCGTCCAGTTCGACCGCTTTGATCGTATGCGAATCTCCGAAGTCCGCGACCGGAGGATCGTTAAAGGCCAAATGCCCGTTCTCCCCGATGCCCAGGCAGACGATGTCGATCGGCGCTTCGCGAATGAGCTCCCCGTACCTCTCGCACTCCCATTCGATCGCGCCGGAGCTGTCGATCAGATGAACGGCCTTGAACCCGACCCGGTCGAACAGCCGCTCGGACAGATAACGACCGAACGCTTGCGGCGCTTCCTTCGGCAGACCGATATACTCGTCCATATGAAAAGCCGTAATCCGCGACCAATCGATAGAAGGGTCGCCCGTCAAGCCGGCCAGCAGCTCGTTCTGCGAAGGCGCTGCGGCGAAGATCATTCTCAGCTCCGCCTTCAAAGCCAGCAATTGCTTGATTTTCGCGGCAACTTCCTTCGCCGCTGCGGCGCCCATCGCTGCCCGATTGTCGTAAACCCGCACTCGCAGCTTGTCAACCGTCGCGCTATGACGTAAAGCGGACTCGCTCACGGCAAATTCCTCCTTCTCTTAGCCGAGCCTCAGCTCGGCGCGTTGTCGCGAAGATTCGTACGTACCTAGAATAATAGCCAGTGAGTGAATGCCTTCTTCGCCTGTAACGACAGGGTCCCGGTCTTCCCGCACCGCCAGCGCCATATCGCGGATCTGAATGCGATGCCCGTCCGGGAGTACGTTAAACGACTCGAATGTCGGCAGCTCAACCTTCTCTCCCTGAACCTCCAACAGCTCGATGCTATCCTCGCGGTAGATGACCGTTCCTTTCTCCCCGTGAATCTCAAGCCGCTGCCCCTGATCCGGATAGACGGTCGTCGTCATATTCAGTACGCCCATCGCCCCGCCGCGATACTGCAGCAGAGCCAATACCGTATCCTCCACTTCAATCTTGCGCTGAAGCGCGCTGGCCCGGCCGTACACCGATTCCACCGGACCTACCAGCCATTGGAGCAGATCGACCGTGTGAATCCCCTGGTTCATCATCGCCCCGCCGCCGTCCATCGCCCATGTGCCGCGCCAGCCCGCACTGTCGTAATACTGCTGGCTCCGGTAGATCTTGACGAAGGCGTCGCACAGCGTAAGCCGTCCGAGGCCGCCTCCGTCCAGAAACGACTTGAGGAATCGGGCCGAAGGCGCCATCCGCCGCGGGAATACCGTCGCCAGCTTCACTCCCGCCTTGCGGCATTCCTCGATGATTAAGCTCGCGTCCTCCAGCCGGATCGCCATCGGCTTCTCGCATATCACATGCTTGCCCGCTTGCGCGGCCATCACGGCTTGTTCGGCATGCAGCCCGCTCGGCGTGCAGACGTTAACGACTTCGACCTCGGGCGCGGCGAGCAAATCCTCCAGCCGTTCATAGAACGTCGCGCCGTATTTATCCGCAAATGTCCGGCCCTTCTCGGGGTTGGTATCGCATACCGCGACCAGCTCCGCCTCGTCGACCTTGGCGATGCCTTCGGCATGCACTTCCGCGATGACGCCGCAGCCGATGATCGCGAACCGGACCCGATTTCCTGCGCTCATCCGTTAAACTCCCTTCATTTCGCTCGTCGTATAGATGGCCCGGCTGTCGGCGACAATCGCGGCCTCGCTCGCTTTGAGAATGCACTCGTGCGTCAGGATCGAGGAGCGGCCGTCGATTCTGCGGACGAAATCCTCGGAGATCGTCCAGGGAGGCGCTTCCGACGGAACCTTGGCCCATTCCGCTTCGTCCGTCACTTCCAGCAGCAGCGATTCCTTCCCCATCAGCGGATCTCCTTCCAGCCGCAGCTCGGCAAAGCCCTTCGTTCCCGTTACGAAAATCCGGCTGTCTCCCCAAGTCCAGCTTTTCTCCGGCGTATGCCAATCGGCGTACAACTGCATGACGGCTCCGTCCTCCATGACAACCTGCAAATTGACCGTATTGTAGAAGGTCGGATGCTGCGGCAGCATACTTTTGTCCACGACGCCGTCTACCCGCTTGATTTCCTTGCCGGTAAGCCAGCGCAGCAGGTCGAAATCGTGAACGAGCAGATCGATCAGAATGCCTCCGCACTGATCCTTGACGAAGAACCAATCCGGACGGGAAGAGGCATTTAACCGATGCGGCTTGCGCGTGCCGATTCCGACAATGTCGCCCAGCTTGCCTTCATCAATATGCTTCTTGACCGTATGGATCGACGGGCGAAACCTTTCGGTCAGCAGCATGCCGACTTGAATCCGGCCCCGCTCTACGACCCGCTTCAACCGCTCCAGCCCCGCTTCGTCGACGACCGCCGGCTTGTCCACCATGACGGATTTGCCATGGCGCTCGCACAGCTCGATCACGTCGATCTTCTCGCTGTTGATCGACGCGCAGCCGATGATGCCGACTTCGTCGCCGAGCAGTCGTTCGCAGTCTTCGACAAGCGGGATGCCGTATTTGCCGGCAATCGCCTCGGCAAGCTCGCGGTTATCCCGCTCGTACAGGCCAACGCAAGCGTAGCCAAGCTCCTGCATCTCCTGAATAAATATTTCAATATGCCCGTGCTGACAACCGATAATCGCATACGTTTTGGCGTTCATTCCGCGGCTCCTAGTTGTTTTTCTCGAACACTTTGTCCGCTTGGCTGCGGAATTCCGCAACCGCCTGGTCAATCGTCGCTTGGCCGAATTGCTGCTTCTGCACGATCTGCTCGAACAGCTTCGTCACTTCCCCGGCGCCCTTCGGACCCGGATCGTACCAAGCCGGCTCGATGCCCGAGACGTGCTCCAGCATGGCGATCATTTTCTTATCCCGATCCGTAAACTTCGGACTTAAATACTCGCGAACTTTCTTGTTCTCCGGAAGACCGCGCTCCGTCTCAAGAAGATCGGCCGCTTCCTCGGTATTCACCAGGAAGTCGATCAGCATCGCCGCTTCCTTCGGCTGTTTGGATCTCGCCGAGGCCGACAGGAACATCGACGTTTGCAGCACGCTGCCCGTCTTCTGGCCGCGAGGATAGGAAATCATATCGACGTTGTCCTTCATGATGTTCTCGTAAGCGGGCAGAGTCGCGATCCAGGTCGGTCCCATAATGGCTACGCTGCCTTTCAGCAGGGCGTCCTTATTCGGGTCGGCGTTGCTGAGCGGCAGGAACGAAGCCGTCAGGTTGGCCGGAGGGGCGAGCCCTTCCTTGCGGGCGTCCTCCCACATTTGCAGCCACTTCTTCAAGTTGTCGTCCTGGTAGCCGAGCTTGTTGCCGTCATATAGCTTGTCGCCTTCCGAGAACAGGTAGTACATGAACGCTTCCAGCGATGGAGCCGAATCGAACACGCCGTACGCGTTGCCCCCGAGCTTCGCCTTCAACTGCCGAGCGGATTCGAAAATTTCTTCCCAGGTCGAGTCCAGCTTAGGCAGCTCTACTCCCGCCTGCTGGAAAATCCCTTTGTTGATCAACAGAACGGAAGCGTTGTCCGCCATCGGAATGCCGGCCAGCTTGCCTCCTACCGTGCCTTGATTCGCCAAAATATCGGCATTCAGGTCGGCTACGCCCAACTCCTTGCCGGCAAACGGATTCAGGTCGGCGAGGATTCCGCGTTCAGAGTATTCCTTAATATACAGAACGCTCATCTGCATAACGTCCGGTTCGTTGTTCGCCGCCACCTGCGTAGACAGCTTCTCCCAGTAGCCGTCCCAAGACGAGTACTCCGGCTTAACCTTAATATTCGGGTGCAGCTCCTCGAACTTCTCGATCGCCTTCATCGTCCGATCGTGCCGTCCTTGGCTTCCCCACCAAGAGAAACGAAGCTCCACCTTATCTCCGCTCGAGACTTCCGTTCCCGCGCCGCCCGCACTGGCCGACGCGACGGCCGAGCTCGAAGGGGATGCTTCTTTATTGCCTCCCGATCCACACCCGGCGATCAATCCTGTAATGAGGGCCATCGGCAGAGCAAGGGAACACCATCTGGACAGCTTGGTCCTTCTATTCATCATTCGCGAAACACCCCTTAAGTTTGAATGACTGGCTCTACCTCTCATTATAGGAATCCCATTTTCGATAAAAATAATAGAAATCTATAAAATGTACCGCAAATATATAGAGTATGAGAGACAGGACTCCGACCCTTAGCCGAACTCGGACGGATTGCAGCCCCAATAGCGTTTGAACTGCTGGCTGAAGTACGCATTGTTCTTGTATCCTACCAGAAGTGCGACTTCATACAGCTTGTATTTGCCGGATGTCATAAGCTCCTTCGCTTTTTCCATGCGGACTTGGGTCAAGTATTGGTTGTAATTGTCTCCCGTGACCTGTTTGAAAATCTGACTCAAGTAGTTGCGGGTCAAATACACCTTGTCGGCAATGACATCTAGCGTTAAATCCTCGGCATAATGCTGCTGTACGTAGCGCTTGATGAAATCGACCGTTTTCCGGTGCTTGTGCGTTCCCCGGTTGCTCATGACCTCGGCGACCGGCACCGTCATCTCCGTCAGCCATGCTTCGAAATCCCGAAGGCTTGTCATCCGCTCAATATCCTTGTACACATACAGGCCCGGATGGATCGTCTCCATCTGAACTCCGCTTTCGTAGAGGGAGATCGCAAGCATACCCATCAGATCGATGGCCATATCGCGCAGCGTACTGATCCCGGGCGCCCCCTGCTCCAGCAGCAGCTCCGTCAACTCCCGTATACGTTCGGGGATCCACTCGACTTGCCCCTGCACGACGGCTTCGACGATCTTCTGATAATGATCCAGCGGACGGCGCATTGCCCTATTCCCTCTGCCCTGCAATTCGTCCTCGCTGAGCAGCCAGGCATCGCCCATCGCATCTTTGTCCGCCAGCAGGAGGCCGGCCTCCCGGTAGGAGACAGGGATTTGCTGCACGGAATCGACCGGCTTGCCGACAGCCGCCCACACCTGAAGCTTCAAGAAGCTCCGGATGTTATCGGCATAGTCCCGTGCCGTCTGTTTCACGCGGGACAGGACGAACTCCTTGCGGACCTCCGCAGGTACCGACACGAGCAAAACGATAACGCGGGCCTGCATGTCCGCCAGTTGAACGCCGGGTCTTGTCCGGTTCATCTCTTCGACGATATTTTTGACCCCGTATGTGAATTTGGGCAGGTCGCTCGTCTTGTAATCGGTCCGCTCCCGAGTGACGGCATATTCGAGCATGACGACGGCAAAATATTGGCGGGCGAAATCGAGCTTTAACCGCCGGGACACCTTCTTGAAAAAAGCAGTCTCGCAAAAGCCCGGCTCCAGCAGCCCCTTGAATAGCTGCTTCCGCGTCTCGGGCAAGTGAATGTCCAGCAGCTCGCGCAGCTCCCGCTCCTCTTGCTCGCTGCTGCGCCTGCTCCGGATTTGCTCCACCGCCCCCCGCAGCACTTCGCCGATCTCGGCCAGCGTCGCGGGCTTGGACATATAATTGAACACCTGAAGCTTAAGCGCGGCCTGGGCCACCTTGAAATCCTCGTAGCCGCTCAGAATGACCGCCACGGCCGTATGTCCCCTAGCCCGCATCGCCTCCAGCATCTGAATACCGTTCATCACCGGCATGTGAACATCGGTCAGAATCAGATCGGGACGATGGAGCTCGATCAGATCCAGGCCTTCCTGTCCGTTCATCGCAACGCCGACTAGCTCGATGCCGAACTCTCCCCACGGAACCGATCTCTGCAACCCGTATAGCGTTGTCATATCGTCGTCGACAATGACTGCTCGAATTTTCACGCTCCCCCATCTCCTTCCTGCAGTTTCCCATCTACATTAATCGGCTCCCGATCGAGCATCGGCAGGATCACTACGACCCTCGTTCCCGCCCCCGGCCGGCTATCCACTTCGATTCCGTATTCGAATCCGAAATAGAGCTCGATTCGCTCCCTTACGTTCCTGAAGCCGGTATGCTCCCGAGCCGCCGGCAGTGCGGCGGGGTCCATTCCGTGACCGTCGTCCTCCACCGTAAAAATGAGCTTGCCCTCCTCCGCCCTGCCCGTCACGCGAATCGATCCCCGCCTTCCGGAATGGAAGCCGTGAATGAGTGCGTTCTCGACGAACGGTTGGAGCGTAAGCTTCGGCATGTAATAATCGTTAAGCGATTCCGGAAGATCGAACTCGAAGCCGACGTGATTGCGGTAACGGATCTTCTGAAGCTCGGCGTAGCAGTGCAGATGCTCCAGCTCCTTGGCGACCGTAATGAACGAGGCGCCGCTGGACAGGCCGATCCGCAGCATTCTTCCGAGAAGCGACAGCATCCGGCTGATCTCGTCCGCTCCGGATTCGATCGCATGCCAATTCATCGTGTCCAGCGTATTGTAGAGAAAATGCGGGTTGATCTGCTCTTGAAGCACCCGCATCTCCGCTTCCCTTTTCCGCCGATTCTGTTCATTGACCTCCTCCAGCAATTGCGCCAGGTTCTGGGTCATTTGATTGAAGTTTTTGTTTAAGTAGCCGAACTCATTCTCGTAATCGTTCTCGACCCTCAAGTCGAGATGTCCCTGCTTCATCCGGTTCATGGCCTGAATGAGACGCCGGATCGGCCGAACGAACTGCCTGGAGAGGAAGAAGGCCATCGTAATGGCCAGAACGACGCATAGAGCGACGGCGATACCGATCGTCTGCTGAATTTTCCGGCTGCCCTGCGTAATCTCGGCCCAAGGAATGACGTCTATCGTGATCCAACCAGTACGCTGCTGCTTGCTCCAGATGAGCAGTCGCTTGACGCCCAGCTCGGCGACGGCATAGCTCGTCCCTTCAGACGCCCCGTCCATAATCGCGGGAAGCCGGTCTGCCAATTCGCCGTAAGGAACGGCATGCTCCGCTTCGGGATCGGAGTCCACCATCAGCCGCAAGCTTGTATCCAATACGTATCTGGCTCCGTCCGCCGTATCCCCCGACATCAGCTGCCGGAAGTAAGACAGCTTCAGGTTAAAGGAGAGAATGCCGATCTCCTCCCCCTTGGACGAGAGCACCTTGCGCATAAAGCTGACGACGCCTTCCTTCCCGACCAGGTAGCCTGCCACCTCCAGGGGCCGGGCTCCGAACCACGCCGAATCGGCGTTGCGAATCGTTTCGTAGGAGGGGCTGTTCTTCAAAATATCGTAAGCGAACACGCCGTTGGCCCCGATGTGCGTGCTAACCGTCGTATTGACGGCATAGAGCTGCACGGAGTGAACCGCCTCGTTTACATAGCTGTGTCGGCTAAGCAGATCGATGACCTCGGCATTCTGCTCGATCCGTTCGAACGACGATTCGCTCTTCTGCAAATATTGAATGACGACCGGGTTGCTGGAGATGACGAGGGAATCGTTTTCCACCGTCTGCAGCTGCAGCTCGATCTGCTTATTGATCTCGTTCAGGAGCAAACGACGAGAAGAGATCGTCTTGTCAACGACCTCTTGGTTGGTAATATAGTAGCCCGTACTGCCAAGGAGCGCGATGAGCGCGGCGGATATGAACAGAAACGAGGTGAAAAAGGTGACGGAAAAAGAGAAGGTCTTAAACGGATTTCTCATGAGGTCCACCTGCCCAGGTTGTTATTAACCTTAGCATAAGCCGCGATATCCGGTTGTACAAGCGTCATTAGCCTTTGATCCCCGTCGTCGCTATCCCTTCTACGAAATACTTCTGGGACACCAGAAACAGAACAAAGCTTGGAATGACGGACAGCACCGACATGGCGTACATCGGCCCCCATGTCACGGCCGAGGAATTGTCGAGAAATAGCCGGAGCGCTAGCGGAACCGTATATTTGGCCGTGTCCGTCAAATAAATCATTTGCCCGAGAAAATCGTCCCATGTCCAGATGAAGCTGAACAGCGCCGTCGTGATGAGCGCAGGCATACACAGCGGGAGCACGATTCGAAACGCGATTCCAAGCATCGAGCAGCCGTCGATCTTGGCCGATTCGTCGAGATCCTTCGGGATGCCGCGAATGAATTGGACGACCAGGAAGACGAAGAACGGGCTGACCGCCAGAAAGTGCGGAACGATTAGAGGCAGCGTCGTCCCGACCCAATCCAGATTTTTGAACAGAACGTATTGCGGTACCAGCGTCACTTGCGTCGGAAGCATAAGCGTCAGCATGAGGATGCCGAACCATAAGCTTTTTAACGGAAAGTGGAGACGGGCAAAGCCGAACGCGACGACTGCGCTCGAGAGCACCGTTCCGACGACCGACAGCCCCGCGACAAAAAACGAATTGTAGAAAAAGTGGCCGAACGAGAAGCCGGAAATCGCCGTCCACCCCTCGGCAAAGTTAGCCCAGCGCAGCGTAGACGGAATCAAGTTCGCCAGCGGAATTTCCTCGTTCGTCTTGAGCGAGCTGCCGACCAGCCACAGGATCGGATAGATCATCAGGAAGCTGCCTGCGATTAGCACCGCATAACGGGATAAGAGCTTGTACTTGTTGGCGATCAAAGTCATCGGAGGCTCTCTCCTTTCGGATTAATTTTCATAATGAACCCACCGCCGGGAGCTTCCAAAGATGATCCATGTCGACAGGGCGATCAGAATGAGCAGCACCCACGCCAACGCGCTTGCGTAGCCCATATCGAAATAGGCGAAAGCTTTCTGATACAAGTAGAGCGCGTATACCAGAGTCGAGTTGATCGGCCCGCCCTGCGTGACGACGAACGCCTGGGTGAACATCTGGAAGCTTCCGATCGTCTGCATGACAAGGTTGAACAAAATAATCGGAGTCAGCATCGGCAGCGTAATTCTAAAGAAGGTTCGTATCCTCGACGCCCCATCCACCGAGGCGGATTCGTACAAATCCTTTGGAATTTGTTTTAATCCCGCCAGGAAGATAACCATTGAAGAACCGAACTGCCATACCGCCAGCATGACGAGCGTATACAGGGAGGTGCTCGGCAAATTGATCCAGTCCGTCGCAGGAATACCGATCAGCGAAAGCGCCTTGTTCACGATACCGTCGATGCCGAACAAATTCCGCCAGATCGCCGCGATCGCCACGCTGCCCCCGACCAGTGACGGCAAGTAGAAAATCGCGCGAAACATCGACATGCCGCGGATCGCCTTGTAGAGGAGCATGGCCACCAGCAGGGCGAAGATCAGCTTAAGCGGAACCGACAGCACCACATAGGTAAAAGTGACCTTAATAGCTTGCACGAATGTTTGATCTTCCATGAAAATTTCGCGATAGTTCGCCATCCCCGCCCATTTGGGCGATTCCAGCAAATTGTAGTGGTTTAAGGAGTAGTACAGCGATTGAAGCATCGGCCACAGGGCCAACGCCAAAAATCCGATTAACCACGGCGAGATAAACGCGTATCCCCACACAGATTCCGCATGCTTGCTCAGCTTGCGGCCCCCGCCGGCCTTAGGAGCCGATTCCGATTTTACTGCCATAGCGCACGCACTTCCTTTCTTCGGTCCATTTCCCTCCATCGAATAAGTTCATTTTAGCCAGCTAGCCGGTTCGTCTAAATAAGAGAAATCTATAATTTGTAACGGATATATACGAAGTTCATGGTGCGGGGAGGCCTGTCGATAAAAAAACAACCATCGACGACTGGGATCGTCGTCAATGGTTGTTGGCGCTTGGTTCGATGGGGTTACTTGTCGATCAGTTCGGTTGTTTTCAGCAGTCTTACGATCCGATTTAACGCTTGCGGGCGACCACTGCTAATCGACCGTTTTCGGTAGAGTATTCGCAGGTAGACAGTACAATAAGTCGATCGCCGTACTGGGCGGTCACACCCGTATCATAAAGCGCGAGTTTTTTTATGTTTTCAACATAGGAATCGAACTCGTCGGGTGTTCCTGCCTTCTCCACCTGATAGTACTTGAAAACGTCGTCCGATTTGCGGTACACCTCTGAGAGAATAACGCCCACAATCTCGTATTCCGCCTTCTCGTAAAGGGTGTTGAACTGGATCGTAGAATGCTCCTTATAGTAGCTTTCTTTTTTGTAATTCAGCAAATCCGCAAACATCAGGCCGCTTTTCATGTTATGGCCGTGAAGCAGTAGAATGTCCGATTCGTCTATCCGGTTCTGAGCATCCAGAAAGGGAAGTCCGTTTTTGTTATCTTTCTTATCGAAATCATGATCCAGATAGTACTCCTCGTCTTGCGGGTTTTGCATGACCGGATAGTCGATCCGGGTGTTATCAATGGTTAGCCAACCGATCATGTCCGGGTTTCGCTCGTAAAGCTCCTGATATTCCGAAAGCATGACCGGCTCGCTCGCCTGCTTGATAGAAAGCGGGGGTGTTTGAACATCCCCACCCGTATCCGATCTTGCCTTTTCCAACTGCTGCGTCAACTCGTCGATCTGTTTCTGTGCCTGATAATCCCGTATGAGATTCCTCGCAAGACCTGCCACAGCAAAGACCAGCAGAAGGACGGAAAAGGCGATAAGAATTTTTTTTGGTTTTGTCATCTCTTATCGCCGCCCCCGCATTAGTTGATCTTTTTCTTTCTGAATGGTATTGCGATTAGGAGTCCGATCAGGGCCATCAGCGCCAGCGCCATGTAGAAGGTCGAAGATGCGCCGCTGTCTCCTGTTTTCGGAACGTTGTCCAGCTCGTCATCTTCAGGCGGTCGGGCATCAATTCCCTTGCCAGATCCGTTGTTGCCGTCAGGCGGGTTACCGTTGTCGGTTCCGTTGTTGCCGCCAGGCGGGTTACCGTTGTCGGTTCCGTTGTTGCCGCCGCCAGGTGGGTTGCCGTTGTCGGTTCCATTGTTGTCGCCGCCAGGTGGGTTGCCGTTGTCGGTTCCGTTGTTGTTGCCGCCAGGCTGATTGCCGTTGCCTGGGCCCTTGTTGCCGTCAATCGGCGGTTTCCCATTGCCTGGGTTGGTATTGTTGCCGGGCGGGTTGCTGGGACCTGGGTCGGTTCCGCCTCTGATCGGCTTCATCGGCACATCATATCTGACGATATCGAAATCAACACCGATCGGTTTGCTCGTGTGCTTCTCGTATCCGTCCTTCGTTACGACAAGATAGTAATCCGCTTCAGGAAACACCATGAATGCATAGAAGCCGTTAGCGTCGCTTTCCTGATCCGGGCTCTTGTTGTTGTGCGGCGGGAAATTCGGAACAGGAGGAAGCGTTACTTCCTTACCCGGAGTGCGCCCGTTATCTCTATTCCGTTGCGTATCTGCATAATACAGCGTAACCTTGGCTCTTTCAATCTTCTTGCCGGTGATTGCATTTCCGGTTGTCTCGTCGTACACAGTACCGTAAGGGTCTACTAATTCCTCCGAAATATTTAATTCTCCATCTTTCTTCACTTTCAACTGTGCGACCTTGAAGAGCACTTCTTCGCCGTTGTCCGCTTGATAGCGAACTTGCATCGTGTACGTCTGCTCGCTCAGCCCTTCTACGGAGAAGGTGCCGTCCGGCCCCATCGGAAACGCCTTGGGGTTGCCATTGCCATCCTTGATGTAGTTCCCTTGGGCATCCCTTAAATAGATATACATATGGCTAGAAAATTCATTGTCGAACAGCGCTGTTGTCCCGTCCAGCTGCTTGAACAGAACGATCCCAACTGCCGTAATGTCCGCCGGAACGGTCTCGTCTGTGACTGCGCTGTCCACATTGGCCTTCTGTGTGAATGGAATCTCGACATCCTTGCCGCCGACCTGATACACCTTCGTATACGTGATCGTATAATCGGTATCCGCTTTGGCAGGGACGGAATATTCCCCATCCCCATTGGTCCAAATCTCCTCGGTTCCGCCGGTCTTCTTATTCGTCACGATGATTTTCGCATTCGGAATGACTTCTCCTGTGTTGTTGTCACGCAGCACGCCTTCCAAATACGGGCGGGTATTAACAAAAGGAGCTTGGGCTTCTTCCTTCTCCGGGATGCTGCCCGTGTGAACGAGCCCTTCGGGATCCGTCACATAGCCCTCCGTCGTATAGTCCTCCTGAGTCACCTTATACTGAAGATACGTCGGAAGTCCATGCACAACGAACGTCTGCGCATTTGTAAGCTCGAAGGTGTCCCCACTCTCGATTGTCCCCTTGCTTCCATCCGACTTCTCATAGTCGTAGGATCCGTTCGCTCCCTCTCCTGTGAAAATGATCGTGTACTTGAACGGCTTCGTCTTGTCGTCATCTTTGCCTTTCACCTTGTTGCTGATGAGCAAGTCGCCCTTCACCACTCGCGTGTTCGTGAATGGAGCTTCCTCATCCGTGCCTTTCATGACTCCCTCAGATGACAATGCGGGAGTGGTCACATATTCCTCATCTGTATAGCTCTTCTGAGTCACGGTGTATTTCAAATCCTTAGGCAGACCCAAAATATCCAGTGTCTCACCATGCTTGAGCTTGAAGGAGTATCCGGACTGGATCTTATCCGCGCCCGTACTGCCATTCTTCGCATACGAGTAACTTCCGTCTTTGCCTGTACCCTTAAAAGTTACGGTATACTCGAACTCCTTCGTCTTGTCTCCGCCATTTCCCATGACCGTGTTGCTGATCGTCAATTTATTGACGGTCCGATGATTGACGAAGTCCGCATTGCGATCAGCCCCCGCCATGACTCCCTCATGAGACAATGCCTCAGGGGTGGTCGCGTAGCCGTCGTTCTTGTAGCCATCCTGGGTGATCGTATACTCCAAGTTGTCGGGTAGATCCTTAATTATAAAGGTCTCACCATGCTTGAGCTCGAAGGAATCGCCGGATTTGATCGTACCCGTAGTCCCGTCTGAATGCTCATATTCATAAGCTTGACCCTTTCCTGCACCGTCAAAGGTCACCGTGTACTTGAAAGGCTTGCCCAGTTCTGAGCCGTCCCCCGTGACGGTATTGCTGACGGTCAGATTATTAACGTATCGCTTGTTGACATAATCCGCTTGGTGAACTTTGGTGTTCTCGATTGCGCCGGACAGTTCTCTCGTCCCCGGTTCAGTAATGTAAGCGTCCGGAGTATAATCTGCCTGGGTTACTGTGTAAGTCAGACCCGCAGGCAGAGCCGGAAACTCGACAGATTCCCCATGCTTGAGTATGATCTTGTATCCATTGGTAATCTTGCTAACGCTAATTGCATCGTCTGACTTCTTGTAGACGTACTCTCCGCCCTCACCCTCGCCGTCGAAAGTAACGGTGTACTCAAAATCCTTGGTCGTGCTGCTGCCGTTTCCTTCCACCTTATTGCTGATGGTCAGCTTGCCTTGGGCCGGTGTGGGCACGACCAACGGATTATCAGAGGTTACTTTTACGCCGTCAACCCAGATAGGCTTGCCGGGCGTATTTCCTACATACACCTGATAAATTTTCGTTGTGGGCAGCCATGTCGTTGTATCAATATAGGTTTGTTTAAGCTCATAAAGGCCCGGATTCGGGAACAACAGATTGAGCTTGCCACCGCTTAAAGTTTCTCCAGTGGCGACCTGCGTTCCGTCAGATTTCTTATACAGCGTGAACTTCACACCATCCAGCGGATTGCCGCTCGGGTCCACCTTTTTCAAGGGCAGCAGGGCATTGGAGCTTGAACTGCCGGCTACGTCCGAGCTGTCCAGCGTGCTTTCGCTTTTGGCGCTTACCGATTTCAGCTTGTCATCGCCCATCAGCTTGACCTCGTTGCCCATCTTGTCGCCAGCTTTCGCTATGGAAGGGTCAACTTCGCTCTGGTACACAAACTGGTAGAACTTATTCGGGTCGGTCATTGTGAATTTTAGAACTGTCGTGCCGTCCACGCCTGGTTCGGCTTCTACCTGAACTTCACTATTCGGGCCGCCAATATCCAGTGCTTCGCCGTCTCTTTCCAAAGCGCCGCTAGCGGTCAGCTTGGCACGGTAAACCGCCATACTAGGTGCCGACAGTACGAGATTGCCGCTTTCATCCTTGCGCAGGTTCATCCCCGCCCCAAGAGTGTCCTGCAAATAAACGCCAGCCTCCATGTTATAAGGCGGATAATAGTTCACTGTCCATTCCAGCACGCCAGGAAACGGCTTGGTGACCGACTTGCCCAGCGCCTGAACAGGCACAATGACCTTGCGCTGTTCGGTGAGAACCTTATCTACTCCGCCCCATGTCATATGAAGGTCGGCTTTGTTATACAGCATCTGCTTGCTTGTACCGTTAGTGGTGTATTCCTCCAAATACTTCTCCAGAGCCGCATTGGAAGGTCTTGCCTTCACCAGAATGACATAAGGGCTTTCCAGCTTGGAGAACGTGAAGGTGCCTACGTTACCGCTATGGGAGAAGCTGACCACATGGGCAGGGGTATTCGGCTCGATGAGGGAAGCTGCGTTGTTCAGAACCCCATAGTCCATACTGCTGCCATTGTTCGAATAACCTTTCCACAGCTCAAAATCCTTCCCCTCGGAAAACGGAACGAACTCCCAGTCCGCCGGCAGGGTATCCACTAGCTTCACATTGGTGATTACCCGACTTCCGCCGTCTTTCGCCATCTCAACCGTGTTATACCCCGGCATATTTACCCCTAAGCGGAAGGTAACGGTCTTGGTCGTCTGATCATAGGCAGAAATCGTCCATGCCTCATTGCTATCGTTTCGAATGTAGCTGCTAACGTTATTTGGGGTAACACTCTCAGGCGTACCATCTATCTTCAATGGCCTCGACGCAAAGAGCATGTCCTTGTTCAGCATACGCAGGTGAAGGTTGGCGTTGTTTTGCGCCTGTTTTACGGCTTCGCTGTCAAACAGCAATGCCCGATTCCAGCGTGTTTTCTCTGCGTTAAAATCCTGCCTGAAGAGGATAGCCGGGTTGGTCTCAAGCGCACGGAAGCTGAAGGATGCAGCCTTGTCAGTCGTATAGCCCGTCACTTTAATCAAATCCGCTACGACTTTACCATTTACGGTTAATGGGATAGCCTTCAACGTCAAGCCGTTCGCGCTCGTGAGTGTGCCTTTATGATACTGCTTCCAAAGCTGCGCAGTATTTACATTCGCTTTGATTTTCGCAAGCGTTTGTGCAGTTACCTCGCCGGTTTCATCCACTGCGATGTCCAGGACATTCAGATCTCCGCCATGCACCAGAACATCGTATACTACCGCATCTGGCAAAGCATATTGCGGAGTCAGGCTAACCGTCCACGTAAGAGCGCCAAGATTGTAATCCTCCATTGAAAGAGAAGCGACTTTTGTGAACGTATGTCCACCAATTGTAACGATAGCCTCGTCTGTCACTGCGGCGGGCCTTGTACCGGTTATTACATCGTTGTTCTGTATGCCATCTGGTGTATCCAAATCCCAGTTGGCACGAGGATCGATTCTGAAGCTGGAGCCGCTGTTCACTTTGGACTTAATGATCAGTTGAACTTTACCGTCAATATTCCCGAAGGAGTACACGCTGTTTTCATTCGGAATAATCGATTTTTCTTCGGATGCCACGCCACTTGTCCATGTCTGCCATGTGGCCGAGATAAACTCCAGCCCTGCAGGCAGCACATTAGTGATGGCAAAGTTCTTTAACCCTGGTTTGTTATACTTGTTAACAATGATCGTCCATGTAATCTCTTCATTAGGGTGGTCATACGAAGCGCTGGCTTGGATCCAGTCGGGGGCAAAGGAAATTTCCTGCCCTGCATCCTTTAGCTTGTCACTGTCCTGTCTCAGCTCCACTGTGCCAAACATAACCCGATAGCTGCGACCAAGATTGTTCGGCGGATTCTGATGCTCGTAATAGTAGCCTTCCTTGGGAATCCATGTTTTATATTCGACCTCCGGAGCTTCGCCTGTCCCCGCTGGGAACACATACGTCAGCGATCCGTCCCCGCCGATGGTTGGGGTTGCCTCAACTCTATTTACTTTGAACGTACCTGCCACATAAATACCGTGTACATTGCTTTTCAGAGTGCCATAACCCGTATTATAGGCTGAAGGGTTCGTATAGAACGTCTTCCCGTCCAGCGGCAGTTTAATTGTTTGATCAAACTGATCAAAGGCGGATACGGTTGACTGCCACGTAATTGCTCCCTCGACAAATTGTGCAGGTTGAATTCCGCGATAGCTATACTGATCCCACTTGACCATTCCCGGCGAGGTCAATGTGATGCTGTATGCCGGTGTGACATCCGGATTTTTGAGCTGGTAAGCTCCCCCAAAAATCGTGATCGGCTTGGACTCGCCGTAATTTAAACCTGTTAAGTCCGAATTGGCGGTCGTTTCAAAGCTGAACGTAACCGCTCGTCCCACACCATTAAAGAAGCCTTCATCTCCGTCAAACACAACCTTGATGCTGCTTGGAGCGAAATAGGCAGTTCCCAGCTTTTTCGGGCCGGTTTCCGTCTGCGCCATCAAGGACTTGGTGGCCGTTGGCAGCACCACTTCTTGGAAATGTTCTGTTCTTTGCAGTTCGATCCAGTCACCCTGCTGAATGTACAGGCTGTAATCGGCATTGGTCGGATTAGGATCGTCGCCATTCACCGGCACCTTGAGACCTTCCGACTTCAGCGTGAATGGCTGTCTGCCTTGGATAGTGCCGTTTGGCGCAATCACAGGAGGGGGAGTTCCCGTTCCCTGCTGCACCGTCAACGGAAAGGTGGAATTCGCCCCCATAAATACCGCCGTCTTATCCGACGGCTCCGCCGACACCGCCAAAGGCATAATAAGAGCACCCTCCGGGTCGCCATATACCGCCTCGGTTACCGAGGACTCAGGAGCCGTAAATTCGGGCTCATCCAGCTGATTGGCGGAAGCGGTAAACGTCACAGTCTGCAAGGCCAGCAAAATCGCCAAACAGAAGGACAACACCGACTTGTACAAGATTGGTTTTTGTGATAAATTTCGTTTTCGTGCCATCCTCATTTCATCCTCTCCTTCGCTTTTTCTGCCTTCTTTCAGTCGTAAAAACGACAAAGAACGGCATTATTCCGCAGATGGTTTACAGTCTATCACCCCGACCTAGACAAAAACTCGACAAGCTCCCCATGACAAAAAAATACCGCTCAACAAGGGGGCTCAATATCTCCCCTTGTTGAGCGGCCCGTCAGCATCCGATCCCGGCGCCCCGCCCACTCTCCGACTTCCAGCGTTCATACCAGAGAACGATCTCATCGCTAATCGGTAGTTCCTGCTCCTTCTCCACCCTCTCTACGAGCAGCCCGTACTGCTCCTCAACGCCGTCGCGATGCTCCAACGCATCATAGAGCTTCATCAACGAGAAATAGTTGTCCTCTTGTTCCGGGTACACGGATTGGAGACAGCGATGAACCTCCAATGCTTTCTCGAAGAGCTTCGCTTCCTCGTAAAATTGACCCAGCCTCTTCATCTGATGCTGCCAAAGCATCCGCAGACGCTCGCGTTCATGCTCCGCCCAGAGATAGTCGTAATCGCCGAGATAGTCGCCTGTGTAGGAGGCTAGCGCGCTTTCGTACTCCTCAGCGTTATCTGCCGTCAACGCGCCCAACTGGCGCAATCGACGTTCCCACGCTTCCGACTCCACACAAGCGTTGCCGATGTCCAATCGGTAACCCGATTCCAGCTCCCCCGCGCGAATCACAATAACTTTGTCCATCTTGCAGGCTCTCAAGGTCTGACGAATATGATAAATCGCCGTATAGAGGTGCTGAGCCGCCTTGTCGGCCTCAACCTCCGGCCACAGCAACTCGAGCAGCGTTCCCCGATTCACCATCCGATTCCAGTGATGAAGCAAATACGAGAACAGTTCAAGCGCCTTGCTCGTTCTCCACTTCGCCAGCTGCGCCTCCCGACCGGGAAGCTGAAACCGGATCTGTCCCAAGCAGCGGATGATCGGAGAATGCGCATCCGGCATTGGTTTAGCTTTCTTAATGCGCAGCTTCTCTTCCACTCTCAGCAGCGTCTGACGCAACCGATCGTCCTGCACAGGCTTCATGATGTAATCCAGCGCATACAGCTCGAAGGCTTTTACGGCATATCGGTCGTAAGCCGTCACAAATACAATTTCAATGCCTGGAACGGCTGCCTGCAGCTGCCTTCCCAGCTTTAACCCGTCTATCTCCGGCATCTGAATGTCCAGAAATACAACATCCGGGCGATGCGCCAGTACGCCTGCAACGACCTCGTTCGGATCTGTATACTCCGCTGCGATATCCGCCTCTTCGCTTTCGCGTTCAAGCGCTCGCCGCAATCGGAAAAGAGCCAGCGGCTCATCGTCGACCAATATGATTTTCACTGTGATTCCACCCCGCCCGGATCGATGTTGGTTAGGAATATTATACCATCATCGTTCTGCTTCAGGGCAGGCCGAAGATCCCGGGACTAATAACACATTTATCAGGGAATTCCCTGATACACGAAATCCTTAATTCGTGATACGATAATTTCATGTAAAGTGAAAACATTCACAATATATAAGTGAAAATTTTCACATTAGGAGGAGCGCTATGACAAGAGAGAGACTGCTGCTGATCGGCAACGGCATGGCCGGCGTGAGAACGATCGAAGAAATTATGGAACGGGATGCCACTCATTATGAGATTACGATTATCGGGGAAGAACCCTATACGAATTACAACCGCATTATGTTGTCCAACGTCTTGCAGAAGAAGATGACGGTGGATGAAATCATTACGAATCCGCTGCAATGGTACGAGGATAACGGCATTACGCTTATCCACCACGATCCGGCGATCAGGCTGGATCCGCAAGCCAAACATGTCATTACGGCCGAAGGTCAATGTATCCATTATGACAAATGCATTATAGCCACAGGGTCCAGATCTTTTATTCTGCCCATCGAAGGCGCGGAGCTGGCGGGCGTGTTGGGTTTCCGCACCATTGACGACACGCTGCAAATGATCGAACAAGCCAAGCAATATAAGCGGGCTGCAGTGATCGGAGGCGGCTTGCTAGGGCTTGAAGCGGCTAAAGGTCTCGTCGATCAAGGCATGGAGGTCACGGTCGTTCACTTGGAAAAATGGCTGATGGAAACGCAACTGAACGAACCAGCCGGAAATTTATTGAAGAAGGATATGGAGAAACAAGGCATTCGCTTTCTAATGGAGAAAAAAACGACTCGCATATTGGGAACGAGCAGAGCGGAAGGCCTTGAATTCAGCGACGGCAGCACTTTAGAGGCGGATTTGGTCATTATGGCGGTCGGCATCCGGCCGGTGACCGGGCTCGCTAAGGACGCAGGGCTGCATGTCGAGCGAGGAATCGTCGTTGACGACTTCATGGCCACAAGCGCGGCGGACGTGTATGCGGTAGGGGAATGCGCACAGCACAACAAGACGATCTATGGCCTGGTCGCTCCGCTGTATGAGCAAGGAAAGGTGCTGGCCGACCTGCTCACAAACCGCCCGACGGACGGCTATAAAGGCAGTACGGTGTCCACTTCGTTAAAAGTGTCCGGCTGCGATCTGTTCTCGGCGGGCATCATCCGGGAGAGCGACGATGTGAAAGGCATTGAGGCTTATAACGGCTTAAACAACAGCTACAAGAAGCTGTTTATTCGGGATAATCGCATTGTCGGCATCGTGCTGTACGGCGATACGTCCGAAGAGAATCGCTACTTTAAAATGCTGCGGAACGGGACGGATATTGCCGCCCTGAATCCCGTAACGCTGCTTGCGGCCGCCGACGAAGAAGCCGGAGCAAGCGTAGCGCAATGGGACGATGCCGATACCGTATGCGGCTGCAACGGCGTCACGAAGGGAACCATCGTCAATGCGATCCACGCGCAGCAGCTAACATCCGTGGCCGACGTTGTGCGCTGTACGAAAGCAGGCAACTCCTGCGGCAAATGCAAGCCGATGATCGGCGAGCTGCTCTCGCACGTCCTGGGCGACAAGGTTGCGCTTGCGCCGACGGGCATTTGCGGCTGTACGGATCTGACCAGGGACGACATTGTCCTGCAAATTCATGAGAAGGGTCTGAAAACATCGAAGGACGTCTTCCGCGAGCTGGGCTTCCGCAATGCCGAAGGCTGCTCGAAATGTCGTCCGGCGATTAATTTCTATCTTAATGTTACCTTCCCTAATGAGCATCAGGATGAAAAAGAATCCCGTTATGTTAATGAACGCATGCATGGCAATATCCAGAAGAACGGCAGCTTCTCGGTCATTCCTAGGATGAGAGGCGGCCAAACGACGCCGCAGCAGCTGCTGAAAATTGCGCAGGTTGCAGAAAAATACAATGTTCCTCTTGTCAAAGTAACGGGTAGTCAGCGCATTGGCTTGTACGGTGTAAATAAAGAGGATTTGCCGGCTATGTGGGAAGAGTTGAACATGACCTCCGCTTCCGCCTACGCCAAAGCCGTTCGTTCCGTGAAAACATGCGTAGGCGCCAACTTCTGCCGCTTCGGCACGCAGGACTCCATGGGGCTGGGCATTAAACTGGAGGAGCGCTACGAATATATCGACACGCCGCACAAATTCAAAATGGGCGTATCGGCTTGCCCGCGCAGCTGCGTGGAAAGCGGAGTTAAGGACTTTGGCGTCATCGGCGTAGAAAACGGCTTCCAGATTTATATCGGCGGCAACGGCGGTACGGAAGTGAAGGAGGCCACGCTGCTGACCACGGTTGAGACGGAGCAGGAGGTTATCGATCTGTGCGGCGCCATGCTGCAATACTATCGGAAGACAGGCAATTACGCCGAACGTACTGCGCCATGGCTGGAGCGGCTTGGCTTTGAGCATGTCAAGTCCGTGCTGCTCAACCCTGAGCAAAGCAAAGCTTTGCTGGCGGAGCTGGATGCGGCCGTAGCCGGCAAACGCAAAGACCCGTGGACGGAAATTCGCAGCAATGAGCATAAAGAACAAGAGCTTTATTCAGTAGGGAGAGGATAAGGATGGGAACAACTCAAGTCAAACAAAAGGTGTTTGTCGCCAACTTCGCCGAACTGCCGCCCCGCATTGGTCGCGAAATAGTGGTAGAAGGCCTTAAAATTGCCGTATTTCGCTTGTCCGACGATCGAATCAAAGCGATTGGCGGAGTTTGCCCGCATAAGCAGGGGCCGCTTGCCGAAGGAATCGTATCCGGCGAGTATGTCTTCTGTCCTCTGCACGAGTACAAAGTGTCTTTGCTCGACGGCAAGGTTCAGGAGCCGGACGACGGCTGTGTAGCCACCTACGATACTCTCGTTGAAGAAGATAAGGTTTACGTGCTGGTATAAAATTAGTCTTCCATGGGAGGGAGATAGCGATGTTTAAGCATAATGTTGAAGCGATTGTGGAGGTAGGCGTCGCTAAAGCAAGCTATATGAAGCGAGAGAAGCTGGGCTACTTCATTGCGACCATGCTTGCGGGAGCTTATGTCGGTTTCGGAATTATACTTATCTTCACCTTGGGAGCGCCGCTGGCCCAATCCGGTTCCCCCTTTCAGCCGTTAGTGATGGGGGCAAGCTTCGGGATTGCCTTGACCCTGGTCATTATCGCAGGAGCGGAATTGTTTACAGGGAACAATATGGTTTTTACGATCAGTACGCTGGCAGGCAAAACAACTATGAAAGAGACATGGATCAACTGGCTTATTGTATTTATCGGAAATTTGGCGGGAGCGGTTGTATTCGCCTTGCTTGTTAAGGGCTCGGGACTGTTCAACGCCGTGCCGGCGGATCATTTAGTCTTCACGGCCGCAGCCAAAAAGATGAACGCTCCGTTCACGGAATTGTTTTTCCGCGGCATCCTTTGTAACTGGCTCGTCTGTCTTTCCGTCTGGATGAGCATAAAGCTGAAAAGCGAAGGCGCCAAAATGTTCGCCATCTGGTGGTGCTTGTTCGCTTTTATCGCCAGCGGCTATGAGCATAGCGTAGCGAATATGACCCTGTTAAGTGTGGCGTTGATCTTGCCGCAGCATCCCGAGGCAGTGAGTGTGGCCGGCTGGCTGCATAATTTGCTCCCCGTAACGCTTGGCAATATGGTTGGCGGTATCTTATTTGTAGGTCTGGCCTATTGGAGAATTTCCCCGGTTCGGAAAAGCGAGGCGGTTGAGCTCACTCCGAACCAACCAAAGAAAGCTGCGAACCTGTGAGCGATCTCGCGGGCGCAATAGAATAGGTTACCTTTTCAAGCCCGGAAGCCCGTAAGCGATCTGTATCCTTGGCCGGTATCCGCCGCTCTTCGCCTCATCCGGCAGATCCGGACGCATCCCTCGGGGCAGTTCGATTTCCGCGTTCAAGGCCGCCTGCAAGCCGAGAATCCGAATTTCGCGATAGGCGGCCTCGTCATGAGCAACCAACGAAACGAGGCGGCCTGAGGCGATTGCCTTGCGTGCCAGCCGAAGGTAAGCGGCCGAGTCTGTCCGGTCTCCTTCCACGAGACGGATTCGGCGGGAGAACGGTATAATCTCGGCCAAGTCGGCCTCCGAACGTCCGAAATCCGCCCGCAGCGTAATGCCGACGCTCGGATAAAGTCTGGCGGCTCTCTTGTAAGCGTCCAAAAGACTGTCCGCAAGTTCAGCCCCCTCCGCGTTAATCATGATCGTTATACCGTACAAGGCCGCCTCCCGGATCAAATCTACCAGCTGCCGAAAGGCAAGCTCGTCGTCGACGCCCATGCCGATTCGGGAAAGCTCCAGCAGGAGCGTCGCCGACCTCCCTGCGACTCCGAGCATATCGATGAGTCTTCTCAGCTCGTTCTTCGTTTCGACGCACTCCCGCAAGCCTTTGGCTTCTTCTCCGATATAAGCCAACGATACCCCGTAGCCTCTGTATGTTAACCGGACCGCTTCGCAGACGGCATCCTCCCGCTTCGTCCCGACAACGGTTCCCCTCGGCAAATGCTTCATTCCCGTCTTCTCCCCTTCTTCTCTTTTTCCGACTTCCCAGTCCTAATGTACCGTGTTAAAGTGGACTGTAACAGGATCACTTGAACTCTTTTTTGACCATACCACTTTACACGAAGGAGAAGAGAAATGATGTGGACGGCGATCGATCGAACTTCCGGGACGCCCCTGTTCAGACAAATTTACGAGGCCTTCCGCCAGAGGATCTTGCACGGGGAGCTTCAAGGAGGAGATCAGCTTCCCAGTACGCGTGATTTGGCATCCACCCTGCAGGTGTCCCGGACGGTTATCGTGGAGGCTTACGAGCAATTGCTCGCCGAAGGCTACATCGAAGGCCGCCGCGGTTCGGGAACGTTCGTCGCCGAGGGCACCCATCTGCCGCTTATCGAGCCATCCGTTCCGGCCGCCCGATCTGTCCCGCACGATTCGCAGCCGCTTATAAGAGACGGTCTCGTCAATCCGGATCTGGTCGATTTTCGCCACGGCATTCCCGCTCTCGATCTGTTTCCGAAGAAGCTGTGGGGAGATCTAGCCAAACGGATCTGCACGGAAGCTTCGCCCGAAGCGTTCGGCTACGGCCGACCGGAAGGACGGCACGAGCTTCGCGGCGTACTCGCCCGATACTTGCGCAGGTCCAGGGGAGTCGTCTGCGAACCGGAACAGCTTCTGGTGACGACCGGCGCCACGCAGGCGATTTCATTAGTTGCCAAGCTGCTGCTGAACGGAAAGTCGGATGTCTTGGTGGAAGATCCGATCACCTCCGATATCCATACGATGTTCTCGCTTCCCGGGGCGAAGCTTCATCCGATTCCTGTCGACGATTCGGGTATGATCACCGAACTCCTGCCTTCAGACATCAGCCCCAAGCTCGTTTACGTCACGCCGTCCCACCAATTTCCGATCGGGGGCTTACTCCCGATCCAGCGGCGCGTCCAGCTCATCCAGTATGCGGCCAGAACCGGCAGCTACATCGTCGAAGACGATTACGACAGCGAATTTCGCTACGAGAGCGCGCCCGTCAGCTCTCTGCAAGGGCTCGATCCGGAGCGCGTCGTCTACATCGGCACGTTCAGTAAAATTTTGTCCCCGGCGCTTCGTATGGGCTACATCGTCCTCCCTGCTTCTCTTATAGAACGCGCTCGGGGTTTGAAATGGCTCACCGACCTCCACACGCCGTCGGTGGAGCAGCTTATCCTGGCCCAATTCATCGAAGAAGGCTATCTGGACCGGCACATCGCGAGGATGAAAAAGCTGTACCGCAAGCGCCGGGACTTCCTCATTCGGCAGCTGCGCCATTCGTTCGGGAACGCTGTGCGCATTCTCGGCCATTCCACCGGCATCCATCTCATCGCCGAATTCGCCGGGATCACTTTTACGCCGGAGCTCCTGTCCGTCATCGAAGAAAATGGCGTCAGAGTCTATCCGGTTGCCGTTCATGCCTTCCGGCGAGACGTCCAAAGGCACCGGATCATTATCGGGTACGGAAATTTATCAGTAAGCAGAATAGAAGAAGGGATTCGAAGATTAAGCACATCTTTGAAGAAAGAATAAATAGTTGCACAGGATGATGACAAATATTGTCGAATTTTATACATTATTGATGGTTTTGTGATACGTTAGACGCATAACTTGTAACTTGCGAGGTGTACGATGAAGTCGGTGCTAAGAATATCGGCTTTGGGAGCGTTTGTATTCCTGTTTATACTTGCGCCTCAGCTTGCCAGTGCCCAGCATCACGCGGTTACGATCCAGCATTGGCAAATTCAATATATCCCGGAAAAGGGTTCTCTTGATCTTCCTTCCTCGGTTGAAGGAGATTGGCTGGAGGCAGATATTTACGATCCCGGAACGACGCTACCTAGCGAAAGTCGCGGCGTATGGATCCGGCTTGTTCTGCCTCCTACTTCGGATTGGGTAAATCCAGGTTTGCTGGCGGATCGCTTGTATGCGCAAGATATCGCCGTCTATCGGGGGGAGCAGCTGCTTCTGGAATCGACCCGGGCTTTCGCTTTCGATCTGAACAAGCTGATTTTGCCGATCGGGGCGCTCTCGGAGTCTTCAGATCTGTATATCCGCATCCTGGTCACCGGAGAACGGGCCGGCTTGGTCAGCGGCATTCGGCTCGACGATTTCAACGATCTCTCCGGGCGGTTCATCTCCCGGGACATTGCCGATGTCCTTCTCGGAACGGGCATCGCTTTCCTGGGGTTGATCATGCTCATTTGTACCGGATACTTACATCGGAGACAGCGCAGCACGTGGATCTCGCTTTCCCTGATCGCCCTCACGACGGGTCTGCTGATGATCTTCTATTCGCCGCTTCCTTACATCTACTTCGAAGAATACGGGCGCCTGCTGTCGTACCTGTTCGACGCGTCGATGTTCGTGCTGTTCCCGTCTCTCATCTACTATATCGATCAGATGTTCGAGGGACAGTTCCGCTTTTTCACGAAGTTTCGTTATTTCCAAACGGGATATTCCGCTCTTGGCCTGCTTGCGTTGCTGATTTACGCCGTCACGAACGGTCGCTTCTTCGAGCCTTATTACTTGCTTTCGAATCGTATTTTCGGATTCCTGATTCTGTTCCAACTCGTTCTTGTTCTCGTCTTGTCCACCATCCATGCGCTCAAAGGAAACAAAAACGCCATCACGTTATCTATTGGAATGTTTCAACTGGCGATACTCGGAACGGCGGACATGATCATCTACTATTTAAGCGATAGGACGTATACGCTTTTCCTATGGAAATTCGGCGTTGTCGGGCTCATGGTGACGCTCGTCATCATTCTCGCCAGACGAATCTCCGCCGATTACGGCACACTGGTCAATTACTCCAAGAAGCTGGAGCTGTACAACCATAGGCTCGAGAGAACGGAGAAACTGAAAATCATCAGCGACCTCGCCGCTTCCGTGGCACACGAGGTCCGCAATCCGCTCCAGGTAACAAGAGGCTTCCTGCAGCTGCTGTCGGGTAAATCCGATGACAAAAACAAGCCGTTCTTCGATATGGCAACAAACGAGCTGGACCGAGCGGCCACGATCATCACCGATTTCCTGACCTTCGCGAAGCCAGAGATGGAGACCGTGTCTTTGTTGAATTTATCGGAGGAAATGTCCAAGATTGAGACGATGATGACTCCGCTAGCCGCGATGCACGATACAGTTCTTCTGTTCCGTTCGCAAACCGGCCTTTATTGCCACGGAAATTCTTCCAAGCTCAAGCAGGCGTTCATCAACGTGATCAAAAACAGTTTGGAAGCAACGGGGCCAAACGGGAAAATCGAGGTGTCCGCCACCGCCGAGAACGACGAAGTCGTCATTCGGGTCAAGGACAACGGAGAAGGGATGGAGGAGGAACAAATCGCCAAGCTGGGAGTCCCGTTCTTCTCGACCAAAGCGAAGGGAACCGGTCTCGGCCTCATGGTCACCTTCCGCATTATCGAAGTCATGAAGGGCACAATCGAATTCCGGAGCGTCAAACAGCAAGGAACCGAAGCCATTATCCGCTTCCCGTTGGTCACAGCCGCCGAGGAGCCCGACTCGCTAAGCGGTACCGGCGCTTGACCGTTCAGCGCCAAAAAAAGAACCGAAGGAAAACCCTTCGATTCTTCCGCAGATCGTATTCCATTACCACACGATATTGACGCTTGGGTCTCCGCCGTCGACATCCTCCGGGTTTGGAGGAAGTACCAGGAAGTACTGCGAAGCGGTTTCTTCTACGACCTTCAGGTCGATGCCGGCGGGAATGTCGATCCCGAACGCGGCTTTGATCGCTTCCTTAGGTTCGCTCAGGAGACTTGTCTTGAAAGCGGGATCTTCCCAAGCTTTCTTGATAATCTGCACTTTAAGAGATTCCAGTGACATGAGAGCACGCCCTTCCCAAAATGTGGTTAAGCCTACTCTCATCATACCATGGACCTCGGTCAAAAGTCCTCATTTATTTGATAGATTCGACAAAAGCATGGATAATCCGCCTTCGGCTGCCAATTGATCAACCCGTTCTTCCGTTTCAATAGCATCCTTCTCAAGCCCCATTACGATATCCGCATGAAAGGCCAGCAACACTTCAGGAACTTCGGGCATATTTACGAGTTTCTCGTGATGCCCTTTGGCGATTCCAACCAACTCTCGCAAACAGCCAATCCGATAGATCCCCCGTTTGACCAACCGTTCTTCCAACGGTTGGTTCGAAGGGAGTTCCAGCGCACGCCGAACGAGCGTCAGAAAAGCGTTGCGCCTTTCCCCGTCCTCGGCCAAGTCCTCCCTCCAGTCGGCCCAATCGTCGGAAAGCTGCAGCGTCGCCAGAGCGAGATCGAGCGCCTCCTCCATCTGGGGAAGGCGCTCCGCCCTCCCGGACAATAGCAGCATGCCTGCCGCGCACAGCTTCACAGGCGCCGATTTGCGCGCCAGAGCCGCGGGATTAGCGGGATCTGCCTTCTGGTCGCCTTCATCCGCAACGGCACAAGCCCAGTCGGCGAGATATGTCTCGTACCGCTCCCAGAGCGGGGATTCCGCCGGAAAGCAACGCCCATACCGCCGTTTGAAAGCCTCTTGCAGCATCTGACCAAGGGCCAAGGCGCGTCTCGTCTTCTTTGGGTCCGAAGCAGCCTTCGCATCCATCGCGTCGTCGAGCAGGAAGAAATGCAGCATCGCGTACACGTTGCCAACCGCGAGTTCCCGGCACAGCCCGTCCCCGCACCCGGTCAGCTCCTTGAACCAGAAAGGCAGAAGAAAGCAAATGTAGTTCGTTCCTCCGCCGGCTCCTCCCGGATTCGAGGTCACTGGATTGAAGCTCTTCAGCAGCGACGATGCCAAATCGGCGAGAGGAGCCGGCAATGCCGAAAGACCGCCTGTCGCTTCCGCAAATACCCGCGCTAGCTCCCCCTCGTACCGTCCCAGCCAAACCGCCCGCGTTCCGTTCATGCGTTGCGCCTCCCTCAAGTCCCCGGCCGCGTCCGGAGAAGATGCGCCGTTTTATCCCGTTATCCGTTCTTCATCCGGCGTTTGCTCTTGTTTACGTCAGTATACTTCGAATTACCGAAGAAAGCTACGAAATCGCGACAGGATTGTGCGGCGCATAAACGAACCGTCTCCATTGCACACTAATCAGTGGATCTAATTAACGATGCAGAGGAGCAATGTTCTAATGGCCAATCACCGAGACAAATTATCGAAGGCGGAGGTTCAATCCATCCCGCTTAACAAGATGCCTGTCCCCGGAGAAGATGACGTAGAGTTCTCCGCTGAGGAGGCGGCTGAGGCGTTCGAGCAGGACGGGACGGCGAACGCGACTGCCGATCACCAAGGCGAAAGAGAATAACGGCAAAGAAGGTGCAGCTACTCCGTCAACGGGAAATAGCCTGCACCTTTTTCGTTCGACAGGGGCTTATTCAAAGTCGGAAACGACTGTAAACCGTTCGTTTACGTGTTGCGGATTCTCGATCTCATCGACGATAGCGATCGCGTAGTCGGCATAGCTGACATGGCTTTCGCCGGAGGAGTTAACCAGCAGATGGTCTTTACCGGTACGATATGTCCCTGTTCGCTTGCCTTCCGGGTTAAAGAAGGCGGACGGGCTGACGAAGGTCCACTTGACGCCGGTCGACTCCTTCAGTTCTTGCAAATTTTGAGCTTGATTGGAAGCCGTCGCTTTGAACAGATCCGGGAAGTCGGGCGTGTCCACTACTCGCAGAGTTTTGGCTTCGTCCACGTACAAGCTGCCGGCGCCTCCGACGATGATCAAACGGGTATCCGGCGCGCCTTGGAACGCTTGAATCAGAGACCGGCCCGCTTCCACATGCAGATGCTCCTGACCGAGCGGAGCTCCGAAGGCGTTCACGACGACATCCAAACCCGTTACATCCTCCGCCGTCAGTTGGAACGCATCCTTCTGCACAACCTTGACTCCGCTTTCCTTGATTTTCGCTGCATCGCGCACGAACGCCGTAACCTCATGCCCTCTCGCTACCGCTTCCTTCAGAATAGCTGTGCCTGCTTTGCCGCTAGCCGCGATAATTCCAATTTTCATAGTCGTTTGCCTCCTAAGCAAAGTGGTTTTTATGAGGGAAAGGGTGAAGCTTCTTCCGCCACGTTGTAACTATTATAGTTACAACGTGCGTATGAAAAACCGCAAACCGACCGCTTCAAGCTTGTGACTGAATCTGCTTGGAAAGGACGGATACGAGTTCCTCCATGGTGATGTCGGCCAGAACGCCTTCCATTGCTTCCTGCGCACGCGCCAGCAGCAGTTGGAGAACCGCTTGAATGTTAGCTCCGACTTGGCATTGCGGGTTAGGCTCATTATGGATATGGAACAACTTGCCCTCCTCGACAACATCCACTGCGCGATAGACATCCAGAAGAGAAATCTCGTCCAAGCCTCTCGACAGACGAGCGCCGCCGCTCCCCGCCTTAACCGCCGCAAGCCCCGCCTTCTTAAGCTGCCCCAAAATTCGCCTGATAATAACCGGATTAGTCCCAACGCTTCCGGCAATCCACTCCGACGTATTATGAGCGCTTGGCGTAATTGCAAGCAGCGACAGCACGTGTACCGCTATAGCAAAACGGCTGCTGATTTTCATGCGCAACACCCTTTCGTTGTAATCATTATAGTTACAACTCAGCGCGAGTGTCAAGATTTAGAGGATGGAGGATTGTGGGTCCCGGTCCGGCAGTAATAAACCATTTGCAGAAAGCCGAGGTAATAGGCTTGAAGCACACTTGCCCCGAAGCGACGATCCGCAGCCAGCTCCCGCAAACTCCCGCTCAGCCGCGCTCCCAGCTCCTCCGCCTTGCCGTTCTCCAGCAGCAGCGTCCACGCGCCGAAGTCCGGCAGCCGCGGGTCGGCCGCTGGCTCGGCCTCCTGTTTGCTTAGCCAATTGAGCTGGTTCGATTCCTGAGATTGTTGTATTCGAGCGCAAGCAGCGCTTTGTACATCGGAGTTAGCTCGCGCAGCGGCACAGCCTCTCCGATATAGCAGGACACCGAGCAGTTCAAATACGTGCTGCAAGCTTCAATATATCTGCCACACCGCTCGCCGACGACCTCCCGCAACGTCCCTTCCTCGTCAGGAGAAACGTACAGCAGCGCTACCGTTACCCGCGACGTGATGGGAACCTTCGGCCAGAGTCATCTCGCTTCGGTAAGGCGAACGCAGCTTCGACACCTGGATTCGCCTTGCGAACGGCTCGACGGTAACCGAGCAACCTCGCTACGAGCCGACGGGACGTTTGCCCGGTCAAGTGCTTCGAAAGTAATTAAAGAGGCGATCGCTCTTGGGTGAAAGTACCCGAAAGCGATCGCCTTAGCGTTATGTCGGAGCCCTTTTAATGCTGAGCATGTGCACAAACTTCAAGCGTTTCTTTAATGCTCGCAACCACGTCGTCTCGATTTATTTTCAAGATAGGCAGTGTATCGTTCGGGTCCAAGTATGCATCGCGGCCTTGAATGTCGGCGGTAACGGCGAGGTGAATGCCGTGCTCTTTTCCGGCTTTTCCGACCGTTTCATCATGTTCGGCCATAGCGGGCTTAAACGCTTCGATCGGAGCAGGAACAAGCTGGGTCGTGTCGGTTTGTCCCAATGCTTCTACCATATATTGATAAAATTCAAGATACTTCATATTGGTATCGCAAATCGCGTATCGGCCCTCATGCTCCCCGTACTCCACCGCACCTGCCGCCGCTTCGGCCACTTGTTTGGCCGTCACCATGGCCGTACCGCCCTGTGGCACGTACACCGTTTCTTTTCCCCTGACTTGCTCGACAAACATTGTCCAAAGCGGGGTACGCCCCGGCATTACGCCGAATATATAAGGCAAGCGCAAGCTCATGACAGCCATATCCTTGCCGCCTTCAAGCATGGCAACCTCTTCTTGCAGCAGCCGTGTACGAGGATAAGCTTGCTTTCTTAAATTCAGATCGGGCCATTGCTCGGCAAAATGGCTGAAGTACGAATTGAACAGCACAAACTTTTTCACGCCGGCCTGACGGGCTAATCGGGCAATCCGTTGCACGCAAAGCACGTTTGCCTTGTAGAAGAAGGTGGCTGCCGGAGCCTCCGGGCAAATACGCTCATCCGCGCCCGCTGCGTAGATAAAGGCATAAACCCCGTCGAGCAATTGTAAAATTTGCTCATCGGTATAGGTCTGAATATCGCCTAGATGACTCTCCACCTCTGCAGGAAACAAATCGGGAGCAGGAGTAGGAGGAAGCGAGATTTCTGTGACTTTGTATCCTCTGGCAAGCAATTCCTTCGCTGTGTAGTATCCGAGAAATCCTGTTCCGCCTAAGATAAATGCCTTTTTCATAGTTGTCATCTCCAACTTGAATTGTATTTTAGGATCTATATAAGTTGAACCAGGGAAGAGGGGAGTCCATTGCAATCAGTAAGAGATGATTTGGGTCAACTTATATATACCGATTATAACAATGGGGCATCGTTAAGGTTGTGATATAATTCACAAATTAATGTGAAGAATATGAGGCTGTCCCATAAGCAGAGTTGCATGATGAGCGATAATCAAAAAAGGTGTATATACCTCCTGGAGACTGCCTCATACGCTCCTGAAATCACCGCGTAACGGGTTTACCCATTCAAATTTCAGGAGCGTATAGCATCGGAGGGAGGTATATACACCTTCACCTTGTTCATCGATTATCTTACAGAGCAACTTGGTTGGCTTATGGGACAGCCTCGTTGCTGCAGCTGCAACGGCTATCCAGCTTTAGTGTCCGCCAATCGCGATCATCATGATCCCCGTAACGACCGCAGCGGATGCGACTAGTCGGCGCGTACCTTGGGACTCCTTCAGGACGAGCAATCCAAGCAGCGTGCCGAATACGATCCCGACCTCCCGCAAGGGAGCGACCGTGGAGACGTCGGCTGTTCTGGCGGCGAATAGAAACAGCAAGTATGAACCCGGAGACAGGATTGCCCCCAGCCAGAGAATATTGCGATGTCGCAGGATGACCGTTTTTAACCGACCTGGCTTCAGCACAGATGAAGTCAATCCCAGCAAAAATCCGATATTCGTCACTTCCAGCAAGGCGAGCGGAGACAAGTGCCCCAGATTCACCTTGTCGACCAGCGTATATGTCGTAATACACAAACCGACTCCAAGTGCCAGCAGGACCGGCCGAGCGGACGATGATGGTCCCGTCCCCTGCCGCCGTCCAACCATGACAACGAATCCGATCAGCATACAGCCGATACCGATCCAACCCCATGTCGGCAGCGATTCGCCCAGCAGCAGCACACCCAATGCCGGCGTCAGAAGCGTAGGCATTCCGCGCATAATCGGATATACCTGCGACAAATCCCCCGCTTTGTACGTTTGCGCCAACAGGAATGCATAAATGCTCTGCATGACCAACGACGCTCCCATGAACATCCATTCGCGCAAAGAAAACTGGCTTCCCGCCAGCTCGTTAATCAGCACAGGCAGCAGCACGACGGTCGACGGAGCGTAAATCGCCCATAGAAATACCGCTTTATCCGTACTCTGCTTAGCAAACATATTCCAAACGGCATGCGCAAGCCCGGAGCATAAGACGAGAACGATGGAAACTGCAATCATGACTGAAACCCCGCCTTTAATCCTTTTGATAATACTTTTGTTAACGCAGTGTTTAACTCTATGTTAACACACAGATCAAAGTAAAAACAATATAAAGAAGGATAATACAAGTCAAAGGTTGTATTCCACCTGTTTTGCGGCAGCTAGTTTGGCGGTTCTGACGAGGTGCAGCTGGCAGAATGACGGGATTAGTGCGCGGGGCGGTTCTATTGGAGCAGACTTTGGTTGTATGGCGGGGATAAGCACGTGTGGTATAGCGATTTTCATGGAGAGCTTCCCGCGTGTCACAAATCCGGTTTCCTCATTGTCTTAAGCATGTAAGCAAATAAACGACTGTGAGGAGAGATTCAATATGGAGCTTAGAATGAATCATTATGAGGCCAACCCGGCTGCCTACAAGGCTATGCTCGGGCTTGAGCAATTTATCCAGAACAGCGGGCTGGATCGCAAGCTGTACGAATGGATCAAGCTGCGCGCTTCGCAGATCAACAACTGCTCGTACTGCATCGATATGCATGCCAAGGATCTGCTGAGCATGGGCGAAAGCGCGGAGAAGCTTCTGCTGCTGACCGCTTGGCATGAGGTGCCGCATTTTACTGAGGAGGAACGCGCCGTGATCGAGCTGACGGAGTACGCGACCAAGCTGTCTGAAGCCGGAGTCCCCAAGGAAGTCTATGATCGCGTACGTCAGCACTTTAGCGAAAAACAATTCATCGACCTGATCATGGCGATTAACGTCATCAATGCATGGAATCGCATCGGCGTATCCACGGGCTTGTACCCAGGCGCCGTCAAGTGAATCGAGTCAGCTTATCCGGATTTACGATAATATAAACACGGCGGATACGGGAGCCATCCGGCTCCCATTCTGCGTACAGCACTTTCACAATCCGCCCTTCCTTCCGTTGCAGCACGGCCGGTTCTCCATTTATAAGGATGCGTTCGCAGCCCTCCTGAAAAGTACCCTTGGAGGACAAGCCTTCGAGGAACGCCTGTACTCGCCGTATCCCGAAGATCGGATTGATCGCTGCTCGAGCTTTGCCTCCCCCGTCCGAAATCAGGACGACATCATCGAGCAGCAACGAGAGCAGCGGCCGGAAATTGCCCGTATCCGATGCGCGAAGGAATGCATCGACAAAGCGCTCCTTGGCATCCTTCGCCACCTCTCCCGTCAACCGTGCGGCCGAATCGTCCCCTACCTTCGCCTTTGCCCTGCTGAACGTTTTCCGGCAGCTCGTCTCGGTACGATCCAGAATGCCCGCGATATCCGCATATTCGAATCCTAGCGACTCCTTCAGAATGTAGATCGCTCTCTCCAACGGAGTAAGCTTCTGCAGCAAAACAACATACGCATAACCGATGCTGTCGCGGCGCTCCGCCGGATCGGCGACCGACTCTCCGCCGGGCAGCGGTTCGGGCAGCCACTCCCCGACATACGTTTCCCGCTTGCGGCGAGACGACTTGAGCAGATTGATGCAACGGTTCGCCGTCATTTTCGCCAGATAAGCTCTCTCATTCAAAATTCCCGTCGAATCGACCTGCATATATTGAGCGAACACGTCCTGAACGATATCCTCCGCGTCCGCAGCCATCCCCAGCATCCGATAAGCCAATCCGAAGAGCATCGACTGGTATCGCTCATAGGTTTGGGCGACTGTCATCGGCAATCCTCCTTGCTTCTTGATTCGTTAGTACTACGACAATGGAAGGCACCTTTTTGTGACAGTCGTTGCCCGCCTTCCGTCCTTGCCGCCTGACGATCGGAAACGTTGCGTATCGCTACTCTCCCTCAAATTCTGCCCAAGCAAAGCCCCTTGATTTTGAATTTCATAAAAGGATAAAGCCAGGTAACCGAGCGGAGGGGAAAGCGTTGTCCAAACCGGGTGTGTCCATTATCACTTGCACGAATCAGCCTGATTTTCTCCTAAATATTTTGAACAATTACCGCATGCAGCGCTATAGGCGCAAAGAATTGATTATTATCCTTAACAAGGACAGCATCAATTTGCAGGAATGGAGAAAAAAAGCGTCCATCCTCCCGAATGTATCCGTTTATCAAGTTCCGGAGCAAATCTCGTTAGGCCAATGTTTGAACTGCGGCATCAGCAGAGCCAAATATCCGCTCATTGCTAAATTCGACCACGATGACTATTATTCCCCTTACTATCTGAACGAGCAAGTCAAAGCGCTTCTGCGCACGAAAAGTCCCGTGACAGGCAAGCACGCCTGCTTGGTCTATTTGGTCGCGAGCAACAGGCTTATCATTCGCTCTCCTCAAGAAAAGAACAAATTCGTCCGCTTCGTTCAAGGAGGAACCCTCTTGTTTCGGAGAGAAATTCTCAAAAATGTACGCTTCCAAAACCTCTCGCTTGGCGAGGACGTCAAATTTCTACGGGATTGCGCAAAAAAGGGCTACTCCATCTACGCCACTACCCCCTACAACTATGTCTATATTCGCAGAAAAGATAAATCCACGCACACATGGCGAGTGAGCGATCAGCGCTTCCTGACAGGCAGTCAGCCTGTGGCCGTGACGAAGGATTATCTCCGTTTCGCCTTGCGTAAGCATTGAAAAGCCTTCGGCTATAACCACGAAAAAGAGCCGCTCCGCCAAAAGCGAAACAGCCCCTTCGTCATCCCAACTAGCCGCTTTAATCGCGGCTGGCGATCTTGGCTAGCAGGCGAAGCATCTCGATATACAGCCAGACAAGCGTAACCATCAAGCCGAACGCGCCGTACCATTCCATGTATTTCGGTGCGCCCTGCTGCGCGCCGCTTTCGATGAAGTCGAAATCGAGCACCAGATTTAGCGCCGCCACAACCACGATCACGAGAGAAATGCCGATACCGATCAGGCTGTTGTCGTGCAAATACGGAATCGTGATTCCGAAAAAGCCGAGCACGAAGCTCGCCAAGTACAGAAGCATAATGCCCGCCGTCGCCGCGAACACGCCAAGCTTGAAGTTCTCGGTCGCTTTGATGATCCGCGCCTTATACGCAAGCAGCAAGGCAACAAATACGCACATGGTCAGCAAGGAAGCCTGCAACGTAATGCCGTTGTACAGAGATTCGTAGGTCGCGGACAGCCCTCCGAGGAACATACCCTCCAGGGCAGCGTAGACCGGAACAAGATATGGAGCGGTCGTTGCTTTGAAACTAACGATCAGAGCGACCACCAGTCCGCCGATCGCACCGCCGATCATAAAAGGAGTCACATTCTGGCCGTTGAAGAACATCGACCACGTCACGAACGCCGCTCCGAGCAAAATCGCCAGCGTGATGAACGATTTGTTCACCGTGCCGTCGATCGTCATTCGCTCCGTTCCGCCGTAATGTCCGGAGTTCTCGAACGTACTATCGTTTAATGTTGGATTACCGCTGCGTCCAATCATTCCATACCCACCTTGTCCGTAAGATTATTCCAATTATAGCATCCCACCCCGTCCGGCTTCCATCCTTAAATTCCGAAGTCAGCGTCTCTCGGTCAGCATTCGAGCGAAATCCTTGAGCTGTCCCGACAGGGAGAGCGGGTCTGTCATAATCCAGTCTTCGGTCAGCCGATAGACCCGGTCGCGCCGAACGGCTTCCAGTTCGCGCCAGAGCGGCTGCTTCTTCAGCCGCTCCCAGCCAAGCAAGGATTCGGCATCCTCCGAAACGACGATAAAGAGATAATCTCCCGCATACCGAGCTATCTCTTCAATCGGAATGTCCTCCTTGAACTCATGTCCCTCCTGCCTTTGGACGCGGGCAACGGCCTCGGGGGCCGGCAAGCGCAAATCCCTGTACAATACCGGCATGTCGTAATACACCTGAAACGACTCGGGAAGTCCTCTCATCCAGAAGAAGGAGAAGGTCGCATTTGCCTCCAGACCGCTCATTGCCGATCTTCTCGTCTCTGCAACTTGCGCCTGATATTCTTCGATCCAACGCTCCGCTTCTTTCCCCTTGCCGATCCAGTTCGCAATAAAGCGAAATCGTTCAAAAAATGGCGTAAACCACGGGATGCTTAACGTAGGTGCAATGTGCGCGTAGTCCTCATAATGGTGTCCATCGAAGGTCAGCACGGCGTCCGGACGCAATTCGGCGATTCGAGCCAAATTCGGATGAACGACGGAAGAACCGACAGCGGCAATATCCGAAGTCTTCGCCCGTAAATAACCTCCTTTAAGGAGCAGTTCCGGAGCACCTACCGGAGTCACGCCCAACGCTAGCAAATCTCCTAAATACTGCATGCAGACGATGCGGATTTCCTGCCTCCGGAGACGGGCGTAGATGCGGGGAGAGACGTTCATATGTCTTTTAAAGCTTCGGCTGAAATGAAACGGATCGCGGAAGCCGGTTATGGCCGCAATTTCCTGAATCGAATCTCCCGACGTCAACAAAAGCTGTTTGGCGCGATTCAGACGGCGCTTGATCAGGTATTCGATCGGACTCATTCCGGTCAGCTTTAAGAAAAGCCGAGAATAGTGCCTCTCGGACATATCCGCCATTTCGGCCAATTGCGCAAGCGTCAAGTCGAGGGCGTACGAAGCTTCGATGAACTCGATCGTCTGGCGAACCGCTTGACTGCTGTCGTCGTTCGGCTTCCTCGCCTCCGATTGCAGCACAAGATAGATTATTTCCTGGAAGAGCAGATGCTGCCGATAGGGCTCCGCCCCTTCCTCCGCATGCCTGCTCTCGTACAGTACTCGAATCTGTTCGATCATCCGAGTGAACGGAATAATGCCCCATTCTCCTTGCTGAATCGTCGACTGCCCCTCCCCAGCCAGTGTGAGCGGATAGAACTCCAACACATATGCGCTAAGCGGATAATCGGAGAAATTATTAAATTGCAGAGATGTGCCCGGAGGGAAAATGAAGCATTTTCCAAACTCCAGCGCGTATTCCCGTCCTCCCGCCGACAACTGCCCCGCCCCTTCGCGGGCAACGATCAGTGCGTGCTTCTCGTATTTCCGTTCGTGAATTCCCGATGAAGACGAGAAGGATTCGATCCGAATATCCTCCCAGAGGTAGACGGCGGACAATCGCGGCGAAAAGCCATTAGGGGCGGACACGCAAATCTTCCCTCCTATAGGAAAAGGGAAGCCCCCGGTTCGTACCGGAGAACTTCCTCAATCCCACTCATTATGAAGCTTAACGAGTCAGCAATCGAACGGCATCGTCCAATTGGGCCGCGAAGGACATGACGTCGTAAGAAAACCATAGCCCGTCGTCCACCGTGTAAACCTTGTCGTTCTTGACGGCCGGGAGGTTCGCCCAGAGCTTGCTCTGCTCGACTTCCTTCACGAAGTCTTCATCGTTATGGAACGTTACTAGAAACAGCCGGTCCGCGGAGGCAAGCTCGGGCAGTTGTTCAAGCGAAATCGCCAAGCCCTGGCCATTGTCGCCCTTCTCCCATGCCGCCTTGACGCGATCGGTCATGGAAAGCCCCAGCGTTTCGAATAAAGTATATCCGACGTTGCCGGAGCCGTATACTCGAAGCTGTCTGTTTTCATAGCCTCCGATTACGACGACGCCGAACGTCTCGCCGTCCGCAACGTGACCGGCCAGCTTGCTCCGAGCCTCTTCGCTCTTCTGCTCGTAAGCTTGAATCCACTGCTCCGCTGCGTCGGTCTTGCCCAACACGTCGGCTACCTCGCGCAGATGGCCGAACGGATCCTTGTCCGCCCATTGGACGACAACTGTAGGAGCGATCTTGCTGAGCTGCTCTACACTATCCTTGTTCCATTCCGCTACAAGAATAAGATCCGGCTGCAGCGTTAAAGCTTTCTCGATATTCAGCTCATTGGCCGGTCCGACATCCTCGATCCCACCGATCTGATCCTTGATCGCGTCGAATCCCGTTAACAGATGGGTGGCCGCCCCTATCGGCTTTATTCCCAGGGCAATCATTTGGGGCAGGTATTGGGAAGTAATGATCCGCTCGGGGCGAGTCGGAATTTCAACCTCTCTGCCCAAAGCGTCTTTATACATTCTGGTGGTGCCGGACGGATCAGCGCTTTGCGCGCTTTCGCTCGGAGATGGAGATTCCGCCGCAGAGGAGGACGGAAGCGCCGACCGACCGGCATTCGAGCCCTCTTCCCCTTTCCCGCAACCGGTTATTAAAACCGCGGCTAGGAAGAACGCGGCTAGCAGCATAACATTTTTCCGAATGAACATGAGCTTTCCCTTCTTTACTCCATGATGAGAACCGTTATCAATGATAACAAACTCCCCGTCATGCTTGCCATGTCGCATTCGGACATCGGGCATGAAATTTTCGGACATCTACGCAATAATTTTCGTCTTCTTGGCATTCTCCGTGGACTTGCGGATAATTCCGCTCAAAGGCCGCTTCAGCGCCAGCGCCAGAACCAGACTCAGCGCGATAAATAAGATCAGCGCAAGCATGTCTTGCAACGCGGTCTCCCACAGAATGCCGCCGACCGCCTCCCGCAGCAGGCTGATCGCATAAGTGAACGGCATGAACGGGTTCAACGCCTGGAAGAACGGAGAAGTGGTGCTGATCGGGAACGTGCCTCCCGAGCTGGAAAATTGGAACACCATAAAGATGATCGCGATCCCTTTGCCCACGTTGCCGAAAACGGACAACAGCGTATACGTAATCGTCACGAACACGAGGCTGACCAGCATGGCGAACAAAACAAATTCAAGCGGATCGGCGACATAGGCATCCAGAATGAAAATGTCCCCTAGCGTGATGAATAGCGCCTGAAGCAATCCGATTGTCGCGAATGTGCCAAGACGGCCCAGAAACAGCTGATAAGCCTTGTAGCTCTCCCGATCGTCGGGCTCCGTCTTCAGCAAGGAAATGAGCAGCGTCGCGCCGACCCATAGCGACAGCACGCAGTAGAACGGCGACATCGCCGAGCCGTAGTTCGGAATCGGATACTCCCTGTTTTCCTTAATCTGCACGGGGGCCGCCAGAAACTCGCTTTCCTTGCGAATGTCGCCCCTTAGCAGCTTGGACAGCTCCGCAAAATGATTGTCTTCCTCGACTTCGCGCAGCTTGTCCGCCGCCGTGCGCACTGCGCGCTCCAGCTCCGGAAGATCGTTCTTGACCAGTCCCGCCACCTTGTGCACGCCGGATTCGACCTCCGGAAGCTTGTTCCGCACGAAATCGGCCAGCTTGGACAGCTCCCGCTCCGCTTCGGGCAAGTCGTTCTTCACAAACGCTGCCGCTTGATCCAGCTTCTTCCCGATCGCCGGAAGCTCGTCGCGAACGAACGGAGCCGCGAGGTTCACCGCCTGCTCGAACGCCTCCGCTTTCTCTCCGAAAGCTTGCGACAGCTCGTGCACCTTCTCCCGGATTTGCGGCAGATCGCCCTGCAGCTTCTTCAGCTCCTCTTGCCCGAAGAGCAGCCCGGCCTGCGCATCCTCCAATATCGCCGCGACGTCCGGCAGCCTCGCCTGCGCCTCCCGCAGCTTCTCAGCCGAAGTTCCCGCAGCTTCCGTCAGCTTGCCGAGTCCGCGCGAAATCGCCGGGACAATCTCGCTGTCGTAGCGAGCCAAAACGTCTCCCAGCGCACCTCTCGTTTCCTTGGACAACGCGTTCAGCCGCTCGACAAGCTCCTTCGCGGGAGCTTTGCCGTTCTCCAGCCCGGACGCGATAACGCCCAATATTTCCGCCTGCCGGTTCATCCGGTCCGCTGCGTCGCCAATCCTCTTAGCCGCATTGCCCAAAGCCTCTCCCGGCAAATAGGAGTCGATCCGCTCCAGTAGCGCAGCCGTCCTCTCTAGCACGCCTGACGCCCCAACCAGACGTTCTCTAACCGCGCGCACCTCTTCCGGAGTCGGCAGCTTCTCCGGGGTGATGCCCATAAGCCGCCCGGTAAGCTGAGTGACCGCATCGGCGGCCTTCTGGGCCAAAATCAGATTCTGCTTCACGATTGGAGCGATCGTCTCGAAAGCCCCCGCGTTCGCCGTTAGAAAACCGTTGAGACCCTCCGCAAAGGCAATGCCTTTGTCGGCGATTTCCGCCACCCGCGACAGCGCCTCTTGGGCCGCCGCAACAAGCTCCGTGGCTTTGGCCGCTTTGTCCGACGCGAGCTGAATCGCCTCCGACACGCGGTCGAAGCTGCGATCCAGCTCGGCGACTCGGTTCGCGGCCTGTCGAATGAGCGGCAGCTTCTGCTGAATGACCAGCACCTCCGAGGCGGCGGCCTCGACTTTCGGCCAATTCTGCTGAAGCTTCAGCAGATGCTTGGCCCCTTGCTCGATTTCCGGCAATTTCGCCTCGACCTGCGTAATAATCTGCGCTTTGTCGTGAATTTCGGGCAGCTTCCGCTCCAGCTCCAACACCTTCTGTCCAGCGGCCCGGATGTCCGGCAGTTTGCTTTCCAGCTCAAAAACGCCGCTCTCGACTTTACGAATCGTAGGAAGCTGATCCTCGACCTGCACCCCGACCTCTTGAAGCTTCGTCAGCAGCGCTTCGCTGACCGCCTCCGCGAAGCTTTCATTGATCTGCTTCGCGATCACGGATACGCCCGAGGACGTAATCTTGGGCGCGATCGCGTTGATCTTCTCGTTCACCGTATAGACGACCTCGGGACGGTCAAGCCGACCCTCGGCAATTCCCGTAATACGTTCGGAGAAATCCGCGGGCACGAGAATGCTCGCGTAATACGTCCCGTTGTCTACTCCATGCTCCGCTTCCTCGCGGTCGACGAATGTCCAGCCCAGCTTCGGGTTTTTACGCAAATTGTCGATCAGGCCCTCTCCGACATTGATGCTCTTATCCGGCACGGTGGCTCCCCGGTCCTCGTTCGTTACCGCGACCTTCACGCCGGAAGTATTGGCATACGGGTCCCACACCGACTTGATGTTGACCCAGCTGTACAAGCACGGAAGCAAAATAATAGCCAAAATCAAGAAAATGCCCGTAGGCACCTTGAAGATATTTTTCCAATCCGTTATATAAATTTTCAATATGGCACGCATCGTCTCGTCTCCTACTGTCTGCCTATGCTTATGCTCCGACTTATCGTACCATATTTCCCCTTTTTATAAACGTGCCCTGGAGATTATACTCGCCGGACTGCAAGCGAGAACATTTTGACCGTTCCGAGCACAATTGGCTGCAAACAGCAGAACGAGCAGCCTTCTCATGACTCATACATCGCAAAGTCGGCTACGGCGATCATCATCACACGATCGTTTTCCATCATGAATTCGATCGCTCTGCCGTTCTCCTTATCCAGGTAACCCCATATCCGCAATTGATCGATCTCGCGCACGTAATGGTCTTTGCCGTATTGCGTCTCTATCCGAGCTCCGTCGTCGCCGATTTTCACCTGCCGTGCCGTCGCCGCTTCCCCGTTTAGAGAATAGCCTTCGACCCGCCCGCCATTGAGATTGTATGTGAAGTCTCCGTAATCGAGGACCACATCTCCCCGCCAGCTTGTCGAGCCTTGCAACTTTCCTTTCAGCTTCGGTTCTCCGCGCTGAGCGACCACCTCTTGCTCTGAAATACCGAGATCGCTCAGCCCTCCGGTCTCGGCGGCCAGGTCTACGCTCGCCACGGAATCCATATAGTCCAATGGAGACGGCAGCGCCTCCTTCTTGTCTCCGCACGCCGCCAGCGTAAGCGCCATTACCGCAATCCACACAAGCATCAATTTTCTCATCGGCTTCTCCCCCTCATCTCTCTTGCCCCATATTGGTCGGATGAGAGGAAAAGGTTCGATTGGGCCTGATGCCGTATCCTGCTATACTTGCCCCTCTTGCGTCACATACGCCCACGGCACATACTCGCACAGCCAGACTCCGTTCTCGGATAACCAAAACTTGTGGCCGTCCCGATGCATGTTCGCCGCCGAGACCCGCAGCAGGAGCGGCCTCCCGTGCCGTTTGCCTACCTGCATCGCCGTCTCCGTATCCCGCGACAAATGCACATGCTGCCGGGACCCCTTTTGGATGCCTTCAGCGCGAATACTCTCCAATGAACGGGAAGCCGTTCCGTGGTACAGCCATTCGGGAGGAGCGCATTCCTCCATCTCCACGTCGACCGTCACCGAGTGCCCCTGATTGGCCCGTATCCGGGTTCGGTCTTCGTTAAACTTGTAACGCTGCTTGTTGTTCTCGCGAACGATTCTCTCCAGCGTTTCCGGGTCGATCTTCTTGCCCGCGCGATTGCAGCCTGCCAGCAGGCTGTCGACGTCGGCCCAACCGTTGTCGTCCAGTTTAATTCCCGCCGCAGCGGGATTATGGCGAAGCACCAGGCTCAGAAACCGCCCAAGCGCGACGTCCCTATCGTTCTTTCGCATCTTGCAACCCTCCTTTCTTCATCAGCTTTTGTAAAGTGTACGGCTAATTTCGCAGCATTTTTAAATAAGGCGAGTCTCCCGCTTTATTTCCGGCTGCCGGGTTGATCCAGCCCGATTAAAGCCGATTTTCCGCTTTATTTTTCAAAAAATCAGCTTTTCTCGAATTTAAAGCCGATAATCCGCTCTATTTCCTTCAAAATGGGCCGTTTCGCGCATTTAAGGCGGATTTTCCGCTTTATCGGATGGTCGTTCAACTGCCTCTCTTCAACCAAACTCCCGCTCAAAGGCGCTAATGCATTTTCCATCCTTGGCGTCCAGTACGGCAAACCGGATTTCCTCGAACAGAGTGCTGTACCCTTCCAAATCCAGAAGCTCCTTCCACCAGGCAGCCACCTTGACCGGATCGTTGCGGAACACGCCGCAGCCGTAGGCTCCGAGGATCAAATTCTCATCCCCCATCGAAGCAAAAATCGCAAGCGCGAGCCGCATCCGGTCCTTCATCGCCTGCTCGGCCTTAGCCGGTTCTTCCCCTTTCAACAGCACCTGTCCGAAGTTGACTGCGGGCAGCGTCAGCACCGAGGCCGTCACCGGAGCCTGCAGCAATTCAAAGCGTTCATCCCGGAAAAAAACGACGTCGGGGGAGTAGATGGCATAGTCGGTGTACATCATGGACGAGTAAGCGCGGTTGGCCTTGTAATATTCTTCGTTGCGCAGCAGCGTGCCGTACAGTCCGCTGGAAGCGGCCAAGCTTTCCTCCTGCGCCATGGCCCCGTTCAGGAAGCCTCCTCCGGGGTTTTTGGCGCTGGCGAAATTCAGTACGCCGACGCGAGGCTTTCCGGCTTTCGCGAAACCCAGAATCGCCTTGACGGTCGGTTCGTTAGCAACGGAACGTCGTTCTCGCCCTGACACGGACCGCGTCTCCGGGACCTGCACCCGGCGTGCCATCTCCCGCCCTTGCTCCGGGGAGATCAGCACGCTGGCTTCCTCCGAGCGCTTCTGCTGCGCCGAGAAGTCGATCCGTCGCCCCTCATATTCGTACCAACCTTGTTCCATCATGCGCACGGTCTCATGCGCGATCTCTTTGCGGTTCATTCGTATTCCCTTCTTTCTGTAACAGCTCGTCGCGCGCCTCGGTCAGCGCAAAGCCGAGCAAATTTCTTCCCCGCCATTGCAGCGGATTGTCCGCGTTCGGATTGGACTGCCCCATGCCGATGCCCCAAATGCGGTCACGAGGGCTGGCCTCGACCACAATGCGGTTTCGGGTTGATTTCAAGTAGTTCCATAACTGCGGGTTTTGCGAAAATTTAGCCAAGCTGCCCCGCTTCACGATCTCGTAGCAGCGACTTTCCCACACATCCTTGTCGAAGTTTCCTACGGAGCGGCCGAACGCCTTCATTTCCTTAGGATGCTTGGCCTGCATGATCGCCGCCAGCATCTCGCCGTCCCCGAACAGCCTAGCCTTCTCGGCCATCATGTACTGCTCGGTGCAGGAGTACTCCGTTCCTTCTATTTCAAAAGGACTCATCCACCATTGGCTTAAACAGCCCTGGTTCACGCTCCCGTCAGCAGGCGGCGTATGGCCCCAGAAAAACAAATATTTAAACTTGCGGCCCGCCCGGCAGGCGCTCCGCAGCTGTTCCAAATCGTAAATCATCTCATTTCCTCCAAATTTCTGCGATATAAGCGGGACGGACGATGACCGGCGTTTTCCGTGTAATGGTCCGTCTCGGCGACGAGATCGGCCACTTTGCGCCGGAAGGCGGCTTTCAGCAGCTCCTTGTCCAGAATGACCTCGTACACCTGCTGCAGCTCCGTCAGCGTAAACAGCTTCGGCATCAAATGCAGCGCGATATCCGTATAGTTCACTTTGCCTCGCAGACGTTCAATCGCGTACGCGATAATTTTGGCGTGATCGAATGCCAGCCCGTCGTTGGACACGACCCTGTAGGTCGTTCCGGACAACGTCTCGGTCACCGTCTGCGCCCGCTCCACGACCGCGGTCAGCTCGCCGTGCTCCGACACCAGTCGAAGCTCGTGCTGCTGCGTTCTCACGTATCCGCCGTCCTCCAGCAGTTCCTTCTCTTCCCGCAAAAGCCGATAGCCCACCTTAAACCACGCGGCGTTCGCCGCATCGTCTCCCGCCCTCACCTGAACCTTGCCGGCATCGATCAGCGCCATATAGGAGCAGCTCATCACCCATGTCCGAGGATCGCGCCCGATATCGCTAAACGTGTATAGCTGCTCCAGATAGACGTTGTCCACGCCCGTTTCCTCGCTCAGCTCCCGCTGTGCGGCCTGCTCCGTCGTCTCCGTCGGCCGAACAAAGCCGCCCGGTAGCGCCCAACGTCCCAGATAGGGATGTCCGCCGCGCTGGATAAGCAAAACTCTCAGTTCCTTCTCCGGAAGCTTGCGATAGTTGTCTTCTTCCTCATCCGTCACGGTGAAAATGACCATATCCGCCGCCACCGAAGGCCGCTCGTAGTCGCCTGCGCTATACCGCTCCAAAAATTCCCGCTCCGTCAAACCGTCGCGATCCCGCACATCCATTTTTTTATCCCCGTCCAATCTCGTTCGTTCTTCACATCCACTCAACCAACCTGCTTCACCCTCTGTCAGCCAACGCTCCATAAAAGTTGCCGTAAGGCTTAAACCGCGCCAGCACCTCGGCGACCTTGCTCATTCGTTCCTCCAGGCCGCCCCTCAGAGTGATGTAGGGAATCCGGCGCTGCTTCAAATCCGCGATGATCTGCTGGTGGAACACATGGCGCTTCTGATCCCCGCTCCGGTCCCATGTATCGTCGTACGGAATGTCGTCGTCGCACAGGAAGAACAGGTCGTACCGCCGCGCGTTCTCGAGTGCAATCCGGGTAAGCAGCTCCGGCGCCTTGCCATGATAATCAAGCGCGAACATATAGGTCGTAATCGCGTTAGTGTCCACGAACAAGTAGCGGTTCGCTTCCAGAAGCGCCTGCTCTTCCCGTTCGAGGTGCCCGATCGCAATCTCGTCAAAGGCCGGAAGATCGATCCTGCGGTCCACTTGGTGCTCCGTCCAGTAATCCCGCCCATATTCGCTTGCGAACGTCGTTCCGTACCGCTTCGCCAGCGCCTCGGTAATCGTGGATTTTCCCGTAGACATCGCCCCTACGAACACGACTTTAACAATCAAGTCCCGGTAGACGACATCGCTGACGAATTCCCGATATTTGTACGGATCGGAGCGAACCATCGTCGCCGAGATCGGCACAACGCCGCGCGCTTCGTCCACCCTCCGGTCGATCGCGCCGAGCGCCTTGCTCATATGCTCGCCATAAAACTCGCTGGAATAGAAATGCGTCACCTGCTCGCCGTTCAGAAGTCCCAGAATGTACTGCTCCTCGCGAATCTCGTGCTCTCGGTCGTTCGAGTAGCCGTCCGGTCCATCCCATGCCTCTATGACTCTGACGGTCGGGTACAGCTTGCGAATCCAAGCAGCGCGAACTTGCAACGGAATCGGCGTCACATCCGTTTCGTAAATGACCACGATCAACTCGTCGACCTCTCGCAAAGCCGTTTCGAACATATATTGATGTCCCTTATGCAGCGGGGCGAACTTGCCCAGCGTTAAACCTAACGTTTTCATGCCCGAGCCTCCCTTGCCCCTTTATTCCAGGTGTAGTAGCCGTACATCGCATTGACCAAGTACGCGCTCCACATCACGATCATCAGCAAGCCGTCCGGGCTGCCATCCGCCGTTCGGATCACCCACAGAAGCACCGTGAAAATATTAAGCACGATATAGACGAGCCATTGCTCCTTGTATCTTCTCACCATGAGAATCGTCGCCACGATCGACAATACGGTCGTCAGCGCGTCAATGTAAGGCGAGTTCTGCCCTTCGATCATCGACAGACCGTATCCGAGAGCGGCGCTGCCCGCCGCGCAGACGACCGCTACCATCGCCAAGCCTCTGGCGTTCAGCTTTCTCATGCTGACCTGTTGGTTGCCGCGAAGATGCTTCTTCCACATGAAGAAACCAACCACGTTCATCGGCACGAAGAACAGCAGGTTCAGCCCCACCTCGCCGAACAGCCCGTTCGTGTAAGCAAGGTAAGCGTAGCCGAACGTATTGTACATCCCGAACACGTAAGTCATCAGATTGCCTTTGGCCGCCAGCACGACGCAGAGGACACCGGTCAGAAACACCGTAAAGCCAAAAACCGTATCTTTCATAATAACTGTCAACGCGATGGCTACTCCCGAAAACAAAGCCAGCCATGCGATCTCGTAAACGTTCCAATTGCCCCATAGTTTCTTCATCCGAATCCCTCCGTCTGCCGCCCGTCCCTCGAATGCTGAAGCGAGCATCTTTGTATCTTTTTGATAATAACATTTTGTTAATATCAAAAATATCAGAAAAGACGACGGGATGCAATCCTTTTTTAGGAAATCAAACCGCCTCTGCTCCATACGCCAACGCCATCCTTTACGGAAGCCCGGCCTTATCTCTAATGAAGTCGCGACAAAACCTCGGTTAACCGTCCGATTCCTTCCCCGATCCGTTCCGCCTCGACCATGGACACGTTCAGCTTCACAATTTTGCGCTTCGGGAATTCGGAGAGGTAGTTGAGATTCGCCGTCTCGATAACGACGCCCCTGCGCTCTGCGCCTTCGATTAATCTGTCCACGTTCACGCGCCGATCCAGCTCGATATGCGTATGCATGCAATCGGTCGGTTCGGCCCACCGGACGAGGTCCGGAAGCGTCGCGCCCATGACGCCCACCGCTTCGTTCAGCGCTTGGGCGCGGCTGAGATACGGTGTTTGAATTTTGTTCCGGTGGTGATCGAACATACCGCTCTGGATATAGATTTCAAGAGCCCCTTGGGAGATCATGGAGCTGTCGATATGGATGTACTTACGATATTGTTGAAAAGCGGGCATCAACGTCGGGGGTAGCACGGCCACTCCTATGCGAAGTCCCGGAAACATAATCTTCGAGTAGCTTTTCAAGTAGATGACGCGGTCACGCGAATCGTAGCTATAGATCGGATTCGCCTTAGCATCCCGTTCGAAGTCCGCGAGAAAATCGTCCTCGACGATGTACACGTCATACTTCTCCGCAAGCTTCAATATCGCCAGCTTCTCTTGCTTTGAATAGGACGTTCCGAGAGGATTGTGAAAGCGAGGCATCGTGCAGAAAAACTTGATGTTGCCTTGCCGGAATAGCTCCTCCAGGCGGGCCAGGTCGATTCCTTGAGCGGTTCTTTCGATCCCGAGCGCTTTTTGCCGGAACCGATTCAAATACTCCACGATCAGATGATAACCCGGTTGTTCGACGAGAACTGTCTCCTTCCCGTTCGGAAACGGCATCGACATCAGAATGAACAGCGCCTCCTGCACGCCGGACGTCACGATCAGCCGTTCTTCCTTGGCGAACACCTGATGGCTTTCCAACTGACGCTTGGCCGCTCTGAGCAACGAGGGCAACCCTCTCTGAGTGCCGTAGCCGAACAGATCCCTCTGGTAGAAGTCCATCGCCTTGCGGATACAATGCTGAAATTCCGCGTAAGGGAACGCGTTCCAATCGGGAGCAGCGGTCGCAAAGTCGAATTCTCCTCGCGGCTCTCTTGCGGACTGAAACGATCTCTTCAGCACATAATGTCCGCTCCGCGGAACGGCATAGGCCAGTTTCCGAATTTCCAGCTCCTTTAGCGCCTGGATTGCAGTGCTCTTGTTGCACCGATAAGCCGCACACAGCTCGCGTACCGAAGGCAGCCTCGCTCCCTCCAGATAAGCTCCGTTCTTGATGCCTTCCTCCAATTCATCCGCAATTCGATAATATCTATACATGCCGTCACCCTCTGTACCGGTACAGTTTTCGGTTTCTTTCATTGTAACCTAAGCGTTTCAGGGTTACGATGTCGTTATCGCTATTTTCGTTTGGAGGATACTTCTATGAATCAGACCGCCAAAGCTTACATCGCAACGCTCGTTTATACCGCCATCATCGGCTTTTCCTTCCTGTTCGTGAAAATCGGCCTGACGGCTGCCAGCCCGCTCGACACGCTTGCGCATCGGTTCACGATCTCGCTGCTCGCAGCCTTGATCCCGATGGCGCTCGGCAAGATCAAGCTCTCCCTCGGGTGGAAGGATCTGCTCGCCATTCTGCCGATTGCGTTGCTTTATCCGGCAGGCTTTTTTCTGTTCCAGACGTTCGGACTGGCCTATACGACGTCTTCCGCGGCCGGCATTATCCAAGCCTGCATTCCCGTGTTTACGCTGGTGATGGCCGCCTCCTTCCTGAAGGAACGCTCCACCCTGCAGCAAAAGCTTGCCATCCTGCTCTCTACGGGCGGCGTCGTCTTCATCTTCATCATGCAGGGCGTTCATCCAGCCGGCGCGTCATTGCTCGGCTCGTTTCTGATTCTCTTGTCCTCTCTGTCCTCCGCCGGTTACAGCGTTCTGGTGAGGAGGACCAAAGGCAGGTTCTCTCCGTTCGAGCTGGCGTTCGTCACGATTTCATTCGGATTTATCGTATTTAACGTCTCGGCGCTGATTCAGAATCAAGCCAGCGGCACGCTGTCCTCCTATTTCGCGCCGCTGGGCGACAGTCGCTTCCTGATGTCCGTACTCTACTTGGGGATCGCGGCTTCGCTAGGAAGTGCGCTTCTATCCAATTATGCCCTGTCCGTCCTGAAAGCTTCGCAGGTCAGCGTCTTCATCAACCTGGCTACTGTCATTACGATGGTGGCGGGCGTCCTGTTCCTGGACGAAAGGCTATTCTACTACGACTTGATTGGAGCGTCCGTCATTATCGCCGGCGTCGTCTTCACGCAGATCCGACTGTTTCCGTCGGCCACGGAGGTCAGACGTTCTCCTTCAGTGAAGCGATCGCTTTAACGATCCGTTTGCGCCTCGTCTCCTCCGTCTTGGCCTCTTCGATGGAAAGAACGATTCGCCTCTTGTTGCTGTAGGACAGCTTGTCGAACGCCTTCTGCGAGTCGGGCTCGTTGGCAAGCGCGTCTACGAAGTCCTGCGGCACCTCCACCTCGCGAGGCTCGTGATCAAGCGCGATGCCGACTTCAACCTCGTCTCCGGCGGCGACTCCGGCCGCCGTCCGGTTTTCCGCGCTTAACGGGATCATAAACCTTCCGCCCATAACGGCTACCGTCGTTCTGTACGTATGGCTGCCAACGGTGACGCGGACCGCTGGCTTCTTGCCTTGGCCGAGAGAAGCCACTACCTCACCGGGCACCTGAATACCCGTGGCCGTCTTGCCGGCAAGCTCTACCGTCGTCTTGAATTTCATCGCGATCTCCTCCAATCTTTTTTCGATCCGAAATCAACCCTTTCTGCCGAGAAGAGCCAGTTGGACGATAATGCAATAGAACGGAAAATCCGCCTTAAATGCGGGGACTCAGTCATTTTGAGGAAAATAGGGCGGATTCTCCGTTTTAATTTCAGGAAAAGCGGATTTTTTGAAAAATAAAGCGGGAAACCCGCATTAGTCGCGCCGAATCAGCCCCGCATCCGGAAATAAACCGGAAAATCCGCTTTATTGGCAAATATGGAATCGACGGGATCTGCACCGCCATCGCTCACGCTAAGAGGTGCCGTACATATCGCGCTGTTCCCCGCATCTCCATCCTTCAAGTACGAAACTTCGCAAATCCGATGTCTCCAGCTCATCCAATATCCTCCGCAGCCGCTCGCCCCGCCGTCCGGCCCGAGAACAGACAGCCGCCGAGGAAGGTTCCTTCCAGCGCGCGGTAGCCGTGCATGCCGCCGCCTCCGAACCCGGAAGCCTCGCCGGCGGCGTAGAGACCGGGGACCGGCACGCCATCCGCGCCGAGTACCCGCCCGGACAGATCCGTCTGCAGACCGCCGAGCGTCTTGCGGCTGACGATATGCAATCTTACGGCGATCAGCGGGCCGCTCTTCGGGTCAAGCAGCTTGTGCGGACGCGCTACGCGTATGAACTTGTCGCCTTTGTAATGCCGCGCGCCGCGAAGTGCGGTAATTTGCAAATCCTTTGTAAACGCGTTATCCATCTCCCGATCCCGCGCCAGCACCTGTCTCTCGATCTCTTCGAAGCTGAGCAATCCTTCTCCGGTTAGCCTGTTCATCCCAGCCACCAGCTCCGTCAGATTGTCGGCTATGACGAAATCTTCGCCCTTGTCGAGGAAGGCCTGAACTGGAGCCGTAGGTCCAGGCAATACCCGTGACAACACCTGCCGCACGCTCTTGCCCGTTAAGTCCGGATTCTGTTCGGAGCCGGAAAGCGCAAATTCCTTCTCGATGATTTTCTGCGTCAGAATGAACCAGGAGTAATCGTAGCCGGTATGCCGCAACGTCTCCAGCGTGCCAAGCGTATCGAAGCCGGGAAAGTTAGGCGCAGGGAGCCGCCTGCCCCTCGCATCGAGCCACAGCGATGACGGTCCGGGAAGAATGCGAATGCCATGGCTTGGCCAGATCGGGCTCCAGTTGCGGATCCCCTCCGTATAATGCCACATCCGGTCCCGGTTCACGATACGCCCTCCGGCCTCTTCGGCAATGCCAAGCATTCTGCCGTCCACATGGGCGGGAACGCCGGACAGCATGTGCTTTGGGGGATCGCCGAGTCGGCTAGGCCAGTTGGCTCGAACAAGATCGGGGTTGCCGCCGATTCCTCCGCTCGTGACAAGCACCGCTCTCGCGCGGTATTCGAAGTCCCCGATGATGTCGCGGGAGCTGGCTTCTCCTCTCGCCGCGTCGCTGGCGACCAGCACGGAACCGCTTACACCGACGACCGCGTCTTGCTGGCGAATCAGGCGATCAACGCGGTGGCGCGGCAAGTATACGAGCCGTCCGCCGTCTTTATGCTCGCGAACTCGTCGTTCGAATGGCGCGACGATCGCCGGGCCCGTCCCCCACACGATATGGAACCTCGGCACGGAATTGCCGTGGCCTTCGGCTAAATAGCCGCCTCGCTCCGCCCAACCGACGATCGGAAAGAAACGCACGCCCATGCCATGGAGCCAGGTCCTTTTCTCGCCGGCGGCGAAGTCGATGTAGGCCTCCGCCCATTTCCGCCCCCACTGATCCTCGTCGGTTCTGTCAAAGCCCGCGGAGCCCAGCCAATCCTGCAAAGCCAGATCCTTCGAATCCTTGACGCCCAGCCGACGCTGCTCCGGAGAATCGACCAGAAACAGCCCTCCGAAAGACCACCACGCCTGCCCTCCGAGCGATGCCTCCGGCTCTTGATCCAGCAGCAGCGTTCTCTTCCCCTTGTCGGCAAGCTCGGCGGCGGCGACCAGCCCGGCGAGTCCCGCTCCGACGACGATCGCATCGAACTCTCTCTCCATGGAACCTTCCCCCTTATCGCGAATAACGTTCCTTGTCGGTCGAATTACACGAGCCGGTTCAGCTCTCCCGCTCCGTAAAACTTCTCGTACTCGTGCATGGCGAATTGATCCATCATGCCGGAGATAAAGTCCGCCACGTTCCGCAGCCGCTCGGTATCGTCGGTAAACTTCCGATATTCCGGAGGAAGCAGCTTAAGATCGGCGTTGGTCCGCTCGTCGGCAAACACTTGAAACAAACCGCGCAGAACCTTCTCGCCCCTCTTTTCGTACAGCTGAACCGAGGGTCGACGCATTATCAGGAGAAACACGAGCTTTTTCAGCCCTCTGGCCAGCTCTCCGTATTCCTTGTAGTCCAGCCGCTTCTTCGCTTCGTTATAATGAATGTCGCGAATGAGACGATTCACGATAACCGACGTAAGCTCCTTGCGAAAAAGAAAGGAATATTCCTCCGACGAGCCTAGATGCCGGCCTTTGTAGGCAAATTCCCTGCAGTCGTTGACGATCCGGTCCAACTCGCCGTAAGCCGTCTTGTATTTTCCGTCAATATGAAACTCGTACAACAAATCGTCGATCGTAAACAGATTCTGGCTGAGGCAATCCTCCAGGTCATGCGCCGCATAAGCGATCTCGTCGGCCAGATCCATGATCTGCATATCGATCGTCCGCACTCGCTCCATCCGGATGCCGCGCTCCTCAAGTACCTGGACAATCCCGTCGTAATCCTCGTCATAGATGAATTTCTTATTTTGGCCGCCCTCGTGTCTCTGGAAATACTTGACCACGCCAAGCTGCGTTCGGAAGGTCAGATTCAGGCCGCGGTAGGCATGGTGCTTCTTCTCCAGCTTGCGCAAAATGCGCAGCGTCTGGGCGTTCCCCTCGAATCCCCCGATCTTGCCGACCAGCTCGTTCAGCACCGTCTCGCCGTGATGGCCGATCGGAGGATTGCCGAGATCGTGAGCCAGCGCGCACGCTTCGGCAACAAGCGTGTTTTCGATGCCCATGTCGAAGGCGATGCCCCGGGCGATCTGCGCCACCTCCATGCTGTGCGTCAGACGATTGCGGATAAAATGATGCTGATCGACTCCAAGCAATTGCATTTTCCCTTGCAGTCTGCGAAAGGAGGCCGAATACAAAATTCGCGCGTAATCCCGCGAGTATTCGTCTCGTCCCCGTTCGGCGGATTCGCCGGAATGAAGACGGAAATCCAGGTTTCGGACAAGCTCCGCCTGATCCCGGACATATTCAAGCGTTATCGGATCGTAGTGATGCGCCATCGCCTTTCCTCAATCCTTCCCGAATGAAGTCTGCCAGCAGATCGATTTTGTTCAGATTGCCGTCCGTATTATTGAGAATCAGGTCGCATACGGCCAGCGCAGCAATCTCTTCGTCGTAAGAGCTTAGCCGGGTGCGAATTTCCTCAGGACTATGGCCCCGCGACGCAAGCCTCCTGCGGCAATCCTCTTGGTCCGACTTCACACCGATCAGCAGCGTACGGTCGCGAAACAGCTCTCTCAGCCTTCCCGCGCCGGCTTTATCCAAAATGACGGAACGCGGCAGCCCCCCGCGAACGATGTCCTCGATCAGCTGCAGCGGCGTACCGTACAGGTTGCCGTGATACTCGGTCATCTCCACCATCCGTTCCCGTTCGTACAGAAGCTCCATCTCGGAACGGCTTTTGAAGAAATAGTCCGTCCCGTCGACTTCCCCTTCGCGCGGCGGACGAGAAGTCCACGTCACGATTCGGGGCAAGCCGAGCCGCGACTGAATCGTGCTTTTGCCGGAGGCGCTAGGCCCTTGAAGCACCACAAGCGATATCGACATATTGGCCTCCCTTGCGTTATCTGTTTAGGCTTAATAGCCTCATTAGGCTTATGTTTACACTATACCTTCTTTTTGCCGGAAATGCAGTCCTTCATCGAACAAGGAAAAACGGGAAAGAATGTCGAATGAATACGATACTATGAAACGAATATACGATTCCAAATTACTGAAATCCGCCGTTATCGCCAGCCTGTTTCTCGGCTTCCTGCTCGGCCTGAGATGGTTCTGGTCGGAAATTTTTTCTACTCCGGAGCATCCAAGCGCGGTCCAAGGAACGCTCGATTTGCTAGGCTGGGACTTCGAAGCCAATCCCTCTATCCCGCTCGACGGGGAGTGGAAGTTCTACCCCTCGGCTTTCGTAGACCGCGACAACGAAGCAAGCCAGCCGGCAGATGCCGGCAGGTTTATTCCGGTTCCGGCAAGATGGATGAAAGTCGGAATAGACGGCTTCGACGGCGCCTATGGCTACGGGACGTACAAGCTGCGCATTCTGATCGACCCGAACCCTGAGCTTGGCCTGAGTTTCTGGTTTCGCGAAATCGCCAACTCCTCGCGCGTGCAGATCAACGACGACAAAGCGTATGAATTCGGCATGGTGGGAGACAGCAGAGAAACCTACGTCCCCCATGCAGGGACGTATTTGCTGTCCTACGAAACGAAAGGCGCCGAAGAAATCGATATATTCGTCCAAGCGGCCAACTTCGATCACTTCTCCAGAAGCGGTATTACCCGGTCTATCCGAATCGGCGACCAGGCGGCAATCGATACCGAACGGTGGTACTCGATCGGCTTTCAACTGGTCACCTTCGCAATACTTGTCGTGCATAGCCTGTACGCCTGCATCCTGTTCGCGTTCAGCCGCCGGGAAAAAACATTTTTGATTTTCGCGCTGCTGCTATTCGCCGCCGGCATTTCGGTCGTCTCTTCCAACGAAATCATTCTCCTTAACTGGTTGCCGATCAATTATAGTTGGATGATCAAAGTCCGGCTGCTCTCGTATTCGTGGCTTTCTGTGCTTATTCTGATGTTGGGCAGAGATTTCGCGGGAATAACGGGGAAATCGGCGGCGTACCGGATCTTCTTCGGATCGTTCGTCGCCTACACGCTGTTCATCTTGTTAGCGGACGTTAGGCTCGTCAGCTTCAGCTACTGGCTCAGGATCATGGCTTTCTATTACATGGTGCCGCTGGCGGCATTTGCCTGGTTGGTCGTGAAGATGATACTCGAGCGCAAAAACGACGTGATCTACCTGTTTCTCGCCATCGTCAGCGTGCTATCCAGCGTCATCTGGGGCATCGCCGATTCTTCTAAGTACAGTACGACCGTCTATTATCCGATCGATATTATCGTTGCCATCATGGCATTCTCGGCGTATTGGTTCAAAAGGTACTTCCGCAACGCGGAGGAAAATGGCCGATTGAATGTCCAGCTCAAGGAAGCGGACAAGTTGAAGGACCAGTTTCTTGCTAATACTTCGCATGAGCTGAGAACTCCGCTGCATGGCATGATGAGCATGGCCAGCAGCATTTTGGAACGGGAGAAGCCGATGCTTGGCGAGCGAAGCATTACTGAGATGGAACTGCTCGTGACGGTTGGCCGACGCATGTCGCATCTGCTCGACGATCTGTTGGACGTCGTCCGATTGCAGGAAAAAAGAATCCTTCTGCACAAGGAACAGCTGTCCGTCGCTTCGATTGCCTCCGGCGTCACCGCCATGCTGCGTTTTATGACCGAAGGCAGACCCGTTCGGCTCGTGAACGATATCTCGGACCCGCTCCCGCATGTGATGGCTGACGAGAAGAGACTCGTGCAAATTTTGTTCAATCTGCTCCACAACGCTTTGAAGTTCACCGACAAAGGGACGGTAACGATCTCGGCCGCCGCAGAGCACAGGAAGGTCGTGATTCGCATCAGCGACACAGGAGCCGGGATGGATGAAGAGACGCTTCGACGGGTGTTCCTTCCTTACGAGCAAGGAACCCCGGGCATGAACGAGGAGGGAGGCATCGGACTTGGCTTGAGCATTTCCAAGCAACTGGTGGAGCTTCACGGCGGCGAATTGACCGTCCGCTCCGAGCCGGGCGTCGGTTCCGTTTTCAAGTTTGCTTTGCCGACAGCCGATCAGCCGCTGCCTAGCGCCGACCGATCAGACGAAGCGAACGTCGGATATCGTGAAGCTGCCGCCGCACTCTTGCTCGAAACGCCTGCCGCCTCCCCGGCTTCCAACTCTTCGACGACGGCGGAGATCAATGCCGGAAATGCGAATATCCTTGCCGTAGACGACGATCCGGTCAACCTGAAGGTGCTTACCGGTATTCTCTCGTCCGAACCGTACAACGTCGTTACGGCGACCTCCGCTCGAGAAGCGCTGGAACTGCTTGCTCTGGGTTCTTGGGATTTGGTTGTCGCAGACGTAATGATGCCGCAGATGTCGGGCTACGAACTGACCGAGAAAATACGGGAACGGTTTTCGATGTCGGAGCTCCCGGTTCTGCTGCTCACCGCGCGCAGCAAGCCTGAGGACATTCAGGCCGGCTTCCTTGCCGGGGCTAACGATTACGTAACTAAGCCGGTCGAAGCGACGGAGCTGAAATACCGGATTCGCGCACTGACCGCTTTGAAGCAGTCCGTAAGCGAGCAGTTGCGATTGGAAGCAGCGTATTTACAAGCGCAGATTCATCCTCACTTCTTGTTCAACGCCCTGAACTCGATCATGGCATTGAGCGATGAAGATACAGATAGAATGCGGAAGCTTGGGAATGCTTTTTCCTCTTATTTGCGGATCAGCTTCGACTTTCTGAATTCGGGCAAGCTTGTTGAGCTATCGCATGAGCTGGAGCTCGTTAACTCCTATCTGTATGTCGAGAAGGAACGGTTTGAGGATAAACTGAATATCGTCTGGGAGATAGAGCCCGATATGCGTCCGATGCTGCCTCCGCTCACGATCCAGCCCTTGGTAGAAAATGCGGTTCGTCACGGAGTTCGCAGCCGGGCCCAAGGAGGCACTGTGCGGATTCGGATTGTGCGGCAGGACGGTTTTGCATTGATCGAGGTTTCTGACGACGGCATCGGAATGGACGAGGACAAAATCGCCCGCTTGCTGGATTGGGCAAACAGAGGCAAAGGAATCGGGGTGGCCAATACGCATCGCCGATTAACTCAGCTATACGGACAAGGCCTGCTGATCAGAAGCGTTCCCGGCGAAGGGACGACCGTGTCTTTTCTCGTTCCGCATCAAAGCTAGCCAGGTAAGCAAAAGGCCCTCATATTCCGCGGAAGAGCGGAGTGTGAGGGCCTCTCGCGACTTAATGCGAGACCTTCAGCTTCTCGATGTCCGGGCCGGGGAGCCAGAATGCGAGCGGCGTGTGCTTCACGACCGAATAAATTTTGATACCGATATTCTATCACAATTCTTCCTGACAGTCCCATAGTGCCCGTACGCGGAGTTATCTTGCCAAATAGCCCCCGTCGACGGGAAGAATAACTCCGGTGACGTAGTCGGATGCGGCGGAGGACAGAAAGACGCTGGCCCCAGCCAAGTCGTCCGGCTTTCCCCATCGTCCGGCGGGGATGCGGGCGTTGACTTGCGGCAGACGCGTGTCGTCCTGCAGCAAATCCGTGTTCATCTCCGTCGCCATATAGCCCGGAGCGATCGCATTGACCTGAACGCCCCTGCCCGCCCACTCGTTGGACAGCGACTTCGTCAACTGCGCGATGCCCGCTTTGCTGACTGCGTAAGCGGAAGCGTTAAAGCCGCCGATAAAGCTGAGCATGGATGCCATATTGATAATTTTGCCGCCGCCTCGCTCGACCATGATTGCGCCGGCCAATCTGCAAAGCTGATACACCGCGGTAATGTTCAGCTCCAGAACTTTGTCCCAGCTTTCGACCGGCAAGTCGAGGCACGCTCTACGGTCGTGCATGCCTGCATTGTTAACAAGAATATCCACCGTATCGCCCAACACGGCGACGGCTTCCCCGAAGCTGCGCTTCAGATCGGCGCGATCCATCAAATTCCCCTTTACCGCATGAACGGCTAGCCCTTCCGCTTGGAGCTCGGCGGCGGTATGAGCGGCCGTATCCGAGATGTCGAGAATCGCCACCTCCGCACCCGCCTTCGCCAGCGCCGTCGCGATACCTCGGCCAAGCCCGCGGCTTGCCCCGGTAACGATCGCCTTTTTGCCAGTGAGATCGAATAAGTTCAAGTTTGCCATAGCGGTTCATCGCCCCTCTCCACTAATTAACGATGTACGATCATTTTCTTCCGAGTGTAAAATTCCACGCCGTCTCGCCCGTTCGCGTGAAGATCGCCGTAGAACGATTTCTTGTAGCCGGAGAAAGGGAAAAATGCCATCGGAGCAGGCACGCCCACGTTAACGCCCAGCATCCCCGCGTCGATCGTATCGCGAAACTCGCGGATCGCGCTCGAGCTGTCGGTATAGATGCAAGCTCCGTTGGCGAATTCCGAACGGTTGGCGAGCGCGACCGCCTCCTGCAGCGTATCGACACGTACGACGGATAGCACCGGGGCGAAAATTTCTTCCTGCCAAATCTTCATATCCGAATTCACGCGATCGAAGATCGTCGGCCCGATAAAGTAGCCTTCACCCCGGGCCGCTTCCGCCTCGCGGCCGTCCAGCACAAGCTCGGCCCCTTCCGTCTGGCCGTTGTCGATGTAGCCCAGAGTGCGGGCTTTATGCGAATCGCGGATGACCGGCCCGAGAAATACGTTCGGCTCCAACCCGTTGCCGATCGACAAGCCCGAGGCCGAGCGCCGGAGCGCTTCAACCAGTCTATCCGCTACGTCCCCCACGGCGACGACGACGGAGCAAGCCATGCATCGTTCGCCCGCGGAGCCGAATGCGGCGTTCGTAATCTCTTTGACAGCCGACTCCAGGTTCGCGTCCGGCATCACAATCGAGTGGTTTTTGGCGCCGGCGAGCGCCTGCACGCGTTTGCCGTAGACCGCTCCAGTCTTGTACACGTACTCGGCGACGGGCTGCGAGCCGACGAACGAGATCGCGTTAATTCCTTCATTCGCCAGCATCTCGTTTACGACGTCATGGGCGCCGTGTACGATGTTGAACACGCCGGCCGGCAGCCCCGCTTCCGTCAGCAGCTCCGCCAGCCGATTGGCCAGCAGCGGCGTTCTCTCGGACGGTTTAAGCACAAAAGTATTGCCGCAAGCGATCGCCAGCGGGAACATCCAGCAGGGAACCATCATCGGAAAATTGAACGGTGTAATGCCCCCGACGACGCCAAGCGGGTACCGGTACATGGAGGATTCGATGCCCGTGGCGATGTCCGGCAGCGTGCTGCCCATCATCAGCGTAGGGGCTCCCGCCGCGAACTCCACGCATTCGATACCCCTGAGCACCTCGCCGTACGCTTCGCCGTAGCTCTTGCCGTTCTCCGTCGTGATCAGCCTGGCCAGCTCGTCCCAATGCTCGACCAGAATTTGCTGGTACTTGAACAGAATGCGCGCCCGTTTCGGCACAGGCTCCTTGCGCCATCTCCTCGACGCTTCCGCCGCCGCCCGGACGGCCGCCCCCACATCCTCCGCCGTCGACAGCGGCACATAAGCCAGCGTCTCGCCCGTCGCCGGATTCGGGACCGCCTCCGTACGATCCGATGCCGATTCCACCCATTCCCCGCCGATAAAGTTGCGCAGCTCCTTTGGATTGTTCATAGATGATTTCCCTCCCGAAAATGTATGGATCAAGCCTGCTTGCCGAGGACCGCTTCAATCTTGTCGTTGGTCGGCATCGCATCAGAGCAGCTATGGCTCGATACGACGATAGAGGCGGAAGCGCTGCCGTACTCCAGACAGCGATCGAGGCTCCACCCTTGCATCAGTCCGTAGATGAACGCCCCGGCGAAGGAGTCGCCCGCTCCGAACGTCTTGACGACCTGAGCTGGAAATACGCCAGCGCGATACACCCCGCCGTCCTTGGCAAAGGCGATTGAGCCGTCCCCGCCATGCTTCACGACGACCAGCTTCGCCTCGTGCGCAAACCATGATTTGGCCGTCGCGTAGTCTTCCGTACCCTCGGCCCCTTCCAGCAGGTCGAACTCCTCCCGCCCTCCGAGGATGACGTCGCATTGCGCCGCCGCCATCCGGCAGTACGTATAGATTTCGTCCCTCGAAGCCCATGTGTACGGACGATAATCGATATCGAACAACAGAACGGCCCCGTGCTTGCGGGCCAGCTCGATCGTGCGGAATACCGCTTCGCGGGACGGGCTTCTCGCCAGTGCCGTGCCGCTGATCATGACAGCCTTCGCATTTCGCACATACGCCTCGTCCACGTCCCCCGGCTCCAAATTCAGGTCCGCCGCGTTATCCCGGTACATCAGGATGCTGCATTCCGTCGGGGACTTGATTTCCGTGATCGCCAGTCCGGTGACGCTGCCCTGCCGGTCGGTTATGACGCCCTCCGTATCAATCCCCTCCTTGCGCAAATAGTTCACGATAAACCGGCCGAAAGCATCGTCGGCCACCCTGCCGATAAATCCGCTCCGCAGACCGAGCCGCGAAGCCGCGATCGTAATATTCGCCGGCGATCCGCCCACGTATTTAGTGAACGTCAGCGTCTCCTCGAGAGGCCGGTTAATCTCATTGGCATTCAAATCGATGCACAAACGCCCGACTCCGATCAAATCCAACTCCTTATCGCTCCGAAAAGCAATTCCGTTCATGGATATCTCCTCCTCGTTTTCTATCTAAACGATTAGCTAATCGATTAGATATCAGTGTAAAAAAAGTGCCGCCTGCGCACGCCCGCAAGAAGCGGAGGGCGGGCAGCAATACTTTCAATTCCGATTAAGCCTGTTCTCCGCCGCAAGTCCCGCGCACGATCAGCTCTACCGGAAGCACGACGTGCCGGGGATCGCGACCGGTTTCAGAGAGGCGGTCGAGCAATAGCTCGGTCGCCCTCCGACCAAGCTCGTAGCGCGGGATGCGGACGGTCGTCAGCCGCACGGAGCGGAAAGCCGCGAGAAACAGATCGTCGAAGCCCATCACCGCGACGTCCTCGGGAACTCGCAGCCCTCTGTCCGCCGCCGCGTCCAGCACGCCCATCGCTCCGACATCGCTCATGTTGATCACGGCAGTCGGCCGCTCGTCGGTCGGCATATCCGCATAACCAAGCATTCTCTCGTAGCTGACCGTATACTTCGCTTCGCCGGACAGCGTCCACTCAGGGGGCACGTCGATGCCGGCCTCCTTCATCGCCTGCCGATAACCTTCCTCGCGGAGCTTGCTGGTCGGCGAGCCTGCGACGCCGGACATAAACGCGATGCGGCGATGACCCATACGAAGCATATGCCGGGCGGCCATCAGCCCGCCTTCGAAATTGTCCGACTCGACCAGGTCCGCGTCCAGCCCTTCAAGACGACGGTGCGCCAGCACAAGGGGAAAGTCTCGCTCGCGCAGCGATCGCAGCAGCTCCCGGTCGGCCTCCAGAGCGGAGGTAACGATCAACCCGTCGATCTTCCCCTCCCGCGCTTGCGCTGCCGCCTGCCTCATCCGTTCCGGCTGATCGTTGGTATTGATCATGTGAACGGCATAGCCGTGTTTCTGCGCCTCGTCCTCGCAGCCCTTGGCGAGATCGGGGTAGAACGGGTTAGAGATGTCCGAGACGATCAGGCCGATCGTCCGGCTCTCCCTGGCGCGTAAACCGCGGGCCGCCGCATTGGGCGCGTAATTCAGCTCGCGGATGGCGGCGAGCACCCGTTCCTTTTTCTCCGGACTTACGTAACGGTTATTGTTCAGCACATAGGATACGGTCGCTACGGACACGCCTGCGTGCTTGGCAATATCTTTAATCGTACTCATCCGCAGCACTCCCGTCTAATCGATTAGATGTAGTGGGAGTATAGCACAAAGCCTCGGCGAAGGACAGCCTCTCACGTCCGACTCGTCCAAGCAGGCTTAGGATTCGACTCGTTTGCCGGCAAATCCCTCTACTCGCAGTCCTGACGATTCGGCGAGCCGCTCACGAACGGCTCAACCTCCTATTCCAATCGTCTCAAGCGTTCCTTGCGCACCGCTTCCCACAGCCCGTTCAGATAGACGGCTCCGAGCGCCCGGTCGTACAGGCCGTAGCCCGGCTTGCCCGTCTCTCCCCAGATCATTCGGCCATGGTCCGAGCGAATCGGCCCCTCGTAATCGAAGTCGCTCAGCGCCCGGATTACCTCATACATATCGATCGAGCCCGAGGAGGACAGATGCGCCGACTCTTGGAACGACTTCGGACCGGTCAGCTTCACATTGCGCGCATGGACGAAGTTGACGCGCCCTCTGCGCCCGAACTCGCGCATCAGCTCAGGCACGTCGTTGTCGGCGCTTGCTCCGAGCGATCCGCTGCACAGGCATAGACCGTTGGCCGGACTATCGTACAGGCCGATCATCCGCTCCAGGCTCGCCCGGCCGGTCATGATGCGCGGCAGGCCGAAGATCGGCCAGGGCGGGTCGTCCGGATGAATCGCCATCTTGATTCCGGCTTCCTCCGCAGCAGGCATGATCTCCCGTACGAAATACGCCAGATTGTCCCACAGCTTTTCCTCGTCCACGCTCTCGTATTGCGAGAACAGCCTTTGAAGCTCGGCGACCTCGTAGCTGCTGTCCCATCCCGGTAAGCTGAGCTCTCCCGTCAACGGATTCATTCGCTCGACGACCTCTTCCTCGTAGATCAGCGCCGTCGAACCGTCCTCCAGCTCGTAATCGAGCTTCGAACGGGTCCAGTCGAACACGGGCATGAAGTTATAGCAGACGACCGGCACTCCTGCTTTCCCAAGATTGCTTAGCGTCGTCTTGTAATTGGCGATGTAACGGTCGCGGGACGGCAGCCCCAGCTTGATGTCCTCATGCACCGGAACGCTCTCGATGACGGACAGCTCCAGCCCCGCGTCTTCGATGCTTCTCTTCAATTTCAGAATCGTTTCGAGCGGCCATGCCTCCCCTACGGGCACGTCGTATACCGCCGAGACGATCCCATTCATCCCCGGAATTTGCCGAATATACGACAGAGACACAGGGTCCGAATCGCCGTACCATCTAAAGGTCAGCTTCACTGGCAGATCGCCCCTTTCTTCTGTTGATCCCGATAAACCTGCGGGGTCACGCCATGATGTCTCTTGAATGCGTAGTTAAAAGAATGCGGGCGCTGGTAGCCGAGCATAGCGGCGATCTCGTACGTTTTCTCGTGGCTGTTCGCGAGCAGATAGACCGCCTTCTCCATTCGCAATTGCTGAATGTAGTCGCTAATGTTGCCCCCGGTCTCCAGCTTGTAAATTTTCGAAATGTAGACCGGATGCATATGAACGTGATCGGCAATGCTCTGCAGCGTTACGTCCTGCGCCAGATTGTCGTCAATGAATTGATGGATCGAGCGGATGAGCTCAGAACGATTGTCTTTCATCTCGCGGTCCATGTCCTCCATCAAGCGGCGCAGCACGCGCAGCGACCACTCGCGAAGATGCGCGACGGAACGAAACGGAATGCCGTCCGCCAGCTTCCCGTAGTCGTCGCCGATCAGGTCGGACAGAGGCTGCCCATTCTTGTGCGAGATGTACGAGAACGCCGAGGATACCGCGAAATATACCTCGAGCAGATGCTCCTGCGAATGAGGGTGAGAGGATTTGCTGCGCAATTCCTCGAATACGCGCTCCAGCTTCTCCTCCATCGCGTCCCACCGGCCCGCTTCGAGAAGATGGATAAGCGTCGGCGGCTCGTACAGGGAACGAATCGACTCGACCTCCGCCTCCGCCGGCTCGCCGGAAGCCCTCAGGAACAATCCCTGCTCGTTGCCGACCCGTTTGCGAGCCGCGGATACGCAGCCGTCGTATTGTCCGGGCACGTCTCGCGGGAATAGTCCCGGCTCGCTGACGACGACGGAAATGCTGCCTTTCAGGAAGCTCTTCACGGCGGCCTGAAGCTGGGAGGCGGTCTGCTCGAACAGCGCCGTCCGCTGTCCAGGCTCAACTCGCTCCTCCGCCGAGGCGAGAAAGATCAAATACTCGTGCGCATCCTTCGCATGCCAGAGACCGAACTTCCCGCCGAACAGCTCTTCGGCCATGTTGCCGATCGCGTACTCGATCAACGAACGGCCGCGAAAATCGTAATCGACGAACGCGTCCTCCAGCCGAACGAGCATCAGGAAGCACGTTTGCCCGTAGAGGTCCGGCAGCGTCAAGGCCGCCGTTTTCTCCCTCAGCGCCTCTTCGTTCCAAAGCGCTCCCTGAAGGAGCTCCAGAAGTAAATTGCCCTTGAGCAGCGGCATATTCTCGTTCAGCGTGCGGGTCAAATTCCGGACGGACAGGATGTGCTCCCACTCGCCGTGCAGCTTCTGCTGCAGCCGGGAAACCGTATCCAGCAGCTCCTGTTCCGTCACCGGCTTGAGCAAATAATCCTCGACCTGATTCTGGATCGCTTCCTTCGCGTACTGGAAGTCGGAGTACCCGGAAAGCAGCACGCATTTCGTTTTGCTCCAATTGCGCCGGATGCAAGCGATGAGGTCGAGTCCCGTCATTCCCGGCATCTGAATGTCGGTAATGACGATGTCAACGGCGAATTGCCGCAGAAGCTCAAGCGCTTCATATCCCGAATAAGCGCAATACACTTGCGTAATCCCGATCCTGTCCCAGCCGATCGTTGTCGCCAACCGATCGACCACGTGCGCTTCGTCGTCCACGATCAACAGATGCATCGTTCGGCCCCCTCTTCTGGATGGCTATATAGGTTGAACCGATGAATTAGGAAGTCCATTGCATTCCGAAAGGGATGGCTTTGCCGGCTTCAGACAGGTTGTTTTGAGTTGCTTTGATCGATAAGACCTTCATAGGTCAGCAACTCAAAGCCAAAACTCGCGGGCAAAACCATTCCATTCGGCTTGCTCGAAGTCGTTTCAGCGGTTCAACCTCGTAAGTCTCCCGTTTCCTCACTGCGCGTCCACTTGATGGTGACGCACAAGCCGCCCATCGGCAGTTGCTCGAATACGAGTCCCGATTGTCCGCCGAACCGGTACTGCAGCCGGCGATGCACGTTCCACGTGCCGCAGCCGACTTCCTCCGACATCGGCTGCGCCAGCTCGGCTTGCAGGTCGCGAAGCCGCTGAGGCTCCATCCCCGGTCCGTCGTCCTGCACGAAAATCATATTGTACCTGTCGTCCTGCTTGCCCGTAATCGTAATCATGCCGCCTTCCGGCGACTTCTCCACCCCGTGCACGATCGCGTTCTCCACAATCGGCTGCAGAATCAGTCTCGGCAGCTCCAAATCCAGCATTTTCTCGGGTACGTCGATCTCGAACTGCACTCTGCCCATCCGCAGGTTCTGAATCATCAAGTAGTTGCGAACGAGCTCCAGCTCATCCTCAAGCGCCACGGATTGATTTTCGACCCTTGTCGCGTAACGGTAATACTCCGCCAAGTTCTGGGACATTTCAACGACCGCCTGCCGATCGTCCATCTCCGCCGAATTGATGATGAAGAACAGCGAGTTATATAGAAAATGCGGGTTGATCTGCGACTGTAGCTGCTTCAGCGTCGCCTCTCGGGACCTCAGCTTCTCCGCGTAGACGTCCTCGATCAGCAATTGAATTTGGTCGGACATTTCGTTGAATTGGAAAATGAGATAGTCGAATTCGTTTTTGGCCAGATAATCGATGCGCGCCGAGTAGTCTCCCCGCTTGATCCGCTGAACGCTCCCGATCAGCTTCCCGAGCGGACGCTGGACGTTCCGATAGAGCAGGAACGATGCGCCCACGGCCAGCACGAGCAGCAATCCGATAATCACGTAGAAAAAGTTCCTCTGCTCCGTTATCGGCGTAATGACGCTCTGATACGGCGTATAGTCGACGAGATACCAGCCGAGCTGCCGCGACTTCACATAGCTGACAAGATGCTGTTCGCCGCCGAGCTCGACCAGACGCTGTCCGGTTTCCGGCTCCTTGTCCAGCTCTCCCTCAAGCAAGCCGATCAGCTGCTCCGCCTTCTCCGCGGCCGAGGTGCCGTTCAGAACGGGCTGTTCGCCGGGAACGTACAGGAACGGGTCGTTGTTTTTGCCGTTCTTGTACGCGTCCAGCATCGCGGTCATGTTGCCCGTCGTAAACCGGACGCGGAACACGGCCTGAGCCGCCTCTTTGCGTTCCGCTTTGGCGGGCTCTCCGATCTCGTGCACGAAATAACGCTCGGTTTTGCCGCCCGCCTCTTCCAGTCTGTATGTCCAGCGGGTATAGATCGGCCCCGTCATATCCTGATCGCTTTCCAGCAGAAAAATATTGGACGAAATCGCTCGCTTCTCGCGGGGGATAATGACGGTCAAGTCGTTTTTCCACCCGTTGGACACGCTTTGCAGGCTTAGCTTCTCGATGATTCGGTATTCCGCGTTCCTCGCGTCGAATTCCAAGGGCGGACGACGGTCGAGAAATTCGCGGATATACGGGTCGTAGCTGAGCAGCACCGGAAACATGGATAGCTGCTCGATATTCGTATCCAGTTGGTTCATAAGAAAGGTCAATTGGTTCAGGTTCGTCGTCTCGATTTGCTTGCGCACGACCTCCGTGCTCGTGTTCGTGGAAACGCTGTACAAAACCAGAATCGGCAGCAGCAGAAGGAAGAGCAGAAGAACGATTTTGCGAAAAGTGGTAAGCTTGAACATTCGCTCTCCTTTCCCGCCCTCCTCCGTTACCCTTTAACGGCTCCTGCGGAGAGACCGCTGACGACGTAGCGCTGGGCGATCAACGCGATTACAAGCACGGGGAGGGTGATGATGCATGCGGCCGCCATCAATCCGCCCCAGTTAATCTCAGCGTAGGACATAAAGTTGAATACGGCAATTGGTAATGTTTTCGTCTTGTCGCCGGCCAGAATGATCGAGAACATGAAGTTGTTCCAAGAGAAAATAAAGCTCAGCAGCGACGACGTGATGATGCCCGCTCCCGACATCGGCAGCACAATGCGGCGAAAAACCTGATGAGGCGAGCAGCCGTCGATGGCGCCGGCCTCTTCCACCTCGTGCGGAAGCTTCTCGAAGAACGAGATCATGATCCAGACGATAAACGGCAGTCCTACGAGCATGTGGCTCAACACGAGCGCTGCATAGGAATCTACCAAACGCAGCTTAGAGAAAATAATATACCAAGGTATCAGGAACGAGATGCCCGGCACGATTCTCGCGACGAGAATGACGAGACCGAGACCCTGCAGCTTGTACTTGGCGATCGAATAGGCGGCAGGCAATCCGAGCAACAGAGACAGCAGCGTCGAAACGACGGCCACGATCATGCTGTTGACGATATATTTCAGAAAGTCGTATTGCTGGAAAACGTTCACATAATTATCCGCCGTCGGAGTAAACACGAACGTCCGGGAGTTGGACATGATCTGCGCCTGGGTCTTGAAGGAGGCGAGCAGCATCCAGACGAACGGGAAGACGAACACGAGCAGGACGAGTACGGTCAGACCGGTCAACGTCGCGTTTTTCGCTCTTTTCTTGGTCAGCATTCTCATTCCGCCTCCAATCGTTTCTTCATCCAGATCAGCAGCAGCGTAAGGGCCATGACGATCAGGAAGAAGATGACCAGCAGCGCGGAAGCGGAGCCGAGCTTGAAGTATTGGAAGCCGAGCACGTAACCGTAGATGTTTAGCGTCTCCGATTTGAAATTCGGTCCGCCCTGCGTCGTGGCGTAAATGATGTCGAACGTCTTGAGCACGTCGATCAGACGCAGCATCAGCGCGATAATAATCGTCGGCTTAAGCAGCGGCAAGGTGATATGCACGAACTTCTGCCAAGCGGATGCTCCGTCCACGTCCGCCGATTCGTACGGGTCGGTGGGCAGCGTCGACAATCCCGCCATCAGAATGAGCGCGACCATCGGCGTCCACTGCCATACGTCGACGACGATAAGCGAAGGAACTACCTGCGTCATGGACGCGAGATATAGCTGCGGCTCTAGGCCGATCGATTTCAGAATCGTGTTCGCGGCGCCGATCGTCGGCTCGTAAATAAGCATCCAGACGAGGCCCATCGCTACCGGGGTAGCGACCATCGGGAGCAGAAACAGCGTCTTCGCGATATTTTTCCCCTTGAAGGAACGATTGAACAGAACCGCGATCGCCAGGCCCAGCACCATCTCCGCGGCCAAGGCGACTACCGTGAAATAAAACGTATTAAATACGGAGTCCAAGAACCGCTCGTCCTTGAACATGGAAATGTAGTTATCGAGGCCCACGAAAGCGGGCGGCGTTATGGCGGACATGCTCCACTCGTAAAAGCTGATCCATACCGTGTAACCGATCGGGAACAGCATCATGACGAGCACGAAAACAAGCGCGGGCAGGATGTACAGCCATTTCAAGTTGCGATTAATCCAATTATAACCCATTGCGTATCATCCTTTCCAAAAGCCTTTCCCGGACCGTCCGCCCTCGGCGGGCAGCCCGGAATCGGCGGCGGTTCATGCGGGTCGATCGCGGTTATCTCCTGCTGTCTTTGTCAATGATGGCCTGCAGATTGGCGTTCGCCTTGTCGGCCGCCCCCTGCACGTCCGTCTCGCCGGTAATGACCTTCATGACGACTTCTCCTACGGCGTCTCGGGCTTCGCCTACGCTGACGACGACCGGACGGTCGTGGCCGACGCCGTTCTGCATCGATTCCTTGATGATCGGCACCAGCTCTTCCGGGAACGACTTTGACCCTTCCGGATTGTCCCAGACGGACGTCCGGGCGCCCGGATTGCCTTTTTGCTGCGCCTTCAGCACGTTTTCCTTGTTGGTCGCCCATTGGATAAGCTCCCAAGCCGCGTCCTTGTTTTTCGATCTTTCGTTGATCGACAGCGCCCAAGCCGTTACGTTAACCGGTCTGGAGCCGGCGGCTCCCGCCGGGAACAAGGCGAAGCCGACTTTGTCGCTAACCGTCGATTTGGACGGGTCGGTTGCGTTCGTATATAGCGAGTCTGCGTCGGTCAAGAACGCGACTTTGCCTTGCGCGAAGATGCCAAACGCTTGCGGCCAAGACATGTTCAGAACCCCCGGAGGCCCGGAATCCTTCAGCAAATTGCCGTAAGTCGTCATGGCCTTCACGGCTTGCGGCGTATTGATGGACGCCTTGCCGTCTGTAATGTAGTCTCCGCCCTCGGAGAAGATGTACGAAGCAAGCTGCGTCACGAGCGGAGAGCGCTGACCGCGAGCCACGAAGCCGTACATCTCCGCGCTCGGATTGTGCAGCTTCTTGGCCGCTTCGACGAGTTCATCCATCGTCTTCGGCACCGGGATGTTCGCCTGCTCCAGCAGGTCCTTGCGGTAGTAGAGCACGCCGCGTTCCGTAATGATCGGGATGCCGGCGAGCTTGCCGTCGATCGTCGTCGTGTTGACCGCCGACGCGGAGATATCCGCGAAGTCGTACTCGGCGTCTTTATGCGCGTAATCGTCGAGCGGCGCCACCCAGCCGTTCTTGAAGAACAGCTGGCCGTCCTGGAGCGGACGGTACATGAAGACGTCTGGCGTTTCCGAGCCTGCCGTGAATTGAACGGTCAGCTTCTGCGTCAGTTGGTCCTCGAAGTAATTTTCCACCTTGACCTTAATGCCCGTGGCCGCCTCGAATTCCGGCAGCAAGGGCGTGATCGCCTCCGACCAAGGATGGTTGGCCGTAACCAGCGTAACCGTCTGTCCTGCGAACGGTTTGTCGGTTCCGCTCGAAGCGGACGAAGATGCGGGAGCTTGGGTCGCCGCGGGCGATGAAGCCGCCGGCGAAGAGTTGCCGCCGCATCCCGTCATTATGCTAGCGGTTACAATTAGCGCGGTGCCCGCTCCGATGTACTTCTTTTTCATAGGTGAACCCCCTAGAAGAGATGTAGTTTACAATTTCATGATAAAGGCGCGGCCCCCGACAAGATATAACGGGGATTTAACATCGATAACGAAACTTTAGCGAGTTTTATCGGAAGGCGTTTTGCTCTGCCAGGCATTCCCGATATAAGAGGTTCATCGCCCGGACGACACTTAAAGCGGCGACGGACTCACCTCCCAAGCGCTTCCGAAGCGCCTCGTGCAGAAGCAACCCTGCCTGCTCCTGGAAGCTCGGAAAAGCTTTATTGCGCGGCCTTACGTAGCTGAACTCCATCGTGCGCGTCGTATCCGCGAAAAAGCCGCCGCACGTCTCGTTCGCCGCCGCGTCGCGCCAAGCTCCGGCATGTCCGGGCTGGCCGCCGTTCTCGACGTAAAGCGTGCGCTGCGCGTCCCCGCTTGCGACGAACATCGCATACTCGACCGCCAGCGGAATGTGCGGCGAATACGCCGATATGGCCATACCGACGCCGCCGAGCAGACTGCCCCGCGGCTCCCGGGAGATCGCCGGAATGTCGGCGAACCGGAGCCGCTTCGGCGCAAAGCCCGTTCGGGCATAATTCGTGTATCCGAACGCGCACGGAACGTATGCGATATCGTCGTCCGCCGCCATCCGATCATACATCCCGATCGGATTGAAGTCTAACGAGGACGGATGCAAGTGCGGCAGCAGTTCGAAAATCACGTCGACTGCCGCTTCTCCGACAATCTGGTCGATCCCGACGCTTTCGTCGAAAAAGCCGGGGTCTTCTCCTGCGCACAGGCTCAGGAAGCTGCACATCGCGTCGGTAGGGCAGAGCGGCCAGCCGACCGCTCCTGGCCGGTAACGAGCCAACTCGCGTACCTTCTGCCAGGTGCGCGGAACTTCCCTTTCGCTTAGCAAGTCGGGTCGGTAGGCTGCGACCTGGGCGGCGGCGTCGACGGCAAGCGCCCATTGCCGACCCTCCCACTTGTAGCTTTGATGGCTAGGTCCTGCAGAATTGATCTCTTGATCCTGCAAATAAGCTGCCGGTATTCTTTCATCAAGAGGCACGAGCACGTTCTGGCCGGAGCTGATGCCGACATGCGGATGGTCGATCATAATGATGTCGTATTGCCGGGCGAGCTCATCGACCGGATAGTCGCCGAAATCCTTTAAAGAACGGCGATCCCATACGATTTCGAAGTCCGGCCGAGTCTCTCCGAATTTCCCGGCCGCAGCCTCCAGCGGCGCATACCCCCTGACGTGATCCCAAGTCATCCCTCTTAGTGTTGCCATTGTAACGGTCCTCCGTTCCGCTAATTGTCCGGTCGGCCGGTTCCGTTCGCCGGTTTACCGGCCTTGCGCGGGCACTATGTTTCCGTTATCCGGATTTGCCGCTTTCGTTCGCCGGTGCCGGTTTGCCGGTTACAGCACGCCATCTCGTTTCAATTCCGCAATCTTTTCGTCGGAGTACCCAAATTCGCGTAAAATTTCCTCGTTGTGCTCCCCGATTCGCGGCGGGTGACGCCGAATGTCTCCCGGAGTTTCGCTGAATTTCACCGGAATGTTCACTGTCCGCACCGTTCCCGCTGTCGGATGCTCGTAGGAAGCGAACGCGCCCAAATGAATCGCTTGCGGGTCTTGTTCAACCTCCAGATGATTTTTCACTTCGGATACCCACATGTCCCGTTTCAGCATTTCCTCCACCCAGTAAGCGGTCGTCTGCTTCACGACGCTGGCCTGAATGCGGAAAAACACCTCGTCTCGCTTATCGTAAAGAATCTGCGGATCGTCGTAGGCGTTCAGCCCGTCGTCCTCCAGCACTTCGGCCAGCACAGGGATCGGGTTGACGGAGATGCACATGTGCCCGTCCGCCGTCTTGTAAATACCGAACGGCGCCGACTGTCCGGGATGGGCGATGCCGGACCCCGGACGCTCGAACAGCTTGCCGGAATTCAGCGTAACGGCGAACTCCTGAAGCTGATGCGTCAGCAGACATTGATAGAGGTTGATTTCAAGCTTCTGGCCTTTGCCGGTTCTCTCCCGGTAGTAGAGCGCGGAAAGAAGACCGTAGACGATGTTATACGCCCCGAGCTGATCGGCGATGCCCGTGCCGAGAGGAATAGGCGGATCTTCGCGCCGGCCCGTCAACGTCGTCAGACCGCTTAGCGACTGGATCATCAGATCCTGGCCGGGTCGTTCCGCGTACGGACCGTCCTGGCCGTAGCCGGTGCTGGAGCAATAGATAATGCTCGGATTGATTTTCCTCAAGTCTTCATAGCCGAAGCCGAGCTTCTGCATGACGCCGGGACGGAAGTTTTCCACGACGATGTCGCACTCGGCCGCCAGCTTGTAGATAATCTCCTTGGTCTCCTCTGCCTTCAAATCCAGAGCCAGCGACCGCTTGTTCCGGTTAAAAGCCAGATAACACGGGGACTCCGTTTCTCCGACCCAATATTTCAGGAACGTCCAGGCCCGGTAGCTGTCCCCGGTATTTTTACGTTCAACCTTGATGACGTCCGCTCCGAGATCGCCGAACATCTGCGTCGCGAACGGTCCTTGCAGCAGATGCGTGAAATCCAGTATTTTAATGCCTTCAAGCGCCTTGTCCATCGTGTTTCCTCCTCGTTGCTTCAGCAGTTTGCTCGGCTTGGGCTCCGCGCGGGGCTACCGCCCGATGAACTTCGGCGGCCGCTTTTCCATGAAAGCCGCAATGCCCTCCCGCCCGTCCTCGCTATGGAACAGATTCGCGAGATAGGCGCGATCGTACGCCTGCGCCGTCTCCAGGCTGGCGTCTCTACCATCGTGAATAAGCCTCTTCAAGCCCTGCACGGCCAGCGGCGCCTGATCCGCGATCGTACGCGCGAGCGTAAGCGCGGCATCAAGCAGCCGGTCAGGCTCCGTCACCTCGTTGACGAAACCCAGCGATTTGCCTTCCTGCGCGGCGACAAACCTTCCTGTCATCGTCAATTCTCGCGCGGAGAACGGACCGACGATACGGGCGAGCTTCTGCACGCCCCCTCCGCCCGGGACAAGCCCCAGCTTGACTTCCGGAAGTCCGAATTTCGCCCTCTCCGAAGCAACGACCAGATCGCAGGAGAGGACGAGTTCGAAGCCTCCCCCCAGCGCGTACCCGTTAACGGCCGCGACGACCGGCTGCGGACAGCTCTCTATGGCGCGGTACATCTCGCGTCCTTTTTGCTGAAACGCAAAAAACTGGCCGACGTCGAAACCGCCGTACCCTTCAATATCCGCCCCCGCCATGAACCCTTTACCGGTCCCCGTGAGTACGACCGTCCTGATATCGTGCCGCTCCCGCAGCCCCTCAAAGCAATCGGTCAACTCCGCCATCAACTCGTCGTTCATCGCGTTCAGCTTCTCTTCCCGCCGAATGGTCGCAAGCAGCACGTCGCCGCGTTCCTCTACATGCAAATATCTATACGAAGCCCCCATCCGAGCAACCCCCTTCGTTGAACGAGTATCGTCTTACACCCTCATCATAAAGTCGGGTCGGGAGAGAATATATAACCGATATTTAACTTCGATAACGAAACGTTAAGCAATTGCAGGGGTCTGGTCGGCTGCCTGCAGGAATTTTAAAAACGCGAAAAAGCGCCCTAAGGCGCTCAAATAGATTTCGCAGGAGCGGTTAGACGGTCGGCTCGAGACGATGGCGTTCCCCCAACGATTCGGTGAACTCGTCCAGATCCCGATCCGCTTTCGATTGATTGCACTCGTGACAAGCGCAAACGCAGTTGATCGGCGTCGTGTGTCCGCCTTTGGCCCGAGGCAGCAGATGATCGATGGTGTCTCCGTACTCGCCGCAAAAATGGCAAGTATAGTTGTCCCTCGTCAGAATGAGACGGCGAAACTCCCGGTTGCTGTGGATGCGGCGGATCGTATGGCGATTAACGACATATGCGGCATGCTCGCGAACGAGTACTTTGGCGAAATCGGGCTCGATTTCCTGATAGTAGGAGCGGCCGCTGTCGGTCTTGCCTCGCATGCGGATGAAGCCCTGACGAGTCGCGAACAAACCGTCCGCATCGTGCGGATCAAGCTTCGGCCGCGACGCGGCAATTCTCGGGGCTTCTGGCTTCGAGACCGGGGCTTTGCGAGCAGCCTTCGGACGCGCGGGCTTCTGCTCAGCCGACTTCGGATCGGACTGCTGCGAGCCTGCGGACGCCTGCAGCGCCGCAGTCGCTGACGAAATCGTTGCAGCAGAGGCAACCTGAGGCACGGACGGCTTCTTCGCTTTGCTCCTCCGTTTCCTCCGGCGGCGCTTTGGCTTGGCGGCCGTCTCGTCTTCCGTCGGCTCGATGACCGGCTCCATGTTCTCCAGCGAGGACTCCGGCAAGCTCGCCTTGCTCCCCCGCCGTCTGCGTCGACGCTTAGGCTTCGCTGCCGGCTCGTCCTCGGCCGCGGCAGCAGCCGCCTCGACCATTGGCGCGATTGGCTCAAGCTTGCTTGCCTTGCGCCTTCTCCTCCTTCGGCGGCGCGTGGGCTTCGCAATCGTCTCTTCCTCAATCAGCTCGATGGCCGCATTGCCTATCTCCGCGTTTAATTCGGACTTGCCGGCCTGCTGGCGGCAGGCTTTGCACACTCCGCGGCGCCTTCTCCGTCCCGCTCTTCCACCGCTGCGGCTGGCAAACTCCGCAAGCGGCTTAAGAACGCGGCACTGCACGCATATTTTCATAGCCGTCTCGGGCTGAATTGGCTGTTGTTCCTTATCTTGTGTCATATTTCGAGTATATCACATCCGTATAGACAGCTGAAAATCCTCCCTTAGCCCCTAATCGCCCTAACCGCGTCGTCCAGCGCCCCGATCACTTTATCGCACCATGCGTCGAACTCCGGATCTTCCGTCTGAAGCTCGGGATGCGCAAGAATGTGCTCGATCGTCCTTCTCATCCCTTGGTCCAGCCGGGTCGTCGCCACAAAATCGGGAACAAGCCGCTTCAGCTTCGCATTGTCGAACACGACGGTATTGGCTTTGTCTCCCAATAACCCTCCCCGGTAATCCTCCGTGCTGCAAGCGTCTAGAAACGAGGAAGCGACATAAACCGCATTCAGCTTAACGCCAAGCGCGTCCGCGATGATCTCATAAATCTGATTCCAGGTCACGCTCTCATCCGAAGTGATATGTACGGCTTCGCCGATTGCGTGAATATTGCCCATCAACCCGATAAACCCTTTGGCAAAATCGCCATTATGCGTCATCGTCCACAGGGACGTTCCGTCGCCGTGAATAATGACCGGTTTATTTTCCAGCATGCGCTTGGCAACCTGCCATGTTCCCTTCGAGCCGTGAACGCCGAGCGGAATGGAGCGTTCGTCGTACGTGTGGCTCGGTCTGACGATCGTAATCGGAAAACCGTGGTCTCGGTACATTTTAATCAGGTACTCTTCGCAAGCAATTTTGTTCCGTGAATATTCCCAGCAAGGATTCGATAAGGGCGTTCCTTCCGTAATTCGATAGTCGGATAAAGGAGTCTGATAAGCGGATGCGGAGCTGATGAACATAAATTGTTTCGTTTTGTCCTTGAACAGGCGATAGTCCCGCTCAAGCTGGCTTGGCACGAATGCGATGAAATCGGCCACGACGTCGAACTTCATATCGGCAATCAACTCAGCTACGCGATCCTCGTCGTTGATGTCGGCTTGGATGGTTTTGACGCCCGCCGGCAGCCTTTCGCTGCGATTGCCCCTATTCAACACATACAGCTCGCACCCTTGAGCGGCCAACTGCTGCGTAATCGCAGAGCTGATCGTTCCCGTTCCTCCGATAAACAGCGCTTTCATCACAATCCCTCCATTGGAATAAGAATTGGCAAATCGCATCCATCCTAACCTTATCACGGAGAATTCTCGAAAACAAACCTCTCTTGGCCCATCTTTGTCCTATGAGTACTGCCGCTCGTCCCTTGACTGATACCCTTACTCCTTTACCAATAACTAACCATTGTTGAGAAACTATAATTTTTATAGTATAATGAAAACAAAGAAGGAGGAGGATCGGATATGGCCGATTTGACGAAGAAGATGGAGATAGGGATCAGCACGTTTCTGGAGGCTGCGCCGCATTCGCCTGCGGGTAAGCCGGTGAGTCATGCGGAGCGTCTGAGAAACGCGGTAGAGGAAATCGTGTTGGCCGATCAGGTCGGATTGGACGTGTACGGCATAGGAGAGCATCACCGCGCCGATTACGCCGGAACCGCGCCGGCTGTTGTGCTGGCTGCCGCCGCGGCCATGACCAAGCACATCCGGCTTACAAGCGCCGTAACCGTGCTGTCTTCGGACGATCCGGTACGCGTATACGAATCTTTCTCCACGCTGGACGGATTGACTAACGGACGGGCGGAAGTCATGGCGGGCCGCGGTTCGTTCATCGAGTCCTTCCCGTTATTCGGATATAGTCTGGATCATTACGACGAGCTGTTCGATGAGAAGCTGGAGCTGCTGCTGAAAATACGCGAAACCGAGAAGGTCTCCTGGCGAGGCGGTCACCGTCCGGCGATCCAGAACCTTGGCGTGTACCCGCGCTCCGTTCAGGAGCCGCTTCCGGTCTGGATCGCGACAGGCGGCAATCCGGAGTCGGCCGTTCGGGCGGGTACGCTCGGCCTGCCTGTAGTGTTCGCCATTATCGGCGGGATGCCGGAACGGTTCGCTCCGCTTGTTGAGCTGTATAAGAAGGCAGCAGCGCAAGCCGGTCACGATCCGGCCAAGCTGCAGATCGCGACGCATTCGCACGGCTTCATCAGCGATACGACGGAACAAGCCGCGGAGCAGTTTTACCCGCATGTGCAGGCGCAGATGAATACGATCGGCCGCGAGCGGGGCTGGCCGCGCTACGACCGATCCGCTTTCGACGCCGCGCGCAGCCTGCAGGGCGCCCTCTATGTAGGCGACCCCGAATACGTAGCGGAGAAGATCGTCCTTCTGCGCAAAAATCTGGGACTAACGCGATTCTTCCTGCACGTGGATTTCGGGGCTCTGCCGCACCGTGATCTTCTACGCGCGATCGAGCTGCTCGGAACCCGCGTCGCTCCGATCGTTCACAAGGAAATTGCCCGTATGGAAGGGTAAGCAACTTAAAAACAGCGGTCAGGCGGCTTAACGGCCAACTGATCGCTGTTTTTGTGTTACTCGCCGCTCACTTTCTCGGCCTCCGCCCCCAAGCTTCCGACCCGCTAATGCACACCCTACCTATCCCGCTTGCGGTACTCGTTGGGGGACAGCCCCTCCAGCTTCTTGAACACTTTGCTGAAATACTTCTCGTCCTTATAGCCGACCAGTTCGGCAACCTGCGCGATGCGATACTGCGGGTTCATAAGCAGCAGCTTGGCCTTATCCATGCGCACCCTTTCGATATGATCGGACAGGTTCTCCTGGAACTGCTGCTTAAACTTACGTGAAATATACTCTCGGCTGAGGAAGAAGCGAACCGCCAAGTCCTGAAGTGTAATGTCCTCCGCATAGTGGGAATCGATATATTTGACGATTTCGAAGATGACATGCTCGTCCTGCCGTTGGTGCTCCGCCCATAGGCGGGACAGCTGCAGCAAATCCTGCTCCAGTCTCTCCGCGAGCCGGGGCAGCATCAGGCACCCTTCCGGGTCTACCGGAACGGCGGCAAAGGCAGAGTCCTGAGAGCGGTTCGAAGCCGCCGGCAAATCCCCGAACAGCTCCTTGAGCAGACGCGCGCGAACGACGCTATATTCGTGATTCCACAGCTCCAACTGCTCCGTATTGATGTAGCTCATCCGCTCGGCCTGATTCACCCATAGCCGCACCACGTCCCGAATCGGCTGCTCCTGGCCGCTGCGCAAGGCAATTCTCATCGGGTCCTCGAACTCCGTCAAGTGAATCGCCGACAGCCGCGGATTCTCTTCCGGATCGAAGCAGCGAACACGCGGCCTGACCGCGCGCATATTGCGTTGGCGAAGCACGATATGCGCTTCATGATACGACTGCTTGATGCCGGTTGGCAGCGGACGCTCGCCGCCCAGCCCGAATTCCAGAGGGCTTCCGAACGCCTGACGGATGCCCTCGTTCACCGTGTCGAGCAGCGCGGGCGCGCTCCCCGTCATCTTCCACAGCAGCACGACAACGGAGCCCTGCTCATGCCTAAAAGCCACGCCTCTCCGCTGCTTGCGAACAATTTCGTTGCAGATGTTAAGCAGAGAGAAATACAGTAAATCCTCGCTTCCGGCGAACTTGCTGCGAATCGTCGGATGAATCGTATCCGTCGCCAGCACCGCCACCCGGCAGAGCCGATCCTCCTCCTCCAGCCCGAATTCGGTGCGCAGCGTCTCGACGATGGACGAATAATACGAAGGGTCTTCCACAAGGTTAGTCAGAATTTTATCCCAGTACACCGGCCGCAGCTGATTGATCTCTATCGCCTTGCGCTGCTCTTGCTTCGTCCCCTCGTCCTCCTGCTTACGGCTCTGAACCGCTTTGGCCACCGCTTGATTTAGTTGCTCAGGATCGATCGGCTTGAGGATATAGTCCATTCCTCCGTACAGTACCGTCTTCCGGACAAAATCAAAATCGTCGTGCCCGCTAATCACGATCACCTTGGCCGAGGGCGCATGCTCCCGAATCCAGGCGAGCAGATCGGTTCCCAATTGCCCCGGCATCATCATATCCGTAAACACGATCTGCGGGCTGTCATGGTTAATCCGTTCAATCGCGGAAGCCACGTCCTGCGCCTCGGTCACCTCATCTATGCCATAAGCCTGCCAGTCGACCAACAGCCTGATCGCTTCCCGGACATGACGTTCGTCGTCAACGATTAGCGCTCTCATCTCCATCCTCCTCTTCGGCGATCGGAATCCACAGCACGACGCTTAAGCCGCCTGCCTGACCGGGCCTGACCTCAAGCTTGGCCGATTCATTGTAGTAAAGCTTCAACCGCGACAAAATATTCGGCAGACCGATCCCCGACTCCCCGGTTCCCCAGACGCCTTTGGCCTGGAACAATCTTTCCTGCAGCGTCTTCAGCTCGGCGGCGCTCATACCTTTGCCATTGTCGCTGACCTCCAGCCTCATCCACCTGCGATCGCGGGATTCCGTGCCGATGACGGCAATCTCCGCGTCTTCCGCACCGGGGTCGAAGCCGTGCTTGAAATAGTTTTCGACGAGCGGCTGCACGATCATCTTCGGAATCGGCCGTTTCAACAGCCGCTCATCCACATTCACGATATAGCGAATCTGCTCGCCGAAGCGTTGGCGCTGCAGCGACACATACGCTTTGACATAGTCCAGCTCCCGTTCCAGTGAAACGATCGGTTCCCCGGTATTCATGCTGTACCTCATCATTTTACCGAGGGAGAAGATCAGGTTGTAGATTTCCGGCTGCTGCTTCTGCAAAGACAGCGTCCCGATGGACTGCAAAGCGTTGTTGATAAAATGAGGATTGGTCTGCACTTGAAGCACGTTCAACTCGTTCGTCTTGCGGGCGAGCTCCAGCTCGTATTCGCGGATAATCATCTCGTTGATCGTATCCATCGCGAGCTGGAACCTGCGGGCCAGAATGCCGAACTCGTCCTTGCGGTCGACGTCGACCGTCACCTGCAGGTTGCCGCTCTGAATCTGATTCATGTTGCGGATCAGCTTCTTGATCGGCGCAGTCAGCGAGAACGTGATAAGCACAGTCGCTACCATCGTCAAAATAAGAAACAGACCGGCGACTCCGCTGTTAATCAGCGCCGCCTCTCGCGCCGTCTGATGCAGCGTCTCGTTTGGAATTCGTTTCACGAGCGTCCAGTTCAGGAACGGAGTTGCCATTTTATCGTATACAATTTCCCCTGAGAAGCCATCCTGATGCAGAGAGAAGTTACCGCTCGTCTCCTGCTCCTTCACGACCCGGTCGACCCAGCCGCCTTGAAGATACTGACCGCCGCTGCGATCTAGAGAGCTGTAGATGACCTGCCTATCGTCGTCCACGATATACAGCTCTTCCCTGCCTGCAGAGTACAGCTGCTCGCTGATGGCGCGTATACCGTCCAGCCGAACGTCGATCGACAGCGTGCCGAGCTCCTCCTTCGCCGCCAAATAATACAGCGAGCTGTGGATCGTCAGCACCTGGTCGGCGGTTGTCGTCGGAATATCCGTTCTGCCGTACTTGCTCACCGGATGAGGAGGCTGGACATACGAACTGCCCCGGGACAAGCCGGAAGGAACATAACGGTTCTCTTCATCCCTGAAGCTTCTCTTCGAACGGTTATTAATGATGAGATAGTTCAGATCGTCCTTGCCAAGGTAGAGATGGGCTTGCTCGAAATCCTTCACCGTGTAGCTGAGCAGCATCAGGCCCCGGTAGATTTCCTGATCGTCCTTATAATCCTTGATGCCGTCCTCCAGAATCGTGAACAGCTTACTGTCGTTATAGAAAATAAATGTGGCTTGCTGCGCGGCATTCATGTAGTTCAGCAGATTCGTCTTGCCCTGGAACAGCAGGTCGGCATTGCTCTTCAACGTCTCCTTCGTGACCTTGCTCGTCGTTAAGCTGTACGTAATGAAGATCGATGCCAAAATCGGAATGAGCGTGGCAGCCAGCAGGAACAGCATCATTTTGGTGCGGATACTGGTAAAGATCAATAAATTCCACCTCTTTGATCATCAGAGTCAGTGGGAGCTCCGGGTTCAACACTCTATACTTGGGTAATAATCGCCAAGAACCATACGTACTTAGGGGGGGAAACCGCCATGGAAAACGCCCGTCAAAGAAGACTTTACCAGCTCCTGTTCATCGGGCCTGCCGTCCTTTTCTTTACCGTAATCCTTGTCATTCCGTTCTTCATGAGTCTCTATTATTCCTTCACGGAATGGAACGGAGTTAGTACAACAGTAACATGGATCGGGATCGAAAATTATAAAAAAATTATGTTTAACGACCCGGACTACTACAAGTCGTTCCTGTTCACGTTCCGCTACGCCATCGTGAGCGTGGTGCTGACGAACGTCGTCGGCTTCCTGCTGGCGCTGCTGCTTACGCAGGCGCTCAAGCTGCGCAACATTTTGCGGACGATCTTCTTCATGCCGAACGTGATCGGCGGTTTGCTGCTCGGGTTTATCTGGAGCTTTATTTTCGTAAAAGGGTTCGCTTCGATCGGAGACATGACCGGATGGGCGTTCTTCAACCTTCCGTGGCTCGGCGACGCGCCGACCGCGTTCTGGGGGCTGATCATCGTAACGGTGTGGAAGGGCGCCGGCTATGTGATGGTCATCTACATCGCCGGATTGACCAACGTTCCCAAGGATTTAATCGAGGCTTCGAGAATCGACGGGGCTACCCGGCTCCAAGTACTCTATAGAATCACCTTGCCGCTCATCATGCCTTCGATTACTGTCTGTTTGTTCTTGACGCTGTCCTGGGGCTTCAAGGTGTTCGACTTGATCATGTCGCTTACGAAAGGCGGCCCGTTCAACTCGACGGAATCGGTATCGCTTAACATTTATCAGGAAGCGTTCCGCAACAACGCGCTCGGCCTCGGCAGCGCCAAGGCGGTTATCTTCTTCCTCATTGTCGCCCTGATCACGATTATCCAAGTGACCGTGACGAAGAAACGGGAGGTGGAATCCTGATGGAAGAGACTAAACGCTATAGTCCCCGGATGTTCTCATTGGAAGTGCTGGGTATTTTGCTGGCGATCGTGTTTCTGGTCCCGTTTTACTTCGTGCTGACGAACTCGTTTAAGCCGTTCTCCGACATACTGGTGAATACGACAAGTCTGCCGAAGAGTCTTAGCTTCCACAACTATGAGCAAGTGTGGAAAATCATGGACTTTCCAAAGGTGTTCCTGAACTCGCTGATTATCACCGTAGCCAGCAACGTCGGACTTGTCGTCATCAGCGCCATGGCCGCTTACCGCATGGTTCGCAACAATAATCGCGTGAATCAGATTCTGTTCCTGCTGTTCGTCTCGGCGATGATCATTCCGTTCGAATCGATCATGATCCCTCTCGTCAAGCTGGCCGGCACGATCGGCTTCCTGAACGAAATCTGGGGCGTCGTCATCTGTTACTTCGGCTTCGGCGTATCGCTGAACCTGTTCCTCTATCACGGCTTCGTCAAATCGATTCCTTTGGAAATCGAGGAAGCCGCCATCGTGGACGGCTGTTCTCCATTCGGGCTATTCTGGCGCATCATTTTCCCGCTGCTTAAGCCGATTACCGTCACGATTGTCCTGCTGAACAGCCTGTGGATCTGGAACGACTTCCTGCTGCCGCTGCTTATTATCAGCGGACCGGAGACACGGACAATCCCGCTTGCCACCTATTCGTTCTTCGGTCAATATACGAAGCAGTGGGATATGGCTTTGGCCGCTCTGACGCTCGGCGTGCTGCCGATCATCGCTTTCTTCCTGGGTATGCAGAAGCACATTATCGAGGGAATCACCGCCGGATCGGTGAAAGGGTAACTCCGAAAACTGCGTCGAAATAAAGGATCGTTGTTATCGTCGCAGCCTTATGACAATAAGTTCCCCCTAATCGTTCAATTTTCTCGGTGTCGACCTAGGTAGTTCTTCTATAAAATTAAATACATGACAAACAAGACATTATAAGGGAGGATCACTACAATGAAAAAAAGATCCATGGTGCTCATGTCCGCCGCTCTTGCTCTTACGGCCGTTCTCTCCGGATGCGGCAGCTCCAACAACGGCAACAATGCCGCCAACTCCCCGAGCGCAAGCTCCCCGGGAGCTGAGACGCCCAAGAAAAACGTCACGATCAAAATGTTCCAGTTCAAAGTCGAGATCGCCGAGCAGCTGCAAAATCTCGTTAACGAATATGAAAAAGAAACCGGCGTGAAGGTTCAGATCGAGACCGTCGGAGGCGGAGCCGACTACGGCGCCGCGCTGAAAGCGAAGTTCAACTCCGGCGACAAGCCTGACATTTTCAACAACGGCGGCTTCTCCGATCTGGACCTGTGGCTGGAAAACCTCGAGGAGCTGTCCGATCAGCCTTGGGTGAAGGATCTGGTGAAAGGCACGGACGAGCCGATGACTCATGACGGCAAGCTGTACGGCATGCCGATCGGCGTAGAGGGCTACGGCTTTATCTACAACAAAGACCTGTTCGCTCAGGCCGGCATCACAGAAGTGCCGAAGACGCTGACGCAGCTTGAGGACGCGGCTAAGAAGCTTCAAGACAAAGGCATTACGCCGTTCATTAACGGCTACGGAGAATGGTGGGTGCTCGGCAACCACTTCGTCAACCTGCCGTTCGCTTACCAAGCCGACCCGAACGCATTTATCGCCGGTCTGAACGACGGCAGCCAGAAAATCCCGGGCAACGAAGTGTTCGAGAACTGGACGAAGCTGTTCGACCTGACCGTGAAATACGGCGGCAAAAACCCGCTTCAAACCGACTACAATACGCAAGTCACCGAATTCGCTACCGGCAAGGCGGCCATGACGCAACAAGGCAACTGGACGCAGGTGCAAATTACGAAGACGAATCCGGATGTTAACATCGGTTTCATGCCGATGCCGATCTCCGAAGATGCGGCAGCGAACGACAAGCTGTTCGTCGGTGTTCCGAACAACTGGGTTATCAACAAAAACTCCGCAGTGAAGGAAGAAGCGAAAGCGTTCCTGAACTGGATGGTCACTTCCGAGACGGGTAAGAGCTACATCACCAAAGAGTTTAAGTTCATCCCGGCGCTTACGACGATCTCCGCTACGGAAGAGGATCTCGGCGCACTGGCCAGCGACATCATGAAGTACAACAAAGACGGCAAAGTGCTTTCCTGGAACTGGTTCAAGTTCCCTCAAGGCGAAGCGTCCAGCAAAAAGTTCGGCGACTCCATGCAGGGCTATGTCGGAGGCCAGTTGACGAAAGAGAAAATGCTCGAAGCGTTCCAAAGCACTTGGGACAGCTTGAAGAAATAAGCCGTAAATAAGGGTCATTCCTCATCGCTGCCTTAATGCGACAGTGGGGAATGACCCTTTTCAACAGTTCTGAAGTATAAATCGCCGGCGGGTTGAATGTACTACGCTACCGGCGATGTGACGGCGGGCAGACTGGCTGGCTCTGCGACAGCGGACAGAATGGCTGGCTAGCCGCTGCCGAAGCAGGCTGCGAATTTAAAGCGGAAAACCCTTCTTAATTTCCGCCCAGGGGGCGGAACCGACGAATTAAAGCGGAAAACCCGCCCTAATTTTTCCAAAAGGGGGAAAATCGAAGAATTAAAGCGGAGAAACCGCCTTAAATCGCTCGAAAAGAGGGCTGCGGCAAATTTAGAGCAGGTTTTCCGCTTTAAAATAAACGCGGGACTCCCAAGCAGCGAGTCGCTCTTATGCCTTCTTTACGAATTCCGACTTCAGCTTCATCGCCCCGAAGCCGTCGATCTTGCAGTCGATGTCGTGGTCGCCTTCGACTAGACGAATGTTTTTGACCTTCGTTCCAACCTTGACCACAAGCGAGCTGCCTTTGACCTTCAAATCCTTGATCACCGTGACAGTATCCCCGTCCTGCAGAACGTTGCCATTGGCGTCCTTCACGACTTTCTCTTCCTCGTTCGCATCCGCCTCTGCGCCAACGCTCCACTCATGCGCGCATTCCGGGCAAATCCAGACTCCTCTATCCTCATAAGTATATTCGGATTGGCATTTTGGACAATTCGGTACATCAGACATGGTGCATCCTCCAAATCAATTGATAGCCGACGGCTTGGCCTGGGCCGCAAACAGAAAGTTGTTATTTGAACACGTTGAAAATATAAGCGATCGCATGCCAGAGAGTTACGCAGACGTTCCAGAGCACCGGCAGCAAGTTCACGATACTATGAATCGGATGGAACAGCAAGCCGATAACGCTGCCTAACAGCAGCATAATGATTGCGAGCCCTACCCCCGTAATCGCATGAAGGATGTCCCAGAAAATAAACGCCAGTTTCATCCCGAAACCGATCGTGCTGCCAACTTTGCCGGAATTGGCGAAAACCTCCTTCTCGATCGCGATGTCCGTCTTAATGTTGTGAATCAGCTTGGAGGGCGTATTCACGATGTAAGAGACGTTGTATAGAAGATTGGTCGACAAATCGAGCGATGTCGCCACGTAATTGCCCGACTTGAATTTCAGATGGTATCTGATGTCTGTCTCCCCGAAGGCTAGCGCCATCTCCCGCTTCGTCTTGGCGTCCATCTTCTTGACGGAAGGCCCCAGCGTCTCCATCAAGGCGACAAGATCGGCTTTGCTGTACTCGCCCGTGCTCGCTTCCAGCAAACCCGCCATGCCCTCGTCAGCGCTCTCGCTGTCGTTTACCGTCGAGTAGGCGGCTACAACCACCTTCAGTTGATACACATCGTCAACATCTCCGCTGATGGCTTGCGACCCGTACAGAACGATCAAGAGTACGCCAACCCATCCCCATAACCTTTCCATTCTTCCTGCACTTCCTTCTTATATAGGCAGATTTCATCCTGTCCAATCATACTATGAATGGGTATATATTCCTATCCCTTTTGTCGAAAACGTCTTCTCCCTTACAAACGCAGCCTTACGATTTCACCCTGCTCCCTGCCCGATTATCCCGCTTCATCCGATACATCGTCTTATCCGCATGCATCATCAGAGCGTCGGCATCAGCGCCGTCTTCCGGGTAGAGAGCGGCCCCCAGGCTCATATAGATCGACAGAGGCTGGCCCCGGTACCATAGCTCTTCCTCGGCGACTCTCCATTGCAGTCGATGCATCATTTCCTCGACGAAGGCAGGCGACGGCACGTGGCGGATAAACAGGACAAACTCGTCCCCGCCAAGTCGACCGGCCATGCCGACTGGAGCCGCGGTTTCTCCGATCAAGCGGGCGACATGCCGCAGCACCTCATCTCCCGCCTCATGTCCGTACTTATCGTTCGTCTCCTTGAACCGATCCAGGTCGATCAGAACCACAGCCAAGCATAGACGATCCCTTTCGGCGTTCCCAATCGCTTCCTGCAGTTGTTCGTAGAAGTATCTGCGATTCGGCAATTTCGTGAGAGGGTCGTGAAATGCCAAAAACCGAATCTGCTCCTGCCCTTCCTTCCGCTCGGTAATATCCCGGACGATCAGGATGACATGGGATTCGTTATCTACGGACACATAATCCCCGTCAATCAGAACATAGAGACGTTTGTCGCCGCTATATAGCGTCGTTTCATAATCTTTAATCGGCTGCTTGTCGTGAATGAGCTGTTTAAGCTCTTGATCGATCATTTCGAATAGGGAATACTTGCGCTCCCCGATGCTATTAAAAAGCTTGCATGCGCTCGGATTAGCCTCTTTAATCCGCCCCGACTGTTCGACAAGCAGGATAGCCGCCGGATTAAGATTAAACAATTTTTCATATCGCTTGGCTGCAAAATCAAGAAACTCATATCGGATCATGGCCAGACGAAGCACAAAACACCAAATCACCCCGCCGTAAATATACGAGTAGGGCGGCAGTCCGTCAAACTGGAAATAACCGAACACCGCATGCCAGCAGGTGCAGATGATAACGCCAAGGCCGAGCAGATTGAAAAGCGCCCTATGCTCCGGAGTCGTCGCTCTAATCCTTCCTTTATAAATCACGATCAAATAGAGGGAAGTAAACAGGATGCTCGCGGTAAGCGCAGCGTAGAAAGGAACATTATAGACGGGATACATCCACACCCCGCTCTGGACAAATTCGCTGGAGGTGATGATCTCCCCGCTGCTTAGCAAATTCACGGGAATGATGGCAAGAGGCACATAAAAAATAGCAGGGTAGAGATAGCGCAGCATACGCTTGTCCATTCCGGCAAACTTGGCCAGGAAGTGAAAGCCTAAACCGGGCATAATAATGCCGATATTGGAGAACCATATTGCGGTTAGAGCCGGGCTGGCGGAAATAGGAAGCTGATGTCGGACATACTCTCCTGCGAACAGCAAAATATATACGACAGAGGTCAGCGCTATTAACCGATGCTCGACTTTCCGGGGGTTTCGCGTCAAGACGTCCGTGCCCATGTAGGCGAAAAAGAGAATCGGGAACAAGTAAGCGAGCGTAAATGTTAAAACTGCTGACTGACCCATGTGGTTCACATCTCTTCCGATCATGATGTGGGATTCTCTGTTGCTTTCGTTATAGGACATCGTTCTTGTTGATAAATTTCTACAAAATGAAAGAGATTCCTGCAAATATGAAGAAGATTTCGCAATTGGGCGCACAAAAAGAAGCGACGCATGGACATCCATGGCCGCTTCCCCCTATCTGTTATATAGTCCAGGCTCTAGCCGCTTATACGACGCCTTGAGCAATCATCGCGTCGGCGACTCTGACGAAGCCGGCGATGTTGGCGCCGACGACCAGGTTGCCCGGATGGCCGTATTTATCGGCCGCCTCGACGCTGTGACGGTAAATGTTGCGCATAATGTCATGCAACTTGCTGTCGACTTCCTCGAACGTCCAGGACAAGCGCATGCTGTTCTGGGACATTTCCAGCGAGGATACGGCTACGCCGCCGGCATTGGCCGCTTTGGCCGGTCCGAACAGAACGCCGTTGTTCAGGAACACGTCGATTGCCGACAGTGTGGACGGCATGTTCGCGCCTTCGCCGATCGCTTTGACGCCGTTCTCTACGAGCAGAGCAGCCGCATTCTCGTCGATCTCGTTTTGCGTCGCGCAAGGAAGAGCGATATCGCAAGGGATGGACCAGATGCCTTCGCAGCCCGGCGTATAAGTCGCTTGAGGGTGCTTCAGAACGTAATCGCTGATCCGCTTGCGCTCGACTTCTTTCAATTGCTTCACGAGATCAAGGTCGATGCCGTTCGGATCGTAGATATAGCCGTTGGAGTCGCTGCACGCCACGACTTTCGCGCCGAACTGTTGAGCCTTCTCGATCGCATAGATCGATACGTTGCCCGAGCCGGATACGACAACCGTGCTTCCCTCGAAGCTGAGGCCCTTCGCTTGCAGCATCTCGTGCACGAAGTAGACGCAGCCGTAGCCAGTCGCTTCCTTACGCGCCAAGCTTCCGCCGTAGCCCAGCCCTTTGCCTGTCAGAACGCCAGCCTCGTGGCCGCTTCTGATCCGCTTGTATTGGCCGAACATGTAGCCGATCTCGCGCGCGCCAACGCCGATGTCGCCGGCAGGAACGTCAACGTCCGGACCGATGTAGCGATACAATTCCGTCATGAAGCTTTGCGTAAAACGCATGACTTCTTGGTCCGACTTGCCCTTCGGATCGAAGTCGGAGCCGCCTTTGCCGCCGCCGATCGGCTGGCCGGTCAAGGAGTTTTTGAAGATTTGCTCGAAGCCGAGGAACTTGATGATGCTTGCGTTAACTGAAGGGTGGAAACGAAGGCCGCCCTTGTATGGCCCGAGAGCGCTGTTGAACTGAACGCGGAAACCGCGATTGACTTGCGGAACGCCTTTGTCGTCCAGCCAAGGAACCCGGAAGTAGACAACGCGCTCAGGCTCCGTGATGCGCTCCAAAATTCTATGCTCAATGTAACTCGGGTTCACTTCGAAAACCGGAACTAGAGAATCGAGAATTTCTTTGACCGCTTGGAAGAATTCTTTTTCCCCCTGGTTGCGGTTAATGACCGTCTCATAAACCGATTGCACGTAATCCTTCGCAGCTTGCTGCCTATCCAGAACTGTGGTCAATTGTGGACGCTCCTTTAGTCTGAACGGCATCCCCTATGCGGAGCCGTTTACAGTTAATTTAGAATTTTATATTATAGCGCATCTGTAGTTACAAATTCTAATGAAATGCGCTTTATAGTTCAAATAAAAGATTTTTTCGCTTCCGATTAAAAATGGCGATGAACCAGTTTATAGCAAATCGCGACGCAGCTCCGCTCCCGATTTTGGAGACAGATAAGCGTACGGAATGTCAAATACCGTTCTTGCGCCCGTCTGGCCTTCCCGGCTTAACCGGGCAGCCGCTCGCGCATAAGCGACAAGCACGCTTGCGGTAAATTCCGGATTGCTCTCCAGTTTTAAGCCAAATTCTATCAGTTGCTTCCGGTCTTCTCCTGTTACACCGCTGCGAATGACGAATCCGCCGTGAGGCATGCCTTGGTGCTCGGCCTGCAGCTGCTCCTCGGTAATGAACGTCACCGTCGTGTCGTAGTCCGCGAAATAGTTCGGCATCTTCACGATCGCCTCGCGAATCGCATCCTGATCGGCGCCTTCCTCCGCTACGACGAAGCAGTCGCGCAGATGCTTCTCCCGAGTCGTCAGGTCCGGCGTCTCGCCAGAGCGAATGCGTTCGATCGCCGCTTGCGAAGGAACCGTGTATTGTACGCCGGCCTTGACGCCAGGCACGCGCCGAATCGCATCGGAGTGGCCTTGGCTGACGCCTTTGCCCCAGAACGTGTACCCTGTGCCTTGCGGTAAAATCGATTCAGCCAACAACCGATTCAGCGAGAACAGCCCCGGATCCCATCCGGTCGAGATCACGCTCAGGTTGCCGCCTTGCTTCGCCGCGGCATCGACCGCATCGTAAAACTCCGGAATTTTCGCATGCGTATCGAAGCTGTCCACCGTATTGAACATGCGAGCGATCGCCGGCGTCTGCTCCGGCAAATCGGTTGCCGACCCGCCGCACAAGACCATTACATCTATAATCCCTTTATACTGCTCCGCCGCGGAGATGTGTTCGAACTTTACGCCTCCCGCCGCCAACTGCTCCGGCTGCCTGCGCGTAAATACGGCAACCAGCTCCATGTCCGGATTTTGCGCAAGCGCCTTCTCCGCTCCCTTGCCCAAATTGCCGTAGCCGACAATCCCTATCTTAAGCTTGCCCATTTCTTTCCTCCCGGGATTTTCCGCTAATTTGTAGAAAATCAACAAATTTTCTGCATTGATATTTTAGTATTTTAAGATCATAAACGTTTTTATGCAAATGTAATATTTATATACTGCAATTATAATACAAATCATTCGTCATATAGTGCAAATGACCTGTGAATTATTCATAACTTTTAGCGGCTGATGACCGTCTCCATAGACTGAAATCTGGAATGCGGGCTAAAGTGTTATACTAAAGATATATTGTTCACACGGGGGAAAGCCATGATCCGCTTCGACTCGGACACTTATCAAGCCGAATATGCCGGACAGAGCATCCGCCTGCTGCCGAAGGAATTCGCGCTGCTGCGTTATCTGTATGAGCATTCGGGGCGCTCGTTCGCCAGAGACGAGCTGCTGGACGCGGTCTGGCCGTTGGAAGCTCCCGGCGATCGGACTGTCGACGATCATATTTATCGCGTACGCAAGAAGCTGATTCCGTGGTCCCATCTGCTACGCTTGGAGACGATTCGCGGGCAGGGCTATAAGCTGACGCGCCTTGCCCCGAAGACGCAGTCGAACCCGCTGCTGCAGGACGAACAATTCGTAGCCGACGCCAGCCGAATGCTGGCCAAATACCACGGCCTGGGGATGGGCGCGGCGATGCGGCTTCTGTCGGCCAATCGCGACGTACTCGGCCTGCCGGGCGACCCGTTCTACGACGCCTATATCCGGTTCGTCAGCGGCGACTTCGCATGGCTGCTCGAGACGGACGAACTCAGCCGCCCGCAGCAGGCCGTCTACGCGTCGTTTATCCATGCCTCCATTCAATTCGACGCGCATGCCTCGCTGCGCTATTTCGATGTGCTGATTACCCGAGGAAGCGAGCTGACGCGGGCATGGCTGAACGACCTGAAGCTGAACGCGGCTTACCTTGCTCTGGCGGCCGGGTTTCCGCAGCAAGCCCGCGAGCGTCTTAACGAAATCCGTGCGGAAATCGCAGATATGGATTCGCCCAGCTTCACTGCTCTGCTTCTGTTAAAGGAAGCTCTTGTGAGCATGGAGGAGAACCATTCGGAGGTGACGGCCGCCAAGCTGACGGAATGTCAAACTCTGCTGGAGCGGCATCCGATCCGGCGCGAACGGGGCGCCTATCTCGTCGCTAAAGGCCTTTATCTATATCGGCAAGGCGCCCCGGACCGCGCCCGGCAATCGATCGAAGAAGGAATGGAGACTATGCGGCAGACGCAGTTCATCCCGCATTTGCTGAACAGCCTTCAATTGATCATCCGCTGCTTGGAGACACACCCTTACGACGACGCTTGCCTGCAAAATTATCGGCGGCAATGGGACGTGATGGCTGCGCAATACCGTTTCGCCGAACTGCTGCCCAAGGCGCGGCGACTGCTCGATAACCGCCTCTGATCATTCTCTGACAATCCCTTGCTAAGCTGATTTTAACGATCAGAAGCAGGGGGTTTTTTCGCATGTTCCTATTACGCACCAATCGCACCTTTGCCAAAATGTTCGCCGCCTACGGGCTGGCCGCATTCGGAGATTATCTGGACCTTATCGCCATCTCGATTATTATGGGATTCGTATGGAGGGTGGATGCGATGACGATGGCGCTGCTGCCGCTTGCCTTCGCCATTCCCGGCATTGCGCTCAGCCAGACTGCTGGGATACTGGCGGACAGATGGAATAAACGCAATCTGCTGATTGCGGCGGATCTGATTCGCGCCGCCCTGACAATCGCGCTGATGTTCGCGCCCAACGTCTGGACGCTGCTCGGACTGATCGCGCTGCGCTCCTCCGCTCGCGTCTTCCACTTCCCCGCCCAACAATCGATGACGCGATCCGTCGTTCCCGCCGATCAGTTGCTTCAAGCCGCTTCGCTTAACGGAGCCGTATTCCAAATGTCCAAGGCGTTCGGACCGTTGATCGGCGCAACGGTTGCCGCCGCGTTCTCTCCCGCCGCCTGTATGGGCGTTAACGCGATATGCTACACGATCTCCGCGTTGCTGCTCCTGTCCGTTCCGTTGCAGCGCGGAAGCGCGGGTACACGTCAGCCTGAATCTATGCGGACGGCCTGGCGAGACGGCTGGCTCATCGTCCTGAGAACCCGTTTGTTATTGACCAGTATCTTGTTCGCCTTAATCGGTCTTGCCGGCATCCAACTGGTGGACGCTCAGCTCGCGACGTTGCTGCGCGAGGTCACGCCAGAGCGGCCTGAACTTATCGGCTGGCTTGTCTCCTCGATCGGGGCGGGGGGACTTGCCGGCGTCGTATGGCTGCGCCGGTTTAAGCGCCTTTCATCCTATGGCTGGCCGCTGGGAGGAGGCGTCACGCTGATCGGTTGCATGTTCGCTGCCGCGGGCTGCTTCCAACCGGACACTCCGCTATGGTTCATCCTGCTGTCTTCCTTCGCCGGAGGCGTCGGAACAGGCTTTACCTCGGTAGGCATGAATTATATTGTACAGAAGGAGACGCCCGCCGATGCGGTCGGCCGCGTCAGCGGCATTATGGAGTCGTTAAGCGGCGTCCTTTTCGTAGGCGCTCCGCTAGCCGGAGGAGCGCTTGTTCAGCTCTGCGGAGTATCCCCGGCTTTCCTCTTCGTAGGCTTGGCGATCGGCATCGTCGGAATCTCGGGAATTGTCCTGCAGCGACGATTATGGCGTATCCCTTCGCCCGTCGCGAAGTCGGATACGGTTCTTGGGCAGGCCCCGGATTTGCCGGGATAGGCATACTGGCGCGATCGACTATGTGGTCAAGTCGGTGAACGCCATTGAGCTGCGCGCCCGGGTTTGAGCGCTGACGGTTCTCCGGAGGCGGGTCGGTCAATGCCTGAATATCGAGGCGGCCTAGCTTCAGGCCCAGATCAAGCCGCACTTTGTTCTGAATTTGCGGGCCAGCTTCAACACTTCAGCGTTGAGAGTCGAGGATGAGCCCTCATCGCTTAATAAGATTATTTGATAAAATAATGCAAATTGTTATAATAAGATAAGGATCTGGATACACTGTAAAGGTAGTCTAGGAGGGATAAAAATGCTAGTGGCCTTCAGTTGTAAAAACTACGGTCCATTTCGTGATCAAGCTGTTTTTAGCATGGAAGCAACCGCTATGAACGAGTATAGGGATTTTAATACATTTATGACTCCCCACGGGACCTGCCTAAAAAGTGCGTTTATTTTTGGCGCCAACGGCAGCGGAAAGACGAATTTATTTAAGGCAATCGAATTTATGAAACAGATGGTGCTCTTTTCAATCTTTGACGGGAGAGCAGCCATGAGAAACAGTCATTTTCAATTCCACTCGAACGCAAACGAAATTCCGACAGGATTTGAAATGACTTTTGCAATAGAAGATGTCTTATGGTCGTATGGTTTCGAATTGCTAAAAGGAAAAGTCATCAAAGAATGGCTGACTACCAAACAAAAACGCTCGACAAAAGTATTCGAAAGGACATCCTCTGATTGGAAGTCTATTTCTTTATACGGAAAGTGGAAAAAATTCGACAGCATTAAAGAGCACACTAGAGACAATGCTTTGTTTCTCTCGTTGGCAGCCATGTTAAACGTTGCTCCGGCGATCAGTTTGAGAGACTGGTTTGAAAAACTGCTCGTATACACGAATATAGATGAACTTTCTCCGGGGGAAACTGTCGGCCTTCTTGAGGAAGACCCGGAAATAAAACAAGAGATTCTTTCCTTTTTACGGACTGCGGATTTTGGAATTGATGATTTTGAAATAGAAATCGAAGAAGAGGACATGTCGGAGAACGAAAAGCAGGATACTCTGAAAAGCTTCACTGGCACACCGGAACAAATAAAAATGGTGCTCAATTTGAAGAAACGCAGCATAGATTTGAACACCTTGCATCGGATCTACGACGACGATAACAAAGACGTAGGTTCAGTATCGCTCCCATTTATAAAATTTCAATCGGCCGGAACAATTAAAATGTTCGAACTTCTTGGTCCCATCCTTCGAACCCTCCGCAACGGCGGAACTCTCATTATAGATGAAATCGATTCTAAGCTACATCCCTTGCTGATAAGATACATCGTAGCATTGTTCCATTCGCTTGATAAAAATGTGGGTAATGGTCAGCTTATCTGTAATACCCATGATGCATTATTGTTTGAAGAACCAATAAGAAGGGATCAATTTTGGTTTATCAAGAAAAGCAATACAGGGGCAAGCGAGCTTTACTCACTGGCTGATTTCCAAAATGTGCGGAAAAATGACCTTTTGTTGAAAAAGTACTTAGTTGGCGTATTTGGGGCAATTCCCTTTAGTTATGAGGGAGAGCCTGAGGCACAACATGCGGAGTAGGAGCAATCTTAAAGCGTACTCCGGACGGAAAAACCAATCTAAGCCTCTTAGAGACGTCATTTTGATTGTGTGCGTAGGGGAAACAGAGCAAATCTATTTCGATCAGTTTAAGCTTGATTTAGGTAAAATTAAAATAAAGACAATTCAAGAAGCCGTTAGTCCCAGGCAATTAGTTGAAAGAGCTTCAAAAGAGAAAGCCCACAGCAGCTTCGCTCAGGTATGGTGTATTTTTGACAAAGATGACTATGCCGACTTTGACGAAGCGATTGAATTAGCAGAGAAGAAAGGAATTCGGGTAGCGTTTTCCAACCAGGCATTTGAAATATGGTATATATTACATTTTGAAAAAACTACTGCAGCATTACACAGAGATAGATACAAAAAAAAGCTGACAGATTTATTAGGCTATGAATACTCGAAAACGGACTCGAAGGTTTACAAAAGCCTCCACAGTAATGTTGAGAAAGCGATAATGAATGCAAAATGGGGACATCAAAGGCTTGCAGTAGACAAACAAGGCCGACCGTCTGCGTGGGAATCATTCACTACTGTATATAAACTTGTCGAAGAATTGCGAAGATGGTTAAAGTGATCATCGGAGAAATGGCCGGGATTCGGAAAACGAGGCCGTCCTATAAGCGCTTCAAGTTGGCCTGAACGATAATCGATGATAAAGGTGCACGAGGTGCAGCCCCTTACTCGATCATCTCAAGTAACTCGGCTTATGGGACAGCCTCCTAATTAGCGTCATGCGTTGGCTTAGGGAAAATATATCGCTAATTCGTCAGGGCATTCTCTCGCCGCGGCCTCTGCCGCCGCCTCCCGGTCCGGCTCCCATGCCTCCCCGACCGCCACCCATGCCCGAGTTGCCGGTCGTTACGCCGGTTTCGTCGACATAGGTCACCGCGCCATCGCCTAGCGTGAAGCTGACGACCTGCGTGTCCCCTGTCGTCTTCCCGGTCCCGTAGAAGCCGTCTTGGCCTTCGCCGTCGTTCGCGCCGCCCGCCGACAGCGTATAACTCGCGCCCGACTTCAGCTCCGGAGTCGAGATAAGAACCGTTTGGAAGGCTTTCGTCGGAGCGATGGCCGCTACCGTATTGCCGCTGTCGTCTCTAAGCGTAACCAATGTGCCCGCTTCCTGTGCTTGAGGGAAGATCATCATCATGGAACGCTGCGTCGAGGTATCGGAAGGGGCTTGCGCCATACCCGCGCTGCCGGCTGCGATCAGCGTGCCGCCCGAATGCTCGAATGTGCCGTCGTAATCCAGCGCCCCGTTGCCGTTGTTCGTAGGCCCGTTGACGAGCACGGTTCCGCCGCTCATGAGGATCGAGCCGTTGGAGTCCAGGCCGTCGCCGCCTGCGTCCACCGCCAGATAACCGCCGGAGATCGTCAACAGCAGTCCGTTATCCGCTTGGCCGCCGCCTCCGAATCCTCCTGGCCCGCCTCCGCTTCCGTCCGATATGTTCACGCCGTCATCGCTTGCGATTGCGCGGGTCTCCCCGCCGGAGATCGTAATGCTCGCACTCTCCAATCCTTCATAGCTGCTTGTAATGTCGATCGTCCCGCCTTCGATGGACAGGGCGGCATCCGCATGGATCGCATCGTCTCCGGAGGCCAAGTTCAATTGACCTCCCGAGATCAATACGCTCGCGTTGCTGTGAACGGCATCGTCGGCCGCATCAATCTGAAATGTACCGCCCGCGACGACAAGGTCTCCGGCCGCTTTAAGCCCTTTGGCGCTCGTCGACTCGGTCTCTTCTGTCTCCTCGGTCGTCCCTGTATCCGTCGCCTCCTGCGGAGGCATAGCGCCGCCCTCTCCCGGAGCCGGCATATCCATGCCTTCGGGAGGCTGACCGAGGCCCTGATCGCCTCGACCGAATCCGCCGAAGCCGCCGCCCGGCCTCTCTTCCGCATGCGTCTTCGTCGAAGCCTGATACCCGCCTCCGGCGACGAGGCCGAACGTCCCTTCGGCGATGAAGAGAGAAGCTGCGGACTGGATCGCATCGTTAACCGACCGGATGTCGAAGCTGCCGCCCTCCACCACGATTTCTCCTTTGCCCTCGTCCTTATCGTTCGTCGATTTGATGCCGTCTCCGCCCGCTTCGATCGAGAGATCTCCATCCTTCACAGCAACCAGATCCTTCCCGACCAACCCGTCGTCCGCAGCCTTAACGACAAGCTTGCCGCTCATCACTTTCAGATCGTCCTTGGAGGTAATGCCGTCATTAGAGTTGCCGTTCACGCTCAGCATGCCCGTGCCGTTGATCGTCAGATCGGCTTTACTGAATAAGGCGGCCGTCGGCGCGTCGTCGGACGTATCCGAATAGACGGCCGCGTCAGTCAGGCTATTCTCCGTTCCCTCCTGCAGGGTCACGATGACTTTGCCCGCCTCGATCAGATGGATCGCCGCGCCTGATTTGCTCGTCACGTCGGCTCCGTTCAGCACCAGATGCACCACCTTGTCCGGCGCGTTCACGACGATCCGGCCGTCCTCCAGCTTGCCGCTTAACACATAGTCGCCGTCGTCGGAAATCGTCACAATACCTTCGGATGCTTCCGCTCCCGCGCCGGTCACGGTCGCCGCCGAGCCGTTCAGCACGATGGCCGTCGCGCTATCTGCGCTCCATTCTGTACGCATATCGTCCTCGTCGTACTTCACCGATTCTATCGCGCCCTTTCCGGCGGCTTGAACGCTGGCGGCGGATGCCGACGCCGTGTTTGAACCGGCAGAGGCGGCTGACCCGGACGATAGAGTTCCCGCGGAAGTGGAGCTGCAGCCTGCCGCCAGCAGAGCGGACAGTAGCGTAAGGGCAAGTAGTTTGGATTTATGTCGATTGTTCATGCTTTTCCCTCTTTTCTTGGATATGGTGGGTGAGCGAGCAGCGCTCAATAATCCTGCGTGACGGGACTCATCGTCAGCGTAATGTCGAGATTGCCGTTGCGTGTTCGCACTGCATCAAGCAGCTCCTTCTGGTCGGCGCCGGGAGGCAGCTTGATCGCGTACATGACCTCATACAAGCTGCCCAGCTCGGTCGTACGCACTCTTTTCAACTCATAGTCGACCTTGAGCCTTCTGAAAACCTCATCAAACGCTTCTTCGTACCCCAAGCTTTCCGGGATTGTAATTTTCAACGTCTTTAATGGGGCTTTGACCGCGCCGAAGCGCAACCCCTTCAGCACAAACATCAGCCCGCAAAGTCCGATCGTGAACAGCGCCGCATACCCGTAAGCGCCGACGCCGCAGGCCAATCCGGCGGCCATCGAGAACAGCACGTACGAGATATCCTTGGAGTCGCCGGGCGCGCTGCGGAAGCGAATGATCGAGAAAGCCCCCGCCAGACTGAAAGCCCGGGCGATATTGCTGCCGATTAGCAAAATGATGATAGCGACGATCGTCGGCAAAACCATCATGGTGAGGGTAAAGCTGGGCGAATAGCCCTGCTGCGTCTTCATGTAAGTCCAACTGATAATCCCGCCCAGCAGGATCGCGATGCCGAACGTCAGCAGCGCCTGCTGCAGAGTGAGCGTTGTATCCGATGCAAACGAATTAAACAGATTGTCGATCATAACACGATTCTCTCCCTTGCCGATTCCTCCGCCCGTTTGGCGTGCCGGATCGATTTCTTGTATTCATTGCCGTATTTGCTGAAGCTCGTACGATACATTCCCAGCTCCGACAGCAGCTTCGCCAGCCATACCGGGACCGTCTTCTCGGCTTTTACTTCCATCAGCCACTGGCCCTTGTCCATCAGTTGCTCGCCGTAATCGCCGGCCTCCAGCTTGAGATCGCAGCGTCTGGAGCGGATATTCGTATCGAAGGTGATGCGCAAATCGCGATTGCCCTTGCAGAACATGGCGATTCGATCGTAAGCCAGATACGTCATCGGGCGCAGCTCATACCGGGAGAGGAAGTATTCGAGCTCGGAGATGACTTGCTTGTTCATACCCACCCGATAAATCGGCGCCCTGCCCGAACTAACGAATTCGTAAGCCTCGTCCAGCTTCATTGCGGAACGCCGCTTGTTGACGATCCCAAACACTTTTTTCTTCAGTTCCACGTAAACCTTGGCGTCCGACTCCGGCACTCCGTAAGCACGGATGCGCAGCTTTTCCCGATACTTGGGTTTGGAGAGACTGTCGCGGATTAACGTATGATGGACGGTATCATAGTACAGATTGCTGATGGAATAGAACTTGTCGTTGCGGTTGTAAGCGTCGAGCTCCATATATTCCGTCAGACGGTTGTAGATGCCGTAGAAGGCTTTCGTATCCATGAGATACTTGTTTTCGTAACGATTGAACACTTCGATCGCCATATGCGGCTCTCCCTTCTTTGTCAGCTCTTGTTCGGTCCTGCCATGTCTGTAGCTTAGTTCGGGAACCTTTAGCGAAGCTTAAATTGTCAATGCTGTGTAAAATCTTTTCTCCTGCACGACTGGGAATGATAGGATTAAGGTTGATTAAAGGTTATCTTCCTACAATAGAGGCATGACGCAGAAGAAAGGGGCGTACGGCCCATGAGAATATTGATTGTAGAGGACGAAGTGAATTTGGCGGAGGCTCTCACGCAAATTCTGAAGAAGATGAACTACTCGGTGGATGCCGTTCACGACGGTCAATCCGGACTGGACAACGCGCTGAGCGGCATTTACGATCTGCTGCTGCTCGATATCATGCTGCCGGAGCTGGACGGAATTACGCTGCTGAAGACGATCCGCCAGCAAGGTGTGTCCACACCCGTCATTATGCTGACCGCCAAAGGCGAGATAGACGATAAAATCGCGGGACTGGATAACGGAGCGGACGATTACATCGCCAAGCCGTTCGCGACGGGCGAACTGCTCGCCCGTATACGGGCTGCCCTCAGACGCAAGGGAGAAGTCGTTCCCGAGGATGCGCTGCGGCTCGGGGATATCGAGCTGAACACCTCTACCCTTAAGCTGGCTTGCAAGGGCAAGGAGCTGAAGCTGATTCTGAAGGAAAGCGAGCTGTTGGAGCTTCTGATTACGAGGAAGCAGGCGGTGACGTCCAAGGAGCAAATTATCGAGAAGCTATGGGGCTTTGATTCGGAGGCGGAGCATAACAATGTCGAGGTCTACGTGTCGTTCCTGAGAAAAAAGCTGGCTTTCCTTAACGCTTCTGCACGCATCTCCACCATTCGGGGCGTGGGGTACGTACTGGAGGCGACCGACTGATGTTCACGAGACTGCGCAACCGATTTCTATTGATGAATATGGTCATTATTACCGTCATCATGTTTGTGGCGTTCGCTTCGATCTATGTCATTACGTACCAGAACGCGAATCGCGACATCAATATGGAGCTGGGCCGGGTGACAGAGTTCTACCGGGTAGCGAGCGAGAATCCGGGGCGAGGCGGCGACAAGAAAGGCGGGCCGAACGGCGGAGGCCAGCCGCCGATGTTCGGGGGCGGCTCGAAGGGGCTGTCTTCCCCTCCGGAACGCTCCGTCTCCTTCGCGTTAAAGACAGACGTCGAGGGAGGGCTGCTGTCCGTAGACTCCCGCTTCGAAATGGAGGATGGATTTTACGACACGGCTGCCCGGAAGGCGATTGCCGATACATCGGGAGAGGGGCGCGTCACGCTGGACGGCACACGCTGGGCTTACCGAGCGGAGGCCGACCTGAGCGGCGGTTACATGGTTGTCTATATGGACGTAACCGCTCAGCAGAACATTTTAACCAATCTGATCTATACGTTTGCCGTCGTTGCCCTTGTGATGCTGGCCGTCATCTTCGCCACAAGCCGTTATTTCGCCAATCGCTCGATCGCGCCGGTACGGGATGCATTTGAGAAGCAGAAGAGGTTTATCGCCGACGCTTCCCATGAGCTGAAGACGCCGCTGGCCGTCATTCAGACGAATGCCGACGTGCTGTTGGCGAACGAGACGGACACGATCGGCGAACAAATCAAGTGGCTGCATCGGATCAAGTCGGAGACCGAGCGTATGAAGACACTCACGAATGATTTGCTGTATTTGACGCAGATGGACGATTCGAGGGCGGAAACGCTTCATGTTCCGTTTAACGTCAGCGAAGCCGTCGAGAGCGTCGTTCTTGCCATGGAGGCCGTTATCTACGAGCGGTCGCTGAAGCTCGATTACGAGATCGAGCCCGATCTGACCGTCACGGGAAGCGCCGAGCAGCTCAAGCAAGTCGTCATGATACTGCTCGACAACGCCATCAAATACAACCGTCCGGAGGGAACGATCGGTTTGACTCTGCGGCGGCACCACGGCCATATCGCGCTGACGGTGACGAACAGCGGTGCGGGCATCCCCGCCGAACAACTGGACAAGGTATTCGATCGCTTCTACCGCACCGATGCCTCCCGTTCGCGCAAGCAAGGGGGCTACGGCCTCGGGCTCGCCATCGCGAAGTCGATCGTGGAGCAGCATAGGGGGAAAATTCAAGCAAGGAGCGCCCTTGGAGAAACAACCTCGTTCATTGTGCAGTTGGGCTGAATCGTACCGCTTAATACTGCTCCGAGTGAAAGCACCGAGCAAGCAGCAGGGCCGGATTCCAGGTTCAGTGACGAACCCGGAATCCGGCCCTTATTCGCTGTGCGGCGTCAGATCAATCCCGATCGTTGCAACAAGCGCTGAATGAGCACCGCAACTTCGGCACGGGAGATGTTGGCCTTCGGCTCCAGCTTGCCGCCGTTGCGCCCGCTGATCAACTCCGCCTTGGCCGTCGATGCAATCGCCTCTTTCGCCCATACGGCGGCATCGGCGCCATCTGCAAACTTCGATAGCACAGCGTCATTATCCAGCGCGCCCGTCTTGTCTGCCAGCCCTGTCAGCCTCATCGCCTTAGCCGCGATCATCATCGCTTCCTCGCGCGTAATTTTGTCTGTCGGACGGAACGTTCCGTCCTTGAAGCCTTGAACAAGGCCGTAGGCTGCCGCCGTTCGAACGATGTCCGCGTACCACGATTCGGCAGCTACGTCGCGGAAGGTTTGCTCTCCTTCATCCGGCTTCAGTCCCAAACCGCGAACGACCATCGCTGCGAATTCGGCGCGGGTAATATCGGCGCCGGGATCAAAGCTCGTATCGGACACCCCGCTGATCACCATGCGAGAGCCCATGTCGTTGATCGCGTCCTTCGCCCAATGCCCCTGGACATCAGCAAACTCCACCGGATGCCAGACGACGGCGTAGACGCTGTTGGTCAAGCTGTTGATTGCCGCGTGATACGTTCCGTCGATAACCGCGATCTTCGTCGGCACATGGCGGAACGAGCCGTCCCGCTCCACAACGATGCCGGTCGTAATCTTGTCGGAATCGATCCCGTCCGGCAAAGCGACGGTACGCTCCACGAACGCGCCGAACTTCGACACCTCTACTGTCCGGCCGCCGTAAGACGCGCTGATCTTGAAATCAAGAGGAGGTAGAACGAGCGTGAAGCCGCCGTCTGCTGCGGCTGCCGCCACCGTTGCTGCCATCGATGAGGGAACGTCGGCGATTGAGATATGCATTTTGACTTGATCCGGCTTGACGCCCGTTCCCAACCGCCCGGATAACGCTCCGATACCGAGCTGTTCGGCCGGCACCGTATAAGAAGCCTTCGGAGTCTTGATAACCAACGTAGCGGAAGCTTCGGTCATTTTTTCGATGATTTGGCCGTCAAGTTCGGCAACGATAACATTCGCGGCAACGCCGACCGGAATCGTAACAACGGCGCCCTCGCCCGCTGCCCGAAGCTTCTCCAGCAGCTTGGCGGTATCGACGACGATCGTCGTCGTCTTCACGCCGCCGGACTCCGTTGTCGTGGCTTGGCCGGCGCTCTCCTTCTTGCCGTTCACAAGAACGACGAAGCCCTCGTCTTCGGCTAAGGGTGTCCCGCCGCCCGAAGAACCGGACGAAGGAGTGGATGGCGTGTTAGTCGATGGCTCTGCCGTTACCAGCGCGACGACCTGGCCGAATTTAACGAGCTTGCCGCTCGCATCCACTTCGGCCACGCCAATCTTGTCGCCGTTGGCCGCTGCGATCAGACCGTTCGCAGGAAGATCCGAATAATCCGTAAGCGTCTGTCCGACGGACGGAACGATTACGACCCCGCCGCCGAAATTGAAGTAGACCAGCTTATGGGCGGCATCCGTCACCGCCGGAGTTACGGTCAGCTTCGTTTTGCCGTCGTTGGACGACCCGCTCGGATCGGCTGCCGTTACAAACAGCACAGTAGCGAACGGATCGAAATATTCGATATCCCCGCCGTTCAGCTTGAAATTGAGCGGGCTATATACGCCGGCCAGCTTAAGTTCCAGCTCAGGAACGTCGGCATCGTTCTCCGTGTCGATATAAAGCGTCGTGACTTGCCCCGAAACGGCTACCTGTACCGACCTGGCGGCTACGACAGTTCCGTCCCCGCTCGTTACCGTTCCGCCGGTGAAGTCGACAACGGGAGCGCCGTCGGCGTAACCGTTAATAATCGGCGTTCCGCCCGTATCGTTAACGTAGATAGCATTGCCGGGCGTGCCGATCTGCCCGTTCACCGAACCGCTTCGGAAACCGATAACGCGAATTCGGTCTCCGGAGCCAAAGCCTTCGATCGTATCGGTTCCGTTGGTGTTCTCCCCGTAAGCGATCGTCTCGGCCCCTGCGCCCAGCTTGATCGAGTCCGCACCCGAAGACGCCCAAATATCGATTTCGTTGCCGCTCAAGGTGTTGTCGGAAACCTCGAGGGACGAGCCGGTCACGCTGGAGCCTTCCAGAATGGCAGTGCCGAAGCCTGCAATCACGTTATTGCGAACCGTGACATTTTTGCTGTAATTAAGCCCGATTCCATCGTTAGAGTAACCCCCATCGTTGGAAGTCGCGGAATTATGCCATGCGGGGACGGAAGGGCCAGTTATCGTGTTGCCTTCGATTACAAACCCGTCAGCAGCCTCCCACAGAAGAATGCCCGACGGACCGTACAGCCCCAGATTCAAATAGGAGCCGACCTGCCCCGGTTCGGGAATGACCAGGCCGATGTCCGTAATCCGGTTGTTCTGCACGATTCCGGACGTGCCCCGGCGGTCGCCGTTGCCTCCGCCGAGAGAGCTTCTGTCGGAAGAAGCGACTTGAATGCCGTTGCCTGTACTGTACAGCGTTCTGCCATGTCCTTGGATCGTATTATTGCGGATATCGACTTCCAGCGCAGGCCCCCATGCCAAAATGGCGGTCTTGTGGAACCGAAGGATCTCGGAGTCTTGCACCGTCACTTTGTGCGCCCCCGTTCCGGCGGCTCCTTCGAGAAGAATGCTTTCGTTGTGATTGGCGCCCGACGGTTGATCCTGCGGCACGTAGTCGCTTGGCAACGGCGCCGGCGCTCCCGAATAATCGGAATGCGTATCCCGGACGTCGACGATTCTGACGCGATCGATCGTGGCCGACGTATCCCGAACAGCAATGCCGCTGAACGTATACAGATCGGCGACCCCGTTATGCTGTGCGATATAGCCCTGCTTACGGCCGTCAATTGTCAGGTTCCGTATGGCGACTTGTCCGGGACTGCCCGTCTTAACGCCGACCACGGCATACACCTGCTGATCCTTCAGGTTAGTCCAAGCGCTGGGCATCAGCTTGTCCGAATCGGGCGAAACCAATATCGTCTGATCGATGCCTGCGCCTTCCAACGTAATATTTTTGGTAACGGTCAATTGTTCCGTATGAACGCCCGGAGCGATGCCGACCGTATCACCGTCTGCCGCCGCATCGATCGCTCCTTGAATGGAGCCGAAATAGGTGGTGACGCCCTCATGCGTCAGGTTGGCATACACGGCTGTCGTTACGCTCGCCTTCGAAGCGGCCTGAGCTTCCGCGGAAGCGGACGAGCCCGCGAATACCGCCAGCTCCGGATAATAAACTTCGACGACGCGACCTTCGACAGTTGTCGCGTGCGGGCGCTTCGTCCAAACTCCGCCAGTCAGACCCGATAGACTTCCGGATTGGGCTGCTTGTAGCGCATTCGGTTCCGTCATCTCGCCCGTATTCAGCGGCATGCCGTTAAGCGTGTCGGTTTGACGGGAGGCGGTTGTATCGTAGTAGGTATGCGCAACAGCGTTACCCGAGTTCTGTCCGACAGAGCCTCCTCTCTTGACCGTAACTCCTTGGACAACATGCGGAACGCCCGTGGAATAGCTGCTGCTGATATTGGAGTTAGTACTCGCTAATCCGACCAGACCGCCCACTCTTTCTTGTCCGGCGGAATCCGCCTGGGCTTTGCCGGTGCTGTAGCTGTTGCTTATGCTGGACGTTACGGTGCCGCTTAATCCGACAAGTACTCCCGTCAAGCCCCCGGAACCCGCATTTCCCGTTGCTCCATCGCTGCGGCTATAAGCATTGCCCGTGCTGTAGCTTTGATCGATCGAGGTTCCCCACGCATAACCCGCCAAACCGCCGGTAAAGACAGGGCCGCTGCCGATCCAAGTTGCCGAAGCATCGCCAGTCGCATAGCTTCTCTCGATCAGGGCGGGCGCCGCCCCCCCTCGAGAGTATCCGACTAAACCTCCTGCAGCTAGCATGTAAGCCGCTTGTGCCTCGACAGTAACGTTGCCAGCGCTGTGACTATCGACGATTTTAGCCAGAGCGCTTGCATACCATAAATATCCGACCAACCCGCCTGCTGCGGTGACGTTGCTGGAAACCGCATTGCTTCTTAAACTGAGGTATACATTCCCCGTCGCGTAGCTGTTATCAATTATGGTAGCTATGGCCGATCCGACTAACCCCCCCGCATAGGAAGTGTCTTTGCCTTCAATGTTCGTTACTGTGGCCGAGCTCCAGCTTCCGCTGATAGATGACCTGTCAGCATAACCGACGAGGCCGCCGGCCGACGGGCTCCCGTTCATACCCGCTCCGTTCGCGCTGATCGTGCCTTCGCTATAGCTGTCGACAATTTGACTGCCGCTTTTCGTAGATATACCGACCAAGCCGCCGACCTGTAGAACTTGATAATTGCTGGCTGCGTTAATCGAGACGGCCGCCGAGCTGGCGTTAATCAGCCCGCCGTAATTATTAACGCTTCGATTGGAGCCGTTGCTGCCGACCACCCCGCCGACCGCCACGTCTCCCCCAGTGACGGAAAGCGTTCCCGTCACTGTAACTTCGGCAACCGTCCCTTCGTTCATCCCAGTCACCGAGCCCACAAAAGCGACATCGGGACCGATTGATTGTGGCGTATAGGCGACATTAATATTTACTCCGGTCAGCTCTACGTTTTGAACCGTGCCTTCATGTCCAATAACGCCGAACAACCCGACTCTTCTTGTATCCGATGTGGACAACACGAGAGTTTCGGATATAGTCAATCCGCTTATGACGTAAGCGCCGCCATCAAACGTTCCTTGAAACGGCGTATTTGAAGTTCCAATCGGAGTCCAATTATAGCTAGCCAGATCAATAGTGCCCGACAATTCGATCGTCTTGCCGTTGAAATCGTTTCCTGCGTTCACAAGCTCGGCCAATCCGGCTAGCTCGTCCGCCGTATCGATCTGATAGATTGTCACTCCGGGCGCGGATGTATACCAATTCGTATCCGGCGTCGAGCTTGCGGATGCGACGGGCAACCTGACGAGGGTCGCCAGCAAAGCCAAAGCGGTTATTGCTGCGAATGTCTTAAATGCTTTTCCTAATCTACGTTTCCCATTCAAAGGAATTCCCCCAGGAGGATAGAGTATCTGCTTCTTAATTATATCATGCGGTTATGAACAAATACTGAACATTTCAAGCGGTGCTTAGCGACGAACCAGCCGCTTGAAACTTCCCATAAAACGCAAAAGCTGCAAACATAAAGAATGGGGATGTCCTCTGCCAAGTCCATTGGCAGAGGAAGTTGGTGCATGGTGTATTAAATGTACAAAGAAACCGTTATCCTTTGGTGGGCTCGCACTTCCATTTACCAAAGAACGGTTTCTTTTTGATGTTGATTTGGAACAAGGCTCAATGTAAAAAAGAGGGGATACATCCCCGCTAAAAACCTATTCGAGCAGATAAATCAAGGCTGCCCCCATTAGTTTTGGGACAGCCTTCATAAATTTAAATGTTTTATTATGCCGGTTGAAGCACTTTCTCCAATCCGAGAGCCTGCGCCGTAGCCGATTGAATCTCTTCGTTGAGCTTCGGATTTTTCGCTAGAGACAGGCCGTAGGAAGGAATCATTTCCTTGATCTTCTCTTCCCATGCTCCCATTTGTTGAGGGAAGCATTTTTTCAGAACCTCCAGCATGACGGATACGGCCGTGGACGCACCCGGAGATGCGCCCAGTAGAGCGGCGATCGAGCCGTCGGCTGCGCTGACGACCTCTGTACCGAATTGAAGCGTTCCTTTGCCTCCCGCTTCGGTATCTTTAATGACCTGCACGCGCTGACCCGCGACGACCAAATCCCAGTCCTCGCTTCTGGCGTTCGGAATAAATTCGCGCAGCTCTTCCATTCTTTTCTCTTTGGACAGCATCACTTGCTCGATCAGATACTTGGTCAGCGGAATGTTTTTGGCGCCCGCCGCCAGCATCGTAAGCACATTGCCCGGCTTCACGGAGCCGATCAGATCAAACATGGAACCGGTTTTCAGGAATTTCGGCGAGAAGCCGGCAAATGGTCCGAACAGCAGCGATTTCTTGTTGTCGATAAACCTCGTGTCCAGATGAGGAACGGACATCGGAGGCGCGCCGACCTTCGCTTTTCCGTATACCTTGGCGTGATGCTGCTCGACGACGCTCGGGTTCGTACACGCCATAAACAGACCGCTTACCGGGAAGCCGCCGATGCCTTTGCCTTCCGGTATTCCGGATTTTTGCAGCAGGTGCAGGCTTCCGCCGCCCCCGCCGATAAAGACGAAATTCGCGCTATGGCGCTCTAAGGTTCCGCTGTCGAGGTTCCGCACCTTTAATTCCCAGGAGCCGTCGCCGGTCCGTTTCATATTATCCACGCTGTGCTTGTAGTTTATGCTAACGTTCTGCTTCTTCAAGTGCTCGAACAGCATGCGGGTCAAAGCCCCGAAGTTAACATCCGTTCCCGAATCGATCTTCGTAGCCGCAATCGGCTCGCGGGATGTCCGGCCGTTCATAATAAGCGGAATCCACTCTGCGAGCTTGGCCGGGTCTTCGGAATATTCCATGCCCTGGAACAGAGGATTTCCCGTCAACGCTTCGTAGCGCTTCTTCAGAAACGCAACGTCCTTCTCCCCTTGCACCATACTCATATGAGGCAGCGGCATAATGAACTCTTGCGGATTGCTGATCCGGTTGTGGTTGACGAGATAAGACCAAAACTGCCTTGAAACCTGAAACTGCTCGTTGATGTTTACCGCTTTGCTAATGTCGATCGATCCGTCCGATTTCTCTGCCGTATAATTCAGCTCGCACAACGCGGCATGTCCCGTTCCCGCATTGTTCCATTCGTTGGAGCTTTCCTCGCCCGCGCTTGCCAGCTTCTCGAACACTGTAATTTTCCAGTCCGGAGCCAGCTCCTTCAGGATGGTTCCCAATGTCGCGCTCATTACGCCGGCACCGATCAAAATAACGTCTGTTTGCGTTTGTCTGTCGCTCATGATTTTCCTTCCTCGCATGCTATGATTTGAAATATCGCTGTCCGCATAAGCACACAGCAAGTCGAGGCGCGTTGGGTTTACGCACCTTTTCCGAATCCATCTTCTATTCTCATCACTGTTCGTGACAGATTAGTGTATTTGCTATCTATTATATGATAGTTACATGCGAGTTGAAAGCCGGAAAATTCAGTGTAACCCTCCTGTTCCAGGGCGGAAAACCTTGAATACAGCCGTAAAACCGTGACAACGCTGAAAAAAGCAAGTCCGCAAACTTGCCATTCCATCTTTCTATTAGCTTGATAAAACTTGTATATCACTCGACGCCGCGAAACGCCCCGTTCTCGTTATCCCGCGCGTTTCGATTGCCGAATTCGCCCGCCAATCGCCGTCGATCCGGCTTTCCCAGAGAAGTATACGGAAGCCGCTCGACGAACACGATCTCGCCGGGCATCTGGAATCTCGCCAATCGTCGGCGCAGCCAATCCCGTAGCTCTTCCTCGGTCGGAGCGGCTTGCTTCCTGCCCACAGACTCCGTCTGACGGACCGGGGCGAGTTCTATATAAGCGGCGAGCCGCTGCCCGAACCGTTCGTCAGGCACGCCGATGACGACTGCATCCGCTACATCGGGATGCGTAAGCAGAACCTGCTCCACCTCCAGAGGATAGACATTCTCACCCGCCGAGACGATCATGCTGTCCGTTCTCCCCCGAAGGTAGTGCAAGCCCCGCTCATCCCTCAAGCCATAATCCCCCGTCTCGATCCAGCGGGGAGCGCCGTTTTTCGCCGACCAGTCGTTGCGGATACAGAAGCGACCGACCTGGCCGGTCCGAGCCTCCATGCCCCGCTCGTCCACGATGCGCAAACGGGAGCCGCTGACAAGTCTGCCGACCGTGTAGGGAGACTGTGCGAGATCCTGCGGCGACGCAATCAGATTAAGCCCCGCCTCCGATGTGCCGTAAAGATTAAACAGCACGTCGCCCAGTCGCACTCTCGTCTCTTCGACAAGCTTGGGGTTCAGCTCGGCTCCGCCAGAGGCCACGCAGGCAAGCGAGCGCAGGTCGCCGTCCGCGTCAGCCTCAAGCATTTTGCGCAGCATGAGAGGGACGACCGTCGCCACTTCCGCGCCGTACTCTCGAACGAGCTTGCATGCGCGCTCCGCGTCGAAGCCGCGCCGAACGACCGCCTTCTTGCCTAGGGCGCAGAGCAGCAGCAGCACACCGATCCCATAGCCGTGGTAAATCGGCGTGGCAATATAGGCGGTCTCTCGCTCCGCGATCCGTAAGCGGCTTAGAAATTCGTAGAACGGATTCAAATAATCCAACAGAGACGGTTTATGCGCAGCCTCCTTCGGCGCTCCCGTCGTCCCGCCTGTCAGAAGCACTAGCTTCCCAGCCGAGCTTCGGCCCGCTCTCCGATCATGCCGAATATCAGCGGGAGCAACATTGGACATCAAAGATTTCATCGACACTGCCGAGTCGTGAGCGATTGGAATCGCGGCCCCCGAGTAGGATGCGCTTCGCAGAAGGAAGTCGTACTCCTCGTCATAGACGAGAAGATCAAAGGTATGACTCAGTGCGAGCGCCTGCCAGCGGCTCTCTCCCATTTCCGCATTCAGCAAATAGAGATCGGCGCCCGTAGAAGAGACCGCATAGATCGTCTTCACCAGTTCCGCGTGATTTTGGCACAGCAGCCCGACCTTGCGTCCTTCCTTCAAGCTATACCTATCCCTAAAAATGTCAGACAACAAGACGGCTTGACCATACAGCTCGCGATAGGTCAACGCTTCTTCCTCATCCGCATCTACAAGTGCAATCTTGTCTCCATAGCTCGAAGCGGCAAAGCCCAGCAAAGCCATCAGGTTAACTCCATGGCGGAAAAGAGAACGGTACAGCCAAAAGAGCGGGCGAGGCGCGAGCAGGCCGATCCGGTAAAGGACAAAAAACAGCCGATACAGCTTCATCGCGCTCGCTCCTTTCTGCTTATTTTTCGAGCTGCGGACCGCTCCCATACCCCGCGGAAAAGCACGGAAGCCAGCTCCCCGGCAGCAAGCCACCATGGCTTATAGACTCTGCAACGGGAATAGAAGGTCCGGGCGACGATCTTCGCCGCAATCTCGACGGACATCGCAGGCGCGTTCTTGTATGCGGCCGTGGGCGCAATCATAGGCGTCCGCACTAACGGAAAATAGACGGAAGAAACGGAGACGCCCAGCGCATTTAGCTCGGGAGCGGCGGATCGCAGCCATACGTCGAAGGCCGATTTCGATGCTTGGTAGGCCGCCCAGTTCGGAACGGGAAGCAGCAGCGCGCTAACTGTCGAGACGTTCGCGATATGTCCGCCGTTTTTTTCGAGCAAGGGGATAACGCCCAGCAGCAAACGAACCGGAGCGAAATAATTGATCGCCATCGTACGGGTAAAATCATGATACCGATCCAACGATTCTCGCACCGAACGCCGGATGGAATGACCGGCATTGCTGACGACGGCGTCCAATCCGCCCGGAAGCTCGCTCACATAAGCAAGCAAAGCATCCGTCTGCTCAGGTTCGCGAAGATTGGCCGCAAATATGTCGATTGCCGCTCTAAAGCCGGTCCGCGACTCGATATCGGCTTTGATCGCAGCCAGCTTGTCCCCGCGCCTGGCCGTAAGGATCAGCCGCGCATCGAACCCCGCCAGCAAGTAGGCAAGCCTCTCTCCTATGCCGGAGCTTGCCCCCGTGATCAGTACGGTTTTCCCTGACAATCGGCGTTCCAGCTTCCGCGCGTTCAGACGAACGGACGGAAACAGCAGACGCTCCAGCAGCGTGTACGATGGCACAAGACATTCTCCTTCTTGTCCGATAATGAGAAACCGCCTCCTTATTTATATTTAAATTTTACCATGAACGGGCTGCGGATCAATCTCCACCAACAATAGGTCTTAAGACCCTATTACTAAACGTTAGATCTGCTAATTTTTGGAAATTTACTCGAAAAAAAGCGAAACTGTTCAGAAAATGTTGAGACCTTAGCGCTAGAATGGATGTCGCAGAGTACTGAGCTAACGGAGTGGATCCCATGTCTAAAAATATTCTTGAACAAATGCGCAAGCATGGCCATGACGACGATCAAAGATACCGCCTGCTGCTGGACTATCTTCGGCTCGTCAAGCTGGAGAAGAAGGAACGAGGTCTTCTTCGGAGACTTAGGAGGAAATGGGACGCCCACCAGGCCGTCGATTCGTCAACGAATCGATGCGAGTGAATCAAGGGCGAGCGCCTGATGCATAATCCCGCACATCATATCGATAGAATTACTCCTTAACCCGAAGCGCAATCTTGTCTTATGATCAAGATGCAGTCTCCAACAAAGCTTCCGGGAAGGAGGATCACCTCATGAAATGACATCGCTTACAATTGATAATTATGAAAATTTTGTGAAGGAGGAGCGGATAGAGAAGCCTGCTTAGATGACCTACATCTGAAACACCCCATTTTGAAAGGAGAATGAAGATGACGAGAAAGCAAGGGCGAGTCGTTGCTTGGGTGTGCATGGTGACGCTCATTTTGGGGACATTCCTGTCCCCCGTCGGAGCTCCCTTTTATGTTCATGCTGCCGGCGGCCCGAATTTGGCGGCGGGAAAACCGGCTGCGGAGTCCGGACATGCCGATGTTTATGTCGCATCCAACGTTACGGACGGCAATCCGGGCACTTACTGGGAGAGCGTGAATAACGCATTCCCGCAATGGGTCCAAGTCGATCTCGGCAGCGCCGTATCGATCGATCAGGTCGTGTTGAAGCTGCCGACCGGCTGGGAGAGCCGCGAGCAGACGCTGGCCGTCCAGGGTAGCACTAACGGAACGGGCTTCTCGGATCTCAAGCCGTCGGCCAGCTATACTTTTAATCCCGGCACGGGGAATTCGGTTGCGATTGACTTCGCTTCCACCAGCACGCGATACGTCCGCGTTCTCTTCTCCGCTAATACGAGCTGGCCGGCCGGCCAGCTGTCCGAGCTTGAGGTCTACGGAGCAACCCCGTCCGGACCTTCAATCATTCCGGGCAAAATTGAAGCCGAAAATTACAGCGCGATGAACGGAATCCAGACCGAGACGACTTCGGATGCCGGCGGCGGACTCAACGTCGGATGGATTCACGTCGGCGACTGGCTCGACTACAGTGTAGACGTGCAAACCGCCGGCACGTATACGGTAGAATATCGGATCGCCAGCAACGGCTCTTCGGGTCAGCTGCAGCTTCAATCGGGAAGCGCAACGCTGGCTACGACGGCCGTGCCGAACACCGGCGGCTGGCAAAATTGGCAGACGGTTACCGCAAGCGTGACGCTGGCGGCCGGCCCGCAAACACTTCGCGTCTATGCCAGCGGCTACGATTTCAATATAAACTGGATCAATTTTACGCCGGGCAGCTCGACAGATACCCAACCTCCGACTGCGCCGACCAATCTGTCTTACACGCAGCCATCCTCGGGCATGATCCAGCTGACCTGGAACGCTTCGACGGACAATGTCGCAGTAACCGGCTACGACGTCTATGCCAACGGACAGCTGCGCGGCAGCGTGAACGGCACAACGCTCACCTATACAGACAATCAGCCTGCAAGCGCAACCGTCGCCTATTACGTCGTCGCCAAAGATGCGGCCAGCAACGTATCTGCGCCGAGCAATACCGTTACCCGACAAGGCTCAGGCGGCGGCAACGATACGAACCTGGCCGTCGGCAAGCCGATTGCCGCTTCCTCTTCTACTCATATTTTTACGGCGGAGAATGCCAACGATAACGATACGAGCACTTATTGGGAGGCCGGCGGCCATCCCGGCACGCTTACCGTGGATCTCGGGGCCAACGCGAATATTACGTCCGTCGTCATCAAGCTCAATCCTGCCAGCGCATGGGCAACGAGAACGCAGACGATTCAAGTACTAGGGCACGATCAGAACTCTTCGACCTTCGCGAATCTGGTATCCGCCGCCACGTATACGTTTAATCCGGCTTCGCAGAACACGGTTACGATTCCCGTGAACGCCACGGCGAGCCGCGTGCAGCTCCGGTTTACCGCCAACTCCGGCGCTCCCGGCGGACAAGCGGCGGAATTCCAGATCATCGGCACGATGGCTCCGAATCCGGATTTGACGATCACCGGACTGTCGTGGTCTCCGACTTCCCCTATCGAGACCAATGCCGTTACGCTTAACGCCGTCGTTCGGAACGCCGGCTCGGTCGCAGCTCCGGCTTCGAGCGTTAACTTCTACCTCGATAACAGTCTTGTCGGAACGGCTTCCGTAGTTCCGCTTGCAGCGGGAGCGTCGACGAACGTCTCCGCCAACATCGGTCCGAAGACGGCCGGCTCGTACTCCGTCTCCGCCAAAGTCGACGAGAGCGATACGGTCGTCGAGACGGACAATTCGAACAACAGCTTTACTTCGTCATCGCCGCTGGTCGTCGGCCAGGTGCAAAGCTCCGATCTGATTGCGACCGCATCATGGACGCCTAGCAATCCGAGCGCGGGAAATACCGTAGCGTTTACGGTGAATCTCAAAAACCAAGGCAATATCGCTTCGGCAAGCGGCTCTCACGCCATTTCTCTCGTGCTGAAAAACGCGGCAGGGGCTACCGTACAGATGTTCAACGGCTCTTACAACGGAGCTTTGGCTGCAGGAGCGTCGGCCAGCGTCACTCTTGGCACGTGGACGGCGGTCAACGGCAGCTATACGGTGACAACAACGGTCGCGGCGGACGCGAACGAAGCCGCCGTCAAGCAAACGAACAATACGAGTACGGCCAGCCTTTATTCCGGTCGAGGCGCCAATATGCCGTTCACCATTTTGGAAGCGGAGGCTCCATCCAATAGCACCAACGGCACGAGGCTTGCTCCGAACTTCACGCCAGGCGATTTCGCGGGCGAAGCCTCCGGTCGTTCAGCCGTCCAACTGGACGCCAACGGCGAATATGTGGAATTTACGCTGACGGCCCCGGCGAACGCGCTCGTTCTTCGCAATGCCGTAGCGGAGAATACGACAGGCACAATCAGCTTGTACGTCAACGGAGCGGATAAGGGCAACTTTACCGTTACCTCCAAGTACTCGTACGTCTATGCGACTCCGACGACTCTCGGCGAGCTCGGCTATAACAACTCCGGCTCCAAAGCCTATTGGCTCTACGAGGATGCGCAGCTGATGCTCGACCAAGTCTATCCGGTCGGAACGAAAATTCGGATCCAGAAGGATGCCGGAGATGTGCCTTGGATCTATGTAGACATGCTCGAGACGGAGAATGTCGCTCCGCCCGCTTCGAACCCCGACCCGGCCAAATATGTGGAAGTGTCGGCCAGCAAATCGATCGAGCAGGCTCTGAACGAATTCCGCCAGGACTCGTCGAAGAAGGGAATTTTCATTCCTGCCGGCGAATGGACGATCTCGTCCAAAATCTTCTTGTACGGGCGGGCTACCGAGATTATCGGGGCAGGCCCGTGGCATACAAAGCTGATGGCTCCGCAAAATCAGACGAACACCGACGTCGGCTTCAATATTTCGTCCGCCGCCAACGGCTCGACGATCAAGAACCTGTCCGCTTGGGGCAACTACATCTACAGGCAGGATGGTCCCGGCAAGTTCATCGACGGCAACGGCATGCAGAACGTGACGATCGAGAACATCTGGGCCGAGCACTTTATTTGTCTGTATTGGGGAGTTAACTCTTCGTACAACACGTTCAAGAACAACCGGATTAAAAACTTGTTCGCCGACGGCATCAATATGACCAACGGCTCCTCCCACAACATTATCGACAACAATTACGCTCGCGGCACGGGTGACGATTCCTTCGCTCTGTTCAGCGCAATCGATGCTGGAGGCTCTTACAATGTGGGCAACAAGTATACGAATCTTACCGCAACCAACGTCAGACGCGCAGCCGCTTTCGCCGTCTACGGCGGTCAGGACAATCTGTTCCAGAACCTGTACGGCGCAGATACGTTGACCTATCCGGGTTTGACGGTGAGCAGCTTGAGCTTCGGGTACAATACGCTCGGCTTCGGCGCTCTGGATACCGTCATCGACGGAGTGACGCTGGATCGCACGGGCGGAGATTTCTGGACGAGCGTCGGCGCCGACGACAAGATCAACGATTATCAAAACTTCGGTGCGATCTGGTTCTTCGGAGGCGACCGGGACTTCAAAAACATCATCGTCAAAAACGTCGACATCAACAATCCGGTCTATTTCGGCCTGATGTTCCAGTCCAAATCTCCGGAAAACCTGCCCATGCAGAACGTTCGTCTGGAAAACATTACGATCAACAATCCGTCGCGCTACGGCATCAAGCTGGTCGCCAAGGCGGAGAACGGGCAAGGACCGGCCGTCGGCGCGGCGAGCTTCACCAACGTTAAGGTGAACAATCCCGGCGTTTCGGCGATCTACGGCGAAAATAAGAGCCCGGGCTTCACTGTCGTTCGCGTATCGGGCAACAATTGGTAATCCCTAAATATCAGTTGCTTAGGAAAGGGTCTGTGCCGTCCGTAAAACGGCGCAGGCTTTTTTTCTGCATTCCGAAAGAGAAAACGACAATCAGACCGTGCAAGTCGGGACGATCCTGCGCGGCCTAGTCTCCAAAGCACGCGGCGCTTGTTAAAGCGGCGGCGTTACTCCCATTCGAGCCCAAATTTCCTTCGAGGGGCCGTACACCGCCGGGACAGGCACCCCCGCTTGACGCATCAGAACGGTGAGCTGTCCGCGGTGATGAACAATATGCTTGATCAATCCCATCAAAATCATGGCGTTCGACTCCGTTCTTCCGAACGCATTCTGAGTCAGCTTCAGCGAATCGTCCGTCCACCGCTTTCTGATAGCGTCGGCTGCAGCCGTGACATTCGTCCGGAAGGTCTCGGCGATTTCCCGCGCGGAAGGCACCTCGTTCGAATCGCCCGCCCCTTCGATCGGGACGCCGAATTCCGCTAAATACTCCGGAATATTCGCCGTTAAATGCCAAGCGATCCGTCCCAATGTACGGCCTTCCGGGTACACCCGCTGTCCGAGCGCCTCGTCCGTCATCCCATCCAGAACGCCCTGAGTCAATCCGGCTTCCTTGTTCCATTCCGCAATAAAATCCTCTACTGTAACATACATTTTGCCATCCTCCCTCTAGTAGGCTTGGTTGCCTTAAATCATCATAGCCGGCGATAGTGACAGATTCTGTCATAGTTGCGGTTAAAAATTACTCATTCTTATCAGAATGCCCAAAAGCCGGTTTACGATAAATCCGGTTGTACCAAGACTTGCACGATTTGAGGCCCCTCTCCCTCTCTCATCATCCTCAATCTTCCAGACAGACAGCCTGCGATTTTATCGTATGATGATGCGAGTGAAGGGAGAGAGTATTGTGTCAAAAAAACGTTGGTCCATCTCTTTGTCGCTCTTATTCGTTATGGCATGGCCGGCTCTCGGCTCGGCGCAGTCGCTCGACAGCACGACGATCTACGTCAACGATCAACCGGTCTCGACGACCGCGATTGTGCAGAACGGCTATCAACTTGTGCCGGCCTCCTGGTTTCGCGGCTTAAATATCTCTGTCGGCTGGGACGATCGTTATCGTTCGGCCGTACTGCAAACACCGAATATCCAGGTTGGATTTCCCGCAGGGGAGCGTTATACCGATTATTCGCGCGCGACTGAAACGATATGGCATCGGGACAATCTGGATACACGGACGACGCTGATCAACGGAACCGCATATGTGCCGCTAGCCTATACGGCGACAAAGCTTGGTCTAGGCATCCGTTATGATTCGCAGAAACAGGCCGCGGTCATTTCGACTGCAGACGGCGTCCCCCTCATGAAAGCCCAGCAAAGCCAAGCGGCGGATGAAGAGCTTCTCTGGCTGCAGCGGATTACGGAAGCGGAGGCGTCGGGGGAAAGCTACGCCGGCAAAGTCGCGGTTGCGGCTTCGATCTTGAACCGCGTGGGTCAACCGGATTGGCCGTCAACGATTATCGATACGATTTTCCAGGTGGAGCACTACAACGGAAAAGCCTATTATCAGTATTCTCCGGTGCTGGACAAACGGATATATTCGGTAACGCCAAGCCAAGAGACGATTAAGGCCGTGCAGGACGCGCTGAACGGCGCCGATCCGAGCAAAGGGGCTATCGTCTTCTACAATCCGAAGAAAACGGACAACGCTTGGGTGAGAAGCCGCACAGTGACGGCCCGAATCGGCAATCACGTGTTTGCGAAATGAAGCATCAAAAGAGATGTCTCGGAAACACGCCGGGAGCACTTTGGGTGCTCCCGGATGAGGCTGTACGCAGCTCCGAAACGTCTTATTTTGCCCTCGGTCTCCGGAGTCACGGTCACCCACAGGTCGCCTACCTTGCAAAGTAAGCCAGAAAGACGTCCTGCGTCACTTCTTCCGTGTCCGCTATACAGATTCATTGAGCCCAGATGAATTGTACACCTCCAACTCCTCCTTTTCTTGTAATACAATCGAGAGTCCCTTTATTTTTCATGGCGGCCTATTTTTTTACAATGCGGCGATCTTATTGATATACGCTTCGTCCGGTCCGCGCATCATCTTTCCTATAGACGCCAAAAAGCCCACAAATGATTGCGGGCGAGCAAACCAAAATATAGGTGTTAGCGGACGGCCTATAGGTCCGGACGCTGCAGTCCGTGTCCCGCCAATCCGCAGAAAAACAACTGGATAACTAAGCATAAAAGAGAGCCGACATCATGAATTCATCCATCGCAAAGCGGAAGCCGCAGCCGAGCAATTGAGTCGGGTCAATTCCGAGCTTGCGCGCGTCGGGAAGAGCAGGAAGCGTTGATCGAACAGCTCCTTGCGACTACGGCAGGCACAGGTTTCATGCACCCTTCCGAAGACCGATGCCGGCTCCTGACTGGCCGGGAGCACGGCTGACGATTACGCTTGCCTTCGCCAAGCGCGATGCTGTATTAGGAGGGACGATAGACTCCGTCCATTAACCCTTTGATGTACCCTACGGCGAACAGGCGTCCCATCGTCTCGTATCCGGGATTGCCGTTGTCTTCGCCTGCCATAGTCGGCACATGGTCGGGCCGGAGCGGCCCGTCGAAGCCGACCTCGGCATACGTCCGGATGCATTCGTACATATCTGTCATTCCGTCGTCGTGGAACGTTTCCTTGAACCGTTCGGCGGTCCCCCTCGTGTCGCGGAAATGGACGAAGAACAGCTTGTCCTGCTTCGCGAACCGGCGGATCGTAGCCGGTATATCCTCTCCGGCGGCCGACAGCACGCCCTGGCACAGGCAGATGCCGTTGTACTCGCTCGGCGCAAGGTCGATCGCCTGCTGAAGAGCGTCGGCGCTCGTCAGAATCCGGGACATCCCGCGAATCGGCGAGATTGGCGGATCGTCCGGATGAAGTGCCAGCCTGACCTTCGCCTTCTCCGCCACCGGCACGATCTTCTCGAGATAATATTTCAAGTTCGACCACAGTTCGTCCTCGCTGACCGGCGCGTTCTCCGAATACGGCGCGTCCGCGACGAGCGAATGATCGTAGCTGGAGACTAACGCTCCTCCTCGCGTCCGCGTCGTCGTCGAAGTACGGAACCAGTTGAAATCGGCCATAAAATCGTAGCACCATACCGGAATGCCCAGCTTGCCCATATTGACGATCAGCTCTTGCACGGTCGCGATTTCTGCGTCGCGTCCCGGCTTGCCGAGCTTGATAAGATTTGCCGGAGGCCGGGATTCGATGACTTCGATTCGAAGACCGGCATTCTCGTACCGCGTCTTCATCTGCAGCAAATTCATGTAATCCCACGGCTTCCATCCATTATGCTCCGGCGGCAATGCCGCCACTCCGTAATCGACGCCCATCTGCTTGCACAGCGTCCATAACGGCGATTCGTGCGTGCCCAGCCTTTCCGCTAGCTTCAGCATTCGGTTTACCCTCGTTCGATTAGTATTGTCGGACCGGATCGACGCGATTAAGCGGCAGCGTTCTGTCCTGCAAATAAGCGTCCAGGTTCGCGAGAAAAATCTCCGTCGCCCGCTCCTCGTACCGGTCGGTCACTCCGCCGTTATGAGGCGTCACGATGACGTTGTCCATCGCCCATATCGGATGCTCGGTTGGAAGCGGCTCTTGCTCGAAAACGTCGAGACCGGCTCCGGCGATCTCCCCTTCCCTCAGAGCGGCCACCAGCGCCTCCGTATCCGTCGTGCCGCCCCGGCTGACATTGATAAAATAAGCGGTGCGCTTCATCGCGGCGAACTGATCCCGGCCGAACATATGGCGCGTCTCGCCGGTCAGCGGCATCACGGCGACGACATAGTCGCTGGCCCGCAGCAGCTCGTTTAATCCGCCTATGTCGCACATCCAGTCTACGTTCTCGGCCGTCTCACCCGACCTTCGAATGCCCATCACTCGCATGCCGAACGCTTTGGCCAGCTTGGCCATTTCCAGACCGATGACGCCGACGCCGACGATGCCGAGCGTCTTGCCGTGAATCTCGCTCAGGCTTCCCGCCGACTGCCACGCGCTGCGCACCTGGTTGCGAACGGCCGTATGCAGCCCCCGGCTGAACGACAGCATCATGGCAAACGCCGTCTCCGACACCGGATTGGGGTGGACGCCGCTGGCCGTAGTCACCGTCACGCCCGCCCGGTCGAGCCGGTCCAGCGGCAGCTTGTCCACGCCCGCGCCCCAAACCTGGAGCCACCGGAGACGAGCGCCTTCGGCCAGGCATCGCTCCGCCGCTTCCGGCTTCCAGCCGCAGACGATCTCCGCTTCCCGCAGACGCGACAGCCCGTCGGCTTCCGCTCCGCCGACGATGTCCCAGCCGGGGGCGGCAAGACGAATGCGCTCCATCGTGCCGCCGGGCAGCGGCTGCAGAACGACCATCGTCCGCTTGCTCATGTTGAACTCGCTCCTTTAAGTCTTTTGCAGGCGTCGACGAATGTCGAGAATAAGACGTAAGCCGAGGCCGCTCCCGGATCGATGTGGCCTTTGGAGCGCTCTCCCAGCCTGCCCGAGCGGCCCAGCCGCGAGATCAGGTCGCGGGTCGCTTCCATCCCGAGCCGCCCCGCTTCCGCCGCTTTGTCCAGTGCCGGCTCGCACGCCTCTCCCGCTTCCAGCGAAGACTCGAGAGAGGCAGCGATCGGAAGCCAGGTGTCGAGCATCGTCTTGTCGCCGATCTGCGCCTTCCCCATCTGCTGGATGCCGTTCGCCGCCGCGATCCAAAATCGCATGACGTCCTCGGCTTCCGCTTCCTCCTTGCCGATCAGAACGGCACTGCCCCGCAGGAACGCGGTGCCGTACAACGGGCCTACCGACGCGCCTACCGCGTTCAGAAACGTCCGGGATACGGATCTCATCAGCGCGCCGAGATCCTCTTCCCTCTCCAGCCGCGCCAGATCCTCCCGGATCGCCTGCCAGCCGATGGCCATGGAGATGCCGTGGTCTCCGTCTCCGATGACGCGGTCAAGATCGCATAATTCCTCCTTCTTTTCCTCGATCCGTTCGCCGATCTCCGTCCATATCCGTTTCCAATCGCTTGCGGTCAAGATCATATCGCCACTCCTTCTCCTCTGCCTGTTTAGATTTGCGTGAAAGCGGGACAGTCCGCCCGATGATCGATCATCTTCGTCAGCTCGTCGTCCAGCTTCATGACCGTGATCGAGCATCCGCCCATCTCCATGGATGTCACGTATTCGCCCACATAGGAGCGATGCACGCTCACGCCCAGCTCCGACAGTATGGCCGCCGCCTTGCGGAAGACGATGAACAGCTCCATCATCGTCGTCGAACCGAGTCCGTTCACCAGAACGGCGGCCCGGTCGCCCCGGGTCAGCTCCAGCTCGCTCAAGATGCTGGCCATGAGCCGCTCCGCCACTTCGTCCGCCGACGCCAGCTTGCCTCGCTCCATGCCGGGCTCGCCATGAATGCCGAGACCAATCTCCATCTCGTCGTCGGCCAGCTCGAAAGCGGGCTTGCCTGTCTGCGGCAACGTACACGGGCTGAGCGCGACGCCCATCGTGCGCGTTCTGTCGTTTGCCTTGGCGCATACTTGAGCCAACTCCTCCAAGCCGTAGCCCATCTCGGAGGCGGCGCCCGCCACCTTGAACAGCAGCACGAATCCGGCAATACCCCGCCGCTTCTCCGCCTGATCGGCCGGCGCGGAAGCGATGTCGTCCGTAATGCGGACGGTCGCCGTGCGAATGCCCGACATCGCCGCCAGCTCCGCGCTCATATCGAAGTTCATGCCGTCGCCCGCATAATTGCCGTAAATGTACAGCACACCGGCGCCCTGGTGCACGGCCTCGGTAACGGCGACGATCGGATCGGGCGACGGGGACGCGAAGATGTTGCCGACCGCGACGCCGTCGGCGAAGCCTTGCCCGACATAGCCCATGAAGCCCGGCTCATGGCCCGAGCCGCCGCCGATGACGACGCCGACCTTGCCCTGAGGCAGCTCCCTGCGCACGAGCGCTCTCGGACTGGACTCGAGCCGGCGAATGTATTGCGGATACGCGCTTACGTAGCCTTCGACCATTTCGTCCACGACGCGCGCGGGATCGTTCAGCAATTTTTTCATGGAATCTCATGCCCCCTGCTAGTCTGATACAGCTCATACCATTCCTCGCGCGTCATCGTCTCCGACTGCCGGACGGCGTCCGCGCAAGCGGCGATTCGCGCGGGACTCAGCGTCCCGACGACCGGTTGGATAGCCGCCGGATGCTTCATCAGCCACCCGAGCACGATCGCCTCCGGCGTCGTCTCCTTCTCCCGGGCCATCTGCCCGACCCGCTCCGAGGTGCGCCGCTCGGCCTCCGTACCTCCCGCCCCCATCTCGCGGCCGGTGAAACGACCCTGAGCGAGGGAGCCCCAGGCCTGCAGCTGAATATTGTGCATCCGGCAATGCTCCATCGTCCCTTCCGGGAATCGCACTGTATGATCGATCCTCCGGTTCATCAGCACGCCGCTGTCCAGCCAGTCGAGCTTGCCGAGGCTCAGATCGAGCTGATTGACGACAAGCGGCATATCCAGCGCCTCCTGCAGGAAGCGAATCTGATCGGCCCCCAGATTGGAGACGCCGAAGTGACCGACCTTGCCGGTCTCCCGCAGCCTGTCGAAAGCTTCGGCGATCTCCTCCGGCTCCATCAGCGGGTCCGGCCGGTGCAGCAGCAAAATATCCAGACGTTCCGTTCCGAGCCGGGCCAGGCTTCGGTCTACGGCCCTTAGAATATGATCGCGCGAGAAATCGTACATCTTGGGCGAGCCGCTCTCTACCCGATATCCGCATTTGGATTGGATGACGATCGAATCCCGCAGCTGCGGCCTTCTTCGGAGCACCTCGCCGAACACCGCCTCCGCCTGCCCCCGCGCATATACGTCCGCATGGTCGAACATCGTGATGCCCGCCTCGAGCGCCGCGTCCACCGCCCGCTCCGCAATCAAGATCTCCTCTGCGGTAATCGGATTCGCCTTCATGCCTCCGCACAGCTTCATGCAGCCCAAGGCCAGCCGGCTGGTCGTAATCCCCCTCCGCTCCAAGGGCATGATACGCTTCTGCATCTGCAGATCGCCTCCATCGTTACGTTCGGTAACTGTCTCTTATCTTCGTTAAGCCCGCGGCGCGCCGTCGGTCGTTCCTCCGCCGCTTTCCCGCTCCTGAGCTTCCGCCCATTCCTCGTCCCAGGCAAGCGATTGATAATCCGCCGCTTTGTCCGAAGTGCGGAACCATTCCAGGAAATCCTGCCACAGCGCCGTCGTCCAATCGCCGTCGATATCGGCCGTCGTGTAGACGCCTTGCTCCAACCGCTCGAAGCCGAACACGTCGCGAACCTGCGACTTCTCCGCCAGCACGACGACCAGCTCCGCCAGATGCGGCGGGATGAAGAGGACGCCGACCGGCGTCGCCATCACGACGTCGCCGGGCAAGCAGATCGCGTTGCCGATGCGGCAAGGCACGTTCATGCCCGTCATCGTCACCTGGCGAATCGGCGTCGGATCGATGCCGCGATGGAACACGTTCACGTTCGTGATCTTCTCCACCTGCTGAACGTCCCGCATCCCCCCCCAGACGACCGCTCCTCCGCGCTTGGTCCGAGTGGAGATCGCCGTGGTCAGGTTGCCGCCGACGAACGTGCCCTTGTAGATCTTGTCGAACATGTCGGCCACGACGACGTCGTCCTCGACGAGGCTGTCGATGACCCATTGGTTGAAGAAGCCCTTGCGCCCCTCGTCCCGATTGCCGTATTGCAGCAGCGCGTCGTTCAGATCGGGCCGCTCGGGCACGAACACCGCCGTCACCGCCCGGCCAACGATCGTCATGTCCGAATGCACGGCCTGGAAATCTCCCTGGTATTGAAAGTCGTAGCCGCGGCGCCATAAGGGACTCCAGGCCTCCTCTAGCGTAATGCGCCGCATTCTGCGCAATATATCGTCCGGCACCTTGGGACGACCGTTCGCGTAACGTTCTCCCGTCCATAAGGGCGTAATCTGGATGATGTCTTCCGGGTTGTCGTATTTCATTCGCCGTTCCCTCTCTTCTGTTCGTTATCCGGGAGCGTCAGCTCAGCTCCACAGGCGGTCGTTCGACCACGAGACGTTCCATTGGTCCGTCGGCTCCCAAAGCCCCGGAATCTCCGGGTGAAGATGCTGCGCGATGACCTCGTCGTTCAGATCCTCGATGCCCAGGCCGGGCGCTTCCGGCACCTGGATATAACCGTTCTGCACGAGCGGCTTGGGCAGCTTGCTCACGATCAGATCGTCCCACCACGGCACATCGCTCGAATGGAACTCCAGCGCCAGGAAATGCTCCGTCGCCGCCGCCGCGTGCACGCCGGCAAGGCAGGCGATCGGACTTTCCGCCATATGGATAGCCATGGCGACGCCGTAAGACTGGGCCATGTCTCCGAGCTTCTTCGTCTCCAGAATCCCGCCGGCGGTCAAGACGTCCGGATGGACGACCGAGATGCCGCCGGCCGCCATCAACGGCTCGAAATTTTCCTTCAAATAGATATCCTCGCCGGTGCAGATCGGCGTCGTGACCGATCGCGCGAGCCGGGCATACTGCTCAGTGTACTGCCAGGGGATCATGTCCTCCATCCAGGCGAGATTAAATTTCTCGATGCGACGGCCGAGCTTGATGCAGTCCTCCACGCCGATATGCCCGAAGTGATCGATGGCCAGCGGAACTTCGTAGCCGATCTCCTCCCGGACCTCGGCGACGTACTGCTCCAGCATCTCCAGCCCTTTCTCCGTCACGTGGACGCCGGTGAACGGATGTCCTATATTCGTCAGCTCGGAATGCCTGCGCTTCTCGTCCGGGGTAAGCGGATTGGCGAAGCGGTCGCGCCACTTGTCCGCCAACGTCCGCATTTCCTCCACGAACCCGAGCGGTCCGCTCAGAGTGCCCGGCTCGCCGGCGAGCTGGTTGATTCCCAGGTCCATTTTCAGAAACGTATAGCCCTTCTCCATCCGCTGCTTAAGCGCCTTGCCCATCGCGCGGCCGGTATCCTTGCCGTCCACGTCGGTGTCGCAATAGATGCGGATCCGATCGCGGTACTTGCCCCCCAGCATCTGGTAGACCGGAACGCCGTACGCCTTGCCCGCCAGGTCCCAGAGGGCGACCTCCAGCCCGCTGACGCCGCCGCCTTGACGGCCGTGGCCGCCGAACTGCTTGATCCGCCGGAACAGCTTGTCGACGTTGCACGGATTCTCTCCGATCAGCCGGCTCTTCAGCATCAGGGCGTACAGCTTCTCCGCATTGTCGCGAACCTCGCCGAATCCGACGAGCCCCTGGTTCGTGTAGACCTTAATCAGGCTGCAATGAGTCGGAATGCCGTGAATGTCCGCAAAGCGGATATCGGTAATGCGAAGCTCCGTGGGCTTCGAATAGGTATTGACATGCGCAAGCGCGCTTCCATGTACATCGTTCATGCTTATCGCTCTCCCTTGTTGCTTATCCCTTGACGGCGCCGCTGGTCAAGCCTTTGATGAATTGCTTCTGCATCAGGACGAACAGAACGATCATCGGAATCATCAGCATCACCATGGCGGCGAAGAACATCGGCCAATCCACGGAAAATTCGCCTTTCAGCCGCTGCAGTCCGAGCGTTATCGGAAACAGCTTCTTGTCTTGCAGCAAAATCAACGGCAGGAAAAAGCTGTTCCACACGTACAGGCCGGTCAAGATGACAACCGTGGCGATGATCGGACGCGAGATCGGCAGAATGATTCTCCAGAACGTCCCGACCTCCGAGCAGCCGTCCAACTGCGCCGCATCCTTCAGCTCGACCGGAATCGTCTTGAAAAATCCGAAGAAGATAAACACGGCCATCGGCAAATTAAAGGCGATGAACACGAGAATCAAGCCGAAGTGCGTATTGATGATTCCGAGCTGCTTGAGCAGGATGAACAGCGTGATGATCTTCGCTTGAATAGGGATCATGATCCCTAGCAGGAAATAGCTGAATAACGTCTTGCTGCCTTTGAAATTCCAGCTCAGCCCGTAAGCGGTCATCGATCCGAACAGAACGATGGACGCGATGCTGAGCACGGTAATGATCGCGCTATTGCCGAAGTAGGTCGAGAAGTTGGCGCTGTGCCACGCGGCCTCGTAGCTGGCGAACGTCCACTGCTGCGGCCAGCCGAAAGGATCGGCCATGAACTCCGGACTCGTCTTGAGCGAAGAAATGAAGATCAGGGCGATCGGATACAAAATGAGCAGACTGGTCGCCGACAGGAGAAGGTAGATGGAGCTCTGCTCGATTCTACGCAAGATAGCCATCTTAGTACTCCACCTCCCGCTTCTTCAGGTATCTCAGCTGTCCGAGCGAGATGACCGCGATGATGAGGAACAGAATCAGGGACATGGCGATGCCGTAGCCGAATCGGTTCATCTCGAACGCGATCTTGTAGATGGCCGTCCCGATCACCTGCGAGGAGTCGAACGGGCCGCCGCCGGTCAGAATATAGACGAGGTCGAACTCCTTCAGCGCGTTCACCGTCGACAGAATCATATTGATCGTGAGCGCCGGCGCAACCAGCGGGAACGTGACGTGCAGGAATTGCTTCCAGCGCCCGGCGCCGTCTATGCCCGCCGACTCGTACAGATCGGCCGGAATCGTCTGCAGGCCGGCCAGGTAGATTACCATGGCATAGCCCATGTTCTGCCAGATAGAGACGAAGACGACCGTGTACAGCGCGGTCGATCGGGTCCCCAGCAGATCGAGCTTCGCGATGCCGTCCAGCCCGATCGCCTGGAACAGCGTCTGCCAGGAGCCGAATACCGGATTAAAAATCGTCACCCACGTATACGCGACGATGATCGAGCTCAGAATGGCCGGCATAAAAAAAACGCTGCGAAAAAAACCCGTCAATTTCAGCTTTTTGTCCAGCATGATCGCGAACCACAGCGCTAGCGCGTTCTTGATGATCACGACGAGAAACGCGAAAACGAAAGAATTCTTTACCGATTTATAGAACAGCGGATCCTGGAAAATCTCCCGGAAATTAGCCAGCCCGATCATCTTGTAGCCGGGCGAAATGCCGTCCCAGTTGGTCAAGGAATAATATAATCCGCTCAAGCTCGGATACATCGCGAACATCGTGTAGATGACCATGGAAGGGAGGATAAATACGAGCAAACTTAACATCCTTCTTCGTTTCACAACTGCGCTCACCTTCGTTCTGACGGGAGCCCGAGAAACGGCGCCGTTCCTCGAAGCTTCCCTCTAATCGCATGCCTTATCTTGTCATTGTTGGGACGCGAGTTCCTTGTCCGTCATGGCTTGAACTTCCTTGGCCAGCTCCTCGATCGTCGTTTTATCCTTCGAGATGATGCGTTGGAAGGCGGTCGCCAGCACGTTCTTCGTCTGCGGAAGCACGACCGCGTGCATAAGATCCGAGGTTGGCATCGACAGGAGCGGCATCAACACTTGGGCGATGGGATGGAAATCGTACTGGACGCCCTTCACGGAGCTCGGCAGGTTGATTTCCGTCGTCATCAGCTGGGCGTTCTCGGTCTGCGAGATAAACTCCAGGAACACCTTGGAGGCTTCCTTGTTTTTGCTGCCGTTGTACAGCGCCAGCGTATGGCCGCCCGAGAACGGAAGGCGAAGCTCCTGTCCAGGCTCGTTGCCCGGAGGCGCGAAGGCGCCGACCTCGAAGTCCGGCGTGTTCGCCGCGAGGAACTCGATGACGCCGACCTGCTGGGAGACCATAGCCGCCTTGCCCTGATAGAAGATCTGGTACGCCTGATCCTTCCCGATTCCGAGCGCGCCTTCGATGAAATACCCTTTGTCCGCCAGCTGTTTATACTTCTCCATTGCCGCGATCGATTCCGGGTCCGTCCACTTGGCTTCGCCCCGGCCGACCTTCTGTACCCATGTCGGATCGTCGCTCAGCAGCGAGCCGTAGGGAATCGTGCTGAAGTGGTTGTTCTCGCCGTAATCCTTGGACCCGATCACGATCGGCACTTCGCCCGCTTGCTTGAGCGCTTCGCTTACGGCCAGAAACTCTTCCCAGTTCGTCGGCTCCTTCAGATTGTGCTTATCGAACATCGTCTTGTTGTACCACGTGACATAGAAGTTCATGGACATGGACAGGGCGTACAGCTTGCCGTCCACTTTACCTCCCTCGATGACCGCGGGATTATAGTTGTCCAGGTAGGGCAGGTCGCTCAGGTCGACCAATTGGCCGGTCTTAGCCAGCTGCAGATAATCCGGGCGCAGCGGCGTGATCAAGTCGACGTTCTCGCCGCCGGCCGCCAGCCGGGTTTTGATGACCTCGGAGATTTTGCCGCCTCCGATCGTTTCCCAGTTCACCTTGATGCTCGGATGCTCCGCAGCGAATTTCTCCAGCATCTTCGTCGGCTCCAACGCCTGTGTCAGCACGTTGACGGTGCCGGATACGTCTCCGCCTTCTCCGCTCTCGCCGCCGGCCGCCTGCTGCGACGGGCTGGCCGAGGACGGTGCCGGAGACTGCCCCTCCGACTTTCCGCCGTTGCCGCATGCCGACAGCAACAGAACCGCTCCTAGTACGATCATTAGCCATTTTTTGCTCATCATGATCCGATCCCTCCGAAGGTTTTGTAAACGCTCGCACCTTACAACTCAATTGTATTGCAAGCGCTTTAACGACAAAAGGAGACTGTTATGACCAACAAGTCTCCTCTCTTGACCGGATTTGAGCGGAAGCTGACAGCGACCGCTCCCTTATCGCGAATCAAGTCTATATTTTTGCCTTTTAGGTCACTTTTCTTGATCCGGTCGCTCCCGGTATTCGGTCGGTGTAAGTCCGACCGTCTCCTTGAACAGCTTCATGAAATAGCGGGTGTTGCGGTAGCCCGCTTTCTCGGCGATCTCGTATACCGGATATTCCGTTTGGAGGAGCAGGCGCTTCGCTTCCTGCAGACGAAGATTCGTCAAGTAAGCCGTGAACGTCACGCCCGTCTCCTTCTGGAAGAGCCGGCTGAAGTAAGCTGCGCTCATGTGCACCCTCTCGCACACCGCCTCCATCGTCAGCTCGTCCATGTAATGAGCCTGCAAGTACTCCACGGCTTGGCGGATCGACCCGTGAAACGACCGGGATTGCCGCAGCTCCTCCATGCGTTCGTCCAGCTTTCGCTTCAGCGAGGCGTAGACCGAGGGCCACTCCGCGAACGAAATCGGACGTTCGTCATAGACGACGGCTTCCGACTGGCTGCCAGCGGCCGAGGCCGGCACGCCTTCGCCGCCTGCGAAAATCCGGCATTCTCCGTAGGAGAACGCCAGCACGTTCCCGTCCTCGAATGCCGCAGCGGACGCTTCGGCCGGAGCGGCGGCCAAGGCCGCCCGAAACGGTTCGCGCCAATGCGACAGCCCTTCGCTCGCCAGCGCCAGATATTGCCGATCCGCCGCTACCTCCAGCGCCATCTTCAGCAAATTGGCGGCGACGACGCCCTGACGGCTTAACGTTTGTACGTCCGCGGTACGGTCGGACATCACGATCGCCTGCTCCTGCCGCTTGAGCCAGTCGGCCTTCGCCTTGTTCAGGCAACCGAGCAGCTCCTCGTCGGAGATCGTAGCCTTATGCACGTAGTCGCTCACGTTCAGCTTAAGCGCCGTGCGGACGTATTCGAAATCGTCGTAGCTGCTCAGAATGATTACTTCGCACGCCAATTCGCTCTCCGCTACGCGTTCGATCAGCTCAAACCCGCTTAATACGGGCATGCGGATATCGGTCAGCACGATGTCGATCGGTTCGGAAGCGAGAATTTTCCACGCCTCTTCGCCGTTGGACGCCTCCCCCGCTACCGTAAAGCCGTGAGCGTCCCAATCGATCAGCGACTTGATGAATCTGCGGACGATCGTCTCGTCTTCAACCAGCAGCACCCTCATGAGATTCATCCCCTTCCTTCAGGACCGGCCAGCGGACCGACACCTTCGTGCCGGCCTGCGGCATGCTTTCGACTTGAATATCCGCGGCTTCGCCGAACTGCCGCTTCAGCCTTTCGTATACGTTGCGTACGCCGATCTTGTGATAGTGATTCCCGCCTTCCGCTTCTTCACCCGCGTCGAGCAGCTTGCGGCTGGCCGTCCGGTCCATGCCGACGCCGTCATCCTCTACAACCGCGACGATCTGTCCGCTGCTCTTGTGCAGCGTCACCCGGATAGAGCCCCGTCGGTGCAGCGGACCGATGCCGTGGAACACCGCATTCTCCACGATCGGCTGAAGCAAAAACGGGAACACGAGATGCTCCGACAGATCCGGTTCGACCTCCAGCCGAAAATCGAAGTTCTCGTTACGAAGCTGCATCAGCTTGACATATTGCGAGATCAGCTCCAGCTCGTCCCGCAGCTTGATCATCTTTCTCTTGTTCTTGGCGCTGAACTTCAGCAGATGAACGAGCGAAGCAATCAGCTCGCCCAGCTTGCGGTTTCCGTCGGTGACCGCTTGAATCCGAAGCGCCATCAGCGTATTGTACAGAAAATGGGGATTGATCCTCGCTTGCAGGGCATCCATCTCCAATTGCGCCTTTTGCTGCTCCCTATACCGATTTTCCTCCAGGAGACTCTTCATGCGCACCATCATTCGATTGAATCGCTGCGTCAGCTCGCCCACCTCGTCCCGGTGCACGAGCGTGATTTCTCCCTGGAATTGGCCCTTCTCGATCTGCTGCATCTTGTCTTTCAGCGTTTGCAGCGGCCTTACGATGCCGGAGGAGAGCAACTGCGCCAGCACGACCGCGCAGGCCGACAGCAGAATCGTCAGCATGATGATGAAGCTGCGAATATTTTTCGATTCCTTGAACAGCTCCTCCTTCGAGGTCAGATGAATGCTCGTCCACCCGGTGACCGGAGAGAGCGAGCTGGACTGCAGCCAGCCCTCGTCCCGAAGCCGGTCCTCCGCGCCGTTCGTGGACAGGATCGTCCGGCCCTTCTCGTCCAGAATGACGACATAACGCTCTCTGTCGGCGATGCCCAGGATCGCTTCGAACTCGCTGATCTTCATATTGATCGCCAGCACGCCCATTGGCCGCAGCGAGTTCAAGCTGTTGATCACCCTCGCGAACGTGACGACCTCCACCTCGCCGGGGCTTTGGTACGAGGAAAATTCCCGTTCGACTCTCCGGCCGCTGAGCACCCAGCTTCCGTTGCGCGCAGCCGCTTTCTTGAACCACTCCTCCTGCACATAGTCGAATTCTGCCACGAAGTTCCGATCGGGATGCGTATAATCGACGATGCCGTTATAGCCGAATACGGCAATGCCGGCCAGCCCCGGGGTCAGCTTATGAATGCCGGCCAGAAACTTCTTCACCTCGGATTCCTGCTCGATCTGTTTCGTCGTCCATTCGACGGGCGGAACGAATGGCTGCATCAGTCTCTTCTGGATAACCGGCGCTTCGACGATGTTCATCGACAGCGTATCGAGATTTTTCATATATTGCGTGAATTGTTGGTTCGTCCCCTCGGACAAATACTGGAACTGCTCTCTCGCCTTGACTTCCAGAATCGAAGCGCTCTTCAAATAGTTAATCACGGCGATGAGCGACATCGGAATAATCAGCAGGACGATGAACGATACGAGAATTTTGCTTTTGATCGTCCGCCATTTGCGCCAATTCACGCCCTCACCTCCCCCGCTTTTTTCGAAGCGCTTTCATTTTCCTTCAGATTTCCTTCCCGGTCAAGCCTACATTTGACGGACAGAGCGGGGCTGTCCCCTAAGCAAACCAAGATGTACCGAAGGATGATCGATGGATGGATAGATAATGGGCATCTGTCATCTTGTAGGCCGTTACTCAATTCCTCCTGCGACCACTCCTGTTCCCCGAATGGAAAGGACGTCCCGAATGGCATACTAAGGGAAAAAATGAAAAGGGTGAGCTGAATGACGACTGCAACCTCCGAACAGCAGGAAGCGATCGGCAAAGTACGCGAATTGATCAAGGACATTCCTACGGCAATGCTGACGACGATATCGGACGAAGGGCTGGTGTCGCGTCCAATGAAAACCCAGGAGATGGATTCCGACGGCAGCCTATGGTTCCTTACTCAGAAAGACAGCGGCAAATTCCACGAACTGATTCGAAATCAACAGGTCAACGTGGCCTATGCGGATAAGTCCTTCGTTTCTATTCGCGGCACAGCCGAGCTGGTGGAAGATGTGGAGAAGCTGAAGCAATTCTGGAATCCGATGTACGAGGAGCTGCTGGAGACGACGTATGACGATCCTAATCTCGCGCTCATCAAGGTACATCCCGAGACGGCCGAGTATTGGGATTCCGGCAACAAGTTCAAGATGGCGAAGTTTATGCTGCGCAGACTATTGGGGAAAAATACGGAAGGCACAGAGATTAACCGCATCGTGGAAATGAGCTAGAACGTAATCGGCCTTAACGCCCAACAGGTTCATCCCATATCGGATGAACCTGCCAAAGTAGGTGATTTCGTTACTTCTTGAGCATATGGAACACTTGCTCCACGTCCTTGTCCCCGCGCCCGGACAGGTTGATGATCAGCACCTGATCCCGGTTCATCTCCGGCGCCAGCTTCTTGGCATAGGCAAGCGCATGCGAGCTCTCCAGCGCAGGAATAATACCCTCTACGCGAGATAACTCCTGAAACGCTGCAAGTACTTCCTCGTTGGTCACCGTAGCGTACTCGGCCCGGCCAGTCACCTTCAGATGGCTGTGCTCCGGCCCGATGCCCGGATAGTCAAGCCCTGCGGCGATCGAATAGGTTTTCTTGGGCTCTCCCTGCTCGTCCAACAGCACCAGACACTTAAAGCCGTGAATAACGCCAGGTACGCCCTCCGTCAAGGTTGGAGCCTGATCCGGTTCGACGCCGATCAGACGAACGCTCGGCTCGTCGAGATAGTGGGCGAACGCACCGATCGCGTTGCTGCCTCCGCCCGCGCAAGCGATGACTGCATCCGGAAGACGACCTTCCTTCTCAACAATCTGGCGCTTGGACTCCTCGCTGATTACCGATTGGAAGTGCTTGACCATCGTCGGGAAAGGATGAGGGCCAACGGCGGAGCCGAGCAAGTAGAACGTATTCTGATAATTGCGAACAAGATCGCCCAGCGCTTCGTCCACGGCATCCTTCAGACGTCCTTGGCCTTTGTCGACCGGCACGACGGTCGCGCCTAACAATTCCATGCGGAACACGTTCAGAGCCTGGCGGCGCGTATCCTCCGCCCCCATGTAGATAACGCATTCCATATTAAACATCGCGCAAGCCGTCGCCGTAGCGACGCCGTGCTGGCCGGCGCCCGTCTCGGCGATGATCCGCTTGGCGCCCATCCGCTTGGCAAGCAGAATCTGGCCGATGGCGTTATTGATCTTATGCGCTCCGGTATGATTCAGATCTTCGCGCTTAAGATAAATTTTGGCGCCGCCCCAAGCGTCGGTCAGCCGTTCGGCATACGTCAGCGGGCTCTCGCGGCCGACGTATTCGCGAAGATAGTAGCTAAGCTCCTGTTGGAAGTCCGGGTCGTCTTTGAACTTATAAAACTGTTCGCTCAAATAGTTCAGCACTTCCTGCAATTCCGGGGGGACGAAGCTCCCCCCGAACTCTCCGAAGTACCCTTCTTGCTCCATTTGCTGGCCCATCGTAAGTGCCTCCAGTCATATAAATGGTACTTTCCACACTATCATACCAGAAATCTCCTCGACTGAATCGCTGGAATTATGAACGCGCTATTTGGAGCCGATCATTTGATTGACAGCGCTGAACAGAGCTTTTACAGACGAGTTCATAATATCTACGTCGATGCCGCAGCCCCAATGAACGACGCCGTCGGCAGCCTTGATCCCGATATAGGAGACGGCTTGGGATTTAGAGCCCGTCTCAAGCGCATGTTCCGTATAGACCAGATCGCTGTACGCGATTCCGAGATGAGCCTGCAGTGCGTTGCTAATCGAATCGAGTCTTCCGTCTCCGGAGCCGGTAATTTCCGTAACGTCTTCTCCCGAACGGAGAGTAACCGTTGTTTGGAAGTTGTCCTCGTCGTCCTTGACGCGGTACTTCACCAGTCCTACGGGAGCGTTGATATTGACGTATTCCTTGCGGAAAATGTCGTAAATTTCGTCCGGCATCAGCTCTTTCTGCTGATGGTCCGAGACGTTTTTGACGCAGTAACCGAAGTGCTCGCGCATTTTCGGAGGAAGATCGAGACCGTATTTCTGCTGCAAAATATAACCGATTCCGCCCTTGCCCGATTGGCTGTTGATGCGGATAATATCACCCTCGTACTGTCTGCCGATATCCTTCGGATCGATCAACAGATAAGGAACCGACCAGTGCGCGGAGCTGTTGTCCTCGCGGTGCTTCATTCCTTTGGCGATCGCATCCTGATGCGAACCGGAGAATGCGGTAAACACAAGCTCGCCGCCGTACGGATGCCTTTCGTCCACGTTCATCTTGGTCAGCCTCTCGTACACGCCGATGATCTCAGGAATATTTTCAAAAGACAGCTTAGGATCCACGCCGTGCGAGAACATGTTCAGGGCCAGCGTAACGATGTCCACGTTGCCCGTGCGCTCCCCGTTGCCGAACAGCGTGCCTTCAACCCGTTGAGCTCCGGCCAGCATGCCCAGTTCGGCGTCCGCTACGCCCGTTCCTCTGTCGTTGTGCGGGTGAATCGATACAATGACATTGTCCCGGTATTTCAAATGCTCGCTCATATATTCGATTTGGCTGGCGTAAACGTGAGGCATCGACATGGATACCGTTGCCGGCAGGTTGATGATGACCGGATTGTCCGCGGTCGGCTGCCAAACGTCAAGCACACTGTTACATATCTCCAGAGAAAACTCGATTTCCGTGCCCGTAAAGCTTTCCGGCGAATATTGGAATTGGAAATTCCCTTCCGTCTCCTCCGCGCATTCCTTCAGCAGCTTGGCGCCGGTTACGGCAATGTCGATAATTTCTTCTTTGGACTTGCGGAATACTTGCTCGCGCTGCGCCACGGAGGTCGAGTTGTACAGATGGACGACAGCCTTTTTCGTACCTCTCAACGATTCGAACGTTTTGCGGATAATGTGCTCCCGCGACTGGGTGAGCACCTGGATCGTGACATCGTCGGGAATCAGGTCGCGCTCGATCAAGGTGCGCAGGAATGCGAATTCCGTCTCCGACGCTGCCGGAAATCCGACCTCGATCTCCTTGAAGCCGATTTTCACGAGCATTTGGAAGTACTCCAGCTTCTCCTCCAGATTCATCGGCACGATCAACGCCTGGTTTCCGTCCCGAAGATCGACGCTGCACCATGTCGGCGCCTCGGTAATATACTCCTTCTGGGTCCACTTCAAGCTGGTTTGCGGGGGCATGAAATACCCTCTGGCGTACTTGTTTACATTTTCCATAAATACCTTCCCCTCATCCGTTTCTTGGTCTTAATCGTGGAGATGGACGAAATACAAAAAAAGCCCTTCATCTCCGTTAACAGAGACGAAAGACTGTGATGTCTTACGCGGTACCACTCTGAATTCATGCCGACGACGGCATGCACTCTGCAGGCATGAGGCTGTAACATCAACCTCCTACCCTCCTGATGATAACGGTCAGGCTGCCGGCTCCACCTACTTGGGAATTTCAGCGAGCTACTCCAAGGCGAGTTCAGATTCCCTTACGGCTGTTTCGCACCAACCAACAGCTCTCTGGTCGTTCGGAAAACCCTACTAGTCCTCTTCAACGTATTGAAATATTAAGAAAAATGTTATATTACCCGCGCCGAGATGTCAAGCGAAATTCGCCCGGGCCGCGGAGGGACAAGTTTAATCTTACTCCGACAACATGGATCTGTACGCTGAAAACATGGGTCTCTAAGCCTCCTCCGCCCTGCCGTCCCTTAATAAACCAAAATCCCCTTATCGAGCACAGTTTTGTTTTGCGCCGGATTTCCGACAAGATACAGCTTCCGCAAATTAGACAGCGAGGCCAAAGGCTCTACATTGGAAATCGCATTGTTCTCCAGATGAAGCACCTCGATTTTCTGCCAACTCTTCATAAAATCCAACGATTGAAGCGAGCTGTCCTGCATTGTGAAGGAACGCAAAGCCGTCAAACCCGCGAAGTAAGGCATCACCTTATCCACTTCATTCAGCCAATCTTCGTTGCCGATCCGGAATGATACATCATTTAAGACCAGATGCTCCAGCGAGGCGTTCGCAAACGGCTGCTTCGTGTTGATCTGGAAACTGCATTCGTTGCAATTGATAGTGGTCACATGCTGCAATTCAAACAATTCGCTCGTTTCCGCGTAAAAAGACATATCAATCAGATTTAAAGTTTGCAGCTTAGGCAGGCTGTCTAAAGCGCGAATATGAGTGAAGTCGCCGAAATCCTCCAAGGAGAGCCATTCCAACTTCGGATACTTCAATAGCTGCTCCCCATCCAAATCATTTCTGCGCTGATAACTCGTCAGCGATTGTAATGCGGGCGCCTCCAGCATAGGGAGAAGGGTATCCGGCATTTCGGCTATCTTCAGATTGGGCAGCTTTAAAGCCGCCTCGGATCCGTAATAGCCGGTTATCGCTAATTCCGTTAGCGAAGTCAAGCTGCTCACGGGCTCGACAGAGCCCAGCTTGCTCATGCTGGACAGACGCAGCTTCGTTAATGACGGCTTATTTCTAAGGCTTTCCAAGTTCGAAATGCCGGCGTTCTCGAGAGCGAGAGATTGCAGGTTCGGCATATTTTGCAGAAAATCGAGCGTTTTTAAGTTCTGCGTAAAGGAGAGCTTCAATTCCCGCAATTGACTCAACGAATAAAGCGCGCTGAAATCGGTCGCCTCGCTATAGCTGATGGCCAGCGATTCCAGTCCCGTCAATGAGGACAGCCACTTCACATCATCGACTCCGTTCAAGGACAATGACTTTAGGTTCAGTTCGTTCAACAGATGAAAATCCGTCACAGACTTGTCGACATACGTGATTTTCAGAGACTGCAGGTTCGGAAAATCCAAAAGCAAAGCCATTTCCGCATTGCTGCGAATTTGGGTCGAGAGGTCTACGATTTTGGCTTTATCGCCAAAATAATGGGCAAACCGTCCGAACGATTCGTTAAAGGCGCCCGTATAGCTCTTTAAGTTTTGTAGATGGCGAAGACTAATCTCCCGACTTTGCGAAATTTCATATTCTCCCATCAGATTTAACACCGTTAGTCCGCTAAAAGCCTCAAAATCCTTTTGTTCGATTCTTTGCGTATTTAAGATTTTGTCGGTAAGAACATAGTCGAATATTTCCGCTTGTTCTTTCGTAAACGGATCGTCGAAACTATAAGCAAAATGCCACTGATCCTCATCTTGACGGGCGGACAAGTAACGGAGGCTTGCGATTTCCTCTTCCGATGGCATCGCAGTCCCCTTGTCGAAAATATCCCTCAAAAAGAACAGGAGAGCTTCGCTTTCCGGCATCGTCTGAATAGACGGATTAGCCCCGCCGCCTGTCGATTGTTTAGTGTTGTTCGTCAAGAAGAAATATCCGGCCAATGCGCAGATGAGCACGATCAGCACAAATAAAGGCGCCTTAGCGCTCGCTTTTGGTTGAGTTGCCGTGCGAACGGGAGGGGCTCCGTAGTAATTGTTAATGGTCTGCTCTACAAAATAAACTTTGTTTTCCTTCAACAGCAGCTCCGTTTTGCAGTAAGGGCATTTGAGCGTTTGCCCTTCTTTATATTGGATCTTCCCGCCGCAATTCGGACAATTTAATTTAATTAATTCCACCGGCCACCTCTTCGAATTCCCTTGTTCATATTTATACGTACTCGTCGATCAGTCGTTCTAGAAACTCCGCAAATGATGAAGCACACGGGAATATTTCATTATTGATAAGATCGTAACACATGACCGTAAATTCTCCCTGTTCATCCCTAACCGACGTGTCGAAAAAAAACTGCTCGTCGCTATCCGGAATGAACACGTCCAGCCTGTCGGGGAAGCGGCTGACCAACCAATCCTCGGCTTTATTCAACCTGTGTATGTAAAGGAGGTCGCTATCGGTGTATTCTCTATGCTCCGGGTCGCCAATCGATAGAATATGTCCGCCATTCAACCAGCCATCGCCGTAATGAGTCGCCCACCAGCGATAAGACGGCGGCAGCCGAAAGCCCAGCTCCTGCTCCGCTTCCTCTATCCAGCTCTCCTCCGCTCCATGACCGGGAAACCATCTGATCGTGGAAGTCGTCTTCAGTTTCTCCGCCAAACGCTCGTACATCGGCTCCATCCTCTCTTCTCCTCGATCGGATTCATTTTCCAGCTTCTATTCTTTCCGCATATCGTATCACATTCAAAAATCAGGCAGTAGGGTCCAATCTCCCAGCTTATCGGACCTATTGACTATATTTCTAAGAGTAGCGACATATGTCTCCTTAGGGCGTGTCTGCATGTATGGGAAGGAGTAAACAAAACGCAAAAAATATCAACAAATTAAAATTGCGATACCGTGGATCTGGTTTACGATTAGAGTAAGTCACCGGAAGGGGAGATCGATATGGGTACCTGTAAAATCATTAACGCCAGACCGAAGCTGATCGACGACGTACTAATCAACCCGGGTATCGGATTTATGACCTTTCAGCGGTTTAACGGAGATAAGCTGAACGAAGGAAAAGGGTGGACCGAAGGGTCTCCGATTGTGTATCAGGACTTCGACGGCAATTTGGAAAATGAGAACCATCCGGCAACGACGATCGCTTATTTCAGAGTCTATTGGAAATACATGGAGCCGGAGAAGGGCAACTATCGCTGGGATTTGATCGATCATGCGATTGCGACGGCCCGCCAGCGCAAGCAAACCCTATTGCTTCGCATAGCCCCATACGGCGCTAATGATAAAGAAGACGTTCCTGCTTGGTATCGCGAAGCGTTGGGGACGCCGCCTCCAAGGTTCGATGACGGTCCGGGTTGGATGGCCGATCCCGAGGACCCGACTTACGCCGAGCATTTCGGACGCTTTATTCGCGCTCTGGGCAGTCGGTATGACGGTCATCCGGACCTGGAAAGCATCGATCTGTCCATCGTCGGCTCGTGGGGAGAAGGCATTGGCTCCAATCTGTTGAGCCAGACAGCGAGAGAGGCGCTAGTCAGCGCGTATACGGACTCCTTCAAAGAAACGCCGCTCATTATGCTGCTGACCGACGACAAGACGAACGGCTTCGGGCTGTCCCAGGCCAATGTCGGTTGGCGCGTCGATTGCCTCGGAGACGTGTGCGGCAAAGCATGGGACCATGTAGACGACTGGTCGCATATGCACGATTATTATCCGCAGCAGCTTATCCGCTCGGGCATGCAGGACGCTTGGCAGAAGGCCCCCGTTTCATTAGAGGTTTGCTGGGTCATTCAACACTGGAAGGACAAAGGATGGGATGTCGATTATATTATCGACCAATCGCTGAAATGGCATATTTCTTCCTTCAACGCCAAATCGTCGCCGGTTCCGAAGGAATGGGAGCCGCATATCGACCGCTGGCTGAAACGGATGGGCTATCGCCTAGCTTTGCGCAAGCTTTCCTTCCCTGAAGCGGTGAAGCCGGGCGGCAAGCTTGCTTTCGCTTCCTGGTGGGAGAACCTGGGCGTCGCGCCTTGCTACAAGAAGTTCCCGCTCGCGCTGCGTCTGAAAAACGATCAGTATCATAAGGTTTTCTTCACGGACGCCAATATCAATCAGTGGCTTCCGGGCGACAGCATCTACGACAACGCGATCTGGATTCCGGCGGATATGCCTCTGGGGCATTATCAGTTCGAAATTGCGATCCTCAATCCGCATACCGGTCAGCCGGCCATCCAATTGGCCAATACCGGGCGGCAGGAGGACGGTTGGTACGCGCTCGGCAATGTGGAAGTGCAGCTTGAGCTGGAATCTCCCGATGTGAGCGAATATTGGAAATTGCCATTCTAATCCTTCGACGCGATCCTGCAAAAATGATAAGCGGGGCCTATCTGACACGTTCTTAATCGGATAAGCCCCGCTTATTTTCACCGCGTTCACAGCTCGTGCTGATACCCGACTCGGTCGACGAAAATGCGATTTTTGTAATCGGCCGGGCCGTAGCCCGTATGCTGCTTAAACACGCGGCTAAAATGCTCCAGTTGCTATATCCCACTTGACTGGCTACCTCGTACACCTTAACGCCCGGCTCAGCCAGCAGCCGCTTCGCCTCTTCAATCCGCAGCCTGGTGATATATTCAATGAACGTCTCGCCAGACTTCTCGCGAAATAGCTTGCTTAAATATTGCGGGGTAACCAGCGTCTCCTGACTGACCTCCGTCAGATTAACGGGGTGCTGCAGATGGGCTTGAATATATTTCTTGGCGCGGGCCAACACTTTCCCTTCCTGTCTGGCGGGGTCGAGTCGAGCAAGCGCGCCTTGAATCCATTCCATTAACCCCTTCCTTAACGAGTCGGGGCGGCTCGACCACAGCAGGCTTTCAAGCGTCCGATTCATGAAGGACATGCTTGTCCCGTCGGAGGAAGAGAGGTCGACTTGCCAGCGGTGATGAACGAGCGTACGAGAAGTCGTCATAGCCGCTTAGAATGATGAAAGCGATCGAAGGATTGGGCGTACGAACATGCCGGATCAGCTCCAAGCCGTCCCGACGATTTCGATCCGATCAGCAAATTGCGGATGCCGTTGCGGATTTCCTGTTCATCTTCAACGATTAGGATTCGCATGTTTAAGCTTCCCCTTGTTATGCGGGCGGACCGGAAAGCGAAAGCTGACGATCGTCCCGACTTCTTGATGGCTTTCGATATGGAGCTCGGCCGAGAACGGAATGGCCTCCTGCTCCTTTCGGAGGACCGCCGCTTAGAGGGAGCTTTCTTTACGTTTGCGCCATCTGTATGCCGCATATAGAGCTGCGACGACGGCAAGGGCAACGATGATTAGGATCGAGACGGGGCTGTCGTTTGAGGATGTCTCCGTTTGGTCCGGAGGATGGCCCTTCGCGCTCTTCAGAAATCGACTAAAGCTCTCTCGTTCCTTCTCGTTATGGTGCTGAACTTGGCCGTCCAGCAATTGAATCATTCCGTTCGGGCCGGCTACGGGCGTTAAGAAGTCTGTCCCCTCGGCCTGCTCCAGGAACAGGAGGAACTTTCCTTGTTTTTGTTGAAATTCGTCCGCCCAACCGACATCGAATCCGTCTATGCCGACAATAAGGGGCTCGGATGCATGGCCTTTATATACATGCTCCACATGAAAATTATACCCGACCCAAATAAAATCGCTGCCCTTCCGCGTTTTCGAGAAGTCGTACACGCCTTGGACAACCACCGTCGACCGTTTCATCACCTCTTCCGGCTCCAGATCGACCCAACTTGTCGCCTTAACCTCTTTTACCGTCCCAACAAGAAATAAGGTCAGGATTGCTGCAATGAACCAGACTTTCTCCCCTATTCCCCTCATCAGACGGCCCCCTTTCTCAGAAATATGCAAGTTCACCTGACGATCGATCGGCGTATCCGTCTGGCGATTCTCATCTGGATTCGTCAAGCTCTCTTACTTCGATTCTCTTCTCGCTGTACCGATACGTCACGGTCACGTTCTCGATAATCTCTGTGTCCTGGTAGGCAAGGGTGCCTTCGAACTGCAAAGTGTCATCGTCTTTCCACACAATGCGATTGGCGTAGCTATAGTTTTCGTGATCCGTGCGAATCCACGTGTCCAAGCCCTTATGCGCGCCGTGGTTCACCCTTGCCGATTCTATCAGCTCCGGGCTCGTTCTGCCCTCTTCCACGTTCAGGATTTGCACGAATTCGCTTTTATTGGAGCAGGTGACGACCACAATCAACTTCCGATCGGGCGACGGGATCACTTCTTTAATATACATCGACGGCTTAGAGAAACTGAAATACTCTTCAAGCACATTGTCTTTAATTCTCCAAAGAACATTGTGACTGCCATAATCCGAATAATGGTTAAAAAGAGTGAACAGGATGCTTCCATCCGCCAGCTTATAAACGTAAGGGCTGCGATAGCTTTGGGATAGAATATCTACGGCGAAGGCGGCTGCATCCGCGATTTTGGGATTGTCGGTTGTCAGGAACGGCTGAAGCTCCTTCAACGCCTTCTCTCTCAGCATACCATCATTAAAGCTTTCTACCAGTCTGTTGATGGCAATATAGACCGACTCGTTATTGTCGCTCTTCAAAGCTTGGATAAATTTCTCCGCATCATAGGAAGCGGCCGGGGCCAACTCCATGTCATTCGGTGTCAAATAGCGGATATAGGGCTCTGTATTTTGATTTTTATAATAATCCGTCGCCAATAAGACGGTCGAGGTTGAACTATATAGAACAAGACAGGCTATTAGCGCCACCCACCCTTTAGAGAGTCGTTTTCTCCTTCTTACCATTCCGCTCTGTTCAGCCGCTTCAATCAAGCTCTCATCAATCAAGCCAATCTCCTTGTACAGCTCTTCTCTTTTCACAGGTTAGCCCCTCTCTCTATCCAGATGAACTCTAAGCTTGTTTCTTGTCCGAAATAACAGGGATTTAGCTTTGCTGCCGCTCATATTAAATCGGATTGACAGCTCCTCTATGGAATCGGAGTGCCAGTACCTCCTGATAAATAAATTCCTTGCCTGCTCGTCTAAGGCATATAGGAATTGATTGATTGCGTTCGCAAGCTCCCCCGCTTCATACTCTGTCTCTACCGTATCCGGAGCGGCTAAACATCCTTCCAACTCGGTTAAAATGACGTCAAACTCGCGATTACGCTTCTTCGCCGTATTGTAGCCATGCCTATCAAGCGCAATATTGCGCGTCAGCCTTCCCAGAAATACGGATAATTTCCGAGGCCTATGAGGAGGTATAGCATTCCATGCCGCCAGATAAGCATCGTTCTCGCATTCTTCAACATCCGCAAGATTAGAAAGAATGTTTCTGGCGATGGCCCGGCAGTATGCTCCGTATTTATTCTTTGTCTCCGAAATCGCTTGCTGCGATCGCTGTAAGTACAGGTGAATGATTCCCTGGTCTTCCATCCGCTGTTCTCCTTTACCCCTTCTCTTATCTATAGAGTAGAAAATTCATTGAATGGGTTGCATATATACAGTAATATCCCACTTGGAAAATAAAAAAGAAACCGTCCTTTAAATGAAATGGAAGCGTCGAGCAACCATTCACCAAGATGAGGTTTCTTAATACATTCATTTTACGATGGTCTCACGACTTATTTACCGGTCTTAATGGCTTCATCGTGAGCTTGCGCGAACTCTTCTGGCGTGATTTCCTTGCCGAACAGCGCCTGGATGCGGTTGAGGTGAACCTCGGCAGCGCCCGATGCCATCTGCACATCGGCAAACAGCGTAAATCTCGTAGCGCTATTCACTTCGTTGAGCAGGTCAATGTAAAGCGGCGGAAGCTGAAGCTTCGACGTGTTCACCTTAGTGGCCGGAATCACGCCGGCTCCGGTTACCGATTCTTCTCCCCACCGCTTCACGAAGTACTTCACGAATTTTTTCGCTTCTTCTTTGACGGGGGAATTCTCAGCGACGAACAAGCCGACGCCCGGCCCGCCTACCCAGCTGTCGATATGGCTCTTGTCGCCGTCGACGGTCGGAAATTTGAAGAAGCCGATACTGTCGCGGTACGATTGTTGAATCTCCTGGTTGGTCGTATAGTTCGGAAGCTCCCACGTTCCCATCAGGTACATGGCAGCTCCGCCGGATATAAAGTCCGCTTTGACCTCGTCATTCGACAGACCGTTAAAGCCTTCGTTAAACGCGTTCCTATCGACAAGCTCCCGAACGCGCTTCGCCGCTTCGACAAGACCCGGATCGGTGAAGGAAGCCGCGCCCTTGATCGCATTCGTAAGCGCTTCCGTTCCTGCGATGCGATCGGCCAAATACATGTACCATAGCGAGCCCGTCCAGCGATCCTTATTGCCGAGCGCGATCGGCTTCACGCCATTGGCGGCAAGCGTTTGAACGATCTGCAGAAATTCGCCGTAGGTCGTTGGAATCTGCAAACCGTACTGCGCAAAAATTTGCTTATTGTAATAAATCGGAGCGATATTGAATTCGAGCGGGAGCGCGTAGATTTTGCCGTCTACGGTAAAGGCTTCCGTAGTTCCCGCAACGAACGAATCTTGCAGTTCGCTCTGCAGCAATTCATCGAGCGGCGTGAACAGCTGGCCTTCGACGAACGGCTGAAGATACCCGGCCGCCCATGTCAGGCCTACGTCCGGCAGCTCGTTAACGGCCGAGATCACTTTAAGCTTGGCTTTGTAGCGTTCATTATCCAGCACTTCCTGCTTAATGATAACATTGGGATTCTCCGCCCGGTACTCTTCGATAATTTCGTTCACGACCTGGTGTTGGCCCGGTGCGCCCGCTGCCGGCCACAGGTGCATCATGTTGATCGTCACCTTCTCGTCCGTCGTTGCCTCCGGATTGCGATCGTTCATGTTTTTCCCGCAACCGGATGCAACGACGGCCAGGCCCAAAGTCAGTATGGTCAGCGCTCGAATTTTTGTTTTGTGCACGTTCGTATCCCCCACCCAACATCGTGCCAAACCGGCAGGATACGGTTCGGTCAGAATGACGAGCTACTCTTTCACTCCGCCAAGCGCCACGCCCGCGATAATATACCTCGACAACAGGAAGTATATCACAAACAATGGCAGCGTGGTCAGCGCCAGTCCCAAATAGATCGAGCCGAACTCCGTCTTGTAAATATCGCCTCGAAGCAAGCTTACCATGACCGGCAGCGTATATTTATCCTTCTGCGTCAGGAGAATCAGCGGCATAAACAGATTGTTCCAGTTGGCGACAAACGCGAAGATCGCCTGCGTTGCCACTGCCGGAATCATGATCGGCATAACGATTCGATTAAACGTGCGAAATTCGCCCGATCCATCTATGCGCGCCGCCTCAAGCATCTCGATCGACAGCGTTGCGAGCAAGTATTGGCGCATGAAGAACACCACGGCCGGAGCCGCGATCGCCGGCAGAATCAGCGGCAGGAAGTTATTCGTCCAATGCAGCTGATACATGAACTGATAGAAGCCAATGGCGCTTGCCTGCGCGGGAATCATCATGACGCACATAATGAACGTAAAGAACGGCTGGCGCATCCTCCAATTGTATGCCGTTAGCCCGTATGCCGTCAGAGACGAGAAATAAACGGTCAACAGGGTCGCGCAGCCGGAGATGATCAGCGAGTTGAAGAAACCCCGTATGGGATCAAAGCTCTTGTCCAACAGCACGTTCCAGTTGCTCGCCAAGTGCGTCGACGGTAGCAGCGAGAGACCGCTCTGAATTTCCGGCGTAGAACGCGTGGCGTTCACGAACATGATCCAGAATGGAAGGATGCTAAGCAGCGCCAGAAAGATAAGAACGATGTAAATGATAGTCTTGTTCATGCGTCGGACGGTCTTTCCGCTCTCCTTCCTCCGGTTCATGTGCAGGGAGACGGTTCCGTTTCTTTCGATATTGGCCACGATTTACGCCCCCCTTGCCGCTGCTTTTGCAGCTTTTCTAAGCTTCTTTTCTTCTTTCGCGAGTCTTGCCGCGTCGCGGTCGCGCATAGCGTAGAACAGCGCCGCCGACAGCACCGCCGCGATCGCAAACATGATCATGCTAGCTGCAGCCGCGCGATTATACAAATAGCTGCCCTTGAACGCTTGCCCGTAGATGAACACGGACGTGGTGAGCGTAGCGTTGTCCGGTCCTCCCGAGGGGACAATGAACAGCTGCGGAATATCGAACATTTGCAAACCGCCGATCATCGACACGATCAGCACGTACAGCAGGATCGTCCGAAGACTCGGCAGCGTGATGCGGAAGAAGGTCTGGAATCCGTTAGCGCCGTCCATAGCCGCCGACTCGAAGAGGGCCGGATTGATGCCCATAACGCCCGCAACAAGGACAATCATCGTATTGCCGTACCACATCCAGAACTGGATGAAGGATACGATGCCGCGCGCCGTTGTCTTATCCTGAAGGAAGAAAATCGGTGCGTCGGACCAGCCCAGCAGCTCGAACAAACTGTTCACGGGACCCATCGGATAGGCGAACAAGGTGCTGAAAAGCACGGCGATCGTACTCGCCGTGATAATATTCGGCATGTACAGCATGACTTTAAAAGCGCCTTGGCCCCGTATTCTGAGACGTTGGTTAGTAAACCATGCAGCGAGCAAAAGCGCGAGAACGATCTGAGGGATGAAGTTCGAAATCCACAGGATCGCGGTATTCGTTAACGATGTCTGAAAAGCGACATTATCGAAAATAAGTTCTTTGAAGTTCTGAAACGGATTATCCAGAATCCGAATCGGCTTTGGGATTAATCCCTGTAAATTGGTGAACCCGATAGCCGCGGTGTATAAAATGGGATACAGCGAGAAAACCAGAAACGCAAAAATAAAAGGAAGGCTGAAAATATAGCCGTATCTCGAATAGTTGACGTTGACACCCTTGCGCCGCATGATTCTCACCCCGTCAATTAATTTGAAGGGGCGGGGATATTCACCCGCCCCTTCTACGCCTTCCTATTCGCTGGCGATGTCTAGAGTGTCTTTGACCTGCTGCTTGAAGTCCGCGATCGCTTTATCCCGGCTTTTATTGCCCGCCGTATATTCCCGTACCTGGTCTCGCCAGAGAATGTTGATCGATTCGTCGAACTGAGTCAGGTTTTTGCCGGAAGCGTTGGCATTGGCCGGGACGAACACGTCGAACATATTCTGTCCGCCGAGAAGCTCGATTTGACCGTTTGCATTCGACATAACGACTGAAGATGCGACACTGTCCTTGGTGCCTTGCTCGCCTTCCTTCATCGTGCCGTTAGCCCAATAAGTTTGCAGGCCCGTGTCGGAGGAGTCGAGCGTCACCCAATGGACGAAGTCGGCTACGGCCGCTTTTTTGGCCTCGTCCTTGGCAACGTCTTTGTGAGCCAGCAGCCAAGTGCCGCCCCAGAAAAATCCTGTCGGAGGCTCGGTGACCGCCCAGTCGCCGATCGTGTCTTTCACTTGTCCGTTCATGACGTAGTTAATGAGCCAAGCAGGGCCGAAGAAACCGAAGATCGGTTGTTTGCCGCTGCCCGACATATCCGCATACCAAGCTTCCGTCCAGTCTTGCGTATCGTTATGATAGCCGTTGTCCTTCAGCTTCTTGGATAGATCAAGGAACTGTTCGCGCTTCGGATCGATATACAGCTTGCCGTCGACAATCCAGCCCTTGTCGGAGCTGTTCTCGATCGGATGCCAGATATCGCCGTCGCCGGAAACGATGCCGTAGCCTTTCGCTTTCAGTTTGGCAGCCGCTGCGAAGAATTTATCCCAGCCGGAGCCGATTTCGTTTTTGATCGCTGTCGGATCGTCCGTTCCGAAAGTATCTTTGGCAAGGGAGCGGCGATAGATGAATGCGCCTCCCGTCGCTTGATAGCCGAGTGCCTTCAGTTGACCGTCCTTGCTGCCGATATCGACCGCGTATTGGGCGATGCCGGCGTTCTTAACCATGTCGTCGGTAAGGCCGAGGTCGGCATAATTAGCCGCATAGTCGGATGCGTCGCCTTGCGCATATTTGAGGACGAACGCGGCTTCCGCCGCATAGAGATCCGGAGCGTCTTTGCCGCCCGCGGCAAGCGCCTGGTCAAGCGCCGGTTGGTAAGCTCCTTCCGTAGTCGCGATAATCGTGGTTTTGAACTCGACGTTCGCATCGGGGTGAGTGGCAAGATACTTCGTCGTCATGTTCGGGATTTCGTCCGTGAAGGCCCAGAGGTTGATCGTGACTTTCTCTTTGGAATTGTTGCTCGCCGGAGATTCGGAGCTGCTGCTTGGCGAGCTTGAGCCGGGGCTTGAGCTTGCGCCCGCGCTGCCGGACGAGCCCGAATTTCCGCCGCCGCACGCGGCGAGAACGGAAGCCAACAAAACAAATGCTGTGGATGCGGATAAGAAGCGTTTCATTACTAATGCCCTCCCTTTAATAACGCCTGCAGTTACTTTGTAACCGCATACATAATTATAGGGTTTGTAATGAAAGCGCATAAGGAACCTACCATTGGGAGAAATTCCATTATTATTGGATGGAGGGATCGGTATCCAGCGCCTGGTGCCGATACTGGCCGGGGCTTATTCCTTCACTGTCTTTAAACACTTTAACGAAATATTTGGCCGTCTGATAACCGACCTTCTCGGCAATTTCCCAGATCGGCATGCTGGTTGTAACTAACAGCTCTTTTGCTCTTTGCAATCTCCTGCGCGTCAAATAGTCGCTGAAGGTAACGCCGGTCTGCTCTTTAAACAGCACGCTGAAATAGCTCGCATTCAGATGCAGCTGATCCGCTACCTGCTTCATGCTGATCGCTTCATGCAGATGAGCATAGATGTAGCCGATCGCGTCCTTGATCGCCGTGCCGTAACGCGCTTCATCGCGGCCTACTTCGATTAGCTTCGGATCGACCAGCTTCTCCATCGCATCATGGCGCTCTCTGCTGTCGACGAGTTCCAGCGCTCTTTGTACAGCGTTAATCAGAGCCGTTTTGTCCAACGGCTTAAGAATATATTCGAACGCGCCGAGCTGAAGCGACTTCTTCGCATATTCGAATTCGGCATAACCGGAGATGATGATGATAACGGGAAGCTGTCCGCGCGATGCCAACGTCTCGAGCATTTCCAGGCCGTCGACTTCGGGCATTCTTACATCCGTAATGATGAGATGAGCCGAATTCGTTTCCAGCCATTCGAGCGCCTCGACTCCGCTCGCGGCGCATTCGATGCGATATTTGCCCGCCGACCAGGCGACGAGCGTCTTCTGTATGCCAAGGCGCGTACGAGGCTCATCGTCCACGATCAAGATCGTTTTCAAGACCGTTCGCCCCCTTCCGAAGGAATTGTGATTTCAAATCGTACCGTCGTGCCGACGCCGGGCTTGCTCTCGATCTGCAGCCCGCTGCCGCGCTCCGCCGTGTTCGGATAATAGAGCTTGAGGCGCCGTTGAACGTTGGACATGGCCACCCCCGCCCCTTTCTTGGGGTCTTTCGAGAATCCGCCTTCGATGCTTTGCATCAGCTTGGCCAATGTCTCCCCGTCCATGCCAAGCCCGTCGTCGAGGACGACAACGGTCGCTAAGCCCGGTCGGGCCGAAAATACGCGGATCGTGACCGAGCCCGGGCCAATGCGACTCTCCACGCCATGCAAAACCGCGTTCTCCACAAGCGGTTGAATGATCAGCTTCGGAATCGGCACCTGCAAGAGCGCTTCATCCGCGTCGATGTTCCAGGTCAGCCGATTGACGAAGCGCATTTTCATAATTTGCAAGTAGCGCTGTGCGTGCTCAAGCTCGTCTCGAATGGCGACCCACTCGTCATTGCCGGCCGCGCTGCCGATCACATAGCGGAATAGCCCCGACATGGCAAGGATCACTTGGGCAAGCTCGCTCTCCTCTTTTTCCTCCAACGACCAGTAGAAGGCTTCCAGTGTGTTGAATAGGAAGTGAGGATTGATCTGCGCCTGCAGCGCCTTGAGCTCCGTGCGGCTTTGCGTGATTTCCTTCTCGTAGACGACCTGAATCAATTCGTTCATATGGGCAACCATCTGGTTGTACGTGTTATTTAATTCATCGATCTCCAACGTTCGAAAGCGATTCCGATCGGCGGGAATCAGCTTGAGCCCGCCGAATCTGGCGCTGCGCATGCTTCTCATCAACCGCTGAATAGGCCGGGTGATCATCGTGGACAGCAGCAGCGTCAATAGTAGAAAAGCAAAGGCGGCAATGCCGATGGATACGTAGATTGCCGTCTGCAGCACGGAGATCCCTTCCGTCGCCGATTCGACCGGCATGAGCAGCACGAGCTTCCAGTCCGCCACCTCGGAATGCTGCCTGACGGCGAGCATGCGCTCCTGCCCGATCGTAACGGCGCTGCCCGTTTGCGCGAGCACCGACCTCGCCGCCTCAAGGTCAATGTCCGATATGATCGGGTTATCGTCGCTATCGCCCAATAGCATAAACTCTCTACTTCTAGAAGGATCGCTCTTTGCCTCGGGCTCGTACATATCGAAATAATCCCGATTAACGTGAACGACCAAGTAGCCCCCGGGAAAGAAGGAAAGGTCCAACAGTTGGATGCGGCGGATCGCCAGCACTGAATCCGGCGAACGCGGATCGATCCCCATCCAGGCAATGCGCCCTTTCTTCTCATCCGCCGCCGCGAGCGCATCTTCGGAAATGCGATTGATGCTGGAATCGTCAAGCGGGAACAGCCGTCTGTTATCCAATGTATAGATCTCAAGCGAGCTTATGCCCGAGGAATAGGCCATATAATTGTTGGCGACTTGCAGCAGCGACTGGCGCTCGTTGAACTTGGTCGGCATCTTCTGCACTTCTTTCAGGAGCAGCTTCTGCACATAGGCATCCGCGACCACCTGGGTGGTCAACGAATCGATCTGCTTCAGCAGCGCATCCAGCCGTCCGTTGGCCTGAATCGCCGTCTGTTGAATGTGCTTTTCCGCGCTTTGCCTAAGGAGCACGGATACTTCTCCATAGATAAACACACCCGCAAAGGTAAGCACAAGGATAATCGTTAGCGTAAAGCCGACGAAAATCTGGTTTCTGAGGGTGTTGATCTCTCGGAGATTGATCAGCCGATCCGTCCACTTTCTCACAGGCGCCCATTCCTCTTTTGCTAGATCCTGCACCAGTTGAACCGAGAAAAAAGAAGCCCATTGCATTCCGAAAGGGATGGCTTTGCCGGCTTCAAACAGGTTGTTTTGAGTTGCTTGGAACGATAAGACCTTCATAGGTGAGCAACTCAAAGCCAAAACTCGCGGCAAAGCCATTCCCTTTCTCCATTTCATTGGGTCCGCTCTTCGATGCCTCTTCGGTTCAACCTGTGTAGGTTCAACGTACCTTATTCAATTTGGAGTGTCAAACGTTTCCGACACGCTGCGATGGTCTGCGCGCCATGCGTCGAGCTGCCTTTGCACTTCGGACCTTACCTCGTCGATACCCGCCTGACGGAGCTCCGAAATAAACTGCGGCAGCATGTCATCCACGTTCAAGCTGCCCGTCATCAGGCCGGGAAAGTACTTCTCCCAAACCATCTGGATGTTCTTCACCTGAAGCGGCATCCCGGACAAATCCGGGGTAAAGCCCAGCGTGCCCGAATAGATCGCTTCTTTGTTGCTGGCGCGGAACTGCTCCCATTTATCCAAAGGATCGGCGAACTGTCCGCCCATGGTCTTCAGAATGAACCAATTGCCCTGGGTATACTGCACGCCCCCATAGCTGGGCTGGGCGTCCGGGATCGGATTGCCGTTGTTGTCCGACGGCGGGATGGGGACCACCTGGCCGTTGCTGTCGAGCGTGTAATGCACGCCCTCAATACCAAAGTTAAACAGGTTCCGCACCTCGGGATCCGTGTTCAGCAGATTGAGAAACTTAACGGCCTCGACGGGGTGCTTCGTATCCGCGTTGACGGCCATGACCCCTCCCCGCATGGATTCCGTCGTAATCAATGCGGGCGTAACGGGGTAAGCCACCAACTGGTAGCCGCGATCCTTGCTCCAGCTATTGTCCGAGAGCGGCCCGCCCCCCGCGGCCTTCCAGAATACCAAATCGCCTCGCTTCAGCCCGGGACTTTCCCGCAAAGAAGCGTCCTCATTGATGTAGCCCTCCACATAATAGCGCCGAAGAAGATCCATCACGTTCCGGCCTTCCCGGGTTTCGAATATATTCACGACCGGAGAATCGGGCTCTTGACCTCGTACCATGAGCGGGAGCGTCTTCTCCGCTACGTACTGGTAGCCGTCCAGGGCGAAGAAGTTTTGCGAGCCCTTGTCCAGCTCCATCGGCTGATAATCGGGCTCCTTCTCCTTGATCATCCGCAGCAGCGGCTCCAGGGACGCCAGAGTTGTATACTTGGAGATGTCGATCCCATACTTCTTGACCAGCGCCTCCGGGTACATCCAATGGTCGCGAACGGCCAATTCTTTATTGGTCGGCACACCGTAGATGCCGCCGTCGTCCATCTGCACGCCTTTCCAGAAAACGGGATCAATCTCATCGTACATCCCCTTTCCCGCGCTGCTCAAATAGTCGTTCAGCCTTAGAAATGCGCCGCGTTGCGCATAAGTCGAGTACTCTACTGCAAAGGCGATGTCGAAGGGGGTTCCTGCCGACACAAGGGTATTCAGACGCTCCTCGTACTCTTGCCAGCCCACCTTGATATAGGTAACGGTCACGCCGATTTTTTTGGCCAGTACCTCGTTGATCTTGTCGGTGACCTTCTGAAGGTCTTTATCGGAATCTCCAATCGTGTAATAGATCAGATTGACTGTATCGCCGCCCGTCGCGGCGTACCCGCCGTTGCCGGATGACGGGACGCAGCCGGATAAAGTCAGTGTCAGCAGCAGGACGAGCCCGAAGAGTACCGCGGGACGGCGCGAATTCCGTTGTTGTCTCATGGCGGCGTTATTCCTTTCTCCGCAATTCCGAGGGCGATCTGCCGAAATAGGCATGGAAATGAGAATAAAAATAATTCAGATTTGGATACCCGACAGAGAGCGCAATGGACACGATTTTCTCGTCCGTGGTCATAATGCGTTCACGGGCTCGAAGCATCCGATAAGCCATTAAATATTCCGAGAACTTCTTGTGCGTCTCCTTGAGAAAAAGCTGGCCCAGGTACGTTCCGTTCATCCTGAATCGTTCCGCCACTGATTTCAGACTCAAGTTCTGCGCATATTCCGCCTTGACGATTAACAAGATGCGATTGGTCAGCTTGGAGAGACTGTCGTAGCGCACGCCGAGCACCGGGTCGCTGTCCAGGTCGTCGCGATCCGCGCCTTCCACCGTACCGTTCAGATCCTCTACGATAATTTTCTCGACCAGATGCTGCAGCTTCGTCCGATCGATCGGTTTGAGCAGATAGTCCTTGGCGCCGCAGCGGATCGCCTCCAGTGCATATTGGAATTCGCCATAACCGCTCATGATGATATATTTCGAGGGAAGACGGAGCTCGTTGAGCTTGTGGATCGCATCGTACCCGCGTTGCTTGCCGATGCATACATCGAAGATAGCCAAGTCCGGCAACAGCTCCACCGCCTTCGATATCGCGCCCTCATACGTTTCGCTTGTCTCAATGCGGCCAAAGCCGTATTTCTCCCAATCCAGCGTTCGCTTCATGCCCTCCAAAATTTGCGGCTCGTCGTCTACGATTAGCAGCTTATACATCCCCAATCGCCTCCTTGGATAGGATTACGGATATTTTAACGCCGGCTTCCTCGTTGTTGTCGATCTTCATGGAGAAACCCGCCCCGTAGAAAAAGTGCAATCGGGTATACACGTTGCGCAGACCGATGTTGTCTACCGAAGCGTCGTCGCCTCTGGAAAGCTTCCTCCTGATTTCGGCCAATCGCTCCTCGGGGATACGATTGCCGTTGTCCACGATCTCCAGCACGAATCGGGTCTCTTCCTCCCAGCCGTTCACGAAGAGCAGATTAAACTCGCTCTCCGGATTAAACCCGTGAACGAAGAAGTTTTCCGCCAGCGGCTGCATCCAGAACTTCACGGTCGGCAAGGCAAGCAGCGCCGGCTCCACATTAAACTGATAATAAAACCGGCCCGGATATTTCAATTCCATAATTTTCAGGTATTTCTGGAGCAAAGCCAGCTCGCTGTCGAGCGGGATGATATTGTCATTTTTAACGATATCGCGATATAGCGCACCTAGAGTGGCAATCGCATCGGAAGTGTAGTCTACGCTATTTACCAGAGCGGAAGAACGGATAACCTCAAGCGTATTGTACAAAAAGTGAGGATTGATTTGAGCCTGAAGCGCTTTCATTTCGGTTTCCTGCTGCTTGAGTTTCAACAGATAATTCGTACGGATATGCCGATCGAGCTGATGAATCATATCGTCCAGCTCCCGGGCGATCATTCCGTATTCGTTTCGTCGGTAACGCGCCGGGCTAACCGGCGTGAAATCCGCCGTTTTCGCGCGTCCGATGGACACGATAATCCGCCGCAGGAAGTTCGCATCCTCGCGCAGATTGTATACGATCAAGAGCAGAACGCTAATCATCGCAGTCAACACGATAAGAAACACAACGAGCAGCACATTCGCCTGCCGATGGATCAGTGTGGTCAAATCCACGATACTGACGAACCGATAATCGAACTCGTTGGAGGTGAACTTTACAAAATAAGCCCGATTCGCAAATCCCGTCGCGATATAGCCGTGCGTGCGTTCATCCGCCGCGACTCGGCGAACAAGTTCCTCCGCGCCGCGGTCGCCTTCGGCGAGAAAGTATACGTCTCCGGAACCGCTAATTGCCGCCGCTTCATCCAACCGTGAATTTTGAGCCTTCTTAAAAATCCGTTCGCTGCTGACCAGGAAACGGAGCTCGCCCAGCTGGCGAGAAATTTGATTCGGATCCGACAGCTTCTTGTGGTAGACGAATCCTTTGTCAATCGTCTCCTTAAACGTTGCATCGGTATTGGGCAGACGAAACAAGAAGCTCATATTCCCGTTGCTGTCGAAGCTCACTACGTTGCCCTCTTGCTCGGTATGCAAGCTGATCTGGGTGATGTCTCCTCTGCCCCCGTTGCTTAGAAAGGATCTGATATCTTCTGGAAAAGAAACGAGCGGACGGTTAAACTGGCTGCCCTGCAATCTGCTCGTCAGATAGCCTTCCGCGTTATTTCCCAGAAAACTTCGAATGTCGGACACAAGATCGTTATTGGAGTACACCCGCTGCATGAAAGCTTCGATTCGGTCGGCATCATACTGAAGAGAGCTTTCAACCCGGGAGAACGCTCCGGCGGCCTCGTTCCGGGAATTACCTATCCATTGATCCAGCAGCACCGCGCAGGTAACCGCGCCTAGCGCCAGGCCGATGAACACTACAAATACCGCATATGCAAAGAACTTGCCGCGATAGATTTTGATTCGCATGAAGGAAAGCATGCGGCATCTCCTTTGCAACAGGTTTTTGTCGCTCCCTACCGCTCCACCATATAACGCCTTGACCGAGAAAATCAATCCCGCATATTGTGCCAGAAAACCCGAACGGTCATCTCCGCTCGGGTTTTCTGTATGATTCCTTGCGGAACTTAGTTGAAGTACGCGTCGATTTGCTCCTGCGCGGCTGTCATCAGCGTATCCAGGCCGGCGGCCTTTAGCTCGGCAACGATCTTCGGCACCATCGTCTCGGGATCGGAAGCGCCCGTAAGCAGTTCATAACGATATTTGTCCCATACCGCTTTCGTATTGGCCACTTCGGTGCCCAGTTGGCTGATATCCAGCGCGAAGCCCAGATTCGTCGAAGAAGTCGCTTGATCGTTCAGCTTGCGAACTTGATCCCACTGATCGACCGGAGCTCCCTTCGTTACGGCCAAGTTGAAGAACGTGCCTTGCGTATAGGCGGCCAGCGGCCACGTATCCGATGTGCGCTCGATTACTTTCTCCCCGTCCACATTGCTGTAATCGACGCCCAGTTCTCCGAAAGCCAGCATATTGCGCAGCTTCGGATCGGTATTGACCAACTGCAAGTATTTTAACGCCTCGTTCTTGTATTTCGAGTTGGCCGAAATGGCGTTCAGAGAGCCTTGAATCGTACTCGTCGTGTAGATCGGTCCGAAGATCTGGAACATCGTATATTTCTCGACGCCGCTGGTAATCTGCCAGCTCGCTTCCGCGCCGGGGAATGCCTGCGCCGAGAAGAACGGACGATTCCTTTCCGCTTCGGTTTTGGTCGGCGCATCCGGGTTGATGATGCCATCTTTGTACCATTGGTGCAGCTGCTTGAGATTGTCCATGACATCCGGCTGCTCCAGCACGGAGACGGCTTTGCGGGAAGCGTCGTCGACTTTGACCCCGATCGGCGGCAAGCCGAGCGTCAAGTCGTCATAACCGTTGAAGAAGCCGTTAAACCCGTCGCCTTGAGTGAGCGACATCGGGTAGAAGCTCTTGCCCTCGCCGGCCTTCATATCGCGAAGGGGCTTGTCGAGATCCTGCAGCTTCTTGATGCCGGCCGTGTCGATGCCGTATTTCTGGATGTATTTATCGTCGAACACCCAGTATTGGGTCAGGGATGAATCCTTGTAAGTCGGCACGGAGTAAATTTTTCCGCCGATTTTCGTTCCGTCCCATACCTTCTGAGGAATGAAGTTATAGAGATCCGGAGTTTCGCTCTGCACCAGGTCGGTAAGATCGGCGAACGCGCCCATGTTCACTTGCTGGCTGTATTTGCTGTTGTTCGTAAACATGATGTCGAACGGTTCGCCGGTGTTCACGATCGTATTGATCTTTGTGTCCCAGTCTCCCCAGCTCGCTACCTTGATATCGATCTTAACGCCAATCTTCTCGGCCGTGTATTCGTTCATCGCAGCGATTGCCTTATCGAAGTTAGCGGGCACTTGTCCGCCGATCGTCCACCATACCAGCGTAGGCGCTTCGCCCGAAGCGGCAGGTTTGCTTGCTTCCGCCGATTGCGTGCTGGCGTTGGAAGGCGTGCTGCTGTTGCTAGGCTCGGATTTGGAATTCGAGTCTCCGCAGCCCGCAAGAGCGGTGGTCAGGAGTGCCGTGGCGGCACCGAGGGCGAGCCATTTCTTCTTCGTCTTTGTCATTCCCATTTCCTCCCTTTGGTATCTTTCTTCACTCCCGCCGTCTGCCGTGCACAGCTTACGGCGGATATCATAAACCGGACAGATTCCGGCTTATTTCGGGTTAACCTTTCACTGCGCCTATCGTCAGACCGGAGATAAAGTACTTCTGGAAGAACGGATAGGCGATGGCCACGGGAACCACGATGACGATGGCCACGGCCATGCGCGCGGATTCCTTGGGCATAGTCGCGACAAGCTCCGCATAACTGATCCCCATGCTGGAAGCGTTCCTTGCCAGGGCATCCACGTTGCTCATCAGACTGTTCAACAAAGCCTGCAGCGAGTACAGGTTCTGGTTGTCGATGTACAGCATGGATTGGAACCAGTCGTTCCAATAGGCGAAGCAGAGGAACAAGCCGATGGTGGCTAGCACCGGAAGCGAAATCGGCAGGACGATCGAGCAGTAGATGCGCAGTTGGCCCGCTCCGTCGATCTCGGCGGATTCGATCAGCGCGTCCGGTATCGTGCTTCTGAAGAAGGTTTTGCAAATAATGACGTTAAAGGAGGAGACGGCTAGCGGGAGAATCAGCGCCCATACCGTATCCTTCAGCCCCAGCATATTCGAATTGATATAGTAGCTGGACACCAAGCCTCCGTTAAACACCATCGGAATGAATACGATCCAGGTCAGCAGCCCTTTAAGCTTGTAGTTCGGCCGGGAAAGGACGTACCCCATCGACGTCGTCAGCACCACACCCAGTACGGTGCCCAGAGCGGTGACGATTACGGAGACGCCGAGCGCCCGGGTGATCATCTGTCCTTGCCGGGCAATGTACTGATACGCTTCTCCAGAGATGGCCGCCGGAAAGATACGGTATCCTTCATTGCGGATAGAATCCTCTCCGGTCAACGATATGGACAGAACTACCAGGACGGGTACGAGGCACAATAACGCCAATAGGATAAAAATAAGGTGGAATCCCCAGTTCGTGGCGGTTCCGATTCGGTTGAATTTGTCGAGACCCGTCTCATATGCCGCTCTTGTTTTCATTTTTCGCTCCCCCCTACATCATGGCACTGTCCGGATCCACGCGACGAACGACCCAGTTGGCCAACAGAATGGTTAGGCATCCCATCACGGATTGTACGAAAGCGGAAGCGGAAGCCATACCTACCGTTGCCGTCTTAAGCTGCTTGTACACGAGAACGTCAATGGTCGTCGCGACATTGAACAACGAGTTGGAATCCCGCGGCACTTGGAAGAACAAGCCGAAATCGGTGTAGAAGATGCGGCCTACGGCCAAGATAAACATCATAACGATGACCAGCTTCATGAGCGGCAGCGTAATAAATCGCGCTTGCTGCCACTTGGAAGCGCCGTCAATAACGGCCGCCTCGTAATAAGTGCTGTCGATGCCGGTGATGGTGGCCAGGTAGACGACCATTCCGTAGCCGAGCCCTTTCCACACATTCATGAAGATAAGAAAGTAAGGCCAATATTTAGGCTCCATATACCAGTTCACGGGGTCCGAACCCAGGCCGGCCAGGAATTGATTGATGATCCCTTTATCGAAGCTTAGGAACGACCATACAATAGCGGAAACGACGACCCAAGACAGGAAATACGGCAGAAACATCAACGTCTGATAGATTTTGCCGGCCTTGCCGCTGTGCAGTTGACCGATCATTAGCGCCAAGATGACGGGAATCGCAATGCCCAGAACGATAAAGATCATATTGTAGCCCAACGTATTGCGGATCACGACCCAGGCGTCGTTCGACTTGAACAGAAATTCGAAATTTTTGAATCCGGTCCATTCGCTGTTGATGACGTTACGTAGAAACCCTCCGTGAATCTTGAAGTTTTTGAAAGCAATCACGAGACCGAACATCGGCAGGAAACAGAACAAGATATACCAGATGGTCGTCGGCAAGGCTAGAAGCGTCAGCTCGGTATCCTGTGTGCGCCAACGCGTTCGCACGCGTTTTCTTCCGCTCTTCATGTCCATGTTAGCCACCCCTTGCAATTGATCGCGGTCTGTTTGTACACGCTTTCAGCGTTTTCGTAAACGCATTCATTTTACCTCTGCTTCATCCGATTGATGCCATTGTATAGAAAATCCCCGACCCCGTTCTAGACAACAAACATAAGAACGTAGTCAACAAACGTTAGATTGCTTGAATTAAGAGGAGGGTGAATGCTCGGTTTGGCGCGTGCAAGGGTCTGGTAGGCTGTTAGAGGGGGGATCAAGAAAAGTGGGGATGTCCATGAAAGGGGTTGCTTGAAGTGGTCGATAAAAATGAAGGAGATGTCCATGAGAGGGGTAGGGGATGTGCCTCCCGGAGACCTAATCAAGACCCACAACGTTTCCAATGGATTGGAAGTTAGCCGGAAATTCATACAAAGCAACTCAAATAAGAAGCAAACGGCGGATGCTGTTCGAAAAATCGTACAAATTGATTCGAATCAGGCTCAAACGACGGAAATTTGTAGGGGAAATCGTACAAAACGACCAAAAAAAGGGGTGTATGTCACTTGAGCGTCTTCGATGATTATAAGGGTAACTACTGGTATTTATTTGGGGTTTTTATGGGGCATGATTAGCCCGGAGATTGCCTCATACGCTCCTGAAATTACCTTTAAGTGAGTGGTTCCCTTCCAGGATTTCAGGAGCGTATAGCATCAGAGGGAGGTACATACCTCTTGCTTCAGACTCCCCGACCCAGATCCCCGATGACGATGCGGGCTTGTTCAACCGTTTGCTTCACGATTTCGGCAGCGGCTTGCTGTTCCTTCGCTAATCTAAGGCCTTGGCCCGCCCAGAGCGACATGAACTCCGGATTGTTCGCTCTGGTCGCTGCCAGTCCTCGTCCGTCCATGATTCCCCCCGATGCGATGACCGGGATCGGCAGAGTGTCGACCATTTGAGGAACAAGGGCCATGGTGCCGATCAGCGCATCCGCGGCGTTCGTGGCGAAAGTTCCGCGATGTCCTCCCGCTTCGCTTCTATCCCGAAGGTGAAGCTGAATACCGGGACGTTCTCTTCGAGTAATACGTTTACTTGCTCCTCGAAGGACTCCGCAAGCTGAGGAATCGGCGGGCTTGAGGCGATCCCCAGCTCAGCCCGGTATTTGTTCAAATAATCGTTCATTCCTTCGATATCGTCATTCGAAGAATTCGGTTCCTCGAATACGAATAAGTTCACACTGTACGGACGATCCGTCAGCCGTCTAATTTCCTTGATCGCAATCCGGATTTGATCGGGCGATAAGTAACCCGCTCCCAAGCTGCCCATTCCGCCGACGTTCGATACGGCTGCCACCAATTCAGGAGTCGTAGGCCCGCCCGCCATCGGCGCTTGAATAAGCGGATATTGAACCTTAAGTTTGCGCGTTAACTTTGTCTCCAGCATTGTCTAACCTCCCACACAGCATCAAGGCTTGTCTGTTAACTTATGAATACTCAAATTCCACTCCATATTGTTGGAAAATGGCTCTATATTTATTTTCAAATATCGTCCAGCGATTTTCCGCCCCGTGCTTTTCCTGCAAAGCCTTCAAGTAACGTTTAGCCGCTGCCGCATCATTGGACTGCAAGAGCAACTTAAAGCTCTCCTCGCCTAGATGCAAATAGGGGCCTGCAGTATAGTAATCCACAATCGATCTGGCGCTGTTCATCGTACCGTAAAAATGAATAACTTCCTCTAATCCACTAAGCAGCGTCGTCCTCAAATTTTCCATATTCGTGTCGGGAGTGACGGCAAACCGATCCGGCGCAGACGTCGCAATCTCCTCTATTCGCGCTCGAAAATGACAGTCCACTTCTTGGGGCGCTGTCAGAATCTCTTTCGATTGTATCCGCGCCAGCTCCCCCGCATAAATCCCGCAGTTCACGTAAAACATGACATTGTCGGAAGAGTTGCCGGCCGATTTTTGAAAATTAATGATATAGATAAGGTCGCCTTCCGGCTTGCTAAAACTCAGACTCTTCTTGGCAAAGCCATGCTTGGATAGAAGCGGCTTTACATCCTGTTTGATTAGTTCGTTAAAAAGCTGCTGCATTTTCATCCCTCCGTTGTATTTCCTAATCTACTTTATCTCAGGCTGAGCTAACAGCACCCGGACACGGTCGATCTCATAATTCAGAGCATCGCCTGTTCCAGACAACGCTCGCCCTGTTCCATTTTGCCTGCATCCAAGTATCTTAGCGCCTTCAGCCGATTTAGTCGGGTTTAATCCTCCGCAGCTTAATCGAAGACATATCCGCATTCTTCAAGACTGCCGCCAGATCGCCGCCGTTAGATCCTAACCACGGTATTTGCCGTACCAGTCGATCAGAAACTCTTTGAGATCGTCCAGTTGATCGGTATCTTTTAGCGTCATTATAGGCCTCCCGCTAAGATATTGTCGGGATGAATGTCCTTTGGCTCATGGCCATTCATGCGAAGAAGGATATACTCGATCTCATCCAATGGCATCCGCAATTGCTGACTCACTTCATAAAGTCCCGCATTCTGCGCAAGGAGCTCCTTTGCTTTGCCGATCTTGCCATCCAACCAATCGTTTTCGGTCATCCACTTTTTGAGTTGAACTAAGAGTTGATCCTGGTCAACCCGATCTGCATGCTTCTTATTTTTGGCAATGGACTCCGATAAATAGCGATAAATAAAATAGCCCAAAGCTTCGCGTTGTTCATTTTTGGACATGCATAAATACTGCTCGTAAACGATGCTGATGTCTAAATAGAGAGCATGATCTTTGCTGTCGAAACGCCTGAATGTTTTTCTGGCGTAGCTGTCGGGTAAGACGCGAAATACAAAATGAATGTCATAGGGAAACTTCCAAGTTGTCGCTAATTCCTCTAAAGGCAGCAGTTCGTCTCGCAATTGAGCTACACACGTTCCACAAGTATCTACTAGAAAAGTGAGTTCCATTCAAGCCTCCTTAGTTAACAGCAAACCGAGACTTACACAGTCTGTTATTTCCAGTATAGTGGACGTTTTTTCTGAGTCTTCCTACTATTCTCCTGAATTTGGGAATGGTTTTTTGGCAAAAGAAAAGAGATGCCCCTTAGTCCATCTAGGACTTGGGACACCTTCTTGGGGACTGCTTTGCGTTTGTCTTCGGCGAAGTTGTGCAGGCTGTCTGCACGGCAAGTTTACTTCCGAGCATCCAGAATAAACATCGATGCATCTTGCCCCATGAATATTCGACTCCCATGGTGAAAAGTTTTGGACTGAACGTCCCTGTAACCTATTTTCGTCATTTTATCGGTTAGCTCATCTTGATTAAATCCGTTGTGAACGAGATCCGAAACGATATTTTCGTTTTTATTGAAGTCAACGATGAGCAAATGTCCCCCTTCATTGAGAACTTCGAACAGCCTCGATAGGACAAATTCAACATCGGGAATATGAAGCAGAACCTGAGCCATGAAGATATAGTCCGCGCGAAGCTCCGATAAACCTTCCTGTTCAAAATCAAAGCATAGGGTATCGGCATTCGGAATATGGCGGTCGGCAATTTTTTGCTTGATTTGTCGAATCATACTTGGCGAGGTATCCAGAAAAAGCACGGACTGAAACTCGTCTATCAAGCTCATCCCGACAAGTCCGGTTCCGCACCCAAAATCGACAGCCTTCTTGCCTTTAGCATCGACCACATATTCCCGAATGGCGTCCGAAGATACTTTGGCGATTAGGATTCTTTCAGGGGTGTCGTAAGTATTCGCGATCATTTCAAACTTATCCGTGTTTCCCATCTTCAACTCTCCTCAAATACTTCTTGTCTGATTTTTTCCAATTTCCGAAAACTTATTTTTCAAATCCAACGAGCCATGGATATGAAGGTCGCAAATTTCTAGGATCAAACCTCCCAGCAGTTCTACGTCTGTAGTGTGCCAATGATCAAGAAGCTTTTTATATCGCCATGAACAGACGGTGAGTTTCTTTTTGAACGTAATGCTCCTTATTGCCGTCAAATAGGATTTGGAAATATTCTCTCGATCTCCGGGAAAAATCATTCATCCCCCACAACTTAGATAAACCTATCATACCTCCTATCGATCTCGAAGAAACCTCTTTATAATCAAATAGCTTCTGTAAAATGTGTTCCTGCCACAGAAGAAACCGAGTGATAAATTTCCACCCGTCGTTGTCCCCGGTTAAAGATTATTTTTCGTTAGCCTTTAAGAATGCCTTTGCTCCGCGCATCGCGAAGCCAGGACGGAAATTCATTGAACAGTCGGTCGTAGAGCTCCCGGTCGGACACCTCGTCAAGGTCGTCCAACGCGAAGAAGTTACAATTATCGACGACTCGGCCTGACAACGTATCAAACTCCTCCAAAATCCCGTAGTCTGCCTCGCCCAAACCGACGAATTGCCAGAATAGATTGTGTTTGGAGCTTTGAATAATCAGCTTGGCAATTCGATCCGAATAGTAAACGCCGCCATCGCTGAAAAATACGACAAAGACCGGGAGACGATCATCGGGCGATTCAACGGTATATTTGCGTATAATGTCTTTCATGACGTCGGGCTCGTTGTTGCCGCATCCCAGCTCATCCTGGAAGTCTTCGTCCGAAAAATAATACCGATCGACATACCCTTCGAACTGATCGGCTCTCACGCTTGGCGTTCTGGCCGATTCGTCGGCAAAAAACCAGACGTCCAGCTCTCCGTCGTCATCCATACTGGCGGCGACCGCAAGCACCCGCTCGAAAGCGCGCTGTATAGTTCCCTCATCATACAAGTGATACATGGAACCGGAAGCGTCAAAGACGACAGCGACTCTGGCCTTCTGCGAGCTAATCCCCTTCTTCTCTAGCGAAACCCGTACTTCTTTTTTGAGCAGATCGATTTTGCTCAGATTAATATTGGAGACGGGCGCCGACTGCGAAGAGGAGGCTGGCGATTTGACCGGCGCAGATGCTGCGGCCGCAACCTGCTGGGCGCTCTGGCTGACATTATCATCGTCTGCAACGTCAACGCCATGCGCCTCAGCCAACGGCTTCAGACCGCCGTTAAAGCCGCGGCCCACCGCCCGCAGCTTAAACTGCGATTGATAGCGATACAGCTCGACGAACACCAAAGACGTCTCGCGAGTCGCTTCTTTAATTTCATATACAACGGTCTGTCCGCCAATACGCGCGGTCACGGAGCAGCCGGACACGTCCGCGAACGTGCCTGGACCGTCCAGAGTAGCCGCAAACACGCATTTCGCTACAGACGGCGACAGCTTGTCCAAGCGGATCGTAAAGGTCGTCGACCGGGGGGTCGTTGAGCTCAATTTTACATGTCCATGAGGATCGGACGGCTGATTGTAGAATACAAAGTAATCGTCGGAAGCCACTTTGCCGTTAGCTCCCACAATAAAGCAGCTCACATCAAGTTCAGCGGGTGAGGAATTCCATGAAACGGTAATCTGCAGCTCGTTCCCAGCGTTCAGCGACACGTTGCCGCCAGTCACGAGCGTAGATGTCGAAATGGTCATATGCGCAGCTCCTCTTAGCCCATATTCATATTCCAACATTATACAACACAATTCGCTAGGGCGTGTATGCATACTCCGAGGATAGTAGATTTGGCCGAATTTACGTTCCATGCAAGGAACTTTTGTGAAGACGTACCGGGGGTACGTCAAGCAAAAGTGACGCAGCAGGGGGCGAAAAGGCGGTGAAAGATACCTCTGAGCGGGTTTGCATGCACGCCCTAGATCAGAGAAGTAAAAAAGGTGCATCTCACCCGAGATACACCGGGTCGCTGTAAGTTGATCTATCTCCATTTCACAGGCTGATTGGTCCCCCAAAGCGGAATGATCGTGCGTCTCTTCACATACTCTAAAATGTTCAATGCCGATGGGCTGTACCCCTCTTCCTCAGGTGCCTCTTCTCTCCAACTGAGGCCAATCGGCTTAAATGAACACTGCAACTATTGGTGTAGGAGGTGATACCTGGCTGAGTCGTAAGTACATGCTTCACAAATTATTGGAGGTGTTATTTTGAAAAGAAGATTTTTTTCCGTTCTGATGATTTTTGCTCTATTGCTCGCGTTTGTTCCATCGGCATCCGCAGCGTTTTCTTACACGAGCACCACGTATACGCTTAGCGGCGGTACGATTTATTTCGGCAACGGCGTAATCGTCAATACGGGCCAGTACTACGACACGCTTACAATTAATGTGTACAGAAAAGATTGCTCTACAGCGAAGGCCGCTTCAGCGTCGTCCTGTACGAACGTGTGGGTCGGTTCCAAAACCGTATCCCTCTCTTCGCAGCAATACATCTATCCCGGCGTATCGGGAGCGCCGCTGATCCCGATCGCTACGGGAACGTCGGCAGGGCAATACTTTTATTCCCTGTCCGCTCCTGGCAGTTGGCATGTGATGGCTGGTATTCATAATTAGTTAACATCACATTGTTAGTCCAACTTTGAACAGGCCCTTCCGCTGAGCGATTTCCTCCCGGCTCGCCGGAATACCTACAAGTGTGCTTTTGTCGTTACGGTGAAGGAAATTTTTTAACCTCTCCAGTAGCGCCTCATTCATGGGTTAATCTCCTTGAACAGAGAGCAGGACGAGTGCTTGTCGCTACGTGTTGCTCCCTTTCTTCTTCAATGACTCTTTATCACTTCTCAATCGTTTCCCATTCCAACTCAACGGATGCATTGGTTAATAGTTGAAGAAGCGCGGATTCGACAAGCTCAAGGTTAACGATGTACATCTGAGGATATTCGCAGGCTTGACCTCCTACTGTAATCTCAACAAAGTCATCATCTTCTTCCGATATACCAAGAAGGTTGCGAATTGTAGTATTTGTCTCGACTGTAACGATGAACTCGCTACTGCCTCCTCCAACCATGATTGCGTTGTCCTTGTACTGAATCGTGACCAGACTGCACGTGAAGCCGTCCATCCGTCGGATGGCCTCCAGACACTTCTCAAGCGAGGCATGAGAATGCTCGATGGTCTTCGCTATAGCTCCTTGTCGCTGTTCCTCATAAAGGGTGATCACCGGCCAACACTCCTTTGCGTTCAATAATCGCGCGCTGCGTCAAACCAGCGCTGCGCCATCTCCTCTGGAATAGGCTCGCCAATTCGATGATCCGCCTGGCTGAGCTGCCACACCGCTTCACCGAGATCTTCTCGCTCGGAGGTTTCGATGCCTTTAAGAGAATTGAACCGCACGGTAAAAGCGGTAATCGCTGCCTCCGCCTCGGCAAAGCTGCAAGCCTGAGCCAAGTCTGCCTGTGCAGCGTCGTAGGCTTCGTTAGCAAGCTTCGCCATACGCTTAGGCCAGGACGAGAACGGGCGGCCATATTCTGTCGTCCACCATTCGGGTTTGCGAAGCTGACTCACTGAGGCGTGACCGGTCCACGGACGGGCTATAGCGCGTTTTTTCATTTGCTGCTTTAGGCGCTTGCCCGCAGCCTCTTCCACATTAAATGCGATAAACCGATCCAGCATCGGCCATGCGTCCAAGGGCGGCAAGTCGCCCAAGTCCGGCATGAAGCGCAGCTCCAAATTCGTTAACCCGGTTTGACGAGCCAGCAAGTCAAGATCGCAGAAGTTCCCCCATAAGCTTAGCGAGTTCACATTGGGGAAACGACTCAGACACTTCAGCGAGATCGGCTGACCTAGAGGTGTGTTATGGAGCGTAAGATTCGTTACTTGATGCAGCTCCCCCAGGTCGGGCAGCAAAAAAGGCGCATCACTCTTACGCCTGCCCGTGCGCGGTGCCAAAGTTAAATAAGAGGGTATATCGCCAGTGGCCGAGAAGCGAGATAAATCGCCGGACACGCTTAAGCGGAAATGCCCGTTGGGGAGCTTCAAGCTAAGACGATTCTCGGATAGGTCCATCACGATATGCAAGTTATTCACAATGGACTGGCTGGCATCTACCACGGTGTCAGCAGACAGAATCGGAGTCCACGTCAACTCTTCAATAGGACGTTTCTGAGCCCAGTCGAAGAAACCCGTATCGCTGCCCGTATAATAAAGAAACCTCGGCCATGGCGAGCCCGCCGGGGTAGCAAAAGCTTCGAATACGGTCCAGTCGATATTCGCATCGGGCGCAGCGTGAAGATCCGCTTTTTTTCCTGACTGCGAAGGTCCGATAGATAAACTGCCCACACCGGGCTGAATGACAAGAGTATGACTGCGAGGACCTGTCAGGTCGATCGGATAACGGCCGGGAGCGCTGACGGAGCCGGCAGGAGGACGAGCTTGGCTATCATTTGACATCTCTATCATCCTTTCTTCCCTGCTTAGTCTCTTGACGGTAGAGCCCGCATCGCAGAGTATCGCCCCTATGTTAGTGCATCGCTCCGGCCCGAATCAACTGCCAAACGAACTAATGTTCACAGGTCAAATCTATCAGAAATTTACAACCAATGACTACATCCCATTGCCTCCATCATGAATCGTTTGCCTGGACGAATCCCAGCGCCATCGTGGAGAATGTCCTTGCAGATGTATCCCGCCATACCATTCGTCTACCCCTTGCTTAGAAACCCAGTCTTCTTTTCCCTCCAACACGTTTTGCCCCAAATCGGTCAGACTTACATCACAATTACCAAAGGATACCGATGAATCACGATAATTAGGGAAGGCGGCTTCTGGCCCGCGAATATGCAGAAGTGGATGCGGGTCCTGCGACATCCTCCGTAAACTATGCCAATATTGCAGATCGCCCATACCTAACGTGTTGAGCTTGTTCCCGACCTCTTTGAATAAGGCATGCGGAGTGTTTATTCCAGCACGGATCATTTCCAGCGTGGTCTGCTCTACGATGCCAAGACCATTAAATGTAGAAGGAAATCGGGAGAGATGACCCTTGAATGCATCGTGCGCAAATGGCAGCACTGACGTATCATGACTTAGCATTTGCTGCAAGGGCTGTGGATTCTGCGCTGCATAAGCTTGCCAGAACGTGCTGCCCAAATTCAGTTCTTCTGCTCCAATCGATTTCCATGTTCCGGGCAATGTCTTCATTTGCTCTAACGAAAGCTGCCCCAATCCTCGAAATAGCTCAATTCCAGGATACTCTCCGATACACAGTAAGCTCAGCTTTGTTTTTGATAAAGGCCGTAGTGAAAACCAATGGAGCAAAAAGCACAGCATCGTCTGATCGAACAAGTCATGCTCGAACCATAACACGATTTCCTCATACTTGTGCAAATCCGCGAAAACCTTCTCTTGCCTCTCGCTGCCTTCTATATATTCCGAACGAGGGATTCCCATGGTTTGTTCCAAGTATTCTGCTCGCACAGAGCGATTGTTCCCTACAGTTGGGTCTTTAAATACAGGCCCATGCGGATATACCTCTCTCCATACCAAAATGTCGCCCTGCACGATGCCTTGCCGCAGCTTCTCCGCTACCGAATCCCCGTTAACAATGTGAAGCACGCCTTCTCCTCCTTCGTACAATTGGTTGTATACCGCAATCAAATCGGCTATAGGCAGCGCGCTCTTCAATTTACGACGAGCATCGAAGAGCCGCTTCTTTAATACGGGAATCGAAGTTCCGATAAAACTGGATATTTCCTGAAGGGAGTACCCCTGAAAATAAAATAATTGAACCGCAATTCTCATATTGGACGTTAATACCGCCAGAGAGTCGCGAACCGTTCGCTGCAGTTCTCGCTGTTCAATCCGCTCCGGGACACTCATTAGACTCTCGGCCATCTGAGTAGCTTCCTCATAGGGTACGACGCGATGACGCTTCCTACGCGTAATACGGTAACATTGCCGGATCACGATAGCTTTGAACCAGCCGGGGAATGCTTCTGCTGCTTGCAGCTTATTTAAATGTAAATAGGCTTCCGTGAATGCTTCCTGTACGGCATCTTCCGCCAGTTGCAGATCGTGTAGCTTTTCATAGGCAATCGCATTGGCCATTGAGGTATAGTGCCGAACTATGCATTCAAAAGCTTCGCGATCCCCGTGTTTGGCGTTTTCGATAACCTGAAGCATGCTCCCGCTCCTTTCTTCCTTTTCATATAAAAGTGCCGATGAAGACTTTAAAGGTTACCTCATAGGTATACACAGAAGGCCACCAAAGTAATCGGCAGCCTTAATTCTCGAACTCGCCAATAAAATGCTCATGAACATGATTATTTAGGGTGGTATTTCGAAGATTCAGTCCATCCAAGAAGCCCTGTCTATAGATTATTTCGTTGGCAAATGCAGCTTGATAATTTGCTTTATCTTCAAAATCAAATAACAACTCTTGGCATGAATCTGGAATACTCCGCATCATCTCTTGAAATGAACATCGTTTGCTATTGACAAGCTCCTTGTAGTATAAATTCTTCAATAAAACCACTTGCCCAATTTCTTCAGTTCTTTTTTCAACAAAACAATCAAAATATTTCTCTAAATCTTTAAGCATTTAACTCCCCCCAATTTGGTGATGTCACTTAGAAATCACTCCACATTTCCATTCTATGGTGATATCTAAGTGATGTCAATATGAATGTATTCGTAGTGATTTCTAAGTGATAATATAGTGCTATCACTAAAGAGGAGCAATAATTGTGGCAACTAATAAAAGAGTCTTCACATTAAGATTAGAAGATACAAACTTTCAAAAAATTAAATATATTGCAGACAAAAATAAACGTTCTATCGCTATGCAAATTGAATACTTAATTGAACAGCACATCCAAGAATACGAGAAGAAAAACGGCGCCATTCCTACAGACAATTAAAAATCCCCCTAGAATCACTTCTAGGAGGACTTGCCTATCCCCGTATTCCTAACACCGCTACCTTCACCAATTCCAGGAATACTTCATCTCCCGATATCCGACATCCCACAGCTTTTCATTTCCCTCAATCGTTATTGTGAGCTCCTTGGCCTGTTCGACATAGAGGCTGGACATCTCCGGCTCTTGGCGTTCATCCGCCGCTGACACGGATAGGTACTCCTGTCCGTCGACGGAAACGCTCAGACTCCCGCGAAGATTCTCTTGATTGGGGATGCCGTAGTTGAGGTAGAGATACAGCTCTTTATTGCCTAACGAATACGTGTACGTTTCAAACTGTTTGTCTTCTGCACTGTATACATTATATTTGGGTTCTACGTCTTGGCCGCCTATTCTGAAGCTGTACGGTTTTGTCTTCGTTGATGGATTTCCGCTGCTGTCTTTCAGTTCGTTTAATGCCACAAAATCGCCCAGTTCCTGAACGAATGCCTTACCAACAATTCCGAAGCTCCCCCAAACTCCGCCCAGCAGGATAACAACGGAAATGCCCGTAACGACTATATTTCTCCTGACAATTGTTGTCCGAAAGCCAATTTTGTAAGCTCCGAATCCGATTGCTGCGCCTATGGAGTTTTGAATGACATCGTTAAGATCGAAGCTGCCGAGCATCGTTAGAGCCTGAATGGTTTCAATTGCAACAATCGACAGGATGAACAAGGCGATGAATCGAATAAAGCTGATCCGATATAACAACGGAATCAATAAGCCAAAAGGGATGAAAGCTGCGACGTTGCCAATACCCACAAGGTCCATCACGGTCGGATGCAGAAGCAGATCGGACAGACTTGGAAGCCTAAAAAAATCGAGCGGGAAGAACAGAAAGGTGTAGCCGGCCTCTCGATCCACGGTGCCTGTTCTACCAAAAGCAAGAAGCATAAAATAGAGAATCATAAGGGTATAGCATGTGGTTATGGCTAAAACGATCTTACGTTGTTGTGTGGTCATCGGTCTCTCCTCATATACTTTCCTGCTTCAACGCATCCATCAGGTTTTCCCTTTTCACTTTCGCGGCGGAATAGAGCATCGCGGAGCCGACGATGACGAATACGGCGGCAATGACCGCAACAATGCTCGTCCAAGGCATGGCGAATGCAAAGCCGAATTTGTTCGAAAATGCTTTATAAATCAAAACCATCACGATGAAGCTGACGGGAAGCCCGAACAACAGCGACTTGACCCCATAAAAGATACTTTCGTAGTTAAGCATTTTCGTGAAGCTTTTTGGCGTCATGCCAACGGACTTCAGCATCGCAAATTCCCGTTTGCGCAGGGATACGCCCGTCGAGATCGTATTAAAGATGTTCGCAATGGAAATCGCCGAAATCAATACGATAAAACCGTAAGAAAAGACGGACATCAATAGAACCTGTTGTTCTTCGCTTTTTCTGGATTGATATAAATTGTAGGTCTGCAGATTGGTCACCTGCATCTCTTCGATTTGCTGCTGCGTTCTCATCGGATCGGCACTTTTCAGATGGAGGATGGTCTCAATATTCGCCATGTCCTCTTCGTCTGCCAGGCGATTCATGACGCGCTCCGAAACGATGATATTCAGCCCGCTTACCCCTAGCTGGGTCATCCCCATAGGCGCTTGATCCGTCAACGCGGCAATCGTCACACTGCTTCCCTTAGTCTCTTTCCCGGTTTCAAAATCCACATTCGTTAGCTCGATACGTTGGCCGATCTTCGTATAGATGGCCTTCGTCTGAACAAATCTCCCCGTGCCCCTTTCCTCGTAACGAATAGTATCGATCACGATCGCGGCGGGATGCTCCGGGTCCTTCAGTTGTTCGTAATCCGCACCAACCGCTTTGGCGTAGGCTTGCAGACCTGAATCGTTTAAGGCATGAAGCTTAATGGTGTAAAGATATTTTCCGTCTTGAACTAAACTTTTATCCTCCTTAACCAGCTCTTGCAATTCGTCGGCGAGCTGTGCCTCAGCGACCCATGCGTCCTTATAAAGTTCGTCTATCACATTATATTCCGTCACGTCATCTAAGGACGCAATCGAGCGAATCAACTGGTCGTCTAACCTTTGCCCATTGCCGTACGAGACTTCAATATCGTATTTAATGCCTTGTTGAGACAGCTTTAAGGATTGTTTCAAACCCGCGGTAAAAAACGATACCGTTAAAAATAGTACGATGCTGATAACGAGCGAAAATACGATCGTATGATATCTCCGTTTGTTCCTTTTCAAGTTTTTTAATCCAATTTCCGCTTCAATTCCGAACAGCTTACGAATGAACTTCGATGTTTTCACAGATTTAACTGTAAGCTTTACGTCGGAGGTCTGGCGAATCGCGTCCATGGCGGAAATCTTGGATGCTTTGACAGCCGGGAGATACGTGGAAATAAGAATCGTCAGCATCGAAACCGCGCAGGAAATTAGAAGCGATAACGGCGTGACGGCAAGCGCCAGCTTCTCCTTGGTCCATAGCGCCCCTTGTATCATGGGATTCATAAACCAGAAAGTAATCCCAATTCCGGCAAGACCGCATAGGATTCCAACGGGAATGCTGATCAGGCCAATGACGACACCTTCAAAAAGCACTGAATTTCTCTTCTGTCTTTTCGTAGCCCCCACGCTCGCCAGCATTCCTAAATGGCTGGAGCGTTCCGAGACGGATATCGCAAAAGCATTATAGATGAGCGAAACCGAGCCGATCATAATTACCGCCATCAGGATCGCCGACAAAAAAATCATCGTGCTGGATGAAGCTCTGCTCTTGGATAAGCCGTAATAATGAAGCAAATCATTATTAAATTGGACCGTTGCGATATGGTTGCTTTCCGCCAATTTTCCCGCATGTGCGAATAGCGATCGATTAACTTTCTGCAGAACGACCGCCGCATTGACTCGTTCATTAGCTCCGATGAGATCTTCGTCGATATAGCTAATAACCGTATATCCCGGAGCCCAAGCCGCTTCCCATACGGGACGCTTGATGAAGCCTACCACCGTATAATCTTGCGTCTCGATGTGCTGCAGGGTTTCGGTCAAGTTGCCTTCTTCCCTGCGGAGCGGCTCGGTCTGACCCAGGGGCTGGTCGTTCCCTTGTTCGAATCGTTCGCCGACGCGAAGGGTTAAGCGATCGCCGATTTCGTATTTCACTTTGGCGTTCGTTACGACGGCTTCGGAAATGACGATTTCCTTATCCGTTTGCGGAAGACGCCCCTTGCTCAGTTCAACCTGAAATTGCGCGATTCCTTGTGTATCGTATTGTTGGATGAACAAGTATGGCTTATTTGGATTTTCCCCTTCTATTGCGGCATAGCCAAGATCTCTTGTAATCGCAACGGTTTTGGTTGCGTCATCGTCCAGAATCGCCGTAAGCTGATCCTTGTTAACCTCTTGATATTGAACGTGCCATTCCCCTGAATTCGCGATGGTCTGTCTGATCATTAAATCGGAAAAGGAAGAAACAAGCGTAGCGACCGCAGTCACCATGGCTACCGAAATGACGACGCCTATGAGGGTGACAAGCGTTCGTCGCTTGTTCTGCTTCAAATGCCGGATCGTTAATTTATTGACGATGTTCATCGACGGATCACCTCGTCCTTGGCAATCCTTCCGTCTTCGATCGTAATGATCCTGTCGGCTTGCAGGGCGATTCGTTCGTCGTGCGTAATGACGATCAACGTCTGATGATAGGTTTTATTCAGCATTTTTAACAAGTCGACGATCTCGCTGCTATTCTTGCTGTCCAGATTTCCGGTCGGTTCGTCCGCCAGCATGATCGCAGGATTGCCTATGACCGCTCGGCCGATTGACACCCGCTGCTGCTGTCCGCCGGATAGCTGATTAGGCAGATGGTTTAAGCGATGCTGCAAATCCAACGTGCTCACAAGACTGTCCAAATGCTTCCGATCTACCTTCTGTTGGTCCAGCAAGAGCGGCAGCGTCATGTTCTCCTCCACCGTCAGGACCGGAATCAGATTGAAGAACTGGTAGACCAGGCCGATCTGTCTGCGGCGAAAAATGGCTAGCTGCGTTTCGTTCAAGGCATACATGTCCGTATCCTCAACCCACACTTTACCGCCTGTCGGCTGATCTACCCCGCCCAGCATATGCAGCAGCGTCGATTTTCCCGAGCCGGACGGACCGATAATCGCGACAAACTCTCCTTTGCGAACGGAGAACGAAACATCGTCAAGCGCCTTCACCGCCGAATCGCCTTGCCCGTATATTTTAGACAAATGCTCGATTTTTAAGATTTCCATTGTCAGACCTCCATACTATTGCTGCTGAATATCATTTTATCCGGCTAAAATGACTTTCAAGTGACGATGAAGGTGACAATTTAGTCACTTACAGATTGCCGCTAGACGACCTGCTTATAAAATTTAATCCGGAACTGCGTCCCGGTCTCGCCGTCGCTCGTCACATCGATCACGCCGTTCTGACTGGCCACAATACTGTGAGCCATTGCGAGACCTATGCCGATGCTTCCTTCGCTGGCGTTCTTTCCTTTATAGAAACGCTTAAAAATATAAGGCAAATCCTCTTTGGGGATGCCCTTCCCGTTGTCGGAAATGATCACTTCCGTAAATAACGCGTTTTCGGAAAAGGTTATGGCGATAGCCCCGCCTTCGGGCGTGTGCTCCACGCCATTCTTCAAAATATTGATGACCGCTTCAGCAGTCCAATTGAAATCGCCGACAAACGAAACGTTGCCGTCGCCGGAGACGGAAACCGTCTGTTCCTTAATATCCATCGGAATCATAACCGGCTCCAGCGCCTTTTGGATCAAATTCTTGACCGGTATGCGATCTTTTTTGAAAGCGATGGTCTTCGCGTCGATTTTCGATAGCTTTAATAAGGAGGAAACAAGCCAATCAATGCGTTCAAGCTGAACGCGAATATGGTGGGTGAACTCCGATCTCTTGGCCGGAGAGAGGTTAGGGTCGCTTAATAAATCCGCCATCATCGTCATGGACGTGAGCGGCGTTTTGAGCTGATGCGAAATGTCGGAAATGGCGTCCGTCAATTGAACCTTGTCCCGTTGCAGAAGCGAACGATGCTCCGATAACATAAGCGTCACTTTATAAATGTTGTTTTTCAAAATGCTAAGCTCGCCTTCCTGGTTATCGCGGACATCCAGGGAGTCATTGCCGTTGCTGATTTCCCCCAAATAGACGGACAGCTTGTCGAGCTCGCGGTATCTCCATCTAGTGAATAATAAACTGCTGCCCATAAGCAGTACGGATAAAATGAGGACAAGCACCACAGTGCCAGACGAAATGAAAGAAGCGGCCATGAGCGCCGCTAAGCTGATCAAGCCCATAACGAGCAATAAAAGTCGAACTTCCCGATTGCGCAGCATCTAATCACCGACCTTATAGCCTAGACCACGGACCGTCTTAATCAATGTCGGCTGTTGCGGATCATCCTCCAGTTTTTCCCGCAGCCGCTTAATGTAAACCGTTAGCGTATTATCGTTTACGAAGTCGCCGGCCACGTCCCAGATTTGCTCTAACAGTTGATTTCTGGTGAGAACCTGTCCCATATGGTTGCCGAAGATCAGCAATAACCGATACTCCAGTGCGGTTAATGGAATTTCGACGCCGCTTTTATGCACTTTGCCTTCCAGCGTATGGATTCGCACATTGCCAATGTCTACGATCGCCTTCGTTTGCGGCGACTTCTGGTATCTCCGCAGGACGGTCTTGATCCGGGAGAGCAGCTCGCGAACGCGAAAAGGCTTCGTAATATAATCGTCGGCTCCCATATCCAGCCCCATCACGACATTGACCTCATCGTCGACGGCCGTCAAGAAGATAACCGGAATGTCCCGCCGCTCTTTTACCATTTTACACAGCTCATAGCCGCTCCCATCCGGAAGCGACAAATCCAACAAGCATAAGTCGATTTGATTGATTTCATCGGCGAGCACCCGCTTGGCCGAAGCGACATCATGACAAAGAACCGTAGCAAAATGATCCTGCTGCAGCGAATACTCCAGACCGGATGCGATCGTCTTATCATCTTCGACCAATAAAATTTTCATCCTCGGATCATCCTCGCGGTGGAATAAGATTCGTTTTGAAATTTTGAAAGCCTCCATTTATTCTAGCTGTATTTTCAGTCGCTTGTAAATTGACACTATATACAGTATCATTATAAATGAAATCATGATAATACATATGGTATCACGTCATGGTGGTGAATCCCGTGTGTCGCGGATAGACAAACTGGTTCAGAAGATGAAAAACCAACCACATAACATAAGATATCCTGAAGTCGCAAAGGTATTGGAGCATTTTGGTTATCAGTTGGTTCGAGCAAGTGGTTCTCATCGTCATTTTCGGAATTCTGAGGGGGCGCTAATCACGGTAAAGGAGGACAAACCCACCATCAAGCGAGCGTATGTGGAGGATGTTTTGAGCAGGATTGGGGAATAAGATTCCCCTTTCCTGATTAAATTTTATAATAGATGATCTGTAGAGAGAGAAAATTTGACGTATTGGGGAAATCGATTCTAAGGAGGGTGCGGGTGAGGGCTTTAATGGAAAAAAATCTTGAGTATTACTTGGGATTAGAGTATACGATGGTTATCAGACATGTCATGGAGGATACAGGAAATTATTATTATGGGAAATATGTAGAATTGGAGGGATGTCAAAGTACAGCCGACACTATTGAAGAACTAATCAAAAACCTCGAAGAGGTTAAACAAGACCACATAGAAATTAAACTCGAATTCGGCGATCCTATCCCCGAACCTAGAGAACTTCCTAGTGGCAACATCATGCTTAGAATGCCAAAAACATTGCACAGAGATTTAATTGATAATGCAGAGCGTGAGGGTGTTAGTCTAAATCAGTATATTCTATATAAACTAAGCGGAAAAGCAAAGTAATACCCTATCGAGAACTATGCGCGAATTGCGGACAGTTCTCGTTTTGGTTTTGAGAGCGTGAGAGCGCTAAAAAGAAACGATCTTCATTTTCCCTCTCCCCTTGGCTAGCGATACACCTGGGAAAGAAACACTCGATTTGTTCAAGATCCCCCTTATCTAGCTCCCACCCTAAAGCATGGAGGTTATCGACAATGTGCTCCTTTTTCGCGGCTTTAGGGATCGTAACCAAATCCTCCTGTCTTAGCACCCAGTTTAACGCCACTTGATAAGCAGTCTTACCGTATTTGGCTCCTATGGATTCCAGAATATGGCGTTCTTGCGATCCAACATCAGGAAAACCCTTCGCGCCGAATACATGAGGAGCATATCCAAATGGCGAGTACCCCATAATGGTAATCCCGTTCCTCTTTGCAAAGGGCAATACTTCACTCTCTATGCTTGTATCGTTCAGATGATATCCGACTTGATTACAAACCAAGGGTATGCCGCCTAAATGGGATTGAGCCTCCTGCAATGGCCTGGCCTTACGATGCAGCATGCAGAATACCTCCCGGAATCGGTATAATTCCATCCGTATTTATCCGTATTGGAACATGGTTTGTCGGGGAAAACTGTCCATTGCAAGCTCAATAGGCCGCCGATGCCGGCAGCCTTTTACATAAACACTTTATATCCAGTATAGACAGTTAAATCTCTCGTCCGGCATTCATGGCCGTTCTATACATTTTCTCGGCTTCGATCGGACTTTCTTTGGCCGTCATATGGTTCGGAGTCACTCGGTATACTTGAACCGGTCCGCCGAATACCGCCGACCTATACTTGTCTACATGCTGCTTGGACAAAGGTCGGTTATAATAGCCAGGCACATATTTATTGATCATTTCCTGAAGAACATGGGTGGCTTCATCCAAATCGGTGATTGGCTCCGCTTGACCAAAAATCATAACGCTCATATAAGCAGTGTCCGTTTTGGCGGGTACCGGGTCCGTAATCGTCCCGTATTCCTCGCATACCGTAAAGCATACCTCCGGATTTTCACTCATGACATGGTTTCGCCTTCCGCCCCCTGCCCCATGAAAATAGAGCTTTCCTTCCGACCACACATAATTAAGCGGTACAACATAAGGCAGCTTCCCGTCAACCAGCCCAAGATGTCCAAATCTCGCTTGGCGAAGGAAACCTTCGATTTTCTCTTGATCCCTACATTCCCTGATCTTGTAACGAACCGGATCCATTTCAAACGCTCCATTCACTTGTAGGATACCGGTAGTATATCAACCTATGGATTGTATTAAAACGTCCAAACAATATGAATAAAAACAATCCATAACTGCTTCCGCTCAAGCAATAAATATAAAAAACTAATTACGAACAATCCTTATCTTTACTCCATTTATTCCTCCAATATTGGTTATGCTACAAGCATGAAACCAATCATCCCATTCGAACCGATTCGCACAGACGTTGTCCCAACAGGCGATAAATGGACTTACCAGGTCAAGTGGGATGGCGTCCGTATTCTCGCTTACTGTGACGGCGGTGAATTTCGGCTATACAACCGCAAATTAAACGAACGGACGATGCAGTTTCCGGAGTTAACCGACCGAGGCTATTGCAGGGCATCCTCCTTCATCCTGGACGGTGAAGTTATCGCCTTGGCGGCCGATGGAAAGCCGTCGTTCCACGAAGTCATGCGCCGAGACGGAATTCGCCGCTCAGGACACGTATCGGTTGCGCAAAAAGAAGTTTCGATCACTTACATGGTCTTCGATATCGTTTACTTAAACGGGGAATGGCTTAATAACCGCCCCCTTTCTGATCGTCTGGAGCTACTGCAGGAATTCGTTATTCCGACTCCCACCGTGCAGCTGGTTACCTCTCATCCTGACGGAGAGTCCTTGTTCAACGTCATCGAAAAGAATGGCATGGAGGGGATCGTTTGCAAAGACAAAAACAGCACCTACGAAATCGGGCGAAAAGACGGACGATGGGTTAAGGTCAAAAATTATGGGGATGTCGTGGCGGTGATTGGAGGATTTACTTTGCGGGCCGGTGTCGTTAACGCCATCTTGGCCGGATTGTATCATGAAGGGAAGCTGTGGTTTATCGGCAAAGTCGGGACCGGAAAACTCACGGCTGCGGACTGGCGGACGCTCACAGCCACGCTGCAAGGAATTGCCACAGCAGAATGCCCTTTTGCCAATCGGCACCCCGACATGCGCGGCGCACACTGGTGCCAACCTATAATAACCGCTAAGGTCCAGTTCACAGAATGGCGCCGGCACGAGGGGAGGACCATGCGGCAACCAAGCATTCAAGCATTTGTCAGCGTTCCGCCTCATGAGTGCGTATTCGAATAAAGAGCAGGAGGGATCGCCTCCCTGCTCTTTGGGTTTCTTTCAAAACTCGTATTTCTCGAATCGCTGTCTAAGATCTTCCTCGTACGGAATCCACTCCGCATCGCACCATAATGTCATTTTTGCAAGCTCCGACAACTTATCTACGGCTTGCCACGGGGTCGTAATCTTTATGAGATCGGCAAAATCCTCATTACGGATATCCAAAGCTTCACGCAAGTAGTCATCGTTAAGACGTTCTTCTGTGAGTCCATAATCTTCTCTCGCCCACTGTTCGCAAAAGATTTTCTCGGCTTGAATAGCTCCATCCGCGAAAACCGACAGCTCGAAGATTTCCTCATTCATATATCCGGCGGTCATGACCGGCTCCCCGATAAGCTGGGACAGCCTTTTGCCCACCTTCTTCACTTTACCCGATACAAAATAATCGTGGAGCACGCTGATCCAGTTTTCGTTGCTTTGGCGGCTTATGTACATGACGACCGGGGTCTCTTGAGCCTCTTTTATACCCAATACATCCCCATGCTCTTTGCTTAGCTCTCTTAACGCTTCGATCGTCTTCTCCAGGTTATTCGACTTAATATGTAGATTGGCAAATGATCTTCCCACAGGATAGCCTCCTAGTTATTCACTCGATGTTTCTCTAAATATCTTTCGGCATAATCAACCGCTTCCTTTAAATCGAACAAGCCGCATGCCGCATTTCCTATTTTACCGCGTTGAACATGGCCCTCTGCTTCAAAACGTTCCCCAATCCGTGGAAAATCGTCGGCATCGTACGCAAAGTCCGTAAACCACTCCCACACCCGTTTCCCGTCTTTCAGCATGGCAGTCCCCATCCGCTTAGTCGGCATAGAATACAGCTTGGCCTCTGCAAGATGAAAGCTCGTGCATGAGTCGAATCCTACACCGAGCAATAGCACCTTCGCACCGATGCTATAAAGCTTGCCGAGCGGAGAATCATCACCGAATTGCGGGGTTAGCGGGTGGTCAGAGGTCACATACTCCGCATATTTCCCATTCGAGCAAAAGGAAACCTGAGGATGCTGCGATCTCAAAGTCCCCGGATAAGTTCTGAATAGCTCCGCGATGCATCCCATTCCTCTTGTCGGAGTGACCAAAGGATCGAATGCCGGCATTTCATTATAAATCATATTAATCCATTCCTGTGGAACGGGGGGATTCTCCCACTCGCCGGGATCGCTCCAGTCCCCGCTCTGCGCGGGCATGGTCACAGTGCCGCCATCCCCTACAGATTTCAACAAAGCCTGCACAACAGCCTGCGCACCGCCACAAACCCACCCCAGGCTAGACAGTGAGGAATGGACAAGAATATTGTCTTCCTGCCGAATTCCTAGAACCTGCATATCTCGGAGCATACTGCTCACAGTAACAGGCATCTGCGTCCGATTAATGATTTCTTTTTCTTTCAAGGCTCGCTCTCCTTCATGCTTTAGTAATGGAGGAAAATCAGAGAAAGAGTCGAATAGTAGTAATTAATGTAATATATCAGCCAGGGAGCGCGGGAATCTTTCCGGCTCCTTTTATTTTTGGAGAGAGATGCTGAAATATTATCTCGCCTATAACGGGAAACGCGTCAATGTACCGCTATCCCGAGATGAGGCATTTAAGTTGCTTATGGAGACTAAGGGGGCCGTCAAGGGATTAAGTATTATGGTATACGATGAAAAGGGAAAGTTTATACGAGAAATGGGAAGGGATCGGCATCGATAACTCTCACTCTTCAATTCGATACTCGTAAATCCTTGTTTCATCATCATTCAACGAATATCCCTTACCTATGTATTTCCATTGTGTTCTTTCATAATATCCCGTTAAGTCTGTGCAAAGATACACCGAAGAATAGCCTTTTACTTTACATTCTTTAATGGCATGCGTTTGTAGAAGTTCCCCGATTTTTCTTCCTCTGGCTTCGGGATCTACATACAGACATGCGAACCATGGGCACAAATCTTGTCTGCTGTTTAGATCGCTTCTTAAAATAGCGTACGATCCTATTATCTTGTTATTTTCAAGCGCTAAATAAAATCTAGGAACGTCACTATCCGTATGACAAGCGCACATCGAATATCTCCATCATTTATGGATCTCCTCCTTAATCACCTGCTCAATTCCCAGTAAGATCAGTCTTAAGCCGAATTCAAACGCCACGTCTGTCCCCATCAGCTCAAACAGCCCGTTCATGAACATCCTCCGAAACAATCCCGCATCCTTCTCGCTCATGGAATCCAGGAGGCGGATCATATCCTCGCCTGGAAGCTCTTTCTGGTCTTTAAGAATAGCAGAGACATTGCGCTCATGCTGATAATCGTCCAGAACGAAGTAGAAGACATAGTTCACAAGCGTAGTCACCACTTGCATCTTCTGCTCTTGCTCGAGCGGCGTCGATTCTACGCAAAGCAGCATACGGTTAGTGAAGCGAATAATGTCCGGTTCGTGAGGCAGCGTCATCATCATGAGCTGCGTAGAGCAAGGATACCGACTGAGCACACTCCGCACCGTTACCGCCAGCCCCGTCAACTGCTCCTTCCAGTCTCCCTCGGAATGGAACTCCTCCAGAATGATTTTCGATACTTGGTTGGCCAGACGCTGGTAGAGGTCTTGCTTGCTCTTAAAGTACCAGTACAATGAGGGTGCTTGAATCCCCAGCCGGTCGGCCAACCGTCTCAAGCTGAATTTCTCGATGCCCTCCGCCCCAAGAAGCTCCCACGAGGCTTCCAAAATCTTATCTTCGGAAATTTGCGGCTGCTGTTTTTTCATCGAATCATCCGCCCTTTTATCTAACAGTGTAAGTTTGTTCTTTACAGGCCCATAGCTTCATGATATCATCTAACACTGTAAGGTTCAATCTAACACTGTTAGACAGACAAAATGAAGAAAGAAGTGATCCACATGGACGCACAAAACCTCCATTACTTCGAAAAAGCACCGATCGTCAAAGCCGTAGCTCACTTCGCTGTACCTATGATGCTGGGTACGTCAATGAGTGTCATCTACTCCATCTTGAACGCTTATTTCCTCGGTACGCTGGGCAACACGGCCATGTTAACTGCTCTCGCTCTGACCTTGCCATTATTCGCTGCCATTATGGCGTTAGGCAACTTGATTGGCATGGGCAGCGGCACGTTCATCTCCCGCTTATTGGGAGAGAAGCGATATGAGGAAGTAAAGCATGTGTCTTCGTTCGCTTTTTACAGCAGTTTAGTGCTCGGTCTGATCGTAATCGCCGTCGGCCTCCCTCTGCTCGACTCCATCGTTCAGAACGGATCCTCGTGATCGACGCGCAGTGGCTTTACGGGCAACCCTGCAAGAATAGGGAGCGTATACGGCTCGATCTCCTCCGCATACCCTTTGGTGCCGTACGTCACATGAATCGGGTATGCTCGCTCGGCACGCGCGCAGCTTTCCTCAAGAGCTTCCAGGACCGGAAGCTCCAATGCGAGACTTTGCCAGTATTCCTCTGTAATCAGCCAAGTTCCGCTCATGAGCAACAGGTTGGGGATACCGGCCGCAAGAGCCATCTTTGCCTTGAAGATCAGATTGGCCGGACTCAGCGCCTTGGCAGGAAAAACCGTCGTCTCGCTAAAAGTATACTCCCTGCCCATTGCTTCCAGATGATAAATCATGCTGAACCATTCGCTCGCTTTGCCCTCCGGAGTACCGAAGCTGCGGTCGTCGAAGTGAAATTCTCCCACGCGAAACAGACAATCCGGGATCCTTTTCTTGAGTTCCGAGAAATCGATGCCATGGCGCTCGTCTCCCAGGTGCATGACCATGAGACCAACCCGAACATCCGGCAGCGCCATCGTCTCCATAAAGCCGGTCAATTGATCGCACTGATACGCTATCCATTCCTTGGCCAACGCAGGATCGATGTCGTCGCCCATGGCTCCGAGGAGTTCCGCGCGATCGACATTCCGGCGATAAGCCGAGTTGAACCCGGCGATCGCCCGGTCGCTGAAGCACCCGCTCATGCGTTCCCCCCATAAGCCCGAACGCAAATCGTCATCCATGAAGAACTGCGTGAATCCCGCCGCCTTCAATTCGCGGATCGAGCGCGCGTTATCCTCGATCATATTCGGCTCGATGGCCGCACAATAATAAACGGGCAAGCCGTCTTGATTCAGCCGATACCGCCAATGCTTCGGCAAATGCAAATCGAGCGTTTCGTCATCGGGATTAAGCCCGTTCCCTGGATGCCCAACCGGCAACTGAATCACACCAACCTCGAAACCGTGTTCCCTTAGCAAGCCGGCCGCCTTCACCATATCTTCGATAGGAGACCATAGCTTCCCGAAAAAAAAGCCGTAAAGCCAGACCATATTCACTCCTGCATCCTTCAATATATTGAGCGTTGACGGCCCCTGACCGGCATCCAACACAATCGCGGAGTCCAATGAATAGTGCAGTTTCATCTCATCACCCTAATATCGCTTCGTCCACAAGCTGCGCGACAGGATTTTCAAAGCCGTGCAGTTCAAATAGGACAAGTTGCTCTCGTACGTTCTTCCCATATGCCAGCCCACCGAGATCCTTCAAAGGAAGCGTGTGAATGGTCCAGCCATATAGATATTGGTTACCGAACCGAATGCCCTCGGTTACCCCTTTTCGATCTGATAGGTAAGGACCGAAGTTGGTTCTTCCCATATTTTCGACCAGAATGCGCAGTTCCCCTCCATCTGCAGGAACGGAGAGCCGAATCCGCTTCTCCTTGTCCGCCCGTTCGATAACCCCTTGGAAGACGCCTTCGAAAAAGACGAGCGCACGGTCGCGAACTTCCTGAAGAACAAGCTCGTTTTCCTCCCGGGGCCCGGAAATACGCTTCGAATAGAGAATGAAACCGAAGTCCTGGCCCAGCATCTCCATAGGCTCCGGGCACGTTCTAGTCTGTGGAGAAGATAATCGCTCCAGCGAATCGAACAGGGATACCTGCTCCGTCATAACAAGTTGCCGTAAGCTTGCTTCCTGGTCGACTTGGGCAATGCGGCCAGTTCAGACTCGGTATATTTAGAGATCGTTTGTTGAATGGCGTAATACTTCTCGGTAGGCTCTCCCGCTTCGTTCAACGGTGCGTCGTAATCATAGCTCGTCACGTCGGGCAGATAGATCCCTTCCATGATATTCGCCCCGTTGCAGAATCCGAAATTGGTTCCACCATGGAACATGTACAAGTTGACCGAAGCTCCCGAGCCTAGCATCTCCTTGAGTAAATCCGCGATCTCCTTCGCATCTCTCTGATGATGCTATTGACCCTAACTTCAACATATGTTACTTTTAACCTATGTTACTTATAACGAGGTGTTTTTTATGTCAATCCAATTAGCTATATTAGGCATTTTGAGCTGGAGGGCCTCAACAGGATATGAACTAAAAAAAATTTTTGAGGATTCCTCCTTCATGTATTGGTCCGGTAATAATAATCAAATTTATAAAGCTTTAATGAACATGGAAAATGAAGATTTCGTCACCAGCGAAGTCATCCATCAGGACAACTCCCCTTCCAAAAAAATATATACCATAACCGAAGAAGGGCTTAAGGAACTCAGAAATTGGCTGATGTCGTCACCGGAAGCCCCCGAGATCAAAAAAACGTTTTTGGTACAGCTTGCATGGTCAGACCTGTTAAGTAATCAAGAATTAAGTGAGATGCTCGCCAACTATGAAAATGAAATCAAACTTCAATTGGTTATGCAGAAGGAGAAATACAGACGTGCTCTTCATTCGCCTAATCGAAGTCCAAGGGAAAGCTTAATATGGGAGATGATTTCGGAAAACATTATTTCAACCTACAACAATGAACTTAATTGGGTCCGTGAAACCCGCCAGAGGTTGTTTGAAAATGAAACTGTAGAGGAGAGGGATAGAATGAACCATCAAATAAGAGAAGCTGAGGGTAAAAAATATATTGAAGTGATCTCATCCACTGAACCTTTAAGCACAGAAGCTCAAGCACTTGATCTTATCTCTTTAGGCTGGGAGCACGATACAACTGCGATTATGATACACTATGCAGCCTTGTCAGAGGACTTCTTCAAGCTTAAAACCAAGGTAGCCGGTAATATGATTCAGAAATTTATAAACTACGGCATCAAGGCTGCCGCTATTATTCCCCAGGAAACGATTGAGAAAGGCAGATTTAAAGAAATGGCTGTGGAGATGAACACAGGCAATCATTTCAGACTTTATGAAAGTAAAGAAGAAGCTGTAAAGTGGCTCCTCAAGTAGAAAGATAGGAAATTATGGAAAATAGATATAAGTCGGTTGCAGGGGAATGGGCATCTATCTCCTTCCGATGCTATACGATCCTGAAATTTTGAATAGGTAGACCCGTGACAGGGTCATTTCAGGACCGTAAGTATAGAAAATGGAAAGGAGGACCAATTTAAGAATATCTGTTAGGCAAGGAGCCCTGCACATGACGTATGGAGAAATACTATTTCGTACGGCAACGTCCTTTGTTGTTCTACTCGTTTTGACGCGTCTTCTCGGTAAAAAACAAGTCGGACATCTCACGTTTTTCAATTATGTTACAGGGATCACCTTCGGCTCCACCACTGCCGAGATTATCGTCAACAAACACATCACTCTGCTGCAGGGAATATCCAGCCTGGTCCTATGGTCGCTCTTGGCCTTCATCCTCGCCTCGATGGGATTACGCTCCGTTAAAGCGCGCGAGATTCTCGACGGCCAGCCAACAATCCTCATCAAGCAAGGAGAGATTCTGGAAAAGGCCTTGGCGAAGCAACACCTCAATATTGATGATCTAAGCATGCTTCTTCGGAACAAGGATGTGTTCTCGCCGGAAGAAGTCGAATTTGCAATTCTGGAACCTGACGGTCAACTCAGCGTGCTAAGAAAAGAAGAACTGTTGCCTGCAACAAAAAAAGATATTAAAGCACCCATTACGCCCATTCACAGAATCCCGACTGAACTTATCGTTGATGGTAAAATCGTAGAAAAAAATCTTGAAAAAATAGATGTCTCTGTCATTTGGCTTAACCAACAATTAAAGAAAGACAACATTCACTCTTTGGACCAAGTATTTTACGCAGAACTCCAACTGGATGGGACGCTGTATATCGACAAATACGAGGACTCTGTCCCATAAAGTTTTGTTCTAGACAATATCCTTGTCGTCTATGTTCCGTATCGATAGGTAGGCGATCGCAATTCCGAGTGCCGCTAACAGAAGCGGAACGAACACAATCGAGCTCAGCGTAAAATCATTTCCGGCATTGGAATTAAGCAACGCGCCGATAAAAATCGCGGATACAATCGTGGTTACGGTCGAGTGCTTGCGCATGCCGAAGTAGAGCGGGATGAGCGCGATACAACTGGTCATGGCGGAATTGATCAATATTTTAACACTTTGTTCCATCCATGAAATCTGGCTTAAATCGTTCGGAATGAACTGAGCAAAATGATTAAACAGGTAGAATCCGGAGACGGACAACACCCTAGTCAGTACGCCGAACGCGAACGTGAACAGAACGACGATCGCAAGTTTAGCAATAAGCAGCTTTCTGCGTTCGATCGGGTACATGAACAGCACTGTAATCGACTTGCTCTTGAATTCGTCTATGATCAACTTGGATAGCAGCACTGCTGCAAAGATTGTAAACGTAACCGATGCCAATATATCGGCAACCTTAAACGCATCCCCGTAATTGGCTACCGCCTGATCCTCCGAATCTATACTCATGAGAATCATAAAAGCCATAATAATGAGGATGGCGATAAAACCGCCGATAATATTCCCTCTGAATTTATACTTTTTCATTTCCAGCTTCATCAAGCTAAGCATTGAGGCTGCCTCCGTTCAATAATGAAATAAAATATTCCTCAAGCGAACTGTTCTTTTTGGTGATCGACTCGATCATGCAACCGTTGATAATCAAAGCTTTAGTCATATCGTTCTGCGATTTTTGGAGATCGTATACGCGCAGCAATGATCATCGATGACCTTAAAGTTCGTCAGATTCAATTCATTGGATAGAATGAATGCCGCCTTCTTGCTATCGCTAACAACGAGTTCCACATACTCTGTGTTTCTATTCCTCACCATTTGCATGGAAACTTCCTCTACCAGCCTACCGTGATTGATTACGCCAATCGTATCAACCATTTGCTCCATCTCGCCCAGAATATGACTCGACACTAGAAGCGTCATCCCGTATTCATTGGACAGCATTTTGAATATATCCCGCATTTCTCTGATCCCTACCGGGTCCAATCCGTTAATTGGCTCATCAAGAATCAACAGCTCGGGCTTCGTTAGAATAGCTCTAGCAATGCCGAGCCGTTGCTTCATTCCCAGCGAAAGATCCTTAACCGGTTTCTTGTCGATGTTCGTCAATTTGACCAGCTCAAGCACGTCATCAATTTTCTTTTTGCTGTGGTAACCCATATATTCACAGTGCAGCTCCAAGTTTTCCCGTGCCTGCAGTCGGTCGTAAAAAATCGGGTATTCAATAATCGACCCCATACGGCCTAACAAACGATAGGATTGCCGTGTCAGCTTTTCGCCAAAAATTTCGATCTCTCCGCTGGTTGGCTTCACTAAATTCGTGAGCATTTTCATAATCGTCGTTTTGCCTGCACCGTTTGGACCCAGGAAGCCGTAGATTTCCCCTTGCTTGATATTCATATTAACGTCGGTGACTACCTCTTTGCCGCGAAACACTTTAGTTAATCCAGTCGTTCTAACTATATAATCCATCCCGATTACTCCTTCGTTCATTATGTCTTATAGTTTCATTATAAAAGCCGATCCCGTCTTATCTATTTCTCGATTCTTACTTATTTCTTAAATGGGGCATTAAAAAAGCTTACAAAACGCAGCTCCTCCTGCATCTCATAAGCTTCTCCGCTTCATGGCGATTAATATCTAAACGGCCTCAATCGGACCGTGAAGATGGTTTTCTCATAGGGCCTGCTGTATAATCGAATATCCCCGCCCTGGCTTTGCGCCAACCTCTTTGATATTGTTAACCCCAACCCGCTGCCTTGATACGATCTACTCCGGGAATCCTCCAGAGTGTACATGCGTTCGAATACTCGGCTCTGATGAATCTCCCTAATCCCTTTGCCTCGATCCCACACATCCACACAGACCGCATCCTGCTCCCGTCGCAAGATCAATCCAACCACGTTGCCGTCTTTGCCGTAGCGGATCGCATTGGAAATCAGATTGTTCAAGATCCGGTCTATTGCTCCCTCGTTCGCATAAGCATATACCGGCTCTTCCGGAATTTGAATATCGACCTCAAAGCCTGCACTGGTTAACACATCGTAAAAATCCAACATGTTCCGGCGACAAACCTCATTGACATGTACGCGGGTCAACGGCATCGGCTGATCTCCCGACTCCAGCTTGACGAGATCAAAAAATTGCCGGATCAAGTCCATAACCTCATTCGTCTTGCGCTGAACCTTCACGAGCATTTCGGCCCGATCCTCGTCCTTCATGCCAGGATCCAAAGAAAGGGTTTCAACATAGCCAAGAACAACAGTTAGCGGGGTTTTCAAGTCGTGGGAGACGTTGGACAGCATCCTCCGGATGGATTTCTCTGTCCCCGACCGCTCTGCTTGAATTCGCTGGTTGTGTTCCAGCAACTGATTGATGAGTATGAGGAGCTGCCTCAGCTCGACATCCTCCGTAAACAGCAGCACCTTTTCGCTCGTATTTTGCTCTAGAATCATGTCCAGCTTGGCATGAACCCGTTTAAGCTGGGCGCTCCGCTTGGCGTTTTTACGCCGCTCTCGGATTAAAGCGCCTGTTAAGAGAAGAATAAGGCCGATCAGCACATAAACCATCACTCGTTGCCTTCCCACTTGTAGCCGATGCCCCATAAAGTCTTTAAGTATTTCGGCGAGGACGGTTCCTCCTCGACTTTCTCCCGCAGCCGGCGGATCTGCACATTAATGACATTCTCATCGCCCATATAATCGTCGTTCCAGATCAAATTATAAATTTGCGCCTTCGTGAATACCCGGTTCGGATTTTTAAGGAACAGCCTTAAAATCTCCGCTTCCTTGGCGGTTAGTTTGCATTCTTCGTTGCCCTTGAGGACCCTGTAGTTGTCCAGATCGACCACGACATTGCCGAACTGCATTTGGGTGCCGGGATTGGCTTTCTTATCGGGCTCGCGCTGGGCATATATCGTGGCTCTACGAATCGCAGCTTTGATTCGGGCCGTAAATTCGACCAGAGAGAAGGGTTTGGCAATATAATCGTCCGCTCCAAAACCGAGACCTATCGCTTTATCGACATCGTTGTCATTGGCCGACATGATTAGAATCGGAACGGAGCTGGTTTCTCGTACGATCTTGATGACCTCGATCCCATCCAGCTTGGGCATCATAATATCCACCACCAGCAGATCGAAGCTATCCCTATTGAATAATGCGAGACCGGCTTCGCCGTTATCGGCCGACTGGACGATATAGCCTGCCTTCTTCAAGTGTCCCTCCAGCATCTCTACGATGGAGGCATCGTCTTCAATCAACAAAATCTTGTGCGACACCGCTCGTTCACCTCTCAGGTTGAGTCCATTATACTATTTAACAGAAGAGAGGGCATCAGGATTGACCCACAACGTCTCCAATTGATTGAAAATTTAACTTATGCGGCGGATTTATTCGCACACAAAAGTTTACCCAGGGAAGTTAGTCGGAAAATCGTACAATGCAGTGCGAATTAGGCTCAAGTAGCAAATTTTTGTTCGGAAAATTGCACAAAGCTGCTCTGCTCAGGCCCAAACGACGAACGTTTGTAGGAAAAACCGTATAAATACATCAAGATCAGGGATGGTGTCACTAAAGCGTCTTCGACGATTATATGCTAGCTCCTCGCTTCGCACCCCTTCGACAAGAGCCATTGCTCTATTACGACAGACGCCGGTTGTGCTTCCTGTTCATAGAAGACGGCCACCTCTTGCTGATTGGCGTAATTCAGTCGTACATAGCCACCTAGTTGCTGATAGAAAAGGAAGCAGGTATAGGGGGTGTCAATGGACAAGTCCGGTGGGAAATCCGCTTTGCACGCTTCGGCCAGCTCGGGTAGCGAAAGCTTGTTCTCCCCTGGCGGCAAACGTAAAAAGAGATGGCTCCGAGTGCCCGTCCACGGTTCGTAATAGACGGGTCCCTCTTGGCTCTTCCCATACATCTGAAGGTATATTTCATCCAGCACCAAGGCGTATTTGCTTTCATCTTCCGGTTCTCGTGCCTGCAGGGAGATCGTCTTTATGTGCTCTGCATGCCGAGGCAGCCAGAGCAGCCCGGCCGTCTGGGGGTGTATGGCCAGAAAATCGCCGTCCACCGTTGTGCCAATAGCGATACATTCGCCAATCTGTTCCTCAGTAATGGGGCTGTCTTCGTCATGCTCCCATAAACCGTACTCGGCAAACGGTTTTAGCACCTCGGTATCGGGCAGTTGGACATTCATCCACCCTCTGTATGTCCCTTCCCCAAATTGCCGCAAAAACCGAAGGTAGCCTGGCGGATAAACCGCGGCGTCTTCTATCGCAAGCCTTTGGTTGTGATCGTCAGAAAGCGACTTGGGCCGAGATACGATATACATGATTACTCCCCCGTTTCAGTCATCCGTACATATTTCACACAAAATCGGAATCCTTAAACTCAATAGAGGTCGTCGGTCCGAAGTCTACTACAGAGTAACCGGCAGCTTGCCACGAGCCTCGTCCTGACCCAAAATCACTCTTATACCTGCCGTGATGTTCGGCTCCTGGGCACCATAGACCGCGACTGCATTTTTCACCCCGCGAAGATGCAGCAGCTCATACGGATTGCCCAGGGAAAGAAGAACATACCGTGTCGAGCGCGTGTTTAAGTTATCTATGATCGCTTGGTAACCCGCCCAATCGTAGCTGCTCTGAACCGCGCGGGAAAAGTAAGATGACACGATCACAAAATCGGCTTTGGAGGTCGCTTGCGCAATCTCTTCACGGCTTGATTCGCCTTGAACAGCCGTCTTCACGCTAACCTGTTGCGGTAATCCGAGCGCCTTCAATTGGCTCTCAATCAGCTGCGCCTGTGCGGATGTCGAAGCGACAACGCCAATGATGCGATCGGTCGTCGCCAGAGACGGGAGCTGGCCGTCGTCGGCCCTTAATAAGGTAACGGCCTTCTCCGCGATCTCCCGCTCCACCGCAAGGTGCGGTTTCGAACCGACAGTTCGCTTGGCCTGCTCAAGCTTAGCTTGTAGCGATCGGGACGGCTCAAACAACCCATAGGCTTGCTTCAACTGTAAAATACGCTTTACGGATTTGTCTATCTGCTGTCGACTGAGATCTCCCTCTTTAACGGCCTGCACGATTGCATCGTGTGCTCCGGTTATATTCTTCGGCATCAGTACGATATCTACGCCCGCAGATACGGCGCGCACGACGGCTTCCTCCTCCCCAAAGTGCTCCGCAATGGCCTTCATCGTAAAAGCATCGGATACCACGACGCCCTGGAAGCCCATCTCTTCTCTTAATAATCCGGTTATGATTTTCTTCGATAACGTGGCCGGAAGAACGACTTTTGAACCGTCTTTCATGGAGACGACCGTTGCGTTATCCAGAGCCGGGAAGGCGATATGACCGATCATGATCATGTCTATTCCCTGCTTAATTGCTTCGCGAAACGGCTTCAGCTCGACCTGTTCCAAGTGCTCCCGGTTTTGAGCAACAACAGGCAAACCTAGATGAGAATCCACATTCGTGTCCCCATGTCCGGGAAAATGCTTGGCCGTAGCGATGACGCCCTCTTGCTGCAATCCTTTCATGAACGCCGTCCCCAGCTCCGACACAAGCCTTGCGTCCGAGCCGAAGGAACGAATGCCGATAACCGGGTTGTCGGGATTAACGTTCACGTCCAGCACCGGCGCAAAATTCAAATTCACGCCAAGCGTTTTGATTTCAGCTCCAGTGACTTTCCCCGCCTCCAACGATAATACCGAGTCCGCTACAGCGCCAAGCGCCATGGCACCGGGAAGATTGGTACCTCCAGGTATTCTTCCGACGCTGCCGCCTTCCTGATCGATGCTCAGAAATAAGGGGATATCGCCGGCAAGCGCCTGCAACTGATGATTAAACGTTGTCAATTGCTCTCTATTCTCAATATTTTTATCGAATAAAATAAGTCCCCCCAGCTTGTGGTCCTGGACTGTTGACGTAATGCCGGCGTTAATTGTAGTTGTAGGTTTGTTCTGCCACATGCGGATGTCGGGCATCAGCATTTGGCCCGCCTTCTCCTCCACGGTCATCAGCGATAACAAAGCGTCCCAGTTCTCTCCCTCGATGGCCTGCGTCCTCTTAAACTGGATGACTCTGGATAGGAAAACGGCATACTCCGCCCGATTGACGGAGCGGTTCGGCTTGAAGGTGCCATCCGGGTATCCTCCTGCCAAGCCGTTGGATGCCAATCTCTGAATAGCCGCTGCAGCCCAGTGGTCCCTAACGTCCAGTAATTTCGTTTGAAGACTCCCGGTCGCAAGCGGATAAGCGCGAGTCAGCATCGCAGCGGTCTCCGCACGGCTAATCGGCTCATCCGGCCTAAACGAGCCGTCCGGGAATCCCCCGGCCAAGCCCATGTCCGAAGCGATGCCGATCTCTCGTTGGAACATATGAGATTTCGGCACATCCGTAAAGCTCTTTGGATTAGTCGGAGAGGCTTCCGGATATAATTCACGCACCAAATAAGTAACCGCCTGCGCCCTGGTAATGGAAAGCAAGGGTTTAAATTTTCCGGCGCCATAGCCGGCTACCGTTCCCCGATCGGCCAAATAGCCGATGCCATCGGTTGCCGACTTGGCTCCTCCCAAATCCGCAAAACGCTGCTCTGCCGCCGCCTCGCCGGGATTCGTATTGGCTGCAATCAGGAGTAAACTCGTGAACCCTAGTACTAGACTAAACCTAAGCCAACCTCTCAATGCTGTCATCCTTTCCGGTTGTATGTCGGCTGCGATAGTTTCTACTAAGTAACTGATATATATGTGGACGTCAAAATTTCTCAAAAGTTACTGGGGATTAGATAGTTAATGTATGGGGATAAAAAAGAGGGCTGTCCCATAAGTTGGAGCGTACAAGATTATTGATAAATGAGAAGGGCATCCATCGATAATCTTTCGGTACGGCTCTGTTAACTTAGGAGGCAGCCCCATGTTTGAAGCTTAATATTCTCCTTTGATCACGAAGAACGAGCCCCGGATCGTCCCGGCCAGCTTCGACTTCTGCCTTGCAAACTTAAACTTCTTCTCTTCCAGCTCCCGTGGCACTTCCATCCCCTCGGAAAGCTTAAAGCCAACGGCCCGTTTCTTAGGATCATCCACCGTATACAGGACGTTGACCGCTAGACCATCTTCATAGAAAACGAAGGTCCACTGAATATTTTCTACTTGTAAACGCGATGTTTCTAACGGCTTGGCCGCAAACTCAATACCCCGTTCTTGTTTCAAAATCCGGCTCACATACTCCAGCGTCTCCTGGCTCTCGCTGGCCGGTACAACCGTAAATTCATGCTTGTACTTGTTCATAAAGTAGCGGGCTTCATTCGCACGCAAACCCGCCAGAGCCTCCGCTACGGGCGAAGATTCTAAACCAACTGTAGACGGATTTTTGAAATCGACGATATAGGACATTGTCATTCCTCCTTAGAAATGGATTAAGCGATTTGTTTTTGACTTGATGCGTTTATAATAACGATAAATCATGTCAAAATATGATACTGTTTAGAGGGTCCTGTGAAGAAAGTTGAACGAATTAACTTCATTATGCGGTACATTAACAATCGTGCCCACTTTACCCTTACTGAAATCATGCGGGAATTTAACATCTCTCGTTCGACGGCCATTAGGGATGTCAGAGAGATTGAAGCAATGGGGATGCCGCTTGTCGCCGAAGTCGGAAGGGACGGGGGCTATTTGACTTCCATCCATGTTCACGATCCGAATGAGGTGGCCGAAATAACCAATTGGCTGCTTTTCCTGGGCCGAGATATCAAGATCAGGGAAGTGCCGAAAGAAGTTGTGGAAAGTATGCGGGAGAGTATGGTTGTATTGGGAAATAGCTGAAAACAATCGTCGATTTGATCACTGGAACTCTATTGCACTCGACATAATTAATCCCAAAAACTCTTCAAGATTATTTGCCACCTTGTCAACTTCTTCGAATTCGGGCTCATATCCGCGTACAATCGCACCATTTGTTAGATCAATCGCATAGAAGGAATATCCACCCTCAACCGACATCACGATCGGCAAGTGATTATCCCACCACGTCGTTATTTCTGATTTCCAAACAGCATCATCCATTGCCGCTTCCAGACTGAGCAATTCATATTCATTCCATTTAAATTCGATCTCTGAGCCATTATTGAACTCATTCTCGCAAATAAACCAAGTCATCTCGTTTGGTGTAACACATTTCTCAACCACACTTAAAAATTCCAAATATTCATTTGGAATTTCTTTGTATCTAGCGATAATGCTGCTATCTAAATTTAATTGAGGTCCCGATTTTTTGGTTATATCCCAACCGTTTTCAGAAGCCCAAACCATAAAGTCGCCAATTTTTTTATTCATTATTCATCACCTTCTATTCGTTTACTTGCTATTCATAACCAGCCTATACTTCTTGAAAATCCAAGAGTTAATCATATCGTTCATCGCATTTTTGCTTATGCGAACAGGCGGTTTTTGCTCTTGCAAAGCCTCTGCTGCATGTGCCGAAAAACGAAGCGGCTTTGTCATTTTCTTGATCTCGTTCGCAACTTCATCAAAAAACGCATACGTTAACGGTCGATGTTCCCGAATATCCTCATAAATATAATATTTCCCTTTTTCATCCTCTAAATTAATTTGAAAACCTTTGGGAAAGGAAAGCATGACATAGGGCCATTCGTCTTCTGCCCATTGCCGGTTATGAGGAAAGCGAACACCTTCATTTCTTACAAAAAAACCGGAGTTTTCATTCCCAATAGTAAGAGAAATAGAATAGACAAAGAAAGGGTAGTACTCGGGCTTTTCTTGCAGAGTAAAATACTCGTAAAATCTTCTATACGCCTCATACACTTTATTAAGATTGTGTTTTGTCCGGGTACTATTACTAAGATGGAAATCGGCTTGTTTTCGCTCGAAGCCTTTCAAAACGCCTTGAAATTCCTCCGGAGTGATAAAAAATTTTATTTTATAAAATCCGCTATGTTTCAATCTATCCACCCCCGGTTATCGTCGTACATACCTTCTATTATTCATAGACCCTGCCATTTCGTCCTACACAATATCCCTGACTGGCAACATAGTTCGGTTTTTTTTATCAGTTCGAGCTTTCTAACGAGAGCAGCCACACATCCATTACCGCTGCCGCACACGGAGTCTTCACTTGTTGAAACGGAGCTTGGCGTTTCATACCTTTCTCCTCCCGTCTATTGCAGGTGCCTACAATATAAATCTCTCAATTGCAACAGCAACGCCATCGTTATCATTCGAATCGGTTACGTGGGCCGCACAATTCTTTAGTTCAATTATCGCATTTTTCATTGCGACCGGGAATCCGGACATATGGAATAGGCCTAAATCATTATAATCATCCCCGAAGACCATGACATTTTCCAATTTCACTCCGATATCGCTTAACACCCCTTGCACGGCTTTTTCCTTTGAGGCTGATTTATGCATGATTTGGACCAATACTCCATCATCTGTTGCAATTACGTTCACATGGTCACCGAATTGCTCGCATAGATCCCTCCATGTGTTGCAGCCTAAAACCAATATTTTAGTCGGGGAAAGTGAACTCATATCATCTTTATCGATTACCTGAGGCTTCGGATCATTCGGGCGAATCCCTAATTGAGCGACTTGGGAGTCGGGAACGGGTCTACATGTATACCATAGATCATTAACCTCGTATGAGACGATCGATTGCGGTACTCGTAACTCGATGAATTGATTTATTTGTTGGCTAATCTCCATAGGGATACTAATGTGCCGTTCATTTTGCTTAGATTTGCATACAACTAAGGCGCCGTTGTAATAAATCATGTAGTCTACAAAAGGAAACTTCTCCAAAAATCGATTAGCCGCTCTAGGCGGCCGCGCTGTGGCAATAATAATATGAATTCCCGAATCAAAACATCTTTTAACAGCCTGATAATTCCTACAAGATATCGATTTATCACTGTCGAGCAAAGTTCCGTCCAAGTCCAATACAATTGCCTGAATGTTAGACATCTGTACCTCCTGGATAATAAGTTAAATTGGTAAGATTCTACTATCCGATGTAGGTACTGTCAACAAAGAAAGTTGCATTGTCCTGCCTGTAGTTGGGTGCATTCTAGCTAATGAAGCTATCGTTGAAAATACAAAAGGAGCTGCCGCCGGCAGCTCCTTTAATATTTCCTTTCCTGCTTACCAACAGGAATACTCTGAGCAAAACGAAACACATTATGAGGATCGTACTTTCGTTTCACCCGCATCAATCTACGGAAGTTGCATCTGCAAATTTGCGGGACAGAAGTCCAATGCCGCCTCCCAGGGCGAGCCCGGCTACGCCTACGTCTGGCGCAGTCTCAGTTGGAAGCGCCACGCGCTTATTCCACAGCTTCCTGTACACACGGGCAAGCGGATTTCCTGTCTGTACAATGGCTACCTTATTTTTGCGATCGACCTTAACCTTATTCATCTCGCTCACATCGATAATGATACCGCCGTTTACAGTCGAAAAACCTTCATAGCTGTGCCGCCCGCTTCGCACTCGCAATCGTACGCCCTGTTCGCGAGCCCATTTGACTGCGTTGATCACATCCTGAGTTCGTTTGCAAAAAACGATGTCCCTTGGAACCTTGGAAAAACGTCTGTTGAACTCCATTCTGGCCGCATTGTATGACGGATTATCCGGAAATACGTTCCTTCCGGTTAGTTGCGTACCTGTCTTTTTCCGGTTTTGCGCCATCCCGTTTGCACCGTCCCTGTTCCTGACATAAGCCTTGCTCATCAGCTTATATTTATGTAGGGATACCTGATCTAGTAACGGCAAATTCCTTATTGCCAGCACTAGCACTAGAATCTCCTTCAGACGCCCGAGTTATAACAATCGCTCTAATCGTCAATAGTGTTACTATCGAGTCGTCTGACTGCCCCATAAATTGGAATAAGGAGCCTGCCCATTGCAAGCATACGTTGAAGTTATTATTCGAACGATCTCCGCTTTTGTCCTCCTCATGATCACGTCGAGAATTCTCGGCAAGCAGACGATATCCAATATGACCTTCCATGACTTCGTGAGCGGCATCACACTGGGCGCTATTGCAGCCAATTTGGCGTTTAACGATAAGCTCAACCATTGGCCCATCGTCGTGTCTCTGCTGATGTTCTTTGGAATTTCTTTTCTTGTATCCAAAATAGCGCTCAAAAACCGGGCATGGAACCGGTGGGTATCCGGTACTCCGACTGTCGTCATCGAGAACGGCGAAATTCTCGAGAACAACATGCGAAAAATCCGCTACACGTTGGACTCCTTGGTCCAATCTTTGCGTGAGAAAGGGATTTTTAATATGGAAGAGGTCGAGTATGCTTGCTTGGAGGATCACGGAAAGCTGTCGGTTAAGAAAAAAAGCGAGCATGAATGGGTAACGCGCAAAGATCTGAAGCTGCACGTCGCAGCCATCCAGTCGTTCCCTGTCGAGCTGATTATGGACGGTAAAATCATCGAAGACAATCTCTCTAACAACGGGCTGACCGTCCAATGGCTGGAGCAGGTGCTGCGGCAGCGGAGCAAGTCCGTATCCGACGTGTTCTATGCCGTGAGAGGTACACAGAATCAGTTATATTTTGACTACTATCGGGACCACATTGACAAGCCTATCGACTAATGCCCCCAACAAAAACGCCCCCTTTCAGGGAGCGCAGCCTCTAGATTTATTAGCAAGCCTAGACTTCATCTTAATATGGATCCGCCTCGTGGCTCTCTTTCACCGCTTCTTTGACCGCTTGATTAGCATTCAACGAACCTTCGCCATATTTAGAGATCCCCGCCTCGCGGCCCGGAGCTTTGGATTCCGTTCCCATTTGTTCGATTTCTTTCATTTTCTTTTCGATGCCTTCCTTTACCCGGCGACCGTAGTTCTCATCTGCTTGCGTGAAGTGCCCGATCATGGCGTCTTGAATGCGTTTATCGCATACCGCAAGCGCTTCGGACAGATTTTTGATCAATTCCTCGCGTTCCCAATCTGCAAATTTGCGGTACGTCTCCCCCGCTTGGCCGTAGTTGTTCGGGCGATCGATAGGCTCACTCATTACCGCCGCGTTGTAGGCAGGTCGGTGCGGAGGACGCTCTTCCCTACTCGCTTCCTGAAAGCCGCCAATCATGGACGGTTCGTAGTTAATATGCGAATTTTCTCCGGACTCCCTCGGGTTGCGGAAATCCATTTGGCCCCGATGCTGGTTCGAATGAACCGGCGCTTTCGGCGCATTCACGGGCAATTGCAGATAGTTAGCCCCTACTCGATAGCGCTGCGTGTCGGAATAAGAGAAGGTGCGGCCCTGCAGCATTTTATCGTCGGAGAAGTCCATTCCGTCGACAAGAACTCCCGTACCGAAAGCAGCCTGTTCAATTTCCGCATGGAAATCAACCGGATTGCGATCAAGAACCATTCGTCCCACCGGCAGCCACGGAAACTGATCTTCCGGCCAAAGCTTCGTGTCGTCCAGCGGATCAAAATCAAGCTCCGGATGGTAATCGTCCTCCATGATTTGCACATAAAGCTCCCATTCCGGAAAATCCCCTCGCGCAATGGCCTCATATAAATCTTGCGTCGCATGACTGACATTTTTCGCCTGTATCGCATCTGCCTCTTCTTGGATTAAATTGCGGATCCCTTGCTTCGGTTCCCAGTGATACTTCACCAATACCGCTTCGCCTCTGTCATTCACCCACTTATAAGTGTTGACGCCAGACCCCTGTATATGGCGGTAGGTTGCGGGAATCCCCCAGGGAGAGAACAAGAAGGTAATCATATGGGTAGCCTCAGGTGTTCGGGAAACAAAGTCGAACATCCGCTGCGGGTTAGGAACGTTCGAGGCCGGGTCCGCCTTAAAGGCATGGATCATATCGGGAAATTTCATTGCATCGCGTATGAAGAAGATTTTCAAATTGTTCCCCACCAGATCCCAATTGCCGTCCTCCGTATACATTTTAACAGCGAAGCCGCGCGGGTCTCTTGCAGTCTCCGGAGAATCCTTCGCTCCTGCTACGGTAGAGAACCTGACCATTAACGGCGTTCGTTTGCCTGCCCCGGAAAATACTTTTGCCCGCGTGTATTTCTCCACGGGCTCGTCCCCAACCTTTCCATACGTTTCAAAATATCCGAATGCCCCTGCTCCGCGAGCATGAACTACCCGTTCCGGCACTTCTTCGCGGTCGAAATGAGAGATTTTTTCGATAAAATGGTAATTCTCAAGCGTACCCGGACCCCGATTTCCGACGGTCCTGATGTTCTGATTATCCGTTACGGGATGGCCCTGTCGTGTGGTCAATGTTTCGCGATGTACGTCTTTCCGGTTCTCATTCATTAAATCGCTTCCTCCAGATTTTTCATATTAGAATCCCCCCCGTTGGGAGATTTATGCCTGAACAAACAGAAGCTGCCCCATAAGCAAAGTTGCCTGGTGATCGAGATTCAAGAAGGTATATACACACCTTTGTCTTGTTCATCGATTACCTTTCAGAGCAACTGAGCTGACTTATGGAGCAGCTTCCACTTATACACGATAGATTTTACGGCACTTCATTTGCTGTCTCTGCAGCTACAGGCTTCATCAATTCTTGAACGGAGCCAAGAAACGGGCGTATCGACTTGACCATGCCGTATCCTAACTTCACGACCGGGATAAATCGCTGGATCATGCCGAACAGCCCTCCTATACCGCCGAGACCACCTCCGAGACCCCCACCGAGTCCACCGCCAAGCCCGCCGCCTAACGCCCCGAACAATGAGCCCATGTTTGGTAGAAAGGCAGATATTCGGACATCCGGCTTGCGCGAGCGGGAACGGCTGGACGGCTTATGCCAATCCCTTCGACGGCTGCCGGAACGACTGCCCGAGCCATGGGAGCCGCCTCTGTGCCGCTTTGGCCGAGGACCCCGCTTCCCGGGCGATGTGCGCGGCGGGAGCACACCAGCGTTAGCCAGCGTCAAGCCGGTGCTGTGGATGTCGGTGATGTAACCGACGTATATCTTTCCGCTGTGTAGGGTAATGCATACCGGCCGGCCCTTCAGCCGTTTAGCCCTAGCGAATACCGCTTTGGATTGTGCCATGAAAGTTCACCTCGCTCACCTGGTTATGGTTCATTGTACGTCAGGGGCGGGCCGTCTGCTTGTGTGAATACATCATCGCGTCGATCGCATACTTCAGTTCAACATCTTGCCCGTCCATCACGCTTGCTTTGAACGTATCTTCGTTTAAGGGGATTTTGATATCGGGAATCGCACCGCCGACTCCGGTTTGGTCGGCGTCTCCTTGGACCTTTTTGTCCCGATTGAGCGACCTTCCATCGGGGAACTGGATGACGTAATCTCCCGGCATTTTGATTTTGATAGGACTGCTCATAATTCCGAACGAACCGGCTGTTGAGGTGAACCCTACGATTTTGACATTAGGCATCCCTTTTAGGACAAGAGGCATCCCTTCTCCCGAGCTTCCGGTACTGCTGTTGATCAGAATGGCTACAGCTCCGTCATAATAAGGCTTTGCAGGCTTGACCTTGACGACTTCATTCCGGTTCAATTCAAATTCTCCCGTGTATCTGTTGTAGTAGCTGACGTATTCGTAATGCTTCATCTCTTTGACGAAGAACCCGGCCAGATTGGCGGCAAGCTGATCCTCCCCGCCGGGATTGTTCCGCAGATCGATGATTAAGCCTTTTGCGTTTTTGTCCTGGAACATTTTTAATAGATCCGCCAGGCTTTTTTCGGGTGAGGTGACATTTGGATTGGGGAGAAAATGCTTGATTTTCACGTATCCATAGCCGTCTTCAAGAATTTCGCCTTCAATCGGGGAAGCATCCAGATCGGCTTGGGTGAATTTGATTTTCGTCTTCTTCAGCGTCTCGAATTGATCGTCATAAGCCGTCAGCTTCGTACGGGTAGGCTCAGACTCCCCCCAATTGCGATATTCGACCTGTATTTCTTTGCCAATGGGCGCACGCACCATAAATCTTCCCTGATTGAGTCTCTTTACCTCATCCGTGGCCATGCTGTTCTCGCTCCAAGTCGTCTGGTCGAACGCTTCCTTCCCCGTTTTTCCGTCCCACGCGACGATTTCCGCGCCTAGCTTTATTCCGCTCTTAGCCGCGGGGCTGTTCTCCAATACCAAACTTACGAGAACTTTGCCGTTATCCAATTGAACGGCGCTTAATCCAAAGCCGCCGCCAACTTCCTTTTTAAATACCGTATTCCCGTCGTAAACATTATCGTTAACGATTTTGATATGTCCGTCCCGCAGAGAAAACAGGTATTCTCTTAACGTTTTATAGTACAAGTCGAAGTTTTGGGTTTTCTCGGCTTGTTTGAATAGGGGCTCGTACTTGCTTCGGCGCTCATCCCAGTCGATTTTCTTCCATTCCCCGAACGGGTATTCCCGCGACAATCTTTCATTCATGGCGACGAACGCCTTGGAGTAGCTCATGCTGCTATAATCGCTAACCGGGTTGTACCGCATTACTCCCGCGTTTGCTACTGCAAATGCAATGAGAGCAACTCCGCATACGCAGATTACGCTCCTCGCGATCCTGAATGCTTTCTTCCTCGGAGCCACCCAGACTTTAGGCTTTAGCAGCCTCCCAATAGTGGATAAAAAAACAAGCAGCGTCAGCGACCCGATGACCAGAGCCAGAAGGGTCATATCCCCTGATAGGACGCTTGCAAGGGCTGCGAGCACACCCGCGCTGGGCACAAGATCAAACCATCTGTAATGCTTCTTGATGGGTACCGCATAAACCGTCAACACGAATAAACTGGTGATGCACATCACCCACTCATAAACCGTCAGCCATTTTACCGAATCAATCGTACCGATAACGCTCATTCTTCGTTTCCTCCCATTCATTTCTCCTTGCAACGCCGTTGCGATACATTGGGAAGAGTAGGGGAGAAATATGAACGGAGCGTGAACCGGGTTACGCTTGGTCAGGCGGAGTGGCGGGCAGATGAACGACGACTTTCGTGCCTTGTCCGACTTTGCTTTCCACATAAATATCGCCTTCGTGAAGAGCGACAATTTTTTTGACGATAGCAAGTCCGAGGCCGCTGCCGCCGCTGCTGCGATCCCGAGACCGGTCCGTCTTGTAAAAACGCTCAAAAACGCGATCCAGCTGTTCAGGTGCAATACCGACCCCGGAATCGGACAAAGTCACGGTATATCTGTCCATACCCGTCCTCAATTGAACATGGATGAGTCCGCCTGCCGGCGTAAACTTGATGCCGTTGCCGAGCAGGTTCGTCCATACTTGATTGAGCTGATCCATATCGGCCGTTATTTTAGCAGCCTGGGGTAAATCCAGATCCAAATCCATGTTTTTCTCTGACCATAGAGGTTCGCAGTTCACGACGACCTGCCTGATTTGTTCGTCAAGATGAAACGTGGCGTACTCCAAAGGATGGTGATTGGAATCGAGGGACGCGAGCTTGAGTAAATTATCGCTGAGCCTGGATAATCGGCCGCTTTCCGCCAAGATGATATCCAGATACTGAACGCGCTCGTCTTCGGGAATGGCATTCATGTCCTTCAGCGCTTTCGCAAAACCGGATATAGACGTTAACGGAGATTGAATCTCGTGCGACACATTCGAGACAAAGTCCTGACGCATCCGCTCCAATTGCTTAAGATCACCCGCCATCCCGTTAAAGCTCCGAGCCAAATTTCCCAGCTCGTCCTTGCGCTTCACTCCCAATTCTACGTCAAAATCGCCCTTTGCAAGTCGTTTAGTCGCAGCAGTAAGCGTCTTGATCGGTTTTACCACATAGATAGCGGCTATGAGAATGCAGATGCTTCCCGTAACCAGTACAAATAAAAGAATGGTTAGCATCAAGTGAGTGAGGGTCGATTCGTTTTTGGATGAGGGCAGCAAAAATAAAGCATGACGCTCGCCGCCGATTAGGAATGGCAGCCCGATGAACGTCATCTTTTCCTTGGAGGAAGATCGGTAGATCTCGCCATCCCTGACTTTCCGAATGGACTCCTGCGAAATTGCAAGATCGTCCATATCGGAGCTATATTTGAAGGATTTCATGGCTCCAGAGCCGGTGTATATTTGAACGGAGTAAGAGGTCAGCTTCACCATGCTTTCCATGAACCGATCCAAGTTTGCCGGTTCCGTCTGTTCATAGACGCGAATGATCTCCTCGCCTGCGGCCACTAAATCGTTCTGCCCGATTCGGTCTATTTTTTTCTCGAATAGGGCGAGCCCAGCCAGAACGGAGACAAGCAGGCCTATTCCCAAGGCGACCACAAACGTTAGCACGACGCGTACGTATAGAGACCTTGTCATTTCTTCACCTCTAGCCGGTATCCAAGAGAGCGGACCGTCTCGATGCGGAAATGCTCGGTATCCTCGGCGAAGCGCTCCCTAATTCTCTTTATATGAACATCGACGGTTCGGTCGTCGCCTTCGTAATCCATCCCCCAGATTTGCAAGATGAGCTGTTCTCTAGTTAATATTTGTCCAGGGTGACTGGCCAGTTTGAACAGCAGCTCAAACTCTTTTAACGGCAAAATGAGCTCTTCGCCTTCTCGGATCACTTTGAAGGCCCGTCGGTCCAACACGATTCCGCCTAATTGAACGATCTGGGAGCTAACGATTCGATAACGCTTTAGCAGCGCTTTTACTCTCATCACCAGCTCCACGGGATCGAAAGGCTTGGTCACATAATCGTCCGTGCCCAACTGAAAGCCTTTCACCTTCTGTCCCGATTCTCCTTTGGCCGTTACCATAAGCAGCGGAATTTCCGGATACAGGCGACGGATCTCCCTGCACAGCTCCCATCCGTCCATATGCGGCATCATAATATCGAGAATCACGATATCGACGGTCGAATTCTCCATGATAGAGAGCGCCTCGACCCCGTCTGCCGCTTCGACCGTATCGAGCCCTTCGTTCCGCAAATACAAAGCGATGAGCCTGCGAATATGGGCATCGTCGTCTGCGATAAGAATTTTGGTCATTTTCCTGTTAGTCCCCTCAGAAAATTTACCTTACTTTACGTGAGATGGCGGACTTTTGCATGGGGGTCGAATCCCGCTCCTTCATCCCGTTCCCTCCCAATGGGTATTTTTGTGCATTATACATCTTAGTGCTGGCTCCAAGTCAAGTTCCGCTGAAGATAGCGCATCATAAAAAGAAAACGCCCTATTAAGGACGCTTTCTTGGAGGCTTTATCAATTCGTAGTTTATTGCTGCGGGGCCATATTATTGTAGATGTTCGTCGCGTTGACCTTACCCGTGCCGACGTCATCTGTCGTGAAGCCGGATACAATGTTGCCGACCTTGAACTCCTTCTGCAGCAGCTCCTCCGAGGGCGCGGCGGCCGTCGGGCCGTCGATGCCCATCTTCGTCTCCGGCGTCACCGTGACCCACAGATCGCCGACCTTGAAGCTTTTGCCGTCCGCGCTCACTTCGGTAATGACGCCGTCGATGTTGACCGCAGCCTTGCCCATGATCGGAGGCTTCGCCGTCGCGGTAGAAGTTGGCTCGGGCTTAGGCTTCGCCGTCGCGGTAGCAGTCGGCTCGGGCTTAAGCTTCGCCTCCGGAGAATTATCATTCAACATCAGAATGCCCACCCCGAGCACCGCGCACGCCGCGATGCCGGCCGTCCAACCCCTTACTTTTCTCTTTTTCGCTAATTCCATGCGCATCCGCTCCTTATGATTCATTAATTTTCTATAGGTTGCTTCTTGGAAATCCTCACTGGTCTTCAAATGGGACATCGCGGACTTATAAACAGACTTCTTCATCCTCCATGCCTCCTATCTTCTCCTTAAGGAGCGCGCGCCCTCTCGCCAGCCATGTCCCCACCGTAGCGGGATTGGCCTCAAGGATCCTCGCGATCTCCTGGATGGAATAGCCTTCGTAATAGTGCAGATGGATTGGAATCCGATACTTCTTGTCCAAGGCTAGTACGGCCAGCAGAACGTCGCTTTCTTCCTTGGGGAGGTAGCTCAGGTCTTCGGGAACCGGGTTGCGGCTTCGGAACCACCCGGCCTTCAGCATATTTTTGCTTTTATTAATGGCCGTTCGAATGAGCCACGCTTTTTCGTGTTCGTCGTTTTCGAATACGGGGCGCTTCTGCAAATAAGCGAGGAAGACGTCCTGTGCTACTTCTTCCGCATCCGCTGTATTCTTCAAGTAGGCGAAGGCGATCTTGATCAAGCTTTGCGAATAAAGACCCAAGGCCCGTCGTACAGATTCATTGAGCTCAAATGAATTGTACACCTCGGCACCTCCTTTCACTTTCAATACAATCGGGCGCTCGATTATTTTTCATCGCGGGCGATATTTTTTTACATAGTAACCTCATCTCCGCTCTTGACGAGTCGAGACCCTCAAAGGTATGCAGCTTGTCCTCTGTTATCCCTAAGCTTCCCAATACCCAAGAAAAACGCACTTTTTACAACGGTTGTGCTAATGACAAGAGAAGCCTGCATTTGATAGAGTTACCTTGCGCGGCCACGTGTAAACCCTTTCAAATTGCTTTAGGTCTTATTTCACCAGCATTAGAAATTGAGGAGGGCTCATCTTGAGAAAATGGTCACAACGAATTATGCAAAGGTTATTGATCGTATCGATCGTCAGCTTAAGCATTCAATATCCTTCCCCTGCATTCGCTTTGAATGCATTGACGGTATGGGTAGAGAATTCCGCAACCAAGGTCTATTCCTCATCGCCGGTTCCGGCTAACCCCCGAGCCTCGATAGAGCTCTTCTCCGCCAAAAATGAGAATGAAGCCGCGCAAATCGCGATTCGCTCGACCCACGCTCTGGACAATGTCAGCGTCACGATCCACTCGTTGACGGGACCCGACGGGGCCGCGATTCCCACCGGTAACATTAGCGTGAGAAGAGTCAAAAATATGTATACGCTGCACAACTCCGGCGGCGAGATCGAAACGCCGTCTGCTCCGAACTCGAACGAATACCCCGACATTCTGGTGGACAACGCGCCCTTCGATTTGGAAGCGAATGTTACCCTCGCCTACTGGTACAGCGTATACGTCGATTCCGGCCAGGCCCCAGGCACCTATACCGGAACCGTTGTCGTGAATACCGATTCGGGGAACGTCCCGATCGACGTCAGTCTGGTCGTTTACGATGTGGAGCTGCCCCAGACGGCCTCGGCGGATTATCTGGTCAATAACTGGTTGACTTCGGTCGGCTGGGATTTCACCGGGACGCAAATATCGGTTCCCTATCAATTCGGCGTGGAAATCTTCGACGAAGATTGGTGGACCATTTACGAAAATATAGCAAAGAACTTCAAAAAGCATCGGAATAACGTCCTGTACGTTGATGTTTTGGGCTTTCTGATGCTCGGGGGCTTAGACATCGATGCGCAAGGCCATCATACGTTCGATTGGACGAATTTCGATCGTTTCATCGAACTGTTCATCGACGAAGGCACCGTGAAATATATATGGAACGCGCACATGTTGGATAGGAAGGATGGCTGGGAAGGGCCAAGCTACATCAAAACCATTACCCGGGCCAACGGAGTACCGACCTTGACCGAGGTCCCAGCCGGCTCCGCCGAAGCCAATCAGTGGCTGGGAGTGCTGTTGCCGGCGCTTAAAGGCCATCTTGACCAAAAAGGATGGACCGAGATGTATTACCTTGTCGGACATGACGAGCCGGCAACGGTTCAGCATATCTCCGCGGACAACTGGTTTTACGATAAGGTCGATCAATACGTTCCCGAAGCAAGAAAGGGAGAACCCTTCTACGAATTCAGAAGCGGATTGGAAAACCGCCTGACGACCTTCGTGCCGCAATTGGACGTGCTGGATCAGAATATGGCCTACTATACAGCCAGACGCGCCGAGGGCAAGGATATCTGGACGTACACTTGCGTGGGACCGCAAGGACAATATCCGAATCGTTTCTTGGATTACGCCCTGGTCAAAACGCGATTGATTCATTGGTTCAATTGGAAAGCGGGGGCGACGGGATTCCTGCATTACGGCTGGAACTACTGGAACACCAAGCCGAACGTACTGGAGAATTGGCAAAACGACGACGGCTCATGGGATTGGGCTCCGGGAGACACTCATATCGTGTATCCGGATGTCGCCAACCTGAGTGTATATGACAGCATCCGCCATGAGGCGCAGCTCGACGGCATAGAAGACTATGAGCTGCTGAAGATTCTCAGCGCGACCAAGCCCCAACTCGCCAAAAAAATCGTCGACAGCCTCATGACGAACGGAACCGACTACACTCGTGACGGCTCGGATGTCGTCCATGCCCATAAAATGATTCTCGACGGCATCGTTGCCGCGGATTCAGATCTCACTATGACGACTTTCGAGGACGACTTTTCCCGAGGCAACGACAACAGTTGGCACCATGTTGTCGGCACCTGGAGCGTGAACGGCGAACAGTATGTTCAAAGCGACATGACGACTTATAACGCCGTCTCGAGCCTGAAAGGCAACGCCTACAGAAATTTCGAATTTAGCGCCGACGTCAAAATTCCCGACGCCAACGGAGATGCCTCCAACTGGGCCGGCTTTCAGATCAGAAGCCATAACCCCGGAGACGCAACAACCGGATATCTGATTGGAATACGGCATAACGGGCAATTGTTTATTCACCGGGCAGGCTCGGATCTGGCCACGGTCTCGCTCCCCGTATGGATGGCCGAATACAATCATCTTAAAGTCATAACAAGCGGATCGACGATCCGAGTCTATGTCAATCACAGCCTTACCCCCGCACTAGAGGTCACCGACGATCTGTTTGCCGTCGGTTATCTTGGCCTTCGATCGGGCGGCGTGCTTGCGCATTTCGACAATGTCAAAGTTTCGGTGCCGGGAGTCGACTTTTTCGACAATTTCGAAGCCGGTTACGATACGATGTGGACGCAAAGCTATTCGCCGTGGAGCATCGTTTCTGGTGCCTATTCCGAAAATACGGGGAACGGAATGTCGACCCTTACCGGAAAAACATATTCGAACGGAGCGCTTGCGGCAAATCTGCGAATCGTTAACGATAACGGAATCGCCTCGAATTGGGTGGGGCTAATCGTGCGAAAGACGAACGCCGCCGATAATTATTTGGATTCCGGTTATTTGGTTTACATGAGGAAAAACGGACAGCTGGCTATCTACAAGGCGGGAGCGGGAGATTTGCAAACGTACGATACGGGCCTTGATCCTTCCCATCCGTTCCGGCTTGAAGTCGTTCTACGGGACGACAAACTGAAAGTGTACGTCAATCACAGCGAGACTGCCGCTCTCGATATTACGGACTCCGCTTACTCGTCGGGGTATATCAGTCTGATAACGGGAGGCGCAAGCGGTCAATTCGACGACGTTCAATTCACGCGGTAGACAAAGAAAGCTATAATCAAGAAAAAAGGTTGGTTCGATTCTGCAGCTAACCTTTTTTCTGTAGCCGGAATATCTACTCTCCTCATAGACAGGGGCCAAGCGATGAGACCTCAACGACAGACAAGCCCGCTACTTCTCGGTAAACTGAAGAGGCAGTTATCCCGACTTAGCATTAAAAGGAAAATCATAATCACCTACATCCTGCTTATCCTTCTGCCTTGCGCAGGGATTGGCTCGTTTTTCTATGGCAGCTATATTCGAATTATCGAAGACAAATCCGTGAAGGACACCCTGCAATTAAACACTCAGCTGAACAAAACGATCGATCAATATATGATGGATGCCGACGGCATTACTAAACTGTTTATGAACAACGATCAGATTACCGAAGTGCTTCTCAAGTTCCCGCGAGACAGCGATAACGCTCCGGATCTGTTCGAAAGGCGAAAAATCGACGCTTTTATCACGGAGGCATTCAGAACCAAGCCGAATATTCAAGGCGTTTTTGTCGTTACCCCTAATAACATCATGTTTAATCAACAAAAGTACGGGGCGCTCAAAGAAAACTATATCGATTACGTCCAGGATTGGCGCGAGACGCTGGATGAAAGCGGCCAGGATTTCATTCTGCTGCCCTCTCACCAGCCGAACATTCTGACGTATAGAAACACCTTGCCCCACGTCGTATCGTTCGTCCGCAATCTGAAGGATTATAACGGGATATCGCTTGGCCTGATCTGCATCAACCTGGAAACGAAGCTGCTCCAAGATACGCTGCAAGACGTGAAGTATACCCTTCGCAGCGAGATGATTATCGGCGATAGCCAAGGCAACCTCGTCTACCCTTCCCAGGATCTTCTGACGGAAAAAGAGAATTTGTTTTATGGCGGCATTATGGAGAAGACAGGCGACGACGAGAACGGATATCTAAACGTATTGGCGGATAAAACGGACTATTTCGTCAGTTACAGCCATTCGTCGTTCACCAATTGGCGCCTCATTCATATCATTCCTTACCACGAGCTCCTAGCGGAATCGGAAAAAGTAAAAAACAAAGCCATTCTCCTGTTCGGCTTATTTTTTCTGCTATTTTTGCTCGGCGTGATTTTCTTCTCCAGATACCTGACGAAGCCCCTTGTCGTCTTAAGCCGGTCTATGAGACAGGCCGACGCGGGCAATTTGAAGGTGCAGGTGAAGGTGCATACGGAGGACGAGGTCGGCGCTCTGGGCGAAAGCTTCAACGCCATGATCCGGAACCTCGATAGAACGATCAGGGAAAATTACGAGCTCCGGATTTTGAAGATGGAGGCCGAGCTTTCCGCTTTGCAGGATCAGCTCAATCCCCATTTTTTATATAACACGTTGGACATGATCGGCATGACCGCCGTGATGAACGGAGACTATCAGGCCAGCGAGATGATGAGCATTCTGGGAAAAATGCTCAGGTACACGGTACATAACGATCAATGGATCGTTCCCGCCAAGGCTGAATTCGATTATATCCACAACTACGTCAAGCTGCAGAGCCAGCGGCTGAACAATGTCGAATTTGTATTCGAGCTTGCGGAAGCTACCCTCGCGCATAAGATCTTAAAGCTGTCTATTCAACCGCTGATCGAAAACTGCATCGTGCACGGCTTTCGAGGAGGAAAAAAAGGAGTTGTGAGCATCCGTTCCATCTTGAATGAAGATCGGATTTCGTTCGTAATCGAGGACAACGGAATCGGCATGAACGCCCAAGAGCTGGAGGCCGTTCGGAGAGGGCTTCATGAAAGTCAGCCCGAAGATCGCAGCTCCGGCATCGGGCTGTTCAAAACCCACAAAAGAATCAAGATGGCTTTCGGCGATCCTTACGGCATCCAAATGCGCAGCACGCCGGGCAAAGGCACGGTCGTAGAGGTGACCTTTCCTTCGAACGGGAGCTAGGCGTTGCGGAATTTATTCGGCGAACAGCCTACCCTTTTCTTGAAAATATTAATAAAGTGCTTTTCGCTCTTGTAGCCAACCATTTGAGCGATGGTATAGACATACAGTTCCGTTTCCTTCAGCAGTCGCTGGGATTGTTTAATTCGAACCTCGATCAAGTAATCCGAAAAGCCTTGCCCCGTGGCGTTCTTGAAGATCGTGCTCAAATAACTGGGGTTCAAGTACAATCGCTCCGCGACGGTCTGCAAGTTAATGTCTTGGCCGTAATTGTCGTGAATCATTCGCTTGGCCTTTTCGATAGCGTTTCCTTCCTTATTCTCGTCGGATACCGAATCTCCGATAGAATCGGGGGAAATTCCAGGGGTGTCCGCGTTGCCTAGCTCCGCTTGGATGTTGCGAATCGCCTCCACGAGGCTCGTCCAACTAATCGGTTTCAGCAAATAATCGTGAACCCGTTTAAACTTGAGAGCGGTCTGCGCGTAGTGAAACTCGCTGTAGCAGCTGACGATGATAAAATGAGAGGACGGCAGGCTCCGATGCAAAAATCGGATCATCTCGAGGCCGTTCATCTCAGGCATTTTAATGTCGGTAATAATAATATCCGGCTTAATTGCAAGCGCTTTCTCAATGCCTTCGGCGCCATTGACGGCGCATGAAATCCGATGCTTTTCCAGCGGCAGCTTCACTTCCAGAATACTCTGTATTCCCTCCCGCGTAAGCCTTTCGTCCTCTACAATCAAGATTTGCAAGCGGAATCACCAGCCCCGAATCATTAGGATAGAGTTTATTATTTACCTGGGAAAGCCGACTGTCAAGTCGCCCCAACATCTAACCAAACCGCACTTTTTACAAAGGCATTGCCAATGATTTCGACGCCTAGAGCGCGTATGATTAAGACTAGAAATACAAGCGTGCACGCTTTGTATGGACAATTTTAGGGGGAAGTTACAGCGATGAAAAAGCGATGGTCGTTTATCCTTTCATGCATTGCGGCGTTTACGCTAATGGCGGGTTGCGCTGAAAAGAGCGAAAGCCCGGGAGTGTCTTCGGACGACGGCCAACAGACGGCGCCGGATCCGGAACAGAAATACAGCCTGACCCTGATGACTTGGCAAGGCTCGGGCGCCCCCCAAAAGGTATGGGACGACTTGAATGCTAAGTTTAACGAGGCTCGCCCCAATATTACGGTAGTCAACGAGCCGATGGACTCCAAGCAGTACAGTCAAGTGTACAAGGCCCGGGTGGTCTCGGGAGAAGGGCCCGACATCATGTCGGTCTATCCGGCAGATCTGGAATCCTTCGTTCAGGCCGGATATATCGCTCCCTTGGACGATCTGGCTGCCTTGAAGAAGCTCGAACGTCTGAATCTCGATCAATACATGGTGGACGGTAAGCTCTACGCGATCCCGCTGGCGATAGGAGGAACGGGGATCCTCTACAATAAGGAGATTTTCTCCCGACTGAATTTGGACGTACCCCGGACCTGGTCGGAGCTGATCGAGGTTAGCGAGAAAATCAAGGAAAACGGGATCGTGCCTTTCGGCATGACCGTGAAAGACTCCTGGTTCACGCAGTTTTTCATTTATCCGCTGACCAAAGCCCCGGTACAGGCCAAGGATCCGGACGTCTATTACAAAATCGCGAAAGGCGAAATGAAATTCGGAGACACTGCCATCTCGGAAGCCTTCGAGAAATTTCTGCTGTTCCGCGACAAAGGCTTCTTCAGCAAAGATGCGCTGGGCATTAATTTCGATCAGGCCAAAGCGGAGTTTGCCCAAGGCAAAAGCGCGATGTTCGTAGGAACGGACTGGCTGCTTTCCGACATTCGTGCGATTAATCCCGAATTCGAACTGGGCTACATGGACTTTCCCGCTTCGGACGATGCGACGGAAAACGAGAAAGTCGGCTGGGGAGGCTATTCGATGTCGCTCTCCATTAAAAGCGGCAAAAACAAGGAAGCGGCCAAGCAATATCTCGACTGGTTGTTCACGCAGGAGAACTACCAAAGCTTTGTAAACGGTATCAAGTGGTTCCCCGTGCTGGAGGGCATCGACGTCTCCTCCATCGACCCGCTTGCGAATGCGATGAGCGATAGCTTTGTCGGAATGACGATGTATCCGTCGGATAACGACGTATGGCTATCCGGGGTGGCGGATACGATGCTCAAATCGATTCAGGAAGCTTATTTGAATCAAAAAACGGCAACAGACATCGTCAAGGATATGGACGAAAGCAACGAGAGAGCTCTAAAAGCCAAATAAACACGTCAGAAGCGCATGGGCGAAGGGGATCGTGGCCTTCGTCCATGCTGCCGTTATCGACCGTTGGAGGAATGCATGTGGCTTCGAAAAAAGGCAGCGCCTATTGGTTTATCCTGCCCGCGCTAATCGTTTATGTCGTCCTGACTTTATTGCCCTCCTTCTATACGCTCGTTTATAGCTTGACCAACTACGACGGAATCCTGAAGCTGTCGCAACTGCGATTCGTAGGGCTGGACAATTATATCTACCTGTTGACTCGGGATAAGCAAATGGGGCAAGCCATCCTCAACACGCTGGTCTGGCTCGTGTTCCAACTCCTACTCGGCAACGGACTGGCCTTCCTGTTCGCCCTGCTGCTGAATCAAAAAATCCGGGGATCGAATCTTTTCCGAGCCGTCATCTTCCTGCCCGTGGTGATTAGTTCGGTAGCGGTCAGCTTCGTCTGGGGGTATATTCTGGATCCGCAGGTCGGGGACTTGAACAAATTTCTTCAGGCCGCGGGATTGGGCGAGTGGACTCGCAATTGGCTCGGGGACTCCTCTACGGCTTTGATCTCCATCATTCTTGTGGATATCTGGAAAAGCGTCGGTTTTAACATGGTCATTCTTTTGGCGGGGCTGCAGACGATCCCCTCGGACGTTTACGAAGCGGGAAAAATCGACGGCGCGGGACCGTGGAGAGCGTTTACTCGAATTACGTTTCCTTTAATGATTCCCGTACTGGGCATGGTTACCATTCTCACGGTTAACGGAACGCTCAGAACCTTTGATATGGTTTACATCCTGACCGGCGGCGGACCGGGCTACGCGACGGAAGTGCTGATGACGAGAATCTTCAGCGAAGCTTTTACGGCCAACCGGATGGGGTACGCCTCCAGCCTGGCGGTGCTGCTGTTCGTCGTGCTGTTCTTTCTGGCCTACGCTCAGTTAAAGATGACCGAACAAAAGGAAACGAATTAAGGTTGGTGGGACTCGGATGGTGGCAGAGAAGACGCTTTATAAGAATTTGATTTTTTTGCTAATGCTCGGCGTCAGCGCGTTCGTCGCTTATCCGCTGCTGCTGATGATCGGTACGTCGCTGAAATCGGAAAACGAGCTATACATGAATTCCGTCGGCCTTCTCAACTCCTTTCATTTCGAAAATTACGTTCGGGTGTGGGAGGAAGCCCGGCTTGCCCGAATGTTCTCGAACAGTATAATCGTGACGGCGGCAAGCCTGGCGGGAATCGTCCTGCTTGTAACAAGCGCCTCCTTTGCAATTGCAAGGCTGCGCTTCAGAGGAAGCCGGCTGACGTATTTATTGTTTTTTTCCGGCATCTTTATCCCGTTTCAATTGAGCATGGTCCCATTAGTGGTTGTGATTCGGGCATTGGGCTTATACAACAACCTGTTTGGACTCATCTTGGTCTACATCAACCTGGCGATCCCTTTCGGAATCTTTCTCGTTGCAGGCTATATGAGAACCGTTCCCATAGAACTGGACGAGTCGGCCAGGATAGACGGCTGCTCCGACTGGACCCTGTATCGGAAAATCATCGTTCCGCTAATCAAACCCGTGACCGTGACTTTGATTATTTTGCAGTGCATTCAAATCTGGAACGACTTTTTCCTGCCTAATCTGTTAATCAGCACAACGGCGAACAAAACGGTCACGGTCGGCATCATGAGCTTCCGAGGAACCTTTAGCACCACTTGGAATTTATTGATGGCGGGAGTGACGATCACACTGCTTCCGGTCATGGGGTTCTACCTCTTTACCCAAAAATACATCATCGGTGGAATGACGGCCGGAGCCGTGAAAGGTTAGCCGGTTCGCCAAGGGGGCAATCGTATGGAAGAAAAACGCAAACGGATCGGCCTCATCGCTACGCGGAACGATCCGGTATTGCTTTACGCGATGCAGGAATTAAAGCGATTCTTGAACGCTTCGGCTTCCCTAGAGGCCGATGAACAAGAGGAACCTACCGAGGGACGATATGTCGGTTACATCGAGCTTGCCATCGAGGTTTCGCTTCCGGATTTTTCCTTCGGAATGGAACCCGGGATCGACTCCGGCAGAGGAAAGCCCGTTCTCAGACTGACGGGGCACGATGCGACGGGTGTTCTACATGCCGTCTATACCTTCCTCGAGGAATTGGGGATCGTCTTCGATATCTCAGGCCCCGTTGTAACCAAGAGATTCGACTATGACAAAATCTGGGCCCTTAAGGGAATCGTGGAACCCGCTGTTAAATGGCGAGGCATCCGGCAGCATATCAACTTCCCGATGGATATGTCCTCCTACTCGCTTCCGGATGCCCGAGAGTACATTCGCAATCTTGCCCGGCTCCGAATGAATTGCATCACGTTTCATAGCTATCCTGGTCAGTGGTACGACCTTCCTTCGGGGGAACTGGCGGGGAGTTTCTTCTACGGGCAGCGCTATCCGATCCCTCGGCAGCTCTCACCTTATATCGTGAATGAAAACTTATATTGCATTCCAGAGATTGAAAGGCATGACGAAGACGCCCCCACCAGAAGCCAAGCGGCGATTCAATGGCTAGGGGCGGTGATGCAGGAAGCCAAAGCCGTCGGATTGAAGGTTCGGTTTTCCGTCGAATTGCGCGATCATCCGGATCGGGCAGGACTGGAAATCTGCGATCGGATTCAGGGGCTTTACCCGTTGATCGACGAGCTGGAGTTGATCACCCAAGAATGCGGAACCTGGGCCTATCCGGTTATGCCCGCCCAGGAGCTTGAGAGGCTGATTGCGGAATCGTTCGGCCCGGAAGTGCTCGAAGACGGCGCGATTCGCCGAATTCTGGCCGAAGCCTGCCGGGAGACGGGCGAAGATACGAAAGCTTTTATCAACGCGGGCATCTGGCAGCTCCCGGGTACCTTAAAGGAGCTTTCCAGTCATATTCGCGTCGCGAACGAGCTGCTAGCGTCCAGAGAAGAACGGACGGTGCCGGAGCTTGCGCTGGGCCTCTACGCCACCGACCACTCCACGTTGACAATCATCCGACGAATACTGACGACGCATATGCCCGCCGGCGTCAACTGGTCGCTGCTCCCTGCGCACGGGGCCAGAGCCGTGGTGAATTCCTTGAAAGCCATGGAAGCGGATCGCGAGCTTATGCGCAACTGCATGATTTACAGTTGGCTAGAGTTCGACGGCAATATGTATTTGCAGCAAAATCCAGTCGAAGGCATCGGGCAGCTTCTTGAGTTCCTGATGACAAGGCAGGAAAACGAGCAGATTTACGGCATCAACTTCAACCATTGGAGAACGGCCGAAAACAAAACGGCGGCTAAGTATGGTTCATTGGCGATGATTCGCGGTTATATCGAGCCGGAGGAATTTTACGAAAGCTACGCCCGTAGTCTGGGTATCGCAGACACGCCACGCTACGCTTCGGCCATGGCCTTGCTGGATGAGACGGACGATCAGGTCCGGAACCGGCTAAGCAATATCGGATTCTGCTTTGCGGATTGTTGGTGGAACGGGCGCTTGGGCTATTTCGGTGCCTATGAGCCCAAGCGCATCGCGATGATCAGGGAAGAATACCAGAGGGTATTGGAGCTACTACAAACGTGCAGGATCGGTACGGCAACTGCGTATGGTTCGAACGATCTTGAGCTGATCGCGAATCGAATCGAGTGCACGCTGATTCATCTGAACATGGTCGAAGACATGACGCAGCTTCAAGCCGTGTGTGGCTCCCTCCAGCCCGGGTCGCTTAGCGAAGCGCAGAAACACGACGTCATTCGCGTCTGCACCCGAGCGCTTAACTATTGCGACAAATATATGGAGCACCACTGCCGCATCCTTCCGGATCGGGGCAGTGAGGGAACGCTCATCAGCTACTATCACACGCTCCCTTCAGTCATCAACAAGATTATGGAACTGTACGTAACCGGATCTATTGAAGAATCCAAGCCGGATTCTCACGCGGACGCTCCCCCCTCACCGGCCATATAATGGAGAAGACCTCCGTTCCCATGTGTGTCATGGGAACGGAGGTCTCTATGATTTGCCGTCAAGCGGTTCGAATATCGCGCCTCCGACCTACCTATCTAAAAAAAACCGCTGCCATAGACATCATACGCTATGGTTGTGCCGTCTTTGGACTGCGCTGAGTTCATGATCACGCCTTCCTTCCTTATTTAGAGTTGGAGTATAGGGTTTATAGATGCTGAAGGCCAATACGGTTTCCTTCGCTGTCTAAAAACATACCCACATACCCTGCGTGATCGCCCAAATAGGTTTTATCCATAATCACTTGGCCACCCGCATCGGAAACCCTCGAAAGAATAATATCCAGATCGGGACTTCCATCCATATAGACCGTAACGCCATCGGGAGAAGGCGTATGACGCGGCCCCTTGACCAGAATCCCTCCGTTCTGCTCTTCTTTAACCGGGAAAAAAGCGTATTCCTCATCCCCCATTTGCATCGATTGCATCTCTGTTGCTAGAATTCGCTCATAAAATGCCTTCGCCCTTCCCATGTCGGACACAGGAATTTCCACCCAAATAAATATTCGGTCTCTCATTGTTCATTCTCCATTCACTCTGAAATTTGCTTGCTATCCTATTTGACGAGTGAACGATCGTAAAATCATCGGTCCAGCCCGATCGGACCTTTTATGGGCATCTACACAATCATATAGTTATTAACCCTCATATTTTGTAGACATAGGTATTTGACTAATGAATAGGGGATGCTTAATTTGTACAGTTATACACATTCAAGAGTCATTTCTTTGCTTGATATGAAGCAAGGAGATGTAAATGGGGATGGAATTATTGATAATGTGTATTTGTACGGAAATAAATCCGATGGAATCTTTGCCGATAACATTACACTTATTATTCAAGATGGATATTCTAATCAAAGTACAACGGTAAATCTTCAAAACAATGCAGGGTATAATGCCAGGCTATTCCTTGGCGATTTTTCTAAGGATAACGTAAATGACATTTTAGTAAGTCTTGATACTGGAGGAAGCGGCGGATATGGAATCTTTTATATCTACTCCTTCAAGAATAACGTTCTATATGAAATGTTTGATGTTGATAAATATAATCAAGTGTATAAATTCACTGTTAATTACGAGGATTTCTACAAAGTAAGTGTAGGGAGTCCGCAACTTGACGTGCTATTTAGAATAGACATCAGTAATAAAGGCTATGACTATTTATCTCAATATTACTACGAAAATGGTAAGCTTAAGCAGCCCATCAAGGGCGAGGTTCTTGCTTTAGGTGCGTTGTATCCCATAGTTACAGACGTAAAAAGCATGAGTTACGATTTACTTGCTCTTCAACGTATTATCGGTACTACCAACTCTGATGCATTAGGGTATGTCGAAAACCTTTTGACATGGAACGGCACTCAATTTACATCCTCAAGATTATCAGTAGCCGTACTTGGTACGAAGTTAATCAGCCACTTTTAATCATGGGTAAGTTTACAAAGAGCTTGCAAAATGAATCAAACTGCTGTATTATAATAATTCTGACCGACATTAAAGTCGTCATGCTCAGTAATACTATCGCGGGGTGGAGCAGCCCGGTAGCTCGTCGGGCTCATAACCCGAAGGCCGCAGGTTCAAATCCTGCCCCCGCAACCAACTTACCATTTCAATCCTGCACGTATATATAAATGCCTTTAACCCGCTGAATGTGGATTAAAGGCATTTTTCGTTTTTTATGGTCCCATGTCTATCCCTTACTTATACAGCACCTTATCGACATTGTACTTGGCCTTATGCTCGTTAATAATGAACGTCTCGTAAATTTCTCTATGAACGGCATTCTCGACTAAACAAACCTCGATTTTGGTCACTTCATTCCGATGGTCTTTGATGTCCGACACCGTATCCTCAAAGTGCTTCTTGATTCGAGGTCTTAACTTCCGCGCCTTACCGACGAATAGGAGTTCATCCTTATCATTGTAGAACATGAAGATCCCCGCTTTATCACGAGGAATCAGAATGAAATCCGTAAATCCGTAAATATGGCTTAATGTCGGCGCCTCCTGTTTGTAAATCGTGACTTCGGGAGTCGGAATCTCTATTTGTATCACTACTTTTCACTCTCTCTTCTGCGTCATTGTTATTTCATCTTACCATAAGAGAGCGAACAAGCGCCCTATAACCGGCAGCGTCAGTCCTTTTCCTCTACAAAACGCCGCCCCACGGAGTAGAATTCATCCTTATTCACGGCATCGTCCAGCCACTTCAGCAGCTTCACCCCGTCCTGTTCGGCATTGTAGAAATGTTTTAAGGGGGAGAGCGTATGCGGCGTCCTGCCCGTCTTCTCGTTAAAACCGTAATCCGTGATGTAATAATAGTAGCCCGGCAATGCCTCAGTTAGCTCTCCGGCAGATCGCAGCATGCGGGCCGACCAGCGCTGCATATAATCGTCATCGTCCGAACCGTCGCCGTTCAGATCCTTTTCAAAGTCGAACAGCAGCTCATCATACAGCGTATTGGACTGCAAAAGTATCGCGTTGTCCGGGAGCAGCTTGCGGTTCGCCGCGAATACGGACGAGATTAAATCCCCGTGTACTTCATAACCGAAGGTTGCTGCAAAGTTGGCCTTCCATTCGGTGTCGATAATATCCGGCCAGCGATCGGCGTTTAAGTAGGAGCTGTCCGAATATTGATAAATACGGGCATTCGGGTAGCGCTTCGCAATCTCGGGCGCCCAGAAAGCAGCTCCGAATCCCCCGGCGCTTTCTCCTGCAACGAGGATCTTGTCCGGCTCGGCGAAACGGCTCGCAATCCATTCCAATGCTGCGCGCGTATTGGCTTGACCGTTGTACCGCATGGTAAACGGCTTGCCCTTAGCGTCCGTATATTCCTTGAATGCATTCCCGATATGCAGATCGCCAGTAGAGTAAGGGATATAGACAATATTCCAACCCTTGAACGGATTGTCGGGGTTATTATTTTTCAACAGGCCGCCAAGCGTACTTACTTTAAAGAACGGAATGTTCGGAAAGTAATATTTGATCTCGCCGTTCTTCAGTACATTGCCCAGACTGATCGGCTGAGAGGCAGTCGCCGCATCCCAGGCCACACCGCCCCCGGAAAAATAAATGATCAATTTATTTTCATCAGCGGCTCCCTTATTGGCAAGTAAGTAGTAGTCCGAACCGTCGGCAGATAGGACTTGTGCATCCGGGTCCAACTTGATTTTGTTCCAAGCATAGCGCTCGGCAGTGGCCCATTCATCCGGCTCAGCGGGCTTTTCAAGTACGAAAAAGTAAAGATAACCCGCCACAATACCTAAAACAAGCACAATTCCGCCTATCGCCGTCAGGAAAATCTTAACGCTTCTTTTCATTGCTTTCTGTTTTGCCACACATAGACCGCCTTTTAATCATAAAATCGTCCCCATAATTCATCATATCAAGCCGATGATAAGTCAAAACATAGAGCTAAAGTAGCTATTTTCTCCAGTGTTTACCGCATTCTGGAACACAAATAGGCGAGCGCACATAGGCTATGGTTGACTTCCGAATCGATTCCTTTAAGGAGTGCGAATAATGAGTGGTAATAAAGACAGAGCGAAAACCCATCAAATCCCGCTAAAAAAGCTCCCTCCCGTAAGCGTTGCACAAAAATTCCCCACCGTTCAAGGGAATGAGAAAGCTTCTGTTGCAGGTCTCAGGCTTAATCATAAAGAAGATGGCGTAGCCTCTGTGCTTAACGAATGCGTGGACCGCGCGTTCCGCATTCCTATATTTTTAAGTACTACCAATTCCGTAAACCCCATTCAAGAACAATTTCTCAATCGTCTTATATTAGAAATCGAAAATGCGCTGCTGTTTCCTCGCACATTACCTCAAAGCGAACAATATCCCGAAACCATCCTGACCAATATCCGCCGTTTGGTAATATCCAGTTATGGCTTGTTGGCGATCAATTTCCGCAGATTTTTCGCTCAAATTCTTAAAACCAATGTAGGCCAGACGCCGACAACCGCCCCGTTCTGGGAAGGCTCCGTTTTTTCGCAGATCGAACCTGCGATGGCTTTTCAATTTGGCCTTCCGATATTATTACTAAGAGAAACGGGTACGGACGTCACCAATGGCATTTGGGCGGGAGGCATTGCGCCGCTTAACATTTTTATCGATTGGGATTCCGACAATCAATCCGTCGAGGAGTTTTTCAGCAGCATTCAATGGAGAGAAGTTTTTGCCAACTGGTCGGCAGAGGTAAGAGCTTATTATTATCTCCGTACGGAGCCGCAATTCATCGTTCAGACTTAAATTCCATTAAGTCGTGCAAGGGGTGCGTACCTTCCTCCGATGCTATACGCTCCTGAAGGTACGTAACCCTTATCTCCAGCCAACTGCTTATAGGACGGCCCCTTGGGTTTATAACGATGTAAGCCTCATTCCCCGTTAGCTAAGCGTTTTGGAGGCATATAGATGGATTTGCAATCCTCACCGAATCCCCATACTCCGCTTTTATTTGTTCAAATGCTTCTCCATACAAGCAAAACCGCCTTTGGCGTCCTACAGCTTTCCCTATCAATGCTCAAAAACCCGCTTTACTTTTGCGGCCACATAGCGGCTGCCCCCGCGACCCTGTACGTTCTCGATCATCATAGAGATCAGCAGCTGCGGGTCATCCGCGTCAAAACCGACGAACCAGCCGTTTTCCTGCCCTTTTGTGCCCTTGCTCGCTTTCAGTTCCGCGGTTCCCGTCTTGCCGACGATGGAAGCGCCGGCAATATAGGCGCCATGCCCGACCCCTTCCGGACTCGCCACCGCCTTCACAAGATCGGCCTTGATTAATTCCGCCGTATCCGTCGACATCGCTTGCTCCTTCCACAGCTTTCCCGCAAAAGCGGAATCGGCCTCCGACAGCTGCGGATAGGCGATATTGCCGCCATTAACAAGCGCGGAGAAGGCGAAGGCGACATGCAGCGTCGTCATCTCTACCTGTCCTTGTCCGTAGCCGGAGTCGGCAAGCTGAATATCGCCGGACGGAGCGCCTCCGCCGCCGGCAAGCTGCGAAGCGCTGAACGGATAGGTCAGCGGAAGCGGTTCGCCTATCCCGAATCGTGCCGCGCCTGCGACGAATTGCTTTTTGCCGATGGCCAGTGCCGTCTGAGCGAAGTAGATATTGTCAGAGTAGATCAACGCCTTCGACAGATCGACCGGATTCAGTTCGTGTACCCGCTTCACGTAATACTTGCCCCAGGTACTGTCTTTCTTCCAGGTCAATCCGGAAATCTCCTTCGCCTCGTTTGGATCAAGTGCGCCGCTGTCGAGCCCAATCGCTGCAGTTATGACCTTAAAGGACGAGCCTGGCGCATATGTCCGGGAGAAGCGGTTCAGGAACGGATGACGCGGATCTTCATTCCAATGTCGGTATTGTTCCTTGGACACGCCTTGAACGAAAGCGTTCGGATCGTACGACGGGCTGCTGAGCAGCGCCAGCACCTCTCCGGTCTTGGGCTGGATCGCCGCCACGGAAGCTTCATCGGCCTTTACTTCCTCGTAGATCGCTTGTTGCAACGCCGCATCGATCGTTAATTTGTACCTCGTGCCGTTCCTGGCATCTTGCCCTGCGATCACGGATTTCTGCACGCCTGCCCTATCCGCAATAACAACCGCTTTGCCTGACGTACCGCGCAATTGCGTCTCAAGCATAAGCTCCAGCCCCGCCTTGCCGATCATATCTCCGGCCTTGTAGCCCTGAGCTTCGCGCGTCTTCAGCTCATCGGCGTTGATCTCTCCAATATAGCCGATCAGATGAGCCGCTACTTCGCCCAGCGGATAACGCCGTACCGTGACCTTCTGAGCGGAAACCCCCGGAAGCGCTATGAGTTCTTCCCTCGCCGCATTATCGACCACTACGGCGATCGGAACGAACAGATTCGGCTTCACCCATGACGCGCCAAGCTTGCGGTCGATCTCCTGTACAGTCATGCCTAATTTCTTGGCCATCGACGCTTTAACCGTATCGGCCGAATCCCCGAGCTTGCCCGGCACAATGCCGAGTTGCGCCGCTTCGACGTTGACCGCCAGCGGATTGCCGTTGCGATCGACGATCTCCCCGCGTATCGCAGGAGTTTTCTCGATTCGCACCGTATCCCCCTCTTCCATACCAGGGAAAATATACGAAGGATTCCAGTCGATTAGCCAGTTCGTTATACCGTCGTCCTGCACCGTCTTCCTGACCCGGCCCTGGTTATCGAATGAGATAGGTCCTTCCTCCGTATCCATAGAGACGCGATAAGCGAACCCTTTAACAGCAGTTCCGGCCCCCGTCACCGCCCCGTCTTCTTCGGTCGGTAGCGCCGTTACGACCAGATTGGACACCTTAAGCGCATCGTAGATCGTCTGGTATCGTTTGACGAACTGTTCTTCCGTTAGATCTTTTTTCACAAAAGGCGAAAGCAGCGCATACATCCCCGCATAATCAAGCCGTTCCCACGCTGACAAGTACGCGATCACGCTCCCCGACGAATCCGGCGCGGCTGATGGCTCCGAAGAAGGGGCGTCTGTGGACGTTTCCGAAGCCGAAGGCTCCGGAGACGATTTGCCGAACAAATCGGAACAACCTCCGAGCAGGAAAGAAAGCATCATAAGAATAATCGCCGCCAAGCGAACGCTGGATTGTCGTTTCATCTGAATTGCCTCCTCGATACCAAAATCACCGATCTGTAAACACATTGCTTATTGTTTATACTGCGATCGCGGTTCGATGTTTCTGTTGCCCGGAAATTTTGTCCTGCAAAGTCTGTAGCGGCTTCGGCCCCACCTTGTAGTGGCTTCTTGCAGTAAGGTAAACTTGAAGAAATTGTGATTGATTCGATTTGTGCAACAAAAAAGCTGACATCGTTAGCTACCGATGCCAGCCGAAGTCACGGCTAAGCTTTAGGAATGGCGTTCCAAATTTCTTTATAGTGCGGAATATGGATCAAGCCGATAATATTGCCGAAAAAAAGCGGCGCAGTATTACAAAAAACCGCAGTCCACTTCACTTGTGAAGGGAATAGCGGTTTATGGGCTTTATTAATCAGCTTACTTTTCCGACGCAATCCGATTGGCAGGAGTCGTCCAAGCGGCAAGCATCACGCGTATAATCCCCTTCTGCACCCGATCCCAGCTCTCAAAATCTTTATAAAGCGCTCTCACAATATCTTTGGAGGTAATAACCCCAAGCTCTTCGAGCTCAAATAAGGAAGCCTCATCACAAATCCCTTTAGCTTATCCAAGCCTACGACTCCTGCTGCAACAAAACCGAAACTGCTTCCAGAATATCTAAATCTCCCAATCCCCGCGCAGCTGCTCGTACAGCCAGATCAGAAAGATCGTATCGTTCGGCGCAATGTCTTGGACGACGCCGAGTCGGCCTGCAAAGTGTTGGGCGATCGGCTGAGCCAGTTGCGCGAGGCGCTGCTGCGAGACAAACGGCAGCCGCTCCGCCCAAGTAGCGAGCAGCACCCAATCGGAATACCCGACCGCCCTGCGGCTCTCTTCGTCCAGTTGCTGACGCGGCAGCGATAGGCGCCTTCGATCGATTTGCTTGTTAATCTTCTTCCGCAGCTTAAGCCGCTCCTTCTCTTTCTCGACGACAACAATCGTTCCCGCCACCATATCCCCGATTCTGCGGTCCATGGAGCTGCTCATGACGACAATCATCCCCAGAAAATAGCCGACAGGCAGCATATCGATCAGCCTAAACAGATTGCGAATGAAGACCGCGAGCAGCCCGGCGTTCCGGCCTTCCATCAGCACGACGCGGATGCCGACCGCACGCTTGCCAACAGTCTGCCCGCCCATGTAGTATTCGCACCCGACATAATAACCGCCCGTGCCAACCGCTCCGATAATGAGCAGCGCCGCGATCGCGTAATCGCTGTTTTCGAAGAATATAGAAGCGAAAGCAAGAGCGATATAGACGGCGACCAGAATCAGCATGTCGATCAATTGCGCAATGGCCCGCATCCCCACTCCCGCCGTAGGGAATTCCAACCGGACCTGCTCGGGCGTTACGATCGACACTTCTTTTTCCAACGGATAGCTCATTCTTATGCTCCTCGTTTCCGGGAATTTATGGTAGGATAATAAAAAATAGGAGGTCTGAGCGATGGATCCCGCACAGCGAATTCAGCGATACAAAGAGGATTGGTCCGAGCTCGAGCGGCTGCTCGGCGCGTTAAATCACATCCGCCGACCGATTAGCGCTGGCGATATCGACCGTTTGACCGCGTTGTACAAATCGGCGGCGGCACATCTGTCAGCCATGCGTACGCAGTGGCCGAACGACCCGACCACGACTTACTTAAACCATCTTGTCGCCAGAGCGCACCATGTCCTTTACAAGCAATCCGACAAAGGCGCAGGCCGCATCGGGCGCTTCCTGGGCACGTACTTTCCGTCCTTAATTCGCCGGAGACAGCCGTTCATTCTCATAGCGGGGGCGCTGTTCCTTCTCGGCATGATCGCCGGATTTGCAGCGGTAGGGTCTGACCCGCTTAACCTATATCTGGTGCTGCCCGCGAATATCGCCAACGCGATTGATCCCGCTGCGACGAACGCTCCTCGCGGCGATCTGCACAGTCCGCTCGTCTCGACGGAAATCTTCATCAACAACATACGCGTCGCCATGCTGATCTTCGTAAGCGGTGTGACGCTGGGGATTGGCACCGTGTATTTGCTTGCCTACAACGGCCTGATCGTCGGAGCTCTCGCGGCCGTCTTCATGCAGGCCGGCGAAAGCTATGTTTTCTGGGCGTATATTCTCCCCCACGGCATTATCGAGCTAACCGCGATCTTCATCGCCGGCGGAGCCGGCCTATATATGGGGTACCGCTTTTTCGTACCGGGCGCGTACCCGCGTAAGCGGCAGTTCCTCCAGGCTGCTAAAGAGTCCGTGCAGCTGCTGCTCGGCACGATTCCGCTATTCGTGATCGCGGGCATCATCGAAGGATACGTCACGCCATCGCAGCTGCCGTTGGGCGTCAAATATGCCGCTGCCGGCGGCACGCTGCTGCTGCTCGTTCTCTATTACGTTTACGGTCAGTTCAGAGCCCGTTCCGCGCTTTCAAATCCAGGTATTCGTTGACCGCGCTAAGCGCCAATCGTTCGGCCGGCACATCCATCACCTGAATGCCCAAGCCGGCCATTTGACTCACGTATTCGCTGCGATCGAGACGGAACTTATGCGCAAGACTCTGAATATAAGCAGTCCGCTGATTCACCGGCTCGGTTCGTGCCCATTCTTGCAGCAAAGGATCGTTTAAGGAGACGAGAAGCGGCACATGGCTTCTGCGCAGTCGACGCGCGTAGACGGGCAGCTCCTGGTCGTACAGATAGCTCTCCATATCGGAGAACAACACGACGAACGATCGTTTCTTGATCTGCCGCAGCACATGCGACAAGGCCAAACTGAATCCGGGTTCGACGAAATCGGATTTCAGGTCGTAAGCGGCCAGCGTCAGTTGGCGCAAATGCGGGAGGCCGCGCCCCGGGGGGACGTACGTCTTGATTCGGTCGGAGAAAGCGAGGAGCGCGACGTAATCCCCCTGCTTCAGCGCGACCGCGGCCAGAACGAGCGCGGCTTCGAGCGTGCGGTCCAGCTTGGTCTGATGCTCAAGCTCGACTCCCATCATTCTTCCGCAGTCGAGTACAATCGTGACGACTTTGCCTTTCTCGGGCCGGAGAATGTTCGTCATCAGTTTTCCGCTGCGGGCCGTCGCTCGCCAGTTCACCCGCCTCGGATCGTCTCCCTGCGCGTAGCTGCGGATCGAATCGAAGTCCGTGCCGGACAGATGGGGCCTTGCCAGCCTGCTGCCATCAAGCACCAGAGAATGCTGAGCTGCAGCCAGGATTCCGCGTACCCGCGAGAGGTCCGGCACGATCCGAACCTCGCTTCGGCATTTCAGCCTCGTCTGCTTCTTCCACAGCCCAACTCCGCCCCAATAGCGAAGCATCGCGCTTCCGAACGTATAAGCTCCCCTCTCCTGCCCTGCGGCGTCGTATTCGAAACCAACCTCGCTTTCCTCCAGGCGGCCTCTCCATACCTCCTGCGGAATCCGAACATCCTGCTCGTCCTCCCGTTGCGTGCGGTAATCCGTGAAGGAGATCGGAATGTCATCGGCCAGCTCGACGTTCAGAGAAAAGCCCAACGCCGGATCTGCCAGCAGAGAAAGCCGGACCTTGAAGGATTGGCGTACGTCGGCCTCCTCCGGTATTGTCCTCTCTGCGGAGAACCGCTTTCGCGAGGGCAGCAGAAGCAGATCGACGACGCTGAACAGCGCCAGTACCAGATAAAATCCCCAGAACGAATAAGCGCCATAACCTAGCGCATAGACGGCCCCGATCAGAACGGAACCGATAGCCGTAATCGCGACAAGGCGGCGAGTCGGAACGATCGACTCATCGCCAAATTGTCTACCGAGGAACCGGAACAGACGCGAGCGTTTCCTGGACGATGTGGTCACTGCTGCCGCCCTCCAATTCCGCCTGCGGCGTCAGCAGCAGCCGATGGCGGAGCGCAGGGCGCGCCACCAGCTTCACGTCGTCCGGCGTCACGTAGTTTCTTCCTTCGAGCGCGGCCCAAGCTTTGCTCGCCATCAGGACAGCGATGCCGGCGCGCGGGCTCGCTCCGAGCTGTACCCGCTTCGATTCGCGCGTTCTGCGCATGACCGCCGTAATGTAGTCGATGACTGAATCCTCGACGACAACTTCCGCCACCTGCGCTTGCGCCGCTCGAATTTCGTCAAGCGATAGCGCCGGAACGATCGCCTGATCGCGCTCCGTCGCGAACGGGACGTGCCCCTTCAGAATTTGCCGTTCCTGCTCTTCCCCGGGGTAATCAAGGATCAGCTTAAATAGAAAACGGTCGAGCTGCGCCTCCGGCAGCGGATATGTACCTTCATATTCGAGCGGGTTCTGCGTCGCGACGACGAGGAAAGGTTCCGGAAGCCGATGCGTCGCCCCGTTAATCGTCACCTGACGCTCCTCCATCGCTTCGAGCAAAGCAGCCTGCGTTTTCGGTCCGGAACGGTTGATCTCGTCCGCTAGCACAAGGTTGGCGAACACAGGCCCGCGGACCGTTTGAAATTCGTTTTCCTTCGTATGATAGATGACGCCTCCCGTAATATCGCTGGGCATCAAATCCGGCGTAAACTGGATGCGACGGTACTCGCCCCCCGTTAACGCCGCAAGCGTGCGCGCCATCTTCGTCTTGCCGAGTCCCGGCACTCCTTCCAGAAGCACGTGTCCTCCGGCGAGCAGCGCCGCGGCCATGAGCCGGATATTCGTCTTCTGCCCGTACAGCCGCTGCTCCATCGCAGTCAGCAGTCTCTCCATACTTGCGCTCATTCTCGTCACTCCTTCTCCAGTAACGCGATCATCTCGCCGTACTCTCGCGTCCGTTCGACGAAATCGCCATCCGCTCCCGCGCCGCGTTCCAACGCCTGCGCGTGCCGCAGCAGGCGCTCCAGCTTAACCGCCTGCGCTTCGCTTAAGCGGTCTTTTGCCAGCCGCTCCGCCTCTTCCGGCGCGGCTTCAAGGGGCAGCCCCCAGCGCGCCAGCAGCAGACGACGCAGGGCGCGCGCCTGATGCGTGAGCGCCTCGCTCTTGAAGCGGCGGCGCTCGTACCACGCAGCGACGGCCCGCAGCGTTTCGTCGCCGCGGCGCACCGTCCAGGCCCGCGGCGTATATGCCGGGCCGAAGCGCTTGCCGCGCTGCCACAGCCAGAGCAGCAGCGAGACGGCCAGCCCTGCGCAGACGGAGACGAGCCACGCCGGATACACGGCCAGGAACCCCGGCGTCTCCTCATAACCGTGATGGTACTCGTCCACCCACAGGACGGTGCGATTCCCGTCGCCGACCAGCCACGGCCATACGAGCTCAAAATGATCGTGCTTCAGCACTTTTTCATTCGTCAGCCACTCGGGCGCAACCGCCGCGACGATCGTTCCTTCTCCGCACGGTCTTTTCACCGCGATGACTCCGCTTGGGTCGCGAAGCAGCTCGATATCGCCGTCCTCCAAGGTAATTCGCTGCTTTATTCCGACCTCCGCCATTCGTTCGACAATGGCTTCCCCCTCCTGCCGCATCACGGTGGCGGTTCCGGATAAAGCGTCCGAGCGTTCGGTTTGAACTCCATCTCCTGCGCCTAGATTGCGGCTGAAAAGCAGCAGCTCGTTCCCTCGCTCCACCCATTCGAGCAGCTTCGCCCATTCGCCATCAAGCGGCGCGGCGGGCTCGACAATGAGCAGCGTCTGCCCTGTGCTCGCGGGCAGCTCGCTCCACGAGCGCTTCCATGTCTTGATCGGAGCCTGCTTCTCCTTAAGCAGCTCGATCACGCCCATCGTCCCATCCACGTCAGCGGAGAACGATACGTAAGGCGCTAATCGCTCAGGCTGCGGTCTTACGACGATCAGTCCCAGTCCAACAAAGAGCATGACGCAGACGGCCAGCCCGATCACATGTTTGTTCCGATGCAGCAGCTGCTTGATCGGCGACATCCTACCTCGCCTCCCTCTCCGCAATCAACGCAGCGATATCGCGTTGAAAGCCCTGGAAGCTTTCATCGTCCGCAGGCTCGTGCCCGTACCATACCCGTTCGAACAGCAGAGCGCTCCGCTGAAAATACGGCACCGCATTCGCCCGGTTCCGCTCCAGCTCATCCCGATAATCCCAGTCCGTTTTCCATTTCTCGATGCGAATCCAGCCAGCCCGTTCCAAGTAGAACAGCAGCGACAGGTACGAACAACGAATGCTCTCCCGGATTTTCCCTTCGGCATGCGCAGCCTTCGCCATCGCCGCATACTGCTCATACGTCAACGCCAGCTCCGATGCCCCCACAGGCGCCTTATGACGGCGAGTTTTCCCATTGTACACGATCTGCCTGGAGAACCCGTAAATCGCCCAGCACAGCGCTACCAGCACCGCGCCCAACACCAAGAACAATCCGACGATCACCGCGCTATTTGCCCCGTGAAGGGAAGGGAAACGATCAACCGCCCAGTCCACCAGCGTTTCCAGCCAACCCTTGCGCGGGCTGGAGGTCTGTTCATGCACATATCTCGTAAATTCGTCCCGGCTCAGAATTTCGCCAAGTCTTTGTTTGTCTTCAAGCAGCTCGGACCTGTCGCTCATTGGTCGGCCGGAGGCGGCGGCGGTGTCATAAAATTCGGGCCGATCCGGTTAATCATCTCTTCAAGTCCCATTCCGTCGCGAACCCTAAGATCGAAATAGCTAACCGCATACACCACATAGAGAATCGGCGCTGTCAGCAAATTGACAAGCATCTGCAGCAGGGCGAAAACAATGCCGCTCATCGGCACCAACGCAAGGAGGAAACCGGCGACTAAATTAAACAAATAGATCAACAGCATCATGACCAGAAACAGTCCGAACAGTCTCCAGAAGCTTTGACGCGTCAAACTCCAGCTTCTTCCGAATCCAACCGACTCTTCTTGGAGTGCGACAACCGGAAGAAAGTACATGAAGCGGATCACGAAATAGTAAAAGGTGAACACGACCCCAACCGAAACAAGGATTATACCCACACCGCCTAAGATCGCGGCGACAATCATGCCCAAAATCATAGTCACGATTGCGATTGCAATAATAAAGCCGAGCATCATTAGAGCAAATAAGACCGAACTGCCGAGCAATCCCCCGTACCTCTTAAAGGACATCCGCAGCAATTGGAGCGCCGACGGGGCTTCTTCTCCCTTCATGACGTGGTATACGAGAAAAACGACGGAGGCGACGGCGACCGGCGTCAGAAACAGAAAGACTAAGCCAAAGAGAAAAACGACCCACCCATGGCTGCCTTCAGAGAGCAGCGGTTCCGCGTCTGCGGAAGAATAATTCACAATGCCTTCCATATTGAACATCGATTGGACGGTCTGCCCCTGAGTCATGGCTTGAAGTAAATAAAATAGGCCATAGCAGATCAACATAATCGACATCAGTTTCGCAAAATGCTTGCGATACAATTGAAAGCTTAAATCGATCATTCTACCGATTCCCATTGGCTTCGGGACTTCATGAGGCACAGTAAAACCTCCTAAGTTTTTCTAAATTTCTCTCATTATACTACACTATGCGCAAAGCTTGTCGCTGAGTCAAAAAGAAAATTGGAACCTGATCCCTCGCTAAATGAAACAAAGCTCAAAGGGGCTGTCCCAAGTAAAAAGAGCCGTACAAAAAGATGTACGACTCTACTTATGAGACAGCCCCTTATTATTGATGAATTAATTATTGAACATGAACGTTACTTCAGAAGCCCCCCTGCTAGTCATATTGCGAATATAGCTCAAGCATATCGTCAGCACAGCCAGCTTCAATCCCGTTTGCTTGTTCAGCATGTTGTACTGCCTCAGCATAAAGTTGTAGATTAAAGCTGACTGAAGCCATTATTAAATGCCATTCGGCGTCTGTACTTCCCGTATCGGAAACAGTTTGCAAAAGCTCATATGCCTGCTCAAACGGATTGGTCTGATCGGAATAATCTTGCAGATAATTGAGTGTCCTTGCATAGGCCAAAATCATTTCATACGACCACTGTTCCTGAGGGTACTGCTGCAGGATCGATTTTATTTTTTCGTAATTATCTACAAGCTTCACTACATCCAGCTCCGCCTCAAGATCGTATATATACTGCATGTCAATCATTCAACATCAGCTCCCTTTCTTCCTACTCCATTAATAATCCTCTCTGACTCCTTAATTCCCCTAAAAATGAGGTTGATCCAGATCATGCAAAACTCCGTTTATTCCGAGGCGGATATACCTCTACCTTCACAACGAACCTTTCGTTAATTCGGCCAACCATTTCGCCTCATGTTCGAACAGCTTATCCGCTTTCGAGGTACTCAAGGCTAACAATAGTTTGTTGACTTCTTCCTTGTCCGGCGTTACTTTCCAAAGGAACGATAGGCCATGCATCAGCTCGCTCATTGGATGTTGACCGCCCCCTTTGCGCTGACGAGACACAATCGTTTTAACCCGACTCAAGACGGTTTTCGTTTCCGAAGCGCCTCCCCACTGGTCGAGAGCTTCCATCGCGCTCCACTTCACATCGGGCGACCGGTCGTTTTCAAGCGCCGATAAAAATAAAGGCACATGAGTTCCATCCCCGAATTCGGCGACAAAGCGTATTGCAAGACTGCGAATCTCGCCGTTGGGCGATTCGACGAGCGCCAGCACGTCGAGAAGCGCCTCCCTCAGACGGAGCTGTTTCAAGGCCCACAGCGTATAGATGATATCGTACTCGTCGTTCGAGCGACGAACGATTTCGATTAGGCGCCCCTTCACTTCCTCCGGCCGGCAGCGGGCTAACACCCGAAGCGCTTCTCTGCGGATCGAACCGTCGCTCGACTCCGACAATGCAAGGAACGTTTCGGCTTCCGGCACTTCCGTCACGCGTGCGAACGACCACATCATCCGCGACTTCGTTTGCATCTTGTTCGTTTTCGCGAACTCGTCCAGCATCATGCGGACGGCCTTGGCATCCCCCGTATTTTTCGCCAGATGGCTCCATAGGAAGCAGGCGTTCACCCTCGTTTCATCGTCTTGCGTTTCCTCCAAAACTTGTGCCGCAACATCGATTAAGGTCGGATCGTCCAACCGTTCCGCTTCGCGCAAAGCCTTCCAAGACACTTGATCTTCCGAATTCCGAACTTCTCTCCCTTGCTCGTCCGTCTTGATCGTCATGCGGTACAGCAGGTCTCGAACGTATTGCATATCTTCGCTCATAAGCAGCCCTCTCTGTTCTTGTTTAAAGTTATGTGCGTTTTATATTAAACGGAGAAATCTTCAACAATTTCAACTACCTCAATTTTCCCATTAATCAAGAGCTCAGGAAGTTCATTTTTAACATTTCCCTTCCAATATTCCCTAGCCTGTTCGATCTTTAAGGAAAAGGGTACCCCATCTTCTTTCGGCAAAAGGTTCCCGTCGCCCTCAAAGAAGCTCCCTGCAACCCGCAGTTTAACCAGCTGCAAAACTTTTCGATTGTATGAATCAAATATTTCTTTCCATCTCAATGCGTCTTCGTAGCTTTTGGCCGCATATAAACAGGACAATCTCGAAGGGTATTCAGAATATTCTTGCAGTCTTACCATCTCAACTATAACTTCTCTAATAGCTCTAATCGTTTGTCCTGCATAACTAATCGCTACATCGGCATTTTCTTTGTTCAGCTTCAAACCTTCATCTGTGTAATGACCGTATAGAATCTGAATAAAGTCTTCGCCTTTGGAATTCAGACGTTCCTTCTCAAAGAAGAATTGATACAAGGTGTTTTTTTGATTGTCATCAAAGTATAATACCTGTCCCAGCGACATTTTTTTCTTAGTAACAATGTGATATGCATATAATTCGTTATCCACCCAGGCTTCTCCCCCGTCACCATAGTTAATTACTTATTTTACCACAAAGGAAATCGACCCAAGTTAAGCGCTGAAGCAACTTTAACATACACGAAAGGCCACCGAAGTAATCGGCGGCCTCACTGTTAGTGATAGAATATCGTCTCACGTAAGCGGAAGGATCTACAATTTAACCTACTATTTTGTAGATTAGTATATAGAAATATCTGTCCCATAGGTACAGACCATTACCTCCTCTATTGTGAGTCGCTCACCCTTTCCCGGCTTTTAATCATCATCAACTATCACTCGCTCTCTCCGTATTCTGTCACAAGAATAGCATTTCATCGGAACAGTTTGCAGCGTCTTCTTTTCGGTCCGTTTTTTGTGGTGTCACCCTGTACAGCACAGCTATTTCACCAACTCATAGCGAGCTGCGATAATACCTGAATTGAACGTTCGGCTGGATAGCAGCTTGAGCCTGTTTTTTTCACCGGCGCCGTGGAATACCGATTTTCCGCTGCCTAGGATGACCGGACAAATCGTCAACAGGAATTCGTCGATCAGCCCAAGCTCAAGCAGCGTCTTCGCCGCCCCTGGGCTGCCGAAGATAACGAGATTTTTGCCTGGCTGCTCCTTGAGCGCTTTAATTTGCTCTGCGATATTGTTTTTGATCAGTGTCGTATTGTTCCATTCCACCTTGTCCATCGTGCTGGAGATGACGATCTTCTTAACATCCTGCACCCATTTGGCATGCTCCATATCGTGCCTCGACGCATTCGGATTGTCCAGCATCGTGGGCCAGTGGCTCTCCATCATCCGGTACGTCGTGCGTCCGTATACGGGAGAGCCGACTTCGGCCACGACCTCCTCGGCGTATTTCTCAAGTTCCTCGTTATACGGAATCCAATCTAGTCCTCCATTCGAATCCGACGCATACCCGTCCAGCGACACATGCATGAACAATACGAGTTTTCTCAAGTCTGTTTCTCCTTTGATTCTGAATTTTTTGTTCGATTTTTTGGCCGTTGGCCCGTATTTCATCCTGCCTTCACATTCACTATAAATCATTACGTTACGTAAGGTTCAAGCAGAAATCTAAATTTTTGAAGACAATGATATTTCGCTAGTCTGCCCGTTAGTTAAACCTCAAGAATTTCATCTACCAATTGATTGTATATTTTATCAGCCTTACCCATCTACTGTTTCCCCAAACCAAAAGCATTGTTTATAAGATTTAAGGGAGATAATTAATTTCCTTTTTTCATTTAAAAACCCTGAATATCCCGTAAGTTTTTGTCCTTTGATGTCATCCCTCCCATCCGCGCTTTCTGTTATAGCAAGTTTAAAGGCCATCCTTTGTGGGATGGCCTGCCCTATCAAATCTAAACTCAAAAACTAGCTATCATCCAGTATAGCCTTTAGTTCCGGATCCAGCATCAACAGCTTCCACAGCATCGTGACGGCTTCCGCACGAGTAGCCTCACCCATCGGTTGAAGCTTATTGTTATTGCCTTGAATCAGTCCGGCCTTCGCCGCTACGTCGATTGCCTCTTGGGCGTATTTTCCGGCACTGGCCATATCCACAAAGTTCACATGTCCCGCCTTAGGAAGCGCTTCTGCATTCACCAGCCTCATCAGCATGACAACCATTTCTTCCCTCGTTATCGATGCGTTCGGTCTGAGGCTGCCATCGCCGTGCCCTGTGACGATCCCGTGCTTAGCTAATTTAGTAACCGCTCCTTGAGCCCAGTGTCCCTGCATATCGGTAAATAGCGCTGGACTTGTTTGTGCTGGCGCGAGGATAAACAAGTTGGTAAGCACTGAAGCAAACTCTGCCCTCGTAATTGAATGATTCGGTTTGAAGCTGCCATCGGCATAACCCGCGATAACGCGTAGGCTTGCAAGCTTTTCGATGGTCCGCCGCGCCCAATGCGTCCTAGTATCCGTGAACGAATCCTCGTTCGCCTCCGCCGACTTTAAGCGTTCCCGAATCAATTGCAGCTGCTGTTCCCACTGGATCAGATTCGTGTTGAAGATCGTAGCAGGAGGAGTTGACGGCTCCGGCTTTGGTTCTGGAGTCGGTTCTGGAGTTGGTTCTGGCACAGGATTCATTCCTCCGCCAGTACCCGAGTCTATTCCCGGATTTCCATGCACTGCTTTAACAGTAACCGTAATGACTTCCTCATCCGATAATGAGCCATCACTTGCTCGAACTGTGAAGGTGTAATTTCTTGAGCTTTGAGCTGCTGACGGTCTCCAAGTAAACTCACCGGTAGCACTATCAATTTCGGCACCTTCCGGGGCATCAACTAAGCTGTACGTTAATGTGTTAGCCGGTTCATCCTCATCCGTTGCCAATGCTGTAAAGCTTAATAGAATTCCTTGATCGACACTCTTGCTGCCTATTGCTTGCAATACAGGCGACTTGTTTACTTCATTGACTGTAACCATGATCGTTTCTTGATCAGTTAACGCTCCATCACTGACTTGTATAGTAAACGTATAGCTGCCAGGACCTTGCGCTTCCGTCGGTGTCCATGTGAATTCACCCGTTGTAGCATTGATCGCTGCCCCTGTCGGTGCACCTACCAAGCTGTACGTTAGCGTATTCGCTGGTATATCAGCATCTGTTGCCACTACCGTAAATGTAAGTTTGCTTTCTTCATCTACCGTTTTGTCACCGATTGCGGCTAATACAGGCGCAGTGTTCACTTCATTAACTGTTACTTCGATAATTTCTTCATCCGTCAACACTCCATCACTTACTCGTATGGTAAATGTGTAGCTGCCAGGACCTTGCGCTTCCGTCGGTGTCCATGTGAACATACCGGTTGTAGCATTGATCAATGCCCCTGTCGGTGCACCTACCAAGCTGTACGTTAGTATAGCCGAATCAGAATCTGTTGCTGTTGCAATAAATGTAAGAATCGTTTCTTCGTCCACAGTCTTATTGCCGATAGGAGTCAGTACTGGCGCTGCATTTACTTCATTAACTGTAATCGTTATCGTTTCTTGATCAGTTAACACTCCATCACTTACTCGTATGGCAAACGAATAACTGCCAGGACCTTGCGCTTCCGTCGGTGTCCATGTGAACACGCCGGTTGTAGCATTGATCAATGCCCCTGTCGGTGCACCTACCAAGCTGTACGTTAACGTATTCGCAGGTATATCAGCATCTGTTGCAACAGTTGTAAAGGTTAGCAGGCTTCCTTCGTTTACCGTTTTGTTGCCGATTGCAGCTAATACAGGCGCAGTGTTCACTTCATTAACTGTTACTTCGATAATTTCTTCATCCGTCAACGCTCCGTCACTTACCCGTATGGCAAACGAATAACTGCCAGGACCTTGCGCTTCCGTTGGCGTCCACATGAACACACCTGTCATTGCGTTGATGATTGCTCCTGTCGGTGCACCTACCAAGCTGTACGTTAGTGTATTCGCAGGTAAATCCACATCCGTTGCAACCACTGTAAACGTCAGTAAACTTTCTTCATTTACTGTTTTATTGCCGATTGCATTTAGTACTGGCGCTGTATTCACTAATGCTACCGCCGGAGCTATTGAAGACAATGAAAAAATTAATAGGAATGAAAGTAATATATGAATGCTCATTTTTTTTACATGCAACATAAACACCCCAACCATATATTCACTACAAAAAAGATACGACTTCGGTGGAAACACTTCCTTTTTAACAAATACCCTCCTCGACAATGAATTCTATTTCTCATACTCCATGATCTTATCATAGAAACGGAGAAAATTGTCGTTTTATCCCATGCTAATAGAACACCTGAACCTATCTCCATAGTTCCTTCTAGAGGTCAATTCTCTCTGCAGAAAAGCGAATTTTCACCGTCTTTGTGCTATCGTTTGTCAGATTGAACTAACGGGCAGAATGATAAATAATCTCTCGGAAAAGGGTGCAGCGCATGAACAAAACGGATCGTTTGTTAGCCATAGTGCTTGAGCTGCAGCGTAACAAAGTGTTACGAGCCGAGGATTTAGCCGCTATATTTGAAACAAGCGTGAGAACCATCTACAGGGATATTCAGGCTTTGAGCGAAGCTGGCGTATCCGTGATAGGGGCGCCACTCCAAGCGTTCACCGCTCTCGGGGAAGTGGTTGACGATTAAGTCTACGAATATCAGATGTCTGAATCATCTTTTAGAAAAGCTTAGCTTCACTCGCGGGAACCGAAATTGGGGGTATTCCTTCCGCTACGGTCATTTTGAGATCGGTCGGGAGGACTTTATGACAATTGCCAGTGCGATGCTAAACTGAGCAGATAGAAAGTTTCTAAAACTTATGGGATAATTGCCCCAAATTGTGTAAGAATGTTGTTATGATGGCTTATTATTTGGGCTGCTGCTCGGTAAACATGATATAGATGATGGGGGAGTGGCTCTTGCGGGCTTCTTCTTCAATCAAGCGCTTGGTATTATCTAGCAGCTCTCTTCCTGATAAAAAGCCCAGCAAGCCAATTAATTTTGTGTAGCTTCTGATCAATTAATCGCAATTCCGGCATCTGAGGCTTTAATTTCTGTAGTTCAGTGATAATGATTGGAATTTCATTCACTGAAATGATGTGGTCATTATAGTAATCTTTAAGTCTAGCTAATTAAGGCCTAGACCCTCACTGAGACGAAAGGTCTCGTCCGCGAATCCTATAGCAATCCGTCTTCCAGTTGCTCAAGCACACAGCTCCACCAATGATTTTCGTCTGCCAGACTGGCCGAGTCCTTCTCTTCAAACAAAGCCCGCATCCGGGCCAGCTCCGCCTTGCGGTCGAAGGCCGGCCGTTTCGGACGCTGCGGGACAATTTCGCCACGGCGGAAGGCGGCCAGCCGTTCGCTCATTTCTTCCGCCGTCCATATCGTCGCTTGATCACCTTCGGAGTGACTTGCTATAAACGATCGGACACAAGATAAGAACATTAGAAACAGACGGATATCCGAGTTAACGAATCCTGTTTCCCCGGAGGCCGAGTCGAAGGAATATAGATACCCCGAGCCTTGAGCCAGCCCTAGAATGGCGCTTTCCGGCTCCCATTCGTATCCGATGGGCAGCAACTTGCGTTCGCCAACGTGCAGAAGTCCCATATCCGCGAACGATTGGAAGCGAACGCCCAAGACGGTATCCGCGGGTTCGATAAAAGGAAGTCCTTCCTTAAGCAAATATGCCTCTACCTTCTCAGGCAAATTGACGGATCTAACGAGTTCCGGATCATACTCGACAACACGTTTCAAAGCTCCATTCCCTCCTCTTATTTCAGCTCTATAATTGGAGAAACAGCTTTCCTAGATAGAATGCTTCCTCATCAATTGCCGGATGAGTACAGAGAAACATCATCCTCAGGCGTTCATCCGGAAAGACCTCGTTTGAATCTGATCTATGCCCAGAAAAACTGGGGGTTTATCGCGGCATTCATAGGAATAGTGGGTTCTCCGGCTATCCGATCAGACATTAACTTGATACTGACTGTACCACTTAGGGACAGTTAACTCAAAGTTGTTATGATCCTCCACTACTTTGTGTATCTTCATCATCATTGAATCTAACTCATCCGGTTTTACCTTCAAGACCCATACGACGGATGAGATCAGAGTCATGGCTAGATAGAGTGAATAAAGTTGCCAGAATTCATCGTCAGGTTCACTGTAATTATTGTATCCCTGGATTTGACCGACTGAAAAAGGCACACTAACTTCTGCACTAAAAATACCGACTTTCACAAATTCATGAATTGGATCTCCCCAGTCGTACCTGTTGAAATCAATAATGCCTGAAAGCTTCCCATCCTTAACGATAAGATTTCCAATATGGTAATCATCATGTAAGCTTGACCGCCAGCCCCTCTGTTAAAACATTAAGCCCGAACTCGAACTCCTTCGCCCAAACGGAATTCGTCGTGTACGACGCCAGACGGATTACCATAGGGAACTCCTCTGACGGCAGTTGACTATAATATTGGTTATAGCGTTTGCTTAGCTCCGCATTGATGACAATAAGGCGTATAGCCTCTCTACCTGCTTCAGACGATCATAGCCCAAGGCAATACTAGAATTGAAAATATCCACCGTATCCCGGTGCGAGAGAAGGACCTTACGGAAAAGACTCCCCCCAGAGTGCAAGCTGCTCCCTCCAAGAAAGAGACGACTCCGGCCACTCCATGGAACTGCTTATCCGATCTTATGTATCTCACTGGTACTCTTCGGGACATTCACCCACTCTAGCGGCAATAATTACAGATAAGTAATCTTGTATCATTTCTCGGGTAACATTCATTTCGACAAGATATAAATCAGTCAACGTTTTCTTAAATCTCAGTAACCTTTCACTATCTTCAGCATCTTGTGGAACTGGTGTGTACTCCATTAGGAAAACAGTTCTTGCAATATCATATAAGGAGTCTCCATGGCATACGTTCATGAAATCTATAACCATTGTATGACCGTTTGATAATAAGATATTACCGGGATGAAAATCACCATGACAAAGTGTATCTCCATCTTTCAAGTTAGCCAGGGTTTCCAATGCTCTCTCTGGATCAATTAAGTTAGCAGATGCAGCGTTTAATATATTAGATTCTAAAAACTCTTTGTAACTCGGTACGTTGTTCACGCTGTTCTGAATAATTGTCTTATGCAGCCTTGCCATATATTTGGCACATTCTTGGAGGTCGCCTGTTTTCAAAACCCAATTCAACAGGGTTTCCCCCTCCACCCTGTCGTATATAATTCCTGTCTGCTCTTCAATACAAATGATTTCGTATACCTTGGGTTTTGCAAAATTTATAACATTGATTGCTTTAGCGTTAAGAAACTCCCTTTCTATCGCACTTTTGGGATAGCCCTTAACGAACAGCTTAAGCACCGTACCTTCTTCCCACTCATATACCGTAGCTGTATTGCCTTTACCGATTATTTTTCCATACTGCAATCGTATGTCACCGCCTTTCAACCCTTATGTTATCTGCTTGCTACCGTCTAGGGGCTTCTCTCTTACAGGCTCTGTTCGGTCACTCCCGTTACCGGATCGAAGGTCAGCATCTTGGTCCCGATCTTATCGATAAAGAAGCGATCATGGCTTACTGTTATGACCGCACCGGGAAAATGGATCAGAGCTTGCTCCATCACTTGTATGCTCGTGAGGTCCAGATGGTTGGTCGGCTCGTCCAAAATGATAACGGCCGCACCCGAGAGTAGACACTTAGCCAGCGCCACCCGAGCTTTCTGCCCGCCGGATAGTTTGCCGATCGCCTTGCTCAGATCCGCCTCCGAGAATTGCAGCATAGCCAGGAATTTGTTCACCTTTTTGCGCGGAGCATCCAGTCCCAATCCATACGTATTCACCGCGTGGCTGACGGTGTCCTTAGGATCGAGTTCCTCCCACATCCGGTTGAAATAGGCGTAGTTAACCCCCTTCTCCCAGACAACCTCCCCGGAATCCGGCTTCTCCTGCCCTGTAAGCGCCTTAATGAGCGTGGACTTCCCGCTTCCGTTCGGTCCCACGATGACCAAGCGATCTTCCTTCTGAATATCGAAGCTAACATTCTCGAGGATCTGCCTGCCCTCGTAGGTCTGCCCGATCTTCTTCACTTCGCATAGCTTGTCGGGAAAGCGCAGCCTCTCGTAGATATCGGTAATCAGCACGTTAACGGGATGCGGCTCTATCCGTTTCTTGTTATCCGCCAGCTTCCGCGAGAGACGGTCCTTGGAACCGGACTTCCGATTGGCGCGATCGTCGATCGCCTCGGATTCCATGAGCAGCAGCTCTTCCTCCCACTCGAACTGGCGATCCAGCTCCTTCTTGCGCATCTTCTTCTTACGGACATAATCTGTGTAGTTGCCTTCGTATTCCTGAAAATGATAGTTCTCAATCTCGATCGTGCGCGTGACGACCTTGTCGATAAATTCCCGGTCATGCGATACCAGAATCATGGCTCCCTTGAATCGGTACAGCCACTGCTCCAGCCATGCAATCCCTTCCATATCCAAGTAGTTGGTCGGCTCGTCGAGCAGAACGACATCAGGCAGCTCGATTAGCATCTTCGCGAGCGCCGCACGATTACGCCATCCCCCGGACAACTCATCGATTGGCTGATTGCGGGATCTGTCATTGAACCCCAACTTCGTAAGTACCGTATTAATCTCGACGGATACGTTCCAGCCATCGAGATGATCCATCTGCTCGAATAACTCCGCTTGCCTTGCTAGCAGCGCATTCATCTCGCTATCGTCGGTAACCGCACCCAGTTTATCTCCGACCTCTTGCAGCTCTCGTTCAATAAGGGCAACCTGCTCGAAGCATGCTTCCAGTTCTTGTTGAACGGACAAGCCTCCGCTGAGTTCCGAGAATTGCGAGAAATATCCGATTTGCACCTGAGGATCTATTTCTACTCTGCCGGACGTCGGCTCTTCCTTGCCCATGATGAGCTTAAATACCGTCGACTTGCCGGCGCCGTTCCGTCCGATTAGGCCAATACGTTCCCCTTGCATCACTCGAAAATAAATGTCGCGGAAGATCATGGACTCTTCATACTTCTTCGTGACGTTCTCCAACCGTATTACGCTCATGGCGATCACCCCATCTACAGCAGCTTAATCAGCTCGTCCAGCTCGTCAACCCATCCTTTTGCAAGTTCGAATTGAGTATCTTTTAAAGCCAATTCTATTTTCATTTCAACCGCTTTTTTCTTTTGTTCCGTTTCTAAATAATCTTTATCGAAATGACTGGCATAAATCATCTGTCTAAATTTACGCATACTCATTTTTCTGATCGTCTTATCCTCAATGATTAAAACATAATCCATACCGTTTACAACGGAATAGAAATCATGGGAAATCATGAGGATCGCGCCTTTATAGTCTTCAATGGCTTTTTCCAACGCGATTTGTGTATAGGTGTCTAAATGACTTGTCGGTTCATCAAGAAGCAATACGTTCGCTCTACTGGCAGAAACTTTAGCCAATTGAAGGATGTTTTTTTCTCCGCCGGATAAAGATTTTATCTTCTGGCTAACGATTTCTCCTTCAAAGCCATAGTTTGAAAGATACGATCTAACCTCATCATAAGTGCTAAACCCAGTATCCATGAATTCTTCTAATATTGTATTGGAATCATTGAGCATTTCGCCTTGGAGCTGAGATAGGTAAGCCACTTTAGCGTCGGCATTTATTTCAATTGAATCATGATTATTGCTAAAGATTTCTCGTAGTAAAGTCGTTTTCCCGGTACCGTTCGGACCGATAATGGCCACTTTATCCGTCGTTTTTATCTCAAAGCTAACCTTGTCTAAAAGCAGCTCGTCAAAAGCAACACTATAATTATGGACCTTTACAACAATGGCGTCTTCCATTTCATTATCCATATCGAAACGGATATTCGGTTGCTTAATCTCAACGAAGGGCGCTTTAATTCTACGCGCTTCCAACCTCTCTTGATAACTAACTCTGGCTTTTAACGCTCTACCTCTAGAGGCATCTGCATTATAAGCTGCAATAGCCCTTAGATGATGGATGATTTTCTCATTTCTTTCACTCTCTTCCTGTTCAGCGACTGCGAGTTCTTGCAACTCGATTTTTGTCTGAAGCAAGGAGAGGTTATACTCCATATACCGCCCATCGAACTCTTGGATCTCCCTATTTTCAAGGTGTATCATTTTGTTAAAGCAATGATTCAATAAATATCGGTTGTGCGTAACAACCAGCAGCATGCCTTTGTAGGAATTAATCAGTTTTTTAAGCGCGTTTAGGTTTTCGAAGTCTAAAAATACATCCGGTTCGTCCATAATCATGAAGTCGGGACGATTAAGCATTTCCTTCATCACTTGAATAAGCTTGAATTCCCCGCCGCTCAGGTCGGATACCTGATGATCTCTTCGCTTCATGAGGTTTGCCAGATTTAGCTGCTTATGAATGTTGCTTTCAAAATCATCCCCGCCCATTGCATCAAATGCGTCTAAAGCGAGTTGATACTTTTCCAATAACGGTTCTATATCCGATGAAGTTTCCATTTCCGTGCAAATCGATTGAATTTCATTTTGAATCTCTATAAATCGTTCTCCTATATATTCGAACACTGTTTTTTCTTTAGTGTTGTCTAGTTCTGAGGACTGACTTACATATCCAATTGTGCAATCGGGGTCGATTTCTATTTTGCCATCGAAAAGATATCTTTCCGGATCCATCAGGATATCAATCAATGTACTTTTCCCACTGCCGCTTGTTCCAATAAAAGCGCAATGTTGATCTTCCTCTAACGTAAATGAAATGTTGTTATAGAGTTCTTTTTGCGGAAACGAGAAGGATAAGCGTTCAACTTTTATCATCATATTATTCCCTTCTTACTTTCCAGCATTGGATCGCCGTCTACGGCGGCGGCCAGCCTCGCCGCTATGTCCGCGAGTATCGTCCTTGGATGGCGCACTGTTGACTTTGACTCGGTCCGCCACGACCGTCGCCGGTTCCGGCTTAGTAACGGTCATCGGGTAAGGATGATCGGCAATAACCGGAATTCTCTGCTTCGTCAACTTCTCGATTTCCTTCAGATAAGGAATCTCCTCGCTCTCGCAGAATGAAATCGCGATCCCACTTAAGCCCGCACGCCCAGTACGGCCGATCCGATGTACGTAAGTCTCCGCTATATTTGGCAAATTAAAGTTAATAACGTGCGATAGTTCCTCAATGTCGATGCCTCGTGCCGCAATGTCTGTCGCCACCAGCAAGCGTGTCGTGCCGCTTTTGAAGTTATTAAGCGCCTCTTGTCGGGCATTCTGCGACTTGTCGCCATGAATCGCTTGCGCAGTAATCTTCACTTTCGTCAAGCCTCGCACTATCCGATCCGCACCGTGCTTCGTACGGGTGAATACGATAGCGCTCGCGATCGACTTATCCTGTAGCAGATCGATCAACAGCGGCAGTTTATTCAGCTTGTCCACATAATAGAGGACCTGCTTAATCCGCTCCGCCGTTGAGGAAACAGGAGTAATCTCAATTTTCACCGGATTCTTCAGCAAAGTGTTAACCAAAGATGTGATCTCAGACGGCATAGTCGCAGAGAAGAATAACGTCTGCCGCTTGGCCGGCAGCTTGGCAATGATTCGCTTCATATCATGAATGAATCCCATATCAAGCATCCGATCGGCTTCGTCCAACACCAGAATCTGCACGTGACGCAGATCAACGAACCCTTGGTTCATCAGGTCGATCAACCGTCCCGGTGTTGCAATCAGAATGTCTGTGCCTTGCTCCAGCAACTGCTCCTGAGCCCTCTGCGTGACACCGCCCACGATCACGCCGCAGCGCACATTCGTGTAACATCCGTAAGATTTGGCATTGTCGGAAATCTGAATAGCCAACTCACGCGTAGGCGTCAGGATCAGTGAGCGTATAACGCGCTTACCTTTCGGGAGCCCCTGCTGTGTACTCAGCAGCTGGATGATCGGCAGCAAGAAGGCCGCTGTCTTGCCGGTCCCTGTCTGGGCGCAGCCAAACAAGTCACGGCCTGCCAGCACTGGGGGAATTGCCTGCTCCTGGATAGGCGTGGGCTGCGAATAATTTTCCTTAGCTATTGCTTTAATAATAGGGGGTATCAACTGCAATTGTTCAAACGTCATACGATCTCCTTCTTCAAGAACCCGTCTCAATACCCAAGTTTCTATACTAGTATTATACCCTAGAAAAGGAGCAGAACTGCACTCCCACTGAAATAGTGAAATCGTTTGATGACCTCATCATCATTAGTGCCGATGCTGAACAGAGTGGACAAAATCAGATTTATGCTCCTTTACGACAAAACGCCCGAAGCAGAATGCTACGGGTACATGGAGTTGAATCGGGATGGCAATATGATCGAGCTCTACAATAGGTATGGCGAGGAAATAGACATGAATGGCGGACATGAATTTGTCAGGGTACGGACAATCGGCAAATTCGATGATGAAGACCGCGATGATTTTTATTAGAAAGCGATGATGCAGGATAACTTGCATGACAGGCCGGCCATTCGGTTAACCGAAGAAATCAAATATCACATGAACATTTTAAACTGATTCGTCTAACCCTGTTTCTTTTCCCATCTTTGATGTTATTTTAGAATGCTTTTCTCCAGGTGTAATTGTCGAAGAAACAAAAACAAGGGAAGACCCAGTGAAGGACCTACCAGTAGCGTACCTGCCATCGGCAGCCATAAATATTTCATTCTCTTTCTGGTGCCTTCTAACAGAATGAATCCCATAAGCACGATCGCGGTAACTAAAACATCCATCCATGCAAAAGCTCCGATACGCGTACTGGTTATGGCTTCAAATAGAAGAGACAAATCGAAGCCGTTGCGCACGATCCAAGGGATAAATTGCGAATAGGGCAAGACGAGTCCCAATAAAGATAATACTCCGTAAAAGTACTTCATTTATAACCCTCCATTATTTTGTATTCCAAAAAGCTCGCAAAAGTCCGTTTGAATTTCATATTCGATCTATCCTTAGTTTGTTAATGTAATATGAAACGATTTCATTATAACAACATTCATACCTCTATATCCAATATGACATAAGGTGACATATATGAGGTCTATAATGGGTGCTAGATTAACGAAAGGAGTAACAAATCATGAAACGTAAAATAATTTTAGATTTAGCTGTTACTTTAGATGGGTTTATTGAAGGAAAAAATGGTGAAGTTGATTGGTGCATTATGGACCCTGAGATGGGGTTTAATCATTTTTTAGATCAAATTGATACCATTTTATATGGAAGAAAAAGCTATGATTTATGGGGACAATTTACTCCGGAACTTGAACATCCGGATTCTGAAAGAGAGTTTTGGGAACTGGTTCATAGTAAAGAGAAATATGTGTTTTCCAGGACGCAAAAGGGGACGGATAAAAAAGCAATATTCATAAATGATCGTATTCTTGAAAAAGTAAATGAATTAATAAATAAGCCTGGTAAAGACATCTGGCTATATGGCGGAGCAAGTCTTATTACGACTTTTATCCATTTAGGACTTGTTGATGAATTTAGATTATCTGTTCACCCTGTTGTTTTGGGAGAAGGAAAACCGCTGTTTGTAGGTATAAAACAGAAATTGAATTTAAAAATCGTTAGTACAAGAACGTTCTCCTCCGGTGTAGTACAACTAATTTATCATTTGGACAAGGACTAATCACTTTGCACATTCCTAGAAAATAGAACTCCGAGGTGGAGAGGCTGTGAAAGTCAATGATATCGTAATTGAAGGAGCACGCGAGAATAACCTTAAGTTCCTTATATCTTGATCATCTATCGATCAAGCCTCAAATGGGAGATATCTCTTTGCATCTTTATAATGTGGTGCTAAAATCAAAAGAGTTCGACAAAATGAACAAGTCAACCAAAATGCACCCAGATTCGCAACAATGTATCTATAAGGCAAACCCATTGAAAAGTGGGGACGCAAAGCTACAGGGGCTAAAGTGGATCGATTCATCCATGATGCTTGCCAGCTGCGAATGTGGAGTGAACCTCCGTCTATTGCCTTAATGGTGCTGGACGGAGGTTTTTTGTTTTCAAAAAAATTCGAGGGAGAGGTTTATCGAAGAAATACGGTGCAACGTTGGGGAGCCCGGCGGACAAGTACGATTATATGAGGAGGAAGTGTAATCATGTCGGTTGCGTAAACCAACCAATCCAACAAATGCGACTTTCACATTGCATCGGCATAAATCCGTTTTCGGCCGCGTCGCGAAGAACGGATAATCTTAATGCCTGCTAAGCATTTTTTCGATTTCCTTGGTTAGTCTATCCGCAATCCGCTGAAAACCGAGGTCCGTCGGATGGACGCCGTCGACGGTGCATTCCTCGTAATCTCGGCCAAGAAGCGTATCTCCGTTAACGAAGGCAATGTCCTTATCGCCTGCCCGCCTTCTCCCGGTTACGAAGACGCGCGCGAAGTCCCGGCAATCCGTTCGCCTGCTGAGAAGGGACGCTCGGAGCTCGTCCATAGCGTAACGAATGCCGGACACGACGAGAATCGGCAATCGCGGCCGAGCAGCCCTTACGATCTCCACGAAGGCCGGCAACGTTTCGCGATATTGGTCCGCGGTCGTATTCGGCACGTAGTCTAATACTAGAAGATCAAGGCTCGCAATCTCGCAAATCAGACGGGCCAACTCCGGCTCTCCCTTGCCGTTCCCCGAGAAGCCCAGGTTGACGCATTCGCGCTTCAGTCGCCGTCCGACGATGCTAGGATACGCCATTCCAGGTCTGCTGGCGCAGCCGCCCTGCGTAATCGAAGTGCCGTAAAACAAAAGTTTGCCTTCGCTTGCGAACGGTTCCGGCGCGGCGAGCTTGGCCCCTTCCGCGACTCCGATCCACACCTCTTCGACTCCTTGATACAGGGGGAAATGGATCGTTATCTCGCGCATTTCTTCGTCCAGCTCTTCGAAGAAGATCGTCTCGTATTGCGTTGCCCCGGGATCAAACCGGGCCGTGCTCGCGTATTTCATCTTGCCCGGACCGCCGATGTAACAATCGAAACCGCATTGTCCCGTAGCGGGCATATGGTACATATCCGCCGCACCTGCCAGCTTTACGGACAGCCGCAAAAGCGGAGAGTTCGTGCAGAACCGAATCTGCCCTCCCGCCGTGCAATCGGCCAGCTGATCGACGGGCTCGCGAATCGGATAGGCCGGCTTCTTCGGCAGACGACGATAGATGCCTTCCCGATCCAACCAAGGAAAGCCGACAATTTGAAACGGAGGTTTTCGGGGCGAATGCCATTTTACGCCTCCTTCTCTCCCTCCGTTAGTTAGCCTCATGTTTTCATCTAGTTGATAAAGCTTCTTCCCCATATCGCTTCACCCTCGAGCTTGGCTTTTTAATCCATATTACAATCTCTTGCGGAACAAATCACATAAAAAAGTTCTTAACGAAAGTTGCAGACTTCATAGATTGGCAGCTCGCATAGGATCCCGCTCCATTATTCCTCTATTGCCACAACGACCAACATCTGCCCGGCGCATCGACCCTGAACGTCTGGATGTTGCCTTGATCCGACACAGTCACGTATGCCCGCCTGCCGTCTTCCCCTCCGAAGCAAATGTTCGTGCAGCCCGTTCCGAGCAGTGGAATTTCCGCCAACAGTTCGCCTTGCGGCGACACTTTGGCGATGACGCCTTTCCCGTATCGCGTAACGTACACATTGCCATCGACGTCACAGCGCATGCCATCGAGCAAATGATCTTCGAACCGAATGAGTAAACGCTTGCCCGAAATGCCGCCGTCCCGATCCAGATCGTATGCCCAGATCGCCCTTTGTACGGATTCATTCACGTAAAGCACATCGTCTCCGGGAGCGACTTCGATTCCGTTTGTCGTTCCCATATCCGATTCGAGCAAGTCGACTTTGCCGGAAAGGTCGATCCGCCATAGATTGCCGTTCGATCGATCCCAATTCGGATCGCTGGCGAACAAAATTCCAGTCCCCGAGATTGCGATATCGTTAGGCTGGTTCATACGAGGTTCGTGAGCAAATACCGACAGTTTTCTCGTAATTGCCTCGACCTTATAAATGTTGTGATGAACATAGTCCGCAATAAACATATCCCCGGTCCGGTTGAAACGAATTCCGTTGCCGATGCTCCCGTTCGGCAGTTCGAGCCAGACTTCGCCTTTGCCGTCCGGCGACACCTTGCCGATCGTTCCGTTCCTGCCGTAGTTCACGGCGTATACGTTGCCTTCCCGGTCGCAGGCCGGCCCTTCGATCCCGCCGGTGAAGACGTGATCCGCCGTCAAACGTTCGACCATCGATGGCGTGTTCATTCCGCTGCTCATCCCCTTTCGGTGGTGGCGATCACATCGATTTCTACGAGCAGATCGTAGTTCAGATCGCAATAAATCGTCGTTCTAGCCGGAAACGGCGCCTTCACGAACTGAGCGTAAATTTTGTTAAATTCTGCATAATCCTCACGTTTGGCCAAATAAATGTTCGATTTCTTCACGTGACTAAAGTCCAAACCGTTTTCCTCTAGAATTCGTTGGATGTTTAACATCGTCCGAACGGTCTGTTCTTCGAGCGTTAGGCCGACGACTTTCCCCGTATCGGGGTCCAAGCCGCCCTGTCCAGAGACGAACACGAGATTACCCGCATGCGCAGCAGAAGAAAAAGGCAACACTTTTGTCATATTCATAATAACAGCTCCTCTTTACAAGAATTTTACTCGCGAACATCATAGTCCGTTGAATACTTCATCTGCAGCATTGGAGTCGGTACCGAGACGTTATTGAACAACGATTCCATGGTGTAATGGATCAACCCCGTCGTCAGCAGTGTTCTCTCTGCAGGTACGGGCGAGCGTCCGGTCATGACCAGATTCTCAATCTTTTTCGTCAACGTCTCGAAGTGGCGGAACGGCCGATCCAAATCCGAATCGAACCGAACGGCCCCATCTTCCCCGCCTAAGCCGCGCCAAGCGACGGACCATTGTTCAACTTCTCCGGGCAGTTGCAGGACGTACCCAGTCAGCCCATCGACATACTCCGCCCTCATCAATACGGGCCCGCTCACTCTCGTACGAGGATGTCCCTCTTTACTGTCAGAATAAGTTCGCAGAGCCAAGAGCATTAATTGTTCCGGCCACTCTCCCCGATCCATCTCATCCCACACCAACTTGCCTTGAATGGCTCGAACGGACTTTACGCCGGTTTCTCCTCCCGCACGTTGTTCGGCCAGCGATTGCAATGCTTCCCACGCATGATAACCGTAGTCTTCGGTTCCGCCGAAGCTGACGGCGAGAAATTCCCGGGCATGAAGCAAGCTTTCCTTGTTGATGGATGGGACAAGCGGTACGAGAGGGATGGATGAGCCCCCCATAAACGGAATGCCTCGCTGCCGCAATGCCTCATACATCCATAGAGCATCGTCCATATTCCAGGATAAATGCTTATCGGAAAAGATCGGCGCTCTAACGCCGACTTCATCTAGCGCGAGTAACGTTTCTTCCATAAACTTGCGGCGCGGGTACATTTTCTGACCGTTCGGAGCGCAAGGATATTGCCCGTGCTCACCTATAATCACTACTCCCCCGATTCCGTGACGATGGGCTTCGAGAATCGCATCCCGGATCGTCGCGCAAATCTTAACGCCGGCACGAGCGGCCTCTTCCGTGCTCATGTCATGATCGGGAAACTGATCCACATATATGGAAACGACTTCTATTTGAGGATCGAATCCCATTCTGCCGAACAATCGTCCGATAATCACTTCGGCGTGTGAATTGTGTCGATACTCCGTGACAATCGCGGCGACCTTGGGCTTGGTTTGTCTTGCCGGATGTGTCGTCATCTAGGAACGAACCTCCCTCGATGCCATATGGTTCGTGCAATTGACCAGCCAATCCGCGACCGCTCCCGAAATCGCTTGGAAGCATCTTTCCCCCATCTCCTTCGACGCCCCGCCCGGCGCGTCGGTATACCCTTCAACACCGGTGATCAAGCCTTGATAACCGACGAAAACGTTCGTCATCCCTTGGACGATCGAAGACATTACGGGATGATCCTGTTGCGCAAAAGCCTTTGGCACGCCATCCGGCATAAGCGCCATCATCATTGACGATTCGAACGCACCGGCGTGGCCCGGTACGGGACCGATTCGCCCCGCGTCGACGGCTTCCAGAGCCTGCTTCGCCAAGTTCCAATAAGATGCGGATGCCGTCCACATCGGATATCGCAACGCCAAGTCCACCGCGGCTTGCTGCATCATCCATTCGTTGCCGCCGTGGCCGTTCAAGAAGATGAGACTTCGGAACCCTCCGGCATGGAGACTTCGGCCAATATCCATCAGCATTTGCACATAGACTCCCGAAGAAAAAGACAGTGTCCCTCCGAATTCCAAATGATGCTCCGAGCAACCGATACTTACAATCGGCGCCATCAACAGCTTAGCGCCATCATGAGCAGCCATTCCGATCGCTTCTCGGCATATGCGTTCGCAGATGACAGCGTCCGTACACACCGGGAGATGAGGCCCGTGCTGTTCCGTTGCCCCTAGCGGAACGACCACCGTATATCCTTCGTTCGCGAATTGTTTGAGTTGCTCGCGCGTGTAGGCATCGAAATCCCGATTGTTCATCGCATAAATCCTCCGTCTATCGGATACAGGGATCCTGTCACGTAAGAGGAATCATCCGATAGCAGGAACGCCGCCAAATGGGCGACTTCCTCCGGTCGGCCGCTTCTGCCGATCAGATTGTTCATATCCTGGATAGCGAAGTCCGCTGATTTGATGTCGCCGGGAACGATCGCGTTCGCTCGCACGCCGAATGGCGCGTTGTCGACGGCAATGATCCGCGTCAAGTGATTGATTGCCGCTTTCGCCGAGCTGTAAGCTATCGGAGCATTCTTGAGCGGAATTTTGCCGAGCACTGAAGAAGTATTCACAATCGATCCTCCTCCGGATTCTCTCATCGCCTCCAACGCGTATTTATTTACGAGGAAAGTGCTTGTCAGCGTTCCTCTGATAACGAGCTCCCACTCTTGCAAGGACGCCTCGGAAATCGTTTTCCAGATTTGCGTGTATACGTTATGAAATAAACCGTCAAGTTGGCCATACTGTTCCCTGATTCGCCGGATCATTTCTTTGATTTGTTCTTCATCCGTCGCATCCGACAAATATAAAGCGAGTCGATCTCCATACTTTCGTTTCCATTCCGGAAGTTCGTCCACCTTGGAGAGACCCTGCAAATCCGTGCCGATCACGGAAGCCCCCTCTTCCAGAAAGTGTTCGATCGAAGCTTTGCCTATAAGTCCTAATGCGCCAGTGATCCAAATGACCTTATTCTCTAATCTCTGCTTGCGCATGCGTGGTCCTCCTACCCTTTCATGCTATCTCTCCGTCTTCGACCGTCCGTTAACCTTTCACGCCGCCCAGCGTGGCGCCTTCCATCACTTTGCGTTGGAATAGGATATACATAATAATCGGAGGTATCATCGTAATCGCCAGACCGGCGAATAAAGTCACCCAATCCGAGCTATACTGCATTCTCTTATGGGCAAAATACATATTAATGGCCATCGTATACTTTTTCTCGTCTCCCAAGTAAATGTAAGGGGCAAGAAAGTTGTTGTACAATCCCAGGAACTTAAAAATCGCTACCGTCACGATCCCCGGCATTGATAACGGGAAAATGATTTTCCGAAACACTTGAAAGATCGAGGCTCCGTCTACAAATGCGCTTTCCTCCAGCTCTTTGGGCAGCGATTGCATAAAACCGCTCAACAGCAGCAGGAAAAAGACGCTTTCTCCCAAGCTGTCCAATAGGATTAGCCCTGTCAAGCTATTCGTCAGATGCAACTCGCGCATCAGCACGTATTGCGGCACGAGGGCGTTAATGCCGGGAAGGAACAGCGACACCATGATCGTGGCCCATAGAAACTTTCTTCCTTTGAACTTAATTCGGGTCAATGCATAAGCATTAAGCGCCGTCAGGAATGTACCGAGCACCAGACTGACGCCAACGTAATAAGCCGTATTCCCCAACACTTGGCCTAGCTTAAATTTCTCCCATGCAGCGCCATAGTTGCCCCATTGCATTTTTTCAGGCCACGCCCATATATCTTGAAAAAACTCCCGATTTGTTTTCAACGATTCGTAACCCAGCCACACTACCGGTAAAATGATTGTTAACGCGAAAACAGCCAATACGATTCTCCACAACAAATCGCTAATAAACGAGGATTCCTTTATCACAAGTCTCCCACCTGCCTATAAATAGCCTAACGTCAATATTCCAAATCGTTGTTCGGCATGAATTTATCGATCAGCAGTTTCCCGCCGACAAGAATAACAAACAATAGAACTCCGATGGCAGAGGCATAGCCGTAATTTTGCGAATCGACGTTAAACGCCTGATTAAACATGTATAAACCGATCACGTCCGTCGATCCGGCCGGCCCGCCGTTGGTCATAATCAATATAATTTCAAATCCTTTGAGGCTTCCGAGAAACAAGAACAGCAAAGTCACCCGAATGACGGGATTGATGAGCGGAATCGTGATTTTGTATAGGCGAGTCATGTAACCTGCCCCTTCCAGGATCGCCGCTTCGTACATCGATTTCGGAATGCCCTTCATCGCATTTATAAAGATTACGACGTAGAAACCGACGGCTCCCCAGATCATTGGCGGCAGAATCAGCCACAATGCCGTATCCGGATCGGCCAGCCAGTAGTACCCTCCGTTGTCGTAACCGAACAATCGCAGCAATCCGTTCAACAATCCGTTGCCGCCGTCGTAAATGTAGACCCACAGTAACGTAACGACGACGGTTGAAAGGATATTAGGAAAGAAGAAAATGATTTTATAAAACGGAGCTTCCCGGTATCCTTTGTTAGTGAGCAGAAACGCAAGCACAAGCGAGATGAGAACCGTTAGCGTCGGCAGCATGATCATTAACAACAAATTATGATATAGCGCTCTCCACACATACTGGTCTTTGAACAGATAAACAAAGTTATCAAGCCCGATAAACTTCGGTTTCGAAATTCCATCCCATTGCAGAAACGAATAATAGAACGACATGAAATTCGGATATAAAGTGAATAATAAGTAACCGAGATAAGAAGGTCCTATCGCCATTGCTAGAAACAACCACTTCTGACTCTTCTGATTGAACAAACCGGATTTCGTCATCCGCTCACCACCTCGTTCAAGCTCGCAAGGGGAGCCACGCTCCCCTCCCAGCACGCCAATCTTGTCTTGCTCCCACATACACCGTTTATTTGGTATCCGCGTCAACGGCTTCCTTGAAAATCTGATCCGCTTTCTCCAACATCTGCAACGCATCCTTCTTCCCGGTAATGACGTCGTTAGCCGATTCGGTAATGATTTTCGTCGCATTGGCTACCGCCGGGTGGTCGTACAATACTTCTATTCTCAACGCTTCGGAGCGAACTTTATTTTTCGACATGTAGTCCATAACTGCTTTCGGCGCGTTTTGCACTTTCTCCATACGTGCCGGATCATCCGCGAAGTCTTTACGAACCGGGAAAATACCCGCGTTTTGCACCATATAGGCTTGCTGTTCCAGCGTAGAGAATGAAAGTAAAAACTCCTTCGCCCACTTCTTGTTCAAGTCCGGTTTGCCGCTCCAGATCACATAACCGCCTGAAGTATAATCGCTCATAATCCATTTCGTCTGATCCGCGCTATTGCCGACAGGCACTGTCATGAACCCCCATTCGAAGCCTTCCGGCGTCGAATCCTTCATTTCATTGCCCACCCAATCACCGGTTGGCACAAGCGCGGCTTTGCGCTGCAGCACCATCATCTGGGATTGCGTATGGTTGATTGCTGCTACGCCATTGGCGATATATCCTTTCTTGCCAAGCTCGGACATTTTGTTCCAAGCATCTACATTTTCCGGAGCCGCATACTTAGGCAACGCTTGCTTGCGGAAATTTGCAAGCGCTTGATCCAGCGTTCCGTTGATTTCCGCAATCTCGAACCGTTTGGGTCCAAATCCCATATTGTACATGTATACGGGATATACGCCTGCATATACGATTGGAGTAACTTCCTTCGCTTTAATCGACTCCATCAGTTGCAGGAATTCATCCCACGTTTGCGGATTCATGTTCCAGCCATTTTCTTCGAAAAACTTTTTGTCGAAGAACATGCCCATTGTATTGCCTCCGACCGGGAGATTATACGTTTTTCCTTGTACTCTCGGATGGTTTTCGTACGCGCCGGCAACAAGCATATCTTTCAGCTTCTGGCCTGGAGCGTCAGGCAATTCGCGCTCCCATAAATCGTCAACCGGCTCGTATTTCCCGGCTTCGATCAGCTTAATGCTTTGATTGTTTACAGCCCCTGGGAAAATGTCGAACATATCCTCGTCGCTGTTCGCCGCGATCTTCGTCTTGATCATGTCATTGATCACCGGAGAAGCGTTAATTTCGAAGCTGACATTCGGAAATTTCTTTGTAAAATTTTCGATCGCATAATCGACCCAAGCTCTTCCGTAACCGTTTTCATCAATGCCGATTTTCAAAGTTACTTTTTCGCTTTTCGGAAGTCCGTTCTCCGGATACACGTCATCCGTCTGTTCTGCCTTACCGCTGCCGGAAGCCGAAGCCGTCGCCGGCGGCGTACTGGATTCGGATGCCGCTTCGCCGCCCTTATTTCCGTTATTCCCCGAGCATGCGGTCAATAATGTCATAAGTGCAACGACTAACATGAGCAACCATTTGTTATTTCTTTTCAATCGAAGCCCTCCCTAATTTTTTAGAATAAATAAATAAATTTACATCACTCTTGCATGAACCCCTTGAAACCCGTCATTATACGCCGTGATTCACACTCTCCTCAGATGCCGTTTATGATTACAGCCTTAATATAAATAAATTTATTTATTTTGTCAACGGTTTTAAGTAAATTTATTTATAAAAAATGACGGCCAGGAGACGTTATTCCTCCTAAACCGCCATTTCAATTTTATGCCTGATAGATCGCGCACGTTCCGCCTTCGAAAAAACCGATCTTCGACATCAACTGAACTTCTTTGTTGTGTTCCGGATTGCGAATGATGTCCATTAACCGTCGGACCATCGCTTCTTTCTCCGTCGGTTCCAAATAAACGGTTGTCAACGCCGGCACGCTAATATGCATTAACTTCGTGTACCCGTACCCGATGAGGCTGATGTCCGTCGGAACTGCGACTCCCATTTCTTTCAGCCGCTGCAGCACGCCGAACTGAATGATCGTATTTACGCAATACGCCGCCGAATATTTGATGTTCAGCGTCTCCATTCTCCCGCACATTTCATAACCGTCTTCCTCTTTGCCGACCTGGACCAGTTCCTTGTTAAAGCTGATCCCCGACTCCTCCAACGCCTGCCGGTAACCCTCTAGCCCCAGCTTGTGCACTTCGAAATCCAAGCTGCCGTTAAACAGCGCGATGGCCCGATGGCCGAGCCGAATCAAGTATTTGACCGCGTCGTATGCCGCTTTCTTATGATCGGGAATGGCCATGTGCACTTGCTCGCGCGCATGGCCGCCGTAGATGAGATACGGCATGCCCGATTCTTCTAATAAGCGAACGATAGAATCGTCTATATCCCCGGTCACGATAACCCCCTTCACTTCCTGGGAAGAAAGAAAATGCTTGAGATTAAGATGCTCGAGCGGCGATGAATTGATGTTCATAAAAATCAAATTGTGGTGATATCCTCTAACGGTCTTCTCGATTAGTTTCAGATCTTCCATATATCTCGGATCGTTCGAATCGCGATTGTATAAAATAAACCCGATTTGCGAGCTGGCTCCAAAGTCCTTGTAACCGAGCTCCTTCGCGGTTTGAATGATTTTATTGCGCGTTTCCTCGGAGATGGTGCTGCCGGGAGCATTGTTGAGCGCAAGCGAGACGGTTGCTCTTGAAACACCCAAATATTCGGCAATATCCTTCATCCTTACAGTCATAGCGTTATCCCTTCACTAATTTTACCTCTAGCATAATTAAATAAGATCAGTTCGTCAAATGATTTAATAAAAAAGTTTATAACAGCAAGTTTAAGAGCCATCCTTTGCGGGATGACCCTCGGTCATGCTTTCACATTTGATTTTATTGCTGACTAACGGCAGATTAGTTGGACGCAACCTCCCAAAGCATCGCCGGCCCCGTAATACCGCCTGTGCCCAGCTCATCCAATACGGCATTGCCTACATCAACAACAATTAAATTAGACTGTCCGAATTGGATTGCGTTTGTTGCATCAAACTCCCAAGGGGACGTTAAGCCGCTGCCTTTCTTCACTAACGGCAGTTCTTGTCCGTTCATCCAAACTCTGGCCGTCTCATCGATGCTGCTGAACCAAAGGCGAACCGGATTGCCGTTGTCGAATTTCTTGTCTACCATTACCTCTGTACGATACCATGCGTGCCCTTTGTAATAGCGAAGTCCTTGGCTGGACCATGTTTCGGAATACGTCTTCAGTTGCATCCACGACTTCGTTCCCAAGCCGGGTTTCCACAAGCCTAACAGATCTCCGTTCTCGTGCGGGAACAGCATGACATTCCATTCGTCGGGCATTTGGGCGACTACTCGGTTTCCTCCGGTAACGCGCTTCTCGCCCTCGGTGACCATGTTTTTCCAAAAAATATCAGTATACAGAAACGATGCCCACAGATTTAAAACGATAGGAGAATGGAGTACGGCTTCATTCCGAATAGCATAGATCCGATCAAATTGCTCTTTGGCCTTAACAAAATCCAGGCGATTCATGGAATCCATCATGCCGAGGAAATTGTCGCCGAAGCTATAAGCAAGTCGTACCATCGCAACACGTTTGCCGTAGACCGGGTCGTTCGATTTATTCGCTTCCTTCTCTGCTTTGCTGAGCGTCTTCTCCAATTCTTTCCGGACCTTGTCCGTCAAAATATGAGGGAAATCATAGATGTTTCCGACAAAGTAATCGGCATCTGCGAAGGCTTGTTCCAGCGTTTCAAAATGATCCCGCATTGGCTTGGCCGCTGGACCGTAAAAGTTCGTATAGTAATCGTCCAGCAAAGCCTCCACATCCAGATCCGGATCCCACATCATCTTGGCTGCCAGATAAAGTCCTGGGCCATGATATGCCCAAGCAGGCAAGTTTTCGGCACGAATACCGGTTATCCCGTTTTCCTTGTAATATTTAAACTCGCTGGACACCTGATCGACCAATGAAAATGGGAGACCCGGATCGGCAAGGTTATAAAGATACTGGTAAATCTGAGGTTTAACCCCAAGGTTCCGCCAGCCGTCGATCATATCTTTCAGGTGACCTCGCTCCCAAGAAAGAGGATTGTCTATGGCATGGTACCGGTCTACAGTAATCGAAGCGATGATCGGGATAAGCCTAGGATGCGGTTTCCATCGAACCGGCGGCTGGTAGTAAGTGTCATAAGCGTAAAAGGCGATGCTGACATCCGGATATCCGGCATGCTCAAGCTGCTCCAAAACAAGATTGATAAATTTCACGTACCGATCCGTTAACGACAAGGTGTCGTGAGTTGCATCCAAGTCATTCCCATCCCAATCTGGGTGAGGCTGAAGCACCTTTACAAGGCCATCATTCGGTCCCATATTCAGTACTTTCAGGTTGGGATCTTTCTGCAACTTCTGTATCGAGTTCTGTACGACACAGGCCAAAACTTCGGGTTTCGTCACGTCGAATTGAGTTGTAGGTTGTCCATTCTCGTTTGGCAGATACAAATCTGGCCGATCCTTAGCGCTGATGGTGCACGGAATACCATGCGTTCCGTAAAACTTTTGATTCAGTCTCATATGCTCAACCCAAGGCTTGCCTTCATTCAAATTGACTCCGTTTGGAAGTCCGGGAGGTTTTTGATACATTTCGGTTGCTTGCATTGCCCTAACCGAAAAGCCCGGGTGCTGAATCGTATCTTGTATTGGAAGCGCTATCGTTTTTTTCGAAGGGATTACTGTACCGATGTCTCCGGGCATAAACCATCGTACGCCTAACTGCTCAAGCAGCTCGAAAGCCGCAAATAACGTGCCTTGATCCGAGAGTCCATACAGCCGGATTGAATCCTCCGACGCTATTAGACGGAATGATGCAGGATCATCTCCGCCTTGACGGATTGCATTCAAGTCTGCTTCGGGGACTGCGCCTCCAATATAGATTTTCGTCCCAGATGCCTCCTCCTCATTCATTACAATGGGAAGCTCTGCCCCGGATATGCTTTTTATATAATTCACCACCTCCGTTGCCGCCTTCTTCTCCAATGCCGAAGCATATACCGATGTCACAACGGTTGCCGCAGGCTGGCCGTCGCTCACAAGCATAACGCTTAGTACTGCGCCGTCTTGCCCATGCTTCGTTGTTGTCTCGTCCGCCAAGCTCTGGTTATTGGCGCTCGCCTGTCCAGCCACCATAAGCAGCGGAGTTACGGCCAAAACAAAAATCAACAGCAAAAAGAACCTTTTTCCTTTCAAAATCAAATTGATTCCTCCTTTTTTGATGCCTCCCGGAATGGTCATTCCGGAAGGCTTGGCCCGATGGCCAGAATTTTTATTGTTTCACCCCCGATAAAGGGAGCGTGAACAATCTTTCCTCATTTATTTCTTGAGAACGCTTCGCAAGCGGCCTTATTCGCAAACAATTTCAACCACTCGCGCATGGTCTAAACCGTTCGTAGAGATTGCCTCTAGACGGAGCGTCTTTAGATTTATCAGCGTTACCGGAAGATGGATCATACGTTGATAATTATCCTTGATATGTGCGATTTCCGTCCTTCCTCGTTCGTCATGCGCGATAAGTTTAAACTCCTTCAGCGTTTCGGCTTGCGGCCGCCCCCACTGCATATGTTTCTGAATCACGTCCAAATGACATAGCATCAATAAACGGTGAAGCCCGGTATCCAGAACGATCGTAATCCGGGCAACTGTTACCGGTTCCTTCCAATGCAGCTCCAGCCAAGGACTGGCGTCCCCCGGTTCTGACATCCAACGATGCGTGCCGGCTGTCGTCAAGTCAGGACGTACCCCCTTCTCCCCATGAACCGCGCGAGTATGTCCATCCACAACATTGCCGCATTTTCCTTGCGCTTGTTCGGACGAAGCTGTAATCCGGGCTAACTTCGCGAGGTTTCCCTCCAGCATTAAGCCCGGCAAAAAGGCCCCCTGCCGAAGCAATTGCTGCTGAGCCGCCTTTACGATGCCGCTTTCGCGCCACGCTTGTTCAAGCGGAAGCTTGCGCTTAACCGCCATTGCCGCAAACGTTCCAAGCCCTTCTCCCATTACCGCGCATGTCGCCATTACTCTAGTGCTGGAGAAAGCGATATGGGTAGCCGATAAATTGCGACCGGCGAACATCAAATTCGAAATATTCCTGCTAATCATCGAGCTCAGCGGAATGCCGTAAAGATAAGGCGTAAACGGCTGATTGCACGGCTCCACGTCCTTCGCATCGATCCCTTGGGGCGGATGGGTATCCATCGACCAGCCGCCGTAAGCGATTACATCATTAAAGTCGACGGCCTGTTGAATATCGTTTTGGGTTAGCACATGGCGGCCGATAAATCTTCTGGACTCTCTTTTGCCCGGAAGAAAGCCGAACCAATCCAACGCCCAATTTTCGGAATCGGGGTGATTGCCGCTATTTTTGATATGATCCCAAACCCCTAGCATGATCGCAAGCAGCTCGTCGCGGATATGCTCGTTATCCTTGATCGTATCCAGCGTTCCGCCGAATTCCACCCACCAATATCCAAACTCCCAAGCGTCGTGGTTTCTAAACTTCAAATCTTCCTCCGTAAATTTGCGGACCCATTTCGGTGGGGTAAATGGCATCGGGCGGCCCATGTCCTTCGATGTGAACAAAAGGGAAGACCCCAGACGATAAGCATCCCTGTTTAGACTGGCACCGGACTCGTTATAATCCCCAATCGCTTCCCGGCCGGTCGTAAAAGCGGCCCCCGCTTCAAATCCCAGCCTGCCGTCGCCCGTACAGTCTACGAAAATATCAGCCCTTATTGTAAAGCTTTCCTCCGTGCTTTCTCTTACCGCATAAGCTGAACGAATATGGGAGCCGTCGATATCTGCTCTGATAACCGTCGTGTTCAGCATCAACGTTAGATTCGGTTCGGCGCGGCATTTTTCGTATAAAATCAAATCCAACATACTCGCGCTTCGCTGCGGATTTCTAACCGCACATTCAAGCATGATTTCTTCGATGATCCCGCTTTCTCTGCGCTCCGTCTCCAATTCCTTCCCGATTGTGGATGCGCCGGATATATTCATGCGAATCTCCGACGATGCGTTTCCGCCTAGAACGGAACGATCCTGGCATAAAATCACCCGGGCTCCGTTGCGAGCCGCGGCTAATGCAGCAGCCACCCCCGTCATCCCTCCGCCTGCAACCAATATGTCCGTATCCAACATTTTCGTATCGGATTTCCTCATCCTCCATTGACTCCTTTGCACTCTATGATATCTTTAATTACACAATACGTTCTTCTTTTGTCCATTTGAATTCATAAAATTTATTCTTCATATCTAAAATTACACATCACTGAACGAGGTGGAGCGAAATGTCAGCAAGCTTGCCCGAAATCGTATATCATGTGTATTGGATTAAAAAAGATAAATTTTTATTAGAGACGGATACTTATGTAACTTGGGTCCTTTTTGCTGTAGAGCAAGGGAAATTCGAATACCAGATAGGGGAGGATTACGGAGTGGCCGAGTTTGGGGACGTGGTCGTATGCCCGCCCCATGTTGCTTTTTATCGGAACGTTCTGGAGGCCTTAAGCTTCCACGCCATTACGTTCACCTTCCCCGACGGTGACCCGCAGCAGCTACAGCCCTTTCTGGCGCAACGGAAAATACGGCTGCCGCAAATCCGGCGCTTGTCAGAAAACTACAGCTGCTTAAGACATGCGGATCAGCAGTTGTCCCTCAGCTCCGATAATCACAAGCTGAAGCAGCACTATTTGGCGGACATATGGCTGATGGTCGCGCAGCAGGCGCTTGAATCTGTTGACACCGCACTTTTACTGGAAAATGACGGATTTATTCGCGATGTCGCAATCTTCTTCCAGCATCACTTGCATGAAGCGATCGAAATCCGGGATGTCGCGCATCGGTTCGGAATGACGCCCGTACAGCTGATTCGAAGATTTAAAAACGCTTACAGCGTCAACCCGCTGCAATACTTAACGTCGATTCGGGTGAAGCAAGCATGCCGGCTGCTGATGATTACGGAGTGGACGCTCGATGTCATAGCGGGAAAATGCGGCTACGAGAACGGCTTCTATCTCAGCCGCGTGTTCCGCAAGGCGATGGGAGTAAGCCCGTCCGAATTCCGCAAGCAAAACCGGTATTAGCTCGAACCGGCAACCAGCGCTTATGCATCTTCACAATGACGTATGTAATCATTAAAATCACCCCTAAATTTAGTTTAGGGGTGATTTTTCGCCGGCACTTATGTGAAGCAAGAAAACAGAAATGCCGAGGTCAACTTCCCCTCGTCTGAAACAGCGAAATCACATTTGACGCATCATTGCTTGTGACAAGACTTTTATCCTCGAATTGCTTGGAAAGAACAACGTGAGTCGATGAAAATCCGAAAACGTTGCAGGTTTCAAGGAAGACCGCCAAGGTTTCGCTTGTTGCGGTAACAACCTTCAATAAGTAATTGTACTCTCCACTGGTTCTGTAGAAATCGACGATCTCGTGAACCGCTTCTGCGAAAGCTTCGAAATCCTTGCAGTTATTCGATTTAAACAGGACAAAAGCGGTTGTGTACTTGCCAAGCTTAGATGGGGAAAGTATTGCCTGATCAAAGTACACCTCATTTTTTAAAGTTAGCGGTTGATTTAAGCCGACTAATAGTTCGATAACACACAAAGCAGTATTCACCTTGGCACCGAACTTTCTCAAATCATCAGCACTCAATAATGCACAGATTTTTCCCCTCAACGTCGATTCCTCCTGCCACTTTACAAGCCTTTTTCCTACCGAAAGCAGCCCAACACAGTCTTTTCCATAAGTTTAGGGAAAGATGAAAGGAACTGCCTATCGGTTGCCAATACATCCACGCCACGATTCTCCAATCGCTTGATCAGATCTTCTGTATCCATAAAATCCGGAAGGTGAATGGAAGCGAAGACACCGCCGCTAGATGGAATGGTGTATAGACACTCTTTGGGCAATAATCGCTGTGAAAATCCCCTCATCTATTACTTAACTTTCTTATCTAAAAAATAAATAAAAGAACTTACAACTAGGTTAAACCAATGGAAAGCGGCGGTTATGAAGTGTCGAGAGGGCCGAGTTCAGAGCAGAAACAAGCCTTAAAGCTATGTGGTGGGTGACTGAGCCGCGCAATCGAATTTGTCAAGAAGCTCCATCTTGGCGAGGTTACACTTTCACCTAATAAAGCGAAAAGCGTCAGTGGCGACAATTTCTCTGTGACGCTTTTTCAATACTGACGTTCCTTTTTAGCCAGCAATAAAGACACGCCCCTACCCCTAAACCGGGTAAACCGTGCCCTTATTTTCTGTTTACATCGACAGTGATATCGCCATTTACATCTTAAAGCGATATCCCGCGCCCCATACAGTCTCGATAAACTGATGCTGCGAAGGGTCCTTCTGGATTTTGTCCCGGATCTTCCCTACATGGACCGTGACCGTGGCGGTATCGCCGTAATTATCGATTCCCCAGACCTTATCCAGCAGCGCCTCCTTGGAATATACCCGATCCGGGTTTTCTGCGAGGAACAGCAGCAGATCGAATTCCTTAGTCGTCATTGTAACCTCCGCCCCGCGCATCGTCACTCGTCTTGCATCGATCTGGATCGTAAGCTCGCGAATGTTCAGCTCGCGCGACTTCCGGACATGCGAAGGGCCGATGCCTGCCGCGACACCGGTCAATCGATTATACCGTTCGAGATGCGCCTTCACCCGAGCCACGAGCTCCGTCGGGCTGAACGGCTTCGTTACATAATCATCCGCCCCTAGGCCGAGGCCCCGGATTTTGTCGATATCCTCCTTGCGGGCGGATACCATCAGTACCGGAATAAATTTTGTCTCCCGAATTCGTCGCAAAATATCAAAGCCGTCCATGCCCGGCAGCATGACGTCCAGAATGATCAGATCGTATTCTTGCTCCAGCGCCTCCTCAAGCGCTTGCCGACCGTCTGCCCGAAGCGTAACCTCGTAGCCATTCGCCTCAAGAAAATCCCGCTCCAGCTCGGCGATCGCTCGATCATCCTCAACGATTAACACTTTGCGCTTCGACATCTCACGCTCTCCCCGCTTCCTTGCTATCCCGTTTCATCGGAATGCTAACGATCACCGTCATAGATTGTCCCGGCTCGCTTCTCGCCTGAATCGTTCCGCCATGATTAACAATAATCTGCTTCACGATGGCAAGACCTAACCCGGAGCCGGCCACGTTCTGATTCCGGAAGGCATCCCCCCGATAGAATCGATCGAAGATTCGCTCCAGTTCGGCCGGGCCCATCCCGGGTCCGTTATCCGTAACCGTGAATACCCAATTTTCCAACTGCCGCCCGAAGTGCACATGGACATGGGGATCTTGCTTATCCATGAATTTTATCGAATTTCCAACGAGGTTTAGCATCACGCGCTTTATCTTCTGGATATCCATCGTCACAATGTCCTCTTGCCCCGCCTCATATTCGCTCGTCAGACGTACGCCCGCGCGCTCGCACTCCATTTGAAGCTCGCTTATTGTCTGTCGATAGAACGACTCAAGAGGCACCGACTCCAGGTAGAACTGTTCCTGCTCGAGGTCCAGCTTCGACAATAAGAACAGATCGTCGATCATCCTGTCCATATCGAGCGCCTTGGCATAGATCACGTCGACATACTTCTTCAGCTTCTCCGGATCATCCGCGATGCCTACCCGAATCCCCTCTACATAACCCTTAATGGAGGTCAGCGGCGTCTTCAGATCATGCGAAATGTTCGAGATCAGCTCTTTGCGATTCTCCTCCAACGCCAACTGAACGTCGATGGATCGCTGCAGCTCGCTGCGCATTTTCTCATACGAGCGGATGACGCCCCCCACTTCGTTGCGCACCTTGGATTCCAGACGGAAGTTCAAGTCCCCTTCGGCAATGCGCCTGGAGCCCTGTTCGAGCTGTCGCAGCGGCCTAACGATATCTCTCGTCGTAATCCAGATCAGCGGGACGAGAATGATACCGACAAGAATCGCGATGCCAAGCAACACGAACAACTTGAATCCGCTTGTCTTGGACTCTGCCATCGTCACGTCAGTCACCAGGTAATACGTCAATGGATCGTCGATTCCGGGGAAGTCGTAGGCTACAGACAGCAAGTCGCGTTCCTCCCACGCGCTCACGACGAACACGCGATCTTTTTTCGACTGAGCAGCGGCCACATCCTGCCGAAGCTGTCTCAAGAACGCTTCCCCTTCGCTGAGCTCACCGTAGCTTTCCCAGCGCTCGCCTTGCCGGACGACAAGGAAGCCCTTGAACGGCTCCAACCGTTCCCCAATAGAGGCCGCGAACTCGGGGGACGTCAGCTCCTCCGGCGCGTACCGCTCCGCATAGCGCAAATCCACGAACAGGTCGATGCCCCGGGAGAAGGCTTCATGCGGGGACTGATCCTTCACGATCCCGCTTATGAGATACGAAAGAATCGCCGTGACGATACCGATTCCAGTCATTGCAACGATAATCGTCGTCAGAATAGTGCCGAATAAATATGTTAAAATAAGCTTCAATCGAATCGACATACATCAGAGCCCTTTTCTTTGGAAGGCCAGCAAGCCCAATATAGTGCCAATGATATAGTAGGCTATCATAAATAGCAACGTTGAAACCGTCATCCCGGCATCCCCTCCGTACAGGAGCGGCTGCAGCCAATCCGAATAGTTCGTTACGAAAAACCGATTCAACTGCGGCTCAAGAAATCCCACGACGCTCATCGCCATCCACAGCACGACGCTCACTACCAGCCCAACAGCGCTGCTCCCCACCCATAGGGACACGCTGTTCGCCAATACAAGCAACAAGCCGCTGAATAAGACCGCGCCGCCCAGCTCGGCTAAACCTGCACCAAACGTGGAAGCTGCAGGCGCGCCGTGAAGAATGAAGCCTCCAATGAAGGTCGGCACGATCATACACAGAACGATTAAAGCGCCGGCCGCCCACCCCGCGAACAACTTCCCCATGAAGAGAAACTCCCGGCTAATCGGCAGCTTAAGCGCATGCTTGATTGCCCCCTTGAATTCACCGATCATAAGGTTGCTGCCGAGCGCCACCATGAGGAAAGGAAGCACGACCGCGAGCAGCAGCTCGATAGCCGTTATCGGCAGGTTGTCTGCCAATCCAAGTCGGTCGCCGATAAAAACGAAGAGAACGCCAATAATGAAGGAGAGAAGCAGCAGAACCTTCAGCTTGCCTCCGCGGAACAGCTTGCGCAGCTCCTCCGCAGCGAGGTTATTCATCTGCGTAATCATACGGTAGCGCCACTCCTTTCCTCTGCGAGATGATGCAAATAATAGTCCTCCACACCTGCAAAAGACTCCCGGATCTGCGCGATGCCCGCCGTATGGACATGCCGCCCCTCATAAACAATGCAGGCATGCGTAATCCAATCCTCAATGTCGTGCACTTGATGCGACGACACAATGACGCTTACCCCCGTGTCGGCCACAAGGCCGCGCAGCATTGTCGAGATCTCCCGCCTGCCCTCAATGTCCATGCCGGAGAATGGCTCATCAAGCAGCAGCAGCTTGGGCCGGTGGAGCAGCACACTGGCCAGCTCGATCCGCTGCTTCATGCCGGTGGAGTACTTCTTAATCTTCAAGTCCCCGTACTTGGCCATGCCCACGAGTTCCAGCGTTTGCCGGATGCGCGCATCGTCGACACCCGGATATAGCTTATGGTAGCACTTCAAATAGTCATATCCCGTGAGATAGAGGTACGGAGATGGCTCTCCGATCATCAACCCCATGTACGGCCTCGTCAGCTCGGGCCTGTCGGCGACGGAAGCTCCGTTCCAACTTGCTTCCCCGCGATCTGTCCCCACCCAACCGGCCATTGCCTGCAGTGCCGTCGTCTTCCCGGCGCCGTTCGGCCCCAGCAAGGCAACAACCTCACCAGCTTGCACGGTGAGGTTCAGCCCTTGGATGCCGCGACCGCCGGGGTAGACCTTCGTCAGATCGTTTACTTCGAACATGGTGCACAGTCCCCCCCCCCGAGGTCGATTCTATTAGCTGCGGTCGTCGAACATGGCCGCGTCGAGCAATTCTACGGACTTGCCAGTTGGGTCATACGCATTCGGCGTCGTGGCATTGATGTCGCTAACGTTGCCTGCGCCTTTTAGCTCCACGCGGTGAGTGACGCCCGCTTTGTCTTTGCCGCTCACTTCAAGCTCGCCCTGCACGCCTTGCACCTCGTTATTCACATCGACCGTCATTTGCAGCCTCACATGTTCAATAGCAACGTCTTCCGTCAACTCCGGCAATTGCGCTTCCAGGTCGATCCCCTCAAGTCCTTGGAAGAAAGGAAGCCGTTTAATCTGCTCCCACTCCCCATGCGCTTCCGGAGCTTGTGCACGCCCTATTTTATCCTCGGCCGATGCCGCGTTCATAAGTAAACGCAGCGGAAGAGGAACGTCCTCCCGACTGATGTTGACCGCAATCGTCTTCGAGCCATCCGCCCGGTTCTCCACGCTGAAGTTGTCCTTCAGATCGCCGACCAGAAAATCGAGGAGCGCTTCTTCCGCTTTGTTCATTGGGCGATCCTGGGATTTCCCCTCATCCGACCATTTGTGACGTTTACCGGCATGCTTATCGTCCAAGTTGATCACCTGATAATGCAAATCATGCGTACGGTCTACGACATAGACCTTGTCGTCGCCACTGCTGTACAGGCTGGCTTGTCGTTCGACGCCCATGATCGTAAAATCGAGGTCACCGCTAACGTTATGCTTGCTGCCCGCTTCCCCCATTTTCCCCGCGCCGTCCGCCTTCAGCACCGTCTGGCCGTCAACCGTCAAGCTCAAATTTCCGTTGACCGTCGCGCTCTCGATTGCGGTCCCTGAGGCATGATTAGCTTTCAGCACCGCCTTGAATGCATCGTAGCCTGCTGTATTCGGACTATACGCGAAAGCTGTCGCCGTAAATATCGTCATGGCACCAACAGCCGCACCGATCATGATGAATTTGTTTTTCTTTTTCATTTTTCCTCGCTCCTTTAAGATTGTATGTTCTCTCGCCTACAACCTTAGTCTAAAGGAGGAGTCTAAAGTCCCTCGAAAGCAATTCGAAAAGTTTTCTAAAATCGGGGGATCGGGAAACACGAATAGCCCATCCCCAACAGAAGATCAGCTTCAGTAAAGTATATATTATATGTCAGCTTTTTCTTGAGCTACCCACTCTCGCACCTCAAAAACGCAAGCAGATGATCCGCCTTCATAGGCTTAGCGAAATAATAGACTTGCAAGTAATCGCTACCCATCTCCCAAGCAAGCTCCGGCTTGAAAAAACATGAAGATTTCTTATAATGAGAGAACAATATCAGCAAAAAGGAAGTGCCAGGCACCAGCCAGGCACCTCCTATTTTTGCCCTACTTGTGATACGGCTCACCGTATCATCAATAAGGCGAAAAACTACTCCTTCATTCGCGGAAATAATCTGATCGACGGTATCGGCTCTACCCCAAACGTTGAGAGCCGTAGACGCCTCGGCACGCGTATGTCCCTTTAGATGATGAGCTATACGGAATTTATGTAAGCTGCAGATGCACATTACGGGATACGGTCAGCATTCGAATAATCATAGCTGCCGCCTGTTCGCGAGTCGTATAGGCGTGCGGATAAAACTTGCCGTCGCCCGCACCTCTGACAATATCCGCGTCAGCCAATTGTTCGATATAGGGACGCGCCCAGTTGTCGCTCGTATCCGAGAAATAGACGTTACTTATCGTCTGAGCGAAAACCATCAACCGTGCCAGGATCGCTGAAATCTCCGCACGTGAAATCGGCTGTTCAGGCTTGAACGAACCCTCGCCTACGCCTTCGATCACGCCGGCGGCTCTCAAAGTCTCAATGGCCGCCTCAGCCCAGTGACCTCTGGTATCGGAGAACGCTGCGCCACGCTGCTCGCTTGTCGTGTCAAGAGACAAAGCTTTCACCACCATCGCGACAAACTCTGCGCGAGTAATTGAATCGCTTCCGTGGAATTTGCCGTCCGGTCTTCCTTGGACGATTCCAAGCTGCCGGGCGGCTTCAATCGCTTGAGAGCTCCAGTTGTTCGTCGACACATCAGGGAACTGCTCGGGAGCAGGCTGGCTAAGAGCAGCCAGAACGGAATCTTTCACTTTCTTAACGTTCGTGATGGCTTCGTTAAGAATTGGCCCCGGCGATGCAGGCGGTGAGCTTGTATCGCTTGCTCTCGTTACTGTCACGGTGTACGTAGTCATTGTACCGTCCTGCGCCGTCACCTCGACTGTAAAGAGGTTGTCCCCCACGATCAGGCTGATGGTGCCGGAAGCCAATCCGCTCGTCACAGTCTTGCCGTTAACCTTCACCGTCGCGGCGCTGTCGCTTACTGCCGGGGTTACCGTGATGCTGCTCACACTGTTCGCCACGCTTGCCGCGTAGCTCTTCGTGCCCGATGTGAACGCCGGACTCAAGCTGCCGCTCGATAATGTCAAGCCGCTCAAGTTCGTATTATTACTCTGGCTAACGCTTCCGCCGCTGATAATCCATGCAGCTCTCGTCACCGTCACGGTGTAGGCCTTCGTCGTCGTTCCGTCCTGTGCTGTCACCACGACCGATATGGGGTTGTCCCCCACGATCAGGCTGATCGCTCCCGACGCAGAGCCGTTCGCCACAATCGTGCCGTTGACCTTCACCGTCGCGGTACTGTCGCTTACTGTCGGCGTAACCGTGATGCTGCTTACGCCGTTCGCTACGTTCGCCGCGTAGCTCGTCGTGCCAGCTGCGAACGTTGGGCTTAGGGTGCCGCTCGACAACGTCATGTCGCTCAAGTCCGCGTTGCTGCCAGGCGTTCGTGTCACCGTCACCGTGTACGTCTTGGTCGTCGTTCCGTCCTGCGCCGTCACCACGACCGGTATGGGGTTGTCCCCCACGATCAGGCTGATCGCTCCCGACGCAGAGCCGTTCGTCACGCTCGTTCCGTTCACCTTCACTGTCGCGGTACTGTCGCTTACTGTCGGCGTAACCGTGATGCTGCTTACGCCGCTCGCTACGTTCACCGCGTAGCTCGTCGTGACAGCTGCGAACGTTGGGCTTAGGGTGCCGCTCGACAACGTCATGCCGCTCAAGTCCGCGTTGCTGCCAGGCGTCCGTGTCACTTTGTATGTCTTCTTCGTGCCATCCTCTGCCGTCACGACGATCGTCACAGTGTCTCCCGCGCTCAAGGCGATAGCGCCGGATTCCGTGCCGCTCGTTACCGCCGTACCGTTGACCTCCACCGTTGCGTAGCTGTCCCTGACGGTCGGCGTGACCGTAATACTGCTCACGCTGCTTTGCATGACGGTCATGTAGTCCGTGGTTCCCGAAGAGAAGTCCGGACTCAGGCTACCGCTGGACAAGGTCAGACTACTCAAGCCGGCGTCATTGGACAGGCCGACTCTCCGGACCACATGGTTCCTCGTATCCGCAATATGCAGATAACCACTGCCGTCAAAGGCGACACCGTTAGGTGAAAATAAATTGGCAGCGGAGGCGGGACCCCCGTCGCCCGAATAGCCAGTAGACCCAGATCCCGCAACTTTGCTGATTGTGCCTGCAGTTGCAGTTAGGTCTAATTTGAGTATCGTCGTGTAAGTTGATATAAAGAGATCGCCGTTGTCGAAGGTCAGGCCGATCGGACCGTTTAAATTAACGGAAGTAGCCGGTCCCGTTTCCAGGTTGCCTCCTCCAGCCACAATGCTGATGTTGCCTGACGGATCTACTTTGCGAATAAATCCGCCCGCGCTTACGGAGTATTCCTCGGCAATATACAGATTGTCTTCGTCGTCTACGGCCAATCCGGCCACCCCGCTTAAGGGTGCCAACGCCGCGGAGGTCTCGACCGCTGAATAGCCATGGTCTCCCGTACCTGCCACCGTGCTGATGATTCCTGTCGACGCATCAACCTTCCGAACGCGGGCATCGTTCGTACTCGAAATATACATATTGCCATGGCTGTCAAACGCAAGTCCCCGGATCCAGCATAGGTTGGCCGATATGGCCGGCCCCCCATCTCCAATGTCGGCACCCGCATTGCAATATCCGTTGCCCGCAACCGTGCTGATCGTTTCGGAAGGGAAATCGACCTTTCTGACCGTTCCGCTTCCCCCGATGTACAAATCACCGTCGTGGAACGCAAGGGCGTAAGGCGTACTCAATTGTGCCGATGCTGCCTGCCCTCCGTCGCCTGAATCGCCGCTGGCTCCCGTACCCGCCAACGTACTGATCTCTCCAGTCAGCGCATCAACCTTGCGAACCCGGCTCTCGTTCTGATCGGAGATGTACAGGTTCCCGGCGCTGTCGAAAACGACGTTCTGAGGAGAATTCAACCGGGCCGACGTCGCCGGTCCTCCGTCTCCCGAGGACCCCCTCTCTCCTGTGCCCGCCACCGTAGACATGATCTCCCGACCGGCGGCATAGGCATAGTCTTTTGCCCCGAAACAATCAAGCAAGGAAAGCACCATTAATAGAAGAGCCATAGCAAAAGCTGTAATCGGTCTTACTATGTTGTGGTTGCGCATTCTTGATCCCCCTTAATAACTGTGCCGAATTCAAAGTTATAGGAGAAACGAGAAAAACACATCTAGAGAAAGTTAGAGAAATAACGAATAAACTCTCTTTTTGTCAAACGAAGTCGAGGTTTTGTGCGCGCCCCACTTTCCTTCACCAGTACTGCAGTCGCAGTCTCATATCCTCCTCAGCACTGTATTTTTATGGTAGGGTTCAGTCGGTTCATTGAACTGCCCTGTCCCGTTAGCGGAACAGTTTATAAATCGAGAACCGGAACCGGGCCGTCCATCCAGTTCAGTTGGCTATCCATCATGAACTGAACCGACCAATGATGCTCTGCCTGATACCAGTTATTAAATTCCACAATACTCTCGTATAGCTTCTCCACGGCTTTCGGCGTTCGTTCTTCCAGTACCCGATGGATGTCCGCCAACAAACTCTCCGGCTTCTTTTCAACCCCTTCCAGAATCTTTAAGAACCACTTATAAGAAGGGAACAGCGTTTCGTTATGTACCAAAATCAACCTTCCTGCGAAAAAAGCATAGTGGGTCAAACTGTAGTCGATTAATAAACGATTGTTGCGTTTCAATCCTTCGTAAAAATACCATTTCCAGGTTTCGAATTGTGCGTAGAACTTCTGCATGTTCTCTGTCTTTTTCTCCACCGGATATCGGGGAGCGTCTTGGATCAACTGTTCCAACCCTTCGATATTGGAATAGGTGACGAACGCATCCTGGAATGCGAACTTAGCAGGCTCGCTGCCGGATTCGGCCACTTGCTTGATGTAGGAAACGGATACAACTTTCCCGTCGACGTAACCGCCTTCATAAGAACAGGATTCCGTTTCGTAATACCCAAGATTATGGATGGAACAAGCTTTCTTGTAATCCTCTTCAGAAAGGACGATCAAAATGTCGATATCAGAGGTTTCGTTGGCAAAGCCATGCGCCACGGAACCTCCGATGATGATCCCTTGTACGTCGGGTCTGGCTTTAAGCTTGTTGGTGATGGCATCAATGGCGGCTTGATGATGGGAATACATAATTCATCCACTCCATTTAATTAATATAAATATTGATTAGTAAGCAATATAGTTAATCATAGGAAAATAATATTCCACTTTTGAACTTCCCGCAATCCCCGAATCAATCGTTGCATTAGAGAGTTGTATATACCAAAAAGTCTCCAGCTATTACTGGAGACTTACACAAGCATCTTTTTACGCAATAGGAGTACCATTAGGCATTTCAATATCCGGCTTTAATAGAATAACATCTCCTTTTTCCGGGACTCCTCCCAGAACTAGTACCTCCGATTTGAATCCCGCAATGCTCTCTGTAAGGTAAAAATATCCTGGGCGGACTTACTTTTATTGGTGGCGTACATGGAGCAGGAAAACCCACCTTTTGTAACGATTCGCGTAAAACATTCATTCCCTACTGAATTTCATTTATATAAAAATTGTACCATACATTCCATGTCGTTGCCGTCACTTATGGTACGGTTCAGCGTCTCATCTATAGAGCGAAATCAAAAGGCACCCGAGTTGGGTGCCTTGATATGTCTGACCACGATCGCCGGAACATCTTGACGTTCCTAATCCAGAGTTCCTCACTAGTCGAGGATATAGGCTCCGCAGACGTTATCGGCGTCAAATCCAGCTTGTCATCCAGCTTTTCTTTCACCCGCTCGCTTGCGCCAGCATGTTCAGCAGCACCGTCACGGCCTCTGCTCTCGTCGCAGGGTTCCCCGGCGCATACCGGTTCGCGCCCTGGCCTTCGATGATGCCCAGCTGGCTCAGAGCCGCGACCGCGCCTTTGGCCCATGCCGGAATATCCCGGTCATCCGCGAAGCCGGTTGCCGTCGCTTGGACGGACTGTCCTATCGCGCTCGAGATCATGACCGCCATCTCGGCACGCGTAATCTTCGCATTCGGACGGAAGGTGCCGTCCTCGTATCCATGAATGATGCTGGCCTGCACGGCTTGCGCGACGGCTCGCTGCGCCCAGGCGCCGATCTGCTCCTGATCGGCGAATGCGAGCGCCGCTCCCTCTTGCTGCGGCTTCAACGCATTCATCAGCATGACCGCGAATTCCGCGCGCGTCACCGCGGCATTCGACTTGAACGACCCGTCCGGATAGCCGCCGACGATATGCATGCCGACCGCTTGCTTGATATTCGTCTCCGCCCAGTGTCCCGAGATGTCGCCGAGGCTGATCGACGGCGTCGCGCCGTCCGTCGGGTCTGCCCCTTCGCCTACGCCGAAGACCGCGAATTTGGTAAAGTGATTCACCTTGACGGTAATTGTATTCCCGTTCACCGTGCCTCCGACCTTGACCCAGGTCTTCTTTGCTTCGTCATAGAAGAATACGGCAGGGGTTTGATTGCCTTTTAACACTTGCGGATCGAACGTGAAGATCAGCGTGATATCCTTCACGAAGTTTTCCGCGAAGCTTTTCAGAATTTCATAGACCGGGGTGGCCAGCACGTCATGGCTTGTAAGCAGATTTTGCGTGTCCGTCACTTGTTGGATCGTGATTTTCAGCGCTTTGCCCGAGGCATCGGCGGGGATCACGACCTTGACCCGGTTCCCCAGGCTAACCTCGCCTGACTTGCCGACGGGAAGCGTGAGCGTACCGTCCGACGAGACGACGTTATTGCCGGAAGCCGCCTGTCCCGTCGATCCACTTCCGCTGTCACTGGATGTATTCGCCGGCAGCCACTTGGCGTACAGCGTCACGTCCGCCGTCCCCATCGTGAACGCAGCGCCTGCGGCATAATCCGTGCCGCTGCCGTCCGCTTGCGTGTTCCAGCCCGCGAACGTGTAGCCTGTCCTCGCCAAGCCGCTGACGTTGCCGGACACCGACACCGCAGCGTTCTGCTCGTACAAACCGCTATCCGCCGGCGCGCTTCCGGACGTAGCCCCGTTGCCATCATAGCTCACAGTGTACGTAGGATTCTTCGTCCACTTGGCGTACAGCGTCACATCCGCCGTCCCCATCGTGAACGAAGCGCCTGCGGCATAGTCCGTCCCGCTGCCGTCCGCTTGCGTGTTCCAGCCCGCGAACGTGTAGCCCGTCTTGGCCAAGCTGCCTGTGTTGCCATACACCGATGCCGTGACACCCTGCTCATACGAGCTGCTATCCGCCGGTGTGACCCCGCTATCGCTGCCGTTACCATCGTAAGTCACAAATTTTTGTATCGCACGCAGATAAGGATATGCGTCATTGCCTGACGCGTTTATCCCCCATATGCTTGTAAAATCCCAGCCCGCATAGGTACTTTGCTTCCTCATATCTAAAGTCGATAAGCCAATGCCCTTACCTGTATCCGATTGGTTCGTTGTTTCCGAGTCATAGAAGCTATCGCTAACCGTAGCATAATTATTACCGACCAAACCGCCTGCTGCACTGCTTCCTGTTACACTTCCCGCGGCATAGCTCTTGTTAATCGGAGCATAATTATCACCGATCAAGCCGCCGACATTATGGGTCCCTGTTATACTTCCCGTATGATAGCTGTTGCTGATTGGAGCGTTATTTTCGCCGACCAAGCCGCCGACACTGTCGGTCCCTGTTATACTTCCCGCATGATAGCTTTGGTCAATCGGACTATAATTTACGCCTACGAAGCCGCCGGTAGTATAGCTTCCTGTTATACTTCCTGCAACATAACTGTTGGTAATTGCTCCTCCATTCCCACCTGCCAAACCGCCTGTATTCATACCGCCTGTTATACTTCCCGTAACATAGATGTTGCTCATCGTTCCGCTATTCCAACCTGCCAAACCACCAACGTAGTTATATCCTTTAATATTCACATCCACTAGTTTCAGATTGGTCACGCTGGCATTTTCGTTGTTAATAAAGCCAAATAGCCCTGTAAAACCGGCTGACCTATCAATAAAGAGGTTCGTGATCTTGTGTCCATTGCCATCCAGATTCCCCCTAAATGGCGTATTTTCTCCCCCAATGGGCTCCCAGCCTGCTCCTGACTGATAATCGCTCAGGTCCAGATCGGCCGTGAGCTTGAAATACAAGCCACTCTCCAAGAAGTAGTTTCTGAGCTTATCTAATTGCAGGGGAGTTGCAATCTGAAACGGATCATTCGCTGTTCCCGTTCCAGTATACACGGACGCTGCAGGCTCTCCCCACTTCCACCAGTCATACAACCTTAAGTTGGCATTCCCCATCGTGAAGGTAGTGCCTGCAGGATAGAGAGTCCCCGTTCCATCCCACATCGTATTCCAGCCCGCGAAGATAAAACCCGGTTTCTCCAGCCCCCCTTGGTCCGGAACCGTAACAGTTGCCCCTACTTCATATGAATTACTATCGGTTGGCGCACTCCCGGTTGCAGCGCCAGTGCTGTAATACTCCACATTCCCTTTGGCGACGTAACACGCTTTCTTTACGCCATTGATGGGATCGCTGACATGGAGATAATCGATCATACATAACACACCTGAGGTAAACGTAGCAGAATTATAAGCTCCGTTCGCGCCAAAATAGACAACCTGCGTTCCCGGAAACTTGCAATAGTCAAGCTCATCTGCACACTTAAACATCTTGCTCGTGTCAATGGAACCCGTATCGGCCGAAGCCGGCGACGCAAACGAAAATGAGGACCACACCATCAACGCCAGTAATAAAAGGATAGCGCCCTTCTTCAGCAACTTGTCATTCACTCCACTTCTTTATTCTGGTGACTGCTTATTCAGGTGACTTCTTGTCGATTCTTGAAACTTCAACCTACTATAAAACGATATGGGATAAAAAAAAATCCCCCGTTTGGGGGATACGCGGGAGGGGATGTCAGCCCAATATGCTTAATTCTCTGGCACGCTGAAGTGCCCGTACGCGATTGTTTACCTCAAGCTTTCTGTACACGCTTTTGATATGCGTCTTGACGGTCTCCCCCGTAATATTCAGGCGAAGCGCGATCTCCTTATTCGGCAGGCCGTCCGCGATCAGCTGCAGGATCTTCGTTTCCTGTTCGGTCAGCACGCTTCTCATCGGTTCCGGTGCGGACTGCATCGCTTGAAGCAGCCGCTTGGCATAAGCCCAAGCATCACCTGGCGCAACTCGAACGGGAGCCTTCGGCCTTGTCTTCACATAGGCGGACAGCAGCAGCTCCATCTCCTCGCCCTCGTCGACGAAGCTCCGGATATAGCCTTCGGGCTCCGCCGGCCGCAGCGCGGTCTCCAGCTTGGCCAGCGCCTCCGCCGTCCTGCTCATGCGCTGCAAGATCACGCCCTGCAGGATAAGCACCTTGATGCGGTCCCGGAGATGATCCTCCCTGCGCAGCAGCGCATTCAGCCGGTCCAATAATCCCAGCGCTTCTTCCGGCCGTCCGCCTGCCGCGAGCACCCTGGCATACGCCATATGCTCTTGCACCTGATCGAGCGCGACTTCGTCCGTATGGGACAAGCCGCAGTCCTGCAGCCACGCGAGCGCCTCTTCGACAGCGCCCTGACGCAGCGCCAGACAAGCCTGCTCGGCTTCTATCTTCAGCATGAACAATCGATATACGGGCGTGTCGAGCTGCGACTTCAAGTCCGCGAGCAGCTCCGAAGCGCGGTCCGGTCGGGCGAGGGCCTGTTGAATCCATGAAGCGCCGATGGCGACCTGCGTGAAGATCCGTACATAAGGCCGGACATCCCTTCGTCCAAGCGCCAGATTCGCATACCGTTCCGCCTCCTCCAGCCGATCCCACTCGTACAGCAATTTGCTGTAAGCGGCGAGGAAGGTGCCCGCAAGCGGATACTCGGTCTTGTTTCCCAACACATCTGTCCAGCGGGATAGGAACACATCGAGTGCATGAAGATCATTGATATGCGCCAAATAATCCGTAAAGGGGTTATAGCCGACATACTGGTAGCGCCACATCGTTTGAAAGACGCTGCCCTCCGGCATATAGCGCTCACATCGCTCATAGTATTCGGAGGTTTTGACCAAGTCCTTTTTCAGAAAAGCGTCGACCGCGCTGAAAAAGTAAATATTGCCCATCGCCTGCTTCCATTCCGGCTCATTCAGCTTATCCTTCAACGCTTGGAACCGAGCCCGGGCCTGTTCGATCCGACGAGAAGCCGCTTCATGATCCCCTATGCCCGATAGCACCGTGATATAGAACAATTCGACCAGGGGCTTCTCGGCAAAATAGGACTCCGGGATCGCCGTCATCCATCTGATAAACGCAATACTCTCGGACTGCACCAGCGCATCCAGATTCTTCTCGATGAATCGAACGGCATCCCCATAGTGGTGTCCTGCCAGATAATGCTCCATCGCATCCTCGTCCAGCCCGTTGCGCTCCAACCAGCAAGCGGCATTCCCATGCGCTTGCACCCAGTCGTTCGTAACCGTCCTCGCCCCCATGCGCTGCAGGAAGTCCGAGAACAAATGATGATAACGATACCAGCTCCTCTGATCGTCGAGGGGGATGATGAACAAGTTCAACCGCTCTAATCTCTCCAGATAGCGCTCGCTATCCTGCCGCCCGGTTACAGCCTGACATAGGGAAGCATTCATTCGACTTAGAATAGACGTTGCCAGGAGAAAGGATCGCATATCTTCCGTTAGATGACGGAAGACTTCTTCCAGCAAATAATCCGATATATGATGCTGCCGCCCGTTGAATTGACGGATGGATTCAACGATATTATCGCTGTTCCTCAGAGAGATCGCCGCCAGCTCCAGCCCGCTGATCCAGCCCTCGGTCTGGTGAAGCAGCTCCGCCACTTGCGCTGCAGTTAACCCTAAATCCGTCATGTTCCGGAAGAAGACATGCCCTTCGTCCAGCAGGAAGCGCATGTCCTGCATCGTGATGAGATTGAACTCGCCCTTGGCCATAAGTCTGGCGGTCGGTATCGCCAACTCGTTGCGGCTCGCGATATAGAGATGAACGTGGGCGGGCAGATGTTCAAGCAGATAAGCCAAAGATTCATGAATCATAGCGCTTTCGATGAAGTGATAGTCATCAAGAACGATCGCAAGCTCGTTCGTTAACCGATCCAGATCGTTCAGCAGCGAAGGCACCGCATACGCCCGGGACGCCCCAAGCCCCTTTTCAAGGAAAGCGCAGATCTCCTCTCCAAAGCCCGGGACTACCTCCCGAATAGCAGCCGTAACGCCGCTCCAAAATTGAATATAATCGTTATCCCTCGCATCCAGCGACATCCAGGCGACAAGCGCGTCGCCTTGTTTCGCCCATTGGCCTAACGCTGTTGTTTTGCCATAGCCGGCTTGCGCGGAGATATGCGTCAGTTTGACTTGCATTCCCTCATTGAGCCTATGAGTCAGCCTCGGTCTAGCCACCACCTCGTGACGCACATGGGGGATATAGAGCTTCGTCCGTACGATCATGGGGAGTCCTCCACATTTAACGTTACTGTAGGCTACAATTCGACAAAATGCTCGCTTCTCCTGTAGCGTACTGCGCCTTTTACACGCCAGCTTGCCAATAACGCTCCCGCTTCTTTCGTTCTATTTATGGTACGGTTCCCCCCGAATAATCTTAAACCCCCGATAAATCTGCTCCAGAAGCATCACCCGCATCATCTGATGAGGGTATGTCATCCGCCCGAACGACAGCTTCTTGTCGGCGCGGGCCAGTACCGCTGGGGACAGCCCCAGCGAGCCGCCGATGACAAAGGAAACAGAGCCGCCGCCATAGACGGCCTGCTTGTCCAGGTGGGCGGCGAGCTGCTCGCTCGTCCATGTCTCGCCATCGATGGCGAGAGCGACGACGTGGGCACCGTCTCGCAAAGCAGCCAAGATGCGCTCGCCCTCCCGGGCGCGAACCTGCTCCTCCTCTGCCGGGCTCAGTGAGTCCGGCGTTTTCTCGTCCGGCAGCTCCCGAATGTCCAAGCGTGCGTATGCACCCAGTCGTTTGGCATATTCCTCGACCGCACCCGTCCAATATTTTTCCTTCAGCTTCCCTACGCATACGATATGAATTTGCATGATGATCTTTTCCCTCCGTACGAATCTCTGTTACTTCTCAGCTTATCCTATTTCTGCCGCCAGACGCAAAGGTAGAGCGCACCGTGAGCCGCCCCCACCCCAACCCCCAGAAACTTTTTGTAACTCCCGCTCCATCCCTGACACGCAGATGTCAACAAGGAACCCTTATGATGGTCTCAGATGATTGCACGTCAATCAATTAGGGTACGAGAAGGGAATGGGGCTTTGTGGAAAAAATGCACAACAAACTCTCTGTCATCGTTGGAGGTCTATTGCTCGCCATACTGATGGCATCGATGGATAACACGATTGTGTCAACAGCGATGGGAACCATCGTTGGGGAGATGGGAGGACTCGACAAATTCGTATGGGTCACATCGGCGTATATGGTTACAGAAATGGCGTGCATGCCGATCTTCGGCAAGCTGTCCGATATGTATGGTCGCAAGCGTTTCTTTATCTTCGGGATCTTCGTGTTCATGATCGGCTCCGCTTTGTGCGGAATGGCGCAGTCCATCGTTGAGCTTAGTCTATACCGGGCCGTTCAAGGCGTCGGGGCCGGGGCGATGGTGTCCATCGCGTTCACGATTTTGTTCGATGTCGTGTCTCCTAAGGATCGCGGCAAAATGATGGGGGCGTTCGGTGCGGTGTTCGGACTGTCGAGCGTTCTTGGGCCGCTGCTGGGCGGATATATCACCGATCACGCCAACTGGTCGTGGATCTTCTACATCAATCTGCCGCTAGGCTTCATTGCCCTGCTCCTGATTGCAGCGTTTTACAAGGAGTCGGCAGAGTACTCGAAGCAAAAAATCGATTGGGCCGGAGCCGTTTTGCTCGTCGGGGCTGTCGTCTGCTTCATCTTCGGACTTGAGCTTGGCGGCAAAACCTATGCATGGAACTCTCCACAGATTATCGGCCTGTTCGCCGGTTTCGCGATCCTCGCCCTACTGCTCGTAATCGTGGAAAAGAACGCGGCAGAGCCGATTATCTCCTTCGGCTTGTTCCGCAGCAGACTGTATACGACGAGCAACCTTGTTGCCATGCTAAGCGGCGCAGCGTACATGACGGCAGCCATTTTCATCCCGATCTATGTGCAGGGCGTGCTTGGCGGATCGGCCTCCAACTCGGGACTGACGCTATTGCCGATGATGATCGGCTCGGTCGTCACCGCGACGCTTGGCGGATTTCTGATGACCAAGCTGCAATATCGCACGATCATGATCGGAACACTAACGATACTGCTGACCGGCCTTGCTCTCCTGTCGCAAATTACTGTAGAATCTTCTCGACTTCTCATTACCGTGATTATGATTTTAATCGGCCTGGGGATCGGCGCAACCTTCTCGGTGCTAAGCACCGCCGTGCTTCATTCGTTTCCGTCGAATCAGCGCGGAGCCGCAAGCGCGACCTTGAACTTCAACCGCTCGCTCGGAATGGCGCTTGGCATTACCATCTTCGGAATCGTGCAGAGCCACAGCCTGGTCTCGAAGCTCACGCAGTCTCTTGGAACTGGTAATTCCACTGCCGCGGCCGGCTTGGATCTAAGCGATCCTCATGCGCTGCTGATTCCGGAGTTCCGCCAATCCGTCGACACGCAGCTGCTTGAGACCATTACGAACGGGCTGTCCAATTCCATTGGAACAACCTTCGCATGGAGTCTGATTCCCGCTGCCTTGGCCCTGATCGCCGCCTTCCTGATGACGAAGGATAAGATGGATCCGGTTGCCGAAGGGGAAGGACTCGCAGCAGCGCATTAATGAATATTATCGGCTAGCGCCAGCCATGCCGGTCTAGGAGAGATAACGATGAAGCTTGAACGACTGATGACCATCACCATTCTGCTGCTCAATCGGAAGAGGATACAGGCGCAGGAATTGGCGGATCGCCTGGAGGTGTCTCTGCGCACTGTTTATCGCGATCTGGATACGCTTGGTCAAGCCGGTATTCCCATCGTTTCCTATACCGGCATGGAGGGCGGCTACGAAATTATGGACAGCTTCCGGCTGGACCGGCAGCTGCTGTCCTTCGACGAACTGACCGCCCTCTCCACCGCGCTCCGCGGCCTTGAATCGACGAAAGCCTATGACGACTCGAATATGGATTTGCTGCTCAGCAAAGTAGGCGCGATGGTGGCGCAAGCCGAGCAAGGACGAGCAGGCGCAGGAGAAGGCGAACGCATCCACATTGATTTTACCCCTTGGAAAAACAGCAATGAGGACCGAACCCGCTACGATTCGCTGCGCCAAGCGGTGAACGACCGGAAGCTTCTTCGCTTCAAGTACACGAGCAGAAAAGGAGAGGAGCAGGAACGCGAAGTCGAACCGATGACGCTTGTGCTCAAAACCTACTCCTGGTACCTCCATGGCTATTGCCGCCTGCGCGGGGACTATCGGATCTTCAAGCTATCGCGAATCCGCGAGTTGGCCGTACAGTCCGAAACCTTCGTTCGTCGAGCGGAGCCGCTTGCACAGATGAAGGACCAATGGGTTAATCCTCAAGAGAGCGACAAACAGGAAGTGATTCCGGTTGTCTTTCGGTTTAAGGCATCCGCCGCCGTGTCTGTGATGGATCGTTTTGACGAAAGCGAAATTGAGCGGCTGCCGGACGGGACGCTGATTGTGCGATCCATCTACCCGAACGAGAAATGGCTGATCGCAAGCGTGCTTCATTATGCGACAGACGTCATTGTGCTCGAGCCAGCCGATATTGCCGCGAAGATCAGACTGGCTGCACTGGATATTGCGGCACAGTATGCCGTATCCGATCCAATCTAAGGGAGGAGAAACCATCATGTCCTTAAGCGGAAAAGTAACCATCGTGACCGGCGGAGCTAATGGAGTAGGAAGAGCGACATGTATGCAGTTGGCGAAACGGGGCGCGAAGGTCGTTGTCGTCGACTTGGGGAACGATGCGGCAGCCGAATCCGTCGTGTCCGACATTGCCGCCGCCGGCGGAGAGGCCGTATCGATTCAAGCGGATGTTCGCAGCGCGGAGCAGATGAACAGACTCGTTGAAAACGTAACAGAAATCTACGGACGCATAGATGTGCTCGTATGCAATGCCTGCACGGATGCGGAAGCCTCAGCCTTCGTCGATCTCTCTTGGGAGCGATTCGAACGACAGCTGACAGAGGAATTGAAGGCAGCCTTCGAGCCGACGAAGGCGGTCATTCCGACGATGACGGAGCAGCACTTCGGCCGGATCGTGTACCTGTCCAGTACCGAGGGCCGGGACCCCACGCCGCTGCACATTGCATACGGCACAGCCAAAGGAGGGCTCGACACCTTCTCCCGCTACATTGCCCAGGAATTCGGCCCCTACGGCATCTCGGCGAACGTTGTCGCTCCCGGTTTCGTTAAATTGCATGAGCCTCTGACGATCTCCGACGACGAGAGCCGCGTGATCGGCAGCTTCACGCCGCTTGGCCGGATCGCCGAGCCGGAGGATGTGGCGGGAGTCATTTCTTTTCTCGCCGGGGATGATGCGCGATTCCTAACCGGAACCTATACGCCTGTCACCGGCGGGCTGGTTATGGAATAGCTATGATCGGAGCCAATGTCTCGGGCATACCTTCACCCTCCAGGTGCCCGAGACGAGCGGCGGGTAATCTTTAACGATTGGAATGAATAACGGGAATTCCCACGCCGATGTGATTGCTAATCCTTTGTCACAAACCTGGCTTTTAACTTATAGTATACGGCTGAATCGTGTCGGGGTTATGCCGGGAGACTGCAATTTCTTTCCCTGGGGAATGAGGGGACAACCCTTTCCATTCTACTCCGTCACAATATTCTGTACGCGCCCAACCTGTCCATCCTGAAGCCGTACTTTAATTCCATGGGGGTGCTGAGGCGAGTTCGTCAACAGCTCTTTCACAATCCCCCTCGTCAGTTTGCCTGTTCTCTGATCCTGCTTCAGCACGATGTCGACTTGCAATCCCGGTTTCACGTCGCTGCGCAGCTTTCCGTTGCCTGCCATTTCTATTCGCTCCTGCCGTAATTCGATGTTTTCCCTATTGTACTATAAACCTTATTCAGAGCCTAAATTGAAAACAGAATGAAGCTTCTATTCAGCTTCGCCCCCATTGCGAACAAGCTCCTGACACTCCCCCCAAATTCCGTCCATCCAAAGCTGACAAAAAATCCATTGCTCCCCGCTGCCGAACGGAGTAAGATGTAAAGCGATTATCTAAATGAGAATTATTATCAATTAAGAGGGAGATTCATCTATGCCAGGATCGCGCGCCTTTATAATGGAGCTATGTAGTGATAACGATTCTCATTGTAGGCTGGACGCCCATGTCGCAGCTTGAACATACGCCCCATACTCCCCCGATTCTCGTGCTGAATGAGATTGAACGCCGTACAACGATCGCGAAGCTTCGTACTGGCTCGATCTGCACGCGCTCCTGTTCATTTCCGGCGGCAACGGCAAGGTGACGCTCGACGGCTGGCGTCAGCACGCCTCCCGCGGCAAGTGCTTCTTGCTTCGAGCGAATCAGACCCTGTATCTTCATAATGGAGAAACCGAGCCTCTCGCCTACTTCTTGGTCCTCTTCTCCATTCAACAGAACTCACTGCGAATCGAGCAGGCCAAGACACTACTTGCGAATTCGTCCGCCCGAATCCACGATATCGTTGCCCGAGTCGGCTTTCGCAACGAATACTACTTTAGCCGACGCTTCAAGCAGACGACCGGGATGTCGCCGACCCAATTCGCTCATAACCGCGGACGATCGCCGCGCATCTTCTCGATTCATACTACAATCCCGTTACGCTGGACAAGCATCTGGACGACACGGTTCGGCGTCTGCTTCGCAGTCCTTGATATGGACCGATCGTTTCTTCCGGAATAAGTGCCGCCCCGCGCGGTTAATCGACCGAAAATGACAACTTTCTCCGTTTTCCGATAACAATCTTAACAATTATAGCTTAAACTGGTTGTATCGCTACTAACATGGATCGCATCCGGGGTGACCTAGCTCATGTTCAACACCATCTCCGCAACCGAACGATTTACCGCCATACCGGCGAAGATTTGGCTCACCCTGGCATGCGTAACGCTGGTTTTGGGCAGTCTGGTTGCTTATGTATCCGACATCTATCGAAGCAATCTCCACCGGGAAATCAATCGCGATACCGCATACGAGCTGTCCGCCAACGCCTCGGCCTTGACCGCCGCCATCCAAAGCAGACTTCTGCTTACCAATGGAGTCCAGGCGTTCGTCGTCAATGAGCTTACACATGCCGGCGCCATATCCCAGCCACGATTTCGGACCTTCGCTGAGAACTTCATGAAACAGATTCCCGGCATTCGAAATCTCTCCATCTATCCGGATGGAATTGCCCAATTCGTATATCCCTATGAGGGCAATGAGAACATCATCGGGCTCGATGTATTTCATCATGAGGACCCGAAAGTCCGAGACAACGCAGAACGAGCCAGACAATCCGGCGAAATGACGATTCTCGGCCCTCGCGTGCTCACCCAGAACGGCTTAGGTCTACTCTCCAGACAAGCTATCTATCGCAATGGACAATTCTGGGGCTTTGTATCCGTCGTGCTCGACATCGATCCGATGCTTCAAGAAGCCAATCTTTACAATGGAGATAAAGGCATCGATTTCTCCATTAAAGGCAACTCCCTTCGTCTGATAGGCGATCCCGATCTGTTCGAAGAGGCCGCTGTCGTCAAAACGATCCAAATCGGCGACGGAGTCTGGGAGATGGCAGCCGTCCCTAACCGCGAGAAGCTCGAGTCCGTGGCGTTCAAGGTTCGCGTTTTCCAGTCCATCTGCGGCGGCTCTCTGCTCCTGGTTATCTACTTTCTCTATGTGCAGCTGACGCAGAAAGCCCGACTGCAGCAGCTGGTGACGGAGCGCACGCACAATCTCGAGATTGCCAACGAAAAGCTGGAAGCCACCTTCGAGCAGCTAACGGAGGCCGCATACCGAGACGCCGTTACAGGGCTGCACAACCGAACTTATTTTAACGAACAGTTAGTGGTAAAAATCGAGCAGTGCCGCTTGGCCGGGGAAACCTTGGCTCTTCTGTACCTCGACCTCGACCACTTTAAAATGATCAACGATACGTTAGGCCATATTCACGGGGACATGATGCTGAAGGAGACGGGAGAGCGGTTGGCCGAGCTCTCTCTTCCCGAAGCGGAGATTTCGCGCATCGGCGGCGATGAATTCACGATCATCATTCCCCGCATCGAGAACATGGATCAGATCCGCCGGATCGCGCATCAGGTTCAAGAGCTGTTTCAGTCGCCGTTTATCCTTCGGGGCGCAGAGCATTTTATGACTACCAGCATCGGCGTAGCTCTCTTCCCTTTGCATGCCCAACACAGCGCTTCGCTGATCCGCAATGCGGATCTAGCCATGTATCGGGCCAAGGACGAAGGCAAAAACCAATTCCGCGTCTATGACGTGACGATTAACCCGAATGCCGAAGAAACCATAGAGATCAAGAACAGCCTTCGGATAGCGCTGGCGAATGACGAATTTATCGTCTATTACCAGCCCCAGATCGCCGTTGACACCGGCCAGGTCGTAGGCTTGGAAGCGCTGGTGCGCTGGGTGCATCCGACGCGAGGGCTCATCCCGCCCAACGATTTCATTCCGATCGCGGAGGAGACCGGACTGATCGTCCCCATCGGAGAACGGATATTGCAACTGGTGTGCAATCAGAGCAGAGCCTGGCAGGATGCCGGATTTCCTCCGATTCGCATCGCGGTTAACCTATCGGCCAGACAGTTCGCGCAGAAGGACCTCTCCCAGCGGATTTCTTCGATCGTCGGGGAGCATCGGCTTGACCCGCAATACATAGAGCTGGAAATTACCGAAAGCCTGGTCATGAAAGAAGGCATGCAGCCCGCGCTGCATTCGTTGCGAGAGAAAGGCTTCACCATTTCGATCGACGACTTTGGCACCCAGTACTCCTCCTTGAATTATTTGAAGCTTCTGCCCGTGGACAAGATCAAAATCGATCGGTCCTTTGTCAAAGGCATCGCAAGGGATCGCAAAGACGAAGCCATCATCGTCGCCATGCTGCTTATCGCCAGCAGGCTTAATCTGACCGTCATCGCGGAAGGCGTGGAGACCGTCGAACAGCTGTCATTCCTTCAGCAGAACAATTGCCACGAAATCCAAGGCTTCATCTTCCATAAGCCCAAGCCCGCAGAGCAGATTACGGAGCTTCTGGCGTCGCAATCCTATCACAAAACCCGGAGCCAGTGAGTGGCTCCGGGTTTTGTGATGTTCTTCTTAGATCTGAATCCACTTATATCAACGCTCTAAACGCTGCGATTAGCGCCGTTAGCGCGTCAATGTACTGCTGCCCGGTCGAGTCCGGGTCCTCTAGCACCTCTTCCGCTTCGGCGATCTTGGCAGCAAAGTCGTTATCGCTTACCGCTTCCGGAAGTCCCTTTGAATAGCCCAATACTTCTGCCAACGCGCTCTCAACCGTCGGGATCGTCACGCTGACCGTCTTAGTTGTCTTATTTTTACCGCTGACGCTTACCTCGATCTCGACTTCGTACTGAAGATCGGAGCCGGTCGTATTATAGTTGTTCAGCTTCAGATAGCCGTTACCTTCTCCTGTAACCTCCAAATAAGTCGCATCCGTTACTCGATGGCTTATTTCCGTTTGGCCGCTTATCTTCCCCGCTGCGCTCCGCGGCCGCCACGGCCGCCCGTCGGACCGCGCTTGGGGCCGCTTCCGCCTGCGCCGAACTTACCGCCGCCTCCGAATCCCGGAGCGGATCTCGGACCGGACTTCTGACCGCCTTTCGGGCTAGCCGCCCGTCCGCTCCCAAAGCCGCCGCTCTTAGGCTCGGCAGAACGATCGCTCCGCGGAGCCTTCGCTTTCGCCGCGCCGTAACCCGGGCCGCCGCCACGCTCAAATCGCTCGCCTTTAGCCCCGCCTCCCGAGCGGCTTCCTCTCCCGGCTTGCGCTTCGGACGCGCCTCTTCGTCCCTGCCGGCCGGACGAACCGCCGCCTCCGGCCGAACCCCCGCGTGAGCCGCCGCCGCGAGCCGAGCTCGTGCGGGCGCCTTCCCCGCGCGGGCGATGCTCGCTGCCCGGGCGTCCGTAGCCGCCGCTGCTGCGCGGGCCTTGCAAGCTCCCGCCGTCCAGCGGCGCGCCTTCCGGACTTCTGCGCTCCATCGCCATCTGGATGCCGTTCTCAATGTCCCCGAACTCCCGGCGATCCTTCGGCGCGATCAGTGTAATCGCCAGCCCTTTCTCCCCAGCGCGGCCTGTCCGGCCAATCCGGTGGATATAGCTTTCCACATCAAGCGGAACGTCGTAGTTAAACACATGGGTTACGCCTTCGACGTCAAGCCCCCGTGCCGCAACGTCCGTAGCGACCAACAGCTGCAGCTTCGCGTCGCGGAACCTTTTCATTACCTGTTCCCGTTTCGCCTGGGACAAGTCCCCGTGCAGCTCGTCCGACGCATAGCCCATCTCCTGCAGCGCGACATTCAGCGTATTGGCCCGCCGCTTCGTCCGGCAGAAAATAATGCTCAAATACGGCTGAGTCTCCTCCAGCAGTTGGACCAAAGTGGTCTGCTTGTTCCGATCCGTCGTCTCCACGACCCATTGACGAATATCCTTAACCGTGATGCGCTCGGCCTTCACCGTAATATGCTGCGGGTTGCGCAGAATGCGTCCCGCCAGCTCGCGGATGACCGGCGGCATCGTCGCCGAGAACAGCATCGCCTGCTTCTTATAAGGCGTCTGCCGCAAAATATCCTCGACTTCCTTCAGGAAGCCCATATGCAGCATTTGATCTGCCTCGTCGAGTACTAGCATCTTCACGCCGTCCAGCGAGATCGTCTCGCGGCGCAGATGATCGAGCAGCCTTCCCGGCGTCGCCACGATCAGATGCATGTCGCCCTTCAGCTTATGCAGCTGAGCCTCCACGTCCTGACCACCGTATACGGCCAACACCTTGATGCCGTCCTCCCGCTTCAACAGCTTCTTGATCTCTCCGGTAATCTGGATGGCCAGCTCGCGAGTCGGCGTCAGAATAAGCCCCTGCACCTGGGGCACATCCGTTCTGATCTTATCCAGCATCGGCAGCACGAACGCCAGCGTCTTCCCGGTTCCGGTCTGCGCCTGGCTGATCACGTCATGACCGGCCTTAACGACCGGAATCGTCTCCTCCTGCACCGGTGTCGGCTTCACAATGCCCATCGCCTTCAATATTTCCACGCGTCCCTCGGACACGCCCAATCCCGTAAAATCCGTCACCCGGTCCACTCCATCCTGTTAGTCCCTCTGACAGCTCTGTCCAACGAGGTGTTACTCTCTATCCTACCACAACGGGCCGCCCGACATGTAGTGTGTCCCTTATGCGAGGGGCTGCGGCTTCAACGTTCCACCGAACGGACAGTTGCCTGCAGCTACGCCGAGAGCATATTCCCGCAAAACTCGCATTCTTTCCGCTCGCCGGGATCAACCTCAGTGCTCGATCCGCAGCCGGAGCAGATGACGGCCACTGCCTGCGCTCTTGGCGTCCTTACGCCGGCTGCTCTTTCCGAGCTTGCCGCAGCCTCTGTGGACGAGGGGGCCGGGGATGAACTGCGCCGATTGACTGTGATCCTTCCTGCCGAGTCCAAGCTGGCGTTCGGAAATAAACCGGAAGCCATCATGAAGCTGATGTCCTGCGTAACGTTCTTTGCGCTTTCGCCCGTAAACTGCGCCAGACCGCTTACCGTCTGAACGCCGTCATCCAGCGTCAATTGCTTGTATCTTATATAAAGCAACTGCATCTTCTTATTCCGGGCATTCGCCAGCACGTAGAAGACAATCCCCGGCGTTACGAGGATAACAGCCATTACGACCGCCACAAGAATCAAATCCACGACAGTCGTGGTAGGATCGCTCGACAGGGCCAGTATGAGAATGAGCACGCACAACGCATAGAAGGTCATAAACGCATGTCCGACAACTCGATAGTCCTGCGCGCGCAAGTGATTTACCGGACTATGCAGCGCAAACCGGATCACAATCAGCAGAATAGCCGCCGGAAAGAAGAGCACCGTGGCAGCGATAATGAAGGCGCTGTGGATTTTAGGAGAATTGATTTTCATAACGGTCTTGCCTCGCTTTTTCTTCTGGTCTGCCTGCGAATCTGCAGCCTGTCAAATGCTTAATCTTCCGATTGCCGCCGCTTATGTTCCTTGCTCCTGCCTGGCGGCATTTCTCAAATAGATCGTCAGCAAACCCAATAGGATCGCTGCCGCGCCCACTACGATAAACTGGATCAGCCCATAATAGAAGGACGATATATTCAGCGCCACGGAAAAAACCAGCATCAGCGCCAAAGCCCCAACCCAGGACAGTCCCGCAACAATTCCCATGGCGATATACACGGGCAGCAGCCTGCGCGACGCGGGGCGATTGCCCAAATAGTGCACCGCGATCCCGTACAGGAAAGTCTCCCCCAGAACCAACGTCGAAAGCGTAATCCAGATGTGGTTGGCTCTGCTGGAAGGCAGTCCGAGCAATAGCACCAGAGCCGCAGTAACGAGCAAGGCCGCTGCATAGATGAACGTCGCGATGCGAGCGAAGCTCTTGGCCGAGTCGTCATCCTTCTGCAAGCTTGTCGTATTCATCCCTATTCGTTTCCCCCTTTCTATTCGATCAGCTTAGTGCCGCATTCCAGGCAGAATTTCTGGCCCGGTTTTACCTCATGCTGGCAGTTGCCGCACTTCAACGCCATGCTCGTGCCGCAGTTCGGGCAGAATTTGGCCGCAGGATCGCTCACCTTGGTCCCGCACTGGCGGCATGCGACGCCACCGATAGCTTGCCCGCACTTCGCGCACTGGGTCGCTCCTTCCGGATTGTCCGCTCCGCACTTCTCGCAAGCATTATTAGGATCGCCGCAGTGCAGGCAGAACTTTGCTCCGACAGGAAACGTCTTGCCGCAGTTGCTGCATGCTACCTCTTCCGCAGAGGGAGCCGCCGCATAATTATGCCCGCAGGAGATGCAGAATTGGGCATCCTGGCGATTCATCGTCTGACATCTCGGACAGGCTTTGTTGTAGACGCCGCCCACGTTCATCTGACCGGCCAGCCCCGACACCTGGTTGCCCATCGCGCCGCCGATGCCGAAGCCCATGCCGAGTCCGATTCCCGCACCCATCACGTTCGCGCTGCCGCTCCCCTCGTTCTTGGCTGCTCCCTCAAGCGTATCGAAGGTGCGCTCCTGCTGATACGTATAGCCGAGAATGTCCATCTCCGCCCGCTTAGCCAACGCTTCTTTCAGCCGGACCGTCGCCGGATCGTCGTCCGGAATATTGATGGAATCGATGAAGAAATTTAATATTCGGATGCCGAACTCGGCAAATATCGGCTGAATGCGTTCCTCGACATGCTTGGAGATTTCCGACATATACGCGTTGATCTCTAAAATGCTGATCTTCTTAAAGACCAGATAAGAGGAAATTAATTCCTTGATATTCATCATCAGCACGCCGCGAAAATGACGAATCATCGCATCCTTGTCGAACAACGGAATTGTACCGATCAGCTTGAGCAGAAACTTCCGCGCATCCTCGATCTGCAGACCGAACTGGCCGAAGGAACGCACCGATACGATTATTTGATATTTCGGGTCCTGCAGCTGCAGCGGAGTCGCCGTACCCCATTTCACATCAAGCGCATGAAGCTTGTTCACATACCAGACCTCTGCGGTGAACGGCGAACGACCGCCGAACGGGAGATTTACGATCTCCTGCAAGATCGGGATATTGGCCGTACTCAGCGTATGGCGGCCGGCCAGGAACGAATCCAGCGCTCGGCCCCCCTTGAACAGAATTGCTTCCTGCGATTCGTTCACAATTAACTGGGTCCAGGTTCCCAGCTCCTCATTCGGATATTTCCACGCGAACACGTCTCCGGGTCCGTCGAACTTAACCACTTCAATAATAGCCATCTTGCACCCTCCCCTGTGACTTTAACAGAGACTTCATCCGATTCGCGCTGTTTCTCTATCCGTCACGATTCTCCATTATCCGACTATTGAACTATTCTACGTCAAGAAAATTTTTCCTCTGCCTCGGCTTCCATTTTCCGAAAGTTTTCCTTGGTGGCCTCAAGCTCAATGTCGCGCACGCACAAAAACCCCGTAAACCGTCCCAACGGGAAAGTTTACGGGGTTCAGCACGTATAAAGCCATTCGGATGGACCATCCTAGTGAAAGGAGGTGAGCATACTATGGCTAAAGACGTTCTGTGCGAAGTGAATTCGTGCAAGTACTGGGGACCCGGGAACGAATGTCACGCCTCTTCGATCTATGTCGTGAACAACCGGAACAAGCAAGCGTCCCATTCCGAAGAGACCGACTGCAAAACCTTCGAGCCGAAAATGTAATTTGTGCGACTACACGGAGCATTTACGGTTTGAGAGCCAAGGGCTTTCCTTTCCGGCGCTTTCTGCTGAGAGGAGAGCCCTTCTCTTATCCCCTCGGAGGAGACCCGGCCTTAACAGTCGGCCCGCCTTCTTGTCCGGCTCCTCAGTATTGTGCCCAACAATGAGAATTATTATCACTAACAAGCCCCAACTTTGTAGAAATTCGCTTTCGCTTCTACCGCTGCGCGCGCCTACGATTACAGCGAACGCCGCTGAAACTGCGTCAATTCGGCGAAGCGCTCCAGCAGCCCGTCGCGCGAACGCTCATAGATCGCGAACAGCTCCCGATAGACCGCATGCCGCTGCGAATCCGGCTGCAGCCGCTGCGCGATCGGTGCCCATTCCTTGGCGCTGCTCAGATCCGCCAGCTGTCCCAGCCCCTGCATCGCCATCATCGCCGCCCCGAACGCGGAAGCCTCCGTCACGCGAGGGACGGCCACCTCCTGCCCGAGCATATCGGCCAGCATCTGCAGCCATAACGGCGATTTGGCAAAGCCCCCCGAAGCGCGAATCTCGGATGCCGGACCGGCCAGTTCGCGCAGCGATTCCGCGACCGACAGCACCGCGAACAGCACGCCTTCCAGCCCGGCCCGTACGAAGTGCGCCTGACCGTGGCCGAGATTCACGCCCAGATATGTGCCTCTCGCTTCCGCATTGTAGATCGGCGCCCGCTCCCCGGACAGGAAGGGCAGGAACAGCAGCCCGTCCGCACCCGCAGAGACGCCGGCAGCCGCCTTCAACAGCTCTTCGATCGTCTTGCTCCCTCCGAATAGGCTGTCCCGCATCCACTGCAGCACGATCGCTCCATTGTTTGTAGCGCCCCCTATCACATACGAGCCATGCGCCACGCTATAGCAGAACGTGCGCATTCTCTCGTCGGTCAACGGCTTGTCCGTAATCATTCGCATCGCCGCGCTCGTACCGATCGTGACCGCCGTATCGCCCGGGCCGACCGCCCCGACGCCCAGATTGGCCAGCGCCCCGTCGCTCGAGCCGAGAAAAAACGGCGTATCCGGCCGAAGCCCCATATCGTCCGCCAGCGCACGATCCATTCCTTGCAGTCGGTATGTGACCGGCCGCACGTCCGACAGCTTGTCCGCGTCCAGCCCCGCAGCCTGTAGCGCTTCTTCGTCCCATGTGAGAGTATCCAGTCTCAGCAGACCGGTCGACGATGCCAACGACGGATCCACGGCCCACTCCCCGAACAGGCGGTAGATGACGTACTCCTTAATCGATACGAACCGGTGCGCTTCCGCCCACACCTCGGGCAGGTGCTCCCTAAGCCACAACAGCTTCGGAAGCGGCGACATCGGATGAATCGGCGTGCCTGTCCTTCGGTAGATCGCCAGACCGTTCAGCACCTCGCGAATCCGCCGAACCTGCGGCTCGCTGCGCCCGTCCGCCCATGTAATGCTCCTGGTGAGCGGGCGACCGTTCTCATCCACAACTATTAAGGAATGCATCGCCGTGCTGAAGCCAACGGCGGCGACATCTTCTCCGCTCAAGCCGCTCTGGGCCAGCGCTCCCCGGACGCTCTGAGCCAGAGCGCGCAAAATCGTCTCCGGCTCCTGCTCCGCCCAGCCCGGCTGCTCCTGCAGCAGCGGGTATTCAACCGCCAAGCTGCCGAGCTGACTTCCGCCCTCTCCGAACACTACGCTTTTCGTGCTGGTCGTGCCAATATCAATGCCGATGATCGCTTTTCCGTTGTGCATGGGGGCCTGATCTCCTATCTCCTCTTTGCTGCTTTAGGTATCCTTCTCCGCTTCCTATCTCATTCGCTACTTCCTGTGCATCTTGAATTCCAAAAACAACTCGTTGTAATGCGACAGCATCTTTTTCCCCAAGTTCTCGTACACCTCAAGCTTGTCGGTCAGCTCCGGCGACGGATAGAAGCGCTCATCCTGCGCAATATCCTCCGGCAGCAGCTCAAGCGCCTTCGCGTTCGGCGTCGAGTACCCGACATATTCGGTGTTTCGCGCTGCAACCTCGGGGTCCAACATAAAGTTGATAAATTTGTGCGCCCCGTCCAGATTACGCGCCGAATTCGGAATGACCATATTGTCGAACCACAGGTTCGAGCCTTCCTCCGGCACGACATAGTCCAGACTCTCGTTCTCCGACATAATCTCGGATGCATCGCCGGACCAGACGACTCCTACCGCAGCTTCCTCTCCGGCCAGCAGCATCTTGATTTCATCGCCGACGATCGCTTTAATGTTCGGCGTCAGCGTGCTCAGCTTGCGCTTGGCTTCCTGCAGATGCTCCTCGTTCGTATCGTTAAGCGAGTAGCCCAAGCTGTTCAGACCGAAGCCGATCACCTCCCGGGCGCCGTCCACAAGCAAAATCTGATTGCGAAGCTCTTCGACCCACAGGTCGTCCCAGCTCTCGAACGTCTGCCCTTCTCTCAGCAGCGTCGGATTGTAGATAATGCCGACCGTGCCCCAGAAATAAGGAATCGAATATTCATTCTCCGGATCGAAGCTCAGACCAAGAAAACGTTCATCTATATTCACCAGATTCGGAAGCTTGGAGTGGTCGATCGGCAGCAACAGCTTTTCTTCCTTCAGCTTGCTGATCGCATACTCCGAAGGTATGGCGATATCGAACACCGTGCCTCCCTGCTCAATCTTCGTCATCATCGCTTCGTTGGAATCGAACGTCTGATAGATCACCTTAATCCCCGTCTGCTCCTCGAATTCGGCAATCAGGTCCGGATCGATATAATCTCCCCAGTTGAAAATCGTAATGGTATTTCCGCCCGAATAGCCCTGCGACGAATTCAGCTGCGACGTCCAGTACATCAGCCCGAGCGCTACCGCAAACACGCCCGCAAACAACCTGACCAGCTGCTTCATGGCTGAACGACCCCCCACTTCGTCTTGTCGCCGCGCCGGGTCAAGAAGTAGTAGCCGAGCACGAGCGTAATCGTAAACAGGAAGATGAGCGTCGACAGCGCGTTAATCGAAGGCGAGATGCCCTGACGCGCCCGCGAGTAGATTTCCACCGACAGCGTTGTATAGCCGTTGCCGGTGACGAAGAACGTCACGGCAAAGTCGTCCAGTGAATAGGTGAGCGCCATGAAGAAGCCTGCGAAAATGCCCGGACGGAGAAACGGCAGAATCACTTTCGTGAGCACGCCCCAACCGCTCGCGCCCAAGTCCCGGGCGGCGTCGATCAGCGTCGGACTCATCTCCTGCAGCTTCGGCAGCACCATCAGTACGACGATCGGCACGCTGAACGCGATATGCGACAGCAGCACGGAAGTAAAGCCGAGCTGAATGCCCAGCATCGTGAAGAAAATCAGGAACGAGGCGCCGATAATGACGTCCGGGCTGACGATCAGTACGTTGTTCATCGCCAGCAGCGAGTTGCGCTGTCTGATTTTCCGCACCCGCTGGATGGCGAGCGCGCCGATCACGCCGAGAATCGTGGAGATCGCCGACGACAGCAGCGCGATGACGACCGTATTCAGCACGATGATGAGCAGGCGCGTATCCTGGAATACTTCCTCGTACCATTCCAGCGTAAAGCTTTCGAAGCCGTGCATCGTGCCCGAGCTGTTAAACGAATAGTACATCAAATAAAGAATCGGCGCGTACAAAATGACGAACACGGCGACCAGATACACGTTGGCGAGCTTTCCGTTTTTCATTTTCATCGGATTCGATTCCTCGCTCCCCGGTTGCCGGTCATCAGCATAATGACGGCCATGACAATAATGAGCAGTACGGCGATCGCCGAGCCCATGCCCCAATCCTGCGTCACGAGAAAATGCTGCTCGATCGCCGTGCCCAACGTCACGACGCGATTGCCCGCGATGAGCCGGGTGATCATGAACAGCGACAGCGCCGGAATGAATACGGCCTGGCAGCCCGCCTTCACTCCTTCAAGCGTCAACGGAAACACCACGCGGCGGAACGTCATCCACGGCGATGCTCCCAAATCCCGAGAAGCGTACAGCAGCGACGGATTGATCTCCTCCAGCGCGTTATAGATTGGCAGAATCATAAACGGAATGAAAATATAGACCGACACGAACACGAAGCTGAAGTCGGTAAACAAAATCTGCTGCGTGCCGATGCCGACGGCTTCGAACACCGCATTGACGAAGCCGTACGTCCCGAATAGGCCGATAAAAGCGTAGGTTTTCAGCAGCAGGTTGATCCAGCTTGGCACGATGATCAGCAGCAGCCAGAGCTGCTTGTGCTTCGTCCGCGTCAGCCAATACGCCGTCGGATACGCGACCAGCAGCGAGAACGCCGTAATCAGCAGCGCGTACCAGAACGAATTAAACGTCATGCGCAAATAGACCGGGGTTAGAAACTTCTCAAAATTTCCCCAAGTAAAGTTGCCATCGACATCGAAAAACGAATTGTAAACGATCAGCACGATCGGAGTCGCAACAAACAGCACCATCCACGCCGCGTACGGAATAAGGTAGAGATTCCGCGTCCGGGTCATCGACCGTCACCCGCGGTGCCCGCCTGCGCAGGATCCGAGTAAGCTTCGAGCCGCTTGTCGAACTCCTCCTCCGTCTCGCCGAAGCGCATGACGTGGATCGCTTCCGGGTCGAAACGCAGCCCGATGCTGCTGCCGACGACCGCCTTCTTCGTCGAATGGACGAGCCATTCGTTGCCGGCCTTGTCGTAGCCGCTAATCTCGTAATGGACTCCGCGAAACAGTTGGCTGTCAACCTTGATCTCCAGATTGCCCTGCTCCGGCTCCGTAATCTCCAGGTCCTCCGGACGGATCATGATTTCCACCGGCTCGTTCGGGGAGAAGCCCTGGTCCACGCAATCGAACTGCTTCCCGGCGAATTCCGCCCGGAAGTCGGCTATCATGCGTCCCGGCACGATGTTCGATTCGCCGATGAAGTCGGCCACGAACCGGTTGATCGGCTCATCGTAGATGTCCGTCGGCGTGCCGCTCTGCTGGATATCCCCTTCGTTCAGCACGAAGATTTCGTCCGACATCGCCAACGCCTCCTCCTGGTCGTGCGTGACGAACACGAACGTGATGCCGAGCCGCCGCTGAAGCTCCCGCAGCTCGTACTGCATCTCGGTTCGCAGCTTCAGGTCTAGCGCCGATAGCGGCTCGTCCAACAGCAGCACCTCCGGCTCGTTGACGATCGCCCGAGCGATCGCCACCCGTTGGCGCTGACCGCCGGACATCTCCGTAATTTCGCGATCCTCGTAGCCCTCCAGGTTCACGAAGCGCAGCGCTTCCTTCACTTTGTCGGCGATGACGGCATTTTTCAGCTTCTTGATGCGCAAGCCGAAGGCGACGTTCTCAAACACGTTCAGGTGGGGAAACAACGCGTAATCCTGGAATACCGTATTCACTTGACGCTTGTCCGCCGGAACGTTGTTGATCACCTTGCCATTGAAGTAAATGTTCCCTTCCGTCGGTTGAATAAACCCCGCAATCAAGCGCAGAATCGTTGTTTTCCCGCATCCGGATGGCCCGAGCAGCGTGTAGAACTTGCCTCGCTCGATCTCGAAGCTGACCCGGTTCAGCACCGTACTCCGATCGTATTGCTGCTTCACGCCCTCGAACCGAATGATCGTCTTGTCCGTCATCTCCGATTATCTTCCTCATTTCCGGGCTATCTATCGCCTCTAATCAATTGACTTCATTATACAAAATTATTACTCAAAATAAATGCGGATGGCCGTCTTGTCGTCAGCGACTTTAAGTCGCGTATATTTGCCTTGCTGCGATTCGTCGTATTCGTTGGCAATCAGCCAGTCGACATAACCGGATAAGCCTTTCTCGTCGATCAGCGCAACCATATCGGACATCGAGGGGGCCGGCTCGCCGGACTTGCGGGGCAGGAACAGGCCGTCCGTCAATACAAGAAGAGAGGACAGCTGGATCCGATTGAGTCCCCCGTGCTCAACGTAATGCTCCAGCTCGGGCTCGCCGTTCAGAATCGCGTAGCCTTCCGAAGTGTTCGTTTTCAGCCGATTTTGCTTGATCGTCTCGTACACGCGCGAGCGGACTTCGTCCGGGGGCAATCCCTCTTTCGAGTACCGTTCCCAGAGAAGCCGCGACTTCTCGTCGAAATGATCGACTTGATCGTGCGTTACCGTACGGACCGTACCGTCCTTGTAGACGGCCACCATCATGCAATCCCCCGTCTGAGCGTACTCGATCTGATGCTCGCCGATGCGAACGACAACGATTCCAGCCGCCCACAGCGCATTTTTATCGTTCACGTCGACTCCGCGTTCCAGCATCGCAGTCCTAATCCGCTCATTGGCCTTTAGCACCAAGCTTCTCAGAGGCGCGCAGCCGGCCGGCACTTCCGAAGACTCGAATACTTCCTTGGCGATCCGCGAAGCCAGATAGCCTCCCGTCTCAACGCCGACGGCGCTCGACAGCGAGGTCGCCCCGTCCAGCACGCCGTAGATCCGCTCCCGCTCGTTCAGAATGAGAGCGTCCTCGTTCCATTCGTTGCACCCTTGCACAGTAAGATGTTCGATTTTCATTTCGTATCCCTCCGCTCGTTACACGTTCTCTCTTGTCTGCCCTCGCAAAATCCGTACACTATCTATTATTGCTCTCTTCTCTGATCGTACAAGTGCTTTCTGAACTGTTCAACCAAGATCATTGATTTTTATGCAAGACATCTTGACCATAAAATAATGAAATGGGAATACAAATAAGAAGAGGAGTGCGCACACAACGTGCGAACTCCTCACTTCGGTCGTACACAACGTGCGAGCAAATCCTTATTTATAGTAAGCTACTAGTAGAGCGCTCCCGAAATAACGTAATGAAGCTCATTAGAGATTTATGCAGTTTTCCGACATCATGATTGCATTATTTTTGAATCGATCTACTAGTTACACTTTTTTTCAAGAATATTGGATCTTCTATGTGCTTCGGCGGACTACCAATTCCCAATTCCATAAAGCAGCATTCCGGGAGTCCCCCTATAAAGTGAAAAGAGAACCCGCCAGCTCCCTGCCAGCGGATTCTTCTGTTCCCTATTACGCCACACCCTCCGCCGAGCCCAGCTGCAACTGATACATAGCGAAATACTTGCCGCCCTGCTGCATCAGCTCGTCATGGTTGCCGCGCTCTACGATTTTGCCGCGGTCCAGCACAAAAATCTGGTCAGCCGCGCGGATCGTCGACAGTCGGTGCGCGATGACGAACGTCGTCCGGCCGCGCTTCAGCACATCGAGCGCCGCTTGGATGATCGCTTCCGTCTCGGTGTCGATGCTGGCCGTCGCCTCGTCGAGAATCAGAATCGCCGGATCGAACGCCAGCGCACGAGCGAAGGAGATCAGCTGTCGCTGTCCGGCGGACAGCGTGCTGCCCTTCTCGATAACCGGCTCGTCAAGGCCGCCGGGCAGCTGCATGAACATCTCGTACGCGCCGACGTCGCGAAGCGCCTGCTCCACCTTCTCGCGCGTGATCGACGGATCGTCAAGGCTGACGTTCGACGCGATCGTTCCCGTGAAGAGGAACGGATCTTGAAGCACGATGCCCATGTGCTGGCGAAGCTGCTGTTTCGACAGTTCCCTTACGTCGATGTCGTCAATCGAGATCGTGCCGCGCTCCACGTCGTAGAAGCGGAACAGCAGATTGAGAATCGAGCTTTTGCCCGAGCCCGTATGACCGACCAGCGCAACCGTCTCGCCCTGCTTAGCGGTGAACGAGATGTTCTTGAGCACGTCCTCGCCCGGCTTGTAAGCGAACGAAACCTCTTTGAACTCGACGTTGCCTTTGTAGCGCTCCAGCTTGGCGTTGGAAACTTTGATCCCCGGCTCATCAAGCAGGGAGAACACCCGCTCCGCCGATACCCGCGCCACCTCCAGGTTGGACAGCTGGTTGACGATCCCGACAATCGGCTGCATCATCCGGTTCATATAATCGATAAATGCGTACAGTACCCCGACCGTTACGGCCGCTCCCAGCCAGTCTCCGGCAAACATCCAGACCACCGCCATAAACAGCACGTTCCGCAGGACGTTGACCAGGTTATGAGAGGTGATGGAGTTAAGAGATAACAGTTTGTTCTGGTATTTGAAGTATTCGTCGTTCATTTCGTGGAACTCGCCCATCGTTTCCTTTTCCTTGCGGAAGGCTTGGATGATCGGCATCCCTTGAATCGACTCGTTGATCATGCCGTTGATGTCGCTCAGCCGCGAGCGAATGACATGATTGTACTTGGCCGCGAACTTGCGGTAGACGATAATCCAGACGTACAGAATTGGAACGAACGGCAGCGCGATCAAAGCCAGATTCGTATCCAGCACGAACACCGCGCCGAGAATCGCGACGATGTAGATGATGCCGGAGAAGAAGTTCGCCAGCACCGATACATACAACTCGCGGATCGCTTCCGTATCGTTCGTCACCCGGGCCACGACTTTGCCCGCGGGCAGATTGTCGAAGTATTGCACCGGCAGGCGCTGCAGATGCCGGAACACATCGTTGCGCATCTGGCGTACGATCCGGTTCGCGGATACTTGCAGCAGCAGCCTCTGCCAGTAAGCGAGCACGCCTCCGAGCAGCAGCAAGCCGATATAGGTAATCGCCAGCAGGAAAATGCTGCGGAACTCCGGCTTGTAGAAATCGTAAACTTCGTCCTTCGAGAGCTTCGCCGCGGGGTAGCTCAGGACGGTGCCGTCCTCTCTAGCGATCGTAAGTACGCCATCCGCGAAAGTCCGTTTACCGGTATTCGGAATATCCGCCGCGTCTACAAAATAATAGCTGCGGCCCGATTGCAGAATACGGACCTCTTCCCCTTTTGTCTCGCCCGACGAGAAATGATCTTCCCGTTTATACCATCCCTCCCCGTAAGGGACGGCGTATTTCTCATCCTGCTTCGTTTCGTACCAAGGCTTCTCAATGCCCATAATATTCGTATCGATCATTCGCTTGGCCAAGAACGGCCCGACCAGCTCAACGCCGACTGCCAGCAGCAGCAACGCCAGCGCCAGTAGAATCGGCCTCTTATAGTTCCAGGCGTATCTGAACAACCTTTTCCCGTTAACTCCCATTTCGATGCTTCACCCGCATTCCTTGTTTAATTCTCTACGACCGAAGCCAGTTGCTGCCGATCGTACTGCTCTTTATACCATCCGCCCAATTGAAGCAGCTGTTCGTGTGTTCCCTCTTCGGAAATCCGGCCTTCGTCGAGAACGACAATCCAGTCGGCGTGCTGCACGGCGGACAGCCGGTGCGTCGCGATAATCGTCGTCTTCCCGGCCCGCTCGGTGCGAATGCCCTCCAGAATTTCCGTCTCCGTCTTCGCGTCGACCGCCGATAGCGCATCGTCCAACATCAGAACTTCCGGATCGGAGATGACCGCCCGCGCGATGCTGACCCGCTGTTTCTGTCCTCCGGACAACGCTACGCCCTTCTCGCCGACGAGCGTCTCCAATCCGTCCGGCAGGAACGCCACGTCCTTGCGGAACGAAGCCAACTCCAGCGCCCGGTTCAACCGCGCTTCGTCGCCCGCTTCATCCTTCGTGCCGAACCAAATGTTCTCGCGGATCGTCTTGCTGAACAGAATCGGCTGCTGCGGAACGTAGCCGATCCAGCCGCGCAGCCGGTTCAGTTCGACCTCGGTCACGGGCACTCCGCCGACCGTCAGTTCGCCCGCGCCCATCGGATACTCGCGAAGCAGCTGCTTAAGCAGCGTTGTTTTCCCGCTTCCCGTGCGGCCGACGACGCCAAGCGTCTGCCCGCGCCGCAGAGTGACGGAAACATCGACGAGATTGTCAATGGACGACGAAGGGTAGCGGAACGTAACACCGTTGAAAACAATCGATTCCGGCACCTCAACCTCTATCGGGTCCTCCGCATCCGTGACGTTCGGTTTCACGCCAAGCGTCTCGCTGATCCGATCGAGCGACGCATTGCCTCGCTGCATAATGTTAATCAGCTCTCCGATGGCGAACATCGGCCAGATAAGCATGCCGAGAAACATGTTAAACGATACCATCTCGCCGAGCGTAATATCTCCTTGGAACACCAGCACCGCTCCGTAGCACAGACCGATCAGGTAACTGGCGCCCACCAGGATTTTGACGGTCGGCTCGAATAGCGCATCGATCTTGGCGACGCGTATGTTGTTTTCCAGAACGTGATCGGCAGATTCGCTGAACCGCTTGCGGTCGGCCTGCTCCTGCACGAACGCTCGAATGACGCGAACGCCGGATACCGATTCCAACACCTGGTCGTTCAGATTGCCGAAAGCATCCTGAGCCTTCATGAACCGATCGTGAATCTTCTTGCCGAAATGCTGCATCAGCAGCGCCATGATCGGAAGCGGCAGCAGCGCGGCCAGCGTCAGCTTCCAGCTGATCGTACCCGCCATGACGATGAGAATCGTCAGCATGAACAGCGTCGAATCGATCAGCGTCAATATCCCGAATCCGGCCGTCACCGCCACCGCTCCGAGATCGTTCGTCGCTCGCGCCATCAAGTCTCCCGTGCGGTTGCGCTCATAGAACGTCGGGCTCATTTTCAGAAAATGCCGCATTAGCCTCGAACGCAATTTCCGCTCCAGCACGAACGCCCCGCCGAACAATTGATAGTGCCAAATATAGCTCAAGCCGTAGCTGGCAACTGTCAGACCGCCCCAGAAGAGCATCAGCTCCACCAGTCTGCCCGCCGTCAGCGTCTCTTCCTGAATTCCGTCGATCGCCACTCCGATCAGCTTCGGAGGAACGATGTCGATGATGCCAACGATTGTCAGCAGGACGATCGCAACCGTGTACCTTTTCCAGTGCATTTTGAAAAACCAGCTTAACTTCTTCAGTACGATAAACATCTATAAACTCACACCCTTCTCGATAAGACGTCTTGCCGCCGAGGACGAACAAGCCGCCGCACAACCTCGTTGAAGAACAAAAAAGGCATACCGCCCGTAAGCGATACGCCTTCGAGGATGATTACTCATCCTCCATCGCCAACGGAGCTTATGTCGACTTGTCAAAGACCGCCGCAATTGCTCCGAAAGCGATAAAAAAGGCGCACGATTACGTCACGTAACCATGCGCCCTGCCGCTAAAGCTAGAAGAATCCGCCATTCTTCCGGCTTTAGCAGTCGTTTGCGAGAGGGTTACGGGAATGAATGCCGACAACACCGCCATGATTGGCGATGAATCCAGTAAAGTGATCGTTTCTCATTTCCGTACCCCCCTTTCCGTTCATTCAGAATCTATTTGACACTTTAACATCGGCCCCCGAGCACTGTCAACAGGCTAAAGAAAAATAACTTGAATTTTTTTACTTCCGTCCTCATCGAGTCGCGAGAGGCTGAAACAACAGTTGGCCTCTACCTTAATCCGGCTATAATAGAGTTAGTTGAAGAACGGGAGAGAGCCAACCTTGATTACCTATCCGGATTCCCATGGTCGTACTATTTCGGAGCTATGCTTATTGGCCGGAAAAATTATACTGCAGAGCGGCGGGGAGACGCAGCGGGTCGAGGATACGATGACCCGGATTGCCGCGGCCAACGGATTTCCCAAATCGCAATGCTATGTGACGCCGACAGGGCTTTTTTTCGACCTCGGCGGAGCGAATCCCTTCACCCGGTACGTTCGTATTTCGGAACGATCGACCGACCTGAGCAAGGTGACCCTCGTCAACGAGGTCTCCCGCAAAATCAGCCTTGGCGAGCTGAACGCCGAAGACGCGCTGGCGCGGCTCCAGCATATCGAGCGGGCGCGCGTCGTCTACCCGGCTTGGCTGCAGATCGCCTCGGCCGCGGTGGCGAGCGGCTGCTTCCTCATCATGTTCAAGGGGGGCTGGAGCGACTTCGTTCCGGCCATGCTGGCGGGAGGCATTGGATTTGCTTTGCTGCTTCTGCTTCATCGGCTCGTGCAGATCAGATTCTTCGCCGAGTTTCTGTCCGCGACAATTATCGGAGCACTGGCGATTGCATTCGTTCACACAGGCTTCGGGCATGAGCTCGATCGAATCATTATCGGTTCGGTCATGCCGCTCGTCCCGGGATTGCTCATAACGAATGCCGTACGCGATCTGATGGCCGGCCACCTGGTATCCGGGCTGTCTAAGGGGGCCGATGCGCTGCTGACGGCTTCTGCGATCGGCGCGGGCATTGCCGTCATGCTGTCCGCATGGAGCTAGAGAGGAGGAACCGCGTATCATGACAACCCTATTTGAACAGCTGGCGACGAGCTTCGTGGCTTCGGCGGCGTTCGGCCTGATCTTTAACGTGCCTAGGCGCGGCCTCGTCCAGTGCGGCCTCGTCGGCATGCTCGGCTGGGCGCTATATGTCGTGCTGACGCAGCAAGCCGTGAACGCCACGATCTCTACCCTGATCGCTGCCGGCTGCGTCGCCGTGCTGAGCCAGATTATGGCCAAGCTGTATCGGATGCCGATCATCGTGTTTAACGTATCGGGCATCATTCCGCTTGTTCCCGGTGGGCTGGCTTACAACGCGATGCGCAGCGCCGTGGAGAACGAGTTCGACGCCGCCCTGCAATCGGGCATGCAAGCCTTCATGCTCTCCGGCGCGATCGCCATGGGACTTGTTCTGTCCGAGGTGATCAACCAGGCCATCCGGCGGTCTCGCCTGTAGCCGCTAGCCTGAGTGACGGCTGCGATACAGCAGGTAAATAAAGTACGGGGCGCCGACCGCCGCAGTGAACACGCCCGCCGGAACGTCCAGCGGCAGGAAGACCGTGCGGCCGATCGTATCGGCGAGAAGCACCATCAATCCGCCGACCATCGCGGCAGCCGGCACGAGGCCGTCGAACGAGGGGCCGACCAGCTTGCGGGCGATATGCGGCGCGATCAGGCCGACGAAGCCGACCGCTCCGGCGACCGCGACCGCCGCCCCGGCCAGCGCCACGCTGACCGTGAGCAGCAGGAAGCGATGAACCTGAACCGGAGATCCGAGCCCGGTCGCCACCTCGTCCCCCAGCTCCTGAACGTTGAGGTGCCGGTGCAGGTACAGCGCGAGCGGGATCAGCACGAGCACCCAGGGCAGCACCGAGTAGACATCCCCCCAGGAGGAGCCGTAGACGCTCCCCGTCATCCACACGTACGCTTGGCCGGCCGCATTAACCGGACTGAGCACGATCATCAGCATCGTCAGCGAGCCCGTCACCGCCGAGATGCCGACCCCGATCAGCACGAGCCTGATCGGGCTCACCCCTCTGTTCCAGGCCAGCAGGTAGATCACGATCGAGATCAACGCCGCTCCGGCGAAAGCCGCGGCAGGAAGCCATTTGATACTGACCGCGCCCCCGAGATACGTAATGAAAGCCACCGCGGCGAACGTCGCTCCCCCGGTAATCCCGATGATGTCGGGAGAAGCCATCGGATTGCGGATAATTCCTTGAAGAATGGCTCCCGCCACGCTCAGCGCTGCTCCGGCGAGCACGGCGACCAGCGCTCTCGGCAGCCTCAGCGTATGAACGATGAGCGACTGCTCCGCCGTTCCGTAGCCGAACAGCGTCCGGACGACGTCCGGCAGAGCCGTATTGCGGCTGCCCAGGCCGATGCTGACGAAGAAAGCCACGATCGCGATTCCCGCTAACCCTAGAAGAATGTACGGTATTCTCCGGCGGGAGGAAGGCGTCTGACCGTCCGATCTTAGCGGCACAATGTTGGACCGGCTCATTTGGCTTCTCCTTTCGCGCGCAGCCCTTTGCGGGCGATGTAGATGAAGAACGGGCCGCCGACCAGCCCCGTCATGACGCCGAGCGGAATTTCGCCGGGCTGGATCAGGAAGCGCGCGGCGATGTCCGCCAGCAGCAGCAGAATGCCGCCCAGAGCGGCGCTGTAAGGCAGCACCCAACGATGGTCGACACCAACCAGATAGCGGGCTGCGTGCGGAATGACCAGACCGACGAAGCCAATGGCCCCGGCCACCGCGACGGAGCTGCCGGCCAGCAGGACAACGGCAAGCGCGACCGCCGCCTTCACGAGCGCCGTTCGCTGTCCCAGCCCCTTGGCCATCTCCTCCCCGGAGGCGATGAGATTGACCGAGTGCGCCATCGCCAGAGCGGCGACGCCGGCGCCGAGCATGTAAGGCATCACGGGATAGAGAGCGCTCAGCTCCTTGCCGGCGATGGACCCGGCCAGCCAGAACAGCACGCTCTGCAGACCCGACTCGTTCAGCACCAGCATGCCTTGGGTAATCGAGGTGAACAACGCCGTCATGGCGGCCCCGGCCAGCACGACCTTCATCGGCGTCATGCCTCCTCTGCCCAGCGAGCCGAGAAAATAAACCGTCAACGAGGCGACCGCCGCGCCTATGAACGCGAACCATACCAGCTGGCTCATCGAGGAGACCGGCAGAAACTTAAGCGCCAGCACGACGCAGGCCACCGCGCCTGCGTTCACTCCGAAAATGCCCGGAGACGCCAGCGGATTGCGCGTAAGCGCCTGCATCAGAGCTCCGGCGACGGCCAGACTTCCCCCGATCAGCACCGCGTACACCGCCCGGGGCAATCTGGTCGTGCGGATGATGACATGCTCGTTGGAAGACGAATCGTATCGCAGGAATGATTCGACCGTCGCGGGAAGCGCGATTTTCGTCGAGCCGATGGCCACGCTCAGCGCGAAAGCCAGCAGCAACAGTCCGGCAATAACAATTAAGCCAAGCGTCTTATAAGAGCTTCGGGACAGCAATGGAACCACGGGAAACCTCCTTCTTGCAGCGAAAGACAGGAAAGGAGACTGCCGACAAGTAACCCGGTCGACAGCCTCGGCATTCCCGCCTTATTTCAGTTCGTAGATTTCATACAGATCTTCCAGCATCTCGACTGCCGCCAGCGGACCGGAGCCATTGTTCCATACGGCCGTATCCACCTCGAACACGCGATTGTTTTTCACGGCCCGGAGATTTTGCCACAGCGGATGCTCGCTCCATCCTTTCCTCAAGTCGAGCCTTCCGTCGTCGCGCGACGTGCTCGTCTGGTCGAAGATCAGATCGGCGTCCATCTGCGGAATGTTTTCCTTGGACGTCAGCTGCACGCCCCAGTCCTCGCCCTGCTGGCTGGCCGGACGCGCGATGCCCAGCTCGTCGAGCACGAGCGCCGAGAAGCCCGTGAACACGATTCTCGCATGATCTACGCGGAAATCGACGATCCCTGCCTCCAGCTTCAGTTGATCGCCCATCTTCTCCTTGAACTCGGCGACCTTGGCGTTCCAGTCCTCCAGGAACTTGGCTTCCTCTTCCTTCTTGTTCAACGCTGCGGCCGTCAGGCCGAGCGAATCTTTCCAAATATGCACTTCCTCCGTCATGACGGTCGGAGCGATCGCCGACAGCTGCTCGTAGATTTTCTCGTGACGCGTCTTGGACGCGACGATGACGTCCGGCTTCAGCGCGATGAGCTGCTCCAGATCCGGCTGATTCTCCGAGCCGAGATTGGCCGCGCCTTCCATCTTGTCGCGGATATAGTTGTACCAAGGCTGCTCGATCCAGGCTTCGACCGCGCCTGCCGGCTTGACGCCCAGCGCCAGGGCGGCGTCCGTCGCTCCCTGGAACAGCGTGGCGACCTTCTCGGGCGTGCCCTTCACCTCGGTCTTGCCCATGGCGTGCTCGATGACTCTGACTTCCTCTTCCGCGACCGTCTCCGACGGGGACGGGGACGCCACTTCCGATGGCGCCGCTTGCGACGCCTGTTGGGTCTGCGCCGGTGGGGACGATGCCCCTTCGTTCTTTTTCCCGCCGCACCCCGCCAACAACAATGCCATGACAACCGCCGCCAATAGCATCAGCGGCAGCTTTCCAAATCTGACCACTTCCCGTTTCCTCCTCATGCTGCAAGTTTGTTGATATTGATTCTCATTATTAATTATAGAAGAAGTCCGAGCGGTGAACATGAAAATTTAAGTTCTTTTTTTTGGACTATTCCGGTATCGGGTACGGCAGCCCCAGATGCTCTCTCAGCGTGCGTCCGGAATATTCGGTGCGATAGATGCCGCGGTTCTGCAGCTCGGGGACGACCTTGTCGACGAAATCGTCCAGGCCCCGGGGAAGCAAGGGCGGCATCAGGTTAAAGCCGTCGGCCGCTTCGCTCCGCAGCCATCGCTCCATCTCGTCGGCGATCTGCACGGGAGTTCCCGCATACGTAAAATGGCCCCTGCCCCCCGCGGTGCGGAAGATCAGCTCGCGGATCGTCAGTCCCTCTCTCCGGGCGAGATCTACATACAGCTGGAATCTGGCCTGCTGGCCTCTGATCTCCTCCACCTTGGGCAGCCGATCCAGAGGCAGCGGTCCGTCCAGCGGATAGCCGGACAGATCGGTCTGCAGCGTTGCCGACAACGTGTTCAGACCGTATTCCGTCACGGTCAGCTCGTCCAACTCTCTCATTCTGTCGCGGGCCTCCGCCTCCGTATCGCCGATGAACGGCGTAAAACCCGGCAGCACCTTCAGCTGCTCTTCGGATCGGCCGTATTTCCCCATGCGTCCCTTCAAATCCTTATAGAACGCCTGCGCGCCGCCCATCGCGCTCTGCACCGTGAAGACGACCTCCGCCAGCTCCGCCGCGAATTCCTTGCCGTCTTCCGAGGAACCCGCCTGCACGAGCACGGGATACGTCTGCGGGGAACGCGGAATGTTGAGCGGACCGCTCACCGAATAGAAACGGCCCTCGAAGTCGGCCGGACGGATTCTGCCGGTGTCGGCGTAGATACCGGATTCCCGATCCGCTACAAGCGCCCCTTCGCCCCAACTCCTCCACAGCCGCTTTGCGATCTCGACGAACTCCTTGCCCTGCTCGTAGCGCTCCCGGTGCTCGGGGTGACGCTCCTTGCTGAAGTTGCGCGCCGTCACGTCGCCCGTCGACGTGACGATATTCCAGCCCGCGCGGCCGCCGCTGATATGGTCCAGCGCCGCGAATTTCCTCGCGATATGGTACGGCTCGTTGTACGTCGTCGACGCGGTCGCCGTCAGGCCGATCCGCTCGGTGACGGCCGCGATGGCCGACAGCAGCGTGAACGCCTCAAGTTGGGGAATGACGCGGTATTTGACCATGCTGTTCAACCTGTACTTTTCCGCTAGAAATACCGAATCCATCTTGCCGCGCTCCGCCGTCTTCGCCAGTTGCTGATAGTATTCGAGACTCGTCGCCCTTTCGGGGAAAGCCTCGGGGTGGCGCCAGGACGCTTCATGATGACCCGTGCTCAAAATAAACAGATTCAGATGCAGTTGACGGCCGGATTGGCCCATATCGACACCTCGTTTCCGCCGACTCGCGGCGATCAGCCGCGGGACGGCTTGCGAATTTGTTTGGCGTAGGCTTTCGGCGAACAGCCGATCTCCGCCTTGAACTTCCGGCTGAAATAAAATTCGTCGCTGAAGCCGACGCTCTGGGCGATCGTACGCAGAGACTCGCCGGATTGCGCCAGCAGACGCTTCGCCTGCCTGATGCGAATGTCGGTCAAATATTCGATCGGGCTTTTGTTCAGCCGCTTCTTGAACGCCTTGGAGTAGTAGTCGGCGCTTACGCCCGCCATATCCGCCAGCTTCTCCCGCGTAATGTAGAGAGGATAATGCCTCTCCATATACTCCAGCGTCCTCTGGATCGCCTGGTCGAGACCGGCCATCCTCTCCCGTCCCGCGTCCCGGAACAAGTCCGCCACAAGCTCCTGGAACAGAATGTTCGCCTTCATCTCGTCCCAGACGTTGCCGCTTCGACGCTTCCGCTCCATATCCTCGATCCGGTCGAACGCGACGTAAGCCGTCTCGCACTCCACCGGGCAATCGAGCTGCGCGGGAACGTAATGTCCGTCCTGGGCCGGCTGCAGCGCGCGGAACCGAACGTCGTAATATTCCAGCCGCTCCTGCGGACGAATGGACAGCCGGACGGCGGAGCCGGGCGGAAGCAGAATCGCCTTGCCGCGCCTCAGGGGGCGGCTCTGCCCGCCGATCGAGATTTCTCCTTGCTCTTCCTTGAACAGCAGCAGTCCATGCATGGACGCATCATGGCGCAGCCGATCTCCGTCCGCCGCGACTCGCTGCACGTCCTCCAGTTTGTACATGTATGTGGCAAGCCGCGACGAGAATTCGGATCGGTCCATCATGGAAGCTTCCTCCTTTCGGCCCTATCGACTACACTTGCAGATGGCCGTAGCCCAGTTCCCGTCTCTTCTGCGCTTCCTTGCGCTGCTTCTCCAGCGCTGCCAGGCCGAACCGTTCGGCCTGACGCGGATCGACGGCGAACACGCCGTCGTCGTCTCCGACGATCAGGTCGCCGGGATTCACGTTGGCTCCGCAGACGCTGATCGGGACGTTCACCTCTCCCTCCAGCTCCAGCGAACGCGTCGTCAAGGCGCTGACCCCTGTCGAATAGACGGGAAAGCCGAGCGCGGACAGCGCCCGCACGTCCGAGACGCAGCCGGATACGATCGCTCCCGCAAGCTTCTTGCGAAGCGCCGCATACGTTCGGAATTCCCCCCAGCACGCCCGCTGGTCGTCCCCCGACATATCCACAACGAGCACGTCTCCCGGCTCGGCCAGCTCCAGCGCATGGCGGATCGCAGTGGCGTCGATATGCGGGATGCGCACGGTCACGGCGTTCCCGAGTATCCGGATCGGACGAAACAGCGGACGCAGCCCCTTCAGAAAACCGAAGTCGGTCAGATGGCCGATCGTCGACGGACTGACCTCCCGATACAGCTCCAGCAGCTCGGGCGTGACGCCCTGCACCCTCGGTTCAATTCTCATCATGACGGTCTCTCCCTTCGGACAGTTAAAGTTTTAGCGACGCGGCATGGACCCGCAGCGGATTCGGAGCCTGACCCATTCCGAAAGGCATGCTTCCGGCCACTCGCGACCGGGGCTTGAGCAGCGGACGGATCAGTTGCTTCCACGGCCAAGCTTCCGCCTCGAACAGAGGACGGCTGGCGGTTCGTCGCGCCTCTTCCGTCAGCCCGGCCGAATCGACCGCCTGCTCCAACGTCTCGCGAAGCTCCAGCCAGAGCCGCTTTTCCGAGATGCCGTAATAACGGGACAGACTGTCGAGAACGGCGTAGCCGTTCACCTGAATGCCCAGCGTCTGGAAAAAGGAAAGCAGCTTGCCGGGATCGTCGTGGTATAGGGAGTTGGGATAGTTCGGCCGCAGCTGATACTCCGGGTCGGCAAGACCGTTTGCCGACAGCCAGGGCACGTGCACGCGCAGCGCGTCGTGATCGCGGAGCAGCAGTCCCTTCACCCGCCCGCGCTCCACGACCAGCACGGAGTTCTGTCCGTGCACCTCGGGCATCATGCCCAGACGGAACAGGCGCAGGGCGACGGTGCAGAACGCAAGCATCGCTTCCCCAAACAGCCCGACGATGGCCGCTTCGGTCTCGGCTTCCTCGCGCCAGCGCAGCCATTCGTTGAAGGCGTGACCGCCTTCCGAGGAGCCGAACACCGACAGGGCGGACATCGGAACGAGCCGCACGCCTTCATCAGCCGCCAGTTCAGGCGGATACTGCCTGAGCATCGCCGACAGGTGCCGCGGAGCCTCGGCAAACAAGTCCCGGCTCTTCGGCAAGTAAGCCCACCACGCGGTCTCGTCGCACAGGAACAGACGACTCGCCAGCTCGGGGTCTCTCTCCAGCGCCAGCCTCATCAGCCTCTCGGCGCGCCCTCCGTTCATCAGCTTGATCGCCGACAGATAACGCAGCCCCCCGAGCGAATGAAGGCCGAGCGGCAGCTTGACGTGAAGCCCTTCCCCACTCTCGGGCATAAGCGACCGCAGCGAAGATGTGGCGTGATAGACACCCGCCTCGGCGGCCAGCGGCACGCATACGCCGGCGGCTATCTCCTCCCGCAAATGCTCCGCCAATCCCGTCATCTGCCACGGGTGCACGGGAAGCGGAACATAGTCGTCCGCGGCCAGTCCCCGCTTCTCCATCTCTTCCCGTATGCGCGCCTCTTCCTCTTCCGCCAGCAGCAGCCGCGCGGGCTCGGCGTTGCGAGCGCCCTCGCCCGCCACGATATGCTTGCGGCTCACCGCCATCCAGCACAGCGCGATCCGGCTCCCGAACTCCGGCGAATACCGGCGATAATCGGCTTCCGCGAGACCCATCTTGACCTTCGCGACCGGATGGAACGGCCGATCGCGGAAAGCCGCTTTGCGCTCCAGCGCCAGCAGCGACGACGACGCGTCCTGTCCCGGCAGCTCGTCTCCGGCCAGCTCGTTCTCCAGCGTCCACGCCGTCTGCCGCAGCGTCTGCGCGATCATATCCAGCAGCCGTTTCGCCGAGTCGGGGTCGATCTCCTGATTTCCCTCGTGCAGCTCCAGCGTCCGGGTCATCAGCTCTAGCGGCCCGATTTTGCGCGGTGCGACGCCGCCCTCCTCGCCGGTCGCAAGCTCGTATACGCCCGCATTCGCGGCGAGCCGGTACGGCTGAACGACCCCCGGAAATACCGGGAACGCCAGCTCGGTCGCCCGCCCATCTCCGCCGTTCACCCGCCATCTGTACACATGGGCCTCCGCATGCGGCCCGAACAGCCGATCTGCGGCCGCCAGCAAGCCGTCGCTACGGATCAGCCCACGCCACTCGTCCGGGGAGACGAGCGCAACCCGATCTTTCCCGTCGAGCATCCCTTCCGCCAGCAGCGCGTTTACCAGATCCTCCATCACCCGGCTCTCCGCCTGCGCCTCTGCCCGCTCTTGCCGGGCTTGGACCGAACGATCCGTTTCTATTTCGCTCATTCTCGTCCACCCCCTTCCCTGCGGTACAGGCGCAGCGGATTCGGAACCGCTTTGAGATCGACCTCCGAATCCTTCCACAGACGTCTTCTCGCCAACTGCTCGATCCGAATCGTCTCCGAGAACAAGTCGTAACGGGCATAGTTGGCGGCATGCTGCGGATACCGGTCCTGATAGTCGTAGATCACGTCGGCCGCCAGCCCCCAGAACGTCTCCTCCTTCAGCCCGTGCCGCTCGTTCAGGAACAGGCACAGATCGGAGGCGAACACGAAGAAGAAGGCGCTGTGTAGAAAATCCTTAACCGAATCCAAATCGTCGGTCTGCATGTACGAATGACGGTTCAGCGCCCGATGGCGGGCCGGCTCTGGATTCAGCTCCGGGCAAAGCTCGGGATGAGTCAGATGCGGCTTGGAGAAGCGCAATCCGTCATGGAAATCCTTCAAAGCCAGCCGTACGGGAAGCCCGTCGCGGTGGATCAGGATCAGGTTCTGGGCATGGGACTCCAGCGCAATTCCATGTGCGTACAGCATGTGGATCAGCGGAGTCGCCGTCACCTCCAGCACGCGGCGCGTCCAGGCCTCCAGGCCGAACCGGCGCAGCCATGGCTCGATGAAGCTGCTGTCGCCCGCGGTCAGACACAGCGCGCTCAGCGGAACCGCCCGCTCTCCGGGCCGCAGACGCGGGTGAACGCACTGCCTCCAGATCGCGCCCAAGCTTCCGTATGCGGATGCCTGCATCGTCAGGGGCAGTTTTTCGTAATTGTAGGAAATGCCGACGAACTCCGACAGCAGCGCGAAATCGAGCGCACCGGCGACCTCGTCTCTTCTCGTCAGCTCCGTCAGCCAATCCGATACGAGCGGCGCGTTCAGTACCGTGTGCTTCGCCAGCGTCCTTCGAGTCGACGTGTTCACGATGCCTAGCGCCAGCTTCAGGTACGCCTTGTTCTTGCTCGAACGGTTCGCCAGACTGCGCACAGACTGCTGCGCGCGGTAGCTGTCCGGACCGCTTCCGAGCAGGACAAGCTCCCGGTCCGCCAACTGCCGATGGAAGCCGGGCAGCACGACATGCTCCCACTGCCACGGATGAACGGGCAGCAGGAGGTAATCCCCGAGGCTCAGTCCTTGGCTCTCCAGCTTCGCGGCGAACCTGCGAACCGTCTCCTCCCCCAGCTCCCGCCGGAGGAACGAGTCGTAATCCGCCTCCGCCGACAAGGCCAGCAGGCTCCGGGCGCGGGAGACCGCCACCCATACGGGGCGAAGCTCCGCGCTGAATTCCGGTCCGAACGAGGCGTTCTCCCGCAGGCCGAACCCGATCCGCGACTTGTAGCACGGATGGTAGGGATGCCCGTCGAGCCAGGCTTCGAGCTCGTCGTAATCGGCGTCTTCTCCCGGAGCGTTAAGCCCGACTCGATAGGCTTGCGCCTGCGCGTCGTTCGCCAGCGTGCGTTCCAGCTCCGCCATGAACGGGACGAGTTGTTCGGTGTTTCGGACCCGGCCCAGCACCTCTTCGGCGAATCCGACCAATGCGGCCGGGGTTTCACCCTCGCCGCCTCTGCGAACGACCGAGCCTCGCTCCACCCGAAGACGGCCGAAGCTGAGCATGCGCCTGCCGCGGCATGCGTATTCGACGGGCAGACCGCGCGAATCGGTTCCGGCAATCGCAATAGTTCCGCTACGTTCGCCCACGGACCGCGGTTCAAAAAGAAATTGAGCAATCCCTTCGTACAAAGCCGCCTCGATCAGTTGGCAAAGCACCCTCTGCTCGACCTCGGCGTAATGTTCAGCGTGGAAGACCGGAATCCGTTCGGTCTCTTCCGTTTTGTCCAACGTGTGCACCTGCGCTCAGCTCCATTCGGTTCGTTTCTTGTTTCAGAACGGTATATTTCATCCAGACGTTATTCATCAGCAACAGAAGAGCGGAGCCGACGAAAATCATCGGCAATCCGAACTGCGACGAGACGGCGCCCATCCCGACCGATCCGACCATTCCCCCGAGGAACAGCGCGCAGTTCAAGTAGCCGTATGCGCTGCTCTCCATCCCCGGCGGGGCATAATGGCGCATGAGCGCGTTGACCGACGGCATCATGCCGCCCAGACAAGCTCCGGTCAGCGCGCGCAGCGCGATCAGCTGCCACAGCTCCTGCACGAACGCTTGCGGAATCAGGAACAGAACCGCTCCGCTCACCGCTCCGACCAGAATGTAACGGGAGCCGAAACGGTCTCCCAGCTTGCCAAGCTGCGGCGCCGTGATCATGTTGCCCACGCCCATCGCCGCCGTGGTGATGCCGGCCAGCAGCACGAGATTGTTCGCCCCCGGCGCCAGCTGTTGCACGTACAGCGGAATGAAGGGCAGAGTGCCAACCATCGCCATACGGATTGCCGCTGCCGAGACGAGCAGCGAAGAGACCGGCTTGCGGCCGACGATCGTCCGGAAGTCCTGGAAGAACGGCGTCCTCGTCTTGACTTCTTTTTTCTCGAAGCTCTCTTTAACCCAGAAGATCACGATCAACAATGCGATAAAAATACTGATGCCCAGATACAGAAAAACGGCGCTGAAGCCGAAGCGATCGGCCATGATCCCGCCCAGCAGCGGCCCGATCATCGTGCCCGCGACCGCCCCCGAGTGCAGGACGCCCAGCGCGTATCCGCTATGTTCTTTGGGCGTATTGGTCGCGACCAGCGCAATGGCGGAAGGGCTGAAGCCCGACACCACCCCGTTGACTAGCCTGAGCAGCAGCAGATGAACGGGTGCCGCCGCGAAGCTCATGAGCGTAATCGTGACCGCCATCCCGATCCCGGAGCGAATCAGCATCGGCCTGCGGCCATAGCGGTCGGCCAGCCTGCCCCAGATTGGGGCGAACAGGAATGCCGTCAGCAGATTTGAGCCATAGATGATTCCCGTCCATAAGCGCACTTGTCCTGGGTCGGTCAGCCCCATCTCCTGCAAATAAAGCGGCAGGAACGGAGCAACGCAGCTCGTGGAAGCCATGGCCAGAAACTGGCCCGCGTACAGAATGAACAGGTTGTGTTTCCACTTTTCCACCGGGACGGCACGTTCCTTTCCGATAGATTGCTATACAGGCCGGAGGCTACCGGGGAATTTTCGGACAGGCGTCGCAATATTCCGCATCCGGAGCCGCCTGGTAGTAGAAGCAGCACGTTCTCCGAATGCGTATGGCGGGTGCTCGCGCGGTCGCGGACTTTCCCGAAGAAGACGCCACGTCCGTGGAACCTCTCCGAGATGCCTCTACCGCGGACGAGCGACGTCCACCGTAAAACCGCCCCAGCGGATTCGTCCGCTCCCCGAACGCTTTCCCCGGCGCGCCGCGAATCAAATAATCGTAATCGGCGCAGGCGCAGGCCTCGCCGGAAATTCTTTTTTCGTACAGCGAATACACCCGGACCGCCGCGTTCTCCCACAAAATGGGCAGAGGGATGTTCGCGACCTTCGACAAAGTGCGCCATATGCCCGCGATGTGCCCCGCAAACAGCCTCTCTATTAATTCCTCGCGCCAGCGTTCGCGCATCCCCGCCCTCGGAGTCGTGACCGAGATGTCCGAAGCCAGCAGCCTGATTTGCCCGATCAGGGCCGGCGACGCGTCCAGCGAACAGCTTTCGATCGCCGGATCCACCCCCTTGCCGTACGCCGTCATGGCATACAGCGCTGGAACCGCCGCGACGAATGCGTACCTCTTCGCAAACTGCGAGGCCGCGATCAGGCGGGAAGGCGACGGCAGCGTCTCTGCCAGCCGGTCCAGATAAGCCGCGCATCGAGCCTCGTCCAGCAGATCGAGACATGGAATGCGTTCGGACGAATCCGGAGGACTGCCGGTGAACATGCCAAAACTTTGCGAGAGAACTTCCGCTTCCGCGGGGGTGAATGCCGACTTTTCAATCATGTATGCGCGTCTCCCTTGATGGGGTTTGGAATAGATACGAATAGCGGCGTTTCTCCACGGCCCGCCATGCAGCTCTTAAGATTGGCTTTGGCCGGAAGGGTGTCGCCATCGAGCAAATCGTCGATCAGCTCGCTCAGCCTGCCCGGCGATTGCCGCCGCTCTCTGCGGAGCAAGCGGTTTACGACACCCCAATAGCGCCGCTCGTCCTCCCTGGCATAAGCGGCAATCGCATGAATAAGCGAGCCGAGATGATTGACGATAAAATAGTATTTCGTGCGATGCCAGACCACGGCTTCCTCGTACAGCACCGGACTGCTCTCGTCCACCAGGCTTCCGATCCAGCCCGCTTCGGCCGCCTTCCGGCGGTCGACGCTGACCCCTTCGAGATCGCGAACGTAGAAGCGGTCGGGCCAGCCGTTCTTCAAGGTCAGCAGCGAGTTTTGCAGATGAGCCTCGAAGCCGACGCCCTGCTCCGCCGCAAGACGAAGAAGCGCAAGCAGAGACAGACTCAGATAGCGTTCCAGCCACTCGGACCAATCGGGAAGCGTTCCTCCCGAACCGTCCAAGATGGCTCCGACCAGCTTCGGCTCGGTCTCTCCGGGATAGGGCTCCAACAAGGAGGCCAACACGAACGTCGTCTCTCTCGGCAGACGCAGCGGTCTGTGGATCACCGTGAAGCATGAGGACCACTCCGCAGCCTCCCCCGTCCCCAAAGACACCTGGCTGCAGCCGATCTCCGCCAGTACGGCGAACCCTTCTCCGGCCGAATCGCCGTCAAGCCGCCGCACAATCTTGGCCGCGTCGAGCGTTCGCCTCGCCTGCTCGGGCGTATTGTCGCGCACGAGATTGGTGATCCTCACGTGCAGCGGCAGCTTGTAGCCGTCTCCGGTGCCCGGGCTCCATACCGTCCTTACCGACGAGGTCGGATAGACGACCGGACCCGCAGGGCCCAAGTCGACGATCTCGGAGCGACCGATCAGCCCCTGAAGCTCCGGCTGCCGCAGGAGAAAGGCAAGCTGCCACGGATGCATCGGAAGCAGCGCATATTCGTCCGCCTTGCCGCCCAGTCTCTCCCTGGCCCGCGCAGCTGCGTCGGCCGGAGCTGCTTGCCTCTCCTCCCCCGCCCACTCCTCGCTGACATAGCGCCGGTGGACGGCCGCATAGCCGAGCTGGAACGATGTTCCCAGCTCGGGGCTGTACCGCTCAAGCTCGTCTTCGGCGAAGCCCTCCGAGCTTTTCGGATAGGGATGGAATGGATGTCCGTACAGAAGCGACTGCTCCGACTGGATAAAGTCGAGCGGCGCATCCGCTGCGCCCTCCCGCTGTCTTGCCCGATCCATATAGCGACCCATGTTCAGCAAGCTGCTCTCGGCGCGTTCCCTGACCGCGGCAAGATTGGCCGCCCGCCGCTCCAGCGGAACGGTCCGGCTTGCGTCCTCAAGCAGCAGCTCGATCAGCCGCTCCGGGCTCAACATGCGGCGCAGGCCATCCTGCCGTATCTCCCCGAATACGGCTCCATAATCGTGCTGACCGATTCGGGAGGCGTATACGAGCGTCCCTTCGACCGTTGTTGCCCCGCCGTCCAAGTCCAGAGAAACCGCAAACGGATCTCCCGGCTCCGACGGACCCATTTTTTCCGACTTTTTCGTCCTGGGATCGGCGATTCCGTTCTCTCGGAAATAGCAATTCAGCAGAGTCCTCACGGTCGCTCGCTGCGCCAGATCGTCCGCGCTTACAGAGACTCTCTGATCCGTCTGCGGCCCCTTCCCCGACAGCTTCCTTTGTTCCGTCTGCAGCATAGTCCCCCGTCTCCTCTCCGGCTCACTCCGCCGCGCAAGCCGCGTATACGGCCTCGCCGAAAATGCGGGCGATCTCGTCGATATCCGTTTCTGTTACGATCAGCGGAGGCAGAAAACGCATAACGGCGGAATGGCGCCCGCCGACCTCCAGAATAAGTCCCAGCCGCATGCATTCCTGCTGAATGCGGCTGGCCAGTTGCGGATTCGCCGGGCTGTGCCCCAGCCGATCCGCTTCTTTCCCGGCATCGACGATCTCTACGCCGAGCATCAGGCCCCGACCGCGCACGTCGCCGATCTGGGCGACGCGGCTTTGCAGCTCCTCCAGGCGCGCTCTCAGACGAGCGCCCATTCGCTCCGCATGCCCCGGAAGATCGTTCGCCTTAATGTATCGCAGCGTCGCCAGTCCCGCCGCCATGGCCAACTGGTTGCCGCGGAACGTCCCGATATGCGCCGCCGGCTTCCAGACGTCGAACTTGCTGCGATAGACGACGACCGACAGCGGCAGGCTTCCGCCGATCGCCTTGGACAGAATCAGCACGTCCGGGAGAATTCCCGCATGCTCGAAAGCGAACATTTTGCCGGTGCGGCCGAAGCCGGTCTGCACTTCGTCGATGAGCAGCGGAATTTCCCGCTCCTGCGTAATCCGCCGCATCTCGCGAATCCACTCCACCGGCGCGGGGATCGATCCTCCCTCACCCTGCACCGCTTCGAAAATCATTCCGCAAGGCGGCACGATGCCGCTCTCGGGATCTCTCAACAGTTGCTCGACGTAGCGGCTGGAAATCAGGTGCGTCTCCTCTCCGCCGACACCGAACGGACAGCGGTAGGAATACGGGTACGGAAGAAAATGAACGTCGGGAATAAGTCCCTGCACGTTCTCCTTTTGTTCGAGCGTTCCGCTCAAGCTCATCGCCGCGTGCGTAGAGCCGTGGTACCCTCCTTGAAAAGAGAGGATGCTTCGCCTTCCGGTCGCCGTCTTGACGAGCTTGATCGCCGCCTCGACGGCGTCCCCTCCCGTCGGTCCGCAAAACTGAATGCGAGCGTCCTTGGCGAACTCCTCCGGCAGACTCGCGAACAATTCGTCCACGAAGGCCTCCTTGACCGGGGTCGTCAAGTCCAGCGTATGCATCGGACGCTTCTGGTCGAGCATCTCCCGGACCGCTTCCAGGACGACGGGATGGTTGTGGCCGAGCGCCAGCGTCCCGGCTCCGGCAAGACAGTCGTAATACGTCCTGCCGTCCATGTCTTTAACGTAAACTCCCTCCGCTTCCTGAATGGCGATCGGAATTCTCCTGGGGTAAGATCTGGCGTTGGATTCCCGTGCGGCCTGGCTTTCGAGATAGCGATCGTTCCTCGACTTCTCTGTTACGGTTCCTTTCACGTTCTCCCATCCTCCTTAGGCATGTTCGCGATTATCCGGAGCTTCCCCATCGCTCTCCGGAAATCGCCCTCTTATTTTGATAATGATAATCATTATCAATATGCCTAAATATAGATTAGCAACGCGGACAGGTTCCGTAAATTCTCCGATCGGATAATATGGACTATTCATTTGGAGTAAGCTCTGTTTCCGTCAACGTTCCCCCTTGCCTCAATCGATTTAGCAAATAAATAAAATCGGCCCCGGACGACTCGACCTTCAACGCCCTCTTCATGTTCTGAATATGCTTCTTAACCGTGTTGACACTGACGAACAGCTCGCTTGAAATCCTCTTGATCGAATAGTGTGCGCACAACATATCCGCAATCTGCCTCTGTCGGACGCTAAGCGCGCTCATCGGGTCGCCCTGATTTCGCAGCAATCCTCCCGCCTCTTCCGGCGGCGCTTCCCGGCTCTCCGCTCCGTCCAGTTCCCAAGTGATCCTGACGTACTCGTTGATGTTGAGACGCATCGTCTGTTCCACCACCATGCGGTGCAATTCGATCAGCTTCCCCAGATTCGAGCCGTCCCGCGGAGCGGAATCGATGATCAACCTTACCTTGGCTTCTCCCATGCTCTCCCCCTCGCATCCGTCGGTTCATACCAAAAAAGGAGGCGTCGTCGTTATCCGTTGTCGCCCCCTTCCTGTTGTCTTCGTATTCAATTATGTCGCCGGTCTGAGCAATGCCTCGGCGACTTCGTCCAGAACCCGGCCAATGGCGATCGGTCCGTAGTAGCCGACCCACAGCGTCGTATTAGCGGTGTATACCCGATTCCCCCGCACCGCCTCCAGCTCTCGCCAGATCGGCGTGCTTCGAAATTCTTCCGCCAACTGCAGATTGGAATCGTCCTCAAGCACGAACAGATGGTCCGCGTGCAGATTCGGCAGCGTCTCCAGCGAGATCGGGAGGCTCGTATTCCCCGCTCCAACGGTCATTCCCGGCGCGGCCAGGCCCAAGTCTCGATACAACAGCTCCGCCGTGCGGTGCGCCGTCGTGTGCAAGCGAATAATTCGGTCGCGCGGCCGCACCAGAGCGACGGTCTTGCCTGCCAGATGGCTGGCCAGCGCCGTATGCAGCTTCTCGAGCTTTATCCGGTACCGGTCGATCAGCCGTCTCGCCTCTCTCGTCTTACCGACAATTCTGCCGATCTTCAGCAGCGTGAAGCGCCAATCCTCATTCCGATCGAACATGAGCGTCGGCGCGATCATGGACAGCCTGTCGTACAGCTCCTCCTGGAACCTCGTGCAGACGATCAAGTCCGGCTTGGATGCGATAATCGCTTCGAGATCGGGCATCTCCTTCGTGCCGAGCACTGTGACGTCGCCCAGTCGATCCGCCAGATAGGCGGGGAAAGCCGAGTTATCGCTCGTGCCGATGACGCTGCTGACGGGAACCTCGCCAAGCGCCGCCAGATGGTCGATATATTGATAGTCGAGAACGGCGATTCTTATCGGCTTGCGCGTCAGAACCAATTCTCCTCTTAAGTGCGGAATCACCCGATGCTTGCCTAAGCTGCTTCCAAAATTACTATAGCCCTGCGGCTCCGGGGCGGCAATGGCGTATCGCGACGGCCGGGATGGGAAATGGCGACGACGCTCTCCCGTCGCAGATCGGTCCTGCTCTCTGTACAGGCCGGGAGATACGCCCGCGTGCTTCTTGAACATACGGCTGAAGTGGTAGCCATCCTCGTAGCCTACCGCCTCCGCAATCTGCTTAAGCGGGACATCAGTCTGCCGGAGCAGCGCCTTCGCTTTATCCATTCGAAGCTGAATCAAGTATTCGATCGGTCCGATCAGCAGCTTGGCCTTGAACAGCCGCTGCAGTTGCCTGCCCGTGCAGTTCAGCGTCGAAGCGAGAGACTCCAGTGTCAGCGGCTCAGCGTAGCGGGCGCCGATATGCCGAACCGCCAAGTTCACGAGGTCGGTTGTCTCCGCCCCCTTTGCTTCCTCCAACAGCTCCCCAAGCACCTCGTATACGAATTGATGAAACAGCGCTTTGGCGTGAAATTGCTCCAGCGTCCCCGCCCGCTGCCATTGCCTGTGCATCTGCTCGACTTTCTGGCGCAGCGGTATCGGTATGCGCGGCATAAATCCGTACAGCTCCTTGAAGGGATCCCCGGGCCAACGCAAGGGGGACGGTTGACCGTTGCACGGATCGGCGCCGACCGCCCGATATCCGATCAGATAGTATTCGAAAATTTGCGAGGCCTGCGCGATATGAAGAATGGAGTCCCGGCCGGCATGACAGACGAAATCTCTGTCCGCTTCAAACTCAGTGTCGCCGATCCTTACCTTCGCCTTGCCGCAAGAAACGTATAGAAACGCCCCTGCGGGCAGTCGATACCCGCTCACTTTTTCCCTCGGGCGCAAGACAAACCTCCCGACGCTATTCAACTGGAGAGCCGCATAATTCCACGCCATTACATGACTGTGCAAATTCATTTTCTTACCTCCCGCAGACGGTTGTTTCGCTAATACGATTTCGTGATCAGTTTATCACATTGAGAACGATTATCAATACTGTTTATATCTTGTCTCAATCGTCGGCTCATCCTCGTTTGAATTCCTGTTCCCGCGCTTATCTTCTTTCTCCAGCCCCCCCTCCGATCATGTGGTCGACAGACCGCCGTCATGCAGCGAAGCACCGCGCCCCCCATCTGCCATTCACTCAGGTAAGCCGATTTTGAGATATAAAGACGTTTCCGCGAACAGGAAAAATCGTGAAAATTCACCAAGCACGCAGTATACATACACAAAAAAGACGCCCCTGCAAACGAGCAGCAGAAGCGTCTCTTCCACCCGGTCGAAGCCGGACGGGAGCTATACGACCAATATTTCCGCCCGATTGCCGCACCATTCGCAGTGCTCGGGCGCAGTCCAGGCGGAGAACGCCGTCGTCTGCAGATTCACCAAATCCGGCGCGTCCTCGTATTCGTCCACAAATTTATCGATTGCCAATTCCACGTGCTCCCGGCATACGCAATACATTCCGTTAGTCCCTTTCAGTTCGCATCGTCTGCTTTGTACTCCAAGTCCACGCTTCTCCGCTACTCCTGCGCATCCGCTTTTTCCGTCAACTTCACGTCCAGTGTGTGCTTCTTGCCATCGCGGTAGTAGGTAACCTTCAGCGAATCCCCGATCTTCTTGGAATGATACAAATATTTGCGAAGATCCAGCGTGCTCCCTATCGCCGTGCTGTCCAGAGCGATAATAATATCGTTGAATTTCAGCCCCGCATCCAGAGACGGACCTACCGCCTCCAGCACGATCACGCCTTTAGTCACTCCTTTGGGAACGACCGGCTCCGCAGGCTCGAAAGCCTCGCCATCCGTCTCTTCGCGCGGCTCGCCGGTATCCTCGGATCCCTCTTCCTCGTCCGGATCATCCAGGCCGTTCATCTCTATGCCGTCCAGGTAGTAGCCGAGATTCATCGTATAGACGCCCAAATATGGACGTGACACTTTGCCCGTCTCCATCAAAGCGTTCAACACGGGAACCGCCTGATCGATCGGAATCGCGAAGCCGATGCCCTCGACTCCTCGATCGGCCACCTTCATGCTGTTGATCCCGACCAGCTTGCCGTTCAGGTCGACCAATGCTCCGCCGCTATTGCCTTGATTGATCGCAGCATCCGTCTGGATGACCTCCTGCTCCCAATCGTAATTGCCGTCCTGGTTGATCGATACCGGAATGATCCGCTTCGTCGACGAGACGATTCCCTGGGTCAGCGAATCCCCGAAGCCCAGCGGGTTGCCGATCGCAATCACCATCTCTCCGACGCGAAGCTTATCCGAGTGCCCCAGCTCCACGACCGTATTGATTCCGTCCGCCCCTACCTCCAGCACCGCCAGATCGGTAATGATATCCTTGCCGACGATGGTTGCCTTTTTCCTCTCCCCGCCAACCAGTACGGCTTGAATTTCCCCTGCGTCCTGAATAACATGAGCATTCGTAATAATATAGGCCTTATCGCCCTGCTTCTTGAAAATAACGCCCGAGCCCATGCTCGTATTGTACGGCAGCTCGCCTTCCTCGAAATCCCCGGCCTCCTGCAGCTCCAGTGCCTGAGTTGTCAAGTTGATGATGCTGACGACAGCCGGCCTTACTTTCTCGGAAGCGGAAATAATCCTCTCCGACGTCTCAACGTACGATTGTCCCCCGGCGATCGCCGGCATCGACTCCGGCTCAGGGCTTCTTCCGCCGCTTCCCCATAGCAGGAAAAGCGCAGCAACGAGCACTGAGCTGGTCAGCGACGAGATCAGCGCGATTCTAAGCGTCGATCCGGGGCGTAAGCCCGTAGCCCGCGAACTCCCGCGCGGCCAGTATCGCGAGCGGCGCCTGACTCGCGTAGAATAGAAATCATCATCGAACAAACCCATGGCCCTGCACCGTCCTTCTCCGGAAAGCCGCTCGCTCCCATTCTCTCCGCTGCGAACTTCCTATATATCTATTCTAGCTGATCGCGGCCAATCTAATCATGCAAAGCTGAAATTCATAGGAATGTTTCTAAGGGTTTTGACTAGAATAGTAATAGAATACAGGTGGACAAGCAAGTGATTTCCTCTCATCATCTCTATGTAAAGAAAGGAAGATTAGCCAATGAAAACTGCGGAATTCGGTTGGCAATTTCTCGACCTTGCCTCTCAGGTGTCCGATATGAAGCACGACAACTACAAACAGCTTCTCGCGCTTAGCACGCTGATCGAGCTTCTGGTCGACAAGGGCATTCTGACCCCGGAGGAAATCAGGCAGAAAGCTTCCGAGATGGAGACCGAGCTGAATCGGCAGCTTCTATTGTAACTTCAGGGCTTCAGGCTGTTTTATCCTACGATATCCCATGCCGTAGGGCGATCGTAATAGGTATCGCAAAGCGCAAACTCATGCTTATGAAAGAAAAATCCGTTGTTCTCTAATACTGTATTCACGGTCAGTTTGGCTAAATCCATCAAGTTGTGCTCCTGACTAAGATGCGCCAGATAAACCCGCTTCAGCCTTCCGGTCAGCAGGCTGCACAGCGCCTCGCCGGCCGCTTCGTTGGAGAGGTGCCCCATGTCTCCGAGAATGCGCCGCTTCGTATTCCACGGGTATCGGCCCATTCGCAGCATGTTCACATCATGATTCGATTCGAGCACCATCACGTCCGAATTTTGCAGCTGTCTCATCACCTTGTCGCTGACATATCCGAGATCGGTCGCCAGGCTCAGCTTCGCTCCGCCGGCTTGAAAGCAATAGCCTACCGGTTCCGCCGCATCGTGCGAAATGGCGTAGGATTCGATTCTTAAATCGGCAAGCTCCATGACGCTATCGGTCGGGAGAATTCTCCGGTTCTCTTCGGGAATGTCTCCAACCGACTTCATCATGGCTCCCCACGTTTTCTCGTTGGCGTAGATCGGCAGCCGATGCTTGCGCGCGAATGCCCCCAAGCCGCGGATATGGTCGGAATGCTCGTGCGTCACGAAGATGGCGTCGAGCTCCTGTGCGGCGAAGTCTCTTTCTGTCATCAGCTCTTCTATTTTCTTGCCGCTAAGTCCGACATCGATCAATACGCTCGCCGCATCCGTGGATACGACGGTTGCATTGCCTGTCGAACCGCTGGCCAGCACCGTAAATCGAAGTCCCATAATCCCCTTATGTTCCTCTCCCCGGCTTTACGCCGTTTCTCCCCAATTCGTCCAACTACGGATTTGCCGGCGCGTCGCTCTTCTCCACCGTAACCTCGGCGCTGATCGCGTTCACGTAATACACATCTTCCCCGTTTTCCAGCAATATCCTCCAGGACGGCGTCGAGACCTGCTCTTCCAGCTCATCGAAAATTTCCCCATGGTACCCGAGCCGAATCTCCTTAATGACCGATCCCGCAGGCAGGTTTCTCTCGATGACTTTAGCCAACGCCTTGGCCGCCGAAAGCACCTGTTGATCTTTGGCGCCGGCAAGCGGCTTGATCTCGACCAGTTCCTGCGTATAGGCCCGAATTCTCTGGTCGCTGTAGAATAAATTCAGATGGATATCGAACATCGGCCAGCCGCCCTCCATCCGGTTAAAAACGAAGTAGAAGCCTTCCCGGCTTCCGGGCTGGTCGAGCGCATACTTGTCCAACTCCGGGATGACGCCGCCTAGCACCTTTAACAATTCTTCGCCAAATACGATGCGCGTCTCCGGAGGCGAAACAATCTGCTTCCCCGTAGCCACGTCATGAGTTGCCGACTGTTTAAAGATGTAGCTGATTTCGCGCATGTTCGGAGTCTCGGTCGGAATTTTAGCGTTGTCGGCCACTTGGATGTTGTTTTCCCGCATGAACTGAATCGTCTCCGGGGGAAGGGACGTCCAGTTGGCCGTCGTATTCAGTCGTTCGCGCCACTCCGTCCACAGCTGATAACCCAATACGATATTCAACAGCAAAAAGGATACGATCAGCACGTTCTTGGCCCGTCTCCAGTCCATCCCTCTCCTCCTTCCTCGCCTCTTCTACGGTTTACTTCTTCTTTGTTCCTTCGGCTAAAACCGAATCGGCCACGATCATGACCTCCCCGCTCGCGAGCCGTACCGCCCACACCGGGGTAAGAACCATCTTGTCCTCTTTCTTTTCCGGACGAAAGGCCGGGAACAGCGCCTCGACTTTCCCTCCGGCCGACTCCAGAATCGCACGCAGCTCGCTGCCGCCGGGCAGCTTCCTGACCTTCTTGTTCACTACCTCTCGGTCAAGCATAATCAACGATCGGGCATAAGAAGTGACCAATCCCCGCTGCAGCGTCATCTGGATATAGCCGAAATTCATCGCGGTCCCCGACACGATCGGGACGTCGCGGTAATATTGCTGAAACCGGATGTTGCCGTTGTTGTCGACCGGGTCGTTCCCATGGGCCAGAGCGTACTTGGAATTCCCTCCTCCGTTCTGATCGGAATTCCAACCTCCATGCTGATTAACGAAGCTGACGGCAGCGATCACGTTCTCGACGAGTTCATCGGCGCCCTCGGTCGGCGCGATCGGGTCCGTATAGGAAAGCCATGTGCCCTCCTGCTCGATCTTCATCGCCCGTTTGGCGTCGTTGTAGAACACGCCGCTCGGGATCGCCCGCACACTGCTTGCGTCGAACAAAAAATTATCCTGCATCTGTTCCGCCGTATAGCGATCGTAAGGCACTTCCATGCTCAGCATTCGGGAGACCGGATGCTCCGGAATGTAGATCTCTTCGCCAAAGACGACATAGGAGTCCCAGTACTGCCCGAAGCCGACATAGCCCTCCACATCCAGTACGGCTAAGTCCGCTTTCTGAGCTTCATATACGTTGCGGCCGTCCGAGCTGAAGAAGTATGTCCGGACTTCGTCGCGAAGCTTGCTCGTATAGATCCAGATCCGGTCAATCGAATCGCGAGAGAACAAGAAATCTCCGTCAATCTTGAATAATCGCTGCAGCAGCTCGAACGGAATCGCCCGGCCGAAGCGCAGCTCGATCCCCTGATTCTCCCGGGCAATCTGATCCCAATCAACGGATCTTATCGAGTCCCGCTGCAAGCTTTTGAACTCGCGGCTGCGCAGCTTCTCCAGAATCAGATTGTAGTACGGAACGGTGCTCGGATAGAACACGGTATGCCTGTCCTCTCCCAGATGAACGACAAGCTGCTCTGGGAAGATTAGATCCTTCACCTCTAACTCTGTGCCAAGCGGTTCCGTCTTTACGTAATCCAGCTCGGTCTTCACCTTCGCCTCCAAGAAAGGCTTGCTGTATGCCAGCAAATAACTTTGATAGAGGCTGACCACGACGAGCAGGAACAGCAGCACCGATTTGCCTTTCTCGATCATGCGCTCTCACTTCCTTCCGGCACGATCGGCAGCTGCACGGTCACGACGGTTCCGACGTTCGACTCGGAGTCGATCGTCATCGACCCGCCGTGCGCGCGCACAATTTCCCGGGCAATCGATAGCCCCAATCCTGTGCCGCCCATATTCCTCGAACGCGCCTTATCGACGCGATAGAACCTCTCGAAGATGCGGGGAAGGTCCTTCTTCGGAATACCGATTCCGGTATCCTTGATCGCGATCGCCAGCTGGCCGTCTCCATTCGTTGTAGCCGTAATATCGATCGATCCGCCGTCCAGCGTATACTTGATCGCGTTCGAGACGAGGTTGTCCAGCACTTGATCGATGCCGTCCCGATCCAGCATTGCCGTCTTCCGCGTTTCCTCCACCTTCACCGATACGGTGATCGCCTTCTGTCTCAATTGAAAGGAGAAGCGATCAACGACCTCTTCCAGCATTTCAAGCAGATCCACATTTTGGCGCAGCAACTGGTTGCGGCGAGAATCGAAACGGGACAGGTGCAGTAGATCTGTAACCAGTCGAATCATTCGCTCTGTCTCGCTGCGAATGACGCCGACGAAGCGGTCCGCAAGCGGCGGCTCGTTCAGCGCGCCTTCGCTCAGTGCCTCCGCATAGCTCTTGATCGTCGTCAGCGGCGTTCTCAGCTCGTGGGACACGTTCGCGACGAACTCCCGACGGGACTGCTCCAGCATCTCCGCTTCCGTGACGTCCTGCAGCACTGCGATCGCCCCTACGACTCCCTTATCCCTGCGCCGGATCGGCGTTAGAGTGACTCGGTAGATCTCGTCTTCCGTGCTTTCCTCCGTCTCCCGATGCAACAGCATGGACGATTCATTGCCCTGCAGCGTTTCCGCAATCGGCTCCCGCTCGATGCCAAGCGCCTGGGACAGCGTAATTCCGTCCCGCGGCTCATGAAGTCCGAGCATCGCCCTCGCCCGGCGATTCGTGACGATGACGCCGCCCACCTCGTCGGTAGCCAGCACCCCGTCGCTCATGTTTGAGAGTATCGACGCCAGCTTCTCTTTCTCTTCCTCGTTCAAGGCCAGCGCGTCGCTCAGCCGATCGGTCATCTCGTTAAAAGCGATGCTGAGCTGCCCGATCTCGTCCTTGCCGAACACCGGTACCCGCTCGTCGAATCGCCCTTCCGCCACCGCTCCCGCTTGGCGGGTCAGCGCTTTAATCGGCGAGGTGATCGTTCCCGCGAGCAGCACGCCTAGCACCGCCGTGAGGCCAAGCGCGATCAGCGTCGCCGAGACGAAAATACGGTTGATATCCTCCATCGTCCGATACAGTTCGCTCATCGAAGCGACGATGTAGACCGCTCCGACGATTTTATCGCCGCTAAAAATCGGCTTGGCGATGACCTTGTTACGGACGTTGCTTTCGTCGATAATCTCTTCCTCGTTGTTCCGCACGCCTTGAAGCGCCCGACTTACGAGCAGGGACGTATTTTTGCGGCCGATGTACGATTGATGGTTGCTGGATGTCGCCAGCACCTTGCCGCCGGCGTCCAACACCTGCACCTCGGCCCCGCTGTAGGTTAAGAAGTTGCTGACCAGAGCGCTCAGGTTCACCTCGGCGCCCGTCGGCAAACTCCCTTCGCTATTGGCATTCGATGTGGAGAGCACCGTTGTCAACATATTCGCCTGACTGTCCAGAGTACTGGAGAACGTGTTGATAAGCGATGTTTTCATCGTACTGATGAAATACACTCCGATTAGTTGAACCGCAATCAGAATAAGCAGCAGCACCATCATAATCAACTTAATTTGAATGCTGCGAAAAAAACGAACGCCTCTCATCCGTAGTAACCGCCCGCCATCTTCGGATTGCGCACCAAATAGCCCAGCCCGCGCCGCGTCAAAATAATTTCCGGCCGGCTCGGATCATCCTCCAGCTTCTCCCGCAAACGACGAATCGTCACATCCACCGTGCGCACGTCTCCGAAATATTCGAACCCCCATACCGCTTGCAGCAAATGCTCGCGCGTCATGACCTTCCCGCTGTTTTTCGCCAGATAGTGCACAAGCTCGAATTCCCGATGAGTCAGATCAAGCGGCTGGCCGTTCTTGTACACGACGTACATATCGGTATCAATAAACAAATTGAAAAGACGGATACCCTGCCGCTCCGCTTCCGGCTCGGCTTCCTCATCGGAGCGCGCCGCCTCCACATTGCGCTGACGACGCAGATGAGCCTTCACCCTCGCCAGCAGCTCTCTCGTTCCGAACGGCTTCGTCACGTAATCGTCGGCGCCAAGCTCCAGCCCGAGCACCTTGTCGATTTCGTTGTCCTTGGCCGTCAGCATAATGATCGGCGTGGACAGACGAGTCCGCACTTCCCGGCACACGTCCATGCCATCCTTGATCGGCAGCATCAGGTCGAGCAGAATCAGATCCGGCTCTTCCTCGAACGCCAGCCGTACCGCGGCCTCCCCGTCGAAAGCACAGACGACCTCGTAGCCTTCCTTCTCCAAATTAAACTTCAAAATATCCGCGATCGGCCGTTCATCGTCGACGACCAAAATTTTACCCAACATGGTTTGCACCGCCTCCCTGTTCTCGGAAGCTAATCCTATCCTTCTATCTTAACATAATGCGGGTGCGACCCCAATGACGGATATAAGCTTCTCTCCAATAAAGGGGGGAGAACAAAACAGGCTCGTCCAACGTGTATAGGTTACTGAGAAGCAATATTGTCCGTTCTTGTACAATATTATAAGGCCGCAGGTAAATTCCAATATCCAGATAGTAAAACGCGAGGGGTTCAGGCTGAAACTTATTTCGAGGATAATAGAAAGCTAATTGAAGAGAGAGAAGGGTCTTAAATGAAGTCACTGTTCAAATCGTAAGCGGGTTTAAATATTTTCAAATTGATTAGACGGGGTTGGGTTCTGAGCTTCGCCCCCCCTATTAAAGAAGGCGAAGCTCGGATTTTCGTTACTCGGTTCGCGATGCGGCTTGAATCGCGCCGTAAGCCCAGTGCGAAGCGGGCACGCGAGACACCGCCTCGATGCTGGCTTTTGCCCAGTGGGAGGCGGCAACATCCTTATAGCCCGTGTACTCGGCTAAAGCTCCTCTCTCCGTCTTCCCTGCCGACAGCCTGGTCAGAATATTGTCGAACGATAGCATCTTCCACTCCCAAACCGCTCCCAAACCTGCCATAATGGTTTTTGAGAGCATTTTGAGAGTACCATCGCTTAGACTAGGCAGACCTAGATGAAGTGCAGGGAGGGATGACGTTGAAAAACGCGTATGCGGGGACGAGAAGAAAATGGCTGTGGATGACGCTCGGATTGACGGCCATCCCGCTTCTCTCCTTCGTGCTGCTGTCCTGGATGTACCAGTTTACCGTACCCAACCGGGCTGCACCCTTGGCGACAGACGGCGTGCTTGATCTGAGCGAATGGGATATGAAGAAAAACGGGTTTGTGAACCTTGACGGGGAATGGGACTATTACGCCGATCGGCTGCTGACGCCGACAGACCTTGAATCGGCGCCGCCGCCCGACGCTAGGGTGAGCATACCGAATGCTTGGTTCGGCGGCGAGGCACCGGACTCCGCCAGCGGGGCACCCTACGGCACCTATAGGCTGAAGGTGCTTCTCAGCGGAGCGGAGAGCGGGTACGGGATCAAGGTGTCCAACGTAAACCGCGCCCATCGACTATACGCGAATGTAACGCTCATCGGGGCCAAGGGAGTGCCGTCCGCCAATCCGGAAGAATACGAGGCTTTGAATGCGCCCTATACGACGTTCGTCGCTCCAGGCGTTCAGTTGAATTTGGTTCTTCAAGTGGCTAACGACAGATATACAAGCCAAGGCGGCTTCGAGAATATACAGCTTGGGCTGCAAGACAACATGCTGATGCAGAGAAACATCCATTTCGCGGTGGAATTCTCCGGACTCTTCATTTTGCTGCTGTTCGCCGGCTATCACCTGTGCCTGTACGTCTTTCGTCCTCGGGACAAGGCTTATCTCTTCAGCTCGCTTTATTTTCTGACGATGCTGACGCTTGTCGTCATGTCCGGGGACAAGCTGCTGCTTCAGCTGCTTCCGGACCTGTCTTACGAGGCGTCGAAACAAATATACAACGTCGGCGGCTTCAGCAACATGATCGTACTGGGGTTGTTCCTTCATTCGCTGGATCGGCGGCTTCTTCCGCGCAAGCAGCTCGTCGTCGCTTCGGTCCCTCTGCTGGCCGTCATTGCAGCCGCGCTTGTCCTGCCCGGAGCCGTCTACGCAATAGCCGGCGATTGGCCGTGGAGATACGTTCTACTGATCGTGATTTATTACTTGTATCGCTCCATCCGGGATCTATTCCGCAACGACAGCTCGTTGGGCCGTCAGGAAACGGCGCTGCTCACCGGCATGATTCTATCGATCGTCATGATCGAGGTTGCCGGATTGCTCTATTCCCTCAGCCTGCTGGAGACGGACCTGATGCGCAGAATCGCTTTTCTCTCGGTTATCTTCTTTATGAACGCGTTGCTGGCGCTGCGGCTCGCCCGTGCCACCGGACGCACGGAGCAATTGACGGAACAGCTTCTGCAGAGGGACAAGCTCAAGGACGAGTTTCTCGCCCAGACCTCGCACGAGCTGAAAACACCGCTGCACGGCATCCATAACATGACGGCGTATTTGCTTGAAGGCAGAGCTGGGGCGCTTACAGACGAGCAGCGTTTCGAGCTGGCGCTCATTCAGGACACATCAACCAAGCTATCCAGTCTTGTAAACGACTTGATCGACGTTGTCCAGCTCAAGCATGGCGACTTCCATCTGCAAGAAACCGTGCTCGATCTCCACGTGGCCGCTCGAACGGCCTATCAGGTGCTTGAAAACGAGCTGACCGGCAAAGAGGTGCGCTGGGAGAATCTCATCCCTACAGGCACTTATGTACGAGCAGACGAAAATCGCATCCGGCAAGTGCTATACAATCTGATTCACAATGCGATCAAGCATACGCGTCGCGGACGGATCGAAATCGGCGCTACAGTGGACGGAGACCGGGTGACGGTGTGGGTGGAAGATACGGGGGTCGGCATACCGCCCGAAAATCACGAAGCAATCTTCGGCTATTTCGAGCAAATGGAGACGGTTCCGGCTCACGACGGATATACCGGTATGGGGCTCGGTCTCTACATCAGCAGACAGTTGGTCGAACGGATGGGCGGAAAGATTCGCGTGGATCGCTCCGATCCGGGGATCGGTACGAGAATGGCGTTTACGCTGCCCGTCGCCGATCCGGCATTTATCCCCGACAGCGCGATGCTTGAAGCGGCTGCAGCCGCTGAGCTGTCCGAACGTTTCGGACAGCTCAGCCTGGACGTGTTCAGGCAAGGCGGAACGCAGACCGTGCTAGCGGTCGATGACGAATCGGCCAATCTGCGGATTCTGCGCAATCTGCTCGGCGATCATTATAATGTGCTGAGCGCATTCTCCGGCGAAGACGCGATGCTTAAGCTGGAACGGGCGGAGCGGATCGATCTGATGATTGTGGACGTGATGATGCCGGAAATGTCGGGACTTGAGCTGTGCCGAATCGTCCGCGAGCGTCATTCGGCGATGGAGCTGCCGATTCTCTTCGCGACAGTGAAGGATTCGCTTCATGATATCGAGCTGTGCTTCCGCGCCGGAGGCAACGACTTCATCGCCAAGCCCTTCGACCCCCGCACGCTGGAAGCGAGAGTCCGCACCCTGCTTGCCATGCGGGAGTCGATGGATCAGGCGTTAAAGAACGAATTTGCGTTTCTGCAAGCGCAGATCAAACCGCATTTCCTCTATAACGCCCTTAGCAGCATCGTCTCCTTCTGCTACTCGGACGGCGAGAAGGCCGCCCATTTGCTCTCGATGCTGAGCCGCTATTTGCGCATCGTTTTTCAGCAGGACAAACGTGCCGCAGACGTGCCTCTCGGCATTGAGCTCGAGCTGATTCAAGCCTATGTCGAGATCGAACGGGCCCGATTCGGGGAACGTCTCGTCTTCCGCATGCACTGCGATCCGGGACTGGAGAGCGAACGAATCCCGTCGCTTGCGATTCAGCCGTTCGTCGAAAATGCGATCCGGCACGGCTTGTTCGAGAAGGATGGCACAGGCACGGTCACGCTTGCCATCTCCGACGGAGAGGGCTATCTGAAAATCCAAATCGAGGACGACGGCGTCGGCATGCCCGACGACATGCTGTACCGGCTGCGGACGGGGGAACGCCCCGACGGCACAGGGATCGGAATCTCGAACGTGCGCCGCCGTCTCGCCTCCATCACTGGCTCCAGCTTTAACGTGGATTCCCGACTGGAGCAGGGAACGGTCATCACCTTGTATTTGCCTAAGGGAATCGATGAAGGCCGAACCGGCTTTCGGGAAGGGGCTTAAAGCATGCTGCGCGTCATTATCGTAGAAGATGAGCTGCCGACATTGAATTTAATGGCGATGCTCGTAAGCCGACATCCGAGCCTGGAACTGGTTGGCGCTTACACGAGTCCGCAGGAAGCGCTGGCGCAGCTGGCTGAAATCAAGCCCGACGCAGCCTTCCTCGACGTTGAAATGCCCAAGATGGGCGGAATCGAGTTGGCTGAGAAGTTGAAAGAAATCAACAGAGAGCTTCAGGTGGTATTTACGACTGCTTACCCGGATTACGCGGTTGAGGCTTTTCGGGTCAGCGCGGTCGATTACTTGCTTAAGCCCGTTACGCCGGACGCCCTGGAACGGTCGACGAACCGCTTGCTTCGGCACCACGAGATGCGTTCCGGACTACAGCCCGTTGTCCGGGACATCAACCCCGCTCTGCAAGTCCGCTGCCTGGGAGCCTTCGAGTCTAGACTGGGAGACGGCAGCTTAATCAATTGGCCGACGCGCAAGACGGAGGAGCTGTTCGCTTACCTCATCGCTCATCCGAACAAGCTGATTGGTAAATGGATGCTGGCGGACCTGCTCTGGCCCGTGCAGGACGAGGAGCGGGCACTGCACAATCTTCACAACACCGTCTACCGCCTGAAGAAGTCCTTCAAAGACGCAGGCATCGCGATCGACCTGGCGCATACGAACGACGGGTACCGATATTCGCCTGCGGCCGGGATGTCCGATCTACAACTGCTGCGTGAGTACGCCGGCAAGCCTGCGGAGGACGTCCGCCCTTCGCCTGAAGACGATGAACGGCTGATGACGCTGTGCAGAGGGGAACTGTTCGCCGGAAAGGATTACGCGTGGAGTTCTGCGCTTGCGGCTGAGGCGGCTATGCAGCAAGCCGCGCTGGCAAGCATGCTAGTTCTTCGGCTGCGCGGTAGAAGCCCATCTCGGGCCAAAGCTTTCTTATCCGCTTATTTGAGCGAAGTCCCTCTAGACGAGGGGATGAACGAAGCGATGCTCACCCTGCTGGACGAGCTTGGGGAAACCGCTGCCTTCCGACGACACTATGATCTATACGTTCAGCATCTGGCGGACGAGCTTGGGGTTAACCCTCCCGCCAGAATTCGCCTTCTGGCGGCCCGGGTTCTCTCGGGCTCGGGCGACCTGTAAGAATCCCTATACATAAACCGAGTCCGTGGAGCGCTTCGGCTTCACGGACTCGGTTTATGTGAGTATGTAGGAGCCTAGGTTTGGCTTCCTTCTTTAATATACGTCTTCACTGAAGGCGGCTGATAGGCCCGGAACTTGTCCAGTAATCCGGCAGGGTCGGTATCCGCCAACACCATGGAGGCGTATTTATCTTGGAGGAACTGCTGTTCGTTCATATGCCGGAAAAATTGCAGCATCAGATCGAAATACCCGTTGATGTTCAAAATGCCGCAAGGCTTGCCGTGCAGCCCTAATTGCGCCCAGGTGAATATCTCGAAAAACTCCTCCATCGTCCCCGGGCCGCCTGGCAGAGCAATAAAACCTTCGGCAAGCTCCGACATTTTCGTTTTTCTCTCATGCATGGAGTTCACAACGATCAGCTCCGTCAAGCCGCGATGGGCGATCTCCCTATCCTGCAGCATTTTCGGAAGCACGCCGATTACTTTGCCGCCCGATTCCAGCACGGCATCCGCAACCGTACCCATAATTCCCACGCTTGCTCCTCCGTAGATGAGCGTAATTCCCTGCTTGGCCAGCTCTTGTCCCAGTTCGATGGCGCCTTCTTTATAGGAAGGCGAAGCTCCCATGCTGGAGCCGCAAAATACCGCTACACTCTTCACTGCTATCCCTCAAATCGAATTAATGTTCTCGACAAAAGTATATCGAAGTGCATGAGGCAATTCCATCGATAGTACAAAAGGGGCAAGGCATATGAATCGTGTATCAAATATTAAAGTTACTTAGGACTGTACGTCGGGTGATCGAGGAGCCTACTGCCCGTTCATGATTCCAACTACAGAATTGCCGGATACTTGAACTTGAGGGTTCGCTAAAATATACTTGCCTTGAGGTGAGTTATTGGTGATCTACGAGAGAATTCGAAGCCTCAGAGAAGATAAAGATATGACACAAACAGAGATTGCTGCTATTCTCAACTGCAGTCAGCGGATATACAGCAACTTTGAGCTAGGCGAAGCTAACATACCTATTGCAATTTTGGTGAAGATAGCCGATCTGCATCAAACTAGCACAGACTACTTATTAAATCGCACAGACTGCAAAGAGCCTTATATAACTAAAAAGGAATGAAGCACCGAATACCAGTGGCAGCGGTGCAAAAGCGATACCGAGGCGCGTTGTAGCGGAGTTCCTCTCCGTTTCTACGTCTCCAATAAGACGACCTTTCCGCGTTATTTCCGGCATCCTCCCCAATTCTGGGTCAGTAGAGCGGATTTCCCGCTTTATTTTGCAAAAAAACCGTTTTTTTCGAATTTAAGGCGGAAAACCCGTTTTATTTTCTTCAAAATGGATGTTTTCCCGAATTTAAGGCGTCTTTTCCGCTCTATCGCATTGTCAGCCAGAGGACTATCTCGATCCCCTTCTTTCTCTCCACGAGCCGGCTCACACCTTCCTCACTCGCCTCACTCTCGGCAAAAGCTCCCTCATTTATCGCCAACATATCATGCTCGGACATAGCAACTGCGCTTACTACTCGGACAACACCTCGATCATTAAAGACGCTCCAAGCTTAAACCCATGCTCAAATGAGGCTTCCAGATCCATGGCGATCGTCTGGATGCGCAGGTCGAGCAACTCCTCCAACAGCTTATATTCCTCCCCCGTCAATCGCTTTTTCCATATACCTAACTCCTCTGCAACCCTGCGTCCAATTTCTCGGTATGCCGTATTTTTCGATATGATCTGCGCTACGGGACAGAGGTCCCCATTGTAGAGCTCCTGTACGATGCTTTTCATACCCTCAGCCTCCGATTCTTGTTATACCTACATTTAATTTATGCGAAAAACGCATAATAATAAATATGCAATTTCCGCATAATCTATGATTGCTAAGGGTGATCACTATAATGTTTACACGAATCAGAGCATTGAGAGAAGATAAGGATTGGACACAAAAATATATCGCTGAAGCGTTAAAAGTAAGTCAGACCACCTATTCGCGTTACGAATCCGGCGAGCTGGACTTACCAACTTCTTCGCTCATCAAGCTGGCCGATCTGCATCAAACCAGCATAGACTACTTGCTGAACCGGACTGACCGCAAAGAACCTTACCCACCTAAAAAGAAATAAACGCCGCATTCCTGCTGCTCCAGGATGCGGCGTTTCGTATATTATTAGATGTTTCTTTCCTACAAATAACTAGTCGGATTCTTCAACTTGCCGTTCAGATGAACCTCGAAGTGAAGGTGAGTGCCTGTGGAGCGGCCCGTGCTGCCCATGACGCCGATGGAATCGCCTTTTTCCACGATCTGCCCTTTCTTTACCTTAACGCTCTTCATATGTCCGTAAGTCGTTTTGAAGCCGTTACCGTGATTGATAATCACCGCATTGCCGAGACCGCCGGACTTGTAGCCCGCGAATTCGACGACGCCCTCGTCGGCCGCCATAATGTTGCTCTTGCCGATCATGTCGATGCCGTTATGGCTTCTGCCCCATCTCTTACCCTTATAGCTAGTCACACGAGCGCCGGAAACCGGCCAGATGAACTTGCCCGAGCCTACACCCCGAATGACCTTCGTCCCCTTGAGAATAACCGTAGGAATCGGCTCTATCAGGACTTGGCGATTAATCTGCTCTTCTTCGATCAGCGCTCCGTTGCGCTTCAACAGCTTGTAGGTGACCTGCTGACTGCCTTCTTTGCCTTCCTTAAGCACCTTCTGCTGGCCGAGCTTCATCGAATCGCTCTTCTCATATTCGATCGGCGGCTCGATGACCTCGATCTCCGTCACCTCTTCTTCCGAGTTGACGTTCAGAATCGGCGGCTCTTCCTCAGACAGGTCGAGCACATCGCCGACATTAATAAAATCGTTCTTGATCCATTTGTTATTCGTATAGATCAATTCTTCGGAAATATTCAGCTTTGCCGCGATGCAACCGATGCAATCGCCTTTCTTGACTGTATAGGTACGCGGGATCGGTTCGCCTTCTGTCAACTTCTTGAACAGTTCGTCCGGGTCGGATAACTGTTCGGCAACAATGACGTCCTCGACCGTCTCCACCTTCTCCGCAAAGGATACGGCGGTGACGACCCGCTTCGGTTTGTCCTCTGCCGCCTGCATTTTATCTGCAGCTGACGCGTTCACGGACAGAGAGCGCACTTCCATATCGCCCTGCTTGGCGACCAGTCTTGCGGGAGCATACTTGTTCTTCACCCGCTGAAGCAGCTTCTTGGCCGCCGCTTCGTCCCGAACGACGCCGACGACTTCGCCGTCTACAACCACCTTGACGCCTACGGCATGAGTTTTGAGCATCCCTTCAAGACGATTCAGCGTCGCCTCGTCGTCGGTCTGCTTCTTGTATGCCCTTTCAGCCGCGAAGGTGACCTGATTGTCGTTCAACACCAACTGAGCGGGGGTATCTGCGTGCTTCAGCTCTTCTATCTTATCCGCGATCAACTGATCCACTTTCTCCTGGCTGCTGATCTCTCCCGCCACTTCGCCGTTAACCAGAACCTGATAGTAATCTACCTTATTGGCTTCGACATAATTGAATCCTATGACTCCTGCCGCTATAACGGCGGCTATGCTGCAGGACGCTATGATAATCGGTTTACGATATTTGCGTACAGAATGCGTTTCTTGTGCTGTGATCCCCGTACCGTTGTTTCCGTTCCTTTGCGCGAATTGAACGAACCGGAAGGTTTGCCGCGCTGCGGCAAGGATTTTCCGGATCCGATTCGTTCCCCTAAAATCGGCCATGATCTTCCCCTTTTCCCTTGCTTTCGGTGTTCTTCGTCTCCGGTTGTGGCGTTTGCTTGTACCTCACTTTAGCATAGGTCTTAGGACTCTATCAACCTTTTGAACGGATTAGAATTATGAAAAATGGAAAGAACCGCCGGTTGACAGCTCCGGCGGCCATAATTTTTGAAAGCGTTTTATGTGTTGATGCGACGCTATTCTTCCTGCATACCCCCGCCTTGCAGCAGCCCTACCATCCGCGAGTACTCCTCATCCGTCAGCACCGACTGCAGCATCTCCTGCATGCTCGCAAGCTCCTCCGCAGTTAGTCCATCTTGCAGATAATTCGACAGTTGACTCAGCTGCTCGGCATTCAGCTTCGAGACGACCAGGGCGTATAAAGATTGCCGCTGCTCATCGTTAAGCTGCGCGATCGCCGATAGTTCGCCGAACACCGGTACCGCTTCTTCAGGCGTATTCTCGCTCCCGTCGTCCGGTTCGGGGGACGCATTGGCAGGCTCCGGAGGAGCCGTTGCTTCCTCCGTCTCCTTGCTTTCTGCAGACGGCTCCTCGTACCCTCCGGCCGCTTGCGGTTCCGTTCCGGCGCTCGGCGTCGGCTCGTGAGAAGCGCTGCCGGAAGCCGCTTCTTCGACCGCGCGCTTCTCCGGAGCTCGCTCCGCTCCCCACAGCGTGCCCCACACCCCGGACAAAGCTAGCGGCTGCACCTCCAGCGGCAGATTCAACTGCTTTAGCGCCGATTCCATATAACTGTTCACAATATATCCCGTCGTCCATATACACAAGAAGCTGAGCAGCAGAGCGGTCGCAACCACCCGGAGCACCCAGCTTATCCATCTGAACATAACTTACCTCCTGCGCTCTTGCTTCGAGTTTCATAGTTTTTAGTATGGGCAAACCTCCTTGCAAACATTCATAGAGCCCGAAAAGTCTTGCTAGAAGTCTTGTGCCTCCCGCTTCGATCAGCGCCTCGCGAATGTTCCGCAGGAAGAACAGGATCAGGATCGACGCGAACAATGCTCCCAGCGCGCCCTCTCGGGCAAGCGTGTTCACCGATTCCTTCACGTCGGTAGCGCGATTGTACATAACCAGCGATTTTGCTTGACCGACATTCTCCGCTTCCTCATACACCTTCAGAACTTTGTTGGATACCTCTACAGTGTTTGCATCGCCCGATTTAACGATATTGAGGGATACGCTCGGGCTTCCGTTCGTCAGACTGATTATGCTTATTCGAGCTGAAGCATAGTCACGCTGTTAGCTGATTGGGAGGATACGTTCTTCATTTTATCCCGAGCTGCGTTCCTTCATGCTGGAACCATCTGGATATGATTGCAAGTTCTTTTCATGCGGCGCGACATGGTCCCGGGAAGGGATTTGCTGCTGGACTGCAGGCGGAGCCCAGGTTGGCCTCAAGACTTGCATCAACATTGCCGTACACAGGCAAAAAGGAACGATCGGATAGCATTCGCTTCCCAACCGTTCCTCTTTCTCGCGATATGGTTAGATCCCGTCAATCCACTTGTTCACTTTGTCCGAGTTAGCCTCGATCCATTTCTTTGCCGCATCTTCTTCGCTCGTGCCGTTAAAGATATCGACCATGACCGCTTCCATATCGGCCGGCGTCCACTCGAACTGATCCAGGAACTTGTAAGCATCGGGTTGGTCGTCCTTCAAGCCCAACCGTACAAGCGTATGAATCTGCTCGTCTCCGCCGTACACGTTTTTCGGATCTTCCAAATATTTCAGGTCCATCTCCGCGAACATCCAGTGAGGGGTCCATCCCGTGACGACGATCGGCTCCTGCTTGGCGTACGCTTCCTGAAGCACCTTCGCCATCGCGGCCGACGAGCTCTCAAGCAGCTTCCAGTCCTTCAGCTCGTATTCCTCGATTGCCTTGCTCGTCGCCGTCATGATGCCTGCTCCCGGCTCGATGCCGGTAATCGTATAGTTCAGCGATTTAGCGATGTCGCCGTTCAAATCCTCGATCGAGGAGATGTCCATATAGGAAGGAACGGTCAGCCCGACCTTGGTGCCGTCGAGGTTAACGCCGAGGTCCTCGAACTTGTCTTTGTTCGGCTCGTAGTAGTTCTCCCCGTGCGTACTCGGCAGCCAGGCCGCCACCATAGCGTCGGCGCTGCCGTCCGCGATGCCCAGATACATCGGACCCGCGTCGACCTGCAGCATGTTCACCTTGTAGCCCAGCTTGCTCTGCAGCACTTCCTTCACGACGTTCGTACTGGCAATTTCGGAATCCCAAGCCACATAGGCGAGCGTAATCTCTTTATTTTTCGCCGGGGAACCCGACGCTCCGCTTGAAGCTCCGCTCTCATTGTTCTCCTTGGAGCATCCCGCAAGCACAAGCGCGAAGACCAGTACGGCTGCCAACAACAGATTTACGCTTTTCTTCAAATTCATCACGATCCTTTTCTTTTATTCTTAACTAAATTTTGCGTGATCCGATCAAGAATGATCGCAAGCACGACTACGGCCAAGCCCGCTTCGAAGCCGACTCCCGTCTTGGCCTGGGTTGTGGCGCGGTACACGTCCGCCCCTACGCCCTGCGCTCCGATCATCGAAGCGATGACGACCATCGATAGCGAAAGCATAATCGTCTGGTTGATCCCCGCCATAATCGTTGGCGCGGCAATCGGCAGTTGAAGCTTGATCAGCTTCTGCATCGGCGTGGAGCCGAAGGCGTCGGCAGCTTCGACCAGGTCGGCGGGAACTTGGCGGATACCCAGATTCGTCAGGCGAATCGTCGGCGGAATGCCGAAAATAACGGAAGCGATCACGCCCGGTACGACGCCAAGGGAGAAAAAGGCGACGGCAGGCAGCAGATAGACAAAGGCCGGCATCGTCTGCATGAAGTCGAGCACCGGTGTAACGATCTTCTGCACCCGATTGCTTCTGGCGCAGGCAATGCCCAGAGGAATGCCGATCACGACAGAGATAGCCGATGCGGTCAAGACGAGCGCCAGCGTCTCCATCGTGTTTGCCCAGTATCCCAGATTGTAGACGAGATAGAGGCCGATCAGCGTAAACAACGCAATCTTCGTTCGACCGATCCAAAACGCCAGCGCCGTAAACAATACAATCAACAGTAGCGGAGGAACCGCGTTAAATCCGTCAGCCAATCCGTTCACGGTCGATTCGATAAACACTTTAATGCCCTTGAACACCGGGCCGGCGTGTTCTTTCAGCCATGACTCGATCGCCTCTACCCACTTGCCGATCGGGATTTTCGGCAGATCAAGCGCCAATAAAAGCTTCATCATCACGTCCAATCACCCGCTCCCGTCCGATCCCCGTTGCCGCTCAGTGCGGCTAGAACCGCTCCTCGAATAATAATGCCGAGCAGTCTCCCTGTGTCGTCGACGACGGCAACCGGGATTTTCGCTACGCTGACGGTATCGAACAATTCGCTGAGATGAACGTCCGGTCCGACTGTCGTTACTTCGCGTACGAGAATATCCTCCAAACCCCTGCCTGTCTTCACCGCTTCTGCCGAAGCCTCGGCCGTTACGGCTCCAATCAGTCGGCGGCCCTTGTCGACCACGTACAGGTTCGAGATACCCCGGTCGCGCATAAGCTGCAGCGCCACCCTGGGGCCGCGATCAGGAGCGATCGTCTCGGCGCGCACCATGACGTTGGAAGCCGTCAGTACCTTGGATAAGTCGACATCTTCGACGAAGCGCTCCACGTATTCATTGGCCGGATCGGTCAAAATCTGTTCCGGCGTACCGACCTGTACGACCGCTCCGTCCTTCATGAGCGCGATCCGGTCTCCGATGCGCAGCGCCTCGTCCAGATCGTGCGTGATGAAAATAATCGTCTTTTTCATCGATGCTTGCAGTTCCACCAGCTCATCCTGCATTTCTTTGCGAATGAGAGGATCGAGCGCGCTGAACGCTTCGTCCATGAGCAGAACCTCCGGATCGTTCGCCAAGCCTCTAGCCAGGCCCACGCGCTGCTGCATGCCTCCGCTCAGCTCATCCGGACGCTTCTGCTCCCAGCCTGCCAGGCCGACGAGCTTTAACGTCTCCTGCGCCTTTTGCCGTCGCTGCTCTTTAGGTACGCCCTGAATCTCCAATCCATATTCCACGTTCTCCTGAACCGTGCGATGAGGAAACAAGGCAAACTTCTGGAATACCATCCCGATCGTCTTGCGCCGAACCTGTCGAAGTTGCTCCGCGTTCAACTGCACGATGTCCGTCCCGTTGATGAGCACTTTTCCCGAGGTCGGTTCGATCAGACGGTTAAGCAAGCGCACCAACGTCGATTTTCCGCTTCCGGACAGTCCCATAATGACGAAAATTTCGCCGCGTTCAATCGTGAAGCTCACTCGGTTCACTCCGACCGTGAGCTTGGTCTCTTTGGCGATTCTCTCTTTGGTCCACCCTTGCTCCAACAGCCGAATCGCCCGTTTCGGGTCGCTTCCGAACACTTTGGTCAAGGCTTGAACTTCTATAATCGAATTCACCGCATGTCCCCCTTTCCGCTTACGCTTATTATTCTCATCTTTCTCATACAGCCGCTCATACAAGTGTAGACGTCCGGTCTTGGAGGGGTCAAAACGGATATGCCTCCGTATAGTACGTACAGTTTTAACTTTACACACTTTATTTACTGTATGCTCCCATTTCCTTAAACATCCTCCCGAATCGCATTCTTTACTTACGATCGACTCTTTTCTACAATAGAAGTCAGGCATCATCGACCGCTCGCGGAGAGTCGGGGGATAGGAGTGTAAGGCATGGCGACTTTCGAAGGACTATCGGAAGAGCAGATTAAAATCATAGAGAAATCGCGCCGACGCGTCGTGGATTCGATCGGCAACAATATGGACTTATATGGGGTGACTACGTCGATCGGCCATTTGTATGGCATGATGTATTTTCACGAGGGCGCCGTTACGCTGGATGAGATGGGCGAAGAGATGGGGCTTAGCAAGACAAGCATAAGCACGGGAATGCGCACCCTTGTCGATCTGAAGATGATCAGCAAGATTTGGGGCAAAGGCTCGAGGAAAGATCTATATGAGGTCGAAGAGGATTGGCATCAGAATTTCGTCGATTACTTCTCGATCAAGTGGCGCAAGTCGATGGAGATGAACATGTCGGCTTTGAACAAATCGATGACGGAGCTGCGCAAGCTGCGCGAGCAAAATCTGGACAATGAGAAGCTGGGACAGCTGATTGAATACGATATGGCGAAAATGGAGCATGCCCTGCGGTATTACCGGTGGTTGGATCGTTTTATCGATGTGCTGGAATCTGGAGAGATTTTCGACTTGATCCCGCGTGAAGAAGAGAGTTGATCAGGCTTGCTGCGGGTATACATCCGCCGTATACGAGAGGAGGAGAGTCCCTTAAATCATGGGAGTCTCCTCCTTTCACGTTAAATGCCCAGTTTGATCTGTTTTGCCATTAAAGCGGATCTGCCGCTTTAATTTCGGCTGCCGGGCAGATTTGGAGTAATTAAGGCGGGTTTTCCGCTTTATACGGTAGAAAAAGATGGCGTAAAATAAGTTGTGTAAGAACGGGTAGCGTCTAGCAGACGACAAAAAAGTAGGGTATTCTTGGGATTGTCGAAGTCACCAAGGAGGAACCCTACTCAATGACAACTATACAACAA